>TARA_R110002074_G_scaffold402324_1_pt1 | contig 196655 bp, 227 predicted proteins | sample TARA_R110002074 | Tara Oceans TARA_R110002074 (sample SAMEA4397215) | marine metagenome | biome: Polar Biome; feature: [MIX] marine epipelagic wind mixed layer (ENVO:01000061); material: water (ENVO:00002006), including particulate matter (ENVO:01000060) such as... | depth...
TCTCGAATGTATTCTTCAACTCTTTTTCTTAGGTCGTAGCTTTTACCACAATAAGAATCAGACACGGACATAGCAGCTGAGCTATAGCCCTTACTAGCCGCTTCTTTGATGACATTTCTAGCAACTTTACGTGCTGTAACCTTTGCTCTAGCTTCTAGAGCATCGTCTCTCTGTTTTTCTGCTAATTGTTTGGCCAGAGTTATCTTAGCAGCTTCTGTAGAGGTTAATTCACGTTTTTCAGAGTACCACATTATATCCTCTACAGAACTAAATTATTCTTGTCTTCTTTGGCTTCTTCTATGATTCTGTCTGAAACAAACCTATATAATCCTGGGTTCATTTCTAGTATCTTAGGTACAATCTCATGTCTGATCTTGTTTCTAGTAAATTCTACGTTACTATTTGATGGATCCTCAGCATATTGGATGTCCCATCTACGTGCATAGTTTACTATGCTGCTTTTTCTCCATATACGGAATGGCCGGATTGTGTTAGCTTGCCCTCTATATGATATGGTGAAGGCTTTCCTTGGTCTGATTAACTTATTTGAGATGTACTGTTCTAGACAGTCATCCAAATTATGACCAAGAATAATAGGTAAAGGGTCCCTAGCTTGCACTTCGTTAAACCAAAAATACCTTTGGTCTCTCCAGTACTCTTCTCTGGAACCGCTGCCGTCTTTGTACTTATCAATAGTTGTTCCCCATACTGGGATATTAAGGTTCCAAGCAGTAGATTTTACCAGGTCACAAGCTTTATTAGCATGCTCCCCTGTATTATGGTGGACATAGATTAAACTTTTAGGTTTTCTACGCCCTCTTATCAGCCAGTGTAGAATTGACATGCTGTCTACACCTCCCGAACAAGCTAAATGAAATTGTTCATTTTTTGGCAGAGGATGTGTTAATCTGAACATGCTGTTATAAAAAAAGCCCCACGAGGCATAAACCAGTCTCGTGGAGCTTCTCGGTATTATTTTTTCGTTGAAAGAAAAATTATTGTTTTCAAGACAATTAATTTACCAGGTTTTGATTGTAGAGTTCATTTATACTTGCTTTGTTAATTTGAATAAACACATCCTTGACCTACCCCGTCATAAATGGTGCCCCACCTTTCGGCAGGACACCGAACATTACCGTGGCGACAATAATGTTAGATTCGTTACGCAAGCGAGGCGAATCAATGGTGACAGGTAGGGGATTCGAACCCCTAGGCTATGTTAGTTACAGCAAGATTAAAACTACTACGGAACCCATGAGCTTGTACACGCGATACAAGGATCCGATCACTATTGTGAATCGGGGTTCAGACAATAACTAATTTGATAACGATTAGTTTGGTGTTCGGTATTGGATGCTATTATCAGGCTTGCACTGATATCTCCGATCTGCATGAGCTTACGCTCCGGTCGGTGTCCTACTCATAGTTAGACGAAACAGCAATATATTAGCCGTTGAGCAGGTAGTTGAACAGAGGGTCACCAATCTTGGTGTCCATGATCTCCTGGTCATTGGCAGTTTGGCGAGCTTGCTTTGCTGCTTGGATGAGTTCATCACAGCGCATAAGCAGATCAGCCTTTTGAGTTGTGGGCATGAAGCCAGAGAGCTCAGTAGCGGTGCTGATTGCTCGCACTTTTTCTACATTTACTTCTCTGACCTGAGCTGCGTGCTTTTCAGTAGCGGGAGCTGCAGTGATGTATTCCACTCCAGCTTGCTTGATCACACGGTCGTTAGGGTCTGATTGCCAGACATCTTCTTGTGCTTCATGCTTAGTCCAGTTACGGGCAGCGTCAAGCGTCTTAGCTTGTGCCAATAGGTTACGAATACCCTTCAATTTGTTCTCAATGAACAAGAGAGTAATCGCAGGCACGTTCTCTAGGATCTTCTTCCCACCAATAATGAGATCAGCTCTAGCGGAGCAGTTCGCTAAATCCTTTTGAGCGGCAAGATCATAGTAGGCCGTAGCATGTTGAAGGACCCAGTTAATCTTTCCAATAACTGTTTCAGCTACGGGTTGAGATTCGGTTCCATCTGGGAACATTGCATACTGAGGATCATCCTCAGCTAATTTCGATACTTGTTTGACTAGACGCCCTTTTAGCAAGTGATCGCGCTTAGCGAATGTTTGAATGGCTTCGTCCGTTGTGGACTTGTAGATAGTCGCCTTAGCGTCTTCTACTGCGAGATGTTGGTGGAGCTTTCCCATAAAATTACTACGTTACTAAATTGGCCGAGGGCCTGCTGTAAGGGTCCATCGATAACTTGTTGAAAGATACCATAGGCATTAGCTAGCCCGGAGCCTACAGGTGAAATGAGGTATGTCTTGTCAGGATTACGTGATATAGTCCTGCACAAGTGTATTACTTCTTTATCGAATACAGGTCTGTACTCATCTGGAAAGAAGTAAGCGGCTGGTCTGTGGCTTGGGGTCTTTTTTGTTATAAACCCAATAGATTGAGGGTGGTCACGCAGTGCTGCTGCGCCGCCCCTCCCTATTCTATCGAGGTTATCCCCAAACACGAATACTGCAGTGGGATTATCCTGCAGATATTGTTTCGTTACTATCCCGTTCTTCGGTGGATTCATCGTCATAAGTCAGGGTGTCATGTACTTCCCCAGATGACATCAACTCCTCAGCGAACTCACTCCAGGTTTTCTGGATAAATACGCGGTGTAAATAGATGTCACTAAACGCTTCTAGACGAATATACTCTGGATTATTCGTGATCCGACTGGCATACTGAACATTATATGGAGCAAAGAATTGACGCCCCATAGCATCCATTGTATTACAGAACTGATTGAACGATTCTGAATCAGTAAAGATATACGTACCTTCTACGTAACTGGCCGAGTAAGTTGGCTCAGCGGTGCCAAGGTATTGTACTAAGGCTTTCTTCATTCTACCTTGTAGAATTTTGTAAGCAATAGCCTTTGTGAAAGTATCTTTCTCACTACATACAGTCATTGTGAGAATAATCTCACCTGAGTCTGAGTAGGAGATTGCAGTACTCCTCTTTCTAGGGAGATACTGTTGACGTGACTTATCAAATACCGGAATGGTATCGTACAGGAGGGAGGGCTCTCGGAAATCAATTTCCTTACCCTGCAGTTGCATGTGCCTTTTCATATTCTCTTTGTTCTCTCTCTTTATAGAATCGTTGTGCAAAGGCTTGTAGTCCCCAGCTTAGAATGATGGCAGTACAAATCGCCCCAATTCCGAGTGTAAGTCCTGAACCAAAGTAGCCTCCAAACATGACAACTACCAAAGAGGATAGCATCAGGTCTGCTGCAAATGGGAACTTACTAACTAGATACTGGATGAAGTATGGGCTTTTTTCTAAAAGCCATAGGATGCATACACTCATCAACAAACCAATTACAAATCCCGTCGAAATGTAGTACCAAGCTACGAATGGAAATGCAACGCATGCTACTAATAGTAGCGTATTCTTAGGGTTAGACCAATCAGTGGTTTGGAATTTACTCCAACCTTTGGTTAGTCTACTAAATAGACGTGATAGAAATGGTTGTTTCATGGAATGGGGTGCCCCACATTTCTGCAGGGCACCGGGTCGTTACTAGAACGGGATGTCGTCGGTTTCAACACTACTAGCCGTGACAGAACGAGACATAGCTCCTCGATCTTGGGATTTCATGTTTCGGAAACTCCAGAACTGGCTACTACCAGGCGCTCCACTCGGGAGTGCTAGGAAGATGCAGTTTTGTGTTGCCAACGGGACAAGGTCACGAGCGAAGTTCTGGTGCTTCAATTGACTCAGGACGTTCAACTTGCCTTCGGGATCTACTACCTTGCTTCCTACTTCGATGTAGTCATTCAGGTTAGCTTCTTTTACTGACTCAACCAGGCGATCCCTGATACCTTGAGTCAAAGTACCTTCTTCGTCTTCATACTCAGTATAGAGCATTAGACCAGTGAAGATGCGGCGGTATCCACCACCATCTACCTTCTGAGGTTCACCTTCGTCATCCAACTCAATTCGGTTCAGGGCGTATACTACGACCGGAGCGTCCTTGATGGCTCTATCGAGACCCTTGTGGTTGATGATGATGCTGGACTGTGGAGTCCGGAAGTTCTGGTGAAAGAACACCTTTGCTCCGCCAGCGTCTACTACGCCCTTGGATGGGGTGTTCTTCTGCGTGGCATCGTAACCCTCCAGGCCATTTTGAAAGAGGCCTTGGATGTAACGATTTACTTTACGATCTTGATCAGTCATGATTAGTTATTGGTTAGTTTTGAAAAAAGAGCTTTTCTTTGCTCGCGAGTCTTAGTATCTTTATGAATAAACTTGTACAGCAGAACCGAATTGAATTCACTTTCCGGTCCAGTGTTGTACAAAATGTAGCCTTTACCAGCTAAGTATGAGATAAAGCAATCCTCCACCTCATCAAAGTTGACATGTCGCTTAGAACGACGATCATAGTAAGAATAGTTTTTAGAGACCCTTACTGATGCTAGGAAAGGTTGATCCTTCTTGAGGTAGTTGGGATCAGAGCGCTTATAGTAGGACATATGCTGGTAGTGATACTGAGGTAGTACACGCTTAGTCCTGAGGAAGGCAGGAATACCAGTAGAGTTTGCGTTCTCATCTAAATATACCCAGTATACCCTAGGGCCTACTGAGTCTTTAGGGGAGGGTACAGCGAATCCTACGGCTACTTTCTTAGTAGTCTGCTTATTACCTGCCTCATCTACATCTTCATATTCCCACACATGCTCATTAAACAGATAAGGCTGTTCATTGAGAAGTTGAAGAAGTTTTTTTCCTAGTCTCGTATCTGGGTCCACCTTCTTGTAGACATGAGGGTCGGGCTGTAACGATTCCCCATATGTAACTCTTATATCTATCTCAAACTTACAGCTTGGATAGGATCTTGTTTTTGTTTGCGTAACTTCATCTATTTCTACATGAGTATACTTTACTTTTTTCTGATCAAGCATATACTTGATACTTGTTAGAGCTGTATAGTCTTTTCCGTTTTTAGTTTTAGGGCGAAGCCTACGGATACTGCCATCTGCCATCCATACTTTAAAAGTAATGTTGTACGGACGAGAAGCAGGCGGATAGATTGAGAAGTTTCTAGATGACATATCACTAGGTGTGATAAAGTCTGGATCATCTAGTGGAGAGATATTAGGTATATAGTTACTTTCTTCTGCTCTTGATGGCTTTCTCCACTTTTCAGTTTGAAAAGCCGACATGATTATGTTATCCATCCTATCTTTTTGGGACGGATTAAATCTCGCTTGAGCAATGTCTGATACCTGAACACCTTTTACTTTTTCTACATCAGCTTTACCAGCACACCTATCTACACGAGTGACCTTTCGTTTGGTGGCTCCAAACTCGTCACGAGTTACCTCTACATTATCATAGTAGCGGTTAGTCAGCTCCTCTTCAGTGAGTTCGGTAATTAGGCCTGTACACTCTTGTAGAAGTCGACTGATAGCTGCAGTCTCTCTTCGTTGGAATGTAATATCCTCTACGGCCATAAGCCGTGTTACACGTAGAAGCTCTAGTTGTTCTGCCTCTGTGAGCATAGCGTCTTCAATAGACTGCCCGAGAGGCGCTTCCATCTCACCTGTCATACTTAGCTTAGGCTCGTTAGCACTGTCTACCCATTCTTTCCAGGCAGCGTTAGCTTCTCTGGATATACGCGCCATTGCCTTATCGAAGGGCTCTCCTACTGGAGCAGCAGCGCCCTCTATAAACTCACTACCATCTGGTAATCCAGATGATTCACTTCTTTGTACAACTTCTCTTAGCGGGTATTCTATCTCAGGTGGATCCAGCAGCATCTGGTAATTTCGTGCAACTTCGAGCACGATTGAGTAGTCGACATTAGTAGCGTTGTTCACGGGAGGCATGGATTCTCCTAAGGGGGATAGAGAATAGTAAAGAAAGTTTTAGTACCTTTTCGTTTCTACTTCTAAGTACACTGTCACCAATCTAATGTCATCTGTACCTAGTCTCTTCTGTAGTATCGTTTTCATATTTTCTATACCTTCTTTAGCTACTGGGTGATAGATTTCCTTTTGTTGTATAGGGTCATAGTATGAAAAATAGTATCTCTCACTAAGGTGAGGCATCGCTCTTACTTTTAGTTCTATCATCTTCTATAATTATGTGATCGAATATATCTCTAAGTCTAAACTCATGCTCATCTTGTTTGCTTAGAGGGTGATTTTCATCTCCTAAAAGCTCTTTAGATAAGTATATAGTAAAGGGAGTCCTACACGACTTCTTTCTCAAGGAGTCGGTAAGTTGTCTAGGGGTCACTTTCTTCTTTTCAGCCATTCGTTAGTTTTGGTTTATTCATCTCTGCGTGCATGGTATCAATCATGCCAAAGAGATTTTCAACCAGCGTCGCTCCACCCTTCATGTTTGCAATGATCTGGGCGTTCATCTTAGCCTTAACAGACTTAGTTGTGCATTCATGGTGCTCTCTACGAGAAGCTTCTGCGTAAGTTTTATTCGCTTCGCTTCTTTTCTTTTCTAGTCGTCTATACTCAGCTATATCTTTCTTAGAAGGTTCTACAGAGAATTCAATTTCTACGTTACATTCTCCAAAAACTTTAGTAGGGAAGAAAGAATTAGACTTAGAGTTAAGATTGACAGCATATAAGAAGTCGGGATCTGATTTCTTACTTTTATTGTAATTCTCGCTAAACCTTACGTTAATGTTATCAAGCCCTATTTTAAACCCAGCTTTAGCGTAGGTATCTACTATTTCTTGGGCTTGTTTTTCACTTAGTCCCTGACTAAACTCTCGACTTGCTGTAGTCGCTTTTTGAGTAGCTTCCTCTGCTTTTTCCGAGTCTGCTCTGGCTCTTTCCTTTAGACCCTCTGCTACCATTTCAACCATTTCGGTCTTAGTAACCTTCAAGTCTAGTTGAGTTTTAGGTACACTATTAGGTATAAACTCTTCAGCCTTTTTGGCCTTTGCTTTGTTCGTCGTCATCGTCTACGATTTTGTATGGTTTTGAATTTGAATGTGCAATAACAAATACCAATAGTAATAATCCGTAACTATCTATGCCATGTATATCCCAACAAATGGGTATAAGTAGAGCGGCAAACTTTATTACGGTAAATATCTTATGAAGTGGATTCAGTCTAATGAGTGGCATACTGTAGTAGTTCCACCTTTTCTGGCTGTCTCTTCCTCAAGAAGGAAGGCACCGTAGAAATGAAATAACTAACTACCTTCTTAGCACTGGAGATTAGTAAACTTCTCATCATAGCGGCAGCTAAGCCCAGTTTAATGAGAACCATCCATCCCTGCTGTAAGCAATAATTTAAGAGAGCATAAACGCAGAAGACTGCAGCCCCTACTCCGATAAGGCCTAGCATACATCCGAATGCGGCGAGGAATAGGAAGAAGGCTGAGAAGCCAAAGACAACGTTAACTACAAATAGTCCCATGAATACACCTTAAACGAAAAAAGTCCCAGCAGGCAAACCTGCTGAGACATGGTTAGTTAGGGGAGTTTTAATTAACTTACATACTCACCATCGGTGCCAACCATCCAGTTGCGCTTGCCTGGATCAGACCCATATTGGGCGATGATTGCATCCCTCGATACAGCGAGGTCGCTATTTTGTGTGATTGTGGTAGCAATGTCTACAGCGCGAAAAGCCCACGGCATGAAGTCGAATGACATGAGGAAGTCTTCTGGTCGAATGAAATCCTTGATAGATGCAACAGGGGTATTACCTTGCGTAAAGGCATTATCAATGAACACTCGGTCAGCTCGGAAACACTCCAATGGTAGAGTATCGTTCATGTCAACCATCCATTGTGACCATCGCTTCACGAGATTCATGTAGCGATCTGACCAACCTTGCAATCCAGGGACTGTCGCGAGCTGGTTTGCTGTGTCGTAGCACGCAGGGATGATCCAGTCAAGACCGTTGAATAGTCCCATGGGGAATCTACCATCACGAGGCGCTCCAAAGGAATGGATGCCTGGAGTCTTCTCATAGAAGGCTAATACGATGTCTCGAAGGAAATATGCAGCGGTCGGCGTGTCAACAGCCTGTAGACATCCACGCTTTTGCCCTTCTATGGTCGTATGTAATAGTCTGCCTGTTGCACGGTCACCATAGGTCCACGGATAAGGTTGAGTACCGTCTCCGTTCTGGTCACGAACCATACCGACAGCGGAAGACACAAGCATTGTCGCAAGCCACTTGGCTACCATATTAGAGGGTAGCTTGTTACCCATACCTGTCTCAACTAGGATGGGAGCTGGGTCATCGATCAAAGCAAACAGTGGAGTGAGCCAGAGGTGCTCTGCATCTGGCCCACTGACTGTTACTGGTCCGCTACTAGTCATATAAACGGTAGTTCCATCTGGCATGTCACCAGCAGATTCTGGTGCCCATCCATGAGGTCTACCTGCAGCCGCATAACCAAACTGTCTAAATGGTGCGTTAGAGTAGTATGAGCGGCGATGACCGTAATTCGCTAACACTGTACGAATGTAATGTGGAGTTAGCTTATGCGTGTGTCGCCACCCATAGCATGCTTGTGATCCAGACGAGCCTGACCAAGCAGCATTGCCACCAAGCATCCAGTGCCATGAACCAACCTCGATACCTTGTGCATCAGCCATGGCATTGGCCAAAGGGTTCCAGTTCTTTAATTCTGCTGCTTCTACTTTGCTCTCTTCTTCAATGTTGACTACCACTTCTGGTTTGACGACAGCATCAATGGAGGCAATCGACTCAATCTTGATGTCAGCAGGACGATCGGCTTCAACTTCTGGGATCTTAGGTAATTTGTTACTTGTCATTGTTATATATATAATTGCGACTCGATAGTTATCTTTCGTAGTCGTCTTCTATCCTGACTATATCATCTTCTTCTAGATAGTCACCTTTTTGAGATTCTATGAAGACTATATCTTCTGTTGTAGCCTCTATTCTATGGAGCTGCTCAACTAAGATGTGTACTTGCAGGCCTGACAGAACAGCTAAGGTCTTATCCCCTAAGGTGATAAGTCCCTTGCCATGTATGATAGTCCAAAATTCCTCTCGTCTACTGTGTTTTTGTAGACTTAGTCTGTTTCCGGCCTTCACGGTTATTTTTTTAACCTTAAGACCTTCTTCTTCATGGAGGACTTCATACGAGCCCCAAGGCCTTATAGTTTTCTCATAATGAGAATAATTGGGGCATGAAGCGTCACACCCATGAGATGGATGTGTCATATCTAGATATCGCTAGGCGCCCTATGAGTTTCTAGTTTAGCTATTTTAAGACTTGCGGAGAGATTTTCAATTCTTCGCCTTAAGTCATCATTAATATTACTAGATTGACTTACTTCTGCACTAAGGCTCCGCATATCTGCTTTAGCTCTTAAATACATTGAGTAGTAGTCAGCATCGTCTGGATTTTCACAGGTAACTTCATACCTAAGTAGAGCGGCTTCCATCCGGGACCAAATATCTCTTTCTGAGTCACAGTCATCTGGACTAAAGTACTCTCCCTTGTCAATAACAAGTTTGATTTCTTTAACAGCTGTAATAATAGGCATGTGATCCCCATCTTCCTTGCACTTTTCTCTTTCAGCGAGAAGATCATGCTTAGTATTGATGAGCTCCGCTTTAAGAGCGGCTACTGTCTCTCTACTTAACTCAAGGAGTCCTGTGGTGTAGGCTAGCTTTTGAGATACATCAAGCAAATCACCATTATCGGGCAGGATAATTGGATCACCTGCGATAGTAATAGGTTGTTCTTTTGGGTTATCTTGTTCTTCTAACTCTACTAAGGCTTTTCTAATTAAAGCTACAACTTCTAGACGACTTGAAGAGGAGGCGCAAGTAGAGAAAACAGAATTAGTGAAAATATAGCCAGCTCCATCTATATTATCTACAATAATATTCAATACTTTTTTGCACTGAAAAGGTATGTTAGATATAGCATCTAAATAATCTTGTGCATTTGCAACCAGAGGTTCAGTGTTTACCACGGTAGATAGCATATACGTATCGTGGTAGTCCCCATTACGGTTAATAGAAGAGGTGATCACATCGAACATTTCTTTCAGATGTGCTATAACAGTGGGAGTAAGTTCTGATGAGCTCATAGTTCTATACGGGTAGTGATCCAGTGCTACGTGCGATAGCGTCTTTCATTCTAGCTTTGATTTCATCCAGAGTATGGTCAACAAATAGTTTGCCATCTCGATAAATCAATTCTAGTGCGTTATTTGAAGAGATAAACCTTTCCCATGATACATCTTCATGTAAAGTAAATACTCCATTGTTCTCTTCTACGAATACTAAACCCTTAGCAGAGTTCTTAGTGCCATCATCTGTCTTTGGTTTCTTAAACAGAGGTACATGGCGGTCACCAATGGCGGCCCACGTAGCTTTTAGAGCAAATCCAAATGTATCTCGAGTAACGTACTGGTAAGTAAAGGAGCCAATACCCAATACAATGTTAGTACTAGCAAACATCTTTTGCATTAGTCTCTCGAGAATATCAGTTTGTCTTTCTAGAGTGATAGAGTCACCATAGATAGCGCCAATGTGGGAGTCCAACTGTTGGAAGCCCTTATCGTTAGTAGTGCCTCCGAAGGTATCCCAAAGACATTCGATTAGTCCCTTGCGTGATGCTTCGCATTCACCTTTTGGTGTACCACAGATAATATCTGCAGGGTCACCTGAGTCTGGACGAATGACTAACGTACCTTCACGAGCCATGATCTTGTCTTTCAACTGAGGAAGGATCACAGTCACAACGTTCCAGAAGTCCCAAGTATCGCAGACAACAGACAGGATACCTGTAGGGTATAGGTCTAGCAGTCTATCAATGGTTGCAAGATCAGTACCACCGCTCTGCATTACAGAGTGCTCAGTAGCTGGAACAGAACCACCGATGTATCCTACACCGCCGTATAGGCTTCTTAGATACAGAATAGCAGGTATGGTATCAGTACCTAGGAATGAGAGCAAGTGGGCGGCGCCTGACTTACATGCATCCCAGACACTACCCATGCCTCTCATTGAGAAGTCATGTCCCTGCAGGTCACTCATCTCCATGACTTGACCAGGGACAAGCTCTCTAATGCCACCTGTAGCTTCACAGTACTTCTCAAATACCTTACGGTATTGTAGAGCGATACTTGCTGAGGTACACGGCAGCCAAATCTCAGCACTCATTTGAGTCTCTAAGAAGTTAGGCAACCAGTAGAAATCATCGTGGGTGTTGTGGATAGTAAGGCAAGGAATTCGGATAGGTACCTGGGACCCTTCTGGTAACGCCCTGATTTCCAAAGGCAAGTAGCCTAGCTTTTTCAGTGCTCTGAAGTGATCAGCACTGTAATTCATGTCATTCAGGCCAAGTCTTACTTCTGCTTCATACGTGTCAATAGACGTATCATCTAGCTTGAAGAACTCTTCCCATTGTCCCATCAGCCATTTCTTGATGTACATCTGAGGACCGAATAGCGTCACCTCATTAATCTCACCAATCCTAGTCATTCTAGGGGTGAGGTTAGTCACTACTGTCTTAGTGTTATCAGGGTACTGGATATGATGTCCAGTTTTATAGAAATCAGCTTGTGTGATCGCCGGTGCGAAATCTAGTAGGTTATACATGCGTTAATCAAACCATCTTTGGACAAACAGGTTCTTCTTTTCTTGGGTCTGTATGTCGAATTCTTGCCAAGTGTTGGTAGTACCTACACTAGCAAACCACTTCCTAAGATTATCCACTGTGTCATCCGGGAAGATGCCATGGGATACATACAGGTGAGACCTCTCTCTGAGGTCAATACCTTCATCAAGGAATTGTTTCATGATACCCATAAAGGTTCCACCTTTATCACAGATATCATCTAAAAGGAATACGTTTTTAATTGTATCCCACCAGTCTTTCGAGTGGTTATCTAAGATCTTAAAGCCTAAGATCTCTCCCGTCTTGGGATCTCTATTCTTGTCTACTTGAACGAAGTTAGTAATACCTACTGACTTAGCCCATAAGGCAGCACGTTTTCTGGCGCCAGCATCTGGCACAATGATGGCACATTCTTCAGGCTTATCTACCTTGTTCTTCATGAACTGATAAGCCCAAGTAGTGCCTGGATCTACAACGACCCGAGTATCAGTGAATGCAGCTTGCGTTACATCACTATGTGGGTCTAGGATATGAACTTCTTCAAACCCTAGACTATCGATCATCTTCGCCATGACCTTGAGAGCTAGAGGATCCCCTTTAGAGTGGATCTTGTCTTGGCGGGCATATGGCATGTATCCCAGTTCAAGTACCCGTGGGGCCACAACGTTGGCCTTCTCAATAGCATCCATAGCCATAGCTAATTTAATGATGCTACAAGGGCTGTTCATTTGAACAGCTAGGTTCTGAGGGAACTTAGCAGGGGAGAGGCCATCCGACAAAAAACGGCAGCCTATTTCGCCACCGTTATACTTCCAAAACTCAAAGAGTTTGGGATCATCTAGTCTCATAGTAATTGCTCAGGATTTACGAATGGTGAACTGTTCACCGCTAATAGTCAAGGACTTAATCGACCGTGGGTTAACCGAACGGATCTTCTTCTTACTTCCGCTCTCTCTAACTAGGACATAGCCTTGATCGGTCATAAACCGATCTGCTTTAACATTGCCATTCATGGTACGCTTATCACCGTTTTGTTTTTCAAACACAACTGTGAAGAATCGACCTTTAGATGCACGCATCTTACTTACGGCACTGCTCTTACTGATTTTCTTCATAATATTATTCTTTCTAACCCTTCTTTAACTTTTTTTCCTCTCATAAGATATACAGAGTTTTCTGCGTAGCAGGAATCACATAGGTTAAACTCATGTTCACCAGAGGTTTCACCTATAAACTTATATTTTTGAGTGGCATGCCTACCACAATTTTCACAACTATATGGTGAGGTAGGAATGGCGGGCCCCGAAGGAATCGAACCCTCATTGTCGGATTTGGAATCCAAAGTCCTACCATTAAACGAGAGACCCTTTTGAGAACTAAATAAGAGGTGTTTTTTACCTCTAAGGTGGATTTTTTGACCTTCTAGTATATGTGCCCAATTACCTGTTATGGTTGGTTCATCATAAATAATGGTAAAATTAGCTGTAAAAGGCACTTTAGCCTTCTCTTCTTCTAATTTTTTCTCAGATTTTATGGCGCATATGAGTTCATATGTTGCAACACACATACCTAGTATGAACAGACCTACAACTACAAATAGGATAGGCATAATGGAGGTAGATGGGGGACTCGAACCCCCAGGGCTTGCGCCTAGCTGTTTTCAAGACAGTGTCCTTAGCCGATTCGGATATCTACCCTAAATCTTCTAACCTACACATATCCCTGAATAGGGTAGCGACCTGTTCTAGTGTATCCTGTAACTCTCCATCTGCGTGTAGAGTCAGATAATCTAGATATTTAGTCTTCTCATTTTCAGACATACTATTCATCAGCTTATATATTTTAGGCCGAAGAAACCTTTCAAGACTATGTTTTAGAGTCTCCTCATCTATTTCGGATGAGCCTTGGATATAGTTCTTTAGTTTAAAAGCGGCGGAACCGGCCATAACTAGATTACTTTCTATTAATTGTTGTAGTTCTTTATCCATAGCATTCTATATTGGAGGTAAGTGTGAGATTCGAACTCACGGGATAGTTTTAACCACCCACTTCCTTAGCAGGGAAGCACAATCAACCAGGCTCTGTCAACTTACCAAAAATGGGTTGCCTGACGGGACTCGAACCCGCAACCTTCAGCGCCACATGCCGACGCTCTACCATTGAGCTACAGGCAACATGCATCCTAGCTAGCTTTAATAACTAGGCAAGTGGAATCACTGTCATCATCAAATTCAAATGATCTATCACTAATCAACCATTGGACAAACTCATTGTCCATTATTTCTTGCTCACTTCTGTCTAGGTATAAGACATGATTTACATCATGCGTACCAACGTCAAATGTGAGCTCTCTTACGGCATCATCAAGATGCCCGGGAATATCAGTACCTTCTATAAATTGAATTTGTGGTAACATTATACTATTCTTTAAATGGCCAGGGCAACGAGATTTGAACTCGTGATGTCTACCTTGACAAGGTAGTGCATTGAACCAGACTATGCTATACCCCGAAAATGGGTCAGTTGGCAGGACTCGAACCTACAACCTCCCGCTTGAATATGCAGGCGCTCTACCATTGAGCTACAACTAACATGCGTGTAGGGCTATGGCTTATCTTGTTCCCCTGCATTAGATGTAGGGTTTCTCTTACCACATCTTGTGCAGTGATATACAACGTCGGTTGAGCTCCCATTGGCATGGAAGTCTCTAAGCCAGTACTTATGTCCTTTTAAAATGCAAAGCATTCTAGGGATGAATCCTCCCTGTACTCTCATCTTATTCTTTTCGTCGTTTGTTATGACCATAGTATCTACCTATTAAATGGTACCAGAGGGGGGACTTGAACCCCCAAACCCCGAAGGGCGCCAGGACCTAAACCTGGTGCGTCTGCCAATTCCGCCACTCCGGCTTACCTTAAACTTTATCTTGATCGATTTTTTCTTTGTTATCTTTCGTGTATCTATGTCCATTACGCCACACATATATAAAACCTTTCCAAGGTAAATAGCTAAAGTGATGTGTGGTTGATCGATTTTGGATATATTTTTCTAACCATACCCAAGTACCTTCTTCCATTTGTCTAGGAAAGTATGCAAAGCGTTCTACACACTCAGAAAGCCCAAGAACTAGAGGTTTCTTTTTACTTTTCCATCTCATAGTAATGTCTCTAAATGGTGCCGGAAATAGGACTTGAACCTATAACCGCCTCATTACAAGTGAGGAGCTCTACCAATTGAGCCATTCCGGCAAATACTAAACCACCCATACGGGTAGACGTGCTACCTACACACTATTGCTAGCGCGATGTTGAAAAAATATAGATGCTTTAGTATAATGGAGTCCCATCTAGGATTCGAACCTAGGGCCATTTCGTTAACAGCGAAGCGCTCTACCGCTGAGCTAATGAGACGTGTGTTCTTAGAACTCACTTGCGACAATAATGCCTACAAGTAGTATCGCTGTGGATCTAACACTATCAGTAAGGTTTGTGTTTTCCGCCGCAGTTATCAAGTTTACTAGATCCGACTGTTTAATGTCATCCGCTAATAAAGAGTCTACTATAGTTGCAGTAGAAGAGATTACAGCACTAGGGTCTGATGTAAGTGCAGACACAGCAGCCTTTAACGCCGCTATGTTCACACTACCAACCTTACCTACAAACTTATATGTATAGTCTGTAAGTAGGTCATCATCAGGCTGGAAGAGACGTTGCTCTCCATCCTTTTCTACAAGCATGTCGCCGTTAGACTCTCTTGCAATGGCTTTAGCTCTAAACGTAATAGGCCCAGGGCTATTATTAAATTCAGCCCATCTACCACCCCAGGTGTCACCACCTTCAGCTGGTCCGGGTATTCTTACTATTACGTCTCGTGAAAATGCCATAATATATTAAACAGGGGGCATAAAGGTTTCGGCTAATTTTTCCATTAAAGTCCCGAGATCTTTAGCGTTTAGTACAACAAAACTACCTTCACATGTTTCGCCGTATTTAGTGAGCTCATCTCTGTCTTGAGATAGACCAGAAATTTGGCCGTCCCATATGAGGACGTACCAAGGATTTTTATCATTATCTACGATAAACATATTGGCTTAATATTATCTCTTAGGTCTAAACTAAGACTAAGTCGTGAGCTTAGCTTCCAGTTCTTCAACCGAAAGATCCATAAGTTCTGAATCCTTCTTTTGTGCAAGGATAGCAAGAATCTTTTGGTTCTGAAGCTTGGTTGCTTCGCCCTTAGCTGCTCGTTCTTGGTTCGAGAGCTTAGTGTTCAAAATATCAAGAACAATATCAAACTTGAGCTTAGCTGTCTTGTCTTCTTCTGACTTTGTAGACAGGTAGCTCTTCGTGCTTGATTTCTCATGCTCTTCATTGTACTTGACAGCTAGCTCATCTAGTTGCTCAAGATTGAAATCAAAGAGTTGTTCACAGGTTAGCATGCCAACCGATGTTTCGAACCGAAGCTTCTTCTGAGAAGCCTTCTTGTAAATTTCTGTAGTCATTAGAATTTAACCTTTAACACTCTCTCAAAGGCACCTTTGACTTTGAGTATCACTTCATTCTTAACTGTGGCATTAAAGCCAACGCCAGCTAAGTGCTTTTCTTCAGGCTCTAGCATAGCTGTTACGCTTAGAGCTTCAATTACCTTACGATGTTTCGTTAGGTCCGCATTTAGATTTTCTGGATGAAATCCTACTAGGGGCTCAGAAAACTTTGCCCCACCAAGCATAAAGAAGTAATGCTTATTACCTACTTGATTGGCACCCCAGTGGTTAGGGGATAGGCATACCAGATCTACTTGATGGAACTCATTAGAGTCTAGGCCGCACACGTCCTTACTAACATGTTGTGATGGTAAATCATCTACGACAGTAAGTACTCCGTCTTCTAGCTTTACTGTGGCTAGTTTAACGTTTTGTCCAGACTTGACAGGCACCTTGTACTCATATGCGTATGTCTCACCTTCTAGTTCAATCTCAGCTTTAAAGCCTTGAGAACTACGAATGGAATACCCATTTATCCAGATCTTATAGACTCCATCTTTCATTTTAGAAAGATCAGTCCAAGTGATGTTCTCTACAGCAATCTTGCCTCCAGGATGCATATTATCTACATCCAGTTGACCTGTCATTGGTGTTCTTCTGTTTCTACTACCATCTGCCCGGAATCCAGCTGAATGTCCAATTCTAGTACCATCTGGCTCTTCAGCCCAGATGTCTAGATCTGAGTTATCGTTTTGATTGTCATCATTCCAAGCTAATCTAGCGTTAAGTACGCCAGTGACATTACCACCGGCAGCTTTTACCGCTTGCTTGATCTGTGAGTGACCTGCCAAGTTACCCTTGTAGGTCCACGAGTAGTTATTATCCCACTTGAAGATAGGTTTACTATCCTCTTTACCAGTGGTTGTCATTGCTACTGTGTTGTTTAGGTGTTGGCTTGTAAGGTATAGAGCTACTGAAGTAGAAGTAGGAAGAATCTCTTCCATAAACTTATCAATAGTAACTTCCTCTACCTTATCAAACTTATTTCTAGAGTGACGTGATGCCTTAGTAGCTGCCACCTTACCAAAGAGGGCAGCCTTGGTGCTCTTCTTAGTGTTGTTGATGTGCCGGATCTCTGTAACCTTGATGTCTGAGACACTAGCTAAACGGCGATCGAATGACTCTTCGTAGCCATTATCTACTACAAAGGTTTCAGCAAGTTTGATCTGAGCCTTAGTAATCGGCGCCTTAGCCCTCATGTAATTAGCAGGATCTACTCGCTTGTTCCAGTTCTCACAAGCCTTGTTGATTTCTTCACCTAATGACAACTCAGAGCAAAGAACTCCAATGAGTTCATTCTTGAACTTAGCATAAGGGTAGTCTCTACTAGCCACCCATGTCCAGTTCTCTCTAAGCTCAGGAGATACAGCATCATACTGTCTCTTCTTTTCAATAGTCTTAGTGACCTTGGTTACATGAGTAGTACCATCTAACAGTGAGCCTTGTGTGATAAGGTCTCTAACGAGCTCTAGAGTATCTAATGAGATCTCCTCCATGCATCTCTGGAAGACCTCTCTAGCTGCTCTGTAGTCGCCTGAGATAGACTCTACTGATCTACTAGTAAGGTTCACAAAGCACGCAGGTACTGTGAGAGCCATGTGATCAAAGGTTACAATCTGCCCTTCTGTAACTACCTTGAATTTATTAGCCTCTTCCTTCGTGTACCTCTTGATGTTATCAATGGTACCTAGAGTATAGAGGGCCGCTTTTTTGTTTATCTTTCTGAGCTTACTTAGATGAGTATAGGACTCTAAGAAGATGCCTGCTATAGGTTTAGACTTAACTAGCTCAGATAGTTTCTTTGTGGTCGCTGAATATTCTTCACCAATGATTACATCGAACAGGGATACAACATTGAAGTCAGCATCAATAGCTACAACGTTGCCATAGCGCCTAATAAAGGCGCAGCAATAATTGCAGTTATAGAATGAGCTCTCAGGATCCCTAAAGGGCCTGTTGTGCTCCTCATTCATGCTCTTGAGATAAAGATCCCATACTTCAGTCCCTGTGATTTGGCTCTTATAGAGCTTACCAGAGGCTGAAATCTTATCAAATTGCTCTTGTAATTTTTCGGTGATTTCTAGCATCTTTCTATACTTTAAGTGGTGTGGACTCTTGGATTCGCACCAAGGACCTCTTGTTCTTCAGACAAGCGCTCTACTAGGCTGAGCTAAGAACACAAATGGTCAAGGTGAGAGGATTCGAACCTCCGACTTTCTCGCCCCAAACGAGATGCGCTACCAGGCTGCGCTACACCCTGATGGGCGGGCTACTACCTCCATCTTCGATTAACGTCAGGGGTTAAAGAAGGAAGTGTTCACCCAGTGTATGGTGGCGGATACAGGATTCGAACCTGTGACCTTCTGGTTATGAGCCAGACGTCCTGAACCAGACTAGACCAATCCGCTATAATTTTGTTGGAGTACTATTTGTACCCTAGTCATCTACTAATGGTAGCCTAACCTGGACTTGAACCAGGGACCTCACGCTTATCAGGCGTACGCTCTAACCAACTGAGCTACTAAGCCGTGTACTGTTTGAATGGCCCAAGGACATGTTCATATCCTTTGGGAATCGTTTTACTAAACTTCCATTGTTCCTTGGTATCCCTCGGCCTAACTAAGCACTTGGTGTTTTTAGCTACCTCAGTAGGTATAAGATACGATGTGAACTTACCATGTTCAGTTACGTAAATTAGCCTATCTTTGTCTTTAATTATGCCTGGATCCTTATACCCGTTAGGGTATTGGGAGCTCCACTTCTGGAAGTGAGTATACCTACCTTCTCTTAGATGTCCTCCACGATCTACGTAGAATGCATCCTTACAAATAAGCCGACCAGCATGCCATCTATCTGCATGACAAGGTCGTTTCTTCTTATCATAAGATGGGTATCTTTCTACCATACCTTCTATATGGCTTTTGATGTGTTCCCTGTCTAAGGGCTTACCTAACTCCTCACAGATTAAGGCGTTAACCTTATTCCATGGTTTGCCTACCTTACTTCTTAGCCAGCGGTAGACAGCACCAAGGTTATCTAGTTGGCAGATCCAAGCATGGCCATGGGCTCGCCTTATGCCTTCTTTTTCTTGGACGTTTACTTTAGAATACCAAGCTCTGCCTTGGACATCTTCAGTTCTTCGTCCAGCCTCTATAGCTATTTGATGTAGGTTATATTTTCTTCTCATATTTTACCTATAAATGGAAGGCCCTGGAAGAATCGAACTTCCTTTATCGGGGCCAAATCCCAATGTAATACCAATATACGAAAGGCCTATAATGGTCGGTCCTCCGGGACTTGAACCCGGAACCTAGGGCTTATGAGGCCCTTGCTCTAACCAATTGAGCTAAAGACCGATAAGCCGGACAATAACTTATCCGGGCCCAGTGTTATTCACTGAGCTAGGCTTTCAGCTATTGTCTTCTGCAATCTGATCAGTATCTGAAAAGCGACTGATTAGGTCATCAGCTCGAGCATCACCACGAGTGGTAAGTTCAAGCACCGGGCGACTGATCTCTCCATTCAGAGCGTTCTTCTTACCAAAGTAACCATCTAGGTCACGCACACGGACCTTACGTCCCTTTGCATCACGTAGTTGATCAAGGCTGTTTACAAATAGCACGAGAAGATCACTATCTACCTCATTTGTACCATTCTTGGCAAAATGGGTGTTCAAGGCCAAGATGTCCTTGATGGTCAACGACTTCGCACCCTTGTAGCGGGTGTTGATGTCTTCTGGTACTACCAGGTGGATTGCCCACTTAGCCATCTTAAACGGCACGGCTACAACCTTAGCGGTTGTCTTAACGGCGCCAGTGACAGTGCCACAGACGTTCTTGCCGAGCTTTACTACGTGTGTGACTACCACACTACTGATAACAGCAGTGATAAGCATACCATACCACGGGAGCTCAGCAAACATGCCAGCCCACGTACCTACTAAGTCTAAAAAGTTTTCCATTGTTTTCTCAAATTGGTAATATACAAGGAAGATTCCCTGCACAAACACTGATCAAATCAGCTACTCCGACTGCCGTAGCAGCCAGAGCTAAGTACAAGTTAACATCAAACCAGAACAATAGGTCTTTGTACTTGTTTTCTTTATACATATTCTTCAGTATATAATACGTTCTAGAACGAATAGAAAGATGATTACTTACTACTCTTCCAGACGGAACGGCGAGACGAGAATCTCAGATTCTACGTACATGACCTGAATACCAGCTTCAGTAGCGGCTAAGATCCAAGTTGCACTTGACGACGTTGGCATGAACATGCCATTCGGGTCAGGCTGTGGCATACTCGTAGTGTGATAACCTACAGTCGTACTCCGGTGTGAGGTTACGATGTGCTCAGGGTTAGTGTACTGTGTCGAGTAAGGGATACCATATCCAACAGACTCACACAAGAAATGGCGCTTGCCATTCATGTCTACGATGTAGGTAAACGTACTGACTTCGGTATCACGAAGCTCATAGATCATCTTCAGGAACTTACGTTCCGTGAACTTAGTGATCGCAGGCATACCTACTTGCCTGTTAGCTTCACCTACCAGTTTTTCAGTGGCGGCTGCTTGCTTAGAATCAGCTGTTTCAGCGTAATCATCGCACGAAGCAAGAATAAGGAGAGGGAGAAGGAATAAAGTGGCTTTAAGCATTAAAGTGAGTTGATAAATTGTAGTAAGCGGGGGTTGAGGTGCTTTCTATCAATGGTAGCTGCCTCGCGAAGGATGATTGTTTTCAAGGTAGCCTTTCTAGCCTTAGAATCGGCTAGATCATACTCTCCTTGAAGTTGTGTTAGGTAAGTGTTCTTACCATGGATATAGCTAGGGGTTTGTTCAAACACCTGTCTATCGATCTCAGCATGTCTTGGAGCGAAGAATCTCTTCTTCTCCATGCCTAGAAATTCGAATCCAAAAATGAGACCACATAGCAGTACAATAGCTAGTAGGCCACAAACGATTGCTCCAATTGTTTTCATATGTTTTCTAATGGTAGGTCCGGAAGGATTTGAACCTTCGACCATTCGCTTAAAAGGCGAGTGCTCTAACCAGACTGAGCTACGGACCCATGTATTATGATCTGGCTATTACGAAGAGGATAAAAGCAATGAGGAACAAGATGCCAAATTTAACAATAGCACTAACCACTATAATGCCTATGTCTGTAATTACACTTGTTTTCTTTACATCAAACGGGTGTGGTTTTTTCATGTTATTTACCACCAGCCCCTTTCATTACCTCTTTGATCATAAGTAACCATAATACCAATTGAGCAAGCTGCCATTAAGGCAGAAGTAGCGAAGCCTAAAACTACAATTGGGACGTAGATTAAAGGAAAATCATCTGGACACGTCTGTTTTAGATGTACTAAAAGAGATATGGTAGAGGAGAGCAATACTAGAAAGAGCAGTATAGGTCTGATAATGCCTACTTCATCTAGTTTAATGTTTTTAATCTTAGCTACTATCCCTCGTAGCATGAATGCTGCGCAGATAGATAATGTAGCTGCCACTACTGTAGTGAATAGCTTGGGATCAATATGACCTAAGATTGCTTGAATTGATTCTTCCATAGTATTAATGGTACCGGGAGCGGGACTCGAACCCGCACGAAGGTTACCCTTCTGCGGCTTTTAAGGCCGCTGTGTCTGCCAATTCCACCACCCCGGCTTATTAAATGCCTTCGTAAGGCACTGGCTTTTCTTTAGGGATTGTTAGTTTATAAGCTAGTGGTGCAGCTAGTAGCCATGATAAAGGGAATAACAAGGTCCAAGTAGTATACCCTTGAATTACTGGGTACATGCTAAATGAAGCTATTACAATAGATGAAAAGAAGTAGGATAACAATGTTGTGTTGCTACTCCATCCAGGGGCTTTATCATTATAAAGCGCATCCATCATTGCGGCAAAGCCGAATGTAGAGAAGAAGCCAATGCCGCATCCTGCTGCGAATGACCCACCCATGGCCTGGGCTACGGTCATGGAGGTTTCTGTGATTTCTAGTAACATGACATTAACAGTTAATAAGGTTTTAAGTGGGTCGTCTGATAGGAATCGAACCTATGACCCCCTGTAATTTGGACAGGTGCTCTACCATTGAGCTACAGACAACATGAGTGGTGCTAGCAGTAGGATTCGAACCTACGAAGGCAGAGCCGTGGGATTTACAATCCCAACCCTTTAACCAGGCTTGGATATACTAGCTTGTGCGATCTGACATGTGTTTAGCTACAGCAGTTATGTGTTCATTCTTATTAGGTGTACCTAATATCGTATTTGCTATTTCTAAAGCATGCCCATTTAATTCAGAAATGAATCTCTCCATATCATGCTCTCTAAAGTAATGTGAGATTACGGTTAGAATTGACATATCTCTATTAGATAGAGATAGTTTATTTGCGTGCTGGATCCAATTCATATAATGGTACTCCGGACGGGACTCGAACCCGACTGATCAGCTATTCAAGCCATCCAGAGAGTTTTTGTATTCATTTTCAAGTCGAGTAATCGCTCTCTTAGGTACCTTAATACCATCTGTTTCTAGCTTTTTCAACTTATCTATACATTCTTTAATATCCGTGTAGTTGAAGGTCTGACATTCACTTTTACCTATTTTAGCTACCATGACTTGGTAATAACCACCTGTATGTAAAATGACGTATACATCTGAATCATCTGCCCATCTACAATAACTCATGTCTTATCCTCTAAATTGGTAGCCAATAGGAGAATCGAACTCCTACGAAGCATGTGCTTACTCGTGATCTAGAAGGTAGTTAAGACCTTTTAGTGTTACATCATCCTCAGTCATGAAGACATCAGACTCATTATCTGGTGAGAACCTGATAGCATTCTTGACTAGCTGGCCTAGTCTAAGATCAGGGTACTTTTTCCATAGTTCCCTAAGCTTATCAATAATAGGGTCTATTCTATCTGGGTCTCTCATAATAATAACTCATTAACCTCTTCAAGACTAATAGGTGCATAGTCGTGGCAATCTACACCTACATCTAGTCTACGGGTGCCAGTTATACCTGGTTTATCGCCTCTTACTTGGGCATTACCGTGACAATGTCCGTGCAAATGATACGATCCATGATGGGATTTATTCCACGTTTCAAATGGGTAGTGGCAGAGTACATACAGCTTATGGTTATCTTTAAATTCATCATATACTCCAGGGTAGTACAATGACGAGTGTTCTTCGTCGCCTGGTCTTTTCTTATACCAGGCGTCGTGATTACCTTTAAGTAGGTATAGTGTGCCACGTAATCTATAGAGTATATCTTCTAATACTCTATCAGCTCTACTAGTGAGGGTAAGATCACCTAGAACGTATACTTCGTCATCGTCAGTGATCCTGTCATTCCAGTTTTGTATGAGCACTCGGTCCATCTCATCTACATCTGTAAACGGACGATTACAATGCTTAATGACATTAGCATGCCCTAAATGTAAATCAGATGTAAACCAAGTTGTCATACTATCCTCCCATTCCTTTTCTTATCGCTGCTTGTATTCTAGCTTTTAGTCTCTGTATACTAGACTGTCTACTAGAGGGTGCAGCGGGTTGGGTAGCAACTACTTCCCTACCCTTTTTTGATCATTCGTCGTCACTAGTATCGTCATCAGCCTCATTGCCATGTGCTTCTAGACGAGCCTTAAGCTCCACTAGTGGCTTCTCATATAGCAAGGATGAGACGACCATTTCTTTAACATGGGCGAATGACATGCCTGCTGAAGCTTCAACAATGTCTGCACGATACTCAGAGTTGTATCGTTCACACAGGGCTTTAACATACTGGATTCTAATTTCCTCAGAAGGTTCTTGAACCTTGATTAGAAGATCAAAGCGAGATGGCCTATAAATTCGACTATTCATCTCCTCAATGTGATTGGTGGTACCAATAAACACTAGACCTGGACGGTAATTATCAATACCATCTAGGATCTGGAGAAAGCTTTGTTCATCATATCGAACAATCTGTTCAATATCTTCAAGGACTACAACTACGTTACGGTCGATCTCTTGTTTATTGAGAATAGGCAGCCAAACGTGTAGGTCACTAGCATCCTTTACGATAATGACTAGCCCATCATCTGCAATAACACTATCACAAATGATGCGTACAATGCCACTCTTACCAGTACCTGGTACACCGTGCATGAGTACACCTCTACGGTAGGGCAAATCCATCTTAGTGTACTTATCCTTAGCTTCCCAGAACATCTGGATCTCTTGGATAATTTCCTTAGCTGGGCCGTCATCGAATACGATGAGTTTCTCATCCTTCAGTGCTACCTTGATGGCTTGTGTGCCCATCATTCCACATTGGATATTATATGCTCCGGCAGGAAGCTTATCTACTGATTCAAGGGGAGAGTCTGAGAGAAGATAGTGGTTACTATCACGAACAGTGGTCCAGTTCTTAGTCATCTGTCTAATAGGTGAAATGGTGGAAACAGTGGGACTTGAACCCACAACATCTTGCTTGCAAAGCAAGTGCTCTACCAATTGAGCTATGTCCCCTAATGAGATACACTACAAAGAGGCATTAGCCTCTATTTATTTAACTTCTTTGCCAAGCGCCAACTTGATAAGAATATCAAGTTCATCGCTTTCAGTTTGAGCCGCAATACCAAGCGCTATTGCTGCTGTTTCTCGAACCTCTTGGTTCTTAGATTTAAGGTGTGGTGTAAATACATCCTTGAGTTTAAACTCAGGGTGATCCATGCCTATCTTAGCCATAGCAATCATACAGCCAGTAATGATGTCAACATTATTAGTTGATCTCATTGCTCGCCTTAGAGTTGCTAATATATCTAGCCTATCTTCTTTACTTGGTGCTAGGCTGTCTTGTGCATTTCTTCTTGTACTACCAAGATAGAAATCATCTGACCCAGTTTGAGGCGCTCCATCATGGATAGCCTCTCTCAACTTAATAAAGGGGTCTTTGTTGAATTCCCACCAGAACTGCCACTGAGTTAGATCAAGGCCGAGACGACCTCCTCTACCTCCAGTAGCTGGACCACCTGGTCCTCTTGGTCCTCCGGCAGGTCCACCAGTAGTAGGTCCAGCGGGTCCACCTGTAGCGGGTCCAGAGGGTCTTGGAGCACTAGGCCCTGCAGGACCTCCTGTAGTGGGTCCAGATGGACGACCAGTGCTACTACCACCGCCAGGGCCAGGTGGTACAACATCACCGGGACCTCTATACTGTCCTCCGTGTGCATTTAACGCTGTAGCCAATAAGGCTACACATAGTAATTGTTTAATCATATCTTACTCTCTCTATAGTAATGTAGTGTACTCAAATGGACTTCTGAGTTGGATTCGAACCAACGAATAATGGATTTGCAATCCATAGCTTTAGGCCACTCAGCCATCAGAAGAAAAATCAGGTGCGGGAATCGAACCCGCGTAATCGTCTTCTATTACTCGGCATCATATGTTTGCTTTTCATATATGTTGCGAACATCGACAACCGTTACCATAACCCTCATACATATTGGAGCGGAATGAGAGATTCGAACTCTCGACGTACAGCTTGGAAGGCTGACACTCTACCACTGAGTTAATCCCGCGTGATAATGGTGAACGATACAGGACTCGAACCTGTGACAGCCTGCATGTAAAGCAGGAACTCTACCAACTGAGCTAATCGTCCATGTTATTGTACTAAGGTGGATGAGATGTTTACGAAATGCTTTTCGTTTTCCCATCGTAATGTGTGTTTATGTGGTATGAATGATTTATCATGTTTCATTAATACTTCTGCAGCTTCTATTGCTTTCTTTTTATCACTGTACACGCCCGATATTATATGTGGTATAGCCGGGTCGCTTAGTGGACCTACTGTGAGTATATGAACGAAAGTATGTTCTTTCATTAGTAGGTTCTTTCGAAACAGTTATATTCTTTGCACACGTCCCAACCGAGCGTTTTTAGTTGCCGTTGTTTTTCGGGAGGAATCTTATCTGGGCTGGGACCTGTGTAAATGATGTCGTCTACTATATTTAGATCAGGATTAGTGTCATATTTCTTGAAGATAGACATAGCCATAATGAGTTTAGTATATTCATCTATTGATTTCATTTTCAGTCTTCTTCTTTATACTCATGGTAATAGCACTTCCTAGAGTGTATTTACATGCGGCGCAGATAGTGTCGTAATCGATCTGTTTGAATTGAACAGCTCTACTTACTCCATCTATAGTCTTAGCCTTAGTATTAACTACGAAAGGGAAGATACAATCTGCAGTGATAACAATGTTCTCTAAGAACCAGTCTACTTGAGCAGTGACGTGTACATTAGAACCTATTACTTCAGTGCAGACAATGTCTGTCTTAAAGCCGGGCATTTCTATTCCTTTAAGTATACATTTGAGCTCATTAGTCATTATCTAGTATTAATAGCAAGAAAGCAGCAATTCCTGCTATAAATCCACTTTTTATGAAGCCAGCTTCTATAAGGACGAAAGCAGCTACGAAGAAGAATAGTATCCGACTTAATTGGGTGTTCATCGCCTTATATGAAGCTTTTGCCTCTTATACAGTGGTCATATTTAGCTTCCATGAAGGAGAAGTCAACACCTATTAATAGGTTAATAATCTCATAACTAAGTTCCATTTTGTCACGGATCTTAGGCATGCTGTCATCAGTATCGAAGTAATTAACTACGATGTCAACTAGTTTCATCAAAGAAACTGTTTTTCCTTCACAACGCAAGCGTAGTAGGTAGGCTAAGTGTCTTTCACCTTGAGCTTTACGTTTAGTTAATGCATCGAGATATTCTCGGAAGGTATCGACGGGGTAATTCGACGAGTTGAATCCTCGCTTATCTAGCTCATCAATGACGTTGTCAAGTGATAAGTTGGTGTCTTCTACTACGTCATGTACTTTCAAAACAGCAATGGCTAAGCCATCTAACCCTATGGCTTCCCCTAGTGCTGCTGCTTGACGTGGATGGACGATGTAAGGTGTTCTACCATCCTTACGGAATTGGCCGTGATGTGCTATTTCAGCAATTTCATCAGCGGCCTGAATGAGCTCTTTAAAGTTAGTCATTGTTTTAATATTAAATGGTGGAGGTGGCGGGATTCGAACCCGCGTGTTACTGAGTAAGCCTACTTTTGTACACTTGGCCTATTGGTAGGTGGGACTTACACCCTGTCCTCAGTAGTCGAAGCCAGATCACCCCCGATTAGTTCTCGAGCGCAAGTGAAAGAATTATATCAAGAAGGAATAGAAAGAGGATCCACCCCCAAGCTAGTGTTAATATACCACAAATTTTGAACAGAAATATTAATATCCAACCCAATGTATCTGACTCCTGTACCTATTAAAAGGTAAATGTGTCGTGTAAAAGCATCTTTTGCCTGATGCCATGGTATATCTCAGGTGGGTCTGGAAGAACCTTAAGTAACATGAGTGCCGTGACCACAGACATGTTAGAGATCCCGTTCTCCATATGGGAGATCATAGGGATACTCATGCCTGTAGCCTCAGCTAGGCTTTTTTGAGTCATCTTTAGGTTGGCTCTTGTTGTCACTAGCCAGTCCCTTACTTGCTCGTTTTCTTCCTTGCTTAGGCACAGGCTTTTTGGTTGCGCTGGCATCTGGCTTCTCCTTTGTCTCTACGAATGGTTCGATAGTGATATTAGTCCAGCCTTTACGCTCAAGAAGCTCAACAGCGTCTTTAGCTTTAGCCATGTCCTTAATGCCCCCTACGACTACTTTGTCCTTTCTGGACAAGAGATCACCTTTGATTTGGTATTTTGTCATACACCATCTTTGATGTCTTGTAGCCTATCAAAGTACTCAAGGCAGTCTGTACTGCCTGGAATGATACGGAAGGGATCGTAGTCTGGAGAGTCTTCGATGTTTTCTTCGTCTTCTTCCATAGTATTATGTAAAATAGCGAGAGACACGACAACATATCTCCCGCTGACCTGTAGAACATCTACAGAGAATTGGTACGTCCGGCAGGACTCGAACCTGCGACCGCCGGCTTAGAAGGCCGATGCTCTTCCGACTGAGCTACGGACGCTTGTTTTCTAAGTTGGTTATGCGTGACTCAAGCTTCTTAAGAACTTCAAGCATCTGCTTAGATATTTCAACTTGATTAGTAGTTGAAGCAACTATACTAGCAAGTAGTTCTTCTTGTTTTTGCTTGTATGCTGCCTGAGCTGAAGTATCATGCATTGTGATCCTTTTCCATGTTTTCTTCACATTGGTCACAGAATATTAATTCTGAGTCCATCAACATGATCTGACATGTTGCACAAGCGTGTGTGAGAGGTTTAACAACAGGCTTAGTTAGCGTAGCTTCATACAATCTCTTGTATTCATCCTTTTGCGCCGTCATCTTACGAATCTTATCGGTTAGTTCACGTCGTTCGCTAAGAGTCATCTTATGGCGCATGAAGCACCTACACCCACCATTGGTCTGCATGCCACCAGGGTGGCCAAATATGCAGCCTCCATCTAAGCAACCTATGTATTCAGTTAGATCTACCATACCTCTCTATGCCTGTAGTGATGTAAGGTATCTGTTCAACTGTGAGAATCTATGCCCTTGTGCTTCAACCATATGTGTGTATAGGGGCTTTTCACTATCGGTTGAGAACCAGAATAGACCTTTATTAGGTGCTTTTCTAATGTGTATATATCTATTAGCTATATGGAATACAGTACTTGTGGTACCCGTGTGTAGGGGTGTATACCCTAGTGATAGCATAACTTTAATACATGTCTTGTAGTTAGGCTTATACTGTGTATTCTTTTGCTTTTTTTCTCTTTCGTCTTTCTTCTTTTGGTCTCTAGCTAGAGCTTGTTTACGAGTTTGTCTTTGGTGTTCTTCGTGTTTAGCTATATTCTCTTGCTTTTTACGGTATCGCGCAAATTCTCGCTCTCTTCTTTCTTCGTCAGTTAGTTTTGGCCGCCTAGGCATATTGCCTACTTTAGATAGCTTATCTAATAGTGCTTTTGTATCCATAGTGCGCCTTCTGTGTTAGCTAAAAATAACATGAAGAGTAATAACAGTTTTGTCTATTGTAGTGATGTAACTTTTTTAGCTACATCAGCTAAGGGCTTGAGGGCAGGATGATCCTCATTAGTGCCATTTCGACGCTTGTCCATGTTTGAAGCCTCTTGCTCCTGAAAGGCGGCAACGGCCTTGATACATTCATTAGCAAAGTCCTCCCGGGCCTTGATATCTATTGGATTTCCCTTCTTAGCATCAGGGAACCAAGTCAGAGCATAAATGGTATCACCTCGAGGCAATCGCTCAGACATGCTACCGATGTATACTGTTGGCTCACCAGTGATCTTGTCAGCGGTGTTGAGGATGCACAATCTATTGATTGTACATACTTTCATGCCATCATTGAGACAAAGGTCTCCTGAGAATTGTGCCTTCTTAGCTGTCTTACCATCGCTAAATATCCGGGCCCAACGAATGTTGATATACATGTGCTCGTTTACACGAGCGTGAGTAGCGCTATGATCTGTAGTATTTGTCATGTGTTTGACTATTGTTGACTAAATAAATAGGAGTGGTTTAATAAACTTAATTGAGGCTTAATAGGCAGCTTTTAATAATTGATGAGATATACTCTATGTTAGTATCCAGAAAGTCTTTGAACAACAAGTGTAGTCTTTCTGAATGAGCCCCCTTAGTGGGGTCTGCTATATACTCGCAGTATAGGAATAGCTCATGTTCCTCTTCTTCAGGTATCACTAGTCTTTCTGCTACAAAACTACACACTCTAGAGGTAACATATGTCTCTACTGACTTAGGTACGCCTAGACTTTCTAGGTTCTTCTTACACATTATAGTGTCTAGTATGACAGATTGTACCCAGATGGTATTTCGGTAGGCGGCTGTAGTCATTAGATGTCGTGATATTTAGGGGCTTTTTTAGCTTTCTTTCCGATACTTCTAAGTATCTCTAAAGTAGCATACTTGTCCAATGAGTCTATTGTCTCACTTGGAAAGACTTCAAGAGCTAACTTTCTAATGCCTACATCAAGAGATCCAATATCTGCTTTAGCTTTATCTCTTTGAGCTTCTAGCTCACCTAGCCTGGCTTTTAGCTCAGTAACTTCACAGTATTGCTGTATCTTATCATCTGTGTATATTTTACCTTTACCTAGCTTTTCAGTAGTCTTTTGTCTGAGCTTTTTAAGTATAGTGTCTTGTCTAGTAACTAAAGTAGCTAATCTAAGGTGCTCTTTATCTTGTTTTTCTATTTTGACCTTTAGAGATGTAACAACTGCACCATATTCTACTATTTGTTGTTCTAGTTTGAGTTCTCTTTCCTCTTTAGTTGGTATAGGAGTGTTAGTTATAGTCTCAGTGTAATACATGTCTCCATCCTCACTCGTTGTGTACGTTTTAGGTGGGTGGTATACACCTGATGCCATATATTGTGTATAATCTTTTCCGTTAGCCATAGTCTTTTACCTTTGTTATGATATCTTGGGCATATCTAGCCCAAGAATCATCTATTGCTTTCAGCTTAACAAGGGCAGCTTCCAGCCTTTGTGTCGCCGTGTCTAGTTCAACTTCGATACGAGCGTATAGCTCTTCTCTTAGTTGTTCAAGAGGTACAAGCTCGCCATTTGCAGCCTGTCTTTCACCCTCTTCAATGTCTTCTAGAGATATCCCTCCCAGGATATACCTCTCACTTTCCTGACCGGTCATAATATCATCTGTCCAGTTTTGTTGGTGATTCTCTCTAGTATAGCTGGATCATGTAGGTTAAATATAGGTATATTGTGTTCCGCCGCTACACGCAAACCTACACCTGTGCCACCTGTATCCTTGCCATTTGGTGTCCAGCAGACTACGAAGTCAACGGGCTGATCACCACGTTCACCTAGTATAATCTGTACGTTACGTAACATCAATTTCTTGACATAACTTGATCTCGTATCATATTTATACGAGTGTCTACTAGCGTGGCTGTATATAGTTGGAGTTACTCTTTTAATGTTGTCTCCAGTAGCAGTATACCTCTGCATTAATTTCCAAGGAGTGCTTTGGTATGCTCCAAAAGCACCTACTTCAAATGCATTATCAGCTCCTGGTGCCCCTCCTGATCGGAGGAGATAACCTTGTTTGGCAAGGTATCTAGCAGTCCCTTCCATGATATCCAAAAGGATCTTTGGAGTCTTCCTGGATCCAATACCTGCATATAGTTTGATTGATTCTGCCATGGTGTCAAGTAGATTGTGGTTGCGATGGCTGAGGCTATAAAGAAGCCCATTAGTATGATTTCAGCACTGTTGATCTCAACATGAGTTTTAGTAGCCATAGCCCTCCTCTGGCAAAAGGGGAGTAATCACACTTTTGCATGGGTAAACAGGGGCAATAAATACCTTGTATCACAAGTCTTTATGCCTTATATACTTGTAGTATTACTTAAAAATTAATTATAAGTTTTATGGGATAGTATTTGACACTATACATTCTGGCTAATGTACTTCTGTCAAAAAGAAACGGGACCTAGTGCTGCCTATAGCCTAGCACCAGATCCCGTCAAGGTGGTCTCTTCTTTCGTAACGACACGTCATCATTGATGCAGATTAGTATTGACACATACACATGCGAACACTCATCATTGTAAAGGTATTATTTGACTGTGCCTTATTTAAAAAGCACATATAATAATGCCCGCAATGAGCTAGCAGGAGAGGTGGTTCCTGATTGCATAACAACATGTCAGAAAGATCTGACCAATATTATTAATTTAACCCCGGCTTACGCCGAACGCTCTAGGCTTAATTTCTTAGATACATGCTGTATCCTAACGAGGCCCAGACCCCGGGCACCTTACTTGGTGCCAGCTCGCAGTGCAGCAAGCACACCTTCAGGCAGCAGCTTTTCAGCCTTGACGAAGACTTCGTCAACCCAGGTGTCACGCTTCTTCTGCATGTCAGCAGGAGCCTGATAGGCGTCTACTGCATGAACCGTGATAGGAGGAGCTTCGACACTGAGCGCTTCAGTTAGCACTTCAGCTTCCTTCGGGCCCATGTCGTAGCTAGCATGCACGATCATGTAGCAGCCGAATCGGATGGCAGGAGTGATGTCATCGCTGTCCGAAACGAACAGAGCGTGAATGATCCGATTACGGTCACGCTTGGCACCTTCCGCCTTGATGTGCTTTTCGTAGTTACGAATGCTCGTCTTGTGCTCGCCGATGGTTACACCATGAGCACCATCTGCTTGGCAGATAGCACGAAGGGCACCAACCAAATCGCCTTGACGGCTCTTGAGTGCCTCCTCTTGCTGCAGTGCAACGGCAGCGGCAACTTCTTTGTTGGTAATAGCGGAGAGAGAGATACCGAAGGACTCGGTTTGCTTGACGTATTGCTTGAAAGACATGGTAGGCTTAGTATCGGGGTTGTTGTGGTGGGTGTATGCAGAGGGACACCCCTAGAAGGGGATGTCTGCGTCGTTTCGGCTTGCTTCTGCTGCACCCCTTGGCTTGGGAGCCAAGTCTTCTAGCCCCTTAGCTGCTTCAGGCAGCGGTCGGGCTGGTGCATTGGCGTTCTCTTCCTGTTGACCTCGCATCTTAACGACGAAGTCTCGGATCTCGTTTGCCAGGTCCCCTACGAAATTGTCGTAGTTCTCGAGTGAAGTTTCACTCCTGTCAGACCCTGGCATGAGAGAGAAGTAGAACACCTTGGGACTCATCGTTTGCTTCCCTTGACGGGTAACAAGATGTTGCTCGAAGTCAGAGCCCACGTAAAGGTGGTTCTCACGACTGACCGTCAGAGTCAGTGCGTTGTGGGACATCACCACAAACTCAAGGCCCTTGCCAGTATGGACAATGGTCTTGGCACTGAAGTTAGCCACGATCCCAGTCTGCTTGCGCACCTGCTCAGAGGTGATGTAGGCACGAACGACTCGGAACTCGACTTTGACGTCGCCTTTCTTGTAGAAATTAGGCATAGCTTGATATCGGAACTGGTTAGTACAGGTTAGTATATGGTTCAGTGACACCAGTGATCACATAACCAAGACATGAGAAGTAATGAAGATTTTCACAATTCTCAAATCAGGAGTCTAAGTGTGCCTCTTGTCTCTCGCTCTGGGCTCCATGCTTGCCCTTGCCTCAACACCTAAACTCCTGACTTCAGGACTGTGTCAACTCATTGACAGCACTCAGCAGTAACAAAAGTTTTTGCTAAATGTCATCGTCGTGACGATTGCGGCACTTCTGGCAGTCAAGCTGAGCGATCACCTTGGATTGCTCTCTTAGCTTATCCCTCATGAATCGAATGGCTGCCATACCTACACTTGGGTAGTGTATTTGGTTGTCTGACTTGAAGCCGTAGCTAGTGGCCATATCAATGGCCTCTTGAGCTCTTGTTCTTCTCTCAGTGTCTGCCTTCAGTTCTTTTTCTGCAGCCAGTCGGAGCTCATGAGATCTGTTTCGATTAGCTTGCTCAATCTGAGCGCAGAGCTTATTGCGTTCTTCTCCAAGACGCTGAGTTACTTCGTTGTTTCTCTCTCTTTCACGTTCGAGCTTATCATGCACTACACTTTCTCGTGCAGACAAGAGACTATCTCGAAGATCAAGCATGAGCTTCCGACCTGCTCGGATCTCTTCCACATCGAGCACACGATAGTGCTCTAGTTTGATATGCCCTTCATCAGGTCTTACCGACATGGCGGAGGTATGCCACTCATTGATACGCTCAATGCTTTCTTGTTTCTGATTTGCCATGGTATTATGAGAAGAAGGTACGGGAACCTACTTGCGTAGGATACTTACTTCCAGCGATACGGAAAAAGGGGATGAGTGCGCGTGATATGGTCCCACCTGTCGTTCACAGGCGTTATACCACGCGTGGTCTGCGCTGATGAATGATAGCGCGTTTGATCGCTGCTTGCCCGCCCAGTTGTGTAAATAGATCCCAGGTTGATCCATTTTGCCCACCAAATATGGATACTCCTCTAAGGAGGAAAAGAAGCCTGACTTGCGCCAACTTCCTGGGAGCTAGGAGAATGTTAACGAGATCCCGCCTATTTTACGGTGCACCTAACCAGTTTAAGCTGGATAGTACGGGACCTCTAAGCTACAGTGGACACATAGCAATCTCACGACTGCCATCCACGATGATGAACTTCTTGCCCGTATCGTGGTGCCTAATGACATACACATATGTGTAGTCAGCAAGCTTTGTCTTTGATTCGACGGTGATCGCCCTTTCAGTAGGCACTTTAGGTGCCGCTTTAGGGTAATCGTTACTACAGCCTAGAGGAACACATAGAGCTAATAAGATTTTCTTCATGTTTCTCTCTAATGGTAGAGCTTGGTAACCTTACGGTATTTCTCTGGCGCCCACCATAGACGTGAGTTTGGATAAGGAGAGCCAACGGCTCGTTGCCACTCACCATCCTTGTAGTCATACCTACCTTTATACACAAAGCAAGTCAGCCACCTATCGGTGAGCCTTTTACCGTGACAATCGGTGGTTAACGAGCCTTCTGCACCACCGCAGGTGATACAGATGAATAAGCCACCATCACAGAACTGACAATGACCTCCGTCACTGCAGTTAGATTTTGGTTTGCACTCATATGGGATGTGATCCATGGCATTCTCCTTGAATCCCTTATTTAATCTAGTTAGGGTTCTAGGCTCTTTGAAGTTATCTTAGAATCACTTAATGGATGGGTTTTGTCTTAACAGGCACACTGTGGCGAGCAGAACCTTAATGCTCATCCGACCCAGGTTAGTGATAATTACTATATTTAAAGTGCTGTATATGTCCTCCGCTAACAAAGGACATTTAACACCGCCTTTCCAGTTCTAGCAACGTAGTCAGGCAATCCAGGTCAGTTTAACGTCATGACCGAGAACATACACCGAATATTAATGAGGGTATTACACCTCACAACCACCTACCACCAGCTACACAGTGTACGTCGTGCTCTGGATGGTAACGGGCCGACGATTCGTCCCGCTGTAAGCTTTGGTGTGTATAGTCTGTTGATCTGCCACCAGATAATGTATTCTGGATGTGATTCTCCATAAATTAGGGGATACGCATTTCAACATAGTTTAAACTTCCATCTAGGCCCGTGAAACCAAGCGAGCTACCAAGCCTGGGCACAGCTGAGAACAATGCTCTCTACTGTATAGGTACGCCTGTATTGGAACACGCGACGTACCACAAGCTTGTATGGTATAGACCAGTTTGTCAAACACACCCTTGGTCTACGGATGTGAGTATATGGCTACGCCAGCATATCCCAGAGTATTGCATCTGGGCGCCGGTCTAAATTTGCCACCCCAACACCTTTTTCACCGGGTGTTGGACGCTTAGAGCCTAAGGCCTTAAGTTTAGGACTTGCCAGTCCAAGGCCGCTCTAACGGCCTTACTTTCATCCCTCTTGCTTCAGTGTCTAACCTTACGGTTAAGACTCGTTCAGCAATGCGTGCGAGGACTAAGTCTTTCTCAGAGATCACCATGCCACACAAGTCTGACATGGGAGTGTCTTGGCATTTGGTTTCATACTCGTCTCGTTGCTCCCTTGTCTGCATCATCACCTCGTTGACACTTGGCAGTTAACAAAGTTTTATTTAACTAATGTAACTTTGCCTGTTTTCCACTTGGCATAGATGAATACACATACCAAGAACACTGCGATTCCAATGGCGAGCATCCACCATGGGATGATTAACATGTCAGGAGTAACACCAGCGGTGAAGAAGAATTCATACATAGCACTCTTCAGTTAACAGAGTTTTAACAACCTAATTAACTAGAAGGGCCACTCATCGTCAGATGGTGTAGGTGCTGACGCTTCGGACACGATTGCTTCTCGTTCTCTTCCATCTTCATCTGTGTTGAGACACTCATCGCAAATGCCATGAATGATCTCAGCACCTCTACGCCCTACTTGATATCTGTAGGGACCATGTAGTGGGCAGCTTTTGTCTGCTAGATGAGGGTTGAGCACAGTGTGTATCTCACCACTGGCGTGAACCGTTTCATAAGCAACGGTTACTCCATCTGAATGACTCTCTACAGCATAAGCAGGCCTACCTGCTTCAAGAGCAAGACGACCCATGTCATAGGTAGCCATGAGGTCTTGTCCACTGCTGATGTAGAATGGTTCTTCTTCCCATTCTCCCTGTTCATCTTGAGCATGCACACGGGCCCAGTTGTAAACGTAGGGCACATCGTTAGCAGCCATGCATGCCTTGTCTTCACAAGGGACACAAGCTGCTTTTTCTTTGCGTGCATCAATAAGTGCACAGCCGCAGAACACGCAGTTGTCTTTCACCTTACAGTCCCTTGTCAACGATGAGTTGCCAGATGCGGTTGGTTGGCCAGAGCACACGGCCAGTCTCGTAATGACTGATGAGCGACGGCGCACAACCTATCTTCTTGGCGAACTTTGTTTGAGTGAGGCGTTGCTTCTTACGAAGCTTCTTAATCCAAGAGCCAACGGCACGGGGTGTCTTTGTGCTTGTCATACGTCATTCTTCTCTTCGATGTCTTCAGCCATTTGTCGTGTTTTGTCACCCATCTGACTAAGATGGTAACAGACTGTGATGATGTCTCTCTTACGCAGAGCTCTATGGCCTTCATCCGTGAACCCAGGTAGTTCTGGATTCAGCAGGCCATATGCTGTTGTTTCAAGATCTCTCGCTGCTAGACGAAGCGTTTGAGCTAGTATGTCTCTTTGATCCATGTTACCTCCTTGATAACAGAGCATAGTTAATAGAGTTTTAAATACCTAAAGCTCTAACACACTAATTATTGTGAATTCACCTTGATGTCTCTTTGTTGGGTTAAGATGACTTAAAAGAAGCCCACAAGAATACAGTGCTCTTTCGGCTTGTATTCTAGTTATAAATATAGTGGCTTTTGCTCTTGATGAGGTGAGATGTGTTCCCCATTCAGTAACACGCACATACTCATGTGCTTTATCTCTTGCGAATCTAACTAAGGTGTTTGTCAAATGAATGTTCTCCTCAAAATACGAGCGTCTAATGTTACATTTAAGTGGGAGTAATACTCCCAATTATCTTCAACATAGAGCCTGTATGTATCTACAGCCTGTTCTTCATCTCTAAATATACATGCTTCACTTGGTTTATATGTCAATAACGCTATATTAAGCTTTGTAATACATATGTATAGGGGTAGATCAGATATCGCGTCGCTCTCTTCGATCTTAACTATATAACTCATAGTTTAACTACCTCATATACCCTGATTCTCTGTGGATTTCCCCAGTAACCAGGCATACCACCTCCAAAGCAATTAGAGATTACCTCTACTTCATCTATGGTTAACCTTAGAGCTCTACGTCTTATTGTAGTAGTGCGCACTGTCATATTATCATTAATGAGAGCACTAGCATACTCTACATAGTTGCCATCTAATGACATTATATGCGTGAGATCACCTGCACTTAATGTCTTACCTATCTGCTCAATGTATACTTCACCTGCTTCAGTGATGTTAGTCTCACTTATAAAGTTTGTGCGTATGAGCTCACCATGACTCTTAGTATCTACTATGAGTGCTTCTTCTCTCTTGTCAGTGAGCCAGTAGGCGAAGCCACTATTACTTGTGCCTTGAGCTGGTTGGATATACCAAGGTGCTTTTCGCTCGTATTGCCCCTTCTTACCATCATCATATCTAATCACATACTTGGGCATCTAGTATGAACTCCACTCTAGAGGGGTCTAATTTACAGCTAAACCTACTTATCTTAGATATAGTTAAACAACCTAAGCATTTTTCATGAGTAAGGCTTACAGCTATGCAAGCCACTGCGCCACAGATTTCACATGTCTGTCCAGGATTAGCCACTAGTCTTCTACCTACCCAGCTTTCTGGAAAGAGATCATATGATTGGTAGTCTGTCATATGATTAATACCCTCTCTGTGCTAAATGAGTATTTCGCGCTGGATAATTTATACTTGTTTACAATCTCGTATACTTCCTCATTGTCTTCATACCATATTGTTACATATGCTAGGTTACTAGTCCAACTGACTCCTTTAGGTTTATCTGCTTTAATGTCCTTTTCACCAGTAAGATATAGTTTACCTGTGCCTAGTTCTGATGTAGCTACAATTACAACACACATACGAGGATCGCAGTTCATAATATAACTACTTGTCTCGTTTCTTGAGTAAGCAAAGTAAATCCATCTGTCCCTGCCACTGTAAGTGTTGTTGCTTCTGATAAATCAAACGTAGTTGCTTCTTCAAGAAGACTACATACTGCAGTATTTTGTTTATTAAATCGTAACCAACCAGATACTTCGACTTCTTCTAGAATAGCCGGATTCCACTGTATACCTACTATCTTAATAACATACTTATTTGATTTCCTGAATATACTCATAGGACTATTCTAGTGAACGGTGGTATGGTTATAATTTCAAACTTATATCCGCCCATACGCTCATATGTGGGTCTAATCTGTCTTATAGTTCTTCTAACATCCTCTAGTGTATTAAATTTAGCAGCATACCTGGCCATATCATATCCCGATTCATTAGAGTAATTATGTGTAATATCATGATCAGACCAACTACCATTTAGTTTTTTAATAATCATAAAACTACCTAGTTGTTTAATATCAACTCTAATGTAGTGTGTATGTCCATTCATATGTATAGCCTTTCTAAGACAGTTAAGGTAGCATCATATCCTTGGTATTCTCTTCTAACAAGCAAATCTCTACGAGCTTCTGCATCTATAATACTATCAAATAGAGCAGTATTTTGTGGTAAAAAACCATCTGACCAAATACCCTCCCTATCTGTGCCTACATTGTAGCCTTTGTTAGGTTGCTCTTTATAAACAACACGGATCATGTATGTGCTCATAGCTCTACTAGCCTTCTTATACTATACCAGTTGATGGCTTCTTTATTAAATAGATATCGAACACCATGAAGTGCTTCAGTGCAATTAACAACGCTAGCTATGCTCTTCAATGGAGCTACATCAGGACTATAGTTACGCGCTACCCTAAGGTAACCTATTCTTGAATGGTCACCTGTGTATGCAGCGGTCATTCTAACCTTTACTATGTATTTACACTTGTTACATGGTTCCTCTATTAAACCTTCTTTGAGTATACACATGTTTGGGCGCTTAAAGTATTACTCTTACTGTTTCACTTGTATCTAGTCTATATTTGATCCCAGGACATATAGCATTAGATATACCACATTTACTACACCTCTCAATGGTGCGTGTTACAGCTATAGACTTACGACTGTTACAGTTTTTTGAATGTGTTACTCTACATTCAACTCGTCTACCTATCCATTTACCAGGGAAGTGATCTACTGTGATATACTCATCGTCATTCATATCAGCACCTATAATACTACTCTAACCAACTTATCAGTTAGTCTTCTGTAGGTAGTATTCTGTATGGCGTTACTTAAGAAGGATGATCCTGTGTAATCCTCATTAGGGTTGTAGCAATAATAGCATACCTCATTAGTAGTAGATATGACTAAACATTTAAGGCTACCACACCCACATTCCCAATGCCCCTTTCTAGTGGTTACTATTTCTACAACACAACCTATCCATTCTTTAGGAAATTCTACAACATCAGTTATTTGATCACGCATATGTAGTCCGGCGCTTAAAGTGTTAGCAATACTCTATCTACTAGGGTATACTCTACATAGTGTATTTTTACTGATACGTGGTTACAACGAATACATATCTCCCCTACATTGTTAATAACCTTGCATACATGACTATAGCATTGACCGCAGAAATGAGGGTCACTAGTTTTTACTAGTTTACCTACCCATTCATCAGGGAATCGAGACTTGTCTTTTGGTGTTGTAGTCATAATTCAGAGCTAGAATTCTATTAATACTCTATCTACTAAAGTGTAGAGTAAGTGTGCATCTATAGTCACAACAACATGACATTTAATACATTTCTCAGCAACGCGACTTATTACTTGGCTTGTAAAGGTAAAGCACTTTGTGCAGCAGTAAGGTGGTTTAGTCCTTATTAGCTTACCCATCCATTCATCAGGGAATTCAGATTCACCTTTTATTGATGTTATACTCATAATCCGGCGCCTATACTCTTACTACCTCTTTCACTTGAATATTAGATACAGTGTCATCATCTACCTTTAAGAACTTAGCTAGCTTGTTAGCTAGCTTTAAGTTTATCTCATACGCTTCACTTCTGATAGTCGTGTATTCCCACCCTGCCATACCCGCACTACGAAGGTAGCCTCTACCTGTCGCCTCGATGGGGACGCCATCGTATAAGATACTCTTAAACTTAAACTGTATGATATACATCACATTTCTGATTGCTCTTCAAAAGGTCGGCGCTTATAACTTCACTCTTATTGTTAGTATATACCTATCTATATGGTTAGATTTTATAAAGAGATCTATACCTCTCTTAACAACAGCATATGTATCAGGGACAACCTTACTAGTCTCATCTACAATACCATAGTTACAATGAACCATGTCATAAGTAATAGGCAATAGGTATCCCCAGATACCGGTATCCTTATGTCTTACCCTGGCTACATATATTGTTTCTTCCATAGTATCATGTTTTTGACTGCTCTTCAAAAGGTCGGCGCTTATACCGTTACTCTTATTCTAAGATGATACTTACTTATAGCCTTATAGTGTAGTAGAGCTATTACACCTTCTTTAGCTTGATTGTAATGAAAGAACTGTTTTCTATGAGGTTCAGTATCATATAACCACCCTACACTCTTAGCATAGATAAGGTAACCCCAGTTACCTGTATGGGTTGATCTAACTCTTACTGAGTAGACACACCTACTACAAGATTGAAGTATTGGATATAACTGGTAGTTATCTGTTAGTAAATCAAGATTGTGAGTCAAAGAATAATTGGTATCACACATATTTCCTAATTAAACACTCTATAGGGGTTCTATTGCTATATCCGTGCTATTGCACGAATAAGTAACATATGGTGTGTAAAGGGCAATTAACTAACTGTTTTGTAACAAAACTGATGTTTCTACTTTATACTCTCAGCCTACGGAGTATCTCAAGCTTGACCTTGAGTGCGGGGTAGTCCGCGGCTATCCAAGATGTGAGCCTATCCTTAGCTCCGTGGGCACAAGCTACATCATAGTATTCATAGGCCTCCTTCTTGTATATGGTCGTCTTCCACTTTGTGGGAGTAACAAGGCGGGCATACTTGATTATAGTTCCTACTGGATCAGTATGGGGGATGGTTATCCTTATGATGTACTGTGCTTTCATATAGTGTATACCTCCACCGCCTCAAATACATACTTGTCTTTACACCCTGTGTTCTTTACACTTATGTCTTCTGTAGCCTGTAGCTTTATTACCTTGTAGTCTGCTGTCTCCTTAGGGAGCAGCACTGCCTCCCTCTTCTTGTCAGACCATCCGCCATCTCCCATAAGATATACAGGCCCATGTTTAACTGCATCATCATCATAAAAGTGATATCGTATCATATACTTGATGTTCATTTAACGTTTAGCCCTAGGGGAAAACAGCATGATCGTGAGTTATGTGATACAAAATGATCAGATAAATAACACATGAGTCACTTTATATACCCATGTAGGGCTGTCCTCTTCGTTCCACAGGGCCACTAGTCGCTCTGCTAGCTCCTTAGTGTAGTTAGGTGTCTCATAACTAACCAGGTTTCTTCTAAAGATCCATCTCTTATCTGAGTCCAGTATCCTTGGTGTTTGGCCTTGTATTAAGTATTGGCTTATAGTGCCCCATTGACGCGTAGCTTTGATTATAAACATAATAGTCGGCGCTCACTATAAGTATAAGCAGGATTAACATTATCCATAATCGTCGCCCACTTATCTATATCTTCCCTTGTATAGCTTATCGTCCCCGAAGGACGATAGTCCCACTTAGTGTCCACAGTGTCCACTGGTCCACGGGTGAGATACATTGGTTCCAGAGTGTTCTTACACTCAGGCATAGGAGTAGCAAGTAGGTAATAGCGAATAGTAGGCATGTAATGTCCTCCAGTGTGTAAATAACTGAAAGTAAAGCAGCTTTCTTTAAAGACTATTAACTACCTAGTGTTCAGGGTTTTCTGCTTGCCTGAGGTCTTACGAACTCATATTCCGGATGTGTGAATCGGCGGGACGTGGTTGTGGGCTATATTGACTAACGGTTGTAATGACAGTCAGATTATAGACATGACTAGGTCTGGTCGTTTACAAGGGAGCTAGCTTCTTAGCTGGCTTCTTGTACTCAGCCTTCTTACCAGGCTTGCCAAAGTAGGCATCGGTAGCACCACGGGAGAGGAGAGCCTTCTTCAGGTCATTCCACTCGTAGTAGTGCATGTCGACGTCCTTCCACTTGGCCAACCAACCGGTCTGGTCACACGCCTTGAACTTGCGCACATTGATGTGATCAGCCTTGGCTGCCTTCCTGTAGGCAATGATCCACTCACCGAGGTAGAGGGCACGGCAGTAGAACTTCTCTCCACTGCTTCCCTCATTGTTCCTCCACCAATCCATGGTCTTGCTGGACGGGTGCGTTAGCGGCGTCCAGATCCAACTACCCTGTGGGGTAATCATACCTGCAGCCCAACGCTCCTTAGACCCAGTTCCAACCTTCTTCCACGTTAGTGAGCTCGGATTGTTGTAGAACCTGTTGATCAGTTCCTTGACCACCTGATTGTCCTCCATCTCAGACCATGCTCCCATCTCAGGGATACTAGCGTACTCAGTGATGTGGTGGAAAGGCAGGCCACCCATCTCCTTGGATACCCTGATGTCGAGTACCCAGTCCTTGCCACTGCTTGTCTCGAGCTGCTTGAGCCCGTGACTACCATCGGAACGCTGACCTACACGGAACATGCCCATGAAGATCTTGTTCCACCAGAAGGGGCGGATGATACGCTGGGCACCACCTTCCCATGTCGAACCGATGTTGGACTCGTGTCCTTCCCACGATGGGTCAGTACGCTGATCCTCTTCGATCACACCATGCATCTTCTGGACAGACAGCTCACGGTGAGCAGTGACAGCATAGCTATCGTAGTCAGTCGCAGACTCCACACCCTCAGTCAGGTGACGGTTACCAAGGATAGTGGGGGCAAACCCAGTCTCCGCCTTGATGGCACGCATGTCATGGACATACTCACGGAGCTTGTCCCTACCTACCAGGGCCTCGTCTACCTGGGCCATACCACCCATCTTCTCAACCCACGCATCTACCTCAGGGTCAACCCCGAAGTACTTGCGAACGCTGTGCTGAAGGATGTCACCCACGTTACGTACACGACGCATACGCAGGCTATCGTCATCAACGTACACACCAGGCACGGACTTCTCATCCAGCTGGCCGTCATAGTCGACAACACGCATCTCCTCCATACCAAGCAGGGCCATAGAGAAGAACGAAAAGAACTTGTTAAACGCGATTACCATAACAGCATACTCCTTTGTAGCTGTATCTCATCATTACTTTGAAATGGGTGTAATGATATAACCCAGTGGTGCCTACCCCCTCCAAGAGGGTAGGGCTTTAGTTACTTGACGCAGTCGTACTGACACCTGCAGTTACTTAGCCCACAGATGGGACACAGGTCGCCGATGCACACCTGACACTCAGGCTGCGGCTCACCCATGCCATTCGGGATGTACGTCATAGGTTGGTCCGGGTGGTAAGGGCAGTAACCCTTCTTAGCCGTCTCAACCATGTCAGCACACACCTGCTCAGCCAGCTCCTCCTTCAGAGCATCAGTATGTGCACAGCAGGGGCACACGTGCTTGAGTATGGCTATACCCTCCCTGTTTGGGATGGCCAGCATCTCAACGTTAGGGTGCACTTTACAGAGGGGCCCCATGTCCTTGATGCAGGCACTACACTCGTAGGCTACATCATCCCCCTCCACACCACGCACCACAGTGGGCCGGATGTCAGGGTGCTGCTCACAGAACGGCTGATCGTCCATGTCAGACATGCAATTGAAGTCAGCAGGGTGGAAGTAACCACACAGGTCACAAGCCCCGATGTTGTCGAGGTTCTCGTGATCAACCATTGTTGTTCTCCTTGTTGCAAGAGGGACACTCAAGGAAGCACTGTCCATGCTCATCCTTGAACTCAGGGGTATCTACCAGGCGTGTATTGCACACCGGGCAGTTCATGTGTTCGGTCTTACCAGTCAAGACCTCCTTGATCATGTCATCAGTAGCACCCGCCATCCTAGCCACCTTGGCCAGACCAGCAAAGTGCTTACGCTGATGGGACAACAGACGCTTCACCCTCTCATTAGCAAAGGGCAGCAGGCTACGCTCCAACAGGGCCTCGTTATGGAGGATACTCTCCATGAGGCGCTCGAGATCTACCAACAGGTAGCTACAGTAGGTATCAGGCATCTTACTTGTCCTCCTTGGACAGAGCATCAAGCTCATCACTACTCACACCCTCATCCACACTACCATGGGAAGGGAACTTAACCACAAGCCACAAGGCACAGGCAATGAGGCACACAACAGGCAGCACAAGGGCCACCACGTACAGGGCACTAACACAGAGCATAGCTATCCTCCTAGCTAAGGATGTATGCTGCATAGCATACGATAAGGGCAATGGCACCACATAGGGCACACGACAGGCGCTGCTTGGCATATGCCATAGCTAGCATGGATGAGTGCACATACTTACCACTCACAACGGTGTACTTACCTTGACGCATAGCAGTATCCTCCTTAAGGATATATAGGTGTGTCCACTTATGAGGTAGGACACATCACCTTACTCACCTACTTCTTCTCTTCGTCCTTGGGGAAGCTAACCTTCACCTTCTTACGCATCATCTCCTTGTAGTCAGCATGCACCACACGACCGAGCTTCAAGGCCCAGTAGATAGCAGCAATGCCAAACACAGCGTACAGAGCGATAGACGCAAAGGCATGAGCCAACTCAACAAGCATATCGAACATAACAGCTTTCTCCTAGCTTTCGAACCGGGTGGGCGTGTTCCGCAACGAAGTGTTACAGACATCACTACCTCACAACTATCGTCTATCGGTATCCATTTTTTTGACACTTAGTTTTATTTTTTGATATTTAAAAATCGCTCTATAGGTCATTATTTTAATCACTCTGTGATATGAGACCGATGCAGGATAAAATACATCCCACTACAGAAAAATCCTGTAGAGATCATTTATTTGATAAACAGGCGCTACCACCCATGTTACGGGAGTCTTAGATACAGCAGTGAGAAATTGACCTGTAGGAAACTAGATATGAGATATTTATTTTGTTTGCTACTATGCGTGGGGCTTTCAGCCCAGATACCACAAGCTCCAAACCAACCACCCTCTCCTTTCGCTCCAGTGGGCATGGTTCTGCGAAAGCAGACAGCACACCTAACCTCTCCTATACCTGTTGACAACTCTCAGGTCTTTGGACTACTTACCACACCTGGGGCCATTACTCCACCTGTCGTAGGCGTAGGACCAGAGATAGCGATCAGCAACTACATCTGGATGTTCTCTTCGAACTGTGAGCTCTCTCTAGCCACAGGGCAGATGCAGATGACAGACATCTATTCTAGTAGGACATCATTCCACTTCTTCACGCTGTCCCTACTAAGCAACAATATGTGGCCACTACCTTTTGGTAAAGCGGGCCATAACAGTGTGTTTTCTGATCCCACGGTGATGATGCGCCCTTCTACAGCCCACGAGCTCCTAGTCGCTCCTGACTGGGTGATGACCCATGACATGTCTACTATAGCTACACCAGCTCCTTGGGTAGCCCACTTCTTCGGGATGAAGATATCTTACGCTCCAGGACTGATAGGTCTACCCTTCACAGCGCAAAGTTTCAGAATACAGGACGACTGGAATATATACACAGGAGTCTTCGGACCCACTCTTTTCGCTAGTGATGAGATAGTATTTGCTATAAGCTAGCTGTAATTCCTTAGCGATCATAAACTTACCTGTAGGAAATATAGTAGGGATATTAACTCCTTCCTCCCTAAAGGAAACCTACTATGAAATACTTTACTATAATATTATCGACACTATTGCTGGCAGCAGTCATAGCACCTCACCAAACGAATGACTTCCCTGAAGTCGTTGTACCTGTCGAAGTGCATCTCAATGGGCAGCTCTATGCTTCTGGGTCAGGGGTTGTTATTGACTCCTTTCCCGTTAAAGACAAATTCAACACTGCAGTTCTTACTGCAAAGCACAATATAGACAACATACCAATCGATGGTAAGGTCTACGTGCTCCTAGATGGCCTCAAAGTGCCCTCTCACATCGCTTATCGCCATCCGACCATGGACGCCGCCGTTCTCGTGATCGAGACAACAGAGGCTCTCACAGGAGCTCTCATGGACTCATCACCTTTGTCACCACTAGAGGAAGTCTATACTGGTGGCTATCAGATGGCCTTTGAATTATTAATCACTGAAGGTATCGTGAACTACAGTGTTACAAAAGATCTAGGACAGAAGCCAGGAACACTATGGCTCTGCACAGCGCCGACCTTCCCTGGTAACTCAGGTGGAGGTGTATTTGATAAAGACTCCAGGAAATTAATTGGATTGTCCGTAGCCGTTGGTTCCGCTCCAGGACCCTTTGGTGGGACAGTGGTACCACACATACATATATTTATTCCAATTAATGTATTAGACAAGTGGATAGATGAGGTCAACCATGAAAGACAAAACTCCTAAACGTAAAAAACGCGTAACCAAACAAGTTTACTGGATATGCGATAAAAAAGGGTGTAACACCGGAAATAATCGAGAAATTGAGCGGGACGTCGTATTAAATGATGACGTTTGTGACTACTGCCATGGCCGTATACACGAACCGCTAACAATCGATTTAAACAATAATGACAAACATTAAGCAATTCCCGGGAACAAAGGTAGACACAGGTTTACCTAAAGAAATAGAGAACACAGAAGCGTACATCATGAATGAAGTTCTGTACTGTGACTCTCCAACTAAAACTGTTACAGACTTCGAGTCTGGTGAGCAACGCAACAGACGTTGGGCCATGACAATGGCTCTCGCAGTTATCCCCTCATTTAATGAGGTTACACCTAACCAAGCGCCGACTCTATTGCCTAAGAGTCCTGCCAGGTTTTTCACTGCCGATAGTTTGAAAGAACTAAAGGCTCGAGTGGTTCATGAACTAGATCGTGCTTTCGAACTTGCCGACATGTCTGTGAATGACCCCGAGAAGTTTATGGAGTTCCAAAAGTCTCAGATGGCACAAGCGCAGGCGCCTGTTCGAGACACTGAAGACGACATGAGCTGAACCGTACGGTAGCAAAAAACTTGGACCTTGTCAGTTTAGCCAGCCTGGGACGACCGGGTTGGCTTTTTTAATAGAGAGACATAATGGCAGATACACCAATGAACTCAGACCTCTCAACACGGTTTGATACCGAGACAGTGATCAAGATATTAACTATGGTATCAATGGAGGAGGGTCTTACTTCATTCGAGGCTTTCTTTGATTATGAGACAAATACAATGACTCTTAAAGGATTTAAAGATGATAGACATAAAGAATAGAATCGTAACTCAGTTACTAGCAACCATCCACATAGATAAGAAGGATCCCTCTGTAATGAGAGTGGATATGAACAATGCAGTCAATATTCTGAGCAATCACGGATATAACCTCCCAAGTAAGATATATGAGACAAAGCTTGAAGAAGTGCTTAATAAAAAACTGACTGGTCACGCTAAGGTATCAGCAGGCCTAAAGTACTCCATCGCCGAGATGATCGTCGTCCTAGCAGAGAAAATGCATGTGGATGAGGCGCAAATAGTTAAGTATATAACTGAACATAACACAGAAGAGGATGCCGCAGAGCTGGCTACTAAGATCAAGGACTGGAGAGCAGAGTACTACGGTTCAATGGACAAAGCAGAAAAACAAGCTTTAGTTGACACACTTTCTGAGAAACTCAGACCTGATGTCTTAGAACAAATAAGGCGTGCATGAACATCCCTGTCGATCTAATGGTTAGCGTCATTGGAGAGTCAGAAGAGTGCAGAGACTACCTCACAGTAACCTATCCACATGAGTATGAAATCTGGAAACGATTCTCAACCCGCAACGGGACCCACTGTCAATTCAGTAGGTCAGCCCTCCGGAGGATCTTCCAAAACGAGTTCCACCGTGACAAAGACCACTTCATCCACTCCCTCAGTAACAAAACCTGGGGATCTAAAAGCTATCAAGAATGTTGTCGTGAACAACCTAGTTCAGGTAGCGGAGACCAAGAGTAAGCATCCGATGTCCCCAGCGGGACGTGAAGCCTTGGTTCACTTTATAGATAGTGCAACTAAGGGTTACGTTGGATCATTGGGAATGATATGTAAGGGGCCACAGTGCCCCTTTATTAGTGACTGCCCTCTTAACAATATCAAGTCACAACTACCTATAGGGGACAAATGTCCTGTCGAGAACGCTATGGTCACCATGTGGCTGAACAAGCACCTCAAGGCACTAGGCATTGAAGACCCCAACGACCCTATTCACTCTTTCGACATGGACATGTTGTACGAGCTAGCAGGGCAAGAACTAATAAGGTGGAGATGCTCAGTGCACCTCTCCGATGATCCGAGACTAGTTAGCAACCAACAGGTAGGAGCAACCCAACAAGGTGAGCCTATCTTCGGTGATGTTATCAATCCGGTTCTAGATGTAATGGAACGAGCAGGTAAGAACATCTCTAAGATCAGAGAGGCTCTTGTCGCTACTCGTGAAGCTCAGATCAAGGCAGGTCAACTTGCTTCTGATCCGACAGAGCGTGCAGCGGAACTCAAGAAGAAGGCAAATGACTTCATTGAGAAACGTCGCAAGGCAAATGAGAAACTAAAGGACGCAGAGTTCAAGATAACGGATACTAAGGAATAAATATGAGTTGTAAAGGATGCAGATTAGAATATCAAATAAACCAAGGTTTATCAGGAATGGCGAATGGAGAGTATGCAGTAGATGGCACAAACACTACTCCAGTTTCACCAACGGTACAGCTTCACGACTTCAGTGGTAACCCTTGGGCTACTGTCCATACTAAGTTGATTTACTACCCACATGATCATGGAGTTTGTACCACGTCTGATGAAGCTTGCGAAGAAGAGTCACCTTGTATCGCAGCTCAAAGAGAGTATGTATTAGTTCTGCAAAGTGGCGTACCCACAACAGGGGCGACAACGTCTGAATATGCTTCAGTGGAGTTCCTGAATACCTTCAATACTGCACCCACCGCAGGAGAGATGCCTTGTGGCCACACAGAGTATGTAGTTCTATGGGGTGAGTTTAGCGGGAACCCAGGTGTCCAGGTAACACCTACGGTCGCACTTGTAACTAAGTGCACAGCTTGTGTATCAAGGTAACATGACGAGGAAATTCCTACACAAAGAGCTAGATGAAGTAGCTATTATGTATAGCCCATCTGAAGTAAGTATTGACTCTTTCGTAGAGGACATACAAGGGTCTTTAGAAGCCTGGGCTAACAACATGAAGAACTTAAAGTATAAGAACGTGCGGTATCCAGAACAACACATGGAGTGCTTCTTAGCCTGGGCAGAGTTTAATACTAAAGATGAATAACTTCTCAAGATATTGTATGGCCCCAGCATTGGGTATATTAACGAAGAAAGGGGCCTCTGTAGTCCCTCCTAAGCCTGTGTCTCACTTACCCTTCTCGTTACATGCTTTTGCTACTGGGAACGCTCAGACGAAGCGCTACGCAGGTACAATCCAATCCTCAGGGATAAAGTACCATAAATCTAGATCAATGGGCGGATATTAATGATTGGCCTCTTCAAGAAGTCCTTTTCACAGACCTTTGACATGGCGAAGTCTTTCGCCGGAGGAAGCACTATAAAAGGAAGAGTCGGGCGAGCAGCTGGCTATCTTGGAGCAGGCTACGGTACATCAGCCTACATAGACCATAAAGTAGAAGAGAAGAAGAACTACTACGGGGAAAAGAGATTCAATACCTACTTCGGAGAGGGAGCAGGCAGTGCCCTATCAGGTACAGCCAAAATGGCTGGTATGTGGTACGGAGGCTGGGCTATGCTCGGAAGAGACCCTCTAGCTCGTGGACTTAACACACTCAAGTACAACAAGGCGCGGGCCGCCTCAACGAATTGGGGAGACTTAATAACTCACCCTTTCAGTAAACCCAGGTCCAAGGCCTCACACTTTTCCAACGATTTCATCAAGAATTTGAAAAATACTCCGCGGCTCACGGCTCGACATGCTGTGCTTTATGGCTCTATGGCTATAGGGGGTGGTGCAGCCAGTAGTGCCGTAGCAGAGAATGCTTCAGCTCAGATGTCTGCCCTTGCTATTGGGGCGACCGCTGGAGCTGTAGGAGGGGGCTTAGCACTATTAGGTGGATGGGGTGCCAGAAAGATGATGGGACGAGCTGGATTCATGCACGCAGCGACAGGTGCTGGCATCATAGGTGCAGCAGGAGCTGGAGGGTTTGCCGCGGCCCAAGCTAATAACAACCCCATAGCTGAAGGCTCCATCACGGACTTCTCCAGAGCTAACAGCTCAGGCGTTAGCCGAATGAACTACAGTACTGCTGGTCTTGTTCAAGCACTTCATAACAACAACAGGAGACACTAATGCTTCAATCATGGGATAACTTCATGTCGCCCTCTGGCGGCAACATGGACAACTCACTACAGTTTGGTATGGAGAGTATAGGTATAGAAATAGGCGCTGCCCTCTCTAGTAAGTATGTGTGGAATCCCCTACAGAAGAGAGACATCAAGGGAGAGGTAGAGAGGTCATACAACGCCAGAGACAGAAGTAACATTAATAAGAACTACTATCAAATGGGTAGGAAGAACTCACTGCCTCGTTCCAGTGCTACCGCTCGTTTATGGCGTAACAGACAGCACGCTAATGCAGCTACATCAGCCAGATGGGCTGATCACAAGAGTTCTAGAGAACGGATGAAAACAAATATCGGCAATATCAAATCTAAGTACAGTAAACTAAAGTTTGGCGCCAGAGCTATAGGTTGGGGATATGTGGCGTTAGCCGCAGCTTCTATTGCAGAAGCAGCAGCCACACCAGGTTTATCTGTGTCTGCAGAGAGGAATAATGCTGAAACAATGGGAATGGCTCCTCCTTTAGATAGTTCTCAAGCGTATACACAAAGACAGCGTGCCCTGATGGCAATACATGACTCACAGCTTGGTATAAGAAATGTGATCGGTGCAGAGGCAGGCTACTTACATAGATAAACATATGACAACCAAAACTGACAACGGCAAAAAGCTCAAAGTATTAATCTTTGACATAGAAACGGCACCAAACATTGGGTACACATGGACTAAGTGGGAAACCAACGTAATTGAGTTCATTACAGAGCGGTACATGCTCTGCTTCGCAGCTAAATGGCTAGATGAGAAACAAACTGTGGTGCATAGCCTACCTGACTTTAAGGGCTACACAAAAGATAAGACAAACGATAAAGAGCTGGTTAAGAAGCTCTGGGCACTGATGGATGAAGCTGATGTTGTGGTAGCTCACAACGGAGATAAGTTTGACATTAAAGTGATGAACGCACGGTTCGCCGTGAACGGTCTCACTCCTCCCTCCCCATATAAAACAGTAGACACCTGCAAGGTGGCTCGAGGTAAATTTGGGTTTAACAGTAACAAACTTAACGACCTAGGAAAAGTCTTAGGGTTCGGCGGCAAGTTTGAGACTGGAGGGTTCGCACTCTGGAAAGGGTGCATGGCTGGGGAGAAAGCTTCCTGGACCAAGATGAAGAAGTATAACAAGATAGATGTAACTCTATTGGAGAAAGTTTACCTGGCCCTACGCCCATGGATGCCCCAACACCCGAATGTTGGAATTAACAAGGGACGTCACGCCTGTAACCACTGCGCCTCAACTAAGACTCAGAATAGAGGCTTCAGCTACGCTAAGGTACATAAGTACCAACGATACCAATGCCAAGACTGCTATGCATGGGGCTCGGCACCTATTAAGAAATGAGCCAGTATATACCAGAGAACAACTACCTGGAAACAAAGTACACACCAGTAAAGGGATTCACAAATGATCTCTGTACTAGGTGTGAGACTTATTATAAGGGTCTGTTCGATAAAGGCCTCACTAAGAAGCCCTTTCCACCTAACTGCTCTAAGAGCGCAGGTAATGCGTCTCTAATACTGGACCCGTCTGACTTTGATACAGTAGACGAGTTCCAAGAAGCGGCCATACTACTAGACCCCATAGCCTGGGCCCAAAAAGAACTAGACTGGGAGCCAAGATTCTATCAAGAGGATATGATCTACTGCACTAGCCAGTACAAACTAAACAGGCTAGGTAGACGTTCTGGAAAGACTGAGGCCATGGTTGTCGAGACACTCCACCATGCTGTAACCAATAAGAACCATAGTATTCTTATCATCGCTCCGTATGAGCGACAGGTTGCTAGATTCTTTGATGAAATGAATAAGTTCATCAATATGAGTGTAGGACTTCAGGGTTCCCTAGCTAGATACACAAAGACTCCGTCTTTGATGCAGTTTAATAATGGTACCAAGATACTTGGTTTCTCCGCGGGTGCAACTAGTGGTTCAGGGTCAGATAAGATTCGTGGGCAGGACGCTCACCTCATCATCATCGATGAGATTGATACCCTAGAGAACAAAGACATTGATGCTGTGCTCGCCATCCTGGCGTCCCACAAGGACTGTAGGTTAATTGCCTCCACAACCCCTCGTGGTTGGAGAAGAAGATTCTACACCTATGTAACAGATAAGGACCTAGGTTTTAAAGAGTTTTGGTTTATCTCTGCCGAGTCCCCTGAATGGTCCGAAGCCACTGAGCAGTTCTTCCGAGGAACAACAGACCCAGTAACGTACACCCAGGAATATTTGGCTGACTTCGCTGAGCTCCAAGAAGGTGTCTTCAAGTCACGATGTCTAGACAAGTGTGTAGAGGCGTATGATATAGAGAAGCCAGCTATACAGCATAGCGCAGACTATATAATGGGTATCGACTGGAATAAGTCGGCGGGTACCCACATGGTCATCCTCGAGTGGTTCCGAAATAAGCTTAAACTAGTTAAGAAGATAATTGTACCTGAAACAGAGTACCTACAGACCGAGTCTGTAGATATGATTATTAACCTTAATAGGCAATGGAAGTTCAAGTACATCTTCGTAGATGCGGGCTATGGTAGTGTTCAAGTTGAGCTGCTCAAAAAGCACGCTCTGGTTGAGCCTAGCTCTCTCCTAGACCAGAAGCTCTTTGCTATTGCTATGAACCAACACCTAAAGGTCACAGACCCTATAACAGGTGAAGAAGTAAAAAGAAGTGCGAAGCACTTTTTAGTAGAGCAAACTAAGAAGCTACTAGAGGATGGATTCCTAATTCTACCCAAGGTAGAGGATACCACACTAAGTACGGGCAGCCACACTATGGGACTAATACAGCAGATGAGAAACTTCCGAGTTGAAGCTACGTCTGTGTATGGACTGCCGAGATACTCCCAAGGCGATGAGCACACGCTCACAGCTTACTACTTGGCTTGTGGTGGATTCTATTGGAAAGAGGGAGACCTTAAGAGTGCACCTTACGTCACCCACATCAGTTCAGTCGAAGTGAGTGATGAGATAAACCAAGAGATACACCCGTCTGTTATAGAGAGAGAGCAGGACGCCAGATCTGGATGGAACTTAGTTAGAACCACATCTAAGAACCATAGACAGGGCAACCCCAAGTCTAGGTCCATTGATGTAGGCAACAAGAGAACAGACCTCGGTGGACGAGGTGGCAACGGCTTTAATAGGAAGAAATTCTAATGAGATTAGAGTATGATGGCAGAAAGCCTTTTGAACGAGAAAGAAAGCTAACTGAAATTCAGGACATTGAGCAGTTTAAAGATAAACTAACTAATGATGCTTTCGGAGTCGATGAAAGACAAGAAGTCATAGATAGTCTCTTTGATGGCTTAGCTACGACATACCTAGCAGGTAATGTCGTTAAGAAGGGCCTGTCTGAAATGGACCCAGCACAGTTCATACCTATTGAAGAATTTGCTGACTCAGTTCGCGCCGCGGCAACTCGCTTAGCCAAAGAGAACTCTAAGGACGGAGAGATAATAACCTACAGTCTCTACCAGAAAGCCATAGACATAACCTTGGCCAAGAAGTGGGACCTCCGCGGTGAAGTCATTAACATGAAGGTACCCGCCTCCGTAGAGCAGACTAGTAGAGAGACCACAGAGAACCTCAGCAATGCCAAGGGTACTGCCTCTATGGTCAAGGAGTTCATAGCTGCTAATGGTATAATCACAACCATCATTGGCATGCTGACTATCTCCCCCTTCCAAACAGTTATCTTTCAAGCACTAGGTGTAGAAAAAGGGGCACAGGGGATACAGCTAGCGCAAATACCAGCAGGTATTGCACTGTTCCTAGAGCTAGGCATTAAAGCAGAACGAATACTATCTATACTAAACGGAGCTAAGGTTGCCACACCACTAGTAGAGCAACAGATAGCTGAGCTTTCTAATTCCTCTGAGGCTAGAGCCGCAGCCCTTGACACTATAGGCTTAGACTACAACGAGTTTAAGAGGGGCAACGAATTCCAAGACGCCCAAGCAATCATAGAGTACGTGTCTCAGTACTACGGAAGGTATGGCGGTCTAGATAGACCTAATGGACATCTAACCATAGATCACTGGATAGCCTACATGCACGTAGCACAGAATCAGCAGACTGTTCGCGGCGCACTTAACACCTCCTCTACCTTCTCACCTAAGTTTCAAGCATTTAAAAAGCAGTTTGGAAACGTTACTCCACAGAATGACAACATCTTTAACTCTGACTCCGATGGAGAGAAGAGTAACACTAAGATGTTTATACAGCTCGCTAGTTCGACTAGAGCAATCAAAGAATCAAGCGATGGCCTCTATGAAGATATCATAGCTACATTTAATTTCCAGCTGACTGACCGAGACCTATGTTGCTTAGTCCAGATCTTTGGTAAGTTGGGTGACCCTGATATAATGAGAACTATAGCTAGTCTTCTGAGAATATTAGCAACGAGTTTAAGTGGGGAGCTAGTCAGGATAGAGAACCTCATATCTAGGTTCCTAGCTAACCTGGCTCAGGATGCTCTATTTGAAATCATGGCTAATGTCAATGAATTCTATTACAAAATAGCGCACAAGATTACTAAAGCGTTCACTGTTGACTATAAGAATCTCTCAGCATGCTCTGGCATGTTCACTCTAGGTTGGGCCCTACTACACTCAGTAAGAACTCTATTCGACCAGGTTAACGAGCTGCTGAAAGACATATCTGGAATCATTGGGGACTTCGGCTCAGCTAACTCAGGTGCATGGAAGATAGGAGCTGACCGTCGTCAGCTACTTGGAATGGCCAGGCTCCTAGAAGTACTATCCGATAGACTCGATCTAGCCAACAACTGTGCAACAGATAACAGGTCCACACCCTCTGTAGATGTGACCAGCATATCCAACCAAGACAGGGAGTATGACCAGGCAATTTTTTCAATACTAGAGGAAACTCCACCTAACCTTCAAATATCTGAAGAAGACCGTAAGAAGTTCTTCCCGAACCCACCTACGTTCACCAGTGAAAATTTGAAGTTCCCATTTGGAATAGGGCCTGAGCAAAATAGTGAGACACTTGATCCTAACTGCTCAGAAGAAGCTCAGCAGCAAAGAATTGATGAATTGGTCCGCAATATACAGGGAGCTCTAGACGAAACATTTAATGGTTAAACCAGTTTACATAAATACACCTGTACAGGGTAAAGATATCAAATTATCTATACAAGGCTCTAGAGGCGGTGATATCGTTAAAGCCCTAGAAAACCGTACAAAGATGCTGGGCCGGGTAAGGGGCTATGAGTATAAAGGGCCCACTAGGGCACTTAATAGAAACAATAACTCTCGATTTACCCCCCCTATTTACGACTTAAGTGAAATAGCCAGAGCCTCTGATATTGAACCTTACATTACTCAATCGATCCGAAAGCATCGAGAGCAGATCCTCAAGGAGGGGTATCAGATATCTGGTACAGATGAGGACTATGTTAAGTATATTAGAGATAGGTTATTTGAGATATCGCTCCTTACGAGCCTCACCACAGAAAGCTGGGTTAGAGAGCTAGTAACTAACCTTGTCACATACCATAACGCCTACCTGATCTTTAGGAGAGATGCAAAGAGATCCAGTGGCAAGCCCATTAAAGTATATGGTAAAGAGCTGGCCCCTATCGCTGGCATCTTCGTTGGTGACCCCACCACGATGGAAGTGCAAGTAGACAAGTATGGCACTCCTAGGAAGTGGAGACAGAAGATAGACGGCACCGACACTATTACATACAAGACGTACAACATCGAAGATGTGGTACACGTAACAGTGGACAAGAAGACAGGGTTCACTTTTGGCACACCTTATCTTCTACCGGTTCTAGATGACATCCGTGCACTACGTAAGCTAGAAGAAGTAGCTATCATCGTCGCAGCCAAAGAAGCTTTCCCACTGTACCACTACAAAGTAGGTACTGAAGCTAAGCCAGCCATATACTATGAGGGCGGCAGTAATGAGGTAGACCAAGCGCACTCCGAAGTGCAGTCCCTCCCTGCCCAAGGTTACATAGTAACCAGCGAGAGACACGAGATCAAGCTAGTCAGTAGCGAAGGATCAGCACTAGACCTCTCCCCTTACCTGGACTACTTCGAAGCTAGAGTGATTGCAGGGCTAAGGCTCTCTCCTCTAGATTTAGGTCGTGGCGGCGGCTCCTCGAGAGGCACCGCAACTAATATCAATAAGGGTCTACAAGACTCGGCTAAAGATTACCAACAGGTCATATCCGACGTTATATCCCACTTTGTGATACTTCCCTTACTCTTAGAGGGTGGACGAGATGTTGTAGAAGATAACCTAGTTAAGTTCACATTCCCAACTATAGATAGAGAAGAAGAGAGAGCTGCCCAGAACCATGGCCTACAGCTATATATGGGTAACGCGATTACCACTTCTGAGTTCCGCAAGCAGTACCTTAACAAGCCTGCTATGACTGATGAAGACGAGCAAGACTGTAACCGCTGCAAGGAAACTGAGGCACAGAAGGAACTAGCTCAGGTGGCAGCCGCCGCCAAGGCGTCTACTGCATCTTCCAGCTCAGACCTTGGACAGAAGTCTGTCAAGAACACTATTAGTAACAAGGGGCAGCCCTCTAACCAAAGTGGAACTAAACAAGCCAAAAGTCGATTTAAAGCTAACGATTACGAAACAAAGGTCGTAGATAATTATGCTGTTCACAAGTCCAGCATGATCAACAACATAAACGACTTTACTAAAGACGATGGAGTTATAGAGGAGATCTTCCGTGACTTTGTTAAATCATCTGTGGAAGTATCTAAAGAATACATAGATGAAGCTATAGAGGAAGGGTACTTAAAAGCCAGAGTGCAGTATGAGACTGCAAACCCTGATGAGGACATAGACTTTGAAGAGCTGGGCAACAGAGCTAAAGATAGGTTCTACGCTAACTTCGTTACCAAGTCCTTCTGGAAGACCATAACACCTTACAAGACACAGATTAATAGCTTCTTGGAAAGGGACAAAGACAATAATCTAGACACCCCATCCATTGTGGGGTGTTTGAATATCATTGAACAGAGGATCAAAATATTAATGAGAGATCAGTTGATAACAGCAGAAAGGTTTGGCTTTATTAAGTTTGCAAAAAAAATAGGCAGCAAAACTATTGATTTAGTGAATCCTGATACTCAGGATAGAGTGCCTTTAGATATAAGTAAGCTAATCTATAAAAGTTTCATACCCACTGTTGATAACCTTGATCACTTTTTAGGCTTTTCTACATCTAAGGAAGAATCGTGAAAAACATACATTTCAAAGACTCGATAGTCATCGAACAACCTGTCTCTTCTACTCTTAGAACGGATGCGGCCACCATGCTGGACAGGGATAAACAGACGAGACTAAAGGTACAGATAGATGCCACACACTCTGGCGTTATCATTAATAACAGGGTGTATCCAGGTAAGTTTGTCAAGGACGGACATCGCTCTTTCTTTAGTAAAGACAACGGTGGTCTCTCCCAGTATGATAAGCCCATCTTAAAGCACCACTCAATGCACGAGGATCCCATTGGTCGTATCGTCGATGCACAGTTCACTCAACTAAAGCACGGGTCGTCATTTGATAATGACTTCTTGACCCCTGATGAGAATGGAACTAAAGGGTCTGGAGTAGTAACTATAACTGGAATCATAACTGATTCCGAAGCAATAGCGAAGATACTCGACTCACGATACCTAAGCGTATCAGCCGGACATAGCTCCCCCTATATGCTATGCTCAAATTGCGCAGACTCCATCTTTTCGTGTGACCATTACCCTGGTCTAAGATATAACGAAGAAGGAGAGCAAGATGACGGCGGAGAACTATGTTATGCAATAACTGGCCCATTGAGATACAATGAGACCAGTTTTGTTAATTTACCGGCCTCCCCCGCTGCGAAGCTAACTAACTTCGAGTGGACAGATTCCAAGGACTCTTGGAATAAAGCAGAACACATTGCCAGTCAGATCTCAGGGAGAAAGGAAACGGTACGATGTTTCACCCTGTGTGATGAAGATGGTGAACTAAGCCTTCTTAGTGGTAAGAGTAATCCTACCAAGAAGAAGACAGTAGTTGTAGTAAGCCCTGCAACTGCGGACAAGCTCAAGCATGTTATATCTTCAGAAGATACCAGCGTGGAGGACGAGCCCGTCGATGGCCGTCTACCTAGCGTCGGTAAAGCCTCGGGAGCCCCAGATGTGGAGCGAAATCTTGATAAGGCGAACGATTTAGATAAAACTTCTAAAAAGGACACTGAAATGGAAAAAGAACTCGAAGACGCCAAGACCGAGATCCAAAACCTAAAAGATCAACTAACCACAGCACAAACCAAAACAACTGATACAGAAAAACTGGTTGAGGCTAAGGACAGTCAGATCGAAAGGTTAACGACCGACGCTCAAGGCATGCAGGACAAGATGTCCAGCACTCTCGCTATGTCACTCGTGAGTATGAGAACTCGCTTTGGCAAGCAGCTCCCCAAGGGAGACGACGGTGAGGAACTAACGGCAGATCAGTATGTTGCAAAACTATCTGATAGATCGGTAGAATCCTTGCAGGATTCCCTCGCGGATCTAATGTTTGAAATTGATCAACTACCTGTTGACAAAACTGTAACCAACACACCTTCAGCTAGCACAGTGCTAGGTAAGGATCAGGTCACAGACCCAACCCCAACGAAAGAGGGGAACGCACCCAAAGAAAAGAAGTCATCAACTCCGAAAAGAGCGATCGACAACCTATCTGACGGGCTCGGAATATAATAGAGGATAATTATGGCTATTAGAGTACCACGCGGATTTGAAGTTAGTCGCCCTTATTACAATGAGCTTTGTGAAGGTGTACGCCCAGTTGCTGGAGCTACAGCTAAGGAAGCTTGGACGGGACTAGCCCACACTCGGATTGATGAACAACATCACGACCCGATTGTTTTAGAGCCAGGCACCCTTGTGGGTATGGTGACAGGCGGCAATGCTATTGCTGCTGGTAAGATGACCCCAGCGGTCATGGGAACAGGAGCTGCTGACGCAGGCAACCTGGTCCAATACGGCGCATCCAACACTTGGACGCTACCTGCAGCATCTGGAGATGCAGCAGTTGGTCGTGTCAAGCCTATTGGTGTATGCTACCAACCGGTCTACAGTTTCGTTCTTGAAGCACTCTACACGAACTACAAGAGAAACTCGGCAGTTGGTGTTGTAACCGATTATGTAATTCAAGTTCCAGCTGTTAACTCAGATGAGTGGGATATTGAACCAGGTGATACAATCATGCTTGGAGCAGGCAAGAGACACGGAGTTGGCTTTATGCCACCTACACCTCTGTTTGAAACCCATGCAGTAGGCACTCACCTTGCCGGTCGCTATGCAGCGACTAAAAACTACGCAGCAGCTCCTTACGCACTAGAATACGGTGGCAGTGATGAGACGGACCGTACAGTAGGACGTTGCCTGAAGAAGGTCTACTTGGGTTACCTAGCTGGAGGCGCCGCAGACGTGGGCAAGGTATTAGCTGATAACCTAGCCACGTTCACAATTAGCGCTGAAGCAACAACTGAATACGCCAACTTGGAAAAGATTCAGACTGTACCAGGTCTACCATTGACTGGTTCAGGAACTAAGGGTATACCCGGCTTCTGGCTCGGCGCGAAAGCGGACGCTGCTGGAGATCTATGGGGACTAACCCTTCTAATTCGCCTGTAATAGGAGACTAATTATGGAAGACAAGCAATTTGACGTGTTCGATAATGAAGAACAAAAGAAAGTTCTACTAGACATGAAGGCTGAACTAGAAAGGACTAAGGAAGCTAAGGATAACGATATCCTTGGATTCGACGATACCCCTCTAGTTAGAAAGGACAAAGCTAATCTCTCGAAGATTCGCCAAGTCTGGACAAAGAACGGTTACTTGGACACCTCCTCGGAGCAGATCACTCTTGATCAACTTCTAGAAAAGGACCAACTAGCCACGCACTCGATGCGAGATAACTTCTCGACTGACCTACCCCTGCTAACTCCTAGAGTTATCAGCACATTGGTTCGTGAAGCTATTGAACCAAACCTGGTTCTGACCCCACTGCTACAAAGAGTTAACTATAGCCACGGTACAAGAGTGTCCTTCCCGACATTCGGTGCTCTAGCCAATGGTGCTGCTGACCTAGCGGAAGGTGAAGAGTACCCAGAAGGCACCATGGAAATGGGTGGACAGACTGAGTGTATCATCGGCAAGAGCGGTATTGCCCTCAAGGTAACCGAAGAGCAGAAACGATACAGCCAGTTTGACATCATATCCATGAACTTCCGCGCAGCAGGTAGAGCAATGGCTCGTCTGAAGGAAGCCAAGGTCGCATCACTGATCACCAGCAATGGTATCTCCCTGATCGATAACCTTGACGGAGCGGTAGCCAGTGCGACTGGTAGAGATGCAAATGGAGCCTACAATGGTACTCTAACCCTGGACGACATGTTCAAGGCCTGGAGCACAATGGTAGACACCGGATTCATCCCGAACACTCTTATCATGCACCCGTTTGCATGGAGAATCTTCGCTGAAGAAGGCATGTCCCGTTTGTTTGGCTTCAACCAAGGAAACCAAGGAATGCTATGGCAAATGCCACAAGGCAACCCAGGTAATGCTGGAAGCCCCTGGTCACAGACCATGCTAAACCAAAACACGTATGTGTCGAACCCTGAGAACCTAGCTACCACGCACACGAACGTGCCGTCGCTATTCCCAAGTAACTTCAGCATCATCGTGTCACCATACATGAACTTTACTGCAGCGACGTCTGTCACAGACATCGTCTTCGCAGACATCAACGAACTAGGAATTATGGTTGTTGATGAAGAGATCACCATGGACGAGTGGAATGACCCGGCTCGTGACATCATGAAGATGAAGTTGCGTGAGCGTTATGGTCTAGCCACAATCAATGATGGCCGTGCAATCGGTCTACTCAAGAACATCAAGATCGGCAAGAGCGTTGACTTCGTTGATAGAATCAATGTACAATACCTCACTGGCGATTTCCCTGATCCTATCGGTGGAGATGAGAGTTACGTTGGCGACCCAATTAGCTAACCTGCTAATAGGGCTTGGCCTTTAAAATCACCTGAGCCGGATGCTGTCACCAGTGCCCGGCTCTTTTTTTTAGTACACTTATTAACATGCCTAATATCATAGTCAAAAACACAACATCCCAAGCTAGAACAGCACTAGTAACAGCCGGGGTACCCCTCTCAAGAGCTTTCGCTCTCCAATTCGGGGACGTCCTAGTAGCTAATAATGCTAAGACAGGTGTAAGTAACCTGAAGGTTCAATGGTATGGTGTAGGAAATGTACATGATAATGGAGTGCATAAGTACGCTAGAGTCACCTTTGAAGTTGACTTAAGCGCGAACGAAGAGAAGACAGTGAGTATCACTAAGGCCGTTGGGTCTACCGTGGTAACAGAATTAAGCTTCGTCCCTAGCTTTACGCTATTAACCGGCTTAGTTGGAGCTTCTGTAGAGCTCAGTATAGAGGGTGAAGTATTTGCCTTCCCAATGTCCTCGCTCTTAGACGGGGCTAGCCTTATTGAGGGTAACGGAAACAAAGACTTTTACCAAAGACACAGACACTTCACCCACATGGTGCCTACGTTGGATAACCGACGCCGCTATATATGGGTAGACATGGTAGTAGATATACCTGCTCGTTTAGATCAATGCACCTTCTTCTTTAGGTACGGTTACTACAGAGATTTTGATGAATCAGAACCTAACAGGCCAGAGCCTGTTTTCCTGTTGTCCCAGGACATCACTCTTCGGGTCGTAGGACCTAGAACTAAGTTCAGATGGGAAGAGTATAAGATGGCAAATATACAGACCATCTCACCTACGCATAAACTTTATACACTTGTAGATAGATCACAGCCTGGAGCAGATAGATTCGTCGCCGGATCCTCTAATGTTTACAAAGGTGTGTTTTGTTTTACAAACACTAGCTCAGATACGGCTGAGCTAGAAGACCCCGTCCTCGCTATTGCAGAAGACTGGAGGCTAACTGAAAATTACCCAGTTACTGGCGTCATGCCGGAATACCCTGACTATGTTAGTAGTGAGTCAAACGCCTTTGCTAGAAGCGAGCTCTTACGTAATGACCTAGAAAGCAGAGTAAAAAACCCGAGTAATAAAGGCCCTTATAATTGGTCTACTATAGTCAATAACCCAGACACCACTGGTACAGGAGCACACGGGGAAAGAGATTATGCGTATGGCATGCGAGGCATGCCTATCCTTAGGCCACTTAACTATAATTGGATACCTTTCCTAGAGTTTACCGCCAGACAGGAGGGTCTGAGGCATATTTGGTACTATGATACAAATGGAGAGCCTATGTCTCCTACTGAGTTTTTAAATAACGGTGTCCTAATATTCCATTCTCTGTTTTTTGTGCACGGCAGCACTAGAGGGTTCTCCCGTGAAGGCTTAAATACAGATATGGCTAAAGCACCCCATAATGGTACCACTATATATGGTCCTGAAAGGCAGCACCATACAGTTAAGATGTGTATCCTTCAAGGTCTCATAACTATGGACTGGTATAGTCTCGAGTTCGCTAAGATGTCTGTAGTTAATTGGATAAACAATAACAGATCTGATACCGGCAGTGAGTTTATTAACTCATGGGAGGCTTCTCGGGCAGCAGGGCGTACGTTTGAAAACGCAGCTTTTCTCTATGAATTTACTTACGATCAAGAGCTTAAATTTCATGTAGAGCAAACTCTAAACTTTAACCTTAATGATAATGGCCCCTTACCTAACTCACAGGCACTAAACAAGATTGCCACTCCAGGCGGTACAGAGGTGCTTCGTAGGGTACTAGATAATACACCCACCCCCCAAAGCGCAGGTTTGGGTCCCCACAATCACTGGAGACCCTGGGAAGAGTCTACGGTCTCTTTAGGCTTCTTTTGTTTGTCTAAGGCTATCTCTAGGTCCCAACCTAATGACCCCACCGCAGCGAAACTACTAGAGATATCCAGAGACGTCTCTGCTGCTGTTGTAACGGACGGTTACTTTGACGTTAGCTCTAATACGGACCGACGCGCAATCGTCGTTACGTTCCCCTCCTCGTCGATTAGAGAGGCCTTCCAGGATGATCTTGGTGACATAGGGTACACAGTACCCATAACAGGAAACACTTCAGGGGCCACTGGCCTCATGTTTCTGCACCATAAGGAATTAGAGTTTGGAATTAACACACATAGAATATACACTTCTTCCTCTTCTGGTACTTTCCAGGTTGGAGAAACTATCTCTACGCCAGTAAGTAGTATAACCTCAGCCACGATAAATCGAACATTTAATTTCCTTGCTCGTAAGTCATACATGAGAACGGCACCTACCAACGGACTGTACAAAAAACTAACCTTTGGTGAAGAGGAAGTAATGACTACGTCAGAGAATCTAAATAACTTTCCTCCACAGCACTTCCCTCTAGGCTCCTTCAGATACCATGTGTTATACTATGTATATAACACTCTGCTTATGTCCGGACCAGCTGTAGCCAAACATGCCGCAGCCGAGGATTACTATGGTGTGGGTAACGCTGAGATAATAGCTGCAGCAGACAGGCTAATAGCCGAATTTGAAGATGATGATAATGGTGACTTCGATGAATCCATTTCTAGGTTCTACGGATATATAGATGTTAACTTCGGAGGTAACAATAACTCCCTAGTAAGTCCAGCTGCTTTAGTTAGTGACTCAACACTACCAGCCCCTACTGTAGAGATAGAGACCAACTCTATAGATGCTGTGGCGACCCCAATAGGGCAGATACCCACCATACGAGCTATAGTAAGCAGCGCCTCCTCTAGCGGTACCGTGGGCTCAACGGATGTCAGCGTTAACGTTGCTGGTCAACAGATCAATGTAATCACATCCACAGCCGTGGCAAATGCCGGGGCCCTTATCGACCCCCCTAATGCTCCTGTGACCATAACCTTAAGCGCGACGGATGTTACTGGTGTGGTTGTTACTAATACTATAGCTGGGCAAAGAAAGAATACCTTTGTACACATTGGTACACCTGTGTTTCCTGAATCTCCTTCCTTTGTACATGAAGCCGCAGGCCTCTCACCTGGACAGCAAGACCCTACTGTCTTTAACTACCATAAGACTAGTCTGCTAAATACTATATTGGAAGCAGGTATAATTACAGACTACTACCTGTTATTCCCTGAGTTTAGTGCGCCTGGGCAGTTAGGCTCAGCAGTAGGTATAAACGGCCAGACCCTACGGCCTGAAGGGTTCACCTGGTATGTTCCAGGTTCAACTGAATATGAGAACACGGCCTATGAGGCTGGAAATGAGGGTGTAAGACATACTATATCCCAAGCAGGTAGAGGAACAGGTGTGCGTGGCTGGACAACAACCATGGGAGCAGTAGTAACAAAATGGCTTGATACTACTTCGTCTATCCGTGGCATCACAATGAATGAAACGTATGACACCAATGTAGAGGGCACTAAAGACAGAGTAATGTACACCCCTAACTTCCTTGGGGCTACTACTACCCTAGAGGGTAGTGAGCACACCTTTGTTTCACCTAATAGATTAATCAGTACAGCGGTTACTACGGCAGGGCTAATCTTAGAAGGCGCCGTAACTCCGCTGGAATTAATCAACTACCAGCAACCATATCAGGCCTTCAACGGAGGCTCGCCTGACGCACCGTCTATAGCAGAGTACATGAAAATGTACTATAACATAGCTGTAGAGACAAGCGTACGTGGGGTGTCTCAGATGGATTCCTGGATATACCATGTTAATGGTATCCCCTCAGGGACTCATAACCTTTCAGGTAATCTGAAACTAGATATAGTACCTACGTTCGATCAGATGGTTATCTATGACGTCGACACTCAGATCTGGACAGACATCTCCTTCCTACTTACTAATGAAGACCAAGAGATTAAGTTTGGCAAAGACACAACAATAGTACAATCCAAAGCTGTGGGCGCCGAACCAGTAATTTTACCCTCTTACCTTACACAGGGTAGGGGCGCCATTATATGTGCGAACACCAAAACACAGTTTATTATGGCGGTAGCCGCTGGCCTAGACTCCGTTTCTGATTCTCTTCACAATGTAAACTTTCTTACCTTTGAGAACTTTGCTGTAACCTCTACATCGATAGGCGGTCATAAGATGGGTATAACCAGTGTGGATAACTATAACCCTGGTGAGCCTACCTCCACTAGCGACCCTGTTACAGAGCCTGTTGTAGACACCATAGAGGGAGGAGACGCCCCAGTGGGAGAAAACGAGCTAAGCAGCAACCCAACTAAAGAAGAGGTGCTATACAAGACATCAGAGGATGGCGCTTTAGTGAAGTCTTCTCGTAAAGCTGGTTGGGTGGGCAGACGAATGTACGTAGTATTTGGTGTGACGTACACGGAAGTGTTTGAGTCAATTATAGCAATAGACCAAGCGGTAGGTATTAAATCGACTATCGATTCTAATGGGTTGCACCCATATGAAAGACCCGCAATAATATAAGAGAATGTACAACAAACTAAACATATACCCGGGATTATCGTGCCGGGTGGACCGTGCTGTACTGCGCTGGAAACAGTCATACAGCGAAGTGGTATCACTTTTTGCATCGCTACCTTTAGTGATACCTACGGGCGGAGAGGGGCTTGACCCCTCCCTGCCTTATTTTCCTCAGAAATAAACAATGCCTAAGAAAACAACAAAAAAAGTAGCTGCTGAAACAGTTAGTCAAGATATTGATACCATTAGTATATCCGGCACCGTAGGTGCTGAGACAAGCAAACAAACCCTAAAGGGAAAAGAAATTTCTCTAAATCAAAAAGCTGAGTCATTCTTCGGTATCGGAGATATCTGGCTTACGCATACTAACTATAGTGCTACAGTACCGCAGAATATATCACCCCAACACCTTAGCATCCTTGAGGGAGCTCTGGCTAGAGGACAGGTAGTTTTAGGTAACAAGTATATCCCACCGATTGACAGGAAGGATGAAGTACTCGAAGAGTACTGGCACCTCATCAAGACGTACGGACTAGATAGTACCAAAGACAAATGCCCCGCCATGGTAGCTTTTCGTAAGCTGTTCAGGGTAGGTACAGATCGTAATTGGACAGCCAAGGAAATAGCAAACTTCTGCATCGAAAGAGAAACGAGAAGTAAGAACAGAGATAAGACTCTTAAACTTCTTAGAGACACTCATCGATATAGTAGTTGCCCGGACACCTTGCTCGAGTCCCAAGAAACTAAATAAGATAAATGGCTATATTACTAACATCCAGTACCCCGTCGAATGGAGCGACGGACTACTTTATTAACAAGTCAGTAGAACTTACCTTTGATAAGGACATAGCCACTACTAGCCTTACTGAGAATGTATTCTCTCTAATTGATATAGCCGCGGGCACGTCCCTGCCTATCACCATTACAGCGAGCCCGTCATCTGCGGCCACCGTAGTTCTTCAGCCCTCCACCTCCCTAAAAGAGGATACTGAATACAGAGTCATAATAGTCGGTACGACTATGGGCTTGGGCTACTCCCTTGTAGCAGCGGATGATGACGCCCTCACTGCTACTCTAACCGTAGAGTTCGCCACAGGTGGTACAGTTTATAAGATAGACACCACAGTAGAAAAGGAAGCGGCAAGTTTAAGCCTTGAGGGAGAGCTCTTTCTTCCTACCAATGTTAAAGCGTTGGGATACGACTTTACAGTATCTAAGGTTAGACCTAAGAACAATAAACACTCCATCCCTGTGACCCTAACTGGTGACAACACCATTAGGTTCACTTTCTCTAAATCCCTTTATACTGGTTCTGTAGATTTCACAGATTGGGCAGATGTATCCACCTTCCCACTACTAAACACAACAGATTACCTAGCCAGTGGTGAGACCATGGGAGCAGGCACTATACCTGGCTACACCGTCTCAGTAACAGGCGCCGACCTCCTAGTTGCCTTCGACTCTGATCTACCCAAGAACTTAGGTATACAGGTAGAGCTGTACGACGACATTCTATCCATCGATGGTGAGTCCTATGGGGGTGCTATGCAGTACTCCATTAATACAGCTCTCTACCCTGAGGTGTATGGAATACAAACCATTAAGAGGGAAGTAAGAGAGATAGTAGACACCTTTACTGAGGACTACATAGGTGCGCTCCTGTTCAAGAACACTCTATGGTCTTGGGAGAAGGTGGGCAGATCATTTGACATAAACAACCCGAGCTTTGCAGCAAAGCAGTTCATAACATATAGTACCATCCTCGATCTCATGGAAGATCGAGAGTACTACAAGTATGTCGTGGCGGGTACCCGGAGACAGTTAGGTGATCTTAACGTCTCTATAGACAACATTATAGGAAGAATAGCCATGAAGGTGGCTAAATATCAGAAGGCTAAAGACAACGCCTTTGAAGCATTAGTAGCAGGATGGCAATTCAAAGTTGGCGGTAACACCCTAGGGTACACTGAGATAGCTAACACTATCAACAGACTATGGCATAACGTCAACGGCAGATATACAGATACTAGATACAGCTACAACCAGGGTGACATTCCCGCATCTAATATCTCATTAAACAGAGGGGCTAGAACAAACAACCCTATTTGGTAAGCACAAATGGCAAACATAATTTACACAAACTATTTAGAGCAGCTATGTAGTGGCACGATAAACCTTATATCTGACCCTATCTACGCAATGCTTCTCTCCGGCGACTATGTACCTAACACAGGTGACATGCTAGTAGCCGATATAGCTTCTTACGAAGCAGAAGATACTTCAGCCTCCCCTGAGTATCTGCCGGGTGGGTACTTACTGGCTAGTAAAAACCTTTCTGTCTCGGCAGGTGAGATCGTTTTCGATGCTGCAGACGTCACTGTAACTACAGCAACTATTCAGGCATCTGGTGTTGCTCTCTGGGCTTCAGGCGCAACAGCTGCTGATCACCACTTGATTAGTTGGACTGAACTAGGAGACACATCCAGTACCAATGGTACCTTCCAGATCGTATGGTCGTCAACAGATGGTATCTTTAAAGTAGGGGCAACCTAATGGCCAATCTAGTATATAACCACTTCAAGATGCACGTCCTCAGCGGCGACATTGATCTTTCGACTGTTCCCGTTTACGTGGCACTTTGCGGTGGATCCTACACATTCAGCCATACTCACGAGTTTCTATCGGATATTAGTGATGAGGTGGTGTCGGCAGGTTATATTGCTGGAGGCCAACTTGTCCCTAATACTACCACACTAGTGGACTCTGTAGATGATGAAGCTGTGCTTAGTGGAGACGCTATGACATACAGCGGGATAACGGCCACTGTGGAGTATGGCCTTGTATGGGTATCCGGTGGATCCCCTACTACTAACCTACTGCTAGGGCAGATTGACTTCGGAAGCCAGACACTAAGTAACTCTGACTTTGTCCTTACCTGGAATACCGAAGGCATCTATAACTTAATGTAATGTTACCAGACCTAAGAGAAGTTATCGAGTCCCTAGCTGGGAGATCCAATAAGCTCTTTCCTAACGGGAAAGAAGCTATTGGTTTTCAGTGGTTAGGTTTACGTCAACCAGACTTCAGTAAGAAGTGTGGCTGCACACCTATAGAAGGGACATCTGAGAACCATACTTGCACACGATGCCTTAACACGGGATACCTATTCACAGACTATCTAGTTAAAGGTTATTTCTGGATGGGCGTGCTTGGTTCTGAGTTCGGAGCTTCTCCTGGTATCTTGTCTACTCAACAGAAGAACCTAGTGATAGAACATGACAGACCCGTCAGTAAGTTCGACTTTGTTCTAGAGCTAGATAAAGATCCAGAAACTGGCGTGCCAAGGCAGCCGTTTAGTATCATGCGATACAACAGAGTACAGGATAGCATAGGTCTCAAAGGAGACAGTGCCAAGACAGAGTTCTGGAAGTGCGTCCTAGAAGAAAGGAACGTAGAAGATGGTCGTCCTCAATCAGGGGGAACGACATTCAAGTACCAAGGTAATAGGTCTAACAATGAGCCTCAGTGACGATCAGCTGCCTAACTTTGGTGACAGGTACCTCCAGTACTTCAACCCTGAACGGCAGAAGTTTGAGCTTAGAAGGAAGTCCACCAATGAGGGTTCTCTAGGTGTGTCTCAGGCTATGGAGCTTATTGGTAGATTGATGCGAAAGCATCAGCTGTCCTATGTACCTAACAAGACAGATACCAGGCTAGTCCTTCTGCCCTTCGCCTTTATACAGCCTGTTAAGGGCACTAAAGTAATAAACACAGTTACTAAAGAAGTATACACAGTAGATCAGGTTATACTAAATCCTGATACTAACCAATGGAATGGTCTTGTTAAGTTCGATCTTATCAGCCCACCATCTATTGAAGAAAGACATTCACTTGCGTACCTGGACTCAGATTACTATATAAAATTTGATCACGAGTTCCCTGACGCATTACTAAACATACCAAGAGCAAATTTAGAGAGTGAGTTGAGAAACTTACCACCTATAGTACCAACCGTTACCTGGTCCCTAAAGACTGTAGAGCCTGGAGGGATAGGTAAGCCATTTGACAGCAGAAAAGAACTAAAGCCAAGACTTAGGGAGTCAACTAAAGACCCTTATGTCAACGGGTATACAGTTGAAGTCTGGGGTCAGTGGTTCGACAACATTGTTCAATTTGATGCGTGGACATCTGGGTTTAAAACCTCGGAACGTCTTCTAACATGGATGGAGCAATTTTTAAAACTATACTCTGGGTTCCTTAGGGAGCGTGGTGTTAACAATGTATTTTTCTGGAGAAGACAAGATGAGACCCAGATCAATACTTGGAGACAGCAAATGCCTGTTAAGAGCACTCAGTTTTATTTTCGTACCGAAGAGATAGAAGCAGTATATCAGAGAGATATACTCAAGATAGATGTGTCAATCGGAGCCGAAGGCTCTATAGCCTACGATGATCAGTACCGATATATCGCAGGTCAAAGAGTTTCAGGGGCTTATACCCCTGATGAGTACCGAGCGCTATTCTATAGATCCGGTGAATATCTGTTTGGAGATTTAGATATTCGCCAATAATGGAGACAAAATACAATGACTAATTACCTTCCTCGTGTTAATACGATACTAAATGACCAAGGTTTGAAAATTGCTCCACCTCCTGCCGGTCCGAAAGTAACCCTTCTAGGAGTGACATCTAACCCAGATGTACCTCTTCTAGAGCCGTTCACAGTTGGCTCGGTAGAGAAAGCAATAACCTCTCTTTACTTTGACCTATCCGGCGTTGCCGGTGGCTGGCCTGACACTACGTTCCCTGGGGAACTAGCTATAGCAATTGAAGAAGCTGTATCAGCAGGCGCGCCAAATATTGAAGTTGTAGTAATAGGCTACTACACTGGACAAGAACTGTTAGACTACGTTAAGCCAACTGCACTGCAGTCTGGTAGATACGAAGACCTGATTGAAGCCTATGATGTTCTACGAAATAGAACTCTAGATGTTGTCACACCTGTAGGGGCATACATAGACGATAACGTTTATGATAACGCTTCAGGCGCAGCTGACACGTCCTTGAACTTTGGAAAGCAACTAGCTGACTTCTGCTTCCAGGCCACAACCGAAGAGAACTCATGTGTAGGCGTTATAGCCGCTCGTCCAATCATGAGCTGGGCTATGAGACATGCGCCAACCATAACTGAGCCTACTGCCTACTTCACAGAGTACACGGGCGTAGCCGGACTAAGTTCGGATGCTACACTGTTATCTGAGCTTAACTCACTGTACACAGCTGAGTTTGTTACAGGCGCTAATGGAGCAAGTGCAGCTAACTTCCGTAGCGCCATGAGTGCTACAGAATACGGTACGCCTTCTACGAGGCTTCTTAAGGAATGGCATGCCTACCACGCGTATCCTGACCAACTGGCTAAGTTTAACTCTAATATATACAGTGGACAGTACTCTAATAACGTGTACACTGCATGGCAAAAGGGTGCAGCGGACCAAGACGAGAACCTACTAGGGGATATTGTTGAGGCGGATGCTACAGCAGTCAGCAGCTCTTACTTCGCAAGCTGGCAGGCCTTTAACTCAGAAGGTGCGGCAGCCACTGACTCAAGAAATGGCCAAGTAGATGCAGGTCAGTACCTAAGCGTCTTCTCAACACCACTAAGAGGTGTTGGAACACAAACGTCTAAGAGAGCTTTGGCTGTAGGGGCCCCGCTATCCAACACGTCCAGAAACACAGATGGTGCTGCCGCATACGCAGGACTAATGACAAGCCTTGCTCCACAGTCTTCAACGACCAACAAGCAGGTAGGTGGTATTGTTCAGCTCAAGCTGCTGTCAGCTAAGCAGGCCAATGACCTTACGGGTATCAGACACGTCACGATGTACAGCCGTACCTCGGGACTAACTATCGCATCTGGAGTAACTGGTGCCCACAACGTGACACGGTACGTTCGTTCGGACTATGTCAGACTGACTACGGTTAGAATTGTACATGCTACAGTTGACCTGATTCGCTCAGTAGCCAACAAGTACGTCGGTGAGCCCAACAACGCTCCACAGATGAACGCATTGGATGCAGAAATTGACCAAGTGCTGTTGAGCATGAAGGGGTCTGGAGCTTTGAACGGCTACAGCTTCTCTATCTCATCAACTCCTGATCAAAGAGTACTAGGTGTATTGGATATTAACCTGACGCTAGTACCGGCCTTCGAGATTACCACAATTAATCTCGTTGTTTCCCTGTCTAAAGAACTATAATAAAGGTATAACATGACAAATAAAGGTTTAGCACCATCAGGCGCAGGTAGATCGGCATCGACATTCCAGAAAACGTACAACTCGTTCTCTGGGGTTGACATGGTCGTAACGTTCGGTGGTAAGATATTGGGCGAGCTACAAGGTATTTCGTACACTATCCAAAGAGAAAAGGCTCCCATCTACTCGATGGGCGAAGCGGATCCGAGATCTTTCTCAAGATCAAAGAGAGGCATCGCAGGGTCAATTGTTTTCGTAGTGTTCGATCGCTCAGCGCTGTTAGAAGCAATGAGAGATAGACCCTATGTGGCAAACCGATACTCAATCCCAGAAGGTTTCGAAATATCTGACGTCAATGTCGATACTATTGAAATCGTTCCAGGAGTTATCGGCCCAGCGGTAGGCTCCGCATCACCAACCGTATCTAGAATTGCTCTAGACAAGGTCATAGCTGCCCCTAACTATATCGACCAGGTACTCCCTTTCGATGTGGTTATAACAGCGTCCAACGAATACGGTGCAGTAGCTAGAATGATGATTCACGGTGTTGAAATTATGAACGTAGGTTCGTCCCTATCGATTAATGACATCACTACTGATGAAGCATGTACCTACATTGCAACCGCAGTAACTCCTTGGAAGGACCAAGGATTCATTAAGATTAACAACGATGGGCGTTCCGCAACGTTCGTTGGTGGGTAATCTTAGCTAGAAAACAACCCAGGGCCAATTAGTTAACCCCTAGTTGGCCCTCTTTTTTTATATGAACCCTAACAGCGTATTTGTCAATGATGAAGTAGCTAAGCAACTTGGTCCCTCCTTAGGTCGGCAAGGCGCTTTTCAAAGTTATTCAGGTACAGATATCTCTGCCTTTATTTACCTCCCTCTACTTGCTAAGAGCTCTATGAAGGGCAAGGCACCTAAAAAGTCAAAGCTGTTTGCCACTTTACAGACTATGTCTATATCTAGTACTAGATCTGTATCTCCAGTCAGAGTCTTTGGACGCTCAAGTCCACTAGCTTACACTCGGGGAGCGAGAACTATCGCAGGCACTCTCGTCTTCGCATCAGTAAATGAAGACGTATTCCAAGACATCTATGATGAAGGTATTGCAGAGAGCACACTAGCCTCCTCATCTTCATTGTTATCAGACCAACTTCCTCCATTCAGCATTGTGATTACAGCTGCTAATGAGAAAGGGGCAGCAGCTATACATGCTGTGCACGGTATAACGCTCGTTAATTACGGCACCACCTATAGTATAGATGACCTCTATACTGAGGTCACATACACCTATGTAGCTACAGACGTTGTACCCCTTATATCTACTTCAGTCTCTTCCGCCAGATCTAAGAGAGATGACCAGTTGCCCAGTAGCTCATACCCTAATGTTTCAGACCTAGTTCAGAAGAACATCAAGAAGGCGTACGGAACAGAAGAGGACATGGTTAGACGGGCCCTCATGAGGCTTAACTCTGAGACCCTAGACGGATTTAATATCCAATGACATACCTGTATCCCACAGCTAGTACCGTAGCCATCTTCCTTAATGGGTACCACATAGAGCAAGGCTACCAGCTGCAGTACAAAGAGTCTGTAAATAAGGTACCTATCTTTGGGTACAATGACCACACCTACTCTAAGATAGCTCTAGGCAGACAAATGGTCCAGGGCGTACTGGTAGTAAACTTCCTATTCGCAGGTTACCTCAACGCCATCATTGACACCCTCTACAATGATAATGGGGCCTACGTCCCCAAGCTGTACAATTATGGGTTCTCAGAGAAGGGTGAAAGCCAGAAGCAGAGGCTCATCACGGACATCAAAAACGAGTTAAGGACCGAGCTCCCGCCCAACGAGGATGCGGAGACTCGCTCAGCTAGAGCGTCTTATATAGCCTCACTGCTAAGCAAAGATAAGGCCACTAAGGACGCAACTAAAAAAGCACTAGAAAGTTTTATCTCATCCCAGGGACAAGACGAGCCCTCTATCATACGGGACCTAGGTAGCCCTCTAACTATAAACAATCAGAATATTACCCTCGACATTTATTATCAAGATCCAGAATACTGTACCTGGTTTACACGCTTTAAAAACGTAAACTTTTATGAGGTTAGTCAAGTAACCTCTATGGCAGGAGCAGAGGGAAGCTCAGACCCACTATACGAAGTATATAGTTTTGTAGCCAGCGAAAAGATAATAAAGCTAGTCGGAGAAATTGAATAATGACAGACAAGAAATCAAACCTATCTGAAGATTTACAGATGGCAGTCAACTCAGCTAAGGCAGAAGGGCACGTAGTGTTCGCTGTTAATCTAGCTAGTGTTAAGTATATTTACAGAAGTATAAACCGCAAAGAGTTCAGAGAACTCCAGGGCCTAATAGCAGACGAAGCAGAAAAGGCAAAGATATCAGCTGATGTCTCTAGAGCTGGACTTAAAGAAGATGATCCTAAGCTTGCTGAGATTGATGCACAACTAGAGAAGGCGGCTATTAGTATTCGAGAGAATGGGGAAGAAAGACTAGTCAAGGCAGGTCTAATTCACCCCGCACTAGGTGAGAACACCCCAGCAGGAGTGTCAACAACCATAGCGGATAGGATCATGGAAGCCAGTGCATTCGGCTCAGAAGAAGAACCTGAGATGTTGTAATGTGGATATAAGTCAGATACTAGATCCTGAAAAAGTAGATAAGCTGTTCCGTGCCAAAGCAGAGTACGGGCAGCTTTTCTTATTTGGTTCAGATAGATACATAACTGTATTCAGACCTTTCACTGTAGAGGAGGCAGAAGTCCTCGCCTCTATGGCTGAGAGGTTAAACCAATGTGCAATAGAAGACTGGGTGTTCCGTACCTGTTTTGTCACAAGTAACGAGAGTGTAGATCACTTCCTTAACCAAGGCCCCTACCTATATGTCGCGAACATAGCTGCAAAGATACCCGCTCTGTCACACATACAGGAAGAGGGTGAATATAAGAAGACTGTTATGTTGCTTCGAGAAGGTAGTAGCAGACTACAGGATGTAGTGGAGACTATAATAACCAAAGCCTATATGGGCTATAAGGATGTTAAGAAGCTAACCCAACAGAAACAATTCGAGCTACTAGTCAGGTCTGAGAACCTGACCGGAGAAATGCTTGACCTAGGAGACAAGAAAAAGACCAAGACGCAGCTTAGACAGTTCACCGAAGGAGCAGAAGTGATAGGCGGTACTGAAGCTATAACTAGTCCTGGAGTGGCGGATATGCCTGACTTTAACGAGCAGTTCTAATGACCGGCGACTACATTAAAAGACAAGAGCAGCAAGAGAGAGACAACGCTGTAGACGCAGACCAGAGCAAGTGGATCGCACCATTCGCCGCTGGTATGGGCGCTATAGGTCTTGGTTCTTTCCTGCTGAAGAGACGGCTAACTAGTGGAGGAGAATTTGTCAGCAACATGTTCAACTTCCTTGGTGTGCCCAAGGGCATTAGTCTCTCCTCAGATGTCGCAGCTAATGTAGGTAAGTCACAAACCAGAGGGAGTAATACAGGTATACGATCTATACTTAACTCTACTTATGATGTAAACCGGAACCGAATGAATATCGGTCCTATCGATATCATAGACGACCTAAGAAACTCTGTAGAGATCCTCGGCAACCCCAATGTAGATGGCTCAATAGCTAGGCACATTAGCTCTAGAACAACTGAGTACACGCACCGTGAACTCGTCGCAGGAGGAGGAAGCACTGGCTACTTCACCAAGGGGCTGCAACGTGTAACTTTTGACCAGGTCATGAAAGACCAGACAGCCTGGTCTCGTGTCCTAGGTACGGATCAAATGTCTGTAGTACAGAGGGCAATGGAGCGCAACCTAGTCTCTGGCTCAAAAGCTATAGACAAAAAGATATTCCACAACCCACTAACTAATGAGATCCTTGACCTAAGACTTAGAAACCTAACATCCAAGGTCACAGAGGTACAGACTAAGGCTGGCCCCCTCTTCCAAAGAACAGCTAAGTTCGACCTGTTTGGTCAGGGGGAGCTCCTTGCATCTATCTTTGGTCCTCAGAGCAGAGGCATAGCACTAGTTGGGCCTAACAAGAAGTATGCTGGATCTAGGGTATTCATAGGTGGAAACACGTATGGGTACAAGCTCAACACAGCTACTAGACAGTATGATGAAATACTCACTAGCCAGAACACATCCTTAAGAAGAGCAGGTAGCCCACTAGAGATCATTGCAGCATCACGCCAAGGCAGACTTGATATTAATCCAGCGCCCCGTAAGGGCCCTCTTGGTTGGATAGAAAGAAACTTAGGAGTGGGTCCTGCCTTCTCGAGTAGACCAAGCTTTATAGAGAGGTATGCTATAAACCCATACAAAAGGTTTAGGGCTCTACAGACAGGACAAGGCACCATATTCAAGCACCCGTTCCAGAAGCAGGGAGGACCATCTAACGCCATGGAAGCTGTCATGGGCGCTGAGTTCCCTGAGATGGCTTCAATGGGAGGCAACTACATACCTGTTCCAGGTGGAGGAATCTCTCAGACTATGGGGGATATCTCTGGTAGAACCTGGGGAGTTATACCAAACAGAGTAGGTCTCTTGTGGGGTGCAGTCGACAACCACTCTATAGTCAAAACCAGAGCATACCATAAGTTAGCCAGCGAAGCGCAGAACACACTAAGTTCTGGAGACTTCGTTGTTCCTCTTAAGCAGGGCGGATATAGTGTAAGAGGTAAAAATATACCTGATCGATCTTTCGCTAACCAACTTACCGACATCAACTCAGACGGGCTTACGGCTGCTGGGTTCCCGTCACAATCTAAGCAGTATGGTTACTATGATGTAGACAAGGTAATGGGTTCTGGGGCATTGAGTAGTGCCAAAGACTTTGCTGCCTACTCCCTATATCGAATTAACAGTCTCGCATCCGAGACTATGTTTGGTATAGGTTTTGCGCCAAGCCATAAGATATCAACTAACTTAGCCAGACTAGCTACTGTACCTCTACTATACGAGACAGGCAGGCAAGCACTACTCTACGGCGACTATCTCACAGAGAAGGTAACTGGAATCTCCCCTATCAAGGCTGTAGGCTCTATTTATGCGGGAGCCAGGTTAGCACAGCAGAAGCTTAGAGAGGTCACAGGTATACAGCAGACGTCAGACTTCTTAGATACATACTTCCCAGGTAGTGTTAACTCTGAAGGCTCGACTATTATTCGGAGCATCCTAGCTCCGATGGCTGTAGCTAGTAACTTACTCAGGAGAGGTAAGTTCACGGGCGCCGCTATAGGTGCTGGAGCAACCTATACAGCCATAGGTGGGCCTGAACCTGGTCAGACTAGTGAGGACCTGTACAGAGAGTACACAGGAGATAAGAAGGTAGCTATTCGTAAGGGCGCTTTCTGGGGCATGGGCTACACTCCATTCTTCGGAGGTGAAGTAGAACGCTATGGTACTGGATGGTACGCCAGCCTAATGTCAGACTATAGAAACAAATCTATATACGGCTCTGACTCAGAGTACTGGTCCTACCATGCTAATGTCTTTGGTGTCCCTTTCCCTACCCCCTCTAACCTTTTCGGCCTAAGTAACCTGCTCAACCCTTACAGGATGGAGGAGATAAATAAGGACGACAGACCCTATATACAAACCTCCCACCCAATTGGCAACTTCCCAATCATTGGCCCTATACTAGGCGCTACTCTTGGTGAGCTGATGAAGCCTACTGTATTCCGTCAGCCCGATAAGTTGCCACTACTTAGAGCTGGGTTGGCCGATGCTGGCCTTACACCATCCACTGCACGGATGATGGGTCTGTCATCTATGGAAGCCACTAGCCATGAGGCTGAGAGCCCTAACACCATAACTAACCTTATTGCCAAGCAAGCTAACATCGCCACTGAGCCTCTTGGTGTGTATAAGTTTGCTATGGAGTTCTTTGGCATCAGTACTAAACCTGACATGGGAAGAGAGTATGCGACCAGCAGTACCATTGGGGACCCTGGCAGGCAGCTTTACGATTCCTCAGTAGCCGGTGCTTTTGGACAAACTGAATTCATACGTCGTTTCTTACTAGGTGACTATAGTGCACAGTACAGAAGAGCGGCAGCTATTAACCCTATCCGTAACTCCATGCCTGACTGGCTTCCAGGCGCTTACTCAGCTACTCCTCGAGACCAGAGCTACTTCTTAGACCTCACTCAAGGTGACCCATACTCTAAGATTAAAGATGGAGAATCAAGGTTACCCGGGGCAGGCTATGAAGCAATCAATGACCTACACTCTGGCAGAGCTGGAGAGTATAGTGATGTAGATAGGTTCTTGATCCTATCTGATGTAGCACCTTACTCCAGCGCATATGCACAGTATGCTAGAAAGGTAGAGGGCATGGGGCTAGAGGGTCGTTGGGCGACCCGTGTAGAAGAGGCCATAGAGCAGAGAAGACAGACTATTGGTGTTGACGATAGGTACAAGAGATATGAAGAAGACATCATAGCCCTGAACATGGACACGCTGTCCAAGAGTGTCTATGCTCCTCTTCGTAAGGCTTATGACTTCCTGACCCACGATGTCCTCGCTGAGATACCTTACGTAGGTTCAAAGTTCTTCCCATTCCGTAGCCCACACGAGCAGTATAGGAAGACACATGTAGAAGGCTCTGAGTACGCTTCCTGGGATAGACCTTGGGAAGGTATCGTACGCCCTATGGTATATGACACTGCCCTCGAAGACCCTGTCACAGCCGCCGGTAAGGGGGCCATGCTGGGCTTCCTTATCTCTGGCCCTATGAAGTGGTTCTCCCCACTTAAGGGCCTCATGGGTGCTCCTGGGCATGATTTCAACAAGGGCACCATGCTTCTTGGTGCAGTAGCTGGAGCTGGGCTTAGTTCAGCCCGCATAGCTGCAGGCTATGATCAGGATATGCTTCCAGCCCATATAGAGCAAGAAAGTGAAGCCATAGGTTATATGGATAAGATTGCTTATATCAAGGGACGCATGATTGAGGAGGCCGGAGGGCCCTCGCAGTATGCTGATAGAACTATGGTTGGAGCTAAGAACTCTATCAACTTCAGATCAGCATTACCTAGATCATCAGACAGAAGGTATTTTGATTACTTTTCTTCTCAGGAAAATGAAGATGTTAGATCGCAAATAGTAGGAGGACTTCCGAGCTACATGCAGCAGGGTCTACAACAGACCTGGAGTCAGAATTTTAATAGTAGAGGGCAGGCTGATACCGAAACTCAAGCTTTCTTAGCTAACAATGAGATACCTGATTCGAACTGGCAAGGTTGGGATCCGTTAGTATCAGCTTCAGCTACAAAGATGAAGTTCATACAGCACGGTGTTAATGGTATCTCTAATGATATACACCGTTTTGGTTTCTTTGAATCACATGAAGTAGACCTGAAGACAAGATTAAAAGAGTTTAATGGGCAGAGAATGGACTTCGTTCAGTCTCCTATGCACGCTAGCTTTGACTCCTTCTTGATGAACCACTCCAAGCAGATAAAAAAATCATCGTTTAAGATCAATTCATTCTCCACACCTATGAGCAGCAGCAGGAGAGACATGACTATCTACACCAACAACGATAAAGAGTTACTCGATCGCATCCGATACAGATAATGACAAACAACGACAACCCAATTGACCGGACCATCAACGATGTCCTCGGTCTAGGACATGCTCCTAAAACCTTCTCTGAAAAGATAGAAGGTCTAAGGAAAACGTTTGGCATGCCTGAAGGGGAGTTCGATTATATCGATGCCTTCCGAGCGGACAAGGGGCTTAGCTCACTGACCCACACCAGAACAGGAGGAAGGTCTTTATTTAATGAGCTGCACAGCCAGGGCCTAATACCCGCTAGCGCTGAGACCTTGTTTAGGTCCGGACCTGGAACTCTGACCGCCTCCAGTGTTCACTATAATGAGTCCACCGGGGGATTATTCTACAGAACAGGTAATAAAGTAACAAGCCTGCCTACACAGGGTGCTTTCGGAGGAGTAAACTTCGGAGGACGCATACGGAAAGTTAACTCTCTTTTGCAGTGGGATAAAGCATATAGCTTCATAGATGAATTCTATGGTGCTATTAAAGGTAGTGATAATGTACACGCAGATGTAGGCAGCTTCCATAAGTCTGATATAGGTAGGCTTATGCAAGGGGGTGTAGATGTCAGAGGAATGTATACTCCAGAAGAGGCCTTCTGGACATCTAGAAAAGCATCTCTCGATCTAAGTACAGACTCAGTATTTGGTGGAGCCCATGCGGACTTCCACCTGTACGAGAGCAACATGGCTGCGTTGACTAAAACAGCAGGCCGCTACATAACCCCTGAACTAGAAGCTAGAATAGGTAAGACATCTTCTTCCCATGCACTGAGTGCAATTTCTGGGTATAAGAGCAATTATCTATCCTCACTTAAGGCCATGCTAGGTGCTAAAGCGAGTCCAAGCTCTTATGTGTTCACCAAGCCAGAGTACCTAGGTCACTCTGATAATGTACTCGTAGGCTCTTCCCAGTTAACGGATTTATATGGCTCCAGGTTTGAGGAGCACACTCTAAAGAAGGGTCTCTTCCAGCTAGCCAAGATGAAGCACACGGGACAAGGCTTAGCCAATAGCCTCCTATCTCAAGGCCGTGACCCTACTGCTCCCTTTGTTCTAGCTGGACAAGAGAGCAGAGACCTATTTAGTAGACTAGGTTTAAGAGTGGGTGTGGTAGACACCACTAACAGCGCCTTTGATAGAATGTACTTCCAGGAAGGAGGCGCCCTGATAACTGATTCAGGCGCTAAGATGTTTGCTCAGCATGCCCCTATGGGCACCCTGACCTTCTCTTCTCCTTCTGAAGATCTCATCCGATCTGTGGAGCGTACCTTTAACATTAACATGGGCGCCGGAGATGTGCAAAGCTTTAGCAATCACCCTCGCAACCAATTATCCAGGGCCCACTCATTAGATCGTGGGCGGATACTGAAGGCAAGTGGAAGCTCAAGTGGATTAGTTAATAAGCTTAATACCTCGGACAATAGGTTAGCCAAGATTGAACTCTCTGACTCATCTCTTAGCCTTAGCTTTGAGACGCCGGACCTAATTACACCACATAGCTCTGAACTGAACATATCTGGTCAGCGCTTGACAGGCGTTAGAATGGCGAGCAACCACCCTCTCAGAGGGATGATACCTAAGCATGCCATGGAAGGGATGGATATAATAATATCTTCCGAAGTCTTTGGGAGCACCTTAGGCACTGACACGTTCCTCACTAACTTTGTTGAGAAGGTGCGTCAGCGTGATGACGCTGCCAGCATTTTTAAACAGGCATTCGGACATAACGCACACATAGCTATGTCCGGTAAGACCCAGATGGTCGTCTCTCATATCACTAGTGCTGATGACGCTTTCAAGAGATCCTTTAAGCTAGTAGAAGAAATGGCTAAGGGCAGCACGGACAGGCGAGCCTTAGCAAATGAGATACTATCAGGCACAAAGGTAGCACTAGTAGATGGGATGTCTAAGGGTGTGGAAGGTCTGAGAGTATTCGGTATGGGTGGCGCATCCAGAACTGACTTCTTAATCGGTGACATCAACATGATGAAGCCGGTAACAATCACACCCACAAAGCTAGGTAACATCGCTCTAGGCTCCCGTGCACTGGGTTATGGCAGTCACGCAGAGGACCCTCTCTTTAATCTACTTGCTGGATCTAGTAAGTCTTGGGGTAGTGGATCAATAGGTATAGCTGGTAGTGGAAAGCTTCAGCTAGGTAGCAGCCACCTCATGTCCCGCTACTCTAATGCCCTACAAGGTAACCCGGGAATACCAGACCCCTCCTCTATTGTAACCATGTCATCAGATGGTGGGTTCATGATGGGAGGTGAGAAGTTAAAGACCTTACCAGACATGAAGATGTTCGCCCATGCCAGGGGCGTAGACATGAGTAGGCTAGAAGGCACACTTCTAGGGCAGAAAAAAGATCTCCTATATTTAGACTTAGGTAAAACAAGAACACTAAATTTACTCGGTACTAAGGGAGGGGAGACGGCGTATCGCTATGTACCCATACCCCTACCATATCTAAGGACCCAGGAGGGAGTACACAATAGAATTGTCGTAGGCCAGAATAACCCTACCCATGGGTTGCTTGAATCATTAGTGGGTATCGATAGAAATAGAGACTTCCATGCGGACCCGGTAGGCGCCCACGAAGGAAGCCTCTCTAGAGGCTACTTCTCACTGAACAAGGCCATAGGTGGAAAAGAAGGTATCTTCGAAAAGTCAAATACAATCTTAATGCCACTTGGCACTAGAGCAAGACTGGCTCCGCAAAGCTCAAACTTCTTTGACCTTGCGTCTATGGGGGATGCAGAGAAGCTGTATACCCAAACCATCTCTGGATCAGACTACGAAGATTGGTTCGCTAGAAAGAGCGGAGGAGGCAAGGGAGTTAGTAATCAGATAGAAAACATTCGAGGACTAGTAGACAAGCAAGGCTACTTCTACTCTGCTACTATTGTAGACCCCATGCAGAGAGCAGAGCATGCCAATGTCATGAAGACCATAGTAGATTATAATCTGCCACGGTCAAAAGGCATAGGCCAGCTTAATCTAAATAGCCACCCATTCTGGTATCTTATGTCAGAGAGAGATACCGACCGAGACGCTATATCTGTCACCCCTCTGTCAGGTATGGAACATACTGGCAAGACCGCGCAGGAAGTAGAAGAAGCACTACAGGAAAGATGGCTGAAGCAACAGAAGTTGTCTAAGCACTTCATGTGGTTCTATAAGCATCAGCTCATGACAGGTGAAACCCCCAAGGCAGAGAAGAGGCTCTCCGCTTTAGGCAGTCTACTGGAAGGTACAGGAGATGTACTCAAGCACCTTGGTACCTACCTTGGTATATCTAAGTCTCAGGGTTACTCAACAATCCGAGCCACAGAACCTATAATGTCTGAGCTAGTGTCTGGCGGCATTAAAGGCGCTAGAGGTATGGGCATTAAAAGCTCTACTGCATCTGATGAGATGCTTGAAATGATAGCAGCACCTTATGTCAAGGATCCCCTTAGAGGGGACGCGGCAGTCAAAGCATTCCAAAACATATATCAGTCACCTGTTCAAAAGGCAGGGGCATCACCACTAGAGGACTTCAACAAGACCATGATTGGTATGGGAGAAGAATTTGCCGATGGCGCCTTTGATTATGATGCAGTTGTAGGTAGAACTAAAGAGGCCGCAAAAACCCTCTTAGAATCCTCAAGCAAGGTAAGAGGGTTTACTGATGTAGACTACCTTTACAATAACTTTGGAGAAGTCAAAGAGTCTCTAGATCTAATGAAGGCTGACCTGGATAGAGGGGCCGAGACATCTCTACACTTAGCTGCAAGAGCTAAAGCCGCAATCATCGATGCTCAGTCTACATTGATAGCCGAGCGTATAGGGCCTGCCCAAGTCCTGGCAGCCTCACAAGCCACAACTCCCGGCACCAATAATATAATAGAACAAACCATGAGACCTGATACTACTCCTGAGGAGATCCTAAGAGGTGTCATTGGTCCTGGAGCAGGAGGCACTGGCCAACAGGTCATGGGTCCTGGCGCTGATGCAGCAGCCGCAGCAGCTGCAGCTGAAGCTCGTCTTCAGAAGGCCGGCGGAGAAGCAACAGAATCCTTCGCGTCTAAAGCTGGTAAGTTCTTTACCTCAAGTAAAGGTAAGACCTTTGGAGCAGGGGTAGGGGTTGGCGCATTGCTGGGCGCAGGTATAGTATCTACTATGTCAGGTCCTGAAGCACCTATGCCTCGAGAAGTAGACTCTCGTCAGCCCACTGATAGGGCTCCTGATATATTCAGCACACCACCTAGAATATATGGTAACAACCAAAGCTTCGGCCCATCTCGTAGAGGGTCGCCTGCTACCATGAACCCTACAGAAGGTTACAACTTCCCTAGCTTTGGGAACTCATCCATAACTATAAGGGATCAAAGAGGTTCCTCCGATGCTCATATGATTAATAGACATATGAGAGACATATCTAACAGCGATTACGTGTACTAAATGACTTTACCAATTTGCGCAAACCGAAGCATGTCAGGAATCAGAAGGACCCAACCTACTGATACCTTTAATGTTATTGTAGAAGCTTACCACAACATAAGTGATGGTGAGATAGACAGAGTAGAATTCGCTATCATAGTTAATAACACCGAAGTGCCGGGCCTCGAAGTTAATACTCGAGAGATGTGGTTCCCTGATGATACTAGCTTTACAGATCCGTTACCTGGGATAGCCGAGGGCACTGCACCTATATGGGGTTATGGTACCACCCTATTGATGAGTGATTACGACGATGGTACAATAGAGATAAAGCCCACTGTCTATGCAGCGAGCGGAGAAAGTGTTCTACTACCTACTATAACGGTCTACAATGACATAGGCGACAATGATCTTAGACCAACTGTTAAATCTATTTACTGGGACTGGATAGGGGGAGATGACTCTAACAATGGTCTGACTCTTGGCGCACCAGTAAAGACATTCCAGAAGGCATGTACTGAAGTAGCTACGACGAATGACTGTGGAGGGGGTACCATCTATGTGGCCGCCACAGGAGTGCATACCCTCCAATCATCAAACAACTACTCCTTCGGAGCCAACCTGCATACCAGCCATCAATGGTGGCTGAATGTCACTCCAGACCCAAGTCTGGACAGGGCAGACACGACTATAGAGACTCCATCTACCTTTGATGGAGACTGGATGACCTTCGCAGGTACGGGTGGATCTACTAATGCAAACATCAAGCTAAGTAACCTCAGGTTAATACCTGGAGTTACTATGTCATCATCCGCGGATGTTACTCTAAACACCTGGACAGAACACTGTCTATTTGAGCCACCGGAACCGTTCAACCTTGACTCAAATGGAGGCATGTCTGTCAGCGCTTACGATTACAGAGGCTCTCCGGTAGGTATTAGCCCTCAGGGCCCTCTAGGTATACGCTATGCTACATCATGTACAAGTCGCCACTCCATCTTCCCGGGCGTAGGCAACTGGGTACGGGGGTGGTTTGCCTACCAATCTGCCGGACCTATCATACAGATTAATGCAGATGATGAGGCGTATAGTAATGTACTTATATCTAACCTACATGGAAATGACGTAAGTGGTTACTTCCCCGTCCTGACAGACTCACTACGCGTGGAGCTGGAAGGTGGCAGCATCTATCGATTACAGGCCACGGATAACTACACTGGTATGGACTTTGCTGCGCACGGCCCCTACCTAGGCGACGCTATACAGTTTGGAGTTAATACTGCTGGGTTCTCTAATGGAGCAAACAACGACACTCATGGTGTCATCAGTGGAGGGTATAGTGGGTCCTTCCCTTACCTAGCCATCACTGGTTTTGGAGGCACACCTATAGTAGAGAGTGAGGCTACAGTTACTTTCCAGCCAGCCAGACTTACGGACGGCTCTACATGGGAAACCCTGGTGCACTCTGACGTGGTACAGTTCAACGTAGACGACACCACGAACACTATACTCAGTAACATTGCTGTCTTTAGTGGGTGGCAAACACAAGGTATATTTAATGCAGCCCATCCCACATCTGGTATAGCTATAGTTAACTTCTATGACGGTTTCGTAGGAGAGGATTACAGCCTGCCTACTAGAACGTATACAGCTGGCGCTCCAAGCAAACATGTCATAGTCAGGAATGGCACCTTCGCGCAGGTGCAAGTCGATGCCGCAGAAGCGAATGAAGAGATAGAATGGCTAGACTGTGTATTCAGTGGATGGGGTACGCTTGCTGGTAGTATGGCAACATATACAGGCCAGGGCTACATAGACTACAACCACTTCATGACAGCAGGTGAAGAGACCGGCGGCAACTTCACCACTGGTCTCTACTACGATGATCCTGTGCCCTCTTTAGCTGGCAACGCTACAGCAAGTGCGTCTAGTACAGCTTATGGGTCTGCCTCTACCCTATGGCCTAAGCCTTCTGTCTGGAACACGACTAACAGTAAGGGCGCCTGGGATAACGTGGCCACAGCTGATTGGTCATCTATAGGAAGCACGGGGGTAACAGCATCCGAGCTTATAAGCGCAGGCAGTCTAAATTCTAATGCCCCTGCTATCCACCCGTATATATCCTCACCTCTATCCGGCGTATCAACTCTGCTAGCGGTGAGTACCCTGGTGTACGATCCCTCGACAGGCTCACCCCTAATTACTCTTGAGCCGTCTGAGCTCTTTAGCAGCTCTTCTGTGATCTTCTTAGATGGTGCTGACGTACCCTCTGTATCAGTTACTTCAGCAGACTCTATAGCTACAGCCACCGTAGGCACCTCATCTAGTATAGCCGTGCCGTCACAGACTGTATCTCTGACTGTCGGAATAGCTGCAGCCGTAGTATCTAATGAGCCTATTGATCCTCCTCGTAAGCCACCTACTGAGCTACCTGTCTTTTCTATTAATGTGGCTACAGCTATTAGAAGCCTAGAAGCTACAGTAAGCCTTAAAGATAGTGAGCTCTTACCTGTCTTGATAGATCTAAAGAAGGTAAACAACAACATAGCAGATATTTCTGCTGATGCTAGGTCGGTATGGTCGCTAAACATATTAGAGCATATGGATGATCCGGCTACCAGCCGGACTGTACTCAGCATAAACTCATCCAACTACGCCAAATTCATAGCCTCTAGCAGATCTGCTAATGGGGTACCGACTAATAGACGACAATTCTAATGCTTACGAATAACACTGAACTACAGATAGGCCCACTTAAGTACACGCATGTTGTACAGAAGATAGCCTTGCAGGAAAGAAAGGCGGTAGACGTCTTAGCTACTGCTAGATCTAACCGTAACTTTATTGTGGACTCTGGAGAGTCCCAACATAGGGCTCAGATCAGATTATTATTCACAGGCCTTGATGAGATTAATGGTGGTGTAGGTGAGACAGAAGGAACATCAGGTCTTCGTGGACTGATAGCTCTCTTTAAGACGAGTCCTGTTATATCCATAAGAAATAAGTACCTCACGTCTTCTTGGAAGAATCAAGATGATCTAGTCTTAGACTCAGAAACTAGCAGCGTGTTAGGGCCAGATAGTACATTCTACCCAGACATTGTGCCTGTAGCCTTAGAGGGTATAGAGCTAGAGAATGTCCCTGACATTCCCTTTAGTATTCAGGTAACCCTATCTGTATCTAGAGTAGACGTGGGACCTGTGTCCGATGCACAGACTCTGAAATACCTTAGTGAGACAAGCAGATTCGCCGAAGGCACCACTGAACCATCTGGCGCTTTCTGGCTAAGGAAGTGGTTAGACCAGCTACTCTCTTCTGGTACTATCCCAGAACTTTCTCGTGAAGACTTCGATAAAGCTGACTTCAGTTGGTATGGTAAGACAGCCGTTGGCTCCCCAATTGAGACCAACCGTGAAAACTTCCACCTACACCTCTCTACTTCCGACGTGGACAACGGAGGCATAGTAGTATCAGAGAACTGTTCAGTTCGCCATAAGTTCGCATACAACAAACTTATAAGCGACATCTTCTCTTTCCCTTCTCACATGGGGACCTCAGCGAGGTCCATGTCTCTGGATATAGTATTCAACAACCAGAAGAACGACTACATGTATCAGAAGTTCTGCAGGTTCAAGGAAACCTCTGATGAAATCATAAGAAGCAAGAACAGGTATGATAGAGTGACCGGATGGCATGTCAAGACTCCTATCTCTAAGCTCCTAGGTGTGAAGAAGAGTACAGAGAATGTACAGCCAGGTGAGCGCCCATGGGAAGGTGTATACGTCCCTATCAATGTCTCATCAGAGAATGGTGATGAGCCCAACATGATAAACTGCAGAATAGACATGCTTGAAAACAATGTCGACTTCTATAGTGAGAATGAGGTTGTGCTCACCAATGGAGGCACAGACTATGCTGATCTAAGAAAGTACTTTGATAAAGTGCTCGAACAAGAATACGCATTTAGATTGAAGTTAAGGGAAAATACAGATGATGCTCTAAAGGAGATAACAGGTAAGTCAACTGAAGATAACTACAAGGGCTTCCAGCTTTTCTGGCCTATAGAAAAGGGAATAACTAACCTAAAGCCTTCTGCTCCATTCTCCATACTAAACAAAGACACCCTTAGGGCTGTCTTCTTAGACACTAAGTTTGATGAGAACAACGCTGTCAAGGACGCTCTACTAGCTCACCCTCTAGCTACAGGCGAGGTGATCGCCAATAGGCGTGTGCGAGTATCAGATAAGATTGCTTCAACAGCTACAATTGTGAAGAACACTTTAGCAGGCCTGAGTCAGGATGATCCACCTACAGCTAGGTTAATAAAGGCAATTCAAGACCAAGTAAAGGAGAAGTTTCTGCACCACAACTTTGGAGGAAACTCTACCTGGTGGAGAACTCCACGTGTAGAGGGGGCAGGAGGTATTGAGATTACGCCTGAAATGAGGAGACAACGAAGAGAGGACGAATTAGGTGATCTCTCTTTAGACATAGCCCTACGACTAACAGAAGGTTTCCTAGGTGATCTATCCTCAGGCTTCACATCTACATCCTCTACAGGTAAGATCATATCTAGGATATTCGCTTCCGACTTCGGATTCATTAGCCACTTTGAGGACGCCCTGTTTCGTGTTATCACAGAACGTAAAGGTAAGCACAAGAGCCTGCCTTTTGCTTACTCAACAGATGGTGTCTACTCTGCTTTCTTCAAGCTTATCGCAGCATACACTCTAGAGAGAGATTCAACCATAACAACTAGTGAAGCTCGAAAGGAGTACCTAGACAACAACAGAAACTTACAGGCCTCTAGTTTGTACCCCGACCTGATACTCCCTACGTACTTTGAGTTGTACGGAGATAGATGGGAGGAGTTCGCACCGTCTATAGATGACCTAGGTGTGGAGACCTATAATGAGTCCGAGCAACAGAATAGAGATACAGTACCAGCGGTTCAGTTAAACGATGTTGTTTCTCCCGCGGCATGGTTTTTTATCCGGCGTGTCAAGACTGGCGAAGCGGGCTTGAAGCCTCTTGCCCGAACCACAGCAGATGTCATAAATAGTATCGGCGCTGACATGTCTATCTCTATGCCCTTCAATACAAAAGACATTGAGGACATAGAAGAACTTCTAACTCCCAACTATGTTGAGAATGGAATGAAGGGATCTAAGACAGGCAAGACACTACCAGAGATAATAGAGGGGGCCCTAAGAACTCACCGCGCCATTAACGCCAGTGAATATAGAGAGGACCTGACTACAATACTTAGTAACGCTGAAAAGTTTGAAGAAGGGTTCATTAGTGGCAATGGTAATATAAAAGTATATATACACCACAATGGTAACCTTGGCCTCCCTCGTGAAGTCAACGTACCGGGACTGGGAGCAGAGATATACAGAGTAGTAAAAAATAGAAAGGAGTTTAATGGAGATGAAACAAGAAGACTAGACGCTGATGCTGCTTACGCTACATCTCTGGATACAGGCGTGAAGTTCCGTCGACATGAAGATGCCAATACTAAGAAGTTGATGGACTCGTCTCTAGACCAGATAGCAGACGACCAGTACAGTGCAGAAAGAATGTTCCCGTCCATTAAGGTCTACCTAGTGGACAGACGAGGGAATGATATTATAGCGGACGATGCCCTATTCGCTCTTAACGCTATCGTGTCTGTTGATGTGACGCTAGATAAAAATGATGCCCCTCTGGCTGTACTTAAGATAGCCGACCCTTTGTATACCTTGCAGAGTGATTATTTCTCTAAGACTAATATAGCTTACAAGGACAACGAAGGTAACTTCCTGCCAGATAATGAGAAGAAGATACTATCCAGTCTGCGGGGAGCAGACCAAGAGAGCAGCCTTAAGAGGTACAAGCTAGCACAAGGTAGATCGATACAGATACGCATGGGGTATAGTGCAATGGCTTACAACCTGCCCATCGTATTCACCGGCCGCATCACAGAGATCGTACCAGGTGACCAATTAACTGTGGTAGCACAGGGATGGAAGGCCGAGCTTATTAACAGGAAGGTAAGCTTTACGAACAGTGAGCCTAAGAACTGGGGAGCAAGAGACTTAGCTATACAAGCCATAACGTATGCAAACCCTGATGGGTTTGGGGATTACTTCCCCGAGTATGATGCGAAGTTTATACTAAGGCACTTAGGTAATAAAGATGTAGCTACAGCTGTTCAAAACTCTATAGACAATGGGCAAAATGTAGATCTAAACGAAGTGGGCACTAGAGGGATAAGAGGTGGCATTTCTAACTTCATAGTTACTTCGTTTGGTTTCAGCTCCCTAGATAAGAGCCACAAGGGATTTGATACTAGACTTAAAAACATATGGTACCCAGACACATCACTGTATAACAATGCCCTAGGCCTTAGAAGTACTTTTGGTTTCATGCCTAGCTTCATCAACGATAGCTGGATCATACCTCTACAGTCATCGTGGGATGTTTTAAAGGAAGCCTCGCGCCATGCCTGGAACTGTATCGTAGATGTTGTACCCTACGACAATGAGGCTACCATATTCATGGGCCATCCCGACCAGCCCTACTACTACACTAGGGGAGATAATCTGAGCAAGGGCCTCTATAGTAAATACAAGAAGACCAAAACACAACAGATTGATAAGACTCTCGCTGAACTTATGGAGGGCTTCCTTGCGTCTGATTACTTCCTTAGCTCTTCCATCTCTCTTGAACTTAGAGATCTCCAAATAACTATAGACGGCGTGCATAAGCCCAAAAAAGGCTCAGATGACTGGTGGAACAGTGGGGACGAAGATCTTTGGGTGTCAGGTCGGGTTTCTCAGGACTCCGCTTTTGCAAAGCACAATGTATCCTTTACCCTATTCGAAGGTTTAAAGGGATATGCCTGGCTGTATGGCAAGTGGTCCAAGAGCCCGAACGCCAAAGTCTCATCTCTCTTAGGTACTGGCCTCACCACAAATGGCAGAATTCTTAAAGAGCTATCTACTTCAGGGCTTCCGGCGGCCCAACTTAATGCATTAAAAAGTTCTGGGTTCTACTCACACCCAGCCACATATCTATTCTCTAAGTTCTTTGGGGTCCCTATGGGGGACATGATGAGGAGCTGGCCTCGAGCTGAGAATGACTTAGAAGAATTACTATCTAGAAGTGGCAGATACCAAGACCTAACTGAAGCTGTAAAGACTAGAATGATCGGCCTTGGCAAGAACAGTTACTACCACAAGGACCTCATAATACAGCTGACCACAGAGTCAAAGCTTCCTCAGAACTTTGTAACAGGTGGTTTCCAGCCCGGTGGCGCAGCCAAGAGCTACACTCCTCTAATCTATTTAAGGAGTATAAGGAATCAAGTTGCGAATCTAAATGATGAAGCACTAAATAGAACTATAGACGGCTACATAGCTTTCTATGAGCTTAATCCAGATCTTACTCCGCAAGCAGTCAACCGCAGTAATAAGAGGATAACAAGAAATGAATTAGACAGAGTAGAGAATCTACGAAAGGACATGCTCATTAATGTACTGGCTGAAGTCACAAGGGCGAGTGCCAATCTAGAAAAGAACAGAGGATCTGTTCTAGGTGCACTAGGCATACCTGTGTCCACTCCTCTAGCCCTTCTCATTGAACAAAATCTAGAACTATTCAAAGCCTTCATCTACTACTTCTGTCTATATGTTCTTGAGGACGATGATGCTAGACAGCTCGCTGCAAACGTTACTGACCCTGTGGGCGACCTGCTACCACCTAACATGAAGGTGTTCCGTGTGCATCATTTCGCTGATGATGACCACAACATAATAAAAAACAACATCACAGCTACAACTCGTGAGATGTGGAACACAGTTGTAGTCGAGCACCCTTCACTAGGTTCAGCAGAAGATAGCACTGTAGAGTCAGAAGACCAACTATACACACAAGGTAGGATCAACTCAGGAGTAAACTGGGTATACTACCCCAAGCAGGAAGTCTCTGGTGTAATTGGATTACAGTTCCACCCAGGCCTTACCTTGTCCAATAAAAAGATAAAGGTATTCACTGAACTGAACTGTCAGAGCCCTGAACTAGCTGCCAAGTTAGCTTGTGGGCACTTAGCCGATGGCATCAAAAAGATGTATCGAGGTAACTTACTACTCCTAGGCAAGAACATAAAGCCTTGGGACAGAATTGTTCTGGGAGATAAGTACACTAAGATGACAGGTGTGGTAGAAGTAGAGAGTGTAATCCACCACTGGAATGTAGATCAGGGCTGGATAACCAACATCATACCTAATGCCGTGTGTGACGCCAACCCTGGCGCTGGCATACTTCACACTGCCGCCATGGAAGCTACCTTCCAGGCTGTGTTCAACACCCTGGACTTTGTTTCGGATGCCCTTATGGTAGCTACAATTGTCGCTACTCTAGGTGCGGCCACTCCCTTGGCTGCTGGGCACTTTGGTATAAAGAAAGGTGTTACTGGGCTAGCTAAACGGTTCTTAGAAAAGGGGCTTAGAGGGGGTTCGAAAGCAACACTTAAGCTTTATGCTGAGGGAGGTAGAAAGCTAGCTTCAGCAGGCAAAGCCGCCGGTGCAGACCTGCTAAAAAGAGGTGAAACTCTTAACGCTCTGAGAGGTGTATTTAAGTCTTACTCCGGTCCAGCTCTTGCTGTACTAAAGAATGAGCTACTTGTAGCCACTGGAGAGTTTACGGCTCACATGCTATTTAAGTCTACTGTCATACCCGCCTTTATGGAGTCAGCTAAGGATGTTGACCAGCTACCTGTAATCCTTTCCCCTATAATATACAACGGTAACCCGTATACAGCCGGGCTAGAAACTGAAGATGCTATATGGGCCATGTCAGCCTTTGGCTTTTATTACTCTTACAGGCAGATACAGCAAGGTGCCGCACTACTATGGGACGAATTAAATAACTAATGGAACTATCAGATAGCATTAGGAATCTAGCTAAATTAGATTCCAGAAGGTTCGCTAAGGGTATCGTCTGCAGAATTGTGGTTGGTCCTCTACTAGACATAGCTTACCGGGAAGGGCTAGTGCCTGCTGGTATTAATATAAATGAGAAGACAGGGCTGGACCCTGTAAACAATAAGATGTTTGCTATACCCTCTGTGGCCTATAAAGAAGTAGAGAGACTAGCCAAAGACTACCAGACGTCTACAACAAAAGAACAGACTGAAGAAGTTGATCTAGCTATGCTAGAGACTATCACACAGTCTAGATCTGGTCTCGTCACAGCACTCAAACAAAATTTAGTTCTGATCACACTAACGCCTAATATACCCCAGGGCAAATTAGCCGGGTTACCCCCAGAGACACATGATGTTGTTATCGACAGTCTAGATGTCAACCAGTCCATCGAAGGTTACTATGTATATAGAACTAAAGGGAACGTTAGAAAAAACAGGGACATAAGATAATGACACAACCAGACCCAGATGACATTGCAGCAGTAGGTGGAGCGCACCCTGGAACTCAATCTCAAGAAGAGATGAGTAACCAAGTTACGTTTACCGTAGATAATAGTAAGAGCATAGGTGAGGTAGGTAATAAGATATTGAACGCAGCAGAGTGGCAGTTTTCTTCTTTCTCTGACCCTAACCGTTCACCCAAGTATGCTATAGATCCAGGAGTATCTTACTACGGTGCTGGTGCACTTAGCCTTATACCTAGGTTAGGTAAGTTCATAGTAGCTTCTAGTGCAAATGAAGCCAACCGTGGTGCGTTCAGCTTAGACCAAGAGCAATCCAGTTTCTACTCTAATATGAAGAGTACTACTCTAGGCACACTAGATGTGGAGACAACAGACGGTCAAGTTCTTAATCCTCAGTCAGCACAACAAGCCAGTACAAACTACAGCCCTACTAAGCCTTGGATAAAAAGGTTATTCCCAATACCCTCAACAAAGACCTTAATGTCTATAGCCATATTAGAATTGGTTCAGAAAACATTACTAGACTCCCTTGATCGTCAACGAGAACCCCAGTCGTCAGAAAATAAAGAACGCAAAAGAGATATAGATATGGCTACTATAATCATAGATAATCAAGAAATTGAAGATCAATTATTAGGTAATATTTAATGGGTATATATACTGAACAAGATGTAGGTACTAACCTAGAGGGGGATATCACTTTATCCACTAAAGGTGACCTCGAATTAGCCGACCCACTTAACACTTATAAGTCTGTTGCTAACTTCCTGCTACGTACAGACTTTGGCGACTACGCCCCTAACGAGTCTATAGGGTGCAACTTAGGTATCTTTATAGGTGATCTAAATACGCCTGAGAACAGAGAGCATATGCAGTACAACATAGACCGAGTTCTACAGGAAAGGATCTTTAGTATGGCTGATGTAGAATCTACAGTGGTACCCTTTGATCTAAATGAAGTTTTGTGTGTCACTAATATAGGGGGCTCCTACTTACTAGACGGCACCATCCAGACTATTAAAGGCGAGACATTAACCTACACATTCCCGTATATTGACGGGACACATATTACACCAATAACTATAGACTAATGGTTACAAGAAAAAACTTCTCTGATTCAGTACAAGATAGCGTCAGATATCTAATTAAGAATACTGACATAACATACTTTTCTGATGGATCCATAGCAAAGGCATTAGTCGAAACTAATAACCTTGAGGTTAGTAGAGTACAGCAGTACATAACAGGTGTATTCCAGAATGCTTTCCTCAGCTCCACAACTGGTATCTATCTTGACATGTGGGGAGAAACACTTGGGCTCCCTCGAATCAAAGATAGACGAGCCACCACCCTCATCCAGGATGGGGCTGTTCGTTTCTTTGTAGCTAACGGCACATTAGGATCGAGACTACCCAACCCAGGTAACTCAGGTCTAGGCCTACTTCCCTTTGGCATTGTTATCACGAATGCTGCAGGCACAGTAGAGTTCACGGTCACAGAAGAGGTGACGTTCCCAGTGAATGCCAGATCAGTTTTTGTACCGGTGACAGCACAAAGCAGTGGCACAGGCTACAACGTAGGCGCAAACCAGTTAACACTACATAACCTAAACAAGCCAGAAGTAAAGGTTACTAACGACATAGCTATAGTCACAGGAGCAGACGTAGAGTCTGATGAGGAATATAGATTCCGACTTACCAGAGCAATGACTTCCCGATACGGAAGCAACCTGGCGGCTGTTGAAGTTGCAGCCATGACCAGTCCTGGTGTGGCTAGAGCCGAACTTGTACAGTATGCTAGAGGGGCAGGTACCTTTGATGTGCTACTGGTCCCTCAGGGCAACAGAGTTACACTAACTACAAAGGAGAGTACCAGAAGAGCTATAGAGCAGGTCGCCGCTTACGGCGTCTCCTTCGAGGTCAGAGAGCCAGAGTACGTCCCTATTCGCATCACACTACAAACTATGTTTAGCCCTGGTACCACAGAAGCAGAACGAATCAACCTACGGGCCCAGGTTCAGTCTAGCATTCTAAGATACATTGCTGACATACCTCTGGGAGGCGAGCTAGTAATAAACCAATTACGAGCAGCATCTCTCGTGAACCCTAGTGTAAAGGACATAAAGATTATTGAGCTCTACATAGACTGTAAGCCTCGCACACTTAGAAATGTGCAATTAAGAGAAGATGAACTATTCATTCCCGACGAAAAGACGGAGGCTATTGAGATAGTATGAGCTTTCAAATATATAAACCAGAGTATAACCCCAGTGACCTAACAGGCCAGGTAGGCGGTAACATAGGTTCAGAAATACTTAGTGGGTACATCAATGAGTTGTTTCAACATATCTCATCTCCCCCTTCTGGGCTAGACACAACGTCTTACCAGTACAGAAAAGTATTCATTAAGAACGAACACACAAGCACATCCACAAATACCAGAGTATGGGTGGATGCTATAGAACACGTAGATCAGATTTCTTTGGCTGAGTCTACAGGTGTAGAGGATTCTAGTACATCATCTACAGGGGAACCAGTTGGTATATCTGGCTGGAGATCTTCTTCAAATTACGCAGAAGGAGTGAGTCTCGGAACACTCACGTCTAATGCATACTCAGGCGTCTGGATAAGACAAGCTCTTTCCGGCGTCTCCACACCTGACCCCTATGCCACCTTCCGTATCTACGTAGGTGGAATTGTACAATGACATCATCTAATGACTTTGACCTTTTGGTTAACCTTGATTATAAAACTAGAGAGACACATGCAACTCTAGTTAACCCATATCTCACAGGCGACTTTGTAGGTGCGTCTGACCAAATTCTCAGGATGTATGATGAGAAAGGCTGTGTCATTCACAGAATGCAGCTGGGACATAGTCCCGCAACCTACCATAGTCAGATACTCAATGCCTCAGCCCCCTTTGGATTACGCTTTGGCTCTAACGCTGCAACGGATCCAATAGGTGGCTATGACTCATCCATTAACCGTGTAGATACTTCTGGTGTTTCAGTGCCTTACCTGCTAACTATGTGGGAGATGAGTAATGAGTTCAATGTTCTTGATACTGTATCAGACCTAGAAAACGGAATACGAGATACTAACTATGTAGATATAGATAGAAGAGATGGCTGTTACATCGACGTGCCTCTGTTAATTACAGGTGGCGATGCCGTTATCCAAGGTATTGTGGCTACGGTAACAGGGGAGACAGACATGTCACTAACATATGATAGGTCTATACTCTCGTATACAGGATCAAGTATAGGGGACGCGATATGCGAGGTCATTAGTGGAGCTAATGAAGGGCAAACATTCTCTGTTAGAGCACATACGCTCGGGTCCTCAGATCTATCTGTAGACAGAGATGTTACTCACCTATCGGGCCAGATAGTAAAGGTTATGCCTTACCGCATTGTAGATTCTTATTCAGGTTGGACATATACAGGCTCCACGACATCCAATATGGGAGAGGGTGGTATGAGAGCTAGATTTGGTCTAGATGTAGACATACCCGCCGGACCAGGATCTATACATTACTTATCAGGAACATACAGCGGGATAGCCGCAGTAGCTCATCCACTAGATGTTTTACAAGCTCCGGTATTCACAGCCTCTGTTGTTGCTCTAATGAGTGACCCTTATATGAGGGATGTAAGAGTAGGTGACGTTGTGTACTACACTCCGGCATCAGCACCAAGTGCTGAGTTTACAGGGTTTGTAGTATCTACAACCTCAAGCCACGGTGTACCCGCAGAAGGAGATTACACGATCTCTATCTGGCCAGAGGAAGCGCCCACCGCTACTTCCGAGTACAAGATCTTTAGAAAAAACCTTGTTGATTTACAGGTCTACCCAGAACTGGACAGGGAGTACCTGTGTGTTACCCGCTCCACTAATGACATGATAGTCAATACTGGGGTGAAGTACTCAACTAAGGTTAAGACACCCTCTGTTACAGTTGACTTTGCAGCCAACGAATTCGAGAGCATGTTCCCGAGTATACCTGAGACCAGCCACTTCCACATTGGACCTATTCACTTAAGTAACGGACAGACTCTACTCGACGATGGGGTTGGCGAGAATAATGTGCCTCCTTACCTACTCTTTAGTGGTTTAGTGACTAATGGTGATCCAGAAGCCCCTGCTACGATCCTTGAGAAGGAAGCTTTCTCAACTCAGAACGCAGATGCCGCCCACAAATTTAACGGAGCTTACTATAAGGATGGCGTTATGACCCTGGCAGCAAGTACATCATTCAACGCTTCAGAGACCATAATCTGTAAAACAGTTATCAGATACGGCTCTATTAAAATAGATCGAGTATTTACTATACCTGTACAGCCCTCCGTATGATAAATAATAGAGCACCCGTAGGGGGATTAACCCCCACCTCCTTCCATAAAGGTAGAGCCCTGCACCCTAAGTTAGATGTGTCTTCGTTATCCAACTGGACCCTAACTAACGGTAGGGTTAGCTTTACTTTTCTGGCAGACCCCAGTACTGGAGTAAGATTATATAGTTGGGAAGAGAATACCTTTTCATCTCCTACTATAAATCAGTCTAAGAATCTGTGGTCTATGGGTATGCTCAGCAAGTACACGTTAGACAGTGTGTCTAGCACAAACTTTAACACCTATGTTCTCTTCCCTAGAAAAGCCAATTTTGTGGCACCCCCTACACTCCCTGTAGAGGTAGACGGTGTTAAGTCATTCACATTTGTATGGAGTGAAGTAGCTTATGATAGAAAAAATCCAACGTACACCTGTTCTGTCACCTTAGTTGTCTCCTTGGATACTGAAGAGAATAGCATGGACATGCAGCTCCAAGTGGATGCTGATCAGTCCTATACCTCTCATGATCTTAATCTACTAAATTCCGACGCAGTGCAGTATCTGGGGATGCCTACTCTTATTTTTAAGAAGGATGAGTCAGAGTCTGTGAACGATGGCTCCTTCATAACTAACTCTAGTGGTTATGGGTACACGTATCTCAACCCATTCAAGTACTTGAGAAGACCCAGATATTCAGCCGAGGCCATACAGTTCAGCCATTTAGGTGAGAGATGTATCTCAGCGGGACAGCCTAGTGCGCCGTTACCTGCTCTCTTTAAGTATAACTATGGATCTCCAGGTGGCTTCTCTATACCTGCTATGGTATACGGCAATAGAGACACCAGAGAAGGCACTCTAATCTATGGCTTAGATACAGAAGGTACCAATCCCAAGGCCTTCCAGTTTTACCTTGATGACGCAAACCTGTTCATCAAAACGGCACACATATCTGATCACGCCTATGACCCTTATGGGGTCGGTGGATATACCACCACTGATGAGGGGCATGGACTGCCTTACTCACTCCAGAATAAACCTACTTGGTCACTAAGAATACATCCGTTCAAGTCCACGACTAAGTGGGCCGACTGGTATGGTTATGGCCTATACAGGGATACAGTTATTGATAAGCAGGAAGCTTACGGCTGGTTGCCTCCCAGCTTCTATGATAGGTACCAAGCTGGCGAGATAAGCAAATCAGCTGCAGAGGTGCCTATGATACTTAACACCTTTGGCTTTACAACTGGTGATATGAGCACATTGTCTGTCGCTGCCGACTACTACAGGTACGTGTACACTAACGCGATTAACCCAGGACATACTGAGCCACCTATCATACCTATACACTATCAGTGCGCCGAGCTTAACTTTGACACTAATAGAAGGACAGGTGAAGCTGACCCCGCTGCAACATACAACGGATGGGAGCCGTGGGCTGGCCATGGTACTGGCGTTGATCACTTTGGCCCTGAAGCCTATAAGGCTCCAGACTATACTGGACTGAATGCTAACTCATCGGGTACATTCTACGACCTGTCCTCCACCGGACACCTACCCTACTCTTACAATATCTATCCGTTTACTATATCTTCTGGGTCTGTATGGACACAAGAATACAGTGGCATCGACCTCATTGGTAAAGCTATTAACGAGAGCAAAATAACGCTGACTAATGATAGGTATAAGCAGTGGGCATACGAAGGGCAGGCCCCTGGCATCTTTGGTGGTGGATTTAGCTCTTGCTATGTCCCCCAGGTGTGTAAAGACAAGAACATGCTAATAGGGGAGACTTTAGGGGCTCAGGGTATGAACGCATACCATGATACCCTAGGAGCATATGGCAGAGGGTGTACTGCCGAGTCCCACATATACTATGACCCAATCACAAAGAAAGATGTTATCCTTACGCACCCTAGAGGGGACTTCTCTCGCTATTACAACCGAAAACAAGTAGAGTGGTCTGATGAATGGACCCAGGCTACAACTAGTGGGTTTAGGTCTACCTTTGGAAGTGACTCTAATTCGGTCGAAACCAGAGACTGGAAAATGGGACAGAGCGCTGAATTCCCTGTCGACCTTAACTTAAAGAATGCTCCTATCGCTTTAATCTATGAGCCAGTAGGCCCTATCTTTGATGCGTATGTACATGACATCACAAACCCTAGAACGGATGTGACGTCCACACCATTGATAGATAATCTATCAGATGAATCTATAGCTAGTGGTGTGGCGTTTGGTATTACATCTTACGCCTGCCATATAGAGCCACCCAACTGGCTCCAGCGTTGCCCTATAGCCAAGATAGCTCTGAACGACAGAATGACTCAGAATGAGTGGCATGCTGTTTACGCGTCTAACGCTTCACCTTTCTTCTTTACCAGAGCAGAATCAACTGGAGTAGGTGCCTATGGCCAACAGTTCTATACTACTGGTACAGATGAGATACAAGCTATGGACTGGGCGTCGTTCGCCCTAACTCAGTGGCCCTACTCGAATAACCTTAGCGTGTGGCACGTAAGCAACCAGTACGGATTCATCGCACCAGCTTATTCAGGGGTTGTGAATGACGAAAATGAAGTATTCCAGTCTGGAGTATGGAGCGGCTACGCCGAAGACTTACTAACCAGGATGATTAGAATACAGGCCTATAATCCTGACTTCATTCACCACGGTGATATGCTCTACCCCCTGGATGAGTACACAGTAGATAGAAGCACAGAAAACTCAAACACTAATGGCTTCTTACATTCTCAGCACCCTAATAACGAGGACATTGATTCCCTTGTCACAGGCGACGAGAAGGTAACCCACTTTGTAAGGCGCCACAGAGAAAATGGTAACCTGTTGGTTGCAATAGGTAATTGGTTTTCTGGTAGTGCTTCTTTCCAGGCTACTTTTGAGCCGGACAAGTACGGCATCACTAATGGTTACCAGGTCTACTCACTAGATGTCAATACTGTTAATCACGGCACTAAGACCTTAGATAGTATTGTTGAAGCTGAAACAGACTTCGATATAAATCTCACGCTGGATGAATGGGAGTTCAAAGTATACGAGATTGAGATAAACCAAAATACGCTAGACAATGAGGTCTTCTCAGATCTAAGGACAGACTACTCTCCTGTAGCTTATGGCTACTCAGTCCAAGCCATCTCTACAGATAGCTTATCACTCGCCTACTCATACGGCACGACTACTCTTGGAGATCTGGAGGAACCACAGGAAGGGTTCAAGGCCGCAGCCACTCAGGACATACTCAACAACGTACCTCAATGGATGAGAATGCGACAGGACACAGAGTCAGACGGGTGGAAGCTAACTAACTCATGGGGCATGGCACTAGAGAGAGTCCTAGAGAACTCAGAGACGAACACTAATAACCTTAATATTATTACTGCGCAAACATACCCACTTAGCAAAGTAAACCACATTGATATAGATTCAGCATCTCTTGTGGAGCCTAAGGCTCCTCGAAACCTCTTATTCAACTCATCCTTCTCTATGAAGGATGTGGCTAGATCTCTAATGCCAGCGGGATGGGAAAAGCACGATCTCTCCCAGAGCACTGAACTAGTAAGCAAATCAACAGGCGTAACCTGTTGCTCTCTAGTTGCACCGGATGGCAAGTTGAAAGCAGGACAAGAGATAGTTATGGGCAATGTTATGTTAGGTAAGCTTTATGCTTCAGTGTACATCCTGTGTGATGCGCCTAGCACAGACATTACCCTACATGTATCTGTGGAGGGTACTGATGCAACTAACCACTCTTCTCATGCTAAGATAACCTCCAGGTCTTCTGAATGGGTTAGGCTAGTCTTACCTATAGAGGTTAATAGTCAGGTGTACAGGATTAACTTCTCCGTTACAGCAAACTGTAGTGATAAGATTAGCATCTCAGCGCCTCAGCTAGAAATTGGTGCGCTGACCGCATGGACTAAATCTGAAACAGACACCCTACCATACTTGCCCTACCCTAGCTTATTTAATCTAGTATACTCCTACTCTACTGAGCTAAACTCTAAGAAGATACCTATCTTCCCTATCTCTAGTGAGCAAGAGTTTATTGAGTCTAGCATACCAACTAGAATAGAGAAGGCACCCGCCCCCACCAAGGATATAAACGCCTACTCTAGTGCTGCCTTCGGCAGACGAGTAGATCAGCTGGGCGAAGTAACCAGAACTGAGTTTGCTATAGTAGGGGACAAGATTGTAGAGAGGGCCATCAGCCCTACACCATTTGATGTGTACGGCAGCTACGATATACGAGATCTCAGATTCTACGAGGAGATTAGATACGGAACTAGAGAAGACTCTCGAGTCACTCTAGAGCCTCTTGTGGCAGCTGTCCGGAAAGACATCCTTTTTGTAGTATGTAGAGAGACATTTAATGGCCTATCAAAATATATAGTTAAGACTATAAACCCTAGAGTACCACCTAATGGAGAAGACTATCTAGAATCCATGGTGGATTTTGATTTAGACTTGGACCTCAGTAAGACGTTTAGTATAGGCTCTCAGATAAATGAAGATGTATTCTCTGTATCTTTTTCGGATGTAGAGCCTAATTACATGATCGTTACTACCACAAATAATATAAGCTACTACTATAAGTTATGCTTCGATTATTACTACTTTAATAATTCAAAAAATAGACTGTATTTAATAGAGTCCTATCCTGAAGCTAATATAACAGTTATCTAAAATGACATACCCTATATTTTCTGATCACGCACCCACCGGACAGACAGCCATAAAGCATGTCTCGTCTAACCCATATAGTATAGATGGCAGAACTATCGGGTACCCTAATAACTTTGACGTATACGTACAGCACCTATCAGACGCTGACGGCTCTCAGTCTGTCACAGAAACAAGAGAAGTCACTGACCTTATAGGTAGCAGACTGTACCTGTTCCATCGCCCCATGGTCAACTCTGACGGTACGGCCTCAGCCGTTGCAGTCTCAGATGGCGTACTAGATGAGAGCTTCACAAATGCTTCTCAAGGGTATATAGTCTTCTCCTCTCTACCCAGTGCCCAGTTCACTGTAAGTTACGTAGCTGTACCAGACTGTGATCTAAGTTGGAGTGTTAATAACCTTCAGAACTCTGTCATGGAGATACAGGGCCAGCTAGGTCCAGATGTTGATACCACTTATCCAGGCATAAAGAACTTAAAGATAGCCACGTTTAATAACCCTACTGGCTTTACAGCCAGTGGAGTACTGAACAATGGTGTGCACTTGCCTCACCTCGACCAAGACGTAACCATAGCATCTAGTGATGACCCTACGCTGCAGTTACTCAGAGGCACAGGATACACAATTCAGCTAGGAAGACAAGCTGATAACGTTGTCGTGGATGCCACAGGCTTCACTATCATGCAGTCAGATGGGTCAAAAGTATCTGATATATTCCTCGGCGGGAAGACTGGTGATGCCATATGGTGGAAGGGTGTAGCCTCAGGAGCAGGCCCGCTATCGTTAGGTGGACCAGAATGGCCTACTTACTCAGGTGTGGCCTTTGCTGGTGATTTATCGGGAGCCTATTACACTGGCTCTATGCTGAGAGTCCATGGTGACGCCTCCTTTATGGGGGACGTTAAAGCCATAGGTAATATTACAATCATCAACTCTACAGGTAGTACTTCTACTGTCATTGGGGATTGGACCATTCGGGATGAGCTCTTTGTAGAAGGTATCTCTCACCTTCAGGGGCCAACTATAGCCAGTATGGTAACTGTCCAAGAGAACCTATACCTGGATAAGGACCTTATAGCAAACAACCAAGCGGGACAAGGAGGTCAAGGCCAAACACTACTAGATGGTCTAGATGCCTCTGAAATAGCTTGGACCTACAATACAGCTATTAAAGCAAGGCACGCTAACAGCGTTATAACTGCACCCATTAGTCCCACGTACACTGACCCCAAGAACGTAACCTACAGACCATGGATGGAACTGGGACCAGAGAACTTAGTCGGAGACGTCTTCGCTATCACTGGTCAGCTGAACGCTTCAGCATCTAACTCAGGCGCTCACCCACACATACTTCAGTTGCTCATGGATGTCACTATGGTTAGTGGCACGTACAGTGAGTATGGTTATACCTCTGGCTTCTGGTCACCAGGTATGATGCAGCCTGGCTCTATGCGGGTTAAGATGCTAGATGGTCAGGCTCAAGGATTTAGTTCACCTATCTACGGCTACACAGTTGAAGAGACTGGAACTGTTAACTCCCTGACGAGGCTCAATGTCTTCTTGCCTGAAGCCATTACTAACCCACCTCAGACTAATGATGCCTATCTACTGTACAACCCTGGCTCTATTCGTTACAATACTATCACGGCTATGGGCGGAGGATCCCCTACCTTCTCGATAAACGCATCCACTACGGAACCATTCGCAGTCTCATTCGAAGATGATGTAAGAGTAATGAAGACAAACTCGTCTACCTACTCCCTAACAGCTGCCCTCATTGACTCTGTAAGTGGAAAGGGTGGATCACCTGTTACGGGTATTGCGTACATCTACGCGGACTCCAATAATACTGATCCTGAGAACCCTCCCATCTTTAAAGCTAGAGCGACACCTATCCGCATGGATGGCCAGACCTCAGTTGGTGAAGTTGTAGCATCACTAGATGCTGGAACATGGACTCTACTTGATACTGTATCATACAGACCTAACGGCCAATATGACTCAGCATGGATACCCATCTTTAATAACGAAACCATATCGGATGTCTCTGGTCGCTGTGTACCTGGCTTTACTAGTGACTCCACAGACTACCTGCAGATATACTTCCACCATGATCTTGGTACAGACCTGGACATTGGAAACATCTCAGCCAATCTATTCTTGGGCTCCTTATGGAGTGGCACCCCTGAGTGGAACCAAACGCACTCACCCATGTATAGCTTCTTTGGACAAGATAGTAGAAACTCCTACAGTGATATATCTGGATCATTTACTCATGTGTCACTAGGCGCAAAGAGTGTGCCCAACGCTATAGGCGACGCAGAAGCTTCTATCTTCTTCTTAGATAGCTCACTAATAGGTATTGACATAAGTCCTGGACTCCTAGCAGCTGACCTACAAAACTACCTAAGACTATCCGTAAACAAGAATAACTAATGGGCGAACAAGATAGATTCTACGCCTGCGAATCTCTGGGCTTTCCAGAGGTGACGCAGTATGATTACCAGACTAACCTTCCCGTAAGAGGGGTCAATGACAGAGACTTCAGGTGGGAAGAGGTCGCAGTCAGGTCTGTCTATCTCATGCAAGAGGCAACCGTTAGTGGTTCCTTTGAGCTTAACTCATACATAGCTGACTTCTCTATTACTAATCCTACTGGCGTTAACCTTATAACTACTTATACTGGTGTTAACTCAGGTTCTTATGATGGGTGGACCATGACCGGCGATAGCACTGTCTTCATTGGCATGTCTGGTATACAGGTTAATAGTGGTGACCTAGGGACTGTAACAGAAAGTTTCTACGCCCACCCTATAGTGGGTAATGATGCTATAGGACTGTACTGCTCGGGTGATGCACCATATCCTGGTATGCTATCCAATGAGCTGGCCACCGGAGACGCAGGCCCAGTTGTGCTAGGTAACACTCATCAGCTGTACCTTCGGTCTAAACTAAACTACGGCACCAGCGGTAACATACACCCCGTTGTCAGAGGGTGGAGCGCTGGATCCATCGTAGCCTACTATGACCCTTTCAGTGGAATGTGGAGTGCGGTAGAGTCAACCCAAAGCTACCCCGTATCTTCCACAGGTTATACAACAATAAAGTATCAGTTCCCTACCACAAGCTTCCCGGCAGCCACCCCTACCTCATTTGATATACATTTGTACAGTGATGTAAGCGGCAGCTTCCTTACTGTGGATGATGTGCACCTAGATGCACTCATGAAGAAGAATGCGTTCTTAGACTACATTGTACCTACTGGATACATGGTACAAGTCACACCTGACTTAGGGTGGCATGACATAGTGTCTATGTTTGATTCAGATGAGAACACTGTCAACCCGCATCTAAAGACGCTAGGCCCATATCAATCGGATCTCGGAAACCTGAATGATAACCTAGACAATACTGTAACTGTGTCCTTTGATCTCGAGGACCTTGACGCCGCCACATCAGATAACTTTAAGAAGTATCTTTGGAGGGCCCTACCTCTCTCACCTAATGGGCAGCTAGGTATAGGTGGACTTCCCGCCCGGTTCGATTACGTAGGCAATCTCACGGATAGTCTATTCCAAGTAACAGACATAATTGACGAGGACACCTCAACAAACAAGACCATACTTGGTTCCAAGTCCAGCTCCATGAGGATTGTAGTAGATGAATTGGACGACTTCCCAGGACTAACCTACCCTACTCCCACTACGTGGAAGCTAGTGATAAACATCAGCTCACCTTCTAGAACCTTAGCTATAAAAGCTATAGACACGTCTGGTGCCCAATCTAGTGTGCGGTCTATCACACTCACTAACAAACTGTATGAGCAGAACTCATCTGCTCTATGGAACGTGTTTGATGAGCACGGACTGGTAGCTGACGTGGAAAGGCTCGAGCAAGAAAGCAATCATGATTACTCACTAAGAATCAAAGACTCTTACCTTTTCAGAAGCAGTCCAGACTTCGTGGGCATTATCAACGGGTCCTCTAGGGAGCTGAACCTCACTAAGGTTCCTGATGCTATTACCCTAACTATTAATAAGAACCAATACAATACTTCAAAAGCAGAAGACTTTGATATAGAGGTTACCCCTTATTCTTTCCGGCTATTTAACCCTATGTTTACCAAAACAGAAAGGTTACTTATTGACCCTGTGTATAAGACGGTAGAGTTATCTAGCCTGCCTAGAGAGCTACCCTACACAGTACAATCTGATATAAGCGCGGACATCAAACTTAAGGACATCACCCTGCAGCTGTCCGAAGACAGCTCTAGGATAACCTATAGAGCCAAGATAGATTGTCAGAAGTCTACCTACGTTGATGTTACATACCAGTATTCCGAAGAGCTGCTATTCAAAGAGCACGAAACTCTAGCGTCCATAATCGATTATATAAATAATATTAAGGATCCGTCTGGTCAACCTATATTGACAGCCCGTATATCCTCTCTTCTCTCTGGCAACGAGCCTGCTCTAGGTCTGTATCTGACCTCAACAATTTTAGAGAGTAGAGGCCCAACCATAGTCGGTTGGTCTCCCATCATACTCAAGAAGATGACAGACGTAGGCTATAAAGACTACTTCCTTAATGAGGATAACACTCTTAAGGAGACGGAATACTATGAGTTTGTTAAAGAGCTAAAGAACAACACAAAGGTATTCTGGGGAGCTGTAGAAGTAGATAGAGATAGATGGGATTCAGCAGACAGTAAGTCACTAAGCATGGAGTCCATACCTACTCTATTCGATCCGCCCACGTCTAAGATACTATCCATTATCAGTGGGAAGGACCAAAGGGTAGACCCTACTGTAGCTTGGGGTAGAGATTACGTAGGCTTCAATAGTGAGTACCTCCTAAACGTTGGCCTAAGTTCTATACTGTTCCAACCTGGTGTAGCACACACAACTGACCTCCAGCCAGACCTATATCTAACTACTAGTTTTACTAACTCAACTGAATCACTAGAAAGTAACATAGGTCCCACGCAAAACAATAACAACTTTGTTATATTCTCTGGCCAGAAATAATGGTAACCTACACATATTCTATAAGTCCTAGCGGACCGACATCTAACATTCAGGAGGCGATAAATAATATCGCTTCTGAACTAGCTACCAACCCCGTCATAGATAGAGACATAGATGTCTTAGTGGGTAGGGGCAACTATGCCGGGTTTACTATACCCACCGGTGCTCTCTTCTCCCTACTCGGCACCCCCTTTAGATTAAATATTAAAGCTGCAGGAGATTTCTTCCCTATAGTAGACTTTAACTTCAGCAACGAAACACAGATAGTGGGCATAGACGTAGGGTCCGGTAACCCTAACGTCACCATTAAAAACATTAGAGTGCAGTACTTTGCGATAGGTATAAGAGCTGCCCTGAATAGCCACTACCCGATAGTGCGCAACTGCATAACAAATAATAATAGGAATGTTGGTATATTATTCGAACAGGCTTCCGAGTCTCAGGCAATACAAAACGTTGTTATCAATGGTGATTACGGTATTGTCAGTAGACTATGCAAATCGTCAGCCATAGTACATAACACTATATTCCAGAACGGGGCCATTAGTACGGTAGTAGGTAAATCCAAATCATGCGTTTGGGCTGAGCTTGCCAATGACTATGGGGGTGGCCTAGATGATACAGGCACATTACACCTGATAGGTAACGTAGCTTGGAATACTTCAGGCAGATGTCTGACGCTATTCGCAACTAACCTCGAGTTGCCTGGAGCTATAGTATCTAACTATAACGATTGGGTGGTGGGTGACCCTGAGGACTTCATAGCTATCGAAGACAATGCCTTCTTCTTTGGGCCAGCGGCGATACCCCGTCAGACCTTCACCAACCTTCTATCTTGGAAGGTTACTGGTCTTGACGCTAACTCCATCAGCCAAGACCCTAAATTCATCGCACCTATTAAGATAAGAACAGGTAAGAATGGATTTGCTATTGACTTAAACCTTCTCCCTGTCTCTCCTGTGCTGGGCATCGTCCCCAGTTTCCCCTTCAATGCTGCAGCTACTCAAGAGTGGCTGCCCACATACCTCGACACATCTCACATATCTACTGACCTGTTACGTAACAACCGTAACCAGTCGGGTACAGCAGCTGGATCTAATGAAAAAGTATCCACCTCAGGTTTCTTTGGACAGGATGTCTTTAGTAACCCACTAGACCTAGGTCTTGCTAAGGAGTGTGGTATAGACCCATTCTCTAACATTCTCTTTAAGACCTTAGATCTGTGGTACCCCAAGCTAAACAAAGGTTACTTCTATTCTAATGAGCGAGAATTTTATCTTTACTCTAAGAAAGAAACCAAGAGTATGGGTGAGCTAGCTAAGACTACACTTTACTTGCCTGCGGCTGTAGCCCACAGTAGACCTATTGAGGTTAGGGTGGCTGGCAAGAAGGTTACTCAGCTTTACTTCGATCTTGTAAAAGATCAATTGATCATCTACCACAGAGACCTACCTATAAGTACTGGGGAGGAGGAAGTTGAGATCTCTGGCTCAATAGCTAATTGGAATGGGGACTCATTTGTTTATAGCTCTGTACTATACAGGCTAAAGATCAATGAAGGTGAAACGCAGTATCTTCTTCCTGAGACATATGTTAACTCAGGCCCGGTAGTTGTGACAGATGATTTATCCTACCCAACCGATAGCGACACAACATCGAACCGAGAGTTCGCTGTAGGTTTTGATCCTTACTCTAGTAGATCAGAAGTAATACTAGCTAACGACACGAACCTAATAACTAATGGTCAGTTTGACTACTCCACTACAGGGGATGTTCCCTCCTTCTGGGATTCACAGCTATGTGATGTTAGAGATAGTATTGAACCTCACTTTAGCGTGGCAGGTAGCAAAGTTGCGAGCCTACAAGACCAAGGCTTCATTCGCACTACTCTACCTGTATCCACTGGTGAAGATTACTCCTTTTCTTTCCATGCACGAAGCGAAGGGAGTGGCGATATCTCTTGGGAGATAGAGTTCTACGACGCCTCCCATAATATACTTGGTGTTGTGCTAACAGGTGCGGTTCCAGCTACAGATTCGTGGCAGAGATACTCTATTGGCTTTGGTACTTCTGGAGAAGACTTTGATATAACAGTTCCTCAAGTACCTTACCCATGCCAATGGATAACGGGATACAATGCACCTACTAGGTCATACCTCATGACGCTTAAATTACGCCATGACTATAGTCCTTCGTTTACGGGAGAGCTTTTACTTGACGCGGTACAATATGAGAAAACTAGTAACACTTCCCTATACCATAGACGGCCCTACTTCCACGAGATGACAGTAGAGTATGAGACATCAGAAGATGATTACTTTATTGACTCTGACCTTTCTATGGCACCTGTAACTAATCTCATCTCAGATGGATTCCTCTACATACCTGAGATAGCTGCTGCCCATTACGGTGGTCCCTACACCCCTGCCGTCACTACACTGCATGAGTGGAGATGGCCGGATGGCAGAAAGAATGTTATGCCTTGGGCTAGAACTAAAGGGAAAGACAAGCTTAGAAAAAGACCACTAGGTCTGTTCAATCATATTCCTGATCCTAAGCCTGAGATAATATCTCCTGTCAGTAACTACTCAACAGCAAAAGACATCGTCGTCACACCATCTACTCCCACTACTTTTGTAGGGGACACGAATGGCATAGGTATAACTATTCGCGTGAAGGACGAGCACGGCAACCCATTCGCCAGAGGCCTTGTGAACGCCTCTCTGGTGGACTTTAATTTAAGGTACCCTGGTACTCTCTCTAAGAGACTCTATGGCCTTAAAGAGATGCTGGGAGCTTCTGTTAACGCTGCAACAGACAATGCTGGAGTAGTAGCTCTAACATGGATACCTCCGGACAGGAACGCTGGCGTTTATCGTGGTCCACTACCTTCTCCCTCTCTAACATCTACTTCCGGTGATAGAGTCTCTGTTATTAAAACAGAGTACCCTATATCACTAGAGTCATATGGTAATGTGACGATATTGGATAACGTAGGTAGCCAGATAAAGACACATGCTGACTTACCCACTGTAGAAGTACATGAGCCCGCATTAGGTCCAGACTCTTCCCAGATTACTCTAAAGTACCCAGCCAAGATAGGTTCTATAGTGGTGATAGTGGATGGAGAGAAGTACATAGAGAACCAAACAAATATACTTAACAGTAATCAGTTTTTTGTAGATTATGACAACTCTTTAGTTACGGTAAAGGGACGGGCCCCAAACATATATGTAGAGTATCTTGCTAGTTACGTCTTCGTTAGCCAAGTAGACCCGTATAAGATAATGTTATATCATGATAAGATATTCCCTACGTATACGAACAACATAGTTTTAGGGTATGACTTCTCGATTAAACTTGATGTTAAGGTTGACAACCCAGGTAAACTAAATGTAGTACAGAAGGATTTCTTACTCATAGCTCAGAACTCTCTAAGTCAGCAATCTAATACTTACAGCCCAATATCGTTTGAATTCTAATGTCTTATTGCGTCACTATAAATGGACTCGAGTTACTCCCTGCAGAGGACACTCTACTTGTACATTACAGTATAACCTGTACTGGGACATGGTACTTAACGCAGCTAAGCACTGCGTATAGAAATGTATGTGATACAGAATGGACAGTGATGTATCCCAACCATCAGCATCCGCGCCATTCAGATTTCCCTATAACTGTTACCCAGCCGCCGCATCCTGCAACCTTTGCATGGAACTATGGTGGCATACAGGGTATCTCTGCTGAGAATTTTGATGAGCAGCATTCCTATCTAATCCAGCTGTCCATCTTCAATTACGATTGCTTCAATACTGGGCAGCCCACCGGAGGTGGAGAACCTACAGGCCAGATACCGGGCACTACGGGCGAGCCAACTGGCATTATCATAATCCCAGGAGGAGGAGGCAATGAGCCTGGTGGCATCCCAGGTGGTGGCGGAGGCCAACCGCCATGGCCCGGTGGCCCAGGTATCGCGAATCCTCCCGGAGGCAACAATCCCGGAGGTAGTGGACCACGACCACCACGACCAGCCGTAGGCAGAATCCCAGGACCCCCTCAGGGTCCAGTGCCTAGTCCAACTCCACCTCGTGGTCCACGTACGGGTGGCCGAGTCCCATTCCCTTCGGGACAGTATCCAGGAGGAGGAGGAGGTCTGCCAGGAGCATCGGGCGAGCCTTCTGGCGAGATTATAGTTCCTCGATATTTTGAGGTAGAAACCGGAAATGTTCTACCTCCTCTAGAGCCTACCTTAGGTACACAGCTAGGGAATAACGGGTCCGTAATAAGTAGTGAACCTCTGCCCTTCACAATATCATTTAATAGGCCGAGTGAAACCCTACCAGGTGGAACACTAAACCCTAACCTAAGTTTTGTATCAGTTGGTATCTCCCCGTCCATACCAGGTGAGCCAAACACAAACATAAGTCTTCCTCAACCTAACTCTAGTGTGAATGTCAATACTGTTGCTGCGTCTAACGAAGGCAACATACCAGGTAACCTATCATCTAAGATTCTAGGGTCTAGTGTTGTAGGTGAGAGCACGATTAATCAAGTCAACGTATCCTCTCTCGAATCCTCAGCCCTTATGGATGTAATGGTGGCTAGTGAGGTAGTGACCATAGGCCAGCCTATAGTAATCTCTTGTGTCTTCACACCACCGACTGCAATGCAGGCTAAAGTTACGATAAGTATTCAGGACAATAACCAAAATGTACCTGTAGCATCTACAGCACTGCTAGAGATATCCCCAATATCTCCTCTTACCTGTGGTACTTCTACTCTCTCCTCCCTATATAACCTTGGACAGCTAGTAGTTACTTGTATAGTCAGAGATCTGAATGACCTGGTCATAGGTATTAAGTCAGTAATAGTATCTAATATAGAAGAGGTTAACACAGGCAATGTACAAAGCTCTAAGGTAACTATCTCCGATGATCTACCTTGCATCATATGTAACCATGGAAGCCTATCTAATAACACTGTATCTATAGACCTATCAGCTAATACTACTAAGTATGTCATCCTTAGCTCTGAGCTTCCTGTATCTACAATCTCTTCTGTCCTACAAACTAATGATAGAGCCCAAGGCTCTTACTCTTTAGCTGTGTACACGCCTACGGGGAATGATACAGACTTCCTCGATGGAGGCACTATTAGTGGTGCATTTATACAGGCGCAAAGCAGCGCCTATAGTGACTCAAGGTATAAGATAAATGGTGAAGAAGTTTATCCACATACCCACAGCGCTGGACTCTCCAATGCGGAGATACCTACCTCATCTAACATAGCTTTGGAGATCTCCTCTTCCTCTAGTACTCAAGCCACTAAAGGCAGACTATATCTCTCTGAGTCTTTAAGTCTCCGCGCAGCTAGCGGTGTCCCTACCTCCTCTTCCCTTACAGGTTACTTACCGTATGGGTCAGAGTCGTACGGCCTTGTACTCCACGGAAAAACTTCTGGACAGGTTCCTGTAGACTATGTAGAGAGGCTAGCTGTAACGGATAACATAGGTGTGGCTGTTTGGAACAGCATCTCCCTCACAGAGGGAGACTTCTATTCTATAGTGCCTCTCACTCGTGGAGTTGTGAATCCATTTGTTGACCCTATTCACACAGGTATATATACAACATGACACAAATAAGTGACGAAAACTTTGCAACACCAGATGAAATAAACGTGCATCCCTGCGTTACAGCAGATAGATGGCTCAATGCTGTCCCCGAAACTGTGACTATCAATCAGGTGTGTCAGGATGTATACAACACTTCACTAGTTATATTTAACATATCTTTGGTTGGGGCGTTTCTCTTTACACCCACTCTAAAGATTATAGCTGTGGATGGAGACAACTCATACGAGATCAATGGCATCATTGCTGAGTTTGCACAAGGTCACTACAAGAACCCTGAACTGCCTATCAATACTAACTGTGCCACTTGGCACGGGGAGCTAGTCTTTGATGTAGGCTCTGTCATACCTGATTACCTAAAGGCAGCAAGCATAGACTTCAGACTTGAAATGGTAGGGCAGGTGCCCTTAGCTTACAACGTAAGCTACCCAGCCCAAACGGCTGTGACAAACTATGTATGGAATAAGGGAGTCATACCCTCCCCAGTTAATCTAACTTATCTTGGGGGCGAACTAGGTGTTACTTTTGAATATAATGGTGCTGTGGATTGTTCTTGTGACATCAGCTGCAGTACAGCTACTGGAGTTATACATAACATTTCCTTCTGCCCTGACGAACAGCAAACTGTCACTCTATACCAAGATCCTAACTCGGCGGATCCTTTCTCTGTAATAATTCAATTATCTGACACAATAGGCAATCTGTCTAGCTTAGAGTTTCAAACTGTATTCAATACTAAGCCTAAAGAGCCTATTATAACAGTTGGAGAAAAACCTAAAAGAATTAGTGTAAACATACTAAGACAGTCCGCAAATGGTATAGAAGTTAACGAAGAAGTACAGTACCAAGTAATGAAGTATCTAGGCAGTCCGGCTAACTACACTGTTTGGAAAGACTGGTCAAGACATGACTGGACCAGCTTTATAGACTATGATGTACTGCCTGGACAGACCTACGGGTATGCCCTGAGATTCAGAGGGATGTTCAATGATGAATCTGAACTATCTGAATGGACTGAGATTACGATATGACATTCTACCCTGATAAAGGCAACTACTCCATGGAGGATTTCGACAGCTCAGTAGGAGCTGTTTTTGATAGCCCAAATCTACAAGGCATTGTGGGTGGCTATGTTACACTGAAATCCCTAAACACAGGTTCTTTAAGTTATATAAATACGTGGAATACGAATATCACATGGACCAGAGATGATCCCCTCTACTCTGCAACTACAATTGCAGACACCTTTGACATCCTTACTGGCGACCTACCAGCCCTAACTAATACTGTTACAGGGTCTTATGGCATATCACCTAACACCTCAGCATGGTTTATAGAGACTCCATACCCGTCATTTATAACTGGTTACGGATACTCTGGTAGAGGTGACTTCGTCCTTACCCTTGAGGAGGGCGGAGCAGACCCGATCCTATCAGACTCCTATGATGCAGGTTCCGAGGCTACCACTTTCGAGTTCGATGTCTCATCTGAGACTCTCTACTCTGGTCAACTACCTCTTCCTGGATTCTCAGCTACAGGTACTAACTTATCTGGGCTACCCCCACTCACTGGTGTTATTAACCATGGGCTCCTATTCTGTGATGGAACACGGTGGGACTACATAGAGATAACCCCCGATGGGGTTAGATCTTTTAACCACCCTGAGCTTGCCATACCCATTAACCTCTACTCACCCAAAAAGATAAGAGTTGGTTTCCGTGGGTTCGACATGTTCATTGCTACAGAAGATGGTAGATCTGTAGCCGGGTACAATAAGTTTGACACAGAGGTTACTACCCCTCCTGTTCCTGCCTTCGCTGCGTTCGGTGCACCTTCCTTTGAAGCTTCTTACGCCACAGGAGAAGGTATACTAGAAGGGGCAATCGCCACAGTTGGTAGATCTACATGGGATAATATCCGACTCATCACTGGACAGATGGCCATATTTGAATTGAGTGGTGCCGAGCAGCTGTATACTACAGGTTACTCCACGATGTACTCAGCCCCATTTGATCCTGGCGTTAACCTGAACTCATACCTATATGCTAACATAACCTCTGTCCCCTTTCGAGGCGGAGAAACTATAGTAGAAGCCCAGTCCTCAGGGCTAGCTGGATGGGAAACCCACAGCTCAGTGACGGTGAGCACAGGCTCTTCCGACTCCCTAGACCTTAGCTCCTTCCCTGTTGTGTCTTACCCAAGAGCCGAGGGTGGCACGGACTACCTCTCTAACCCTATCCGATTTAAGATAGACCAGAGATCATATAACGGAGATTCTCTTCCACCAGCCGTGGAAGGTATAGAGGTCTTTGCATCCAAAGCAAACCTAAACATAGACATGCTCCCAGACTGGAAGCAAGTCAACTCATTAATCAAGTCTAAGGTGTACATACAGACTGGAACGTTCTTAACCGACGACCCTACTCCTCAGTTATGGACATCCCTACTGATGAACACACCGGAAGGAACAGGGCAGTATGCAGACACAGACTTCTTCGACGAGAGCTCGAGCATTCCTATCTCTGTAGTAGGTACCGGAGAGACAACCCTTAGAGGTCCCTTTGGATCCAGCTTTAAGAACTTCGTAGATGTCAGCCGTTCAGGTGTGGCAGGCAGTGCAGCCTTCCAGGCTTTTGGTGGACAACCTGTCTTCAACTTCTTTCCTAACCCTCTCTTCTCTGACCCCTTCAGAACTCTTAGCTCAGGGGAGCCTAACTACTACACAGGTATCTCCGAAGGAGAGATCGCCGGTGGCATGCTGTTGGCTACCACCTACACAGGCTCACACAACATACAGCTGAGCAAGCAAGCAGTGTATCGTCCAGAGACACAGGCTCGAGTTAGTAAGATCAATAGCTACCTAGGAAGAACCTCCTCGCCTAACGAGGAGTACGCACAATCTGTGTATGTGTTCAACAATGGCAATACACACGATGGCACAGTAGGTATAGACGCTGTTATACCTTCTGGTATCGCTACAGGTAATCTAAAGGTCACCTTTGATCTTCAAGTACTGCAAGGCACTGGCATAGACGTTACTATGGTAGGCAGCTCTAACAGTACCTTCTCCTTGCCAGGAGACTACTTCCGAGAATACAGGACGGTAGGGTTCCCCATAGTCAATGAGGATAACTACGAATTCCTGGTTAGATTCAATGTGCCCGCAGGTCATCCGGCGGAAGACTATGAGTTTAACATAGACAACCTAACTGTGTCCGCTTGTTCATCTAGTTATCTAGAGGCAACTGGATTATCTGGCTACCTCCATCAATCTGGGGTAGCCCATACAGAAGTCTTTGCTCAGCAGACCCCTAGAAAAGCAGCCACAGTATTTAGCTCATCTATCTACCTCTACTCCTATCCTCAGGCCCAAGGCACATTACTAAATCTAACTGGGGATAATGGTAGGGGCTTAGATATCTCTATAGATTCATCCGGCTACATAACTGCAGACATAGATACAATTAGTAACTCCTGGTCTCCAAACAACACTACTGCGCCTCTCTTTGAAGAGAGGGCTCAAGAGACTATTACATCCCACGTACCATTACCACTAGGTAGGTGGACCAGTGTTGGTTTTCTTCACAACGCTGACTCGTACAGTGGCTGGACCCACGTTACCTCTAGTGGAGATGGGTCATCATGGAACTTCGCAGCGACTAATAAGTCTTACCTAACTATAGATGGACACCCTACAGCCTCACTAGACATGATGTCTGGGTGGAGAGTCCCAGTAGACTACCGCGACAGGGCTTACCCATATGTAACTTATGTAGATCTAACAGGAGATGTTAGAGCCACATTCGCATCGGGTCTCCAGTGTGAGATAGATGCAGTACATATTCAAAGGCCTCCTTCCGCGGATGTAGAGACTGATCTAACTCTAAAGGGAGCTAGAGCCTATGTACCTTACATGGTACCAGACAGTCTGTACCTACCAAACAACATAGCAGACAACCACATCATCACAGGAGCCATACCAGAGGATAGGTTTATAGGTAGTTGCTATAATTTCTCTTCACCAAGCTATACAGAGTGGGACAGAAGCTACCTTAAGAATCACCTCATCTATCATGGTCTGGTTGATAAAGATCTCCTTTCCCCCTACTCAGGTCAAGAGCTGTACTCAACTAGATTCCATAGTGGCGCTTACGGTCGCGCCCCTTACAGTAGCTCCTATGAGAAGCTGCAGAATAATACCGGCCAGCAATTCATACCAGACACTGAGTCCAATATGGCTCGTGGAGATATCCGTGCAGCAGGATGGCTGTACCCAAGAACTACTGGTGCGTTCTTAACTCTGTATGAGGATAGCAGCAACCTAACCGGCTCCAGGTTAGAACTAGCTGTAAGCCCTGATCTATACATCACAGTTAACAAGTATGACAGCACAACTAACTCGATAGTAGTCACAGATACAGGTCAGCCTGTTAGCCTGTCTGGTTGGACCTTTGTTAATCTTCACTACGATATGGACGAAGGCTATTTGGACTTTGGAGACACCTCACCAGTAACTGTGTGGCTGGCTAATGAATCAGGCCTAGTTAATTCTCCTGCCATCATCACCGGGGTTGACTATGGACTTAACTATAGAAATGACTTCCAGTCAGAGTTCCACTTCGGCGGCGGTGCCGACTGCAACCTGTTCAACTGGATCCTACCTATACCATCTACTGGTGAAACAGACATAGTTAGAAACCTGCATGGGGATCATGCTAAGAGCGGTCGGTTCCAAACTGTTGTTGTAGGTAATGTGGCCTTCACAGGCCGTCAGGATTACCCCACGTATGGCTTTGGCTACCTTCATCTAGGTGTAGGCAATACAGGAGAAGACTACTACTTCGGTCTGGCTATGCACAACAGTTATGATACTCAGCCCAAGTTTGGTGGCATCGTAGCTTACGATGATAAGCCATTCCGTGAAGTGAATAACTATAACCTGAGCTATGACACTACGTCTATCACCCAGGCGTTTGGCTCAACCACATCACCCATCAGGCTTGGTAACCAGGTGCCTGATGAGGCTATCAACATAGCCAGAGTTAGCAGTCCCACATACAGTGTGTCCTCTAGCATTGCTAACATTGATCTGTCAGATAGTAATATAAACAACCTTATCTCTTACCGCAATGGTAAGTATGATATAGGTGGGTCGGACATCATTGAGCCTTCGTCTGTTACAGGTTACCACGGAATAAACATTCCACTATACTCAGGTAGATTTGACTTGACCTTATCTGGACAAGTTCTCTCTTCTGATGTGGAGATATCTACTATACCTATTGCTGATCAGGAAACTAATACATATGATAAGGCGTATTACTACTACCTCATAGGCAGAGGTGATAGGGCAGTTAGAGCCTTGGGTACCTTCCCTCACTATACTGGTCAAATTTATGAGACCTCTACTGGCCAAGTTGTAGATAATTACACCGCAAATTTACAGAGAATCAAGAAAAGCATCAAGCTTAAAAACGCCAAGGGCGAAGAGATAAGTAAGCAGACGTACCCGTATGATATAGCTATCAGTCCGTACACTCCTGATGACCTCTACTTCTCAGCATTAAGCGGAGAAGATATATCTCTGGATAACATCGGAGGCTACACCTCTGGTAGAGTATTGCCTGACTCAATTTACACGGTCATACTCCTAACCAGTAGGAATAAGGTTCCAGGTCAATCAGTTTTTGTCCACTATGACTCTTATGATATCTACAGCCAGCAAGAACAAGCTTCCTTTAAAGAGATTGTTAACCCCCAACCAATCTTTAGAGAGAAGCATGAGACTGAAACACCAACCATTGGTCACTTCTCATTGGATCTCAATGAGAGTAACTACTACGATTTGAAATTTTACGGACTAGCAACAGGATATAGTGGGCAACTTTAATTTAAAAAATGTAGAGTTTTGTAGACAAACTCTTATCCAGAAGATGACTAGACCTCTAGGTGTCATCGCCTTGTATCCTAAGAACGCTACAGACACAGAGCTGTATGTTCAAGTAGTTGATGATGCCACCGTCATAGCTATACGTTATGTCTCTAGCGGAGTGGTCAATGAGTCAGTAGGGTTTGTCGGCAAATCTGTAGAGGATGTTGTTCAGGAGATAAACCAACTGAACCTACCCATTAGGGCAGCTACTATACACAACACACTAGCCCTAGAGCAAGGAGACATAGTCGGTCTAGGCGCCTCATTCATGCTCCTGCCTGATAGCTTCACGGCTTATGATAGAGTAGACAATCTAGGTGTTGTTCTCAGAGCTAAGAAGATGGCGGTACGCCATAAGAGCAATAGTAAGATTCGCTCGATGGCGCCCTACTATGAGAGTGCATCTCTTCCCTGGTACCCCCGGATCACTAATGGATCTTTTAGCCAGAAGTATAACAACAAGTTATACCACTTCTATCTACCTGAATTTCATAACCAATCATGGTCAACCAAGTATGGCAAGCCATTTAAGGATCTATATGGGGTGCAGCCTGTACTTAGAGAGAGCAACGTTTACCAACTACCTAGATACCCCGTGTACTGGGATGGACAAAACATAACACTTTATAACGGGGACGTACCTATATCTGAATCAGCCATAGAAGACATTGATGTAAACAATGGACTACTATATACTAGGCCTGGTGTCTACCTTCAAGATGGGTTCACAGTTGACTACTCGTATCTCGAGACATCCTATGTATACAAGGACATCAACATCAACGGTCACTTCTCTCAGAACCCATTAGTTCTAGACAAGTACGTTGTGCTGTATGCCCTTCCTGCGATGAGTAACCAAGGCGTTAGGAAGCGTACTCTCTTCCACACAGTTGGAGACTCTATTGATCAGGCTATCGATTCTATACAGCTCGTTGATCAGAGCACACCAATAGCTATCATTGGTGCCTACAACATACAGCAGCTGTTCAGCTCAGACAAGGTATCCGTATTGGACACAAGAGGTAAGGGTGGAGGACTGAAACTAACCGATGGTCCACGCAGCCCTGTGCATAACCTAGATGCCTCAATAGAATCAGACGAAGTACCTATAGAAGAACTATACCAAGAAGCTTATCGCTACTGGGATATAGGGAACTATGATGGTGAGGCGTATCCAGGTGCAGCCGCTGTAGCTGTAGACTTACCTATAGATTTACAAGAAGTACTATCTATAAGTGACATTAAAAAGAAGACAAGTAAGTACATGGCCGCGGGTGTTTACCCCTCCATCAAGTACACTAAGAGAGAGCTACCTGCTGTAGAAGGACTAGCGGCTCAAGCTAGCTGCGCTTACAACCTTGACCTAAGTCTTGTACATACGCAAGAAGACAAGTATCCTCCGCTATCTATACCAGCCACCTTCACAGGTGGGGGTTGGTTCTACGAGTCCTACGCTCATCCCTCTTCTATTCTATCTGGAGACTGGGATTCATTTGCTCCAACCTTTGACATAGCGCTTACTGATCCAGAAGTTATAGAAGTAAATACATCTACTGGCATTGTAATGCCTTACCTTAAGAGCACATCCTGGGCAGGAGTATCTTGGGAAGAAAGAGAAGTAGTGTACAACGCCGGATCTATTGAAGAGCCTGTTACATACACTCCTTGGAAAGAGGCTAAGTACTACGATGTTAAGACCGCAGCTACAGGCCAGCTAGTTAAAGCTTATCTCTCTCTTGACCCTAACAACGTTGTAAAGCAGTACAGAAGAATACAAATTAACAGCCCTATACTAACCGGTAACATCACTACGCTTCTTGAAGACAGTGTGTCAGATATCATAGACAACACCTTAGCACTACAAGCTGGCGCTGGAGTTACTAACACCACGTATGGTACAGAGCTACTAAGCCACTACACAACTGTTACGGAGAAAGGGAACCTCGAGGCTGCTGATGACTTCATACTAATAGATGACCTTTACAAGCATCTGTTTAAGATGAAAGACACACCCTTGGAGGACAAGTACTATGACGATCTGTTTAAGATCGGAGAGGACTTCATCACCCACGGAACATATGGTTCCGGTCACTATTTCAAACCTTACCTTCAGAACATAACTGACTACGTATCCATACCCGAAGGTCAGTCCTTCGCTATATTTGAATACAACGATCAGATGAGAGCACTCAATGGGTACCTAAACCTTCGCACTAGAAGAAGTGCGTGGTCAGGGGCATGTGATGCTGGAGCTCTAGCTTCTACAGGCTTGGCGTACAAGTTGATGCAATCTACATTAGTAAGTGGCCCCTTCGAAGGAGGCATACCTATATACTGGACTTACTACCCGACTAATACTGGGGCAGGATTTACTGGAGAATTCCTCAGTGGTTTCTTGTTTGATAGCCCAGTAGATCTAGGGGGTGGCCCAGCAGATGTCGTTCCGGAGATTAACTCTGACTACCTATACAACTTCTCTCTTCCTGCTCTAATGTCAACAGCTGTAGCCAACACAGGTGGGGCGTTATCTGACGCTGCACTACAATCTGTTTGGACAGGAGCTTATGATATAACTGTTCAAAATACTGTAAACAACATAGGTGTGAATGTAAATGATACGAGAACCCTTAGTGGGTTCGAGACTACCTCACACTGGTTTGTCGGACACAACAGGTTAGGCACCTACTTAGGTAACACCCTATTCAACATGACCTCAGCCTATGACTATGTCAGTGACTACAATAAGACTAGAGATGTCATATCAGATGTAGCTTCACCCGTGGGTATTAGTGCAGATGCCATGAACTATATGTTCTCTGGTATAGAAGAGGTCCTTGACGTTAGCTATGATGCTGTGTACCACAACGTGCTCAGAGGTGGTATCGTCGAGCCTGACATGGCTCTTACCTTATACGGTTACGGCTGGTACTTAAACAATTGGAGCAAGAATTACGGCATTAGGTCTAAGACATACAGTGAGGACAAGCGAGAAAAGTTTGAAACTCTATTCCAGAACGGCCTTCGCCAAATGGTTAAGAACCAGATCACACCTGATGGTGAGCTGCTGGAGACTACAACTGTTTACGGAGAGGTTGGTCCTTTCTCAGCTGCCACCGCCAGCAAGATTTTATTCCCCTTAGGGGAAGCACTACAGTATGACTACTCTGGCTGGGCTGGTATCGCAGAAGGTGTTGTCAACACGTTAGTCAATGGTTACTCCGAGAGTGGGCTCTACTACCAGAACCCATACAAGCAGACCACCACAGCTGGTAAAGAGAATGATGTCTTAGCTGGTCTTATCAGCATGTACAAGTCTGTGGCCCAGACAGGCACCTTTGACTACTGGGAGCCCATGAGCACTGGCCTCACGACTCTCCGTGGAACAGAGTTCTTACCCCCTTTCGACTCCTATCTCACACCACCCGTGAGTGATTGGGAAGGGACAGTGAACTCGCTAGCCTTCTGGAAGTACTACAACTCCGGAGATGTAAGTACAGCACTATCGCGTCTTAAAGACGCTGGCGTTAACGCTGTTGAAATACCTCTTGACTACCTGTTATGGAAGGAGAGTTCAGGGGAATTCCACAGTAAGCTTTCTCATCTACTATCAGAATGCTATTCCAATAGAGTAAGGGCTATACCCGTACTCATGGAAGGTGGTGATGAGGCTGTACTTAGTGGGCAAGAAGTGGACTACGTTAATTCCTTTGGTCACACCGGCGGCAGATACTACTATGACCCTATCTCAGATGCAGGGTTTATAAGTGGTGCGTTCTCTGGTGAGACCTATGTCACGGACCTTGTCAATACCTATGACAATGATCCAACCATCCTAGCCTGGAGTATTGCATCTAAGCCAGTCAACACAGCTCTAGCTTTGACTAACTATAACACACTAGCTTGGAATATCAAACAGCTCACCACCACGCCTGTTGTCTATAACCTAGACACAAACATTAGCGCAGCAGAGTGGTATGGTATGTACGACCTAAATGGTGACACCCAGCCTGAGCCAGGAGACCCAAGACTTGGCACAACTGTAATAGAGGGGGAGGATATATATAACGTAGTTAGTCCGCTCTACAACCCTAACTATGACTTTATAGGTATGCAACCTAATAACGTCTTTAGTTACTACCTGGATACTCTGTCTGAACTTATAACTAAACCTACTATTCTAAGTAAGTATGGGGATGGAGCATACGGGGATTACTCACTAACTATACCTAGAGCAACCAGCCGATCTCTTCCCTTTACTTTGTCTAACTTCTTTGTTACCTCAGGTAAATACCATGGCAACCTATACTTAGATGGCAGATCAAGAAGCACCAAACAGCTGCTTGAACTTAATCTATCGGCCACTGATGATGACGTAGCACCCACAGGTGACATAGACCAGGTGACGACCTTCGAAGGAAGGTACCTGTACCCTACTGGATTCACGCCAGCCTATAACGCTAGCAACATAGTACAAGAGCTCTCTGCATGGCCTTCTCGTGTACTGTTTAACGACACAACTTCTGGAGAGGTCTACAGACAAGTAGACGTACTGCGCGCCACACAGACTGGACTAGACACCCTAAACTATGTATCTGTTTGGACAGAAGAGAATTACTTTGTTCCAAAGGATCTAACCACCCAAGAGTGTAATGCTCTAGACACCTATAGAACAACGTGGAATACTGCAGATGTATTCAACACAGGGGCAGCGCACTGGACGATAAGTGGGGCCATAGACTATGACAGGTATGATACCTTCCTAGGGGATTGGGGTAACTATCTTTCCGCCCTCTTAGCGAGGCTAAATATAAATGGTTAACTTCTTAGACACAATAATAAGCGTGCTCCCTAGCTCTCAAAAGGTCGCAATCAAATCACTGATTGCTGCCAAGGTAGCAGTAGGTGAGCTGGGCAGTATTCGCTCCAGACAGGACGAGTCTAACCTAATATACAATAGAGTCAAGACTAAATTAAACGGTGTCCTCTTAGACCCTAGATACGCTGTGGCTGGTGAGAAGATGAAGTCAGAGGAGCATAACATGAATATGGAAGAGGTGTTCGTTGATATGAATTCCTTGTATGCTTCCATAAACAACCTGTTCCTCAACACTAAAGATCAAAATGTCACACTGGATAATGACTACCAGAAGTCTCGAGCTACTATTGAGAAGTTGATAAACGATGTCCGCATTTATTCTCTCCGTAAGCAGAACCCTCAGTTCAACGAGATTAAACTCATTGACTTTAACTCATCTACTAACAACAACAAGAAAGCGCCAAGCGCTGTAGTATCCCCTGACGTTAGGCTGCTTCAGCTCAAGCCCCTAGTAACCACACGTACACACTTAACCAACAGGTCAGCACGCACCACTAAGATATATACCAAGACGTATAGCCAAGGCTTAAAGGGTGAGCTGTCGGCAAACTTCCCACCAGAGAACATGGTGGATCAAAAACCGGATTCATTCTGGGGAACTATCATTCTTGCTGATGCTCCTGTGTCACAGATCTACCAGAAGGCAACTACTACCGGAGACAGATTCCAGGTTGCTGTAGAGGGGCCGGTCGTTGAAGTTTACTTTAAGTTCTCACACACCGAAAAGATAAACACTATAAAGATACTCCCTTTCTCTGAATTCCCGGTTACTATTCTTGACGTAGCTTACCGCCCCAGCTCTTCCTCACAAATATTTATACCTATAAAAGACTTTACCAAATCTACTACCCTTGATTGGGAGGAGATTAATTTCAGCCCTCTACTTGCTAATGAAGTAAGGGTTACGATTAGCCAAGAAAACTATAAAAAAGTATCATACCTTTTACCTAAATCTACTGTCGTTAACACAGATATCTTCCAAAGAATACTTAAACTAAGAGCCTCTAAAGTAATAGGCAACTCAATCTTTGATTCTGATTTCTCCTTATATCTGTTAAGTACAATCAACTCTTACGATGCAGCTATCGATAGCCTGCAGAAACTTTATAGTGATTTTGATGTTGACCTAACAACTCAACCTAACCTTGAATTCTATGACGATATAACAGCTCTAATACAAATGGCGTATGATGAGCTTGCCCCTTCCCAGGCAGCCGATGTCGCCACTCGTGCTCTGGCCACTCAAACTAATCAGCAGCCGGGTGATACCACAGTTAACATAACTAAGTATGAGTACCTACTGGGACTGAGAGAGGTAGAGATTAACCATCAGTTCTACTACCCCACATCCTACTATGAGTCCGAGAAGTTTGTCCCTCAGGCTACTGTATCAGAGTTACAGATAGAAGTAGATGAAAAGCATACTGAGATGGAGACCCCTTGGCAGTCTGACTACCGCAAGACCAGTACAGAGTGGGAGGTGGATATAGGAGATGGCCGTAAGATACCTATACACCCTAAGAATGTCACAGACAGTATTGATGATATTCCTGCGGTTAAAGACGAAGCTATATCTTTTGATCTTAAAACAAACGTAGCCTACACTCGACTCGGAGGCTACTACGGTACGCCCTACATGCTCAAGAAGAATGGTGACGTGATTCCAGCTGACAACTATAGCTCCCTGCGAATCACTGGAGCTATACCTAAGATAGAGATCACACTTACCGGCGAGTACTTTGACACTAATAGTATATACACGGTTGACTATGCTGTTGATCCTTCCAGCTATAGTTTAGATATATTAAATAGGTTTGATAGTGAAGCTGTGTCTTCACCAGAAATCTTCTCCGAAGTTGGTACAGATAATGAGATCGAGCTTTCTAAATTCCCTTTCATTAACTACGAAGTTATTAACCTTACAGGCTTCTTCCAGAAGACAGAGGAGGCAGACTATAACTTCATTACTCCTCAAGTGGATATCTTTAGTGGCCAGCTAAGCATCTCACCCTCCATCATAGACAGTGTGGGGAATGTTGTACAGCAAGGCAGTACAACTGGTACACTAGTAACAGGTGAATGGGGTGTCCAGTCTGGAGTCACACCTCCTTCTCTTAGTGGCAACCCAGACCTTAGCCTTTCTTACTTTGGGGATATACGTGGAGTAGAGTTTGGGTACTTCCTTAAACTCATGGATAGTAATGTCTATGCTGAGGTACAGCTATTCGAAAGCACACAAGAGTTCGTTCTCACTGAACCTATTGTTGTAACAGAAGAACAAATCCAAAGGTGGGATTCCCTAGCTACAGGCCAAGTGTTCTCGGGTCAACTTACTTCCCCTGTAACAGGTGTGGTACTAGGGGATTACGTCATAGGGGTAGGTGTAAAGTCCGATGATAATATCTACTCTATAACAGATATCACTTACAATCCACTACAGGTAACGGTAGCCGGGAAGGACGCAAAAAACATAACGAACTATTCTACTCTCATACATCCTGCCTTTAGCATAGGCTCAAACAATGATAATGATATAGAGTATATACAGGCTGGCAAGAAGGTGTACTTCAATCAAGACATATCAGGTAGAGAGATCAGAGTGTACTACAACTGGTTAACTGAATATATTAAAATATTAGGTACCCTGAAGTTTAATGGGCCAGTCAATCCTAACCTCACACCTAAGGTAAATCAAATTAGAATCTACTCAAATAACTTAGTCATATGACAGACTCCAGCCAAATTGCAACAGACAGCGAGTTCTCAATCATAAAATTGAAGAACTCATTACAGGAACTAGTCGAACGTTCTGACGCTGAGTCAGACGCTAATACCCTTCTGTCTGAGGCTACATCGCTCTTCAAAGATTTCTTCACTAATCTAGCTGAGCCAGAGTTTAAACCTCAAGAACTAATTACGGGGGATACGCCTAAGGCACAGGTATACAATGACAACCTTCGCAGGATGTACAATGATATATCTAGGTTCTATGAGGAGCTTAGAAACTTAGCCAGCGCCAGTGTAAAGACATATAACTATTCCCAAGTAGTCATAGGAGAAGTGAGAAAAAGGGCTGCTGGTTTAGCTAGCATTGTCTTAGACCTTAACATCCTCAGTAACTTTAACAGGGGCGATGTCATTGTGGCTGGCGATGACTTTATTAACCTAGACAGAGTGGACACGGGTGCCGCCCTCGGCGCAGCACCAGCAGAGCTGATATCAAATGGTGCTGGACTCTCCTTAGCTAGGAGTGCTACTAACAATCTGAGTAGCGACCCTCGCACTAAGATACAGGTCTTCCCTGTCGCACCACCTTCCTCCGGAGCCACCTCCTCGTCAGTAAATGTAGGCCCTACCCCTGGTAACTTTAATAGGTTCTATGAGGGCAACTACTATAACTTCTTAGGACAAGCCAGACCAGAGGGAGGTAAGTTTAATATTCAATATATTCTAGATCCTTCTCAGGTAAACGCTTCAGTCAACACGACACAAGGTGGCGGTACAGCTCCTGGTCCCATTATTTATGGGCCTGGCGGGAGAGGATCTCCGGGCCCTGGTACAGCTCCAGGACTACAACTAGAGCCAGAAGGCACACCAGGTGCAGTAAGTGGACCAAGGCCTGAGGATTACTTCCTCGAGTATGGTGCTTCGGAAGAGTCTAAGAAACAAGCCAGAAGAGCCATGCTGGATAACAACCCAGACACATTCTGGGAGTGTGAGTACTTAGTCAGACTAGTCAACCCACTTATAGCAGATATATCAGAGTCACTAACTATCACTGAGGAGCAGCCAGAACAAGGCAATGAATCTGGAGAAGAAGGTTCCAATCCTGATGCACCAACAGCAGCAGCATTCCAAATAGATGTTGCCGACTTAAACACAAAAGCCCTATCTGAAGATAACCTGGACTTGGTTGTGGAGGTAGTTATAACACTACCTGAAGAGCAGAATGTAAACTTCCTTGCTATCAACCCTATAGTGTTTAGTCAAAAAGCATTCATAGAGGTAGAGGATATTTCTACCATCAACAGCACAGAGGGAGACTTTAGTACAGTTGATAATTGGGATACCATTCGGTTCCCTAAGACTATCACTCCTGAAGCTAATGAATTTCTTACGGACAGTCAGCTATCTGCTTCTTTGTCTCCTAACCGATACTCATATCTCGGACAAGGCATCTACCCATTCCCACTCAGAGTGGCTAGTAAAATTAAAGTGAGATTGAGAATGGCACAGCCATCCTCTCAAGTGTATGAAAGAACATATGCACTTCTTAAGAATAATGTCGATGTTAAAACTACAACAACGACCACAACAACTAGAGGATACCTAAGGTTCTAATATGGGTGGTTTATTTGGAGGAGGTCGTAAGAAGACGACTGTAGAAGAAGAAGAGAAGAACCTAGTTCTCTCTAGGATTATTAAGTTCACTTACCTACAGTCTCTTGCTATAGATGGGGGTATAACCACAGCTAGAGAAATAGCAGGAGAGACAGAGGCGCGTGATGAAGAGGATGTAACTCAGGGCGGTAATCTTAGCACAGAGTCAGCATTTGTACAGAACAACCCTGAACTAGTAAACGCCCTCTTAGGTGGGCCTGTACCCGGCGGCGCAGGAGAACAACTCAACAGAGAACTTCAATCTCTGTTTGGTAAGAAGACAGAGCGCAGTGTTAAGGTAGACTATAAAGAATCTGGATGGACACTTACCAAAGTCTGGAACCAGCCTCAGTTCAATGTAGTTAGGTATGCTATAGGTATTAAAGATCTGACTATAGCTCAGTTTACATATGAAGAGACTAGTGAGATAATATCTAAGCCCTGGGGATCTCCAAAAGAAATTGTTAAGGTAATTTTAAACGTAGATCAGTTTATACCAGGTGTATTTCCCCCAGGGAATTATATCGAATACTATATAAAACCAAACACAGATAATTCTGAATGGGTACAGATTAATCCTCTTGGATTCCCATCTGTCTTTCGAGACGATGGAAGTATCGTACCTCGTGTAATTAGCTTTAATACTGAGCAGCCTCTAGGAGCCAGACTGGAAGATAGCTATGTTACTACAGAGGAACCAGTTAAAGAAATTATCTTCAGGGCTGTACTTAAACGGCCAACAACATTAGATGGAACTACAGCATCAGCAGATGGCTATAGCCCTATCCTAAGATCATACCGACTACTCATCACACCAAAGAATGGACTCTAACCAAATCGAACTCGAAAAAAGAATCATACGCCTTGAAGCTATGCTAGAAGCTAAAGCAGAAATAATTGATATACTTAAGGCAGTAATGGATAAGCAGCAGGCTCCTCTGTGGGTGTCTAACCCTACGACCACTAACCCTTACGATGTGACCTGTACTCCAGGAGGTCTTCTGACCAATGCTCCGAACGGTAGTACTTGGACAGTCTCTTCTTCTACCACTGATGGATGTAATAAGCCTACTGGCCTGCAGAACACTACTGCTGTAGACAAGAACCCTATGAGTCCTGTCTTTTCAGATGAGGCTGCTAAAAGCATGTTCGAACTGCACGGACTATAATGACTATTTATAACAGACAATACCAAAAGCTTCTAGCTTCTGAGTTACTCAGGCATCTTATGTTAGGTAAGTTGCCTAACCTTAGTGAGCTATCTTCTAGGATAGGTAACGCCCTAAGTAGCAAGAGCAACATAACTTACAAGTATGTTCCTCAGCCGTATAAGTCTGTTTTTAATAATGAAGGATACAATAGCTCCCTCCGTAAGATCAAATTTGATATTGATACTTTTCATGAAGAGCTCATTCAGATGTTTGCTGATGCTAGTGCAAGGCTTAACTTCGCTGACCTCTACCATAAGGTTAATAGTTACGAGCTCAAGAAGTTACAGGCTGAGTTAGAGCTACTGCTGTTTACTACTAGTGACGCAGACTTCTACTTCGATGGATCGTTTGAAACCTTCTCAGATAGCTCAAACCTGGATAGTGAGCTGTCTACTCGAGACGTCATAGACCTCTCTGAGCAATGCCTGGCTCTTCCCTATGGCGGTAACAACTCTCAGCGCATAGATGTTGGGTCTCTCATTGACTTCCCTACGGTAGGCATCACAGTTGCCGAACCAAAGGCTTCAGAAGTTATATCTAAGAAGCAGATACCAGGCACTAAGTTTGGTGACATCTTTGCAGACACCCTGTCTGCATGGGGATATGAAATCATCACGGAGACTAATGGCCCCTTAGAGGCCACGTTCACATTCCCTCTCAATCCAGATGGCGAAGTAGAGGCAGAGTTCTTTGTCTCTAGGCTGGAGGTAATACCTCACAGCGACGGCAAGCAAAACATAAAGATCTCAACATCTAATGATAATGTAAATTATGCAATCCTGTTGGGATACGAGCAAGGCTCAGACATAGAAGACCAGAAGGTCACCTATGCCTTTGACTTTGAAACTACACTCGTACAGTATGTCCAAGTCACACTCAGTAAGGCTGAAGCGGATGAAGAAATACTAGTCGGTGAAGTAAAAAAATACAGATATCTTGTTGGACTGAAAAAGTTCGCTGCATTGCAGACAGGCAGGTTAAGCCAGGCGACCTATATAAGTAAGCCGATCTCTTTTGAGTCGGGCGAAACAATAGGCAAACTATCAATTAATACTACCCAGGCGGTCCCTGCTGGCTGCAGCGTCAACTACGCTGTAGCTGGTATTATAGATGGTACACAAGGATCCTTTATCCCAGTGGTACCAGTCGGCTCGCAGTCCTCTATTGGGGCCAACAAGATTATTACATTCAACTCCATAAATAAACAGACTACTAAGTTTACCACTCCTCCCGATGGCAATGATGCTCCGGTGGTGTACGGTACAGCCTTCCAAGGTAAGGAGTTCTTTAGAATAGGCCCAGTGTTTGACACTCCTCCAGTGTATGGTAGCAGCTTACTGTACAGAGGATTCAAGGCGTGGTCTAGAGATAGCTCTGGTTCATTCGAGATACTGAATGTCTCAGATAACTATATAAGTTTTGAACAAGCTGACCTCGAGTCTATGTACGCTTTAGAGACGGAGTTCCCCTCCATTACTAGCCTGCCACTAGCTCAAGATGAGGTTAAGCGTGTAAAGCTCCAGGTGACAAAGCCACCCTACTATGATAGTAGTAGGGGTCATAGTCTTAAGCCACAACCAGGTACACAGAATAGCTTCTTAGACACTCGACCTAATTATGCTATATATAAGGTTACGCATAAGACTGACACGGAACGTAAGTCCGTTACTTTCACCCTGGGGTCAGCTCGCACCCAGTATCTGCCTGTGTCTAGCTTCCTTACTAGTGGTACGGCCGCAGAGCTACCTGCCTTAGCCCTAGGTACCGGCACCATTTACCAAGAAGGTGTTGACTATACTTACGAGATGATTGACATAGGTGGGCGAGACAGACCTACGGGTAGAATCATCATACCAACTGGCAGTGCCTTCCTAGATACTAATGGAAACGTAATAGCTACTCAGCTAGTGTTCTCCTATGTAGCTGAGCCTGACATTACACACAAGGTAAGTCGTATCCAAGGGAATGATATTACCCTAGACCACTCTAGTAACACCCAGTACGACTCTATCGAGGTAACTTACCGCTACGTTCCTTCGGCCCCTAGCCTCATCATAAAGTCATCTATACGTATAAGTGATCTACCTAGTAGCAGCGCCACTCGAACCTTCTATGTAGAGGGCAGAGACTATGTGGTGGATCCTGGTACAGGAGCCATCCAACGGATACCCACTGGCACCATACCTACTACTGGCTCAGTGTATGCCCAGTTCTCTTACCGAGGGTCCTCGGATACACTCCAGACATTCACTACTTGGGGTTACATCTCAGCAGGAACCGGCACCCAGATTAAGTTTGATGTCGACCCTACAACTAAGAAGAATAAACTAGTAGTAGATTCAGAAGTGGGTGAGTCCTTTTTCGTAAATTCTAAGGAGGGTTTAATTAATCTTACTAATGCTACAGTCAGTCCAGTCCTTCCGTTTGGATGGGTGCAGTTTATAGTTAGGTCTAAAAACCCCTCTGTCAACCAGAGCTTCCGTACTAACCTTATTGACCAAGTGATCCAATTAAAGGATGTCAACAAGCAGAAGATATTTAAAGAATACAACTACTACTTTAGAGAGATCACTGCCTATCGTCAGCCTCTGGTAGAAAAGACCTTAAACCACCTTAAGGTTAATACATTGTTGAGTGATCACAGTAGCTTCGCTATAGACGCTACCACAGATCCATTCGGCAGCTACATTGTTCTAAATTTTAAACCCAATGAGACAGAAGAATTATACCTTAAAGTACCAACCGAAAATGCGGATGAGTCAAACCCTCCTCAAGATACTAACGAAGACTTTATGTTCACATGGAGTGAAAGGACTGAAGAAAATCTTGTCCCAACAGAAGTGATAGTTCGAGTAGAACTCAATAGGAATCAGAATGCTGACGGTGCATTGACACCCAAATGCTTTGATTTCCAGTTAAGAGTAGGCACATGACAGATGAAGAATCAGATCTCGAAGAAGTCCTATTAGCATATTTACGATCAAGTAAGAAAATTAAGCTTGCAAAACTACATGTAGCAGATGCGGGTGACACCACACAATATACAGTCAGGTTTGAGGTCAGCGATGGCTTCCCTGGCAACCTCACTAGGCAGATAAGTGATACTTTTTCTGGCCTACCCACAATAACACAAGACAATGAACACACAACTACTGAAAAGCAAGAAGTTTAGGGCTGCCATTGGGTCAGCTATCACATCTCTCCTGACCTTTGGGGTCGCTAAGTGGGGATGGGACCTGAACGTACAAGAGCTAATGCTCTTGATAAGTGTAATAACGGCCCCCTTCTTAATGTACATAGGCGCCGAAGGTGTCTCTGAAGTCTCTGCTAAGAAGGTGGTAGAAGAGAATAAGGTTAGAGCAGAGCTCACCGATAAGGTACTTGCCGAGGTCGCAAAACAAATTGAGGATAAACAACATGAAACAGAACAGTAAATTTAAGATAGCCACAATGGTTATGCTCGCTGCCCTACTCTCCGGATGCACCTTTGATGAGAACTTTAGGTCCTACGTACGAGCCCATAGGTTAGCCTATAACGTAACCACACCTCATTACTCTGCACTGGTTACGGCTGACACCACACTCAGTGATCCAGACAAGGCCCTGCACCTTCGCAGAGTTAAAGCTGAAGAGGATATGATCTCTAATGCTGAAAAACTATTAGGTATAATCAAATGACAATAGAAGAGATTGTTAAAGAAGAGACTGAAGCACTGATTGCTACCCTGGAAGGTCAGATTACTGACCCAGCTCAGAGATTAGCTATCGCTCAGATGACTACCGATCTTGCTATGATCCCTATCCGAATGGCTAGAGGGGAGGACACCACATTGGCGTTCGCCTCGCTCCAAGCGGAGGCGGCAATGCGCGGAGTAACAGCTAGCCTTAAGGCTCAAGAAGCTGTACAAAAAGCCTGGATGAATATCATTATCAAGATCATCGCTGTATCTTTAGCAACTGTATAAGATTATGGAAGACAAGAGAATTATTAACACTAACTCTGTTAGACGTCCGGCTAGATACCGCGGCGCCCTGACTAGTTCTGACTACAATGATAGTCAAGAAGAGATTATCACTGACATTCAGGAGTTGAGCAACGTTGTTAATTCTCTAAATGCTAGACTTACTCGATCAACATTAATTCTCAACAATGAGAATGCACACCTCAGACGCCAGGTGAATGCTCTTAGAGAACAGCAAGAGTTCCAAGAGAAGACAGCAGTAGACTTCAACACTGTGTCTCACCGGTTTGTAGACTTTTCTAACACAGAGGGGATCTCATTCCCCAATGGATTAGACGATACTAAATCAGCTATGTTAGCTGCTGAGTACGGAGAGGTAACCCTCCCCGCGAATAGTATTGAGAATAAGTTTTACACCACTAGCCTAGTTAGTAATAAGCTGGTCACACCTCCTCTTAACATTACAGTCTCTGGTACTTTTGATAAGGGTACTGGAGATGGATTAGTGAACTATGAGAAGGGCGGTAAAATCTACAAGGGTAAATCTGAGCACGCCTTTAATGGTGTTAATGATCTGTACTGGGTAAGGAAGGTAGAGTTTCCTTTAGACTCAAGAGTGGATGAGGTAGAGTGTGAGTTAACTGTAGTTGTGCCGGAAGGTAGCAGCTCTAATAGTAACTTGCTAGATATTATACCCTACCCTAATGGTGCTCTTGATGTCACAGAACTTGCTACAGCCTCTGATCTAGGTAATAACTTTATCAGAGTAGATGGCTTTGAGCCTAAGGATAACCTTATTGCTCGCCGGTACCACTTCCCTTCCACAGTCGTTGACCAAGTCAAGATAAGACTACGTCAAAGAAACTGGGTAGAGGAGAACGGTAAAAAGGTTTTCTATGTAGGGCTTCAAGAACTAGGCCTTAAGTTGGTGGACTACGATAAGCAGTTCACAGCTGGCGCTAGCTTTGGGGGGAATAACTCCTTCATCATTGCTATCCCAGCCGTGGAAGGTACGACCTTTAAAAGCTTGTACTCCATTACTGGTAAGCCTAACTTCCTAGCGGAAGACTTCAGTCAAAGACATATTCATGTCAGGCTATGCGCCTCGTTAGACTTCAACAACAACGTTTTATGGGACAGCGATACTGATCTGCCCCCTCAACAGACTACTCAGACTATTAGTGTAAATAATTCCATCATGTACGCTTTCGTTCAGATGAATTATGTCAAGACAACCGGCGGCGTGTCTAGTCCCTTCCCTGTTGGGACTACACCTTTCCTACATGGTTTTGGCTTAAGCTATTCCCTCGGTGGCCTATAAAAATGGATTTAACTGGACGAATTGAAAGTCTAGAAACTCAGTTAGCGTTCATATCACAAGAGCTAATAAGAAAACCTTCTCTAGAAGTTTTCTCCCAGTACAGTTCAACCTGGAACCAACAATTCTGTGGTATAGATGACAAGGCAAATGCAACAGAGGCCGCACTTAATGAACTGCAGGTCCTCTACGCAAATTTGGCTTTGGACATCGATGGCGCTATACTAGATGCGAACCAAGATGTACTGTTTGAAACATTCGAAACAGTAAATCAGAACTTGAAAGAATATCCCTATGCACTTTCCTACTCAACAGGTGAAGCTTTAACCGGAATACGGTACACCCTAAGTGCAACAGGATACATCCAAAAAAGTCTGGACTACGATCTTTCCGGACTTCTAATCAAAGTCAGCTTAGCTGGCGATCCACTACTCTCTGTCACCCTCTCTAAGAACTTCTTGTACACTGGAGAGGATATGACAGGAGTATATTATTCATAAAGATACCCCGTATTATGGCACAAGATAAATTTGTATTAGCAGACAACATAACGATAGACAACACGGCTATAACAGCCAATGGCGAGTATGATATTTTCATATCAGACACCAAAACTAATAGCGTCGGTCTCCCGTCCCTTAGAGTTGTTGTAGAGTATTCACTATTAACCCCCGTAGACATCATAGGTGGCATCAATGTAGTTGTTGAATCTGAAAACAACGGCTCTTGGTACCCAATTGCCTACCAGTTTGAGGCTTACATCAATAGCCAGCAAGGTGACAAGCGAATCATAATGCTCCAACCTGATATGAGCACATACAATGATGGCGTAGACAGCATCATTTGGTTTGCCAATAAAACAGAAGGCAGAATAAGTCGACAACAAGGGAAGGTAGGCACAAGCTTCCGAGTACGTGTAGACCTAGTAGAGAATGGCTTCGGTGGTCCCTACGCTTTCCAGTCTGTTAAACTTAACATCCTAGGTGAGCTATATGACTAATGTATGCCCCTACTGTGGGTCAACTACGAGCACACTAGATAGTTCTCGTCGTCCCGACCAAGATGTGCATCAGTGCACAGCCTGCAGCTTGTTCTTTGTTGTTAACCCTATGACGCATACAACGTTCTTCTTGGGTGATCCAACTGATAAGACAAGCTTACCTCAAGTAAATAGACCTAAATAATGGGAACCGTAGCCTCAAGTCTAACACGAATTAATGATGTCGAGGGCTCTCTCACCGCTGTATCTATAGGTGGTGGGCCTGGCGCTGGAGAGAATACAGACATCTTTATTCAAGCCTCCCAATCTATTGGAAGGCGTATGTCTAATACTACACTTGGGGGTTACTTTATAGATAACGGCGCCGGAGGCGTTGACCTGTCAGCCTCAGATATACATGTAGGTGTATGGGTGTGGATGACACACTATTCCGTGTTGACTGACCTGCGGATCAGGCTTGGCGACACAGCTTCATCTGGTGACTATGACGAACATACTTTCGACCTTAGTGAATTCCCTTCTCTGGGTGGTTGGGTTAGAGTATGGGTTAATCTGGCAAGAACACCTGAAGCCACAGGTGGCACCGGGTTGGTACTTAGCTCTGTTAGATACTATGGCGTTACAGCCTCCCTCCCCTCGGTCGGAGGTAATGCTGATAACCTTATCTTGGATGCGATCGACCACACTACCACTGGTCTAACTGTTACTGGTTCATCCTCTGTCTTTCAAGACTTTCTCACAGCTGACGAAGATAACTCAACTAATAAGTACGGCGTCGTTGTATCTATTAGTGGCATCATCTACTGTAAAGCCAGACTAACTATAGGGTCAGGAACAGCAACAACCTTTACTGACTCAGCCTTTACTGTTATCTTCCCTCAACAGAATCTTGTAGCGTCCACTTTCATGGGGCTCACGATTGATCTGTCCAACGCTAGTACTGCTGTTACACTTAGCTCTGGCACTTTAGGTAGCCCAGGTCTAGTAAAGGGTGACCTCATTGTCTCTGGTACCTCAGGTACTTTAGTTCTAGATGGTATGTCGTGCGCTGGACTTAGAGCTGTAACGTTCACCTCAGCCTGCACTATAACAGCGACAGCCTTCAGTGCCTGTAATACTACTACTCAGGCCGGTGCAGATATAAGTACATCTACCTTTACTGACACACTTCTTTTTGCTGATGACCCTGCTCTTGTAGCTACATCCACCTTTACCTCAACCGGAGCAGGTGGAGGTCACGGCATGGAGGTGTCTGTTACAGGTGAGTACACCCTAACAGATCTTACTTGGACAGACTTTGGGGCATCTGGTTCTACAGATGCAGCTATATATAATAATTCGGCCGGTGAACTTACACTAAACCTTGTAGGTGGCACCACGCCAACATACCGTAATGGGGCGAGTGCTACCACAATTCTAGTGGCTAGCCCTGCCACTCTGACACTAACCAATATTGTTTCTGGGTCAGAGGTTAGGCTATCTGTTGCAGGCGGCACCGGTGCCCCAGATGCACTGTACGGTGTAGAAACAACAGATGGAGTTGTAGATCCAGCGTATGTGTACACTGAGACAGGCTTTATTGATATTGTCATTCATAATATTGACTACCAGTATTTCCGACTGACTGGTTTCCCGCTCTCATCGAGCGACGCCAGTCTCCCTATCTCTCAAGTTTTTGATAGAAATTACACAAACCCTATATAGTACTAATAGTATATCTGGTACGCAAAATAAGTATAAACGCCCCGGCGTCAAAATTAAAACAGATAGAAGATATAAAAGAATAACATGGCAATAATCACAGACCCTGATGACTTGGCAGACACGACTGACATTGACGTCAACACGGCTAACAAGACAATCGAAATTAAAACCACTGGGGCTGTCACTAGCGCTGGTGCGCTAGGAGGCGTAGCAGGCCAAGCCCTGTACTCTTGGCTAAAAGAAGAGTGGAAAACCAACTCAGAGTATATTAGATTTCCATTCCCCATGGAAGCTATTACGCCGGAACAGTTTGAGTTCATTAATGGGTGGCTTCCTCTTGATGACACAACTAGAAAACTGATCCGTACAGCTGGATGGGCAGAGAGAACTCTTGCTGGCGCTGTCGAAAGGCAGTACACTGGTATTGTTTCTCTGGGTACCCTCGACATTGCTGACCAACCTTATTCTAGGTTTGGGGCTTTAGAGGAAGTTGACTTTGATTTTCCTGGTGAAATCAACGAGGCTCTCCAGATCTTTGGAGACGCGGGTAATGGTGACTTCGACTACACGAATACAGCTTTAACGTTATTCTGTAGAGAACAGGGTAAGACATACGCTACGTCAAATAACACAGCCATTGGTGCTACCACGCTGACGTACATTACGTATCGTTTCCCGTTAACGAATGCTACTGATCTTAATATTACTGTCTCTGACGCTATTATTCAAACAGGAGTAATATATACTGGTATTGACATTGAGTATTTCTATGTCGACCAGCTATTTGATGTTGATGACGAGGGTATTGATGAAGCTTATCGCTATATCGTAACGGACCCACTTACAACTGCAACCACCCAAGAGATATATGAAAAGGTTCAATGGTCCTTAAGGTACACGGGTAATATTAACGTAGGTACCGGCGCACCTGAAACAGGGCGTGTAGCTAACGTACTGGCAAACTTTGTTGGTAGTACTCTCGTCGGTGAGGATGGTGTATACTTCAGTGGGCTCAATAGTAACTACTTGAACTCTGTTGACTTCTACGACTTTACAGGTATTGTAAGGCGTTACCCATTCGTCTCAGCGGGTAACATTAACTTTGGGGCTTTCGCAGGTTCCGGTGACTTCCGTTGGTGGGCCTTCTATGACAGTGTGCCTAGTGGCGACTACGGAACTACTACTGGCGTCATTGTACAAGATAGTAACAGCGTAGAACTCAGTGGTCTATACGTTGGGTCCTCTGTCAGCTTTGACTTCTCATACGACTCAAATAGCCAAGGTGGAAGAACACCCGCTACAGATGCAGGCGTAACACTTGTAGGTATTGGACTAACCGGTGGTCAGTTCGCTTCTGTTGGATTTACCATCACTCGAAGTCAAGGTATCGCTGTCCTTCTAGCCCCTGCACAGGAACGTAACTACACTAACCCATAATAACTTATGTCTTACATTAGAGTACCGCCGGATGGCGCTGGTAAAAAGGTTTACACTCAAGCCCATACAGGCTTGAATGGCGGTGCTGATGATGTTGAGGCGCAAGTTATGCACATAGCGGACCCTACTAGTCCCACACAGATCCAAAAGGTGGATCAGTATGGTGCATCTAGTATTTCCTTTGCCGAGGGCCCGCCTACCCTTGCTGGTTTTGGCGCCCTTAATGTGTCTGTTAAGCACCTGTTAGGTTCTTACATGGCCACATCTAGGAATAACCATAAGGATTTTAGCCAGACCCTTGTTAATGGGGGCTATATAACACATGACTATACAGCCAAGGCACACATCCTAGGTACGACAACTACTTCTGGCTCTCGGGTAACTAGAACTACGAATCATTACCACCCTTATATTCCTGGCTCCGCTAGCCTCGTTTTACTGAGCTTAGGCTGCGGCGATACGGGTACGACTAATAACACTAGGCGATGGGGTGCGTTCGATGACAACGATGGCGTGTACTTCGAGTTAAAAGATACTACACTATGTACAGTTATTCGTTCATCTACTACGGGCTCTGTAGTAGAAACTACTGTATCTCAGTCTAATTGGAATGGCGATAAGCTGGACGGAACAGGGTTATCTGGAGAGACTATTGATGTCTCTAAGCTAAGTGTTTATTGGATAGACTATCAGTGGCTGGGCGCTGGACGAGTTAGATTTGGGGTATATAGCAGCACGGGCCAACGTGTTGTCTGTCACGCCTTCGAAAATGCAAACCTCTCAAGTGTACCCTATATGAGAACAGGTACACTACCTATACGGACAGAAAACGTAAATACAGGTTTAACCGCTCAAGGCACTACTCTAAGAGAGGTATGTACTGCCGCGTATACAGAAGCTAACTTTGATGATGTTGTCTATGATAGGTCTGCTGATATGTACGTGCCTTGGCTGTCCTATGGGACAGGTGAGTCTCCAGTCGCTGCCCTTAGATCTAAACTCTCTGTAACAGGTAGTCCACACAACTCAGCGTCCAGCTTTTTGGACGCCATTAATGTTTACGCCGATGGCCCTTGTAAAATTACACTATATGACCGTGTGACCTTTGTCACAGGTACATGGGTAGATGCCAATACGGACTCGGCTCTAGAAGTCTCCCTCTTACCTACTCTTTCTGGACTAGACAATCCTTTTGGAGTCATCTATGCTATGTCCGGAACAGAAGTGTACAACTTAAGTGATATCTTTAAGCCAAATGATCGCGCCATCCGACTCAACGCAGATGGCACGGAGTCAGTATGGGCTATAACTACTGAACCTCTTGGGGATACGACGGGCTTCAACATGCAAATGGACATGATACATAAGGAGCTATGGTAGTTGGTTCTTCTTTGGGCAGCTCACGGCACCCAATGGGCCTATAACCATAAGGTCACATTCGATGGCGCCAACCGATTAATTATAGTTGGTGCTGGCGTCACGGATATAGACGTTAAAATAGATATATACTCAGATTGGAAAGAGTGGGTTACATTAGGGTATAACTCAAAATATCTTCCTGCTATTCGCACGATAGGTGGTGACCCTGCCGGAGACGGATTCGCTGGTGACCTTTACTTCATGCAAAATGGCTGGAGAGTTGAAGTAAATACACCTGTTGATCTAAATGGAATCCTTTATTCAGATGACTTCGATAGCCCATACATTATTAATCCAGGGGGAGGCGTCACAGCCTCTGTGTCTAATCTTGCCTTTGCTGTCGCCACAGCTGCTGCCGAAGTACCTACTGTAGACGAGATTGGAGACGAGATGACAGTTAGACTACAGGTGGTATTAGATGCCCTTGAAGGTCTAGCCCTAGAAACAACCGCTGCTGCTGCTTTGCGTTCCGCTAAGCTAGCTGCTGCACTGAGCGCATAACCATGACATTATCCGGAAGAGTAGATACACTTGAAAACCAAGTAACGTTTATAACTCAAGATCTTATTCAAAAGATAGACTTGGTTACTTCAGCTGATCGTTCGGTCAATTGGAATCAACAATTGAATTCTATAGACGACACAATAAACACCCTTACTGCCCAACTTCAAACCCTTCAAACTTTATATACTAACTTGTACATGTCTGTGCAGAGTAACTATTACGAGTTTACTGGCCATAGAGACGCGGCCGTTACTGGTGCTGCTCCTGCACACACTGGTGTATTCTAACCTTTATGTGTTAAACCATGACTCTACAGTCTAAAAGCTTCTTAATATATAAGGGCGACACTCTAGAAACCATAGCTCAATTTCTTCAACAGGAGATTGGGCTTAATGCTTTTTTAATCAAGACCATCAAGGGTGTAAGTCTTAGTAATAATGTCACTCAAATTACTCTCCTATTCGAGAAGTATTCTAGTGAGATACTTGATAGTATTGCTCCTAGAGAAGGGGCCATCTTTACTACCGGTGTATCCTCAGACGATTTTGATCTAAGGTTCTTATTCAATGACCCGATAGATTTCCGCTCCATTCAGAGCGGGACGTTCTCCATAGATGGAGTGGGACTCGATACCGGTCGAGTCTACCTAGATCAGGACAGTAATAATTACTTCCTTAAAGTCTCAGCGTCAGGCTCTTCCTTCCAAACTGATGACTTTCACACGTACCAGCTCTCCACCTCCCTTAAAAGGCAGGATGGATCGAGGTTATCTTACACACCTGTTGGTGGTTACGTGTTTCACACTCTATCCAATGCCCATATTGGTGACTATATTGACCCTTACATAGGTCGACGTAGAGGTAGGGTCGCTGTAGCCGTTGTACGCCTATCTAAGGGCCTCAATCCACAGCAGGGTATCACAGAGTTCCTTAGCCAAAGGCAGCTGTCAGACGACAGGCTGATAGCTTACACACCCATCTCAACCAGCACGAACACTGTCGATGTCTACTTCATATACATAGACAAGCTCGAGCCCCAGATTATCTCTGGCTTCCCGCTCAACAATTCATTGCTGCCGGATATCTCTGCCCCTGGTAAGGTCACTTTTGTATTCAATACACCTCTAGATAAGGCTAAGATGTCAGCGACCACTGGCCTCTTCTCAATAGAAGAGGGGTTTAGTACATCTACTAATGTTCCTCCCTCTAAAGTTACGCTACTAGACGATTTGCAGACAGTAGAAATAGATACATCTACTTACTTCACCTCCCAAAAGATATATAGTATCCTAGCTCGTCCTGGTATTCTGGGGTTAGATGGTCTCTCAAAAGAGAAGCCCGAACAATGGACTATTCACATCGCCTCCTATGAGGGTGGAGCTACTACCGGAGAGGGAGCTACAGGTGTCTCTCTAGAGACCTTCAATCTTCTAGAGGCGGCCTTTACTGGCCACACTGGTGACCCTACCATACACTATACTCAGGCCGAGATTGACATAGGTACTGGTCAGATAACTAACCTTCCACCTCTAGTCTCTGTGCCTCAATTTACTGGCCTCAGTGGAGAGTTTACAGCACTTAGTGGTCAATACGCTGGGCTTAGTGGAGAGTACAGTAGTCTTAGTGGTGAATTTACTGGTCACTCAGGTGAGACGGGTATTCACTTCACCCAAGGTGAAATATCTATACCCACAACACAAATATATAACATATCGGAGTATGCTACCACAGGTATAGTAGGGTATGTGAGTGGTGAGCTAAGCGCCCACTCAACTAGCACCTCTAACCCACATAGTGTTACAGCTGGTCAAGTTGGAGCACCTACAACTCTGGTGTTTACAGGCCATACGGGAGAGACAGGTATACATTATACTGTTACATCTATTAGCCATAATGTTATACAAGATATTGGCACGTATACTCACACCAATATTGATGACCACATTAATACTGAGACGCCTAACCCGCACTCTGTGACGGCGGCACTTGCAGGTGCGCCAACAATAGCAGTATTCACCGGACATACTGGAGTTACAGGTATACACTTCACAACAGGTGAGATAGAAATCGTAGCTACACAGGTTAATTCTGAGTCCGCTGTAGAAGGCTATGCACTAACAGCCGATGGCGCAGGAGGCGCCAGTTGGACAGAAATAACAGGAGAAGCAGGAACTGTAAGCTTAGCACAGTACAATTATCTAAGTGGAGAGCATAGTGGCCATGTTACTGGCTATGATGCTCACACAGGTGATCTAACAATACACTTCACAGAAGCGTCTATCAATCACGTTAATATAGCTAATGTGGGTACATATTCTCACGCCTCAATAGATAATGATATAGCTAGTGGCATTACACATGCAGCCAACGTTGCTAATCCGCATGTTGTCACTGCTGCACAGGTTGGATCACCTACCATTGTAGAATTTACCGGTCTTAGTGGAATAACCACAGGCCATACTGGTGACTCTACTATCCACTTTACTCAAGCTGAGATTAGTATAACAGAGAGTCAAGTATCAGATCTTGGCACCTATGCAACAGTATCTAGCCTAAGTAGCCATACAACTAATACTGAGAACCCTCATGCTGTAGACACTGCACAGATAGGGGCAGCTACTGTGGCTCAATTTACAGGGCATACTGGTGATTCTACATTACATTATACAGAAGCTAGTATTGATCACACAGCTATACAAAATATAGGCACTAGTACTCATGTCCAGCTTGATGCTGATGTAGTTAGCGGTGAGACTCACTTTGGTGATACTACTATACACTTTACCGAAGCGTCTATAGACCATGTTAATATAGCTAGTATAGGTAGCTACACTCATACTCAAATAGACAACGACATAGCAAGCGGTATAGCTCACGAAGCAGATGCGACTATTCACTTTACTGAGGCTTCAATAGAAATTGACGCCAATCAAATTAACATAGTCGGCCAGACAGTAGGTCATGTGCTCACCGTAGGTGGTGAGTCCTCAGCTACCTGGGAGTTGCCTGAGGATGCTGCACTAAGTGGTTTGGTACTTAATGTTGAAGCTAGTGGTCAAACACATTATGCCACTCTACATCCCAACGAATTTAACGATTTAGTTGATGTATTTATAACCAATGTAGCTGATGATCATATAATCATATCTAATAAAGGCAACTATATTAACACAGGCTTTTCGTTTTTTGAGTTAGCCGATTTAGGTGATGTCACTGTCTCATCACCTGGAGATGGTGAAGTACTCACTTATAGTTCTGATGTAACTGGTTGGATTAATGATGCAGCCGGGGGAGCTGGCGCTACTACATTAACTGGGCTTACTGATACGACCATGACCCAAGAGTATGAGAACTCTGTAATAGGTTGGAATACAGACTCAGGCGCTTGGACAGACATGGCTATTTCAGGGAGTAATGGAATAGTCGTTACTCCTGTACCTTCTATTAATGCCTTATTTGTAGATGGCACTAACTTAATGCAGCCTCTTCTTAACCTTAGTGATGTAAATGACCTTGAGACTGCTCGGCGTAATACTAAGACTAGGTACTTCATAAATGACTTCTTAGGTACATATGACTACAACAATACTGACTACCATAATGCGGGTAACAGCTATCAGATCACCCTAAATAGTTACGCTCATCTTACAGGCACGAATGGAGGCCTAGGTGTAGTTACAACTACATGTGGGGCCTCAACTGGGGTAGCGGATAATGCAGCACAAAGACGCTCCCAGCAAAACTGTCTTGACTTAACAACTTATGATCCAATCTACTTTAGAGTATCTATTAGTGCTACATCCAATGCACATTTCCGATTTGGTTTAACTAGGGGCTCCTTTCCTGCGGAAGGAGGCTTAACAGATGGGGCCTATTTCGAATACAATTCTCTTTCGGGGGCCAATTGGTATGCAGGTACAGCAGTAGGTAGTAGTGTAACTAAGGTTGATTCAAATATAGCTGCTACATCCCAAGAATGGAAGTGGTTCTGTATTCAACCCTCTCAGTCTGGTATATATTTCTATGATGCAGACACAGCTATAGATGGACCCGGGGATGATGCCGCTTTTATTTCTAGTAGACCTACTAATTCTAACAGCGAGTGTGGTTATTTCACCAATACTATAGCTAATAGCTCTGCCTGGAGGCACTTAATGATAGATAAAATTGCGTGGCCCATACCTGAAGTCATGTTACCTACTGGATTAGTGTCTGTATTCTAACGTATATCTTTCTGTATGGATATCAAAGAAGAAGTCAACACATTTGTAGTCGAGTTTATGACAAAGTTCAGTTCTTTGATCAACTCTGTAGGCAGAAAGTACCTAATACCTAACAGGTACACTATAGATGACATAAAGCAGTACATTTCTGAAAGAATAATTCAGATCCTAACCAACCGATTGTCTACTGAAGACAATAAAATAGAGGATCCTGAAAAATACTTTAAGTCCTGTATAACCTACTACTGTATTGAATACCAAAGGATGCATGGGTACACATTCGAGCTACCTAAACGTCCTCGAAAGAACTGTGAACTAGATGAGCAGCATATCAGATCATATGGATTCAAATACCTAGATGATATGAACACAGCTGAGTATAACTCACTTATTACTGATGAAAGTGAGAAGGATGAGAGTAATTCTGACCTGGTATGGGCCCACCTAACGTCTATACTTTCCAAGGAAGAATCTAATGTCCTTGTATGTATATTCAAGCAGAATATGACATGGTTAGAGACTAGTAAGCACCTCAATGTGCCTCAATCAACCTGCTGGATTAGAAAGGACAGAGCTATAGAAAAGATCTATAAGCAGTTCGATAGAATGGATGGAGAAATTAATGGATACCTCAAAAAATTCCTCAGGGGAGACCCCAGAGTTCTCGGCAATTTCAACGGAGACGAATGAGCCTGTAGATCTGCCATCTAATGTTGTGTGGGATGGTATTCAACTAGATGAAGACGAGATGATAGTATATATAGACGAAAAAGGTGAGCAGCAAATAATCACTACTCACCCCTTTGACGAAGAGAAATATTATAAGGTAATCTTATTCGATTACTCCGTCTCATAGCGGTTTATTAATTATAAACTGCCCACTGTTCACTACATACTTCAGTCCCGTGGCCTTTAGTCCACGCTCCACACCTTCTAGGTTGTGGTCATCACCTAGCAGCACACCACCTGGGTTCAATCTAGAGTAATATTGGATAATATCACGTTCTACAACGTCTGCTGCATGGTCCCCATCTATGTAGACAAAGTCTACAAACAGATCATGGTGTACTAGTATATCATATAGTACTGTGGACGTAGTTTGCATGGGCAATATCTTATCTCTATGCTCTTCTGTGTTCTTTATGAACATTTCGAATAGAGCTGGCCTTCCATCTTCGAAGCGAGGTACGGCGATCTCTTTCTCTACAAAGTGTTCAACAGATCCAAGGAAGGTATCACAGCAAATCAGGCAAGAACTGGGTCTGAGCAGACCTGCTATTGTTTTAGCAGATCCCCCTGTCCAAGAGCCCACCTCTATACACACCTTACCTTCTCCTCTAGGTACTAAGTTAGTAAAGTTAGGGTTGTTCGAGTTCCACCCAGGGGTGATTTGTACGTCTGTTGTTCTGCTGTAGACATCGTAATTTATGTCTAGTTTAGTTAGGAGCTCTTCCTTCTTACTCTGTGTCACGCTTGTCATAATGGGTTGGTATTAGGTTTTCTCTCTCTATTGTGGAGAGTAATTTGTCTGCTATTTGTCTTATTCCATTTCCACACACGCTGTGCGTATGTCCATGGGCTATAACTATCTTGTCTTCTGTACTAACGTAGTCATCCTTTAGATTCCAGTTATAATAGCAGAAATCTATGTCTGGTGTCTCTAGATGCGAGTAGTCCTCATGGCTAAAGATAGCATCGTAGTCCCTATCTGTAAGTACGTCTATTGTGTTCTTATTAATGCCCCAATGAGGGCCCTTAAACACCCTAATAAAGGGTAGATTAGCTTCTCTCATCAGCCTCTCAGACAGGCTTATTTTCATCCGTGCATTTTCACGGTCTAAATTCTTAAACTCTTCTGAGCTATGGTATGTACCATGTATAGCCAGCTGTATATGACCAGAATCTATATATTTTTTAATATCCTCACAGAACTTGGTGTCATTACCTATCTCCAGTCTATCTAAGAAAGGTATTGTGAAGAATAGTAGTTTGATATCGGGGTTTCTTTCTACTAGATAGTCCACTGTCTGTAGACAGTTTTCTGGATGACGATAGTGTAAGTCATCGAAGTCTATAAGTATCTTTTTCATATTGTATCTGGTATATTGCTGGGCATATTACTAGGATTGAAGTAAGAAGTGAAGTTAGAGGGGTGTATCTCTTTTTCTAGGTTGCTCGCGTCCCTTGATCTGTTCTTATTGTGCCATATATAGTCGCATACTACATCAGGTATAGATTTGAAGTCGTTTATAGATATGCTTTTTATCTCTTTTGCTAGGGCATAGTCGCAGCCACGCCTAGCATAGACAGGATCTATGAAGTCGTAGACACATCTCTTATACATGATCTGTCCATTGTCTACTCCCCATCCTCCTGGAACAGATGGATCCCAAGAATCTTTCGGCGTAGGCACTAGTTTAGTTCCCTTCTTCCACGTAGCTATTAAGCTCTCATCAGCCTCTGTCACATGGCACTCATGACGCTGGCCAAAAGCCAGCAGGGTGTCAAAGTCACGAAGAGCATTGGAGAGAAGAGTTATCTTTTCAGGTAAGTGAATAACATCATCATCAGTATGACATATGTACTCACCTTGGGCCCAGGATAATCCTATATTCCTAGGGATAGAGACAGAGCCGGAGTTCTCTTTCAAGTCAATTATCTTTACCCTCTTATCATCATAAGTAAAGGGCTCGCCGCCATCATTTACTACTATAACCTCCAGATCCGTATGGATACTGTTGAGTAACATGTTAATAGTTTCGATAGCGAACTGACGTCTATTATATGTGGGTAATATACAGGATACTAGCACTCTTCAAGCTTCCTTATAAGTATAGAGGTGTTCTGTTCCCCTGCCTGTAGGTCTAGGACCTCGAAATGACGACCAAAAAGGGACTTCATTCCGTCCTTGCTTATCCTCCAGTAGTCAGAAAAGCTAGGTGGTTCAGCATGATAGGGGTATTGCCAAGGGCAATCCACTATAGCATGTCCCCCTTCTTTAAGAATCCTATGCATCTCCGCCGGCACGTCCCATATAGTAGATACATGCTCTAAAACCTGCACACATACGATGACATCCCATGACTCCTTAGCGAAGTTTGTCTTTGATATATCACCGACCAGGTCAGGGCCCCATTTGGGGTCCATGTCGAAGGTTCTAACGTCATAATTAGGGAAAAGGGGTGCGTACTCGCCTCCTGGCGGATCGCCTGCTATACCCACGTACAGGAGCTCTCCACTATCCGGTACTTTAGAGGCAAAAGCCTGTACTGCCTTGGTACATTCTGCTCTACACACTGATGTCATTATAAACCTCCATCCATTTCTAAGTTTGTTCCATTAATATAGGAACAGTCTATTATAGTACGAATAACCTGGGCAATTTGTTCGGGATCTCCGAGCTCACCACAGGGTATTGATTTCTTGATCTTATCTAGTATAAGTTCTGGCACTTCCTTAATAATACCAGCATTAAAGTACCCTAATCTCAGGGTGTTAACAGTGACACCTTTGTGCCCATTCTCTCTAGCCGCTTGGCCTGCCATACGTTCAATGGCAGCCTTACATGTGCTATATACACCTGTACCTGGTACGAACTTCTTAGACAGGACAGAGCTAGCAAATATAATGCGACCAAAGTGACGCTCTCTCATGTGAGGCAGAGCACAACTTAGTATATTTAAGTGGCCCGAGATCATAGTGTTGATTTGTTCAGCCGTTTGACTTGGGTCTAGCTTATGTAGTGGAGCATTGTCATTCATACCCACAAGAGAGAGTATAATGGATGATTTGTGATGCTCAATTACCTGTTTTACCTCATCAGCGTTGCTAATGTTGCAGTCTTTAGAGCTTAAGGCGACTACATTGTAGTCTTCCTCTAAGTGGGGTATAATTACCTCCGCTATACCACCAGATCCTCCGAAGATCAATACAGTAGGGCAGATTTTCTCTAGCATACGCTCTACATAGAGGTCTTCAGCTGGTTTCTCCCAGTCCTCTGGTGTCATGCTCATAGTTACTTTCATCCTTAAAATCCTTGCCCGAAAGGTCCTTCAGGCTATACTCACTTCGTGATTCAGAAGAAAACAAAGGGCTATAATAGCAGTCCGCTTCCGCATAATAATGTGTGGCCTGACTAAGCCTAGATGGTGGGCTGCTTGAGTCAGGTATGGGCGTACCACCATGTAATAGATTGGCATGCCATATAATAGCTGTACCAGCGGGTACACTTACTGATGTAGGAGGTTCACTAGACCGTAGTAGCCCTCTAACATATGATTCATACTGGGCATAAGCATTAAAATGCTTACCATACTCGAGTGGCTGGTCAGAGCCAGTTACATCCTTCATTGAAATATAGGGCATCTTATGGCTCTTAGGTACAACTTGCAGTGCACCGTTCTTTTCATTAGCGTCTTCAAGAGCCACCCAAACACCAACCATTTTACCCTTAGGTTCACTACTGAAGTGAATATCATCAGAGTGTAGAGGTTGATTAGAGGCGCATGTAAAATTGATCGTCTGAAATGGTCGAAAGTTGGGCCAATCGTGAAGGCACTCTATTGTTTCTAATACCCTTCTATTCAGCGCAAGATTACAGATAGCCTTGCTATACTTCCATCCTTCGAAGACTCTTGGTGAGTCTGAGTATTCATATCCTTCTTGTTTCTTAGGTGGAGCAGCGGCTAACCGGAGAGTATCTTGTCGTAGCTCTTTTAATTCGTCTAGACTTAACCCAAGATCTATGGTTACATACCCTGTCTCATTGTATAGTCTCTTATCTGTTCTTGATAAACGATTCATCATTGGCTAACTCCAAAATTCTATCTTTATTTCTATCTCTCCATGGCTTAGCAGGGCTGCCTCTATGGATCATCCATTTGAATAAATCACTAGACTTTCGTACCATAGACTGAGCACCGACTGTACAACCTACAGGTAAGGTTACCTTCGGAAATACCATACACTGAGAGGCTATTCCGGAGTAGTCCTCAAAGATTATGTCACCATGCCATACCTTATTGTGTCCCCAGAAGTCATTCACTGGGCCATGATTACCAGAGTAATCCTCTGACCCACAGAAGAGTTGACTACCGTACCCTATGAAGGTCCAGTCACCCATGTGTATCATATTGTCTTCGCCTCCGCCTAGTATGGCATGCGCACAGATCTGTACATTACGCCCTGTGGTGAGGCCAGAGGTAATAATGGTATAGGGGTCTATTCTAACCCTATCACCTAGCTTAACTAAGTGTGGGTTGAATATCTTAACTCCCTCTCCGATGAATACCTCTGATCCACATTCCGCTAGGGTCTTTTTAATCTCTTCGTTCCAACTCATGGTGTCCAGCCATTGATTGTTTCTATGATGTATCTGACTTGACCTTCGGTTAGCCACCAGCCATTAGGTATACATACCATTTCTGATGCCATTAGGTCTATGCCAGGCAGCATACTTTTGAAGCCCTTAACACACGAATGTTTATCATTACGCTCATGAACACGACTACATGAGATGCCTTTAGACTTCAAGTGTGTCATGAACTCATCACGGTACTTCGAGTCTACCCTTAATGTGTGTATCCACTGTGCACTCTCCTTAGCAAAGCGGACTTCCTTCACATATTTGTGGAAGATGTTATTTAGATAAGCCTGTGAGTTAGCCCTGTGTGCATCAACTGTCTCATCAATGAGAGGCATGTTAGCCAGACCAATAGATGCATTCAAGTCATTCATGTGAAACTTGAATCCCCATTCAGGAATATCATCTTCACATCTAAAGTCTTTACCACTTGCTTCTCTATCTATGCCATACCACCGTAGTAGCTTTGCTCTCTTATATAGCTCAGCATGGGGCAGTATCATGCAGCCACCATCAACACTAGTGAAGTGCTTAATGGCTTGGAATGAATAGACGCAGATGTTGCCGTGGTTTCCTAGAGGGAAACGGTTAAAGGTGGTGTTCATTGCATGAGCACAGTCCTCAATTACAGCAGGCTTAAACCCAAACATCTTTTGAGCTTTTTCCTGGATCTCTTTTACACGATCAAGATCGATGGGGTTGCCTCCCCAGTGTACTAAGATAATAACCTTAGTCTTGCTTGTGATCTTTCGTTCAAGATCATCTAGGTCCATGTTACAGGTCTCAGGATCAACATCCACCCACTTCAAACGGAGACCATTAGCTAACGCAGGCCAGTTAGTGGCTGTACATGTCAGGGGGCAGGTTAAAACTTCATCACCTTCTTCTAGCCCAGGCCACGTCTGTCCATAAGGTTTCTTCAGTAAGTGTGTAGCTAGGTGTAACCCAGAGGTAGCCGAGTTTACAGTTAAGGTGAGCAGGTTGTTAAACTTTTGCTTGAGTGCTGCCTCGAACTCTTCTACCTTAGGCCCTTGACCTACAAAGCCAGAGTTAATTACTTCTCCTGCTTTCTTAGCTGCTTGGTCCGACATCTGGACCTTAAACATTGGAATCATCTCTTGTGTCATACTGAAAAATCCTCATCCCTAACAGCCCAAGACTGTTTAGCTCCACTGTCTGTGACAGTGTTCATCCATTCACCTGGGGCCCCTACCTGTCTAGCCTTTAGCCCTAACGCATGTGCTTGTGGCCAGAACAGAGTCATCTCTTGTTCGTTGGTTTGCTTTTTAGTTATGGGCTCGGGCCAGTCAAGCTTCATTGCAAACTCTTTACTCATTGAAAAGAAACTTGTCCTTACACACCACGGCGCACCGTGTGCGTGACAAACTTCTGGAGATGTTAGCGCTATTGTGGGGTCTTCGTACGCATCTAGGTGAGCCTTAAGCCACCCGTCCTTGTTAAAGACAGCACCATCGCCACAGAAGAACATCATCTTATAGTCATCTTCTTTATGGTTAAGCCAAGTGTGTCGGTGAGCACCAACATCACACCCAGTATTCTCACGAGCGACATACGTAAAGTCAAGACCAGAACGATGCCATAGTCTCCGGATCTTCCAAAGGTCATACTCTAGGTCACCTTCTGGTTCTGGATTTTGATGCACAGTTGGAAGACAATTGTGCACTACATATAGTTTATAAGGGCACCCCGGGTCCACATTCTTTAGACCTTCTATTAGTCTCTCTGCTCTGTTCTCATAGAACGCATTGACTGTGAGTATCACTGACATGTTAGAATCTACCCTTAAAGTAATCTTCTCCGTACCTTTGATGTTGTCCTAGGGTGCTCTCTTGGTGCTCTACTACTATAGCATTCTCTAAGTAGTACATATGCATCCCAGCTTGTCGAGCCTTAGTGGAGTGTTGGCCGTCCTCATTGCCTGAGATACCTGGCAATAAGTCAGGGGCAAAGGTCCAGTCCTTAGTGTTACCAGGAGACACCCTGCAGAAGCCACCTATGTGTCCCACACCTCTGAGTGTGTAGTATGTGTCAAAGTACTCACCTTTAACTACCTCATGGCTCTTGCTAGGTACCCCTCCGGGGTTATTGATTAGACCTACCGGGTAAGGACTAAAGACAGCATTAGGCTTGAGCTTATGTACGTCTAGTACTCGTTGGAAGAAGTCTGTACTGATAATCAGACAGTCATCATCCATCTTGATGATCAAGTCACCCTTTAGGGTGGGGAGTATCTTGTTCATACCTTCAGCGATACCGAGGTTAGCCTCAAACTCAACTACACTAGCTTTATAGTTAGGTGTGTTGTCCCCAATGCCATCTACCATCGTCTTGACGGCGGCCAGGGTGTCAAGATTCTGTATACCTTGGGTAACAATCTTGTGCTCTATAGTTGCGTTAGGGTTCACTTTTAGTAGGCAGTCTGCCTCTCTTACTACGCTGTCTAGTAACCTACTTAGGTAGGTTTCTCTACCCATTGTAAATGTGTATATACTTATAATCATACTTGCTCCCAGTCTCTTACAGGGGACATATAGGTAGGCTCCATGTGAGTAGAGTAACCAGGGATAGAGGTCCATAATTTCAGTCCCTCCTCCCCTAGTTTAAGTCCTCTCTTATGGTCCTCACTAATATGCCCCATTGTAGAGAAGAGAACAAAAGTATACTTGTGCTCTCTTAAATGTTTAGCCTTTACGGCTAAGGTGTCAGTCGTTGATACAGCTGATCTCCAGTGACAAGACTTAGTTACAGTTACTTCTGACCTATATTTTTGGTACTGAGGGTCAGTAGATTTACCAGACTTTAGTCGGGCCCTATAGTACTTATCTTGGTGGTCGTAGAGAGACACATATGAGTTGTCTGAGATGTCACACCCCTCCTGAAGAAGAGGCAGCCACCCAGGCGCATGCATGTAGTCATCCTCTAGGAAGTAAATTATATCCTCATCCTCTGCAACTTCTAAAGCATAGTCTATAGACTTAACGAATGACGCAGCCCCACTACCAGCACTAAGCTGTACTAGAGGCGCGAGCCCCTCTAAGAAGTGGTCTGTAGGGTCTCCATCAAAAAGATAGTGTAATTCATACTGTCCCTCATACCCTTTTAAGGTATTCAGTAAGTTCCAGTGACACTTCTCTCTTGAGAAGCCAACAGGTCTCTGTTTGTGTTGTGATATAGTAGAGAACTTGCAGTGTCTGTTAAGTATATGAATCACTAGCTACTCCTTACGGGCTAAGGCCCAGGTCTGACATGCATTCTGAGGCTCATTTTCTATAACACCATGCCTGTCTATTAAGTTTCTATAGTCAGGCCACCAATGCTTCTCAAATATAAAGTTAATGTATGATCTGTTTCCCCATTGACCTAGCTCTTTAACAGTTAGCCCCGCTCTATCTAGCATGGTGACTAACCCTATTTGAGTCACACTGCCAAAATGTATAGGTGTCATGTGGGGTATGTTTACAATAGGTACTGAAGTAAACACATATCCACCTGGCTTTAGGTGGTCCATGATATTTGCTAGACACCTAGAAGGGTCATGCAGATGTTCTAGAGTCTGGCTAAAGATAATTAGATCGTAGTCCTTGTCAGGTAGGTCTAGTGTATGTAGATCATTACCATGGGTATTCATATCATACTCAAACAATGTCTTCTTGCCTGCTGTTATGTAGGGTATCTCTGGATCCTCATCTGATGTGTAGAGGAGCTTGTCTACCTTGTCTATACTATACTTAGTAATCCATTCTCTGAAGTCCAGCAAGCAGGGTATTCTTGCAAAGTCATGGTTGTCCCACTTCCAATTGGGATCCTCTAGGTTCATAGGGAGCTTCTTATACTTCTCAAAGTAAGACCTAGGAAGCATCACATGCTTTTGGTATAGGGTATATATATCCTGTGGTGTATAGTCTTTCATTATCTGTATGTTATAATTGTCTTCTTCCAGTCCTCAGGAATCACAGTCCTGAATAGTTGATCAATACCACAGGGCAAAGGAGTCTTACCCTTGACAATATCATCCCATCCCTCATGTATGTTCTCGTGGTTACCATACCATGCAGCCTTGAACTTAACATCAGCATAGTCATAGTATGACAGGTGCTTAAAGCGAGGTAGCAGATGCATTGGACACTGGGTCTTTTCACCTTCTATCTTAGGTGGCTCATGTGATAAGAACTTACGTCCTGGTTGGTACTTCCACAGACGACGGTAGCCATGCTGTATAGACTCTCCCCAGGCCCCTCTTACTATGATGTCATCACTGAGTAGGTAGTCACAGGTGAAAGCACCTACGTCAGCTCCTAGGTTCTCTAGGACCTTCTCAGCACCTTCCATCTGGGCCTTCTCCCAGTACTCGTCTATATCTATTTGCCATAGCCAGCAGTCCTCTGTGACGTGCTCAAGGGCGGCGTTAAACATCTCTACCTTACCTTCCCACATGCCATCCTTCTCGACTACAATGATGTTGTCATGAGAATTCTTTAATCCTAGTAGGAGGCGATTGGTAGCATCGACACTCTTCCCTTTCTTGTGGTACTTGTCAGGTATCTCCTTGCACCATGCGGTGCAGTGTACGTTCTTACTAGCGCCGTGTACTATGATCCACTTGTCTACGTACGTGTCTAAGCAGTACTCTTTTGCTTGTCTTTCTAGATGGTGTGCCCCATTGAGCACGATGCTGATTGCTACTCTCATATGATTACTACACTTGTTACCATGGAGTCAGGTTGAACAGCAAGGTCGTGACCCTTGTCGTAATACTCTGACTCATATTTTCTTGGGCCTACTATTCGGCCAAAGGACTTACAGGTCGCGTCCCCTGTTTTAACGTACACGTAGACATGTTTTTTTGCTCGTCTGTCCCCATATGCAAACGCTTCTCCTACCTCTATATCTCGTAATTGTACTTTTGATGTCATAGTAGTTTAATGTTAGGGTTCATACGCAGAGTCTCAGATCCATGGAAGCCAAATTGATCTGTGTATATTTTGTTCTCACAAGAGAACTTAGCAGCTAAGTCTTCAGGGGCAAACTTGAATCCTTTGTCCTCAAGCATAGGTCTAATGTCTCTAGCTATAAAGCAGTCTTCAGGGTACCAGTGCTCTGTTACAAAGCCAGGTTGTCTGGACATGGAATGAAAGATTCCTTGAGCTGTCATCCCTAGGAGTCTAGATCTAAGACAGAATCCACCGTTACCTACAGATGTGTTGGGCCCTACTGGTTGATGTGGTGGCCAGTAATGCATAGGGTGGTGACCCCACGGCGCACCAATGTAATGGTACTTAAGGAACTCATCGCTCCAAGCTAAAGGATTCAATATGAATCCATCTGTCTGCACTATCAAGTAGTGAGGTGTAGTTATATAAGATGGCAGCTGAGATAGCATGAAGTAATCATACGACCGGTTCTCATTTACGCTACGTATATTACCTACGACTGTCAGCTTCTCAGCTCCAGCTAAGCCTTTAGTATCTAGAAGCTTATCCGTAAATAGTATGGCTTCCCTGCAAGGGAAGACAGTCTGACAATGTATCAGAGTCTTCGCTGCATTCAGACGATGGTCGTCCCTAGTATCTACACATACTAGAGTGATTTCTTTAAGTTGATCTGCCATTCTGGTTCTGTTAGATATACGTTCTCTGAGTCATATACTATATGAGTCTTCTTGTTGTACTTTACTCTAAATGTCTTACGGACATAGGCACACCGTACCCAGAGCACACCGTCAGCTGGAAAGACTTCCTGAACCATCAAGAATCTACCAATATGGTCTACTGTGGTCTGTCCTTCTCGGATTTTAGACTTCTTCTTCATAATTCTATAGACTTTATTCCCTTATTTCTAGGTACATTAATAGCTACAGCCTTCTCTTCATCAGGGTGATCAGGGTCTGTATCATTGATCAGTATTCTGGGTCCAGGTCCTAGATCCATTATAAGTACGTCGTACATAATACCCTGGCTCTTTAAGTTATCTATGGTGATGGACCTCATGTGTTCTGGCCTGCCTGTAGTCAGTATCACATTATAACCTTTGTTGTGCCACTCAAACAGCTTCTCAGCGGCGCCCGCTATGTCACACATCTCATCACCTTTCACTACTGTTAAGTAGTTAGGAGGTTGGTAGAGCAAGACACCATCTATGTCACAGAATATTGTTTTCATGATAAATTAAAAAAGGCCGTTACAAGAACGACCTTTATTTACTACTTACTACGGATTAAAGAAGTTACTCTGAGTTTTTATTCTCTTTGTCTCCCTTTCCGGACAATGCTATAAGCATGCCGAATGCAGCACCAAGTAGTTGGTCTGCGAATCCTACTTCCTGTAATTCGAGTATACTCCCGACTATAAGGAATAGCAGTCCGATAACTGCCTTTGGTTTTCTCCACCAGGATACTGGCGTAGATGATACGGATTGTATCAGAGCAACGCCAAGCTTTTGTTCAGGTAGCCACTGTAGCGCTACCTTTAGCCCTAGCTTAGTACCAGTACGATGGCGGCCCTCTATCAGAGAATTAGGTCCAGCCATATTCCTGGCAGAAGGTGACTTCCACCACTCAGTAAACGCCAGGCCATGGGCCTTGCGCTTGCTAACAGGCAGAAGAACATGCAGATCAAGACCAATCAGTGAAGCTGGTGAGTCCCATCCGAAGAGGAACGCAGCCCTACTATTAATGTCTACAATCTTTCTATTCTTGCCCACGATGATCAGAGGCATAGCTATATCCGATAGAGGTATAGCTGCATTGATCAGCGCATCATTTTCATTATCAATTAGGTTAGGGGGTGACATAAATATCCTTGTCTAATATACTAGCTAACTATTCGTAGTCACGGACCCCCATAAATACAGCATGGCGAGGCTTGCCTGAGTCTGTAAGACCCATGAACTTAATAGTTATCTTCTTCCCTACGGCAGGAGGTTTAGCCCGATCCTCATCCGTAAGTCCGGTACCACACTCAAATTCGGTACCGTCACTTAGTTTGCACTCCAAACCACCGATCATACCTGTATATTTTCCCTCTCCCTTATAATATCCTGTGATTTCTGCTTCACAATCTTCAAAAGACTTAACTTTAATCAGATTCCAGCTCCTCCCCTTCTCATAGAAAGCCTCAGGGTTACGAAGGATCAAACCTTCGCCGTCCCTTCCTTCTATCACTTTCAGGTAGGTGTGTACGTCATTAATACTCGTTACTACACCCATCTTGTCTAGAATTCTGACGTTCTCATTCTCTGCAAGGTGATCCTGGAGGTCCTTTAACCTCTCCCAGAAGGGCACTTCATAGTCATAGATCTGATCGAACACCACGTACTGGATCTGACTCCAGTACTCCATAGTGTTCTTCTTAGTCTTGTCTCGTACAATACTTCCTGTCCGCTGTAAGCCATCGGGGTGGATAAGTTCTCCATCCAGCTGGATAGAAGTACTGAGACCCCACTGTATCTTCTTTAAGAACTCTGGAGGTGCGTGGAACTTGTTCCCGTACCGTGAGGTAAGTTCTCCGTCCTTGAACACAGCCCTTATTCCATCTATCTTCTCGTGGATGTACCATTCTTTGATAGGTCTTTCTTTCTTCTTCTCTGCCTCGAGTACGTGGAGCTTGGGATTAAACTTATGGGCCAGCATGACATTCTTTTCTGATGCCTTCTGTAATGCTCTAGTCTTTTTTGATCTATCCGTTGCCATGTTTCTTTAGCAGTTCCTTAAGCATGATCTTTTCTAGCTGCTCTTTTTCTTCTGCTGCCTTAGCTATCTTTTTCTTCTTAGCTTCTTCTCGCTTTTTCTTAGCAGCATCTCTCTTAGCCTTTGCTGCATCAGATGCTTTCTTATCTGATGCTTCTAGCCCTTTGAGGTAGCCTAGCATTTTTGATAATTCCTTCGCTGGCTCCTCAGGTTCTAGCACAACCATAGGTACTAACCTACCATACGTCGCAAACTTTTTCTCAAACTTCCTGTGTAAGGCGTGCTTGTATTTATGTAGTGTGTCAAGATCTTCTTGTGATACTTCTATCCAATCAGACTGATCCTTTATTATACCCATTGGGTTATGGTAGGCACTCAGATCTCCATCCACATATAGCAGCTTTACTTTAATTTTTTTCATGACTTCTTAGCAGTTTTACGTTGAGTGGCAGGTTTCTTACTAAGCGCATGGAGCTGTATGCGAAGGTCAGTTGACTTCTTCTTATGTAGCTTCCATAGATTCTTATATTTAAATGTTTGTTCTGCAGATAGTTTAAGAAGCTTTGTGTCAACCCTTAGTTGGCGCATGTATTCTGCCTCATTATCTTTAGAGCCCTGAAATTGGATTATTGCTACGGCGCAGGATACTAAGGAGAACACAGCCAGCACTAGGCAGGTTATAGATAATACGATTAGTGCGGTCATCATATGTATAGTCTCTTCTGAATTACAGCGGGGTAGTTTCCTGGATGCCCATCGTACTTTAGGGCTACACCTACAGCTTCCAGTTGGCCAGCCATCACCTTCATGGTGTCTAAAGACTTGCTCCAGCCTTTCATTGCCGTTGCTCCAGCCTCTTGAGCCTCTAGTAGGGCAGTGGATAGCTTAGCTATGACTTCGTTTGTATCCATCCTAGCACCTCATAGTAGGTCCAAATGGACCATTGTTATGTATGTTGTTCAGCTGAGTTTGTGTGTCAGCATCTCCACCATCTATTGATGGGTCGATCTCATGCTTAAAGACTAAGTTCAAATGGTTTTTGATCTTCTCTACGTCTTCTTTATTAATCTCAACTGGGTCAGCTATCTCTAGGTAACCTTGTAGCCAGAAGCAAAAGTCTCTTGATGTCATTTGTATTCCTCAATCAGATCTGTTAGTATTGGCCTAACCTTATCCCAGTCCACGTAGGGCCTGGCTGATACGCCGTGTACTAAGGGGCAGCCTAGTGCTGCATCATCTACATAGATGTTACAGTAGGCTTTAGGGCTAGTGGTCCAGGTCTTCTGCACAGGGTTCTTATTGACACCCCATAGCTCTACACCAGCACCTTTAAGGTAGGCTACAGCCTCTTCTAGAGCCAGGCCACTACGCATAGTCCAAAGGACTATCTTAGCCCCTTCTTCTATACAGTATTTCACTGTTTCTATAGCGCCAGGCACACCTTCACCTATGTAGGGGTACTCATGTTCTACTATAGTTCCATCGAAGTCTACTCCGATTATTAATTGTCTAGTCATGTCTTATTATCTGGGTTAATTTATTAGGTAGTTCTTCAGGTGTAACTATATGATCAAAGGCTCTAGACTTAATCTTATCAGGAGACGCACAGTTCAGGTATACTGTGTCCCAACAGGTATATAACTTAGCTAGCCCAGCCAGGTAACAGTCCCTTACGATATGTTTGTCATTCACATAGGAGAGAATGACAAGTGAGTTGGTAAATCTTGACGCCACCTTGTTGAAGTGATTCCAGTAATGGTTAAAGCCCTTGGCAACAGTGAAGTCAAAGACTGTAGAGTCATGTACTTCCAGTAGTATCTTACCTCGAGCTTGATCTATTTGGGGCTTTAAGGTGCTTAGGACATAGTCAGATGGAGTGTATTGTTCCCCGTCATAATCTGTCATGAGTAGCCAGATTAAAGCATCGTAACGTCCAGTTGGATTTTCTTTACTCTCCAATCTTGATCCTTGTTTTTATTCTCAACCATGAACCGTGTAGCTTGCCGCCTCTTATAAAAGATAAGTAACCCTCCGTCTGGCAATACTACTGGTTTCATTTTTGCATTGAGGATGATGTACATCGACCGATTAATAACCTTCTTAGTTAAGCACTCTCTATCATCCTTATATATCTTATAGCTATGTCTATCCATTATAAGAAATACTTTTTATCTTTACCTGGGGTGGCGTCGTCACTATTTGATGCCTTGTGGAGGGGCAAGTTACTAAAGGCTTTCTTCTTCTTAGCCTGAGCACCTTCCCAACATAGCTTACTATACTCACAGAACATGCAGGCTCCGTCACCCAAGGTGACCTTCAGCTTACCAGCTGGAGCTCCCTTCTTGACCCACCGGTCAATAGCATCACGGTCCATCTTCCTGCTTATCTGACCTGCCTTGTGCATGCCTAATATAGTTTCTTCAGAATAAGTCTGTTCGAAGTCTCTCGCTGGGATAGTTCCCGCGGCTACTTCATCAATAAGTTTAGCGTATCTATCATAGATCTCAGAGATAGCAAATTGACTCCACCTTTGTGACACACCACTGCCCAGGTGTACGATGGGTACTCCATCATCCAACTCAATACAGTAGTCCCAGAGCATAGCAAACTCACTGCCGTGAGGCTTAGCCTTGATGGTCCAGTTCTCAGTCCTAGATATGTACCAGATATACCACTTGGTTATCTTCTTCTGTCCTTCTGGGATGTTCTTATTGTAGTGGTCTAGGTATACTACAGACTGTAGGACATGTTCTTCTACTGGGCTGTTAACAGCTGTCTTACACTTGTACTCGCCGAGTGACTTGACTTCAATACCAATAGGTTCGTCACTGTTATAGTCCCAGGCGATAAGGTCTGTTCTTCCAGAGAGCTTGGTAGCTGGGTCGTAGAACGAGTGCTCCTCAGCCAGACGCTGGATACCCATGCCGAAGCCGTGCTCATCGAGCACCTTACCCAATAAGTCATGGAGGGATTCCCCCATCATAGCGGCCAACGTCCAGTCAACATTAACCTTGGCTCCATCATCTTTGGGGACCCCTGTCATCTTGTAGAAGGACTGTCGGTGACAGCCTCCTACCACCTTGTCCCTGCCTGTTACATCTATGAACTTTATAGATGCAGCACTTGGATTAACCGAGCCACTCTTCCGATGAGTCGGAAGGGTAGGAGACACCAATACTTGTGCCAATTTGTTAGATAGATAATTCATTCAGTATATATACGAGCGAAGAGTCTAAATCTTCACTCTGACTTTTCCTTCTGGGACATCAAGTACATGTAAATCACATGAAAACTCTTCACGAACAGCCCTATTAGCTCCCCACTGCCCTTTTAGCCACGGTGGTAATGTGATTTCACAGTTACCAGTATGCCTCCCATCATGAAAACCTGGTCCCCAGCTCTTGTAATGCTTACAGGTTTCACAGGTACTCATAGCTTCACCCTTACTAACCCCTCTAGAGGTGCTTTCCTTTTATAGTGGACACACCAATCAGAGGATGCACGTTCTATAAACATGCCTAGACCAATTTTTGTTGGGTCATCATACGGGTGGTAGCACATACCTGTGTATTCAGAGGTAGTGGCCCTACCTGTCCAATACTGACAGGTACCACATTGTTTAATCATAGCTCTATCCTTACTAGACCCTCTTTTATAGGTCTCTTAAAGAAGGCGCAAGCATATGTGCTGGCGACGTAATGTATTGTCCCACCTTTAACTAGGTTTTCTATGCAGTGTCCATTTCCAATCTTTGAGGAATGAGAAGTGTACCATATACAGTGTAAACATCTGCGTAGAGTGGCCATAACTTAGAATTTGAATCGTGTTAGTTCAGGGGACCTATAGTACTTGACTTCTTCTTTTGTTGCCTTGCGCATGGTAGTAGACACCGTATCATATCGCCCCAGCATGTTAGAGATAGGTCCGTAACTTACCGCCTCCCACCACTGATTACTTTTTAAGTAATACTTTGCATGCCCTGGGTATTTAACCTTTATGTCAGCAGGTAGTGCCCTGAATAATACCTGCGTACCTTTGCCTTCTCTGTTTCTTCTTGTCAAACCCATTGGCATGTCTGGCTCTACAGGCACTAATGCCCTTGCTCCATTTATACTTTTCCATACACTATTTGGTAGGCTAGTACTTGTAGCATACATTCTGGGTACTCTAATTGCCATTGATTCTCCGAGGTCTATAGCGGGCGTTGTTTAGCCACTCTACATAGTCCATGGTAAGTAGCAGAGCTACAGTAGATGCCAAGGCTATCTCCCCTGTTATACCACAGTAAAGACTTAGATAAGTGTACAGGGTATAGATAGTTAACGTGGCTATAAATAACAAGAACCCTACCGAAAGAAATAGTAAACCCATTTCAATAGGTGAGCTTATTCTTCTAGTAGGGTAGTCTCTCATATTACCAATTGGTTTCCTCTGGACTGTTAGCCGCTTTCCTTGAGTCGTTAGACAGCTTGAAATCCATATCGTTCCGCGCCTTCTGCGCAGCCTTCTCTTCACTTACCTTAGAATCAAAGTTATACTTAGTTCCACTCTGCCCTTGTACTGCAGTAGGTCCTGTAGAACCTGATGAGGTAAGGCTACGGTATGTCCTGTGGTTTAGACAGTCTACGACACCAGTCGTGTCAGTATCATACCTGAGGTACAGTGATCCTTTCTCACCCGCTCCAGCCTTGTTTTTCTGAAAGTCTATTTCAATGATAGGCTTATAGTTATCCATTGAACCCCACTTAGCATCTACTTGGTCTACAGATACATAGTTACCTTGGGCCTGGTTCCATACAACAGCAATAGTATCAAAGTCAAACTCAACCTTGCCTGACTCACTAATACTCATTAGTGTGGGCTTCTCACCTCTAGTCTTGTTTTTAACCAACTCAATGCTGGTCATGACTGTTGCAGGCATGCTAGCGCATAAACTCTTTAGCCAAGTAGACGTGTTAACGATCTTGATTCTGGCTTCTGAGCCTGACTCTCCTGCAACATTGTGTAGGGAGTCTACACAGAACAGAATGTCATTGCCTGTCGCATCTTGGGTCTCCTTGAGCCACCTCTCAGCTTTGTGCTTAGACCTGCCATATCTGTCATCCTTGAATACCAACTTACGTTGGTTAGTTAGTTCACGTACTATGTTCTGTGCCTCACGGATGCGTTTGTCTTCTTCATCACTTCTAGGTTGAGTGTTCCTTACCTTCTTCATATGAACACCACTGATCATACTTACCAATCGGTAAGCAATGGCCTTACGGTGGTCATCAATAGCCCAGTAACATATAGCTATGTCATTGTTATTCTGAGCTAAGTTTACAGCTAAGTTTAATAGCACAGCTGACTTACCATGTTGTGGAGCACCAGCAAATCCAATAGCTGTTCCACCTCTAGTTGGCTTGGGTATACCATCCATCAGGTCATCGAAGGCATCGAACCCTGTCTTCCACCCGTGAATGCCCTCCGGCTGACTGTTCATGTCTGTAAAGATAGAGTCGAACACTTCGATAGACTCCCCCAGCGAGGCAAGGTACCTGTTGTTTTTGGAGTCACCCGTAGCTGTGATATTATCTATAGACTTAGATAGGATAGCCTTCAGATCGTCCGCGTTATTAATACCACGGATTCTCTTAGCCAGGTCATCCTTTAGAGATCTAACGTCTGTCTTCTCAAGCCTTTGGATCTCACTCTTGATGTCATCCTTATCAATCTTAGTGTGCTCTGCCAGAGCTGTTATCATCGAGCTTCTCTCGATCATGTCTGGCTGGTTCAGGATGAGTGGTATCACCTGCTTAGCAAAGTTCTTAGTGTAGACAGGGTTAGTGTCCAGGCTAAGGTTGGCCTTGTTCTTTACTAGCATGTGCTCGAACACACCCTCAGACTTTATCTGGCGGTAAGCATCAATACCATAGGTTCGGATGTAGTAGTCTGGATCATTCTGTCCAGGCTTCTTCCTATCCTCTACACTAATGGGTAGATTTGTAATGGTCACCTGCAGTCCAGAGTAGCCTCCGAACTTCTCAATGTACTTCTCCATCTTGTCCATACCAGTGCTGTCCTGGTCTAGAACGAAGTTGATGTGTTGGAACTTCATCTCCTGTAGGATAGCCATGTGGTTATCCGTAAAAGATGTACTGCCTATAGCCACACAGTTAGTGTAGCCACTCTGGTGAGCTACAATAGCGCTGCCGTATCCCTCAAAGATGTCCAGCTTTTGGCTAGTGTTTCTCTTAGCTAAGTCTAAGCAGAACAACAGCTTGTCCTTCTGGTAGCCTGGGTTGTCAGCTATAGCAGTGTTAGTATACTTAGGTATGTCTGAGCCTTGCTTCCAGTCCAAGTATCGGGCCACGAAACCTTCCACCTTACCTGTCGCATCCTTAATACTAATGGTCAGTAGTTTAGGTCCAAACAGTGTAGGCTTAATGCCCCGTGACTTTAGTTCATCCTCAGGTAGTTTGGTTAGCTTAGCTAATGCTGTTAAGAACTCAGCATAATCATTGACTGTGCTGATGCCTATCTTCCGACATATCTCAGGAGTCCAGCCTCTCTTCTCGGCATGCTCGAATGTGCTATACTTAAGGTTACCCTTGTCCTTAGTGTAGTGTGTCAGCAGGGTGTAAGCATTGTGGTAGATAGTCTCTACCTTAATGTCATCTAACTGCTGTTCGGTGTACTCAATAGTATAGTCGAGGTCATACTTTTGAAGTAGATACTCGAGGTTGTCCTTCACAAAGGATACACCTAGTCTAGACTTACCTTCTAAGTGTTGTGCCGCGGTAAAGATATCTCCGTTAGATCCACAGCTAAAGCAGTGGAACTGTTGGTCCCCTGTACCTTTAACGAACCCGCTAGATGGGTTGTTGTCATCATGGTCTGGATCAGTACACTTGAAGAAGTCTGTCTGACCTTTCTGTACTATGTCAACACCATTGTCTGTAAGGTATTGTCTTAGATAAGGCTTTACCTTATCAATTAATTCTTGTAGGGTCTCACTCATATTAAATTGCGTATATCTTTGTGTGCATACTGTAGATACCAACGAACTTCTGGACTATATAATTTGTCCTTTTAGATTCTCTCTTGGTCCTCAGTCTAATAAATTAAATTCTGTAACAGGTATCAAGTCTGAAATATACAGTAAGTTATTTGACTACTGCCTCTACCTAAGGGTAAGCAAGCAGAAGGTTACAACTCACAAGCTAAACCAGAGACTTAATTATCTCTGGAGTCGGGTGAAGCTTAAGACAGACATCAACCCTAGCATCGCTGAAAAGATATCTATCTCTACCAAGGCTGCTAGTCTTGGTAACACGTTCAGCACTGTAAATAATGTGGTTTACTTTGACCTGCCTAGGGCAGTACAAGTAGAAAATCTGACAATCCTATATAGTTTCCATACTTATACACAGGATCATGTCACAAAAACCGTAGTTAAATTTGACAGGATACACTCCAGTCTTAGTTCTACCAGTTCTTCTTTACGGATCTTAGCTGCTCTAGTGAAGGAGGATTTAAAAGAACTTAAAGACGGACTTAGACATCAAGTGTATCTATTCAGGTCAGATACAGCAGAGCTGTATAAGCCTGATCCTCTCCCTAAAGGAGAGACTCAAAATATTTTGAAGAGTATAACTCGTGGTATAAACAACCAGGTATACTTCCCAAGGAATGACACTATCAACTGTAAGAACTGCTTGTGGAGATCCTCATGCAGCTGGAATACTATAAATGACTGAACAAAAGAAAACAAAAATATTGATCTGTACTCACAGCGCAGCACTTCACAGTGGACTCAGTGAGACTACTAGACATATATTTATTCCCCTACTCCAGAAGTTTAAAGAAAAGTATGAGGTACACCAACTAGGTTACTTCCACTTCAAACCTGTAGAGCCTGTACCTTGGCCTATATACCCTACTAAGATAAATCAAACACCTCAAGGCCCTCAACCTGATATGAATGACAGGTATGGTCAACTATCCTTTGATGAGGTTGTTGCTCAGGTCAAGCCTGATATTGTGTTTGGTTATGGAGACATGTGGCACTTCGACCACATGCTATCTTCCCCTCTACGTAACTCGTATCGAATGCTTTGTTACTACACTATTGATGGTCAGCCTTACTTTGGTCACCTTAATAAAGATGGCTCTACTGAGTGGGGTAAGAAGCTACTCAAGTCAGACCAAGTAGTTGTTCTCTCTCACTTTGGTAAAGAGGTTCTTCAACGGGGTAACACAGAGCTTAAGGACAAGGACATCAAGGTGATGTATCACCCTCTAGACATGAGTCGTTATCCAACCCTCAGTGATCAGCAGCAGTTAGAAATAAAAGATAAGCTTCTACCTAAACATATATCTAGAAAAGCTTTCATTGCTGGGTGGTTAGGTAAGAATCAATTCAGAAAACAGAACTACAAACTCTGGGAGATTGCCCACTACATTATATATGGGGACTACATTAGGTGTGAAGACTGCGATCGAATTACAATAAAAGAGTATAATCATACGACTAGGTCGACAAAGAACCCAGACAAATACCCTGGTGAGCTTGACAAAATAACTATGTATGATCCAGAGTATAGGTATAAAGATTGTTGGCATTGTAAATCAAAGAAGATTACAGAAGGCAAGGCTAACCCAGACTTCTACATGTGGTTCCATATGTCTAAGGATGATCCAGGATACAACCCAGAGCTACATGAGAACATGTGGAACGTATCTCAAAACTGTATCTATACTAAACAGATCAGTGGACTAACGGGAGTCAAGTCAAAGGATCTTGCTACCCTCATAGCTAGTTGGGACATCATGCTATACCCATCAGGTGGTGAAGGCTTTGGTAATCCATTAGCTGAGGCTATGGCTGCTGGTACACCTTCGGTGTACTCTGACTACAGCTCTCATTCAGAGTTCGCTAAGTTTGGTGGACTCCCTATCAAGTGTACCTATCAGCCCGAGTTAATGCATGGCATACAGCGGGCCACAGTAGATACAAATGACGCAGTGCGCCAGGTACTTAGAATGATTGAAGAACCTGAACTAAAGAAGTCACTAGCCTCTAAGGGTAAGCTTCACATGTCTCAGTTCAGCATGCCTCACATGGTTGATGCGTGGGACAATATATTTGATAGCATGTTAGAAACACCAGTGCCTATCAAGAGCAGTAAGATATACACAACAATAGTCTAATGAGCGGTAAATATTCAGATATACATATAGAATGGCAGTCGGAAATTACTGCTAAGATGGGCTATGGTCTCCAAGCTAGGAGAATGCTTAAGCCTTTGATAGAGGGTGGAGCTAACGTCAAGCTCATTCCTGATGAGGACTATCTACCAGAGCACATGAAGCTTGTTGACCCTTACTGGACTAACCTTATAGACTCTAGTAAGATCAAACCTGATGCGCCCATCAGGATTTGCTATGCACTACCACCTAGGTACAAGCCAGACCCCAATAAGATAACAATAGGCTACACTATGTGGGAGACTAATAAGTATCCTCGTCCATGGGTACAGCATATTAATGCTACATGTAACTATTTCTTTGCAGGGTGTGACGCACTAGTAGACTCAGGTATAGGTGGTGGTATCACCTGTCCTATCCTACCTATGAGTGCGACGCTAGATACTGAAGATTGGAAGCCTGAAGGGCCTAAGCTTAATTTAAATGAGATACCAGAGGAGGATGTTAAGTTCTTATTCATAGGTAACTTTATACCTCGTAAGAATCTAGACCAGTTGGTTCTTGCTTTTGCTACAGCTTTTGAGGGTGTTCGAGATGTTTCTCTTATCATTAAAACCTGGGCATCAAAAAATGATGCCAAGGCTAAGAAGCATATAGCTGATGCTATTAAGCACCTAACCAATAAAGCAACTGGTTTAGCCAGTAGACCTAAGATCTCTGTGATCTGTGACATACTAGATGAAGATCAAATCATGGCGCTCATACGTTCATGTGATGTGTACACCTCTGTCTCCAAGGGTGAAGGTTTTGACTTACCTATGATGCAGGCTATGTCTATGGAGAAGTTGATTGTAACCACTCGCTTCCTAGCTCATGGTGACTATCTTACAGATGAGAACTCTATTGATGTGCCCTTCTCTCTAACACCTTGTGTGGACGCCGCAGCCCCTCTCTATGACTCTTATCAGTTGTGGTCTTCACCTGATATGGGTGAGTACATTAAGAAGCTACAGCTAGCGTACACGGCTACTCGTTCTGGCACTCATAAGCACCTTGGTGTAGAGGCTAGAAAGACTATCCAATCTAAGTACAGCCCTGATGTTAATACTGACATCCTTGCTAATACTATTAGAGATATCAGAGCAGGTAAGCATGTCCCGCCGAAGCAAGACTTTAAACAATCTCTCAAGCAACTGGCTTAACTCTGTCGACCCTGAGGAGGTCGACCAAGAGGAACTGATACAGGCGTGGAAAGATCCAGACATGGAGGGTTACCAAGGAATGGCTGCCTTCCGTGTTCTCTTGTATAAAGAATGTAAGGAAGCTGATATAGAATATCAGACTACTACATTAAAAAAAAATACCCCAGATAAAAATTCTGGGGTTCTTTCTTTGCAGTTCCTTATTGAAGAATACTTACTAAGTATTCCACAAGAGGAGAGAGGCCTGGCCTGCCTTGTGGTGCAGCCACTCCTTCAGTCTACCTACTACGGTAAGGAAATACAGACGTTGGATAGACATAGCGAGCACCTAGGGGTGAGCAGATCAGGACTAGCCAGAACTCTTAAAGAGTTTCGGGATGGGATGCTTGGTCAAAAACACTCTGCTTAGCTCGTGCTATCTCAGCCTCAGTATAGAATATATCCTGCTTCTTAAAGTTCATGTATTCATCATACATAGTCTTAGACTTAGGAAAAGTACTTGTCACATTTGATTGACCGTTGATGCCGCTATTAGTATACTTAATAGGTGTTCCTTGTGCGTTTGTCATTATCTGCTTATGGCTTTTGATTTTCTCCTGTACCATCTCAACAGTTTCATAATAGTTCTCGGCATCTACTGGCTTACAGTCCAGCTCAGCGTCTTGTGCTCTTTGTAGCCATTTCTCTGCCCAAGCTTCTCTCCCATTGGTGTAGGCCTCTGTCATAGCTTCAAGGAGAACGTTATGTGCAGCAGACTTTCTAACTAAAGCCTCCTGCATTCTGTTCTTCCATTCTTCTTCACGAACTGAAGTCATCGTATCCTTCCTCTCCGAATTCAGGACCATCGGTTTCGGGGTCACTATCAGTGGTCCCTTCGTCATCGTCGGCATCACCCTCTTCCATTTCAAAGCGCAGATCCCCCGTAACGAATCCTAGTCCAGATTGTATAGCTGTCCAGTAAAAAGCAAGGGATCGATAAGCTTGAACAGCTTCTTCATCCTTGGTAAGTTCAAGGAACTCCAAGAGTTCCGCGTGTCCCAGGTCTTCTTGCTCATCTTCATTAGTGTCTGTCTCTTTGACTAGCATGCTCACAATCTTATCGCTCTGCTCTGCCATGTCTCCACTAAAGTAGATGAATATTCCTGTGTCTGGGATAGGGTATTCTTTTAATTTAGGCCCTTTCCTATTTTCAATAGTAACGAAGCCTTGTTGTACCACGCTACTGCCCTTGTCACTAACCTCTACTATAAACTTAAGAGTGATCTCTGGTTGTTTATTCTCGGGATTAGCCTCACAGGTGACGACTACCTCTTGACGAGGGCTAGTCATCGGAGTCTTAGATAAGCGCTCTACTAATGTTTCTTCTTGCATAGTCAATGGTGTGTTCGATGTCTTTGATTTCATACCCAGTTTCCTGGGCGATATCCTCTAGCGACATATTGTGTAAGTAGAACTTGCTGACTATTTCAGCGTCATCCTCACACAAGAAGTCCTTTAATAAGTTCTCCGCCCCTTCTACCGTGTCTGTACACATGCCGGACACATGATACGAAGTATCATAGTCTCTAAAGGCCTGGTACTCTACAGTATTGTGTACCTTGTTCACCTTGTACTTTCTATGCTGATCAATGGCTGCATTGATTGCAGTACGTGTAATGAACCCTATTGGTGATTTACTAAGATCAATAGTGTGTATCTTATCTAATAGTTTCATTATGATTGCGCCGCTTAAAGACTCTACCTCATCATCTAGGGTAGGTCTATACTTGGCTATTAACTTCTTTATATATGGCAGAAGGAGCACAGCAAACTCATTACGAGCCTCTGCATCTCCTCCTTGTACCTTACTGATAATGGAGGGCAATGCCTCCTTTACCTTCTTATCTAGTATAGCTTTACTCATTGTATCTGTAGGTTGTCAGTTGGATCCTGACTCTCCTCTTCCTTAGCTGGTACAGCTAGAGTAGGTGCAGGAGGATGTGTGCCCACTATTTGTATAACATCCACCAGGTTAGTGCCCAGCGCTTTCGCTACCAGCGAATAGCTGGCGATGTTAGCTGTTTTGCCAGTGAGTACAGCCTTGACTGAGTTCACGGACATTCCAGAAAACTTAGCTATCGTTCTTAGATTTGATTTTTGCGCATCAAATAAGACTTTGATAGCCTGGCCTATAGATAGGACCTCATCTGTTACTTCTTGTGGGTATATTTTTTGCTTCATAGTTACCTTACCGGTAACTTATATACGATAGGCGATCAGTTAATTACTGCCTTTCTTAACTCTTCTATCACTTTTTTATCTACATCACGGGTGATACCCTCTGTAAATGACTTAAGTAGAGCGTCGTGGATAGTGTGGTCACCGATGTTTGTTAGAGGAGTTACTTCCCCCTTATCTATAGACCATGGGTTGTTTGCATGATTGAGTAGGGCTGCATTTGCTGTAGCAGTCTGGGCATCGCAGGCAATATTATTCTCAAAACACTGATTCAATAATCGAATCGTCGACCTCGCCTCATTGATAGCTACTGTTAAGTGACTCTTATCAATCATATGATACCTAGAGTAGTACTGAGATCTCGCCGCCACTTTCTTTTGAAATGGCTTGCCATACCTGCTTAGTACCTTCTCTGCTGTAACAAGATCAACCCTACCATTTGTTTGGGCGCGATCAATAGAAGTAACAACAGCATAGTTACTACCTGTGTCTAGAATCCTTGTACCAACCACTGGCGTATTCGAGGGTATGTTAGCATTGTCTTTGGTGGCCTGTGTAAGGAACTGTATCTTTTTAGCAAGACACGTAAGCACAAACGTCTTACACTCATCATCCACCTCATACAGAGCGTTGGGCGCCTCGTAAGAGGTACGCCCATAGCCGGTGACCAACTTACCCTTGTTGTCTAACACTGCTCTCTTCAATTGAAATTGAGAAGGCACCTTAGAATAACCCACGGGTAAAGCTCCACCAGGGATAGCGTCGGTGTATTGGTTCTCTACTGTTATTTTATAGAAGTTAAATTTCTTATCTATAACTGTAGAATCTATTTTATTAAATACGTTTTTCATTATATGTGAAATGTCACCCCACATCGGGGGCAGTAATGGTCTCGATTTCTAATGCCAGAGTGGCCTAGCTCTCTACAAGTGAGCTGAGCTAACTCCATTACTCTTTGACCTACCCATGCGTTATGTTCTCTAACACTTTCAGAAGCAATATGATCAGCAGAGTTAGCCATGACAGTCATGTCTTTGAACAGCTTGTCTATTACTTCTCTTTGTACCTTGATCGTGGCTTTAAGTATAGCGTCTACACGCTGTGTCTTAAGTGTATCTAAGTCCAGTCTTACTTCATTCATGCGTCTACTTGCTATTGAAATAAAGAAGGGCCCCGTAGGACCCTTCATTGTTTAGTTTACACGATTGCTATTAGATAGTGCAGCCATCATTGGAGCAGTATTTCTCACCCATAGCTTCTTCGTGACTATTTTTTAGGTTAAGTTTCTTGACCTGCTTACGGTACATAGTGTACTCCTCTTCTGTTATCGCTTGGTACGGTGCTTGAGGGTAGTTATGATCTAGTAAGGGTAAGAACGATAGTGTCTTAACGTATGGAGAGAAGTATTCAATGGCACTCTGTAAATCCTTAGCTTCTTCAGGCTTAAAGGTTATAGTGCAGCTTACTGCATTGTCTGACCAGTAATACTGGAGCTCCTTGACTAATGTCAACTGCTCCCATAGACTAATATCATACTTAGACTTGGTGAAGTTCTTCTCCTTAACAGCAAAGTATACTACCATGGTATTCTTATCGTTAACTGATTCCTCTACTCTGTAGCCTGCCTTACGTAGCTTAAGCACGTAAGGGCTAGCCGCGGAGATCCTAACAGTTCTAAAATAATACTCACTGTGTGTGCAGTGGACTCCAGGTGTCGAGCCAGCAAGGATACTAACTGTGCCACTGGGCTTGACCGTAGTCATCTTAATACTAGTAGGTATACCTAACCATCTAGAATAGATGTGATCCCAGTTGTTTATTGCTTTGTACCCTTCATCGCAGAACTCATTGAGGTAACGCTGTATGCCAAACTTCTTAATAGCCTGTTGAACACCAGACTGAGAACATCCAATTCGCCTGTTCTGTAGCATGATTTGGTTAGTTCTCTCACAGTGAGTGGGTACTAACGTCACAGATTTAGCAAACAGGTAAGCATACTTCAGTGTGTCATAATATTCAGCAGCTGACTCATGATTAGCTGGGAATGTTTCTACTAAGTTACACAGTTCAAAGGACTTAAGACTTTGTTCGGCGCAAGGATTAAACCCATCACAGTCATCATACTTATAGTGTGTCTCTCCTCTCTCACTATCCTTTAGTCTACCAAACTTCCTGGCAGTGTCCATGAAGATGAGTCCAGGCTCACCATTCACAGCAATGTTCTCGCACACATTAGAGAAGTCTGAGTCCGGAGCGGCGAAGACAGAGTTATTAGACATCCAACGCCTGTCCTTCAGCTCCTCAGGGAATAGATTGTAGTCCTTCATCTGAATGAAGTCCTTGTCATCTATGTGTCCAATAGCTATCTCAGCTGACCGGCGAACGTTACCTGCTACTACAAACTTACCTATGTAGTTCATCATATCTGTGATGCCCACTGAGTCTAGTGTCTCACCTACATAGGTATCTAATAGTCTGCTTAAGTTTTCGTGACCTTCTTTTAAAGGTTCAGGTCCACTAGCCGTACCTCCGAATCCACGAATAGGTTCTCCTGCCTTTCTTATCTTAGAGTAATCAAAGTGGAGCCTGCCATACTTAGGGTTGGAGTAGTTCTCCAGTAATATTTTTACTGACTCTACCCAACCTTCTCTGGTGTCTGGTATCTCAAATGTATAAGCATTGGAGTGTATATTTAAAGGTAATTCTACTTTACCAGCGCCCTCAGTATCATAGCCAACACCTACGCCTAACATAAGCATGTCTGCAGCCCACGTAAACGGGTCTGAGAAGGACTTGCCTATCTCCTTGGTGCTTACGAAGCCACAGTTGTTCAGGGCAGCAGAGCCTATCTTGTCGACCACAGGAGTACCCATGGTCCATAGCCCTCGTCCAGGTGGCAGGAATTTAAACTCCCACATCTTCTGGTACATTTTCTGGGCTGATATCTGTGCCCGGAATGCATCCCATGGCAGGTGCATTTTCCTGCAATGTCTCAACTGTATAGTAAAAGAGCCTTCGACACACCTCTGTACTGTGTCAAAGAATTCTTCTTGTGTGCCATCCTCTTTAAGACGAGAGTATGTCCTCTTGTATACAAAATAACTTAGACTATCGAATCCCCACTGGGGTTGCTTATTCTTATACTTTTCTAAAAACTTATCTGATAAATTAAAACTTTCCATCGGGGATATATAAATACTAACTGCTAAGGCTATGACTCGTTAACCTTATCTCTATACATAATTGCCATCGTCGTATAGACTATCACGCCAAGCGCTTCTCGCTTCCACGCAGCGTAATCTTTTGGTGATAGCTTCTCGTCAACTGAAGAGGATGAGAACGTCTTAAGTTCCATCAGTTTCTTCATCGCCTGGCCCACCACAAAACCTGTCCCGACATTGTCGGTAATCAGTTTCCACGGTTGATTTTCAAGCTTTTCTCCGTGACCATGACGTTCTTCACCCTTACCCTCAAATACCTGAGAGCATACGTCATTGAGCACCCGTTCAAAGTGTTCTTTATCCAGCATCTGAATAGTTCCTGCTATATATAAGTTGAGTCTCTTTAACAATAGAAAAAGTGAACACCTCTGCCTCGTGCTTGCAGCAGACGTACCACTGAGTTCCCTTGTCTAATAGATAAATCTCATCTTTGGGAGGTCGTTCAGGTATCTTAACTTGAATACCTACTTCAGCCTCTTCTAAGTTCTGATTGTCTTTCGCGTCTAAACTGTCCCCTATACTACTGAGTATCACACCTTTAAACAAGGGTGCTATCCTACGATAGGCGAAGAACATACTGTTAACTACATGCTCTTTGATAGACTTAAAGATCTTCTTATCTAGATCCACAACCAATATAACTTTGTTGTTGTGTTTCTTAAAGCGTCCTGTAACTTGGATCATCTTGTGATATATAAAATGACATTAGATCATTCAGATTTACATAGGCTAATCTGAAACTCTTATATCTTTGGGCCATAACTACAATAGGTAGTTCAGCATCCATTCTAGATAAGCCTGTCATCTTACGGAGGACGGCTGTTAAAACAATATCGGACTTACATATTTCTATGTAGCCTTTAGACTGTTCAATGTGGTCATACATATATTGTGGAACTTTACGATCCACCTGCGTTGCTCTACTCCATCGAGTAGGGTCAGACAACAGACGTATGTCCTCTAATTCAAACAGAACTATTGTATCCTCACCTTCACCCGCCTTCAGTAGCTTGCCATCGTACTGCTCTTCTATATAAGAAACCCATGGATTACTTTGCGAGTACTTACACTCTGCAAAGATAGCTCCATGGGCTCTGGCTAAGGTATTGGCAGCCGGAGCTATAACATCCGGCAGCCTGTCTGAGAAATCAGCACCTCTAGGGATCCTATGTCCCGTCAGTGCTTTAGCTACATATCTTTCGTGTCCTTTCCACGCCTGGCTTACCACGGATCTCCGGCGGGAGCCGAAGTACTGGGTGATGCAGGCTTAGTAGTAGCGATAGCTGGTCGACCTGCTTGTGCAGGTAGCTTGCCTAGCTCTTCTATAACCATGTTAACAATGGCATCCTTCTTGTCCCAGTTCTCCTTTTCAGGGAACAAACGAGAGTAGTTGATCTTGATCTTCTTAGCCTCACCAGTCTCCTTATCCTTACCTTCGTACGAACGGAAGGCCGAGTCGACATAGTAAGTACCATCTCTGGTCTGCATCAGCTTCATGTCATTGAGCTGTACAATGATACCATCAGGACCATCAATGGTCATGGTAAATGTTGCGTGGATACCCACGTTCTTTTGAGCTGGACTACCAGCAAATACTTTTCTTATTGTAAAATTAATGTTAGACATCTTGTTCTTCTATTATACTATCTTCAGGTACTTCTTGTAATGCTATACCCATCACCTGATTATGGAGTATGTTATATGCTTCGTCGTTTGTAGTAAAGTAATTAATAGCGTTGTCCTTACCCATGATTTGACCATCGGGAAGAGCCTCGTGTTTATAATACGCACCACCCCTCTCTATTAGACCTAGACCTAAGGCAGAGTAAATGGTGGAAGCTTTACTGTCGAACCCTTTCCCATGATTGAAGGGAAGTAATACTTCCTGACCTTCATTTGGATTGATTCTAGTTTTCTCTACCTTTATTCTACCAGACCAGCCGGGGAATACTTTGATCTTGTTTCCAGATGGACCCATGATCTCAAGAGCGTCAGGCCAGTCTGCTCTGGGACCGCGTCGGAACATTATCCGAAGGTGTGCCCAGTGCTTTACAGCATTACCACCCTTCACTTCACTAATCGTGGCGTGGGCTGATGGTACTGTGTATATCTGACCTACCATTATAACAGCGCACCCTTTGTAGTTGTCCGTAGGACGTGGTGCTATGTATATGTTTGCCTTTCTATAGAACTCTCCAAGCTTACGCTGGAGGTTCAACATGTTTGTACCTTCAAGGCTCTTGTCTGTTACCTTCTTACCTTCAGTCTTATACCCATCGTTCTTAGGTAGAAGTGCTCCAATGGAGTCTACTATCCACATATTAATGGGCAACTTCTTAATCATGGAGAGTGACTGATCTAATAGTAGCTCCATGTTATTTACTTCAGGTGTGTACCGCTGCAAGTATACTCTATCTAAGTCAACACCTAACTTCACTAGCCATTCAGCATCGAACGCACTTTCTGCATCAGTCCAGAGACAGACAAAGTCTGGATCCTGAGCCTGTAAGTGAGCTACTAGCTGAGCACAGAAAGCACCCTTACCTGTATGCTCTGGTCCAGCTACTGTAGTAAACCTACCAATAGGTATACCGCCTATCAAGGAGTTAACAGATGCAAAAGGTGTAGTATAGAATTCATACTTTGTTGCATCGGAAGCCCTAGTTATTCCTAGGTCTTTATAGTCTTCTAATAACTTATCAAGTTTAGTCTTAGTCATTTATATTTATACGTTTTATAGGGTAGTATTTACATACTATACAGTATAATTGAACATGTATTTAATCATCAACCCTTACATATTGCTTAACGTGTTTTGCAATATCTTTGAAAGACGTTCCAGTATCATTTAAGATAGCTAACTTGTCTTGTTGTCTTGTACTTAGACCCATAAAACTTTCGTTGTCGGTGCCTGAGTCATTCATCTTAGGAAAGGTGTCTGACATGTTTCTGTTCTTGGAGTTACCTGTAATCTCACACAGCACACCAAGACAACAGTATTTATTTCTATGTCGTAGCTGACCGTTACCTTGTTTAAAGGTACCTGATTCTAGAGCGGCGACCCACTTTTCTTTTGTTACTTTTTTCATCTGTATTAGTCATTTAATTTTTTCTAATTTAAGATTCATTTTCATAGATGTCTGGCTCATCAGCAAGAAACTTGAATGAGGTAGCTTCTGCTGCCTTTATCATATCGCTCCAGTCATCTGCTATCGCTTCATCTATCTTTTTAATGAAGTACGTGTACCATATGTCTGCCACGCTACCTGCAGTTGGTGCAGGGTATGCAGTGTGTTCAAGCACCATCATCTCTCGCAGTTTCTTTAGTTTTGCATTCGTGTCAGCCATTTAAATTTTCCTAAATTTTTTTAGATATTGTCTCGTGTTAGATCAATTTCTTGACAACTAGGTTGAAACTTACTGCATACAAACGCCACATAGTCTATAGTTAGTGAGAATGCATTCCCACTTGTCCCAAGCATAAGATCTATGAAAGAGCTAAAACCTTTGTGCCATCTTTTATGGTACGGTTTACCGGTTATTAACCAAGGACACGCAGAGATTATCCAACCAATTCCGTAGACTACAGCTAGAGTTGGAACACTTATTGGAAAAATAAGAAGGAACAGATTAAACACAGCAACTATAGGCACTGTAAGGAACAGAGTCAATCGTCTAAGTAAGTCAGTCATTCTTCTAACATGTGCTGGTAAATTTGTGACAGTGAGAGGCCCCACTGTGGGCCGTGACAAGGCGTCTTATCTCCTTCCTGCCAAGCATAGGCGTGTGCCCACTCATGTATTAACATGTGAAGCATCATTGTCCTAGAGCTCTTGTGTACTGTGATCGTGAACCGTACAGGACGGTCCTCATCGTCCCAAACTAACTCAGTAGCTCCAACATAACCTGTTGAGCTTAAGTCTCTCCTATATACCCTTACGGGCACGAGAGGTGGGAACTCTCGTCTTAACTCTTTGACCCATTGTTTGAATTCGTCCACAGTTCTAAGAAATAATTGTAATCAAGTACAACATAGCTATCTGTGGTAGACTGTTGTATGTACAGCCATTCCTTGCTATGTTTTTTAGCTTGGGCAATCACTTTCTTGACTTCACTTCCACATGCTTGGAAGCCTGGCTTGCCCTTTACTTTGCACTCTACAATTGTCTCTTTGTTAACTAAATCTCCGTTGTCAAATTTTGCACCGGACATATTAGTTTTCTGCATGCCTAGATCATAGGCAACTTGCTCTTCAAAGTCGTCTCCAATTTCTCGCTTATTCATGCGCTTATGCCATGTCTCTATACTTCTGACCATTAGGTGTGTGTATAAAGAGCAGGCTAGTTAAAACCTTAGCCTCATAGCACTCACAAACTGTAAATAGCTCAGTATCAACGCCCGTCTCCGCACTTTGAATCTTTATTTCAGTGTCAAGATCGTAGTCAGCACATAGGTCTAACAGTTCTTTAAGTTTCATTGTACTTGTCCTGCAAACAGCTCTACAGTAGGTTTAGGGTCGTTGTTTTTATTTCCTCCAGCACCCATCTCATGGTGCAGAGAGAAACTTTCTAATGGTTGTTGATCAAAGTCTATGTTACCTACTCCATTCCTATAGCAGCCATCCTTATCAGGGCCATTATATGGTGTTAGTATAACACGAGCATCAGGATACATGTTATGTATCTTTGTTAGATGCTCTAGTAGCTCTGTTAGGTCCATAGGTGTAACGCTAATGGTATGAACATTGTTCCAAAGTACAGAGGCCATGCAATCCACCCTGTTCTACGAGTAGTGTCCCACATAGGTCCTTTAGCTTTTGTTATAGTTTTTTTCATTATAAGTATACTCTTTCAGGAGGTAGGGGATCACTCACAGGTAAGCCTTTCTTGGCTAGCCGTTCGCGGCGCCTGATCTCTTTTTCTCTATCCTTCTTCTCTTTTTCGATGCGCCTAGTCTCTCTCTTAGAGGCGTTTTGTGCTTTAGCTAGAGCCTTAAGTTCATCTGCAGCCTTACGTTCATCAACTATCTGTTGAAGAGTCTTAGCATCTGTAGCTATAATCTTAGCTTTGATCAGTTCAATCTGATCTAGACTTTCACCTTTGTACTTCTTCTCTTCGTCTGTGTTCTTGTTACGGTTGTAATAATTATACTTGTAACCAATACACGTAGTTATGTGTCGCTTGACCGAAGACTCATCGAACCAAGCAGTGCCATTAAGATCCCAACCATACATACCTTGAGAAGAGTAGGCACCATCCTTCTTCCGTCTTATTTTATACATGTGGCTCATAGGGACACCCTCACCTTTTCGGTAAGTATGATGCCGTCCTTTTTAGCCTTAGCTATTCTTGCTTTCTCTGCACGCTTACGCTTAGCTTCTATCTTAGCTGTTCTTGCAACAGCTTTCGCCTGTACTTCTGCTTTGTGGGCCTTGTATAGAGTCTCTGCATTATCCTCAGATGTACTTACTAAATCAAACTCTACTATAGACACATCACTAAGAGTTTTTCGGCCATAACTCATTTCTCTTGAGTTAATGCCTCTTAAAAGATGGCCTTTAGCTAGCTTGAGTGAGGACCAAGATTGAGGAGAAGTATAATCAAACTTATGAGGTCCTCTGTACGCTTGGTTTTTAGCTATGTACTGACCACTAGGTTTGTGATATATCCTATAAATTTTCATTAGTGTGCTAGACTCCAGTTATCGGCATACTTGCCTTCTGCTTTCATAATTACATCGAACTCTACTATGCTCTCCATGATCTTCTGGACTTCTGGCAGCATTACGTCTAGTTCATCAGGATGTACATCGAATACAAGTTCATCATGAACCTGCAGTATCATCTTAGATTTGAGATTGTTGTCGTCAATATAGGTTTGGATACGAACCATTGCCATACGTATCATGTCTGCATTAGTAGACTGTATGACGTTGTTGGCACCTTCTCTTTCAGCAGACCACTGGTCTAACTGTTCCTCACTATATATCTTAGGGATATACCTGCGTCTACCGAAGTAGTTCTCCGTGTATCCATGCTGCTTTAGAAACTGCCTTGAACCATCGAGGAAAGACTTTAAGCCTTTCATCTTGTTCATGTAGGTATTCATGATGGTTTTTGACTCACCCATCTCGATACCTAACTCAAGTGCTAGCTTTTTAGCTCGCATACCATAGAGCAGACCAAAGTTAACAGTCTTACATACTGTTCTCTGAGCTGCTGTAACCTGATCCATAGGGACCTGGTATACTACTTCAGATGCCACAGCCTTATGTACATCCTCATCATTCAGGTAAGCCTTGAGGAACACCTGTTCTTGACCCATGTGTGCCAAGATTCTCAGTTCAGCCTGACTGTAATCAACAGCTAGGATCTGGCCGCCCTCATACCGAGATATGAAAGCTTCTCTGATCCTTCTACCTACCTCAGAACGAGACGGTTGCTGTTGTACATTAGGCTCACTACAGCTCAGTCTTCCTGTTGCTGTTCGTGTCTGGCTAAAGAAGGGATGTATAAACCCTGTATGTCCACTGATATATTCAGGTAATGGGTTGATGTATGTTGACATCAACTTAGTATAAAACTTGTACTCAATGATCCTAGCCACGAGAGGCTCATCTTTCAGAGTGTCTAGTGTAGCAGCAGCAGTCGAGGCTTGGCCTGATGCTGTTTTGGGCACTTTAATGCCTAGCTTTTCTGGGATCTTTTTTTCTTCGTATAGGCATGCGCCTATATCCATTGGCCTAGTAAGAGATAATTCTCTACCAGCCATGGTATTTATTTCTTCTTGAAGGGTGACTAGCTTAGCTGACACCATATCTCTAAGCTCATGAAGCTTATTAACATCCAGCTTGATGCCTTCGCACTCTATCTTAGTTAGCACAGCCACAAGTGGCATGTCTACCTGATAGAAAAGGTCCTTAGCTGTAGCATTCTCTGGTCTGTTCAACAGCTGATGATAGATTCTATAGAGTCTGTAGCTATAGTCTGTATCCTCACAACAGTAGATACCTACTTGATTGACATCACAACTCATCATAGATGGGTTGGGATTTGTCTTACTCTTCTTAGGTATTAGTGTCTTAGTTCTAACCTTAATATGATTGATATGGTGTAACACCAGATCATCTAGGTTATGCTTAAGTCTGTCTCCATAGAGGCAGTAGCTTGCTACTATAGTATCAAAGTATAGGCACTTAACGTTTATGCCAAATCGATTTAACAGTCTAGCATCGAATTTAAAGTTATGTCCTATTTTTCTTATAGTCTCGTTCTCTAATGAAGGTCTAATAGTAGCTATAATATCCTCTTCACTTAGTTCTCCGTTGAAGGGGATGTAGTGAGCTACACCTTCTTCCCAACAGAAACCTATACCTACTATTCTTATCTCTTCGGAGTGAGTAGCTAGTGAAGTACATTCTAAGTCAAAGGTGTACTCTGATAGATTGTTGAGTATGTCCCCAAACTTTTCTAGGTCTTCTGATGTATTTATAATTGTATAGTTTAGGGGAGTCATATATATTATGTTGCTGCTCGGTATGCTCTACCTGCTGTAGCTTTACCTAGTGCGAATAGAATCACACTTATCATATGCCATAGTATTTCTTTGATAATTTTATTGAACATGTGTAAATATATCCACAGGTCTCTTGTCTTTAGAGCTTATCATGGATTTAATCTCAGCGTCCATTGCCTGGACGATTGGTGCTGCCGTGAAGTCTATGTTAGACACAGAGTGAGCTACCTTAACAAGAAGCTTACCTCCACTGCCTAACTCACTCTCACTGACATATATAATCTGACCTATTTTAAGGTCAGTATTTATAAAGATCCTTCTTAACGTGGTATCTGTACCAGGTAGGAAGTTTATATTCTTTTTGTTAAGTAAGATCTTATACCCACCCTTAATGGGTTCATGTATAGTGCAAAAGAATTTCATTCTTATTGTATTTCAAATCTAGCTACTCTATGTATCGTACTGTTGAGCATGCTAACATGGTCTTTGACAGAGAAGTACATAGATTTTAGGAAATCTGCAGTGGTTCTTATCTTCTGCAGATCCTCCCATATCTTTTCAGTCTTAGTGTAAGACAAGTCTTTACAATCGTCTGCAGTAATAGACACTGCGTCACCGTTAGACTCAAAGGATTGACGAAGGGCTTTAATTTGCATCCTCACCTTAGCTCTTGCCAACTTGACTCTGTCTTCTACTGTGTCTGCATAGGAGGTGAGTGTACCAAACCTATACATGACACTAACCTGATGTGCTTGTAGTGTCATCAAGTCAGCTGTCATTTCAGTCACAGACATCTGTTCTATCCAATCGTCTGTTTTATATTTCTGTATAATACCATAGATAGCTGTTATTAATTCAAGGTCTTTAACCTCTAGTATATCAGCAGGTAGGTCTACCTTTACTGTGTTAGTTATAGCTATTTGACTAGAGAAATCTGTTATAGTTTTTTTACTGTTTATTGCCATAAGATCTTTATAGATTGTGCGGGAGTCACCTTAGCAAATAATGCCGTGACTTCTACCCCGTCTTGGTGTAGGTGTCTGTCTAAGACAGCCCTACTTATATCCTTGCTTTGTTCCTTCAAGGTAAGGTCTACTGATATAATACCTGGGTTCTTTAAGGTTTGTATTAACCTTGTAAGGCCATCTGCATCACCACCCACATATGTAAACCAGTTAAGTGCATCCTTTATATACGCTTTACTATCGCTAGCAAATGGACCTGCATCTACCCTGTCTAGAATAATAACGTTGTACAGCACCATGTACTCTAGAATACTAAAGCAGTTAAGATAGTCAGCATCAGACATGCTTAGACCAAGCACATTTCGAGAGATGTCAGACCTGAATGCGAAGTTATCGCACTCAGGCATGATGTCAAATACAATATCAGCTACTGCGTTTACTATCTCTGATGTAAAGTCTGTAGTTGTAGTGACAAGCCCTGTCTTCTTTAGAAAGTATTTTTCTTTAAAGATAGACATGGTGTGCTTAAAATCGCACGGACTCTCATCAAAAGTTAACTTAACCATTATACAGCAGCTAGTAGTTTGTCTAACGTTTTATTTAATTCTTTAATGTCACCCATAGAAGCTTCAAACTCTTTTATAAGCACGTCTTCTTCTGAAGATGTTGTAAACACGGGTACAGTACGTACTCTTGGCTTAGTTTGTTTCTTTGTAGATGGCTTAACTAACGGGGTCTCAGCCGTTACCGTGCTCATATTTTTAATGAGTAACTTGTGCAACTCAACAGGTATACGAAGCGCAGTGGACTCAAAATTTATTGTCTCTTCACTCACTGATTTACCTGTCCTAGACACATAAGAGTGTACATAAGAGTCTCTAACCCCTATATGTTCTCTTATGAACCTATCATACATGTATAAATATAATATATTCTTAGTGTAGCCTGCGTAATCAGTTGGAGTTGACTTATCTATCTCTATAGGTAGTGGGTCAAGACTTAGTAAGTATTTTTCTAGTATGTTATGTGCATAGTAGACAGCAGAAAAACTTATCCCAGCCTTATGTGGCGGTGCAGTCCATGCTTGTCCCATAAGCGGGTTGCACATTTGTGTCTTATGGTTGCATGCGTGGTCATATGTATAGTTTTGAGGGTCATGATCCCAATTCTCTATGCCACCACAGTATGCATCAAAGTTAGCCTGCATCTGAGGCACACATGCATTATACATGTTGACTAGTCTATCTCTTACGTTGTCTGATTTGTCCTTGCTAGACAACTTAGTAAAGCCTCTAAACTTATAGGCTGTAGTTTTATTTAATAACCTATTAAATATAGAAGAGGACAAAGAAGCGGATTGAAGAATAGGTGCACAGAATGAAACAGCTATTGTTTCAGGTACTATGTTACACTGTTCGAACATCACTTCGCGTTTTCTTTCCTTCTTTACGCTGCGAAACATCTTAGATTTAAACTCTCTTTCTAAGCGTTTGAAATCCTGGTCTCGTGTATTGAAGTACTGAAAGCTAACATGTAGATCTTCATCTGAATATTCATTAAAGTCTTCAATCGAATACGTCTCCCTATCGGAGAACACAAGACCACTACCTGATCCGATACATATGTTTGCCTCGTCACTTACTAGTGTATACAGGTAGCAGGCGCTACCTAAAGGAGATAAAGGATCAACTAAAGCAAAGTCTGTTTCTTTAAACTCTTTTCTAATTTTATCTGCTAGGTCAGGCAGGATCCCACCTCCAGACTTATAAAAATAAGTGGAGGTAGGTCCTGTTATTGTTCCTTCAGATAAAATACCTCTGCTTCTTGATCTAAGTTCTTGATTATCTACAGGCAGGAATAGAGCAGACAGTACTCTGCTTACATTAGCAACAGAGGTATCTTTGAATATAAATTCTTCGTAACCTCCGTCAGGGAGAGTATGTACATACTCAACCCCTTCTTTAGAAAGCCTTTTCCGTGATGTCTTTCTTGGTATCTTTACTCTTAGACGCATTGGTAGATGTCTTTGTAATGTTTTCTTTATGGAATTTTATAGCGGACTTGATACTGTCACACAGTTGCTGCGTGGCAATGACTGCTCTTACTGCATCGTCATCTGTCTCAATATTTTGACAGTGATGTACATACGAGCACTTCAAAGCAAAGTACAGAACTGGGTCTGCTTTGTGCTCTTCAGCTAGAGTCTTGATAAGTCCCACGTATCTCGGGGGAATATCTACTGCCTGCTCTTTAGATACTTCTTCAATCTGAGCTGCAGTAATGTCTGGCTTGATATGAATAGGTAAGAATCCAGGCATCTCCTTGTTAAGTTTAAACAATAGAGCCTGAATGGATCTGTAGTTTACCTCATCAAGGTCACCATTGGAGTTCTTGTAGTGTTCCTTATCAATAAGCTTACTGAAGAGAGCCTTACGAGTCTCATCATTCATATCCACAGAGGCTACAACATCAAGTAAACGAATGGGGTTGCTGGTGGACATGGCCTCAGCAATCTTGTCACTATCTACTGTGCTCTTACCACGCTTAATCATAGGCCATAGAGATCTGATATTAGTATCCAGAACTTGATTAGCTCTGTCAATAATGTCTTGCTTTACTGCGCCACCGATGCCCACTGGTAGACATAGTGATGCTGTGTTGATCATGCTGTCCGGGAACTTAGTAAGCTCCTGGCCTTCCTCTCTTGTCGCCATTTCAACGGCTCTTGAGGCAAGAATAGCACGGTATAGAGATGCTGCTCTACGACCACTGATCCCACACTCTCTACGGGTAGCCTCATCTTCCTTCTTAAAGGCATCCTTGAAGGCGCTGATCAACTTGTCAATGACCTGAGTTACTGGTGCCTCTAGTGACTTCTTTAGCTCATTGTAATGCTTAGTGGCATCTACTAGAACCTCACGAATCTCAGCACCTATGTCCGCTAGCTTTCCATTGATAGTGCTATCAGACGTGTGGAATAGAGATTGATTAGTACCCCAGTATCCAAAGCCTACACCATCCACATCACCTACACGCTTGATCACCTTACGGCGATCGGTGCTTTTCATTTCTTCGAACTTGTCTAGACGAAGGTAGTAGGTGTGGCGATCAACTAGAGCGTCACTCATCTCTAGTGTACCACTGTCCCCGAACGGGTTCATTGTACTAAAGATAAAGTAGTTATTAGTTGGGATACCATGTAGCTTACGGCTACGAATGATCTCAAACAAGTTACTCTGACGATCTTCTGCACATCTGTTCAGCTCATCGAAAGCAATGAGCTCCTTACCCCAGATGGAAGAAGGTGTTGAGATGTATTCAACTGTAGGTGGATCAGCTTGAAGAGCCTTGATGCTAGGGTAACCTACAAGGTCCTCAAAATTGAGCTTAGATGCATCATAGATCTGATAATCAAACCACTTCTTAGGCTGGTCCTTGTGGATTCTCTTAGAATCTTCCCGTAGCGCAGACCCTATGGCCTTAACAAGCTCAGTCTTTGCAACTCCAGGCGGGCCCACCAACAATACAGGTTCACCCGACAACATGCCTGCGAAGATTGCTCTTTCTTGTGCTGCCGTGAAACCATGTATACCTAACTTAGAAAAAATCAAACAATTACCTCTTCAATCATGTGTGTGTTGTTATACGCTCTAGAGAAATAGTTATCCTCATGAGTGTAACCGAATAATACTGTTACTACACTCTTAATGCCAGGTACCTTAGGTGCTGGGCCTGTAGAGTTGTAGCCTCCGCCATCCTGCTTGCAATAAGCATGCCCATCACTGATAACAACGATGTGCTCATACTTATGTGCTGTTGCGTGCTCAATAATACAATCGAAATCTGTACCACCTGTGCCTTTAATGATGCCTTCTGACAGTTCTTTTGTGGTATGTTTTTCAATTCGATTACTAAAGCCCCAAACGAATTCAAGTTCGCTTGAGACATTAGTGATCAGTTTAACAATTCTAGGGAGGTGACTATACGTGCTCCCTGATACATCTAGATAGATAGGTAATAGATTATTGTCGAACTTATGTGTATGCTTGTGGGTCTTCCACATTACTGGGGTGTGACCACATGCAGCCATTATTAAGTCAGACGTAGATATAGACTTTGGCATTATCGGAGAGGAAGTATAAGTGCCTACTCTTACTCGTGCCTGTGTCCTTACATTGTGGAAGATGTTGTCAAACATCATCTTCTTAAACTTACTAAGATCAAACTTCTCAGTAACGTCGCTAGCTAGCTTCAATAAGTGAGCTGCTGACTTGGCACCTTTACCGGCGCCCGCACTGGATGCACCGACTTGATCCATAATAGCGTCTTTGATCGCGTCGGGCAGGTCACCTTGTCCTGGAGCAGTGTCTGGGCCTTGTTGCCCAGCCTCTTCTCTAAATCTTCCGGCGTCCTCTTGTTTGATCTTGTCTAACTCACTAGTATCTATTTCAATATGATCTACACCCTCAAGATCTTTATCTGTAAGTTCTTCACCACCAGCACCATGAGCACCTAGTAGTTTAATCTTCAGCGTCTTACCTTTGGGCTGTTTCTTTAATATCTCGAGGACCTCTTCATAGAGGTCATGATGAGAACAGAAGTCCTCTGTATTATAAAATTTAGTATGATACTTCGCCAGAGACTCTTCATCTCCTCCATCGTAGTTAAACACGCCGGAGGGTGTCAAGAGTTTGCTAAGCATGTTCTTCTGGTTAGCCTCTTCATCGTAGAAACTAGAGAAGAAATCCTCTGGCGAAATATCTGGCCTCATATTACATATGTAGGCATTAATACGAGAGTCCATGGCGATGTTGTGCGCAGTATTGTGCAACTTCCAATCGTCTGGGTCCTCTTCTGGTGTGCGTAGATGGAACATGTCTCCACCAATACAGTGCATCATCTCATGCATGAGCACTGTTTTGAGAGAGTTATCCTCTTTCATATGTTCATCCCAGAAAGTTCTGGCGATGAAAAGTGTACCATCCTTGGTAACACCCATGGTAGAGAATGTTGCATCTTCCTTCTCAATTACGACAATTCTATGAATTGCGTTGAGAATGAGGGTTGCATGATCTGGGAATATATCCTTCAAACAATCATATATAACCCTATAGGTTATGGGCAGGGGATTAGGCTCTATTACTTGTACAGCAGTCGCCTCTAGGTTACTATCAGGTTGTTCGCCCATATGTATGTCTTACTTTCGCCGGTTAATGTTGTTCCACATAGAGTTCCTTCTACAAATACATACTTACTAGTAAGATCTATAGGGTTCTCTACACCAGGCCGCATGATAGGGACGTCTCTAGTCTTCCATTCATTAGTCTTGACATTTCTATATTTGTCAGCTACTATGAATTTCTCTTCTTTCGTTTCAGAGTTATAGAAGTACTTAGTGACGGCACCTTTAGCAAGGCCACTATTCATAATTGGATACTGGGAATCAGATAGAGCTATATTTCTAATCTTACCCTTGACACCCACTACATCCTCATTAGTCCAGTTACCTTCAGAGTCTTTCTTGGACTTCTGAATGTTAGCAACTTGAGCCTCAGATATAAAGATCTGATTGGCTGAGTTCAATTTGTTCTTAATGTATGCCCCAACTTTACCAGCTGGAGACTGTTCATTGGCATCTAGATCAAAATTGATAAAGATCTTGTTGTCACTGAGCCCAGAACCCTTAGGAAGGGAAGTACCAACGTGTATCCAGAGCTTGGGGTATTTACTCCCCTTTATGCCGTGCCGTAGCACTTCTCCACTTAGGTTCCAAATGTTCACGATGAATACCGCCCTACTTTTGGTGCTCCATCCTTGATGCAAGCCTCTTGAATCAAGTCTCTTAGATATCCTTCGGTTCCTTCGTACTTGATCTTAATCAAAGCGAAGGCAGCTGACTTAGCAGATAGATAGGCTTCCAGCATTTCACCCTTATCTTCTACTGATTCTAAGCTCTTCGTAACGATAGTATTCATACCACTAACATCAATCTCCATTGAAGTGCTATAGTTGTTTGTATTAAACTTAGCTTCAGTGGTTCGAGTAGCCATTGCACCAACTGTTAGCTTGGTGGGGAAGGTGCTCATGTCTAGTCCAACAACTTGTTGGATCTCTTCTTTCGTTAGGTCATCTACTTCTTTGTTGTAGACTGAGGCAGCCAGCTCTTTGATTCTGTTCTGAGTGGCTTGGGTAACATTTTTTGGAAATAGTTCGTCTGACATATTTGATTTAGTTTTCTGTATATCTAAATGGTTTCGTTGTAAATTTTTTTAAAATTAACCCTTATAGGTCATTTTTTTAACTTCTTTACTCTAGCCATTATACGCTTAAAGTGACTTAAATAGTCACTCTTGATTTGACCCGTTTTATCTGGTTCTGCAAAACTAAGCTCTCTAACTACAAACGTAGGATGAGGTGCGAAGTATACTGTCTCTTCTTTGTTCTTCCAACCAGATGAGTTTAATACTGTAGATGGTTCTTCTCCAAAAAAGCTCTTATAAGCTATCTTACCTAAAAGCACTACAACCTTAGGTCTAATGAGTGCTATCTCATTTTTTAGCCTTTCGTTACATGCTGCTATATATTCATCTGCAGGTTTGTCATTTTGTGCTTCCTTATCTTTAAGTGAAGGGCGGCATAATACTGCGTTCGTGTAATAAGTTAAACCTTGATCGAACCCGGCGGCGTCAAGGACTTTTCTCAAAACGCCTCCGGAAGGAGAGCGCATATCCAACGCAAGTCCTGTTCCCTCCTCATAGATTCCTGGAGCTTCTCCAATGATCATCACCTCAGCTTCAGCTCCTTCAGGTATATCACCCCAGGTCTTCAATCCTAAGCGTCCTGGTGTCACGTCTAAGGAACTATCTCTCTCACAACGCTTTGTACCTAGATCACAAGCTGTGCACGCCTTATAAGTGGTCTGAAGGCCTGAGAAGCTAACTTGAACATCTGATAAATCTGTGGCCTCAAGTACTACCTTAGCTGAGCCCATACCAGAGTATGCAGTAGCTTCTTTAGCCTCAATACTACAGTGCTTGGTTCCATCTTTTTCTAAGAACTGCTGGTCTGAATCAGGTATTTCGTTATTTAGCATATTTTCCAGTTCTTTTAGAGTAAAACTACATCCCTTATAAGCTATAAACAGCTTTTTAAGCTTACCTATACTTATTTTCTTCTTAGGGAGGTATTTAACTGTTTTTTCTACATCTAAGAGTTGATCTTCTTTAATAAGTGTTAGATTTCTAGCTGTAGGGTATATATCCGTTATTTTAGCGAATATAATATCAAATATTTCAGTAGGAAGAAAGGCTAACTTTAATTCAGCCTTTTGCCCTTCTATATCACTTACTGCTGAGACAATACTAGCATAAGCTTCAACAAAAAACCCTGTTTCGGCATGATATGCACGAACAGGGATTATATGTCGAGTCCACCCCAACCTTTGTTTCCAAAGGTGGTAGTAGTATAGCTTGTCTAGTTCTGCTTCATCAGGTTTACTATCATCTTTGCTGACTTCTGCCATGAAAATCCACTTGTTGCTTGTGTAGCCCTTTTACCCATTTCACTTAGAAACTCTTTTTGTTTTTTGGCTTCTAAAGCGTCTTCGATAGCTTGTTTAAGGCTGTCGATAGTGATATTGTACCAATTAGAGTCTCCATGAAAGAACTGACCATCATTTGCAACTATGAGCTCATGTTCTTTATCCGGATGCACCTCTATACAGTTATCTGTAGTACAGTAGTCTGTATGAGCTGTATTAAGTGTTGTAATACAGGGCATTCCATATGACATCATCTCAAACAGAGGTAGATTCCACCCTTCACCTTTAGAAGGACTTACAAAGAAATCAGCCTTAGATAGGGCAGCATGCAGTTCTTGTTTTTCCTTCGTAGGTGGCATTAGAATCAAGAGGAACTTGCCTTTTCTAAATACCTTTATGCCCGATTTAGTATGTACAGGGTACATAAAGCGGCTATTAATAAAACCATATGGGAAATTATCATGTATAAAGGGATTAAACACAAAGGAAACTAGAACAATGGGCTTTTCTTTGCCTATTTCTATACAAGCATCTATTAACTCAGGATGTCCTTTTCTAGACTCATACTTACCTGCTGTAGACAGGATAAGAGTCTCAGGATCTAACTTTGTAGGGGCTATAGCAGCTTCCCATACAGGTATTGAGTCTTGATTAACATCATAAGCGGGTAGACTGGCTACCTCACTAAATTTAAACGCGTGAGGGATTACATGTACACCTTTAGTGTAGTACTTTTCTAGTACCTCTTTACCCCAGGTAGAGGCGGTGCACATCGTGTCAAGCTTGGTTAAAGCCTCTATCTCATTAACCTTTAAACTACCTACTTCAAAAGTAGTCATACCAACCTTACGGCCTGTACATTCTTCTATTTGGTTAGGTATATCGGATAGATGCCAAAAACAGAAAGTAGGCTTAGAAGGATCAAAATTCTTCGTAGCTTGATCTATAGCTCCACCTTCTATAGGTGGTTGGCCTTGTATTTGCCCAATAGGCTTAAATCCAATGGTATTATCTAGTTTTAATAGTTCACCTAAGTAACCTATACTCGCTACACCATAACCAGTGGTATTTACCGGACCAACGTAATTAAATGTCATCTGTTTTCTTTTTTAGATCTACTAGCATCTTCTTAATTTCCTCTATTTCTAGAGTTAATTCTTCAATCGCTATTTGTAGCATCTCTGGTGTCTTCAGGGGAGTTGGAAATGTTATCCCCTCCTCCATTGGTCCTGGAAACGTCGTTCGTGTTATGTATGACATAGTCAGGAAATATCTCTTCCATTACATCTGGATTAGCCGGAACAACAATATTAGCACTGCTACTGGCTACCTGGATATATAATACATCCTTCTCTTCTGCAAAGTCTACTGAGTATAATGAATATACAGCTGTAGTGTGTTCTGCATTATCTGGGTGAGTCTCTATATAATCCTCTACATGGATTATCTTTTCTGGAGATACACCTCTGACATTTTCTATATAATCAAATATGATTGAAGTTTCCATTATATAATTCCAACGTGTTTTAAAGCTATACTAGTCCAAGTTTCGAAAGCATCTTCGCCCTCTGCTTTATATAACGCCTTAATTTCGGCGGGACTATAAAATCTACCTTCTATCTTTTCTGTTTCTTTAACAGTGATATTACGATTAGATGCATCACAGGTCATTAAAAGGCCCAAGTGCACTTTACCTACTTCATTAGTATCATCATAAATGATTTCATTAGTAGGTTTAATATCTAAATATTCTCCTGTTAGTTCAACATTGAGCTCCTCAAAGAGCTCCTTATTGGCGTTGTACATAACGGCCTCTTTATTACTCAGGTGATCATCGACATAGTCTACATGTCCACCTACACCTACAGAGAGTTTGTTATGTAGTCTGGTTTCATTCCCTTTCTTCAACCTGGCGTAAAGGAATAAACCCTTGCCACTTGACACCAAGATATACGGGATAATCTGCAGGTAATTAGGGTCTACTTCTGCTTCTTCTCTTTCTTTGTAGAAGCCTACTCTATTAACAAAGTCTAGTAGAGTTTTTGCTGAATGAAGTGTTTTCATTGCAGCTAAATAATCTTGTTTAGGTACGACCAGAATTCTCATATTTAAATTTTATAAGGGCTTTCTGATTAGTTTCAAACGTTTCAGAAAAGCAGGCAAGACATGTGCTTATGTCTTCAATTAACGTACGATCTACTTTAAAGTGATCTATAGAGTCACCGTCTTGATATCTAAATAGTTCATAACTTACCATAGCATCCAGGATCTTGCCTATACTTTGGTATGTAGTTAGCTTTATCTTACTCAGATATAAATCGGATAAAAATCCGGCTATACTAACTATCACCTTAGGGGCGTGTGCTACTAAAGTAGTGGTGCTACACTCTATTTCTAGAGCTTTACAATAAGCGGAGAACATGTGCAGAAAATGAAAAACGAAGTCCACTGCTTCTGCAGAGACCTCGTTCCTCAATTCTCTCTTTAATTTATCAAGTTCGAGACCTGGATCCTGCATAGCTGTCTACAAGTTGATTATTTGCCCTTGTAGCTTCTTTGATCGCCATATCTAAATATGTGGGATCAATGATGCCATACAGGTTAGTATATGCATGAGGATCCTTGAACAACAAGTCCTTATACGGCATTGGCACCATTGTGATGCCCCTATCGTTTTCGTTAATTGTCCCTCCATTACGGAGAGCCTTTCCTATACGATTTTCAATGATAAACTTCCACCAGTTGCCAGCGTCACCTTTCTTGTTGACAGCGACAGCCACGTAGATTTCCTCATTGTGAGACAGAAACAGACCTACATATCTTTGGCTATAGTTATCCAGCTTGGTGTTGGATTGACTGTAAGTCATAGTGTTGGTTACCTTGTTCTTCTTCGGTTTAATGAAGTCGTACCAACTGTAGATAGTTCCTATTTTTGTATTAACCTTTCTCATACTAACTTGATATATATATATGTGTATATACTTCGGACTAACTAGTTCTTAGCCTTTACGTTACGAGAGATGTAACGAATCACATCGTTAAAACCATCCGTCGAATCGTTCAGGTTGCTAATTGTAGTTTGAGTACTTGGGCTAATGCCCATGAACTCGAGAACCTCACCCGCCTTGTTAATACGTGGGTAGGAAGAGGTCATCTTACGGTTCTTGGTGTTACCCGTAATTGCGCACAAAACACCTAGTACATCGTAAGCCTTACCCTTACGCATTGAGCCAGTGTTCTTTTGGTACTTTCCTGAACGAAGGGCATTGAGCCACTTCGTCTTCATTGATCTATTAATCATATGCTATATTATCCAGTCGTTCTTATCTAAGCTTTCAAAAGCTATGGGACATACGTCCTTCTCAACTATACATTGAAACATCTTACGAGCAATAAATTGTATTTCAGGCTGAGCATCAGCCTTTGCTCTTAGTTTATAATAATTAGAGAAGGACCTTAAATTCATGACAGTAACTCGTTCTGTCATATTGTGTTGAGGTAATACACCTCTTAAAAACTCGCGAGCTCTTTTGTACTGGGCATTATCTATCTTACCGTTGTCCCTGGCTGATTTTGTGTTAGCCATAGTACTTTGGTACCAGTTATTAGCCTTAGTGCAGAGCTCAGAATACTCGTTTTGAAGAAGTCCAGAATTGTGTACTTTATCTAGAATTGATGATACGTCGTCTGGCATAGATAGGAACGTACTAGGCATAGTTCTATACCTACCACTCATTCCTGAGTGAGAGGCAATCCTATGGGTCATATGTTGCCTATCTAGAGCTATAGGTAGCTTAATCCAGAATCTAAATACGACGGACTCGAATGGCACAGAGTGCTTAAGATCAGCGAGCATGTGAACTATTTTAGACACATCCTCAACTGTTTTTGCTTGTTTCGTTATGAGTTCAGAGCTACTAGTCCATGCAGCATCTGCTATGGCTCTGTCGCTTCCCATGAACTCTTGTAGTTCTACTTGTATTTCGTTATTATAGTCTTCCATATATAGATGGGTATTATTTCTTATGACACTTTCTTATAGTAAACTTTATATTCTTTTCACCCATCTCAACACCTTCCTGAAAAAAGTCCATCCAGATAACCTCTGGGAACTTAAACTCATGGAAGTGCTGATTATGGTAGGTGATACACCCACAGTCATACCTATTAGTTTTTAGATGTGATGTTCTATATACTATAGTGTAGGAGTCTTCATACTCATGTGTGTATGGTAGTCCGCATTTGCCTACGTCTTCTTTTTCAGCAGACAGGGACAGAGCACACAGTTTGTCACGGGATACGAAAAAGCAGTTACTTTCCTGGTTTACTTCCTTCTTCTTTCTCTTTGGCATCTTTTATATATTGTTGTTCTATTAGGTCTCTTATAGATTGTAGGCTTTTTAATGCTTCGTCTATAACAAAGGCGAGCATACCCGCTGGTAAATTATCAGTCTCATAGCCAATAGGTATGCGTTTATTTGTCATATTTCTATCTCCAGGATGCATTCACTGCATCCACATTCTGCACATATACTATATAAATCTACATCTATGTCTATATCTTCTATAAGACTAGATATCGTCGTGTACGTCTTCCCAAACATATTTTGTATAAAACGAGTTTATAATAGTACCTATACAAGCTATAACAAATATCACGCCTATTGCCCAGGTTAGATAGTACTTCTGATCTGTGCAGTTTTCTATCATGAACGCAAAGAGAAAAGGAGGTACTAACCCTAAGGGAAGTAAGATGTGGTGTAAACTAAAGTCGAAGGCTAGCTTTTTTCTTCTAACTGCTTTCTTCATTATCTATTTCCACTATTAGAGGTGCGTAAACAGGCTCATAAGCTTCATCACAAGAACAAGCATTATAGTGCGTCGCCCCATTTAATTCAAATGGCTTGCCTTTCCGAGCAGAGTGTATGTGCCCATAGAACCCAGCTTTTAATTCAGAAAGATTAGCTACTGTCGCCGCCAGTATTTCTGAACCTAAAGCTGTCTTACCAAACATCCTGTCAATCTCACCGAGTCGCGGAGGCGAATGGCACAAAAGAATATTAGTGTCGGCAGGGATGAGATCGCATTTACTCTTCATCCAAGGATGATCTGAGTCTGCTGTAGCGTTGTGGCCAGGACCACCTTTGTACGCCAGGCCTTGTCCATCTCGATTCTCAAGAGCGTTGAAGGCCCAATCATAAAAGAATGGGCTCCAGGGAAGGCCATAGATCTTAAGGCCACACAGCTCGACTGAGCTATCCTGTAGATAGTGGATATTAGGGAACGAATCTAATATTTCTTTAAAACTATCCGACTTAGTCTGAGGTAAAAAGTCGTGGTTGCCAGCAATGCATACTCTATGCGTAGGCCCCTCTACTGTAGAGAACCAATGTATAAAGTTATACACCTCAGAGTAAGTACCCTTATTAGTCCAGTCTCCTGAATGGACTAAAATATCACATTTAGGTATCGATATCTCTTCATTCCAATTATGTGTGTCTGATATAGCCGCTATTTTTACCATCGTATTCTAAACCAAGTATCACCATTATAGGCACCTGTGCCTTTATCTATGATTGTATACCCTTTTTCAAGTAGATACTGTTCAGCTTTATGTTCTGCTGGAGCCTCTACTGTAACAACAGTGCCAGTATGGCCTGTCGTGGATGCCCTTCTCACTGTATAGTCTACATCTCTGGTAAATGTAGCAAACATACCATCTATAGTATCTGTGTGGTGTGTCTTATTGTTTTCTTTGGCTTGTCTTGCGTCCATTTATAATTGGTTCTCTACTTCTTGCACTTTGTTCTTCCAGGATATACGGAAGTTTGCATTAGTGTACATCCTTTCGTGTCTATCAGGCTCTTCAATAGTGTAACCTATCTTAGCTAGATAGTCTCGAATGTATTCTTCAACTCTTTTTCTTAGGTCGTAGCTTTTA
>TARA_R110002074_G_scaffold152936_1_pt1 | contig 194504 bp, 185 predicted proteins | sample TARA_R110002074 | Tara Oceans TARA_R110002074 (sample SAMEA4397215) | marine metagenome | biome: Polar Biome; feature: [MIX] marine epipelagic wind mixed layer (ENVO:01000061); material: water (ENVO:00002006), including particulate matter (ENVO:01000060) such as... | depth...
TATCACACAATACAGGGCGAAATAATGTCGTCATGCAAAGGTCTCTTAAAATTACATTTCCAAAAAACTGGTTAATCTCAAATAGTTCACAAGCAATTGCGGCGGCTTCTCCGGGTGATACAGCATTCATGCAGCTAGTGTTACAGGATTTGAATCAAAAAATGACGCCGCAACAGTTTTTGAAAACCCGACTGGGGATAAGCGGAGTTATCAGTGAGGCGCCGTTATCGATAGGTCCTTTTGTTGGCCATACGGTAGTCGTTAACGGTAAAACCCCGTATGGGCAGAGAAAAATGCGCGTGGCGGTGGTATACGACGGGCCGCGCGCCTTTATTCTTTTTGCGGCAACTAAGAAAAATAATAGCTTTGAACAATTTGATGTGCAATTTCTTGCAAGCATTAACAGTTTTTCACGGCTCAGTAGAGACGATAGAAAAAACGCTACCGAATTGACATTGCAGCTTACCAGGGCTGTACGTGGCATGGTTATGCGCGACTTGACGAAAGCCTCGCCTATTACTCACCACGCAGAGGATCAGCTGCGGCTTTTAAATGACCTTTTCCCCGTGGGAGAGCCTAAATCAGGTGACCTGATGAAGATAGTCCGTTAAAATTACGGGTCATATTGAAAATTATTTTAATCAAAGCGCCTATACTGTGTGCCGAGAGCAAAATCACCATTTAAGTAGGAGTTACAGATGTCTTCAAAGAATTTAACGTTAACGGACAACGAGAGCGGAAAAAGTATAGAGCTACCGTTACTGGAAGGCACCTTGGGCAACCCTACCATTGATGTTAAAGGCATTCCTGGCGCGCTAGGCTACTTTACACACGACCCAAGTTTTGGCACGACGGCGAGTTGCGAAAGCAAAATTACGTTTATTGACGGTGATAAGGGTATTTTGCTGCATCGTGGCTACCCTATTGAGCAATTAGCTGAGCACAGTAGTTATATTGAAACGGCCTACTTGCTGATTCATGGCGATTTGCCAGATAAAGAAGAGTTTGAAAAGTTTAGTACGGTTATTCGTCGCCATACGATGATTAACGAGTCCCTGAAAACATTTTTTGGTGGCTTTCGACACGACGCTCACCCGATGTCTATGATGATGGGCGTCGTCGGATCGTTGGCTGCTTTTTATCATGATGGATTGAATATGAATGATGAGGAGCACTTAATGATTTCGGCTCACAGGCTTATTTCTAAGCTGCCAACCATTGCCGCGGCTTGTTATAAACATTCGATTGGCGAGCCTATCGTGTATCCGCGCAATGATTTGGACTATTGTGAAAACTTACTTCATATGATGTTTTCAGTGCCCTGTGAAGAATACGTCGTTAGCCCAGTCGCGGCTAAAGCATTAAATTTATTGTTTATATTACATGCCGATCACGAGCAAAACGCCAGTACATCAACGGTCAGACTGGTAGGTAGTACGGGGGCGAATCCGTTTGCCTGTATTTCGGCGGGTATAGCGGCGTTATGGGGCCCAGCTCACGGCGGAGCTAACGAAGGCGTTTTGAAAATGCTAGAGGAAATCGGTAGCGTTGATAATATCCCTAAGTTCATAGCTAAAGCTAAAGACAAAGATGATCCTTTCAGGCTCATGGGCTTTGGTCATCGCGTGTATAAGAATTTTGACCCTAGAGCGACCATTATCAGAAAAGTTTGTTACGAAGTTCTAGCCGAAACCGGAGTCGAAGACCCGATGTTTGAGTTGGCTATGAAGTTAGAAGAAGTGGCATTGCAGGATGATTATTTCGTTGAGCGAAAGTTATACCCAAATGTTGATTACTATTCGGGTGTTATTTATAAAGCGTTAGGTATTCCTGTAAGTATGTTTACGGTGATGTTCGCTTTAGCAAGAACGTCTGGTTGGGTCTCGCATTGGTTGGAAATGATGGCGGATCCTGACGGTAGAATTGGACGTCCTCGTCAGCTCTATACTGGCGTGAAAGAACGTGACTACGTAGCGCTAGATAAGCGCTAAATTGCGGCAGGACTAAAGTAGGGAAAAAGCACAGCGCAGGCTGTGCTTTTTTTTGCCTGGCAAGTTTTAGAAGAGGTTGTCAATAACTTGTTGCTGCTCGACGCGTGAATTATTAAGCTGGTGGCTTGAGGTATCTAAAGCGGGTACGTTTTCTTGCCTAAAATATTCAAAAATAGCACTTGGATTAGCGGGGTCGGTTTTAAATCCTGTATTGGGATCAATCAAAATACCGACGATGCCGTCAGGCTGTGATAGTGCTATGTTCGGAGTGCCTTCGAGAGCTTTGCTCATAAAGTCAATCCATATGGGCAAGGCGGCGTGCCCACCTGTTTCTTTGTTGCCCAATGGCCGGCTGTTGTCAAAGCCGACCCAGGTGACGGCAACCAGGGATGGGTTAAAGCCACTAAACCATGCGTCGCGTTGGTCATTGGTCGTGCCTGTTTTGCCCGCCAAATCAGTTCGCCCAAGACTTAGGGCTCGCCGGCCTGTGCCGTGACTGACAACGTCTCGTAATAAAGAGTTGGCGAGAAAATTTAATTGTGGCGAAATAACGCGCGGAGCGTTTTTAGGCGTCGGGGTCGTTTTATCAGCTGTCTCACCGCTAATTAGTGCGTCATCAGTTTCTAACGGGGTGAGGCTAACCGAGACCGATGGCGCCTCTTCTACAGTTAATGTTTTATCATTTTCGGTGGCCAGCAGAGGGTTGGCCTGAAATAATTCTTCACCAGAATAAGAAACAACGCGGTCAATAAAATAAGGTTTTATTTGAAATCCACCGTTGGCAAAAACGGAATAAGCCGTTGCCATTGTGTAAGGGTTCGCGCTACCGCTACCAAGAGATAGCGAAAGGTTTTTAGGCAGGTCAGCTGGATTAAAGCCAAATCGAGTTGCAAAATTACGCACATAGGAAACACCAATATCTCTTAGAATTCGAATAGAAACGAGATTTCTGGAGTGAGTCAGGGCTTCGCGTAATCGAGTAGGGCCAAAAAATTGCCCGCTGTAATTCTCGGGTCGCCATTGCCGCTCGAGCCCAGCGTCGTTGAAAACGACTGGGGCGTCGTTAATCAAGGTTGCAGCCGTGTAACCTTTCGATAAAGCGGCAGTATATAAAACAGGTTTGAAACCAGATCCTGGCTGGCGTTTAGATTGGACGGCCCTATTAAACTTACTGGAGTAGTAGTCGTAGCCGCCGACCAGAGCGGTTAAAGCGCCATCTGCTGGATTAAGCGCGACTAACGCACCTGTTACATCGGGCACTTGCGCCAGTTCATAACTGGAGCTTCCAGGTCTTTGGCGCACACGAATAATGTCGCCTACAGATAAAATATCTGTGGCTTTGCTCGGCGCTTTCCCTTGCTTGTTTTCATTGATATAAGGCCACGCCCACTTTAAATCTTGCCATATAATTTCATGGCTACGGTTATCAAGCGTCACGACCTGAATGCTTTGTTCTGACGAGCTGGTAACCAGCGCAGGTAGCGTTTCTCCAATATTTTTATGAGTAGATAAGGGGCTGGAGTGTAACGCATTGAAATCGATACTCGTTAAATCGACGTGTCCCAATATGCCCCGATAACCGTGCCGTTTATCATAGTTATGCAGGGCGTTTCTGACGGCAAGGTTGGCGGCATTTTGTTGGTAACTATCGATAGTGGTGTAAACGAACATGCCCGAGGTGTAAATTTCATCGCCATACAGCTTAAACATCTCGTCGCGCACCATTTCTGCAACATAGGGAGCCTCTAGTTCGTTGGACGCGGAACGCGCTCTGGCGGTAATTGGTTCACTAACTGCAGCATCGAATTGAAGCTGGTCGATGTAGTTAAGGCTTAGCAGTCGATTTAATACATAATTGCGCCTTGCGAGTGCTCTATCAGGATTGGTGATTGGGTTAGAGCTAGAAGGTGCTTTAGGCAGGCTTGCAATCATGGCCTGTTGCGCCAGGCTGAGTTCTTCGAGCTTTTTCCCGTAGTAAACCTCCGCGGCGGCAGCTATGCCGTATGAGCGATGGCCAAGGTAAATTTTATTTAGATAGAGAGAAAGAATGTCCTGTTTGCTGAGTTGTTGTTCGATAGCGAACGAAATTAATATCTCACGTAATTTTCTTAGATAGGTTTTTTCTGAACTTAAAAAGAAGTTACGGGCTACTTGCATGGTAATCGTGCTGCCTCCCTGCCTTTTTTCTCCAGTTAATACCAGCTGAGTTGCCGCGCGAGCGAGACCCATAAAATCTACGCCAGAGTGTTGGAAAAAATCCTTATCCTCGGCTGCGAGAAAGGCATCTATTTGCAGTTGTGGGATATCGGCATATAATATTGGAATGCGTTTTTTTTCGCCGAATTTGGCGATTAGTAAGCCGTCCTTACTGAAAACGCTAAGGGGGGTTTGAAGCTGAATGTCATTGAGTGCGCGGGTGTCAGGTAAATCAGGGATAATGATGAGCTTGACATAAACTCCAATAACCCCCGCCAGAAGTAGGCTAAAAATAAGGAGCCATTTGAAAATAAACTTTAAAAATGGAAAAGCTCTGTGTGTTTGAGTCATACCGATAGGGGCTTGAAGGTTTATTAAAGGTTGGGGTTTGCCGGGGTATTGTATTAGTATTGTGAATAGAATCACATTAACACACGCTGAAATAATAGATTTTTAAAAAAAGCAGAAAAATTATAAATTAAAGCTATACTCAAGCTAAGTATTGTTAGTCATTGATTTTATAGTTAAACTGAACTCATATTTATATTGTCTTGTTATTTTAAAGATGTATAGAAAAAGGAAAAAAAAGGATGTCTTTTTTCAAGCGAATTAATCCCAATGTACTGGGTATTGATATTAGTACCTCAGCTGTAAAACTGATTGAGCTGAGCAGGCATGGCGCGCGTTTTCGTGTGGAGTGTTATGCGGTAGCGGCGCTTCCAGAAAACGCCGTGATTGACAATAATTTTGCCGATATCGATGCGATTGGTCAATCCATAAGAACGGTCGTTGAGCGTTCTGGAACAAAATTAAAACAGGCGGCGGTGTCGGTTACAGGCTCTGCGGTGATCACCAAGATTGTAACTATCCCAACCCCTGAAAATAATGATGACCTAGTGTCTCAGGTCGAGTTAGTAGCCGATCAATATATTCCTTATTCACTTGACGAAGTTAATTTAGACTTTAGTGTTATTGGAGCTAATGAAAAGAACAAAGGCATGGTCGACGTTCAACTCGCGGCGTCGAGACGGGAAAATATAGACGACAGGGTTGCGGTATTAGATTTGGCTGGTCTTAAAGCTAGGATTGTTGACGTTGAAGCCTATGCGCTAGAAAATGCATATGGCCTTTTGAAAAGTGCCTTGCCAGACTACGGGCCAGAGGCAACCATCGCGATAGCGGATACCGGGGCTAATGTTACAACGCTCAATATCATTCATAAAAACAAGGTTATATATTCAAGAGAGCAGGGTTTTGGTGGTAAGCAGTTAACAGAAGAAATTCAGCGGCGATATGGCCTGTCCTATGAGGAAGCCGGAATGGCAAAGAAGCACGGTGGTTTGCCAGACAGCTATATAACAGAGGTACTAGATCCGTTTAAAGAGGTTATGTGCCAACAAATAGGTCGCTCCCTGCAATTCTTTTTCTCTTCAAGTTCGCAGCATAGCGTAGATCAGATAGTTCTTTCAGGGGGGACGTCCTCTTTGCCGGGTATTGACGCGTTGTTGGAAGAGAAGTTGGGGACGCCGGCAACCGTCGCCAACCCGTTCTCTCAAATGTCGCTAGCGGCAAAAATTAAGGCGCAAGCCTTGAGTAACGACGCACCAGCCTTGATGATTGCGACTGGGCTTGCGTTAAGGAGTTTCGATTAATGGCTAGAATTAACCTTCTTCCCTGGCGTGAAGAGCTTCGTCAGCAGCGACAAACTGATTTTTTGATATTTCTGGGGGTCGGTATTATTGCTTCGATTGTGATTATGATAGGCATTCATTTTACGATAGAAGGTTTTATCGACAATCAAGGTAGCCGTAATCGCTTCTTGCAAAATCAAATAGCTGTTTTAGACAAAGAAATTAAAGAAATAAAAGAGCTAGAAAAAACGAAAGGCAAATTGTTGGCCAGAATGGAAGTTATTCAACGACTGCAAAGGAGTCGACCAGAGATTGTTCACATGTTTGATCAGTTAGCTAAAACAGTGCCTGAGGGCGTTTATCTCACTAAGTTTAACCAAAGTGGCACCAACCTGTCGATTGATGGGGCTGCACAATCTAACACCCGTGTTTCGGCTTACATGCGAAGCCTGGAAGGTTCGCCCTGGTTAAAAGGTACTGACTTAAATGTCATTCGATCTAAAGGTGTTGATGCAAATAGTTTCACCTTAAAGGCTACCCAATCTAAAGTTGGGGAACCCACGGAGGAGAGATGAAATGAATTTACAAGACATTAATTGGGATTTCAATGAGGCGGGTAATTGGCCACCGCTAATCAAATTATTGGCCATTATATTAGCCAGCCTAATTTTAATGGGGGTGTGGGTTTACTCTGATACGTTAGATCAGTTAGACGCCTTGAGTAAAGTGGAAAAAGAAGAGCTTGTTTTAAAGAAAACGTTTGAGAAAAAGCAGGAAAAAGCTGTAAATCTTGCTGCTTACAAACAACAGCTAAGTGACATGCAAAAGCAATTTGGTGCAATGTTGCAACAGCTCCCAAATAGAACGCAGATAGCTGACTTGTTGGTTGATGTATCTCAGGCGGGGCTTGCGAGTGGCTTAGAGTTTAGTTTGTTCCAGCCCTTGGGCGAGTCAAGAAAAGATTTTTATGCTGAAAAGCCTATTAGGCTGACGGTTCAGGGAACGTATCACGAAATTGGTGAGTTTGTCAGCAACCTGGCCGCTCTGCCGCGTATTGTGACACTTCATAACGTTTCGTTAACGCCTAATAGAGTCAAAGGGAGTCTGACGATGAACGCCACCGCGAAAACCTATCGTTATTTAGATGAGGACGGCAAATAATGATGCTTTTTCGTCTAGATAAAACTATCAAGGCTTGTGCTTTAATAGCATTAGCCTTTACCTTGCCCGCCTGTGTTGGCGAAGAGTTTGACGACTTAAAAACATTTATAGCGCAAATTAAAGCAAGGCCAGCAAAACCTATAGAACCAATGCCGGTTATAGAGTCTTATGAGTCTTACACGTACGACTCAGAGTCGTTAAGGGACCCTTTTGCAAAAGTTGACGAGCCGCAGCCTTTGAGTGAAGTTATGGCAATTGATGGGCCTGGCCCCGATTTAGACAGAGGAAAAGAAGAGCTGGAATCTTATCCGTTAGATACGTTACGTATGGTCGGCACTTTATCAAAAAATGGTCAGCTTTGGGGGCTTGTTAGGGCAAATGATGGCGTGATACACCGCGTTCAGAGCGGTAATTATTTAGGACAAAATTTTGGGAAAGTCATCCGAGTACAAAATCAACAGATTGATCTTGCCGAGTGGGTCATCAGTACGACTGGAAAGTGGCGTGAAAGAGACGCGTCACTGGCTCTGGCCGAATAAAAGCGAGAATTGATTATGAAACAAGTAAACAAGGGAAAGTTCATGCATAAGTTAATGATAAGTGAATGGGGCGTAAAAAAGCTGCAAAAAACGCATCTTATTAAAGCGTTATTTGTTATGACCTGTTGGGTCTCAATGTCGCTTGTCACTGTTAATGCGGCCGTATTGAAGGATATTCAGTTTTCTGGGCTTCCGGGCAATAAAGTGCAAATTGAATTAGCGTTAGACTCCGCGCCGGGGCAGTTGAAAAGTTTTAGCACAGATAACCCTGCGCGTATTGCTATTGATATGGAAGGCGTGAGTAATGCAGCTGGAAAAGCTACGATTCCTATCAATATTGGCAGCGCGATCAGTGTTAGAGCACTAGAAGCAGGAGGCAAGACGAGGGTTGTTTTGAACTTAAGTAACGCGGCGCCTTATGCAACAAAAGTAGTTGGCAATAGCATCTTTTTGACATTAGGCAGCGTACCAACTCATTCTGTTGCCGTTGCCGAGGCATCTCAATCAGGAATGGCATCAAATGCGATTGACGGTATAGATTTTAGACGGGGCGAAGAGGGAGAGGGTCGTGTCCTTGTGAGCCTTAATAACGCATCGGCTGTGGTTGACGTTAAAGAAGAGGGTGGCAAAGTCATTATCGATATTAAAGATACGTCTGTATCGCCTGCATTAGCAAACAGATTAGACGTATTAGATTTTGCTACACCAGTAAAAACGATAGACGTAAAGCCATCGGGTAAAAACACTCGTTTATCTATAACGCCCATTGGGGCTTATGAGTTCTTGTCGTATCAAATGGATGAGCTGTTAACGGTCGAATTTAAGCCGCTTACAAAACAGGAACAAGAAGATTTGGCAGCGGAAAAATTTCCATTTACGGGTGAAAAATTATCACTTAATTTCCAAAGCATAGAAGTTCGATCTGTATTGCAACTATTGGCTGATTTTACCGATATGAATCTAGTTGCTAGTGATTCAGTTGGCGGTAGTGTCACCTTACGATTAAATAATGTGCCTTGGGATCAGGCGCTGGATATTATTTTAAAAAGCAAAGGCCTGGCTAAGCGCATCACCGGTAATGTGATGATGGTGGGTCCACAAGCGGAAGTGGCCGCGCAAGAAAAGCTTGAACTAGAAGCGAAAAAACAAGTGACAGAGCTTTCACCGCTCGAGACCGAATTTTTCAGCATCAGTTACGCCAAAGCCTCAGAATTAGCGACGGTGTTGAAAGCATCCGGTGGTGGGGTAAACAGAGGCGATCAGAATGAAAGGCTCATCTCTAGTAGAGGTGGGGTGTCAGTTGACGTTCGAACCAACACATTATTAGTTCAGGAGACGGCTGATAAATTAGTTGAAATACGCCGAATTATCGAGCGGCTCGACAGGCCCATTCGCCAGGTGATGATTGAATCACGCATCGTGATCGCCAATGATGACTTTACGCGTGATTTGGGTGTTAGGTTTGGTTTGCAGGGAATTGATCATACTGGGGCAGGAGCTACACCAGTAACCGGAGACTCAGTAATTGCAGGTGGTGGTGGCATAACAAATGGTATAGCCAATAGTCCGTTTGGAGTTAGTGGTTCAGATGGATTATTAGTTGATTTACCTGCGGCTAATCCAGCTGGAGCGATCCAATTTATTGTTGGCAAAATTGGCAGCTCGTTATTACAATTAGAGTTATCTGCTTTGCAAACAGAGGCCAAGGGCGAGGTCATTTCAAGCCCGCGCGTGATTACATCCGATCAAATTGAAGCGTCTATAAGCCAGGGTGTGCAAATACCCTACCAGGAAGCCTCATCATCAGGTGCGACGTCTACAAGCTTTCAGGACGCTTTTCTTGAGCTAAGAGTCACGCCTCGTATAACGCCCGATGACAGAATCAATATGGAATTATCTATTTCTAAAGATGAAGCGGACCGGTCGACCATTCCACCTGCTATAAACGTACAGGAAGTTCAAACGACGGTACTGGTGGATAATGGAAATACGGTTATCCTCGGTGGTATCTATGAGCGCACCAAAAGCAATGGCGTTAAAAAAGTGCCTTTCTTTGGTGATTTGCCCGGCGTAGGAGTTTTGTTTCGGAATACGACTAAGTCAGATAATAATCGCGAGCTGTTATTCTTTATTACCCCTAAAATTTTAAAAGGTGACCTAAGGGTGAATTAAATTCAAGTATAAAATTAAGAAAAACGGGGCTTATGGCCCCGTTTTTTTATGAAGGCAGGTGAATAAAAGTAGGACAGGACACTGCAATAACGGTAATTAAGAAAAAATAGTTATTAATTGTTAATTACCGCTCGTGATATAGTTTTACTTAAATTATCGGCCAAGATTAATTCATGTTAGAAAAAAATAATATATACCTTATTGGCCCCATGGCTGCGGGTAAATCGACCGTCGGGAAAATACTAGCCCAGAGAACAAACAAACCCTTTTACGATACCGATGCCGAGTTAATTAAATGTACGGGCGTTGAAATTTCCTTAATATTTGAGCTTGAAGGAGAAGAAGGATTCAGGAAGCGAGAAACCGAGAAACTAAAAAAATTAGCCGACTTAAATGGCGCGGTTATCGCGACCGGTGGCGGTATAGTAATGAAAGAAGAGAACAGGCGCATATTGCATGAAACGGGACGTATTATCTATCTCCAATGTTCGGTAAATCAACAGCTGAACCGAACTAAATACGACACAAAAAGGCCTTTGCTACAAACCGATAACCCAAGAGCAAAGCTGGAAGAGTTGATGCACCACCGCGCCCCCTTGTATGAAAGCATTGCAGATATAACTATTAGCACGGATAAGGCCAATAGCAAACGCGTTATTAAAACCATCATCGATAAATTAAATATCAAATTATGAGCTTAAAAGACACCTTAACGTTAGACCTCGGTAGTCGAAGCTATCCCATTTATATAGGGAGTGGCCTTTTGGGTAGCTCAGGCTTGCTCGAAAAACATATACAGTCGCAGCAGGTAATGATTGTTACAAATGAGACCATTGCGCCTCTCTACTTAGATATATTGATCAGTCAGCTAGCCCCAGCGATCGATGTTAAAACGGTCGTATTGCCGGATGGCGAGTCGTTTAAAACATTAGAGTACTTAAATAAAATATACGACGCGTTGTTAGAAAACAGGTGTAACCGACAGGTAACGCTTATTGCTCTTGGCGGGGGTGTGATTGGTGATATGACTGGTTTCGCGGCAGCGAGTTATCAACGGGGTGTGAATTTTATTCAAATTCCAACAACACTGCTATCGCAAGTAGACTCGTCAGTAGGTGGAAAAACAGGCGTAAATCATAGGCTGGGTAAAAATATGATAGGTGCTTTTTATCAGCCAAAATGCGTTTTAATTGATACGTCGGCGCTATCGACGTTGCCTGATAGAGAGCTAAGCGCGGGTTTGGCTGAAATAATTAAGTATGGTGCAATTTGCGACGGTGAGTTTTTTCAGTGGCTCGAGCAAAACATGAATAGTTTGTTGGCAAGGAATATAGACGCTTTAACATACGCGATCAAAACATCTTGCGAGAAAAAGGCGCAGGTCGTCGCCAAAGATGAAAAAGAATCGGGAGTTCGTGCAATACTGAACTTTGGCCACACGTTTGGCCACGCTATAGAAGCGCATATGGGCTATGGAAAATGGTTACACGGCGAGGCGGTGGCGGTTGGGATGTGTATGGCCGCCGAATTATCGACTAAGCTAGGTATGATAAAGGCTGAAGAAGCCTCGAAAATACGCTCTCTTTGCGAAAAAGCGAATTTGCCTGTGGACAGGCCAGCTGATATGCAAGCGAAAGACTTCATTAAATATATGAAGGTGGATAAAAAAAATATAACAGATTTAATTAGGTTGATTTTACTGAAACGATTAGGTGAAGCGGTCGTTTCTGATGAAGCCAATGAAGCATTAATAAGAGAAGTAATTAGCGATTATTCAGAGGCGCTTAATTCGGTGGAGAAATGATGTCAAAAGAAGATAACCTGGAGGACGCTGCGTTCATTTCGGCGCAAAGGCAGCAAAGACTGGACTTGATATACCACCTGATACCCAATACCAGGCAGGTGATTCTGGTGCGGGGGCCCGAAAAATCCGGCAAATCATTTTTCATACGGCAGTTTAAAGCTCAGGCTAACCCAGGCTGGAACATCTGTTCAGTAGATGCAAAACAAATGATGGGTGGTGATGAGCCGCTAGCAGTTATTGCAAAAGCCTTCGATGAATTAGATGAGAGCGAGAAGCCGCTACTGGTTAGGTTTGCATCCTGGTCAAAGGCAGCTAAGACGGTCATTATATGTGTTGAAGGCGTTCATCAATTAGATTCAAATCGACTCGAATTTTTATTCCAATTAGCGCAAAGTCACGACTGCCTGCACCTGTTGTTAACTTCATCTGACAATTTGTCTGAGGACGTCGAGGCGCGTTGCCAATTAATAGATATAGAGCCTTTATCGCAAAAAGAAACATTCGACTACGCTAAATCCAGGGTTCATACAAAAAGCCTGGATTTTGTAAACATAGCCGCTATCGATAGCGTTGTGTTATTTATTGAAACGGGCGGTTTGCCGGGTCGAATTAATGATGCGCTGGATCAGATGGCGCAGGTAGCGGTTGGCGATGTAGAAAAGAAAAGCCCGTTCAACGGGCTATCGGTAAAGTGGATCGTGGTGGCGCTACTCATTATAGCTACGCTGGTAATCTTCGATTTATTTCCACGGAGTGATGAAGAGCCTGCCAATAAAAATCGAGCCGCTGAAATGAACAAACCGGCGACGATCATTAAGTCGGAAAATAGACCCGTTAATGTTACGACTTTGGACGAACCGGGCGTGAATAAAGATCAGCCATTGCTCGATAAGGTAAAAAATAAGCAAGAGGAAGTTATAGCTCTTGCGGCGACTCCTTTGAGTGACAGTGATCTCGCGCCAAACGTAGATGTTATAGAAGTAGATCCGAAAACGGTGAGTAATAAAAAGCAGCTTGAGGACAAAGCAACGGCTAAAGCTGTTGCAAAGAAACCGGAGCTAACGCTAAAGACACAAGTGCTACCTATAGAGGAAAAGAAAGAAGCGCTAATATCGGACCCAGAAAAAACACCAGGTGCACTCGAAATTAATCATAAATGGATTAAAGGAAGAGAGGCAGGGCATTACACACTGCAATTGCTCGGCGTCTCTACGGAACAGGCCGCAAAAGAATTCGTCGCACGACATAAAGATCTTAACAACCTTATTTACTTCAAAAACAAAAGAAATAAAGGCCAGTGGTTCAGCGTTCTTTATGGCGATTTTGTAAATAAAACAGAAGCGAGCAAAGCATTAAAGTCCATGCCCGCGTCGCTCGGCAAGTTGAAGCCCTGGTTGCGGAATTTTAAAGATGTTCGTCTCGAATTGTTCATAGAAAATTGAGGCTGGCGGTCATTTAAAGGGGCTGAAAAATAGAAGATTCCTCATGTCGTGCTTTAATTGCGGTTCCTGTTTATAGCGGGGTTCAGGGGGAGTAAATTTTCAAATTGAAAAAAGTCGTCAAAATGGCTATAATCTCTGGCCGACTTGCGTAAAGCAAGTCCCCTTTATTAATAATTAAGCACAGTAGGTTGGCCTAGTGAAACAAACCTCTATCCCACAAGCTGGGTTATATGATCCAGCGTTTGAGAAGGACAGCTGCGGATTTGGACTCATCGCTCATATTGATGATAAGCCGAGCCATTGGTTGGTCCAAACATCCATTGATTCTTTAGCACGATTGACCCATCGAGGAGCGATAGCAGCTGACGGGAAGTCGGGCGATGGCTGTGGCTTGCTGTTAAAAACCCCTGAAAAATTCATGCGCGCAAAAGCGCTGGAGTTGAACGCAACACCAGCTGAAATATTTGCCGTCGGCATGGTATTCCTAAATCAGGATAGCGCCAAAGCCCTTCAAGGAAAAACGGTTTTACAAGAAGAAATCGAAAAAGAAGGATTGCAGGTGCTCGTATGGCGCAAGGTCCCCGTTAACCCCGAGGCATGTGGTGAACAGTCATTTGCGACCTTACCTGTTATTGAGCAAGTGTTCGTTAACGCCAAGAAGGGTATGGATAATGCGACACTAGATCGTCATTTATACATCGCTAGACGGCGTGCAGAAAAACGTATTGAGCTATCTGATGAGGTGTTTTATGTAGCGAGTTTGGCCTCAAATGTTATTTCATACAAGGGCCTGGTTATGCCAGAAAACCTGCCCGTTTTTTATCCTGATTTAAGCGAACCTACGTTAGAAAGTTCACAGTGCGTATTTCACCAACGATTTGCAACAAACACCTTTCCGCAATGGCGCTTAGCGCAGCCGTTTAGGTTCCTTGCGCATAATGGGGAAATTAATACCATTAGAGGTAACAGGAATTGGGCGCAGGCGCGCAGTTATACGTTTGAAACACCGTTAATTCCAAATATGGATGATATTCGCCCCTGGGTTTCAAGCGAAGGGTCAGATTCAAATAGCCTGGATAATATGGTCGACGGTTTGATCGCCGGCGGCATGGATATTTTCCGCGTAATGCGCTTACTAATTCCGCCCGCGTGGCAAAATGTACATACCATGGATCCTGATCTACGCGCCTTCTATGAATATTCGTCGATGCATATGGAGCCTTGGGATGGTCCTGCGGCAATTGTTCTGACCGACGGACGGCACGTTGCCTGCTGCCTGGACAGAAACGGCTTGCGTCCCGCTCGATACGTTATTACTAAAGACCGTCATATCACCCTGGCCTCCGAAGTGGGCGTCTATGATTATAAGCCCGAAGACGTTGTACGTAAGGGACGCTTAAAGCCAGGCGAAATGCTGGCTGTAGATACGCTAAAGGGAGAGATTATTGAGCCGAAGGATATTGATGATCGTCTAAAGTCACGCCATCCGTATAAAGAATGGTTGGCAAAGCATACTCAAAAATTAAGAACTGCGACAAATACCGACCCGCTAACGCTTTTGCCATTCGATAAAGAGACGCTTAAGGTCTATGAAAAACAGTTTCAGCTAACCTATGAAGAGCGCGACCAGGTCCTGAAAGTGCTCGCCAAAGCGGGTCAGGAAGCCGTTGGCTCGATGGGCGACGATATTCCTATGGCCGTGCTCTCAAAAAAAGTTCGCAGCCTTTACGATTATTTCAGGCAACAATTTGCTCAGGTAACGAACCCCCCGATTGATCCATTACGCGAACAAGTCGTCATGTCGTTGATGACGAGTTTCGGCAAAGAGAAGAATTTATTCGCTGAATCAGCCGACAACGCACATCGTTTAGAAGTCGACTCACCGGTTTTGTCGGCCTCAAAACTTGAAGCCCTGCTGAATATTGAAGATGCGGCGTATAAAAGCGCGGTTATCAGTCTTCTATATGATCCGGCAGTACAAAGCCTGGAAAGCACCGTAAGCCTAATCTGTCAGCAAGTAGAGCAAAAAGTACGTGATAATCACGTCGTTATTGTACTGAGTGATAGAGACCTGCAAGAAGGCGCGCTACCGGTACACGCTTTATTAGCAACCGGCGCTGTGCACCACCATCTGGTCAGCGTCGGCCTACGTTGCCAGGCGAATATTGTTATCGAATCGGCGACGGTAAGAGACCCGCACCACTTTGCAACACTCATCGCCTACGGCGCAACGGCGGTATGCCCTTATCTGGCGTATGAAGCATTAAACAATATGCTCTCGACAGGCGATATAGGCAATATGGAAGAATCAGCGTTAGCGCTAAACTATCGTAAAGGTATCAATAAGGGCCTGTATAAGATCATGTCTAAAATGGGTATTTCAACCATTGCCAGCTATCGCGGCTCGCAGTTGTTCGAAATAGTCGGATTGCAGGAAGACGTCGTAAAGGCCTGTTTTAAGGGAACGACCAGTCGAATTCAAGGCGCGGGCTTTAAACAATTAGAAGACGAACAAAAGCAGTTGGCCAAACTGGCGTGGAATCCACGTAAACAAACAGAACAGGGCGGTTTGCTAAAATACGTTCATGGGGCTGAATATCACGCGTATAACCCCGATGTTGTGAACTCCTTACAGGATGCGGTTCGTTCAGGTGATATCAACAAATACCGCATTTATGCCGATGAGGTTAATAAAAGGCCAGCAGCCAGTATGCGAGATATGTTGAGCTTAAAGTTAGATAAAGCCAACGCAATATCGGTAGATGAGGTGGAACCTGCTGAAGGTTTGTACAAACGATTTGATACGGCAGCGATGTCGCTCGGCGCCTTATCTCCAGAGGCTCACGAAACACTCGCTATGGCAATGAATCGATTAGGTGGGCGTTCTAATTCTGGCGAGGGCGGTGAAGATCCAAAGCGTTTTGGCACAGATAAAATATCGAAAATCAAACAAATTGCATCAGGTCGATTTGGCGTGACACCACATTATCTGGTTAATGCCGATGTGCTACAAATTAAAGTAGCACAGGGTGCAAAACCCGGTGAAGGTGGCCAGCTGCCGGGTGATAAAGTGAATCAAATGATCGCGACGTTGCGCTACTCAAAGCCAGGCGTTGCATTGATATCGCCACCACCGCATCACGATATTTATTCGATAGAAGATCTGGCGCAATTAATTTTTGATTTAAAACAAGTCAATCCCGATGCGCTAGTATCGGTGAAGTTGGTATCTGCTGCCGGCGTAGGAACAATTGCCGCAGGCGTTGCAAAATGCTATGCGGATTTGATTACCATCGCCGGTTACGATGGCGGCACGGGCGCAAGCCCAATAACGTCCGTACGTTATGCGGGCTCTCCCTGGGAACTAGGGCTGGCCGAAACGCACCAAACATTATTGGCGAATGACCTAAGGGGTAAAGTTCGTTTGCAAACAGACGGCGGTTTGAAAACCGGCCTTGACGTCATTAAAGCAGCTATTTTAGGTGCAGAAAGCTTTGGCTTTGGAACCGGACCAATGATCGCAATGGGTTGCCGATACTTACGAATTTGTCACCTCAATAACTGTGCAACCGGTATTGCTACGCAGGATAATGTGCTGCGCATGAAGCACTACCACGGCGAAGTTGAATACGTTATGAACTACTTCCGCTTCATGGCGCAAGAGGTGCGTGAATGGCTGGCTCAGCTAGGCTTTACTAAGCTCGAAGACATTATCGGCCGCACCGATTTATTAGAGCAGATAGAAGGCTCAACTGATAAACAGCACGGCTTAGATTTACAGGCGATCCTAGATTATATTCCTGGTAATGACAGTAAAGTGCAGCACTGCGTATCGCCGCAAAATGACCCTTTCGACAACGCAGAATTTGCCGAGCAGATGGTGAAAGATATTTTGCCTGCCATTGAAGCAAAAACCGGTGGTTCGTTTGATTACCAAATCAGCAATATTAATCGCTCAATCGGCGCTCGTTTGTCAGGAGAAATCGCCAAGCGTTACGGCAACAAAGGCATGGATGATTCGCCGATACAAATTAACTTCAAAGGTTCTGCCGGGCAAAGCTTTGGCGTGTGGAATGCAGGTGGTTTGCAGATGACGCTGGAAGGCGATGCGAATGATTACGTAGGCAAAGGCATGGCGGGCGGCAAGTTGGTGCTCAAAGCGCCTGCAGAAAGTCTGTTCAACAGTCATGAAACGACCATTATGGGTAATACCTGTTTATATGGCGCGACGAGTGGCGAATTATACGCCGCGGGCTTGGCGGGCGAACGATTTGCAGTGCGTAACTCTGGCGCGCTGGCGATAGTGGAAGGCATCGGCGACCATGGTTGTGAGTATATGACAGGAGGTGTGGTCACGGTATTAGGTGAAACGGGCATCAACTTCGGTGCCGGAATGACCGGTGGTTTTGCTTTTGTATTAGATGAATCGCGCAGCTTTGTTGATCGCTATAATCACGAGCTGATTGAAATACATCGCGTACATACCGAGTCAATGGCGGCACATCGTCATTATTTACAAGGCTTAATCGAAAAATTTGTCGCCGAAACGGGTAGTGTCAGAGGGCAACAGATGCTCGATAATTTTGCCGACTACGTACATAACTTCTGGTTAGTGGTGCCGAAAGCCGCTGACGTTAAGTCCTTATTAGACTCATTAAGTTCGCAAGCGGCTTAACGACTAGAGATACCGAAAAAGATATGGCTAATAATTTTCAATTTGTAGAAGTCCCCAGGCTCGATCCGAGCAAGGTGCCTGCTGAACAAAGAAAGGGTGAATTTAAAGAAATATACGGCGAATACGACGCTAAACAAGCGGCTTCGCAAGCCGATCGTTGCTTAGATTGTGGCAACCCATATTGCGAGTGGAAGTGCCCGGTACATAATTACATCCCTAACTGGCTAAAGCTAATTGCGGATGGTAATTTAATTGAGGCGGCAGAGTTATCGCATAAAACGAATTCGTTACCAGAAATTTGTGGCCGTATTTGCCCACAGGATCGACTCTGTGAAGGCTCTTGTACACTGAATGATGAGTTCGGTGCGGTTAGTATTGGTTCTATTGAAAAATATATTTCCGACGAAGCCTTTAAACAAGGCTGGCGGCCCGACGTCTCAGCGGTTAAAGATACCGGCAAGCGCGTTGCTATTATTGGAGCTGGACCTGCGGGCCTGGGCTGCGCCGATATTCTTACGCGAAACGGTGTGAAACCAGTGGTTTATGACCGTTATCCAGAAGTAGGTGGTTTGCTAACCTTTGGCATACCCCCTTTCAAGCTGGAAAAAAGTGTGGTGAAAAACCGCCGTGAAATTCTAGAAGGCATGGGCGTAGAATTTATACTCGGTACTGAAATAGGCAAAGACATTCCTTTTCAGCAATTACTCGATGAATACGACGCCGTTTTTTTAGGTATGGGAACCTACACTTATATGAAAGGCGGCTTTCCTGGCGAAGACCTCGATGGCGTCTACGAAGCGCTGCCGTATTTGGTGTCCAATATCAATCGTGAGATGGATCTTGAAGGCGTTAATACCATCATGGGCGACCAGTTTATCGATATGAAAGATAAGCGTGTGGTTGTGTTGGGTGGCGGTGATACCGCGATGGACTGTAATCGTACCGGTATACGACAAGGGGCCACTAAAGTGATCTGTGCTTACCGTCGTGATGAAGAAAACATGCCGGGTTCAAAACGAGAAGTGACGAACGCAAAAGAAGAAGGCGTTAACTTTCTGTGGAACCGTCAACCGATTGAAATTGTTGGTACCGACAAGGTAGAAGGGATTAAATTAGTGACGACAAGATTGAGCGAGCCAGACGCACGTGGCCGTCGTAGTCCAGTGGTCGTTCCCGGAACAGAAGAGATAGTAGCGGCAGACAGCATCATTATCGCGTTTGGTTTTCAGCCGAGCCCGTCTCCGTGGTTTGCCGATTTTGGCATCGATATAGATGAAAAAGGACGAGTTGTTGCGCCAGAGCAAGCCGAGTTTGGCTTTCAAACGAGCAATAAGAAGGTGTTTGCTGGCGGTGATATGGTCAGAGGTTCAGACCTCGTGGTTACCGCGGTATACGAAGGGCGAGAAGCCGCACAAGGTATCTTAGATTACCTTAACGTTTAAGCAGATAAACACATAATTCAGCGGTAGATTATTAGTCATGTCAAAACCAATAAACGATTTAATACTCAGAACCCTGCGCGGTGAAAAAACTGAGCGTACACCGGTCTGGATGATGCGCCAGGCTGGGCGTTATTTACCAGAGTATCGCGCCACTCGAGCGCAGACGGGCAGTTTTCTCGACCTGTGTAAAAATGCAGAACTAGCCTGCGAGGTGACCTTACAGCCCCTCGAGCGCTACCCGTTAGACGCGGCGATTCTATTTTCAGATATCCTTACCATTCCCGATGCGATGGGCCTCGGTTTGTATTTCGAAGAAGGAGAAGGGCCGAAGTTCGAGCGAACTGTGCGCACAAAAGCGGATATAGATAAACTGTTTGTTCCAGACCCGAATCAAGAGCTGCAGTACGTGATGAACGCCGTGTCAACGATCAAAAAAGGATTAAACGGCGCAGTACCTTTAATTGGCTTTTCTGGTAGCCCATGGACCTTAGCTTGCTATATGGTTGAAGGCAGTGGCAGCAAAAATTTCGCGCAAATTAAAAAAATGATGTACGACACGCCGGAGTTGATGCACCGTTTACTGGATATTGTTTGCCAGTCGGTTATTTCTTATCTGCAAGCGCAAATTGAAGCCGGCGCACAAATAGTCATGCTGTTTGATACCTGGGGTGGTAACTTATCGACCAAAGATTATGAGACGTTTTCCCTTGCTTATAGTCGGAAAATTGCTCAGGCCTTACAGGCCAGCAACGCAGAAATTCCAAAAATGCTGTTTACCAAAGGCGCGGGTGTTTGGTTAAAACCAATGGCCGAAGCAGGTTATAACGGGCTGGGTGTTGATTGGACGACGGATTTAAAGCTTGCGCGCGAGTTAACGCAAGATAAGGTCGTATTACAGGGAAATCTGGATCCAAGCAGTTTGTACGCCAGCCCAGAAACCATTCGATCTAAAGTACGCGACGTGTTGGCCGATTATGGCCACGGACACCAGCATATCTTTAATTTAGGCCACGGCATATTGCCAGATATCAACCCCGACCACGTAACCGCGATGATAGACGAGGTTCACAAAGCCAGTCCACAGTATCACGATTAATATTTTTCATGCTGGAAGGAAGAGCTTTGTCATAATGGCGCTTCGCATTGAACATGGTAGGAACGCTACTCGCGAATTTAGCTTTAACGCCAACAGTTATCCGTAGTAGGCGTCTTGGCTCCAGCTTGAGATAACGTCAATGTTCCACATTTATCATTGGTTTGATCGCCTTGTGGAACTGCTGTTAGTGTATAGGCAGAAGCACTAAGACCTGGAATAGGGTCGGTATAATTATAGCTATCTGAGGTTATACCTGTTGGGATGCTAGCACCGACATATGTGTTGTTTTCTGTAAAATAACGCTCTAGTACACTTGCTATTTCCATTAAATCGGCTTGTGCAGTTGAGCGCTTAGCAGTTCTAACATTTTCTATATAAGCAGGGTAAGCGATAGACGCTAAGACACCGATGATGACAACAACAATCATGAGTTCAATTAAAGTGAAACCTAAATTTCTTTTTTTTAAGTGCATGATATATTTAGTTACTTAGGATCCATACTTCAGAAATTTGTGGGACCTGGCCCAACTCTTTATTAAAATTAAAACCAATAGATTGTCCTTCAGACAAGATAGGGCCCAACTCACCGCGTCGAATCACCTGGCGACATATAGTGTTAGCATTTACTTGATATTGTGTATTGTTAATGATTGTCATACCCGTTCTGGGAACATAGGTTGAGACCGTTCCTGTTTGCACATACGGTGTAGCAGCAGATATTGAGAAGGATAAGATTAACCCTATTAGCCCATAAATAATTTTCATTCTCATTGTTTCCTCCAAATTAAAATAATTGTCGCCAAGATTGTCGACCAGTAGGTTTATTGCCTGGGTTTTCAACTGTCAGTTCAACCGCACCAGTTGAACCACTAGTGTATTTGTATTCTGTTTTGTCACCTATATTTTCAGTGATACTCGGTGTGGGAATAATCCCAACGGTTGACTTTTTGCCGCTAGTTACAGCAAAGTCATCGTCGCCATCATTGTCTATGTCGCCTAAATTAATAAGGTCACTAAGATTAAAAACACCATCAGAGTTTAAGTCAAAGGGAGAGCTGCTTAGTCTAGAGCCATTGAAAACGTTTAGTTCCATTAACCAGCCTGTTCCGCCAAAATCACATGCGTTATCTGATGGAATGAGAGTTGTAAAAATTAATCGACCGTTTCGAACGATCATATTACTTACTTGACGCTCACCATAATTATTTGTATTGCCAGACTCGGTGTTAAATAAGTCCATATACCAACCAAATTGAGAGCTCCAGTTAATAGTATTCTCTGTTGTTATACGTAAATCAAAGTCAAATTGACTAATTTCTTGCGTGATACTTTGTTGAAGCAAATTGTCACGATTAAAACTAGTTAGTGATGTCAAATCTTTATCCCAAATACCGTACGCGGATTGAGTTGTTTGTCCAGAGGAGGAGTTTTCGCCAACTTCAAAATAACTCCCAGTTCCAAAAAGTAATAAGTACCCGAGATTGACAGGGTGACGAACGACTTGAATTTGAGTGGTAATAGGTTGGCGGTTTGTACTAGTACATGTTGAAGCTGCACAGGCAGTAAACAATGGGGCAGGCTTCCCTATAGACTTAAAAGTGAAGTCCCAATTTATGGACGATGTATTGCGGATATCAATCTTCCAAACATTACCAAAGAGGTCGCCAGCATAAATAGTATCAACTATAGAGTCACCATCGGTATCAATGACAGATGGGCTTGAAAGACCGTTAGGGCGGTTATTGCCTGTTGGGTCTTCAGCGCTACCTACTTCCGTATTAAATTTTTTGATTAGAGCACCTGTTTCTATGTCAATAATAAATAAAACAGCATCTCCGGTTGTACTATCATTTGTACTGCCACCATCGCCGTCATCATCATAGGTATTGTTATATCCACCACTAACAACTGCAGCCCATGCGCCATTATGTAAGCGAACAATGCTAGGTGTGCCAAAGGTATAACCTAGGTCGCTATCATCAGAGTCGTTGAACTCCCATAAAACATTTTTGGCGGCGTTTGCTTCAGTATTGAAGGACGTGGGGTCGGTAACGTCGAGTGCAAAAAATCCTTGACCGCCTGCTCTAAGGCCTGAAACAAGTACGGTATGCCAAGCACTGTCTGAAGAAAAGAATACATCGACAACAGTTGGGCTACCATCAACGTAAAAACTATGACTGTAGTTTACGTCTGATAGGTCAGCTAGCTTTGAATAAAGAGAGTTAGGAATGTAAGCAAACTTTTCAATACCAGTGTCTGGGCTGAAAGCGTGTAACATACCATCATTTGCGCCAGCATATATTACTGCGCTGCGAGAACTATTAGATGATTTAAATGTAGAATGTAGAACGCTGTTTTCAGCGGCACTTGAGCCCCAACTATCTGGATAGATTAACGAAGGTGCGCCAACGTAGGTTGGACTAGAGTGTATGATATCACCTAACAAAGACGTTCTATTTCTATATGGCCCACCATTTGATGCCTCTTGGCTTTGATCACCTCGTAAATAGTTCAAAACGTTTTCACTGCCTAGGGATGTTTGTTGGCCAGTGGAAATCCCTCCAGCTGCCCACTGAAATGGTTTGCCGTCAGTACCATTTAAAGTGATAATTATTCGGTTGTTAGCGGATGGAATAACCTGGGCCGCATCCCAAGCAAGGGTACCAAGCGAACCGTCGTTATTAATTGGGTAAGCTAATAGCTGGCCACTCCAGTCGGAGCTGTCAAATTTAGCCTGGAAGAGTTTACTATCTCCCGATACGGTGCCTGAGTTTAGTGCAACGGAAGACGCAGAGGACGTTCTGTCGGAAATGTTGGATAGGATATCTGATAACGAGTCGGCAAAAGTGTCGGGGTCTGATGCACTGAAGAAATTTCCACGGCTATTAACAGCCGTGTGCCATAAATCATCGATTTTTGCGGCATTAGTGGTTGGAGCTGGCCAGTTTGTTGTTCCGGCATTCAGTCCGGGTAGGTCTGTAGACGGGTTGAGTGAACCGGTAACACCTAAGCCAACTGTAAAGTTTACTAAATGTTGCCAAAAAGCAGGGTCAAGACCGTTGGTAGGTACTTCGTTTGCCAAATCTGTTCGAAGATCTGTTTTCCAATACTCCATACCAACATCAGCTAATGTATTGGCTGTACTATCCTGGTATGGCGCTCCTGCAATATATTGATAGTCGGCGTTATTTGGCCCAGACATAGTCGAGCCGTTAACCGCGTCAGAATTGGCAACAGTTGGGTCGGGTCCGTTCCAATAACCATCGGTCATCAGAATATTATAGCTTTGGCGGCAAGTTAAATGAGCAGATGTGTTGGATGTGCCAGGTGTTTCGCTCCAGGGACCTGTATTATCACCTCGTTGAAAATAAGCCCCCACGTTTTGTAACGCGCTTCTTAAAGGTGTGCCAAAAGTTGGGATTGTATGACCATACAGGCTGTCAAAAAAGTCCGTTCGATTAGTGCCAGAAAAAGACCGCACACCATCAATAAGACTGCCATTACTCGATACCCCATCTATAGCGGCGCTTCCCTGGTTAATGGATGAAAAACCAACGCGTATACTGGCACCTTGTTTTGCGAAAGCTCGCCCCACGCCTGCTCGTGCAGTTAATATCCGTGAACGGTAATATTGAAACCAATTGGCAAAATTTTGGATTTCTTGGTCTCTTGTTCGAATTGTGCCGTTTGGACTAGTAAAAATAGTAGCGGCGTTAGTAGTGCTGGTGATTTGTACTTGAGTATAGCTTGCCGCAGTTAGTACATTGCCCCCATTGTAATTAAAGTAAGTAATTGGCCAAAAGGTTGAATTCCCAGAACATGGGTCGCCATTTGCACTGGATAAGCTAGTTGTATGAGAGAACCAGCACGCGCTTTGGGTTTGCTGAGCGGTTAAATCTAAATTGCCTAATGCAGGGATTTCTGGGTTATACAGCGCGGCGGTCGGTGCTGCGTCGCCCCTACTTGTCCCAGTAGCGTCGCTCCATGGAACATAGGTGATGTCAGGGTTGTAAAAAATAGTGTTGTTTGCTGATGAGCGGGTAAAAAAGTTATGTACATTATCAGCATTGAAGTTTGGGACCTGATTTGTATAATCACCGCTTCCGCCATATAAACCATTAGGACGTGGGAAAAGGTAGATAGAGAAATTTAAGTTCTCATCGGGCATGACTTCCCATTGCATAGAGCCAGAATCATCTAGCGTAAACATGATATTAGGCGCTACTGCGCCGCCTAAAAACAGTGGTATTGGACTTATATCTAAGTTGCTTGAATGTACGATAGGCGCGGCTAAACAAACGAGCGCGCCAATGAATAATTTTATTTTTAACATAATTAATACCTTCTAGCGACGGTGCTTTGTAGAAAGACTTTGGCTTGATCTGAGCCACCTGTTCCACGAGCCGTTATTTGATAAATCGTAAGGCCCGTAGATGTATTACCTGTCCCCGTCAATAATGTGTCAGAAACAAATGTTTTGTATTCAATTAAAGAAGAGGGGGGTGTGTTAATGTTCGTTAGCCCCACTCCGTATGAACGGGCATTCGCTCCCCACCATGTGGAGGAACGTTCATTCCACCAATCCAAGTTATTAGTGCTATCTGGGTCTGGAGAATTAAGCGTCCAAACTTCGTTAGAGCCTGTATTATTTGGGATTGGCTCGCTAGTTTGTGCGGCAAGCCATTCCTCTGAACTTCGTAAGGAAGTTTCGGCGGATTGAAATGCTTGGTTTGTGTTTTTATAATTCCCCGCCATTTTCTCTTCTAAAATACTGGTGCCCATGCTGGAAATAGCTAGGAGGGTCATAATGAGAAGCAAAATTAAGCAAACAAATAATGCAACGCCTGATTGATGCTTTTGTAAGGTAGCTTGTTTCATGTTAAGAAAGGCGGTTTCTAACAACGATAGTTGATGTGAAGACACGTCGAATACGCTTGTCAGTAGGTGTGATGTTAGAGTCAAATATCTTATAAGTACTAGCTTGTGCAGATACATTATCATCGACTGAAACTGCCACTATACTTATTCTAACCGCGACAACATTGAGCATGTTCAGCCCCGCACTACCTGCAGGCTTGTAGTAATTAGGTGCGCCATCACTATCGGTATCTTCACCATATAAAATCTGCATATTTTCGATATTTTCAACAAGCTCTTGGGCGGCACCACCGTTTACGCTTCTAAATAGTGAGGGTTTACCGTTGGCGCCATTTTGAATTGAATAGGTAGAAAAATTTAGTTTGAATATTTGTGCATTAGCCCCGTATACTTTTCTCAACTCTTTCTCTGAGTTACCTGGGGTACCGAGACCTAGATTGTGAACAATATTGTCACGACCAACTGACCCGCCTACGCTGGGGTCATTTGTTATTTGGAATATATCACCGTCAACGCAGTCGCTTAGCAGGACGATATCAAATTTTTGTAGGTTGCTGTCGTCAGTTACTTTTAAATCAGCTGACGTGCTAGCAGGGATGTCGAGTAAGTAAACGTTGCTACCGGCAGTTGACTTGATGGTGATGCTGTCAGTGCCATTGATAATGTTATTGATGGTAGCATCATTATCTACACCACTGACAGCATTTGAAAACGTATCAAAATTTGCGTCTGCGTTAAGGTTATTATCAATGGTGATTTGAGAGCCTCGACAGCCCCAATAATCGCCCATTCGGATATCTTGTGTCAGAAAATACATAGCAAATCGTCCGCTTTCTTGTACAAGGGAGGCGTTTTCTGTTACGCGATATGTTTGTTTGCTAGAAACAAAAAGCTGAATGACGCCAGCGATTAGTATTAAACTGATAGTTAAGGCAACCATCAATTCAACTAGGGTCACTCCTGATTGATGTGATTTGTTTTTGGATTGGACTGTAGTGATCATGGCTGAAAATCTAGAGTTGCAGATTTGTTAACCAGGCCATTCGAGCCGTCATGCTCATTCCAGGTGATAGTAATGGAGTGTTTAAAGCTCTGAACGCAGTCAGCTGCGCCCGTGTCTACCGTTACAGTTACCCCGCCAGGAGAGGTGCAACTAATTGCAGCGGAAACAAAAGGAAGATTGTTTGAGGCCAAATTAAATATCCAATCTAGATCAGCTTTTGCCATTTCGCTTGGACTGCAGTCTTCAGCTCCGCTAGACACGCCCGTAAAATCATCAAAACAATTATACGCGATATTTGGCGTTGCGTTTGCTAGGTATGCACCGGCAATAGTCCCGGCTAAGTTTGCACGCATTCTATCGGCAAGGTCATAGGCTAACTGGGTAGCTTGGGTATGAGTATTTGCAGTGTGATTGGCTTTAATGCTGGTAATTTGTAATCCAGCGATACCGAGCAAGCCGATAGCTAGTACTAGTACAGCAACGAGTACTTCTACCATGGAGAAGCCATTGTTTGTGGTAATAGAGTAATTTTTTATGGACACGTTACGTTGTTTCCACTTCCGTTTTCCACAATACCATCAGTATTGCTATCAGTTGCTAGACGAACTCGACCGATACTTGATATTGTGGCTGCTTTTGCAGAGCTAGCTCCTCTGCTATCGCATAGAACAAAAGTTTCGTCGTAGCCCGAGGCCAGTCCTTGGTTCGTGTAGGTGACTCTGCTTTTTGTTCCAAATGTTAGTGTATTGAGACCTCGTAATTCGCCGTGGATGCGTACAATTGGTTCGCTGACGTCAACAGTGCCATTATTATTGGCATCTTCAAAAACTAGCCAGCCGTTAGTCCAACTTGTACCGCAGGATGTACCAGTTGAGCTCTTGCAAATAGTGACATTAGTCCCGCGTTTAATCGCTTCGCTACGTGAGAGTTGAATAGCACTAACAAGTTCATTTATTTGAGTGGTGAGCCGGCTATTCATTAAAAATGAGTTAAAGCTAGGAACAGCCATTGCTAATAAAATGCCAGCAATGACGAGGGTGACTATAAGCTCAACCAAGGTGAATCCAACTTGGTTTTTGTAATAAATTTTTGGTCTATAACTGTCCATGTTATTCTACAAATATAATATTTTGTTTTTACATTATAGCAAAAGACTAGACAATTGGAGTGAATACGCTTAAATTGGCTCGGATTTTGTGACGCTGTTCATATTTGATCGTTATCTAAAAAGTGAACAGTACCAGTGAGTAGTACAAAATATGAACTAATAGGTCATAACTACTGTTACGCTGAACAATTAGCTGTAGAATGTTATTGGGTTTTTTAGAAACCATCTACAGCTTGGTTGATATAGTTAGCCATAAGCCTTGGCCAACAACAAATTAACTGAGACCCGGTTAATCGGGACACGTTTATTGTGTAATAACGATAATGATCGTTGTTATTTGGTTGTAGGCGTTTTTTGGCGGATTACTTGAATAGCGCCTTTTAACTGCTTAACTCTCTCGGCGTATTTTCTTACCCGCCCAGCGGGGGATTGTTGGATATCACTCAATAGCTTTTCCGATTCATCGAAGCGTTTTAAACCAATCAAGGCGTGCGCTTGCATCAGGCCAAAACGTGGATTGCGTTTATTAAGACTCAGGCCTAAATCCGCGACCGACAAAGCATCCGCGAAACGCCCCTGTTTCATCCGGATGGCGTATAAGTGAACCAAGGAATAATATCGGTGTGCAGATTTACCATTTGGCTTATCAATCAAGGCTTGCAGCCAGCTAGCCACGTCATCGGCCTTTGATAAACAGCGTTCATTACCCGTCATCACACATTTAATCGCCACATCCAGCGCGCGTATACCCCAGGCGCCCATCGGTTGTTCGAAAATAGTGTCTGCTATATAGTCAGGGCGCGCCAATTGTAAGGCGTTCAATTGACCTTCTAGTTCAACAAATGACTTAGGCGTGACCATACTCAAACTGATTAGAAACCCAGCCTCTTTTGGCGATAATTCGGCGGCGCGTAAATAATAAGCATAAGAACCCTCAAAATCCTTTTCGCGTTTACGTAGAATTTCGCCGCGTAAGTATTGGCTACTGGGTGAGTTGGGGTGGTTAAGGGCCAGGCTTTCGATCAACGCAGATTCGTTACTCCAATATTGTGCGCGGTTAAACGTACCAAAGCCCAAACAAAACACAATGATGCTAATAAGGGTAATGCGCAAAAAATTCGGCAGCTTATCGGCTAAGGCAAAAAGTAATAGATACGTTATACCCAGCAGTGGGCCAAGGGCGGGCAAGTAATTGCGGTGCTCATGGATTATTTCTAAGGGGAAAATGGTTGATTCAAGGCTATGGCCGAGGAGAAACCAAAGGACGGCAAAGGCAAAAACAGGAAAGCGTTTTCGCCAAATAATAGATAAAGCGAGTAAAACAATAATGCCAATGATACTGGGCAGGGTCGTCCAAATAGTAAAAAGGTCTGAGCTGAGTGGGAAATCATCGTGGAATAACCCCATCGTTTGAATATTCGGCACAATAATCATACTGAGATAAAACCACAGCACACGCGGCTCGGTTAAAATACGCTCCAGAAATGTGAAAGGTCGACCACTGTAGCCACCGGTAATAAAGCCAGGGTGCTGATACCAGTAAAATAGGCCCGCTAGAATGGGTATACCAAGAAAGAGAATGAAAAAATAGCGAACTTTCTTAAGTGTTTGTGGGCTAGTGGGCAATTGGCTGAGCAAGGTGAACTCTAAGGCGCCGATATACAGCGGTAATAAAATGGCGTTTTCCTTACAGGCGGCACCCAATATGGTGCCAGCGACCAGACCTAAACACATTAAGCCTAAGCCCCTGGCGCTGTGCTCCACGAGTGATAAGCGGCCGACCACATAAATACACGCGCCCATCAACATAAACATAGCTGCCATGCTTGTCATCCGTTGAACGACGTACAACACGCTGGTCAATAAAAAGGCGTGCAAGGCCCAAATCAGCGTGCCACTGACGGCAAACGCGAGGCGCGGGTTGGCTAAACGGGATTGTTTTGCCCACGCGGTTCGTTTAATACAGGGCCAAAGTAAGGTGAGCAACCAAAAAACCAAGCCAGAATTAATGCAATGAACCGCGATATTGGTCAGTTTAAAGTGGACAGATTTAAAGCCGTCGGCAAAATAATAGTTCAGTCCAAATGAAACAGCCGGAATAATGCGTTTTAAAGGGCCGCTTTCATTAGATAAGGCCGAGCGGGTGATTTCTTGCTCGTTTAACTCATAAATGGGGACATTGGGGTTTTCTAGAATATTAAGCTGGTCGTCAAAAACAAAAGGGCCGTACCATCCTGGACTGTAGATAAAGAAAATGGCCAAAAAAACGAATGACCAGAGGATTAAACTTGATGAAATAATTTTTTTTATCATGAATTTAAAATGAAATGGCCACCTTTATAAAAAAGCGACCATAGGTAATATTTAAATTTGAACAGTTGTTATTGAACCTTTAGGTTTAGAGAAATATCTTTTGTTGTATTGCCGGTAATATTTCTATCAACAATACCATCCGAGCCGGTATAAATTTCAGACGAAATGGTCTCGGCCGAGGTGGTGCTGATAGGATAGAATTCACCCCTAGATGCGTTATTACAGGTGGTCGTTGTGCCTCCACCCTGGTAGAAGAAATCTTCATTGGTAACGTAATTTCTTCCAGATGAGGCGTTTGATGTATTGACACAAGAGCTATTATCCATGTCATCGTGTTGATCAGGGTAATCGTTTGTAAAGGCAATATCGCCGGTGTTAGCCCCATTTTTTAGGACATTAACATCAGGAATCCAGCCGGCTAGCTGAGTCAAGTTTACTTCGTAAAAAGGTACTCGATCAAGAGGGACCGTTGATGCGTCATAATAGGTGGTTTGCCCGGTTATTTGCGTATAAATGCCATTGGGTGGGTAGTCCATGTAGACACCACGGACTTGAATGTCACGTTTATTCGATGAGCCAACGTTAAATAATAAATGGTCAATAGAGGCATTAGTATACGTCGTTGTGTCATTAATGAACGTTAAATCGACAGTGCTATAATTATTTAAGTCACTTTTAGAGCCAGTGTCAGCTAAGACGTTTCTGACCGTAGTGGTGACATAGCTTGAGTAGCGGTCAATATTTTCACCTTGGAGTGTTGTGGTCATTCCGGTGAGGCCGGCACTATCATTAAAATATGAGGCAGGAATCATATTAAAGGCCACCAATTTCCATGGGTCTGTAATTCTCAGTACCCCATTAATACGTTTGAGGCGGCAGACTTTGAACGTAGTATTTCCTGTTGCAATAACATCTTGACCATCTCTACAGCAAAAAGTACAAGCATCATCCTGATCTTCCCCGCCGCTGTTATCAACGTTGGTTTTGGCGATGGACGTAGATACATTGGTGGTTAAATCGACTATTTTTTCATTAACGCCGTCCCAGCTAACGTAGCCATACACAATGGAAGATGTAGCCGTAGCACCTTGTTGTGTACAATTACAAGCCAGAGTCCTAAACTCTTCACGCCGCTGGGTTTTATTGTTTAAGTTATACGTGACGGTTTCAAACTTAACGAGCGTGCTATCACCTTTTTTACTGACGTCTGGTAGTGGTTTACTGGTTTCTTTTTTAAGGTCACCAGTGCCTAAGGTAACGGGCACAACGTCTGGTGCAGACAGAGGGTTGTATTCGACTACAGGCCCTGTACCAGAAGAACTGGGGTCCCCACCTAGGTCGGTATTAGCCAGGCTGTATGCATCGATGATCGTGTCGAAGGATACAACGTTGTTGGTGGAACTTACTGTACTCCAATTTACAACAATGTGAGCGGTCTTAAAGGCGGGAAACTTATCGCCATTGGGCGTTGTTGTAGCAATGGCATTGTCAGCCGAATAATAATAATTATTTACCTTCCAAGATAAGTCATAACTTATGTTGCCAATGGTTTGGTTGCCGGGATCAATTAGGCCGCCTTCATTTGAGGCAATATGAACAAAGGCTAACGAGGTGGGGGTAGCTAACGCCGTCGTCCAAGCATCTGGCACAATTGGAGAAGCGGTTGTTAAGTATACAAAACGGCGTAAATCATCGCTTTTTTGCTGAATTAAATTGGAGGCAATGGAACGTTGGTTAGCCTCGGCCCCGCCACGAACCAGTTGTCCTTGAAGTTTGGATACGCCTAAAATGCCAACGCTAAGCACTAATACGGCTAGCATCACTTCGATTAAACTAAATCCGCGTTGGTTTGATCTATTAATTGTCATAATTTTAGTCCTTATCTAAGGCGCTACGGCTGGATGTCGGTCCAACTGTATTTTTGTTTGGCTAGGCCGACGGTTTCAAGGTCTTCCGCTAATGTGGTTAGAGCAGCCTCATCGTAAACTTGGGTGTAGCCGCCGGTTGATAGGTTTGTTGCATCCTCAGCGAGTAATGAGCCGTGAACAGTAGCGGTACCGTTAAGTGATATGACGCTCATACCTAAAGCAATACCATAAAAGTCGCTATTAGCATTAATGGCTAGCGTACCGTTGACAACCAAAATGAGTGGCGCGGTTCTACTACCGACAATTGATCCAGCCGGTATACTGCAGTCACCAGTAACGGCCACAATGGTCGATGAGGTGAAGCCGCCAGCTACGCTAACGATATCACTACAATTAGTGAGTTCAACAACGCCGTTAACAGCCAGTAAATCTTCAAAGACGTCTAAAAGGGGGAAAAGGTATTGAAAGGTTGAGCCGGGGAAGGCATCTGGCCCTACTTCTACAAGGTCATAATTTATTACGGGTGGGCTGCCGCTTTTACTGAGTTCTTGATCAGCAACGCAGCCACAATCTTTCCATGTGACAGAATCATCCTTTGTGTCTACACAGATATCGGTGCCGTCTCTATAGTCACCCAATTGGCATGTCTGCCATGACGCCGCCCCACCTGACGTGTCGATAGTCGATACCCACGCGGAAATTGGAACGCCTGGGCCGCCGCCGTTAGGGTCACCAACAATAGTAAAACTACCGCTTAACTTGATAGTCGGCGTCATAATAGGGGGGACTTTACCCGGTGTTAACAAAGAGGCTTCGGTGTAAGAGATTTGTGCGTAAGCGTTACCAGTCGCATCAAGACTCGAGCCTTTACCGATAGCCGTTAAGATATTGCCGACGCTTGCCGATGTTGTATACGTCAAGTAAGAATCAGAATTTATGCCACTGTCGAGTTCGAGAGCCGTGCCACCTTCTTGTAAAGACTCAATGACCGTAGCCGTTGCAAGGTCGCCATCATAGGCTAATTCATAGATCGTGGCGCCGGCTGAGTTAGCGCATGGAAACTGGGTAGCAATTGCACCCGTACAGGGCACCCAGGGGTACGTACCACCAACGGTGCCGGTATATAATTCAGGATTGTTGGCGATAAACGATGCCGCCTGGTCTAAGGCTGCATCTGCCGCAGATTTGGCTTCTTTATGGCGATATTCATTACCCGATATGCGTTGATCCATAACACCAACGCGGGCGGCAAAAATAGTAATGAGGGTTACCCCTATTAGCAAAACAATGGAGACTAATAAAGTAGCCGCGCCTTTTTGTCGATGGGGCAACCGGAGGGACTTATTTTCGTTCATCATAATCCTCAGTCTTTAGGGTCTTCATTTCTGATGCGGACGGTTTCGGTAATCGTACGCCTTGGGTCGTTGGCATCTGCGCCAGCCGGTGGAAAATCAGTCGTACCGGTTATGGTGATGGTAACATCGTAAACGCTAACACCCGTAGTAGCGGTTAGGGCGGTTAGGCCACTAACATTTCTGCTATTGGCGCTACCAGAAATGTCAAAATTTAGGGTGGTTATAAAAGCTAAGTTTGTATCGGTTAACTTGTCCCAGGTGCCATCATCACAATCGGGCGATCCGAGAGTTGCTCCAGGACCACCGCCAGAGCTTGTCCATTTAACGGTATTGTCATCCAATTTAAAACCAAAACGTTCGTTACCCTCAGGTGCCGTGTCTCCAGTATCGGCGTCACTATCAGCGTCATAAGCATAGCGCACGCAGCTTGAAGATATATTGAAGTCATCATTAAAGACAGAAACAGAGGGTTTGCCCGAGTAACCCGCACGTTTAAGTTCATCCACCATCATAGTCATTACGCCCCTTAACTCCTGATTAAGGCGAATCATCTTAATATTTTCGGTGCTAGAGCGAACATTAGTCGAAAAAACGGTGATGATAACGGCGGTAACAAATAGCCCTAAAACCATGGCTATCATCATTTCGATGAGGGTTAGCCCTGTTTGTTTTGTCTTATTTGACACGACTAGCATCCTGCAAACCCCATTCCACTGTCTGAGCAGATAACCGCTCGTCCTCGAATATTTGTACTGACTTTTACACTTCTGGAGTCAGACAGCTTAAAGGTTACGTTTCCATTGGTTGTTTGCCCTCTGAGAGGAGTAAAAGAAATAGAGGATGTGGGGTAACCAATCGCACCACCATTTATTTGAACGGTACTTTCAGTGCTGGAAACCTTGCCATAATCATCACTGGAAACTACTTTTTCAATGCCGTCAAGTTCACAGCTGTTTACTGTATTGCAGTCACAGCTGGCATCTACTTTAAAGCCGTAACACCAAGTATCAGCCTCTGTTACGTTGAATACTATTCGAACAGGAGCATTACGCTTAATGGCCTCGGTTTTGGCGAACATCAGGTCGACTTGGAAGTTTTCCGCAGCCCCTTTGATTTTACGGCCTTCTAAAATGCTGAACATTGAAGGTGCCGCAATGGCGACAAGAATGCCCATCACGGCTACAGTGATAAGTAGCTCAATTAATGTAAAACCTTTGTGTGTGTTTCGATCCATCTACAACGTTCTCCTAGTTACGATTAATTATAGTTGTGATGCTAGGCTTGGCAAGGGCTATGATATACCGTCTGTCTTGATAAAATAGCCGTTTGTCGATTTGTGTGCTATTTTTGTTACTAAAAGCTACTTTTGGCTAATAATTAATCACGAAACAAATACTGGGATGAGATATGCGACATAAACATGCAAGCGGATTTACCCTGATAGAACTGATGATCGTGGTGGTGATTATTGGTGTTTTAGCGGCAATTGCCTTACCTGCTTATAACGGTTACGCGCAAAAGGCGAGGCGCTCGGATGCTAAACAAGCTCTGCTTGATATTCAGTTAAATCAGGAAAAATGGCGAGCGAATAATATTAAGTACACAACTACTATTGGGGACGTTTGGGGTAATGGTACTGACTCTTTAGAGGACTACTATATTGTTTCAGTTCCAACGGCTTTAACTAACGAATATACCCTAGCGGCTGTTCCGCAAGGTATTCAAACAGCAGATACGACTTGTTCACGTATGACACTTGATCAAAGTAATGTTAAAACCCCAGTTAGTTGTTGGTAACCGGTAGGCTGGGCTAAGGAATGCAGCCCAGGATTTTAAATGGGATTGTTGGGATTTATGCTTCAGCACCAACCTTGTATCCCTACCCATCATAATTATCAATCAGCTCCATGCTCTTGTCATCATCATCGTCGTCGCCGGGTGAAGAGGTGACCGTTGATTTACCCAATTTAATCATCAGGCGTACTTCATTGCTCGAGTCGGCGTAGTTGAGCGCGCTTTCGTAGCTGATATCGCCACTGGCGTAAAAGCCATAGAGCGCCTGATCAAAGGTTTGCATGCCCTGCTCGTTTGAATTTTTCATCAATTCTTTTAGTTTGTGGATATCGCCTTTTCTAATATAGTCAGACGCGAGAGGCGTATTGATCATAATTTCAATCACTGGCTTTCTGTTTTTGCCGTCGATGGTGGGTACGAGTTGTTGTGCGATCACGGCTTTCAGGTTCAGCGATAGATCCATAAATAGCTGCTGGTGTGCTTCTTCAGGGAAGAAGTTAATAATTCTATCGAGTGCCTGATTGGCGTTATTGGCGTGTAGCGTGGATAGGCACAAATGACCTGTTTCGGCGAAGGTCATGGCGTGTTCCATGGTTTCACGAGAACGAATTTCACCGATTAGAATAACATCGGGTGCTTGTCGTAAAGTGTTCTTAAGCGCCACCTCGTAGGATTCGGTATCAATACCCACTTCTCGTTGCGTAATAACGCAACCCGCGTGGTCATGGACGTACTCAATTGGGTCTTCGATGGTGATGATATGACCAGAGCTGTTTCTATTACGGTGGCCCACCATGGCGGCCAACGAGGTGGATTTACCGGTACCGGTCGCGCCAACGAAAATAATCAGGCCGCGCTTGGTCATCGCGAGGTCTTCCAGCATGAGCGGTATGTTGAGCTCTGCTACGGTTGGGATTTGGGTTTCGATTCGGCGTAACACCATGCCAGCGTGGTCTTTCTGAATGAAGGCGCTAACACGAAATCGACCTATATCGGGGCGTTCAATGGCGAATTGGCATTCTTTAGTGTCTTCAAATTCTTTGCGTTGGTTCTCGCTCATAACGCTTTTGACGACCTCCATTGTTTGGTTAGCGCTGAGTCGAGTTTTCGACACTTGTTGAAGTGTGCCGTTAACCTTAATGGTGGGCGCCCAGCCCGAGGTAATAAATAAGTCAGACGCTTTTTTATGAACAACTAGCTGTAAAAGGGCATCAAAATCCATGTGTGTCTCCTGTGTGCTAGCTGAAGGCTTTTTTATCGACGGCTTTCATTTTCGCGTCTTGTTTGGATATCAGGCCGCTTTGCAGTAGCTCCATCATGTGTTGATCGAGCGTCTGCATACCGTCTTTGCGACTGGTTTGAATGGTGGAGTACATTTGAGCAATCTTATCTTCTCGAATGAGGTTTCGAATGGCGGCGGTACCAGTCATTATTTCCCATGCGGCAATTCGGCCGCCACCAATTTTTTTCATCAAGGTTTGTGCAATAACGGCACGCAATGATTCTGAAAGCATGGACCGCACCATGCCTTTTTCACCTTCTGGGAATACATCAATAATACGGTCAATGGTTTTGGCAGCTGAGCTGGTGTGCAGGGTTCCGAACACCAAATGGCCCGTTTCGGCGGCTGTTAGCGCGAGGCGGATGGTTTCAAGGTCTCGCATTTCGCCAACAAGAATAATATCCGGATCTTCACGAAGCGCCACGCGAAGGGCTTCACTAAACCCATGGGTATGCTTATGTACCTCGCGCTGATTAATCAGGCATTTTTTACTTTTATGAATAAATTCGATCGGATCCTCGATCGTGAGAATGTGTTCGTAAACGTTGTCGTTCTTATAATCCATTAAGGCGGCTAACGTGGTGGACTTACCTGAGCCCGTGGGTCCAGTTACCAAAACTATACCGCGCGGTACGTTGATGATTTCTTTGAATGATTGCGGACAACCCAGGTCTTCAAGGGTCAAAATATCCACAGGAATCGTTCTAAATACCGCCGCTGCACCACGGTCCTGATTAAAAGCGTTGACACGGAAGCGTGCTATGCCGGGTAGTTCAAACGAAAAATCGACCTCAAGGAATTCTTCATAATCTCGCCGTTGCTTGTCGTTCATGATGTCATAAATCATGCTGTGAACTTCCTTGTGTTCAAGTTCCGGCATATTAATGCGGCGAATGTCTCCATCGACGCGAATCATAGGGGGAAGACCAGCGGAAAGGTGTAGATCGGAGGCTTTATTTTTTGTGCTAAAGGTTAATAAATCTGTAATATCCATGTTTTAAATCCGTTTTACCTTGTCGGCATAAGTTGTTTGTATAATGACTGCTCGGGATTTCCATTAATGCCTTCGTTTAGAAAATAACATTAACATTAGTTCATGTAAATCGAGTATGTTTTCCAAGTATAGCTACGAAATTAAAAAATGCCTTCTTTAACGCAACGATATATTGCCCAACGTGAGTTAATTAGTGAACTAGAGCACGCTAAGCAAGCCACTACGGCCGTGGTGAAATTACTGGCGGTGAGTAAAACGCGACCCGCTAAAGACGTGTTGGTGTTGTATCAAGCGGGGCAACGAGACTTTGGCGAAAACTATCTCCAGGAGGCTTTACAAAAACAGCGACTTTTAGCGCACTTAGACATCGCCTGGCATTTTATTGGCCCCATCCAGTCAAATAAAACACGAGATATCGCACGCTTTTTTAGCTGGGTTCATAGTGTTGACAGGATTAAAATTGCGCAGCGCCTTAACCAGCAACGTCCAGCAAACCTACCGCCATTGAATATTTGTTTACAGGTGAATATCGATGAAGAAGACACGAAGTCGGGTTTTAAATTAGACGAACTAGCCGTGGTTATTAAACCGCTGTTAGACTTGAATAATTTGCGGCTTCGCGGTTTGATGGCGATACCGCAAGCTGAGAATGGCATCGAGCAGCAACGCGCATCGTTTAAAAAATTGGCGATGGCGAAAGATAAGCTGAATGAGCAATTTGGACTTCATTTAGATACGCTGTCGATGGGCATGAGCGGCGATTTGCCAGCGGCTATTGTAGAAGGTTCTACTATGGTGAGAATTGGTACGGCTATTTTTGGTGCCAGGTTGAAAAGTACGGTTTAATAACGGATACATTTAAATTTAAACAAGTGAAAAAATGAATAAACAGCAGATTGGATTTATTGGTGGCGGGAATATGGCGAGTAGCTTAATCGGTGGGCTCGTGAGTAATGGTTACCCCGCTGAGAATATTACCGTGTCGGATTTAGACGCTGATAAATTAGCGTATTTGAGCGATATATTTGGCATTAATAGTACGCAAGATAGCAATCAGCTGGTACTGCAATCAGATATCCTGGTGCTGGCGGTTAAGCCACAGCATATGCAGTCGGTCGCCGATATCATCAAAATATCTGTGCAGAAGAAAAAACCGGTGGTGGTGTCGATCGCGGCGGGTATTCGGATAAACGCATTACAGCGCTGGCTCGGTGGTGAATTACCCGTGGTTAGGTGCATGCCAAATACGCCTGCTCTCGTGAAGGCTGGCGCAACTGGGTTGTTTGCCAACGAAGAAGTAAAAGAAGAGCAAAAAGATCAGGTCGAATCGCTATTGCGCGCGGTAGGCGTGACGGTTTGGCTGGCGGAAGAGGGTGACCTTGATTCCGTAACAGCCTTATCCGGCAGTGGGCCGGCTTATTTCTTCATGGTGATGGAGGCCCTGGAAGCGGCGGCCATTGAAGCGGGTTTGGACCAAAAAACGGCGCAATTATTAACCCAGGAAACCGCATTAGGCGCGGCAAAAATGGCTTTAGAATCGAGTGAGTCGGCCGCTGTATTGCGTCAGCGGGTGACGTCTCCAGGCGGCACAACTGAGCGCGCCATCGGGATAATGGAGGATCGTGGCTTACAGGGCATTTTCCGCGAAGCGCTGCTGGCGGCTAAAGAACGTTCAGTTGAATTATCTGATGAACTGGGAGAAAGCTAGTGTCTGCAGGCTACCTAACTAACCCACTGATTTTTATTATTAATGCACTGTTTGGCGCTTATATTTTTGTGCTAATTATTAGGTTGCTATTACAATATACGGCCGCAGATTCGCGTAACCCCGTGTCGGCTTTTATTATTAGAGCAACTCGTCTGCCTTTACAGCTGCTAAAGCCCGTTTTCCCTACCGTTAAGGGCATTAATTTATCGGCCATCGTTTTAATGTTGTTATTGCAGATGATGGTAGGTTTTTTAATGTTATCGGGAGCAGCCAGCGTGAATGTATGGGCCGTATTTATCTGGAGTATAACAGAGCTGATTGATAGCATTATTAACGTGTTTATTTTTAGTATTTTCGTGACCGTTATTTTAAGCTGGATTAACCCGGGCGCCCATAATCCGGCTGTCGACTTGTTATATAAAATTACCGAGCCTGTTTTAAATCCTTTTAGGCGCTGGGTTCCACCCATCGGTGGAATGGATTTAAGTCCGATGGTCGCTTTGCTAGCCCTGCAGGTGCTAAAAATGCTGTTAATTCCGCCGTTATTTTCCCTTATGTAATGTCAGCCGCTTATTATTCGTGGTCAGGCGAAGAATTGGTTTTTAACGTATTTTTGCAGCCTCGAGCCAGCAAAAATGCCTGGATTGGGCTTCACGGTAACACGATTAAAATTGCTTTAACGTCGCCACCCGTGGATGGTGGGGCGAACAAGCAGCTCATTCAGTTTCTGGCGAAACGCTTTAGTGTTAAAAAATCGAGTATTTCAATCATCTCAGGCGTGCACACTCGACACAAACGAGTTAGCGTGTGCGGCGCGTCACATTTGGCCGAAGAATTTTTTAAATAACCCCTCTATACTTTATCGAACGATTGGACACGACGCATCTTTGATAAAAGCAGGTGGTTAATAATATGGATCTAGGCGAGCAATTACAAGGATATACTCGTTGGAAAAAATCGATGGCAAAAGCCATTGATAATTACCAAAGCTGGTTGGATGACGCAGACCTTAGCGATACAGAGACAGAGATGCTGTTAATTAAGAATTTGCGCTTATTGGAAAAAGATAATATTACTATCGCCTTCGCTGCAGAATTTTCCCGCGGTAAAACCGAGTTGATTAATGCCTTGTTTTTTTCCTCGACGGGTGTTCGTTTGTTACCTTCCAGCCCTGGTCGGACGACCATGTGCCCAACGGAAATTTTTTATGACGAAAAAGAAAAGCCCTATCTTCGTTTATTAGATATGGATACTCGGCTTAATGAAAAACCTATCGAGGACTATAAGAAAGATCCTAAGCAATGGACACATATTGAACTTGATTGCGATTCACCGCAACAAATGCAGGATGCATTTTTACAGTTATTGAAGACTAAAACAGTTTCAGCGGAGAGGGCAAAGCAGCTGGGCCTTGACTGCGCGAGTGGAGATGAACAAGTGAGCATTCCGCAATGGCGACACGCGCTGGTCAGCTTTCCACACCCGTTATTAGAAAAAGGCTTAACGATACTCGATACGCCGGGTTTGAATGCATTGGGTAGTGAGCCAGAGCTAACTTTAAGTATGCTACCGAAGGCGCAGGCGATGATTTTTGTTTTGGCCGCCGATACGGGTGTCACTCAGAGTGATATGCATATGTGGGAACATCACATTAATGCTTATAGGAGCAAACATCCGCATGGTCTGGCGGTGGTGCTGAATAAAATTGACACGCTGAATGATGAGCTGATGACAGAAGATGAGTGGGTGCAGTCGATCCATAAACAAACACTGGAAACGGCGCGTTTATTGAAACTAGATGAACAATCCATTTTTCCATTATCGGCAAAGCAGGCCCTGATAGCGAAGATTAAGCAGGACGATGAGGCGTTATCAACGAGTCGACTTTCAGCCTTGGAAAACTTTCTTTCGGACAGAGTGTTGAGCTCTCAAAAAGACATTCTTCAGCATATGGTCGTCGATGATGTCGTTGGCAATATGGAGCAGATGGTGAATACTTTAAGTACTCAGGTGAAGAATATCGTCAGGCATTTAGGCGAGCTACACAATATTTGTAGCCAAAGCGAAAATGCTACGGTAGAGCTGCTGCGGCTAACTCGAAAAGAACAGACGATTTACAATAAAAACCTGCAGCACTTAAAAACCAGTCGACATATTTTTAATTCGCAAATAACGGATTTATTACAGGTCGTTAACCCGGTTAAAGTCAAAGGTATTTTTAATGAAGGGCGAGAAAAAATGGTGCAAAGTTGGACCAGTGTTGGCATTCGCCTTGGCATGCAGTACGCCTTTGATGAGCTCACTTTTTTGCTAAATGAAACGCTCATGACAACACAAGCGAGTACGAAGTTACTCAACACCATTTATAAAAGATTCAAAGATGAGCACGACTTAGACGTGGAACAACCGAACACATTAAATTTCGAAGTGTATCAAGGCAGACTTGATCAATTGCTCCGTGAAGGCCTGGAGTTTAGTCACAGTTCAAATGCGGCTTTAACGGGGCAAAATACATTGGCAAAGCGTTTTGTCGGTACGATTGGTGGCCAGGCTATAGCGATATTCGAACAGGCTCAAGCGGATATTAATAGCTGGAAGTCTGCCGCATTAGCGCCTTTGATTAGAGAGGTGAGTGAACAGAAGGCGTTAATGGAAAGTAAATTAGACAGTTTGAGAAGTGTATCTGCAGGTAAAGAAGCGCTGGATGAGAAAATAGTCAACAACAAAAATCAGCAGGAAAGCATTGGCGTTAAGCTAGCGTCACTACAGGTGATTATCGATAATATTCGTTGCCCCGCTGAGCCGATAGATTCTGAACGTGTGTCTAGTGCAGGGCGTAGTTAGCGCTAATTTTTTGTTTTAAGTAGCAAATCCCAGACGCCGTGACCAAGGCGCAAACCTCGATTTTCAAATTTTGTTAGTGGCCGGCTGTCAGGCCGTTCGGCGTAGTCCGAGTTACTGGCGTTAACAAAGCCAGCGTGAGCTTTCAGTGTGAGCAACATATGCTCAGCATAATTTTCCCAATCTGTGGCCGCGTGGAAAAGGCCGCCTGGCTTTAGCCTTGAATGAATTAAATCTAAAAACTCCGTTTGAACTATCCGACGCTTATGGTGCCTTTTTTTGTGCCACGGATCAGGAAAAAATAATTGAACGCAATCGAGGCTATTTGGCGGAATGGCTTTCTGTAAGACGTCGATTGCATCGGTATCAAATAGGCGAACGTTTGTGAGCTCTTTTTCAAGGGTTAAGCGGAGTAAATGGCCAACTCCTGGTCGATGTACTTCGACGCCAATAAAATTTCTGTCGGGATTTTTTTCAGCCATTTCGGCCAGGCTCTCGCCATTGCCAAAACCAATTTCTAAGGTAACGGGGTGGTCGTTAGCAAATAATTCATTGGGGTTGATGGGCGTGGTTGGGTCTAGGCCGTATACAGGCCAACCGGTCTTAATAGCGGCTTCTTGCGCAGGCGTTAATCGACCCTCGCGTTTAACAAAGCTACGGATACGTCGCAAAAAATCGGGTTTTGTATTGCTCATGTTTGAAGAGAGTGATTTAAATCAGGCCATCCATTGGAGATGAAGCAGAGGCGTAGCGACGACGGGGCATGCGACCGGCTAAGAATGCTTCACGACCAGCTTGTACGGCTTTTTTCATCGCTGAGGCCATCAGAACAGGGTTGTTGGCGAGGGCAATAGCGGTATTCATTAAGATGCCGTGGCAGCCCAGCTCCATGCCGATTGTAGCGTCGGATGCGGTGCCGACGCCGGCGTCAACAATGATCGGCACGTTAGCGTTTTCAATGATGGTCATAATATTGTAGGGGTTGCAAATGCCCAGGCCAGAACCGATAGGCGCCGCCAGAGGCATAACGGCAACACAGCCCATTTCTTCAAGGCGTTTGGCGATAATGGGGTCGTCGTTGGTGTAGACCATCACGTCAAAACCCTCTTTCACCAAAATCTCTGCCGACTCTAAGGTGGCGATAATGTCGGGGAGTAAGGTTTTTTCGTCGGCCAGCACTTCAAGCTTTACCAGCTTGTGACCACCGAGTAACTCTCGTGCAAGGCGGCAAGTTCTCAACGCATCTTTAGCGGTATAGCAGCCAGCGGTATTGGGCAAAATGGTGTATTTGTCGGGCGAGATAACGTCTAGCAAGTTTGGCTCACCAGGATTTTGGCCAATATTGGTTCTGCGAATAGCCACTGTAACGATGTCGGCGCCACTCATTTCGATAGCGGCCTGAGTTTCCGCAAGATCTTTATATTTACCCGTACCAACGAGAAGTCTTGATGAGTATTTTTTACCGGCGAGGATGAAATCATCCGGTTGACCGCCACCAATCGCTTGTACTATTTCCACTACATCACCTTCATTTAGTTGAATTTGACCATATTGATCAGCCGGTTTTATTTCTTCATTGAGTTCAATGGCGATGCGTTTGCCAAAAACCCCCATTTTCTTAACGAGCTGTTCGAGCGTAGTCGCTTCATCACAAGAAAAGCTGTCACCATTAACGCGAATATCCATGGGCTTGTTCGTTAATCGTTGACCGCGTCGAGTTTGCCTTCGCGGCGGGTGCGCACGGCGGCGGCCAGTTCGCTTAGTAGCTTCGTGCTGCTATCCCAGTCAATACAGGCATCGGTGATGCTTTGGCCATAAATTAGCTCTTGCCCTTCGACGGGGTCCTGGCGACCGGCGACTAAATGACTTTCTATCATCACGCCGCTGATGCGCATATCACCATTGGCTATTTGTTCGGCCACGTCACTTCCAACTACCATCTGGCGTTCATGTTGTTTGCTGCTATTAGCGTGGCTAAAGTCAATCATCATATGTAAATTAACACCTGCTTTGCCCAGCTCATTGGCAGCGGATTCAACGCTTGCGGCGTCATAATTGGGTGCTTTGCCGCCGCGTAAAATCAGGTGGCAATCTTCGTTACCAGCGGTTTTAAAAATTGCTGAATGCCCCTGTTTGGTAACAGACAGAAAGTGATGTGGACGACACGCTGCGCCAATCGCGTCAATCGCCACTCTGATAGTTCCATCGGTACCATTTTTGAAGCCAACGGGGCACGACAGGCCAGAGGCTAATTCACGGTGTGTTTGGCTCTCAGTAGTGCGTGCGCCAATTGCGCCCCAGGCAATTAGATCGGATACGTATTGCGGGGTGATAAGGTCTAGATATTCTGTTGCAGCCGGTACGCCCTGGGCGTTCAGGTTTAACAATAATTCGCGCGCAAGATGAACGCCTTTATTAATATCGAAACTTTCGTCAAGGCCGGGGTCGTTGATTAAGCCTTTCCAACCGACCGTTGTTCGGGGTTTTTCGAAGTAAACCCGCATCACAATGATAAGGTCCTCAGCCAGGCTATCAATATAAGGTTTTAGACGTGCGGCATACTCGAGTGCGGCCTTAGTGTCATGAATTGAGCAGGGACCGATCACAACGAGCAAGCGGTCATCTTCACCGTGCAGTATCTTATGAACGGCTTCCCTGGCAACTGATGTTGTTTCAGCAGCGGTATTTGTAATCGGCAGCTCCTGGTGTAGTTGCTCAGGAGAAATGATCTCCTGCATGCTGATGATTCTGGTGTCGTCTGTTTTAATTGTGTTCATGGTTAAGCCCGTTGGTCGGCATCTCGAGATGCCGTTAAAATATGTTAAAAAGGTTGAGAATGATACCTGTAATAGATTGATTTTACCTGTTATTTTTGATGAAAACACAGCGAATGCTGAGCAAATGCAAGAATCAAAGATAAGAATATAAAGCATGCGGAAACTTTAGAGGCTGAAATTTATCAGAAATGATGGCTTGATGGTTCGTCGAGATGGTTTTTAAGAAAGCGTTTATTCATGCCTTGTTAATGAAAGACTGGTACTATTCTAAACCTAAACAACAGCTGTTAATGGAGACATAGTGATGGGGAAACTACTAAAAATAATTGGCGGACTACTGTTGTTGCTCGTTCTGGTGGTCATAGTCGCTCCGCTGGTGATAGACCCAAATGATTACCGCGATCAGATACAACAGGTAGTAAAAGAAAAAACAGGGCGAGATTTATTGATTAACGGCGACCTTAGCCTGTCTGTTTTCCCCTGGGTTGGTGTTGAAATTAACGACGTCAGCTTAAGCAATGCCAAGGGTTTTAAGGCAAAGCATTTCGCTGAAATTAAAGAAGCAAACGTGAAAGTTAAGCTGCTGCCTTTGCTCAGCCGGAAAGTTGAGGTTAGTACGGTTGTTCTCAATGGAGTAAGTTTAAACCTCGAAAAGAATAAGGCCGGAAAAACCAACTGGGATGATATGGCGCAAGCACCCGCTGACCAGGATAAAGCCTCCGATACCGCTAAAGACGGGTCCGCTGCAGCCTTTGGTGCAATTGCGGTGGGTGGTTTGCAACTAGCTGATGCTAATGTTACCTGGGACGATGCCAGCAAAAATGAAAGCTATAGCCTTGCCGACTTAAATTTAACCACGGATGCGTTATCCTTAGGTAAGCCGATGGGTGTCGATTTGGCCTTCACCGTCGATAGCAGCAAGCCGAAAGCTACCATACGTTTGAAGCTTGCTGGCGATTTGATTATTAACGAATCGTTAAACAAGTTTGATTTTCAAAATATGACGCTGGCGATAGACGCGGCGGGCGAGCCAGTGCCAGGTGGCGCGATGAGAATAGATATGGCGAGTCATTTGGTCGCAGACCTGGCCGGTAAAGGCAGTTTAAGCTTAAACCCTTTAACCATAAAGTTTGATGATTCAACATTAACTGGCGATGCCTCTGTTAAAAACCTGTCTAATCCGGCTATAGGCTTTAACCTGGCGGTAGATTCAATCAACGTTGACCGTTATTTAACACAACAAGCGTCTAATGGCGGCAAAACGGGAAGCGGTACAAATACCTCAACCCCACCGCCGGCTGCAGTGGCGTTATTGCCTGTTGAAACGATACGCGGTTTGAATATTGACGGCCTCTTTAAAGTGCAGTCACTAGTGGTAAATGGTTTAACTGCTGAACAAGCCAGCGTAAAAATAATTGCTAAAAATGGCATTTTAAGAACCGAACAAGGTGTAAAGATATTCTATAACGGCAGTTATGCCGGTCAAACGACCGTTGATGCACGTCAAAATACGCCGCTAATTACCGTTAATGAACAGGCGACGGGTATTAATATTGAACCCTTGTTGATCGACCTGATGGGTGAGTCTTCGGTATCAGGTGTGGCGAATATAAAGGCCAGTTTAACGACCCGTGGCAACAATATGACGGCAATTAAGTCGACTTTGAACGGCAACGCTGAGTTTAGCTTTCAAGATGGCGCGATTACTGGGATTGATGTGGGTGCATTAATAAAACAGGCTGAAGCCGTGTTAAAGGGCGACCTCGCTGCGGCAATGGTTAAAGGTGAAGGTAAGACAGCGTTTTCAAATATGTCAGGTACGGCGCAGATCACCAATGGGCTGGTGAATAATAATGATCTATTGGTGACATCGGGGCTGGTCAATATCAAAGGTGCAGGTACAGCAAATCTGGTGAGCGAAAAAATTGATTATCGTCTGACGCTTCAGCGCACAAAAGCATTAGAGGCAAAAGAAACTACCGATACAAAAGACCTTAAAAACATCTTAATTCCCGTCAACGTGAAGGGAACGTTTGCTAAGCCGAGTGTCCAATTGGACGTGAAAGCTATTATGTTAGCGACGCAAAAAGAAAAAATTGAAGAAAAAAAGCAGGAACTCAAAGAAAAAGTGAACGAAAAACTAAATGAAAAGTTAAAAGGTAGGGCGGGTGAGTTATTAAAAGGTCTGTTCTAGCCGATCAATTTGCTACTGATGTCACAGGGCCTGAACAGTTTCAGGTCCTTGTTTTAAATTGGTTTGATCAATACGGTAGAAAAAACTTACCCTGGCAGCAAACGCCAACGGCCTATCACGTCTGGTTGTCTGAAATTATGTTGCAACAAACCCAGGTAACGACGGTTATTCCTTATTTCGAGCGATTTTTGCAGCATTTTCCAACACTTATTACACTGGCTAAAGCACCGTTGGATGACGTGCTTCATCTATGGTCGGGTCTGGGTTACTACGCGCGCGCTAGGAATTTACACAAAACAGCACAATTAATCGTTGCCGAACACAATAGCTGTTTCCCGCAAAGCGTCGAGGGTTTGGTCGAGTTGCCCGGCATTGGCAGGTCAACAGCGGGTGCGATAATGAGCCTCGCTCTGGGGCAGTCGGCGGCTATTCTGGATGGTAATGTAAAGCGTGTATTGAGCCGTTTTTTTGCCATACAGGGTTGGACTGGAAGCGCCGCAACGTTAAAGAATTTGTGGCGGTTGAGCGAAAGTTTAACGCCCGCTAGTAGAGCTGGTCATTACAACCAGGCGATGATGGATCTAGGCGCAACCGTCTGCACGCGATCAAAACCCGCGTGTGAACAATGCCCTTTGATAGAAGGCTGTATAGCGCTGGAACAGGGCCTCGTTGCGGATTTACCTACGCCAAAAAAACGCGTGAGTTTGCCGGTTAAAAAACGCTACTGGCTGGTGTCGAAAAAGCAAAACGAAGTGCTATTAAAGCAAAGGCCGCCGGTTGGTTTATGGGGGGGCTTGTGGGCTTTTCCAGAATTTGAAAGCTACGATGAACTGAGCCAATGGTGCGATAAAAAGGGGCTGAGCTTAAATCAAGCAGAACAACTGGCGGAAAAACGCCATACCTTTTCGCACTACCACCTGGATTACATCCCGGTTATTTGCTCTTCACCGCTTGTATCACTGTCACAAATAGCCGAACCGGATAGAACCTGCTGGTATCAGGCAAAGAGTCGTGTGAAAATAGGCTTACCAAAACCGGTGAGTGAATTAATCGCCCAGTTAACCAAGTAAGCAACCAGTCGAGAGAAACCTAAAATGTATTGTCAAAAATTAAAACGCGAAGCCGAAGCGCTAGAAAAGTCACCTTTTCCAGGTGAAATAGGCGAGCGCATCCTGAAGAACATATCTAAAGAAGCGTGGCAACTTTGGTTGGCGCAGCAAACGATGATTATCAACGAAAATAGACTCACGCCGTTTGAACCAGAAGCGCGGGCGCTACTGAAGGCCGAAATGGAAAAATTTCTATTCAGTGACGATGCACAAGCACCAGAAGGTTTCGTTCCACCTGCTAAATAAGCTCATTTTGAACAGCAACCTTGACTAAATTCGTGTGCCGCTGTTTAATACGCGACCATATCTTTGATGCCCAGATAGCTCAGTCGGTAGAGCAGTGGACTGAAAATCCTCGTGTCGATGGTTCGAATCCGTCTCTGGGCACCATTTTTCCTGTTGTTAATTACTTAAATAAAAATCAAATTGGCTGTAAAGCCAATGGGCAAAGCCGTGCGTTAATTTTGTCAAAAATTCAAATGAGTTTTCAGTACTAACGTGGTTAAATTAGCTAATGTTCAATTCAAGGAGAAGCGATGATGAGTTTAAGTAAATTAGCCTTACTACTATTAATTGGGATGTTTTCTGCCAGTGCGCTGGCGGATTATCAGCTCGATAACACCCAATCCTCGCTTCATTTTGTTTCTATCAAAAAAGATAAAATTGCTGAAACTCATTCATTTCAGCGCTTGAGTGGAAGCATTAGTGCTGACGGCGCGGCTAAAATAATTATCGATCTGGCGAGCGTAGAAACAAATATTGATATCCGTAATGAGCGGATGAAGAGCCTTTTGCTGGAAACGGGTGTTTACCCGACTGCCGAGGTGTCTGCGATACTCGATGAAGCACAATTAACAGGCATAGCGGCGGGCAGCTCTGTTATATTGCCAACGGCCTTGACGCTTAATTTGCATGGGCACTCAGCGGCCATACAGGCGGATTTGCGCGTTACGGGGTTGGAAGATGGTGCCTTATTGGTGACGACGGTTAAGCCTGTCTTGCTCAGCGCATTTGATTTTAGCCTGGACGCGGGTATTCAAAAACTGATGGAAGTGGCCAAGCTGCCTTCTATTAGTACGGCGGTCCCTGTTACATTTACCCTGGTCTTTAAGCGCTAATAGAGCGGATATGGACGATTTATCAGAGTTTAATACGAGCCAGTCGGAAGGCTTTGCCAAGATCGTTTATATTCTCTATTTGGCGAGTATTGTGTTCGGTATTACGAGCCTTATCGGCCTGGTTATGGCGTACATTAACCAGGGCGATTCACCGGATTGGCTGAAAACACATTATCGATTCCAGATTAGAACGTTCTGGATCGCCGTACTATATAGCCTTGTCGCGGGCTTTCTAAGTTTTATTTTTATCGGTTATTTTCTCTTGCCGTTGATCGTTATCTGGTTAATCATTCGCTGCGTTAAGGGAATGAAGGTGCTGCAACAGCGCCAACAGCATCCCGACCCAGATAGCTGGCTTTTTTAGCTTCTAAATAGTTTTTTCAATGTCCGAATGCCTTGATTTTAGACGGCTTAATCAGCTGATTAATGCCGCGCTCACTAAAGACCAGCATACTTTCAGGCAACAACTGAAGCGCTTGTCGAAAACACCGGATAACGAAAGACTGATAGTCTTGTTAGCGCGCGTTGAAGAATCGGCTGCAACGGCTGAACGGCGTCGAGATCAATGCCCAGCTATAGACTATCCAGACTTGCCGATCAGCCATAAGCGTGAAGACATTGCGGCATTAATTGATCAGCATCAGGTGGTTATTCTTTGTGGTGAAACCGGTTCAGGCAAGACCACGCAGTTACCTAAAATCTGCCTAGAACTAGGTCGTGGCTTTAAAGGCCAAATCGGCCACACCCAGCCACGGCGATTGGCGGCTATCAGTGTGGCGCAGCGTATAGCAGATGAATTAAAAACCGAATTAGGCCAAACGGTGGGTTATAAAATCCGTTTTCAGGGGAAGGAAAATGAGCATACCCTGGTTAAGTTGATGACCGATGGTATTTTGCTGGCTGAAATAAAGTCCGACCAGTACCTCAGCCATTACGATACGCTGATTTTAGACGAGGCCCACGAGCGTAGTCTGAACATCGACTTCTTATTAGGCTATATGAAATGGTTATTGCCAAAACGGCCCGATTTGAAGCTGATTGTGACTTCCGCAACGATTGATCCGGAACGTTTTTCTAAGCACTTTAATGGTGCGCCGATTATTAATGTTTCGGGTCGAACTTATCCGGTGGAAATGCGTTACCACCCGGTGGGTGCCGATGCGGAGCAGAGCGATCGAGATATGCCGCAGGCGATTGTCGATGCCGCGGCAGAACTTCACCGTGAAAGAGCGGGTGATATCTTAGTTTTTTTAAGCGGCGAACGCGAAATTCGTGAAGCGACCGATGCGCTTAGAAAACACCATCCACCGGGCTACGACATTTTGCCGCTGTATTCCCGCTTAAGCGCTAAAGAACAGTCGCAAATATTTAAACCGCATAAAAAGCCGCGTATTGTTCTGGCTACCAACGTGGCGGAAACCTCGCTTACGGTACCGGGTATTCGCTGCGTGATAGATACAGGGCTGGCGAGAATAAGCCGTTTTAGTCAACGCAGTAAAATTCAACAATTACCGATTGAACCGATTTCGCAGGCCAGCGCCAATCAACGAAGTGGGCGCTGCGGCCGTGAAGCGGCGGGTATTTGTATTCGCCTGTATAGCGAAGATGACTTTAAGCAACGGGCAGAATTTACCCAGCCGGAGATTTTACGGACTAATCTGGCGTCGGTGATTTTACAGATGAAGTCGCTGAAGTTGTCGGACGTTAGCCAATTCCCATTTTTAGAGCCACCGGCCGACAAAGTAATACGCAGCGGAATACGTCATCTACATGAGTTGGGCGCGCTGGATGATGGCGAAAAATTAACCCTAATTGGCAAGCGTCTAACGCAATTTCCGCTGGATCCCCAGCTCGGCCGTATGTTGTTGGCGGCAGAGGAGTTTCGTTGCCTGGACGAGGTGCTGACGATCGTCGCGGCACTATCCATTCAGGACCCTAGAGAGCGTCCGATGGACAAAGCGAAATATGCCGACGCGAAGCATAAGACGTATCAAAACGAGAGCTCAGACTTCCTATCTTTTTTAACGCTGTGGAAAGAATTTCAGGCGCAAAAGAAGGTTTTGTCGAATAATAAATTCAGGCAGTATTGCCGTGAAAATTTTCTGTCGTACATGCGGTTAAAAGATTGGGAAGATATTCGTCGCCAATTACTCGACGTGGTGAAGGGCAACCTGGGTTTAAAGCTGAACATCAGTACTGCTGACGACGACGCTATTCATCAAGCTCTGTTAAGTGGCCTGGTCACCCGTATAGGCGTTAAACAGGATCAAGCAGAGTATCTGGGCGCCCGGAATCTTAAGTTTTACATCCACCCAGCTTCATCGTTGTTTAAAAAACAACCGAAATGGTTAATGGCGGCCGAGCAGGTTGAAACCACGCGGGTATATGGACGAACGGTGGCCGTTATAAAGCCTGAATGGGTCGAAAAAGCCGCGCCACATCTCATTAAGCGCCAATACTACGAGCCTCACTGGTCGAAAAAAGTGGGTCAGGCGATGGTTTACGAGCAGCTACAGTTGTTTGGCTTAACGATTAGTAAAGGACGCAAGGTACCATTAGCGCGAACTGAGCCAACAGCGGCTCGGGAATTATTTATCCGTAACGGGCTGGTTGAGCGGGAGATGCTTTGCCACGCGCCATTTTTCAAGAAAAACGAGCAGTTGCTGGCTTCTATAGAGTACGAGCAGCAAAAAGGCCGCCGGGTGGACTTGCTTATTGACGAGCAATCGCTGTTTGAATTTTACGAGGATAAATTACCCGAGCAAATAAATAGCCTCGCGGCGCTAAATAGCTGGTTAAAAAAAGATAACAATAATGCCGTCCTCGAGTTAAGCGAAGACGACGTTACTTCAAATGATAAGGCGTCGACAGACCCGGATAACTTTCCAGATAGCCGTCTTATTAATGGCGTAGCGATTAAATTAAGCTACCGTTTTGAGCCGGCTCACGAAGAAGATGGCGTGACGGCTAATATTCCTTTGGCGCAGCTCAATCAGTTGTCGAGTCAACCCTTCGATTGGTTGGTTCCTGGTTTATACGCGGAAAAGTTACAGGCTTTGATAAAAGGCTTACCGAAAAACCTCCGTAAGCAGTTTGTTCCGGTGCCTAATTTTGTAACGAGCTGTTTGAACGAACTGGACTATTCAGCGGGAGGTCTATTAGACGCCCTGGCGAGCAGCCTAAATAAACAAACCTCATCAACATTAAAGGCGTCAGATTTTGAGCTAGACAAGCTACCCGCCCATCTGCGGATGAACTTCCATATTATCGGAGATAAAGGTGAAGTTATCGCGGCATCGAAGGATTTTGCAACGTTGAAGCGACAATATACTAAAAAAGCGGGCCAGCAGTTTCAGGCGGCTTTAACGAATGCGTTGTCGATGTCGGGCTCGAAGAACTGGCAATTTAACGATATAGCCAAACATCATACGATCGAACATGAGGGGCGATCTTTGCAGGGTTTCCTCACCCTGGTAGATGAACAAGATAGCGTGGGCCTGACCGTTGTGGATTCAGAAGAAGAGGCCGAGAAGTCGCATCAGGCGGGTTTGATACGCTTATTCCGTTTGAAATTTTCCAAGGAGTTGAAGCAGCTAAGTCGACAGTCTGTCATTACGACGGCGCAGGCGTTTGGTTATCTGCAACTAAAGCCACACCCTGAATGCGAACTCGACAAAGGCGAGGATATTTTTGATGACCTGGCGCACCAGTTGATGTCGAGCACGTTCCAAAACAAAGATATACGTACAGAAGAAGAATTTGATACGGCGATTGAACGGTTGGACGCGTCTGTGTACTCAACGGGATATGCATTAAGCGAAACGGTTGCAAAGCTACTGTCGTTGCATCAAAAGGTGCGGCAGGATTTGTCTACTTGGGAAGGTCAGCCGCTACATAAAGACGTGACAAAGCAGCTGTCTCGCTTGTTCTTTCAGGGTTTTGTGCGCCACGTACCGGCAGAAAAACTGATGAATTACGCGCGATACTTAAGGGCGATTGAAGCGAGGCTGGATAAAGCAAAGGGTCAAATTCAAAAAGACGTCGAAAAAGCGGCCCTAGCGCAGCGTTATGAAAGTTTGTTCTGGCAGGCGGTTAAAACGTCCGGCGAGCACCTTGAGTCAGTTGATTTTCGTTGGTTACTAGAGGAATACAGAATATCTTTGTTCGCTCAGCAAATAAAAACCACTCAGCCGGTTTCTGAAAAAAGGCTTGAGAAAGCATGGGCGTCTCTTTATTGAACGATGGCCCTATCTTTGTTGAACAAGAATCCACGGCAGCACAACGACGGACCATAACTCGGTTTCACCTTTCGACCATAATGATGCCTCTTCGTCAGAAACGCCAGCCAAACAATTTTCCGCCACCCACAGCTCAATGATGACTTTATTATCGTTAGCCAGCTCTACGGCAGCATCTACCAGATCGAGGTCTGTTGAGACGCGCAGTAAATTACCTTTGGCAAAAAAACGCTCTAAGCCCTGCCACTCAATCATGGCAGTTTCTGCGTGTAGTGCGTGCCATTTGGTGCTTTTATTTTCCATAACAAGTATTTTACATGGCTTTGGCCGGTTTTTGATAAAGCTAAAACTATTTTATTGTTAAGATGAGCAAGTATTTACATATTAAAAGAAATCATATATCATTTAGGAATATATATATTCCTTTTTAATTTAACGGATAAAAATCATGGAAAACTTTACACCGTACACGTCCCTGGCGGGCGGTATCTTGATTGGTATTAGTGCCAGTTTACTGATGTACTTAAATGGCCGTATTGCGGGTATCAGCGGTATCGTCAATGGCATTTTTAATACCTCGTCTTTTAATGAAAAGGCCTGGCGATTAACATTTATAGTGGGCCTAATCTCGGGCGCTTTCGTATACGCCTATTTCTTTCCGTCAAGTGTTGAGCCGCGTGAACACGTAACGACAGCGTTGTTAGTTGTTGGCGGTTTAATCGTAGGTTTTGGTACGGCTATGGGCGGTGGCTGTACGAGTGGGCATGGCATTTGCGGAATATCACGGTTTTCGTTACGTTCAATAACAGCGACCGCGGTGTTTTTGCTCAGCGGCATCATCACTGTGTATGTGGCTAAACAACTGGTTGGTGGATAATCATGATTAAAGCATTCAGTGCACTACTGGCGGGCGTTTTTTTTGGCGTAGGTTTGACACTCGCGGGCATGGTCGACCCAAATAAAGTGATCAATTTTTTGGATATAACGGGCAATTGGGATCCGAGTTTAATGTTTGTTCTCGGCGGCGCGGTAATAGTCACTACAATAGCTTATCGGTTTATTTTTGCTCAGGGTAAACCTCTCTTTGAGGCTGATTTTCAGTTGCCTACGAAGCTGAAAATCGAACCTAAGCTGTTGTTTGGTTCGTCTTTATTTGGCGTGGGCTGGGGGCTTATTGGTTATTGCCCGGGGCCGGCTCTTGCTAGTGTAGGGCTTAGGCCAGAGGAGCCATTAATCGTGGTGATATCGATGCTGGCCGGGATGTTACTGTACAGGGTGGTTTCAAAATAATAATCTGGACTGAAAATATATTTGACTAACAAAAAAGGCCACGCTAATAGCGTGGCCTTTTTTGTTAGTTCGAGCGCTTTTACCCAACGTTATATTCAGCGCCAACCGTTTGCCAGTGTGTTTTTAGGACAGGTAAGAGTCAACCTATCAACATTTTAAGCCCGACGACAATAAGAAGAAGGGAAAAGATTTTTTTTAGCGCATTTGTTGGCAGGATATGGGCCAAATGAACGCCAAGGGTCGCTGCAAAAAGGCTGGTACAGCTAATGCCAAGAAAAACGGGGATATTAATGTAGCCAATATTACCCACGGGCAAGGCCTCGGCATGTGAACCGATAATGATGAAACTTAATGCGCCGAATAAGGCGATAGGTAGGCCGCAAGCGCTACCTAAGGCGACGGCGTTTTTAATAGGAACATTATGCCAGGTCATATAGGGAACGGTTAGCGTGCCACCACCAATTCCAACAAGAGTAGACAATAAGCCCAATATGGAGCCGGCAATACCAAGGGGTAGTGTGGAAGGGAGTTGGCGGTGAGGTTTTGGGGTAAACTTAAATGCCATTCTAAAACCATTGAGCAGTAAAAAAGAACCAAAAATCATGGCTAATAGTTCACTACTTAGAAAGTGTGCTAAATCAGCCCCAAACCAGGCACCAATCGCTATTCCTGGTGTTAGCGTTTTTACAATAGACCAATTAATAGCACCGCGTCTGTGTTGAGCCAGTATCGATGAAATAGAGGTGATAATAATAGTAGCTAAGGAGGTGGCAATTGCGGTTTGCATGATCGTATCCGCTGGCATACTATGCTTATCTAATAACCAGGCGATAAACGGTACGATAACGATACCGCCGCCGATACCCAGCAACCCAGAAATAACACCAGAGATGATACCAAAGGCCGCACAATATAAAAAAATCTCAAGCAATGTAATTTATCCAAGTTTTAGAAAAGAGGGCTTGATTATAACGCGCGCAGGAATTTGCCGATGAAAATATACCTCGTGGGTGGAGCGGTCAGAGACCAACTACTGGGCGTTCCCTTTAAAGATCGAGATTACGTGGTGGTCGGATCAACGGTCGATGAGATGTTGAAAAATGGTTTCACACCTGTTGGAAAGGATTTCCCGGTATTTCTGCACCCCAACACAAAGGATGAGTATGCGCTCGCACGAACGGAACGAAAATCGGGGCTTGGTTACAAAGGCTTTGAGATTTATGCGTCACCTGATGTGACATTAGAGCAAGACCTGCAGCGGCGAGATTTGACCATCAATGCGATGGCGCAAAATGAAAAGGGTTTGGTCGATCCGTATTCTGGAAAGGCCGATCTTGAGGCAAAGGTACTTCGTCATGTTTCAGCAAATTTTCAAGAAGACCCGTTAAGGGTTTTGCGGGTGGCTCGCTTCGCCGCGCGTTATGCACACTTAGGTTTTACGGTTGCGCCAGAGACGATGGCGCTGATGCAAGGCATGACAAAAAGCGGGGAGTTAACGGCCTTAATCGCCGAGCGCGTTTGGCAAGAAATTAGTCGCGCCCTTAGCGAACAAACGCCAGAGGTTTTCTTTGAGGTTTTAAGAAAATGTGGCGCGCTGGCGGTTATTTTGCCAGAAGTAGACGCCATGTTTGGCGTCCCCCAACCAGCAATACACCACCCTGAAATTGATACCGGCGTACACACCATGATGGTGTTGCAACAAGCGGTTGTGTTATCAAAAAACTCCGTGGTACGTTTTGCCGCGCTAACGCATGATTTAGGTAAAGCGTTAACGCCAGCAGAGTTTTGGCCGCAACATCGCGGGCACGAAAAGAAAGGCCTGGCCGCGCTAAAAAAACTAACGAGCCGCTTACGTGTGCCGAATGAGTATATAGATTTAGCGCAAAAGGTCATGCAGTTTCATACGCATTGCCACCGAGCGCTAGAACTAAAGCCAAGTACGCTGCTGAAGCTGATGGATTCGCTGGGTGCTTTTCGTCAGGAAGAAAAACTGGATAATTTTTTATTGGCCTGCGAGGCCGACTCCAAGGGACGACTGGGGCTAGAAAAAAGCCTTTATCCACAGGCGGACTGGATTAAACAAGCTTTTCTAGCAGCAAACGAAGTGAACGCCAGTGAATTTGTCGATCAAGGTTTGGTCAGCCAGGAAATAGGCGTTGCAATCAACAAAAAACGTCTCGAAATGATTACCGGCTTAATAAACAAAAACAGATGAGTTGGTTCAACCAAGGTAGCCTGTTTTGCAGGATAAACAGCGTTATTTAACGTAATGACAGTAGCTTCAAACCGGTAGAAAAACGAATTGTGCGGCAGATTGAAAAACATTCTTGATCGTACGATGGTTTTTGCGGGACACTATTTGAGCCAGGGTATCTTGCTGACCGATCATTTTGCCGAAAAGACGGTCGTAACTATGATTAACAACCGTATTTTCTCGCCCCGAACTCAATAGGAAAAACTGGCCGTAAGAGTCTTTTTTAGTGCGAAGTAACCAGGAGGCGACTTCTATATTGCGTGCTGCGTTATAAATTTTTTGTGCATCAAGGCTATCGAATAAATAGAAATCATCCTTACCGTTGTAGGAAATCGCTAGCATGCTGGCAATGCCGGCAATATAGGCGAATACGCGGTCACCTTTATAGTGCTGGTCAAAGGCCAGTCGAATGCTGTCCACACTACGCTTGCCATTTACTGAAGGGAAAGGTTGTTTAAAAATGCGTTCAATAGCGGCGTTCCTCGAGCTTCCCCCCGCCTTTCTTAACTCTTTTGGGTTACGCTTATAGAGCTTTATAGCTAGTAGTTTGAGTTGATCGAGAGTTTGCTTAACGTGCGTATCGGCCACCATGTCTATGTCAGTTTTAGCCATCGATTCGAAATGAAAGTATTCGTAATGACCGCCCTTTTTGTCAGGGATCTGAGCGCAAGCGGCGAGTAAGATGGGTAAAAATAACGATAAAAGTAGTCGGCTTCGCATGTTCGATTAAGTAGTATGTGTTTATGAAAGTCTAGTTTATTTTGAGGGGAACATGTCCGATATTCAAAAAATTGCATTGATTACCGGCGGCGCCCGTCGTATTGGGGCGGCTATAGCCAAAAACCTGCACGAGGCGGGTTACGGTGTCATTATTCACTATCAGCAATCTGAGCAAGAAGCAGAAGCGCTGGCTGATTTATTGAATGCTTCGCGCATACATTCTGCCTGGACCGTTAAAGCAGACCTTCAATCGATTTTACAAATAGAACAGATGATGGCCGATGTTATCGCCAAGGTGGGGCGTCTTGACGTGCTGATAAATAATGCTTCGAGCTTTTATCAAACACCGATCGGCGGGGTGCAGGAAAAACAATGGGATGACCTAATGGGGAGTAACTTAAAAGCCCCGTTCTTTGTTAGCCAGGCGGCATTTCCAAGTTTAAAAAAGCACCAGGGTTGTGTCGTGAATATAGTCGATATTTATGCACAGCGGGCATTATCAAATTACCCCGTGTACAGTTCCGCTAAAGCGGGCTTATACGCATTGACCCAGTCATTGGCGAAGGAACTAGCGCCTGATGTGCGAGTAAATGGCGTATCACCGGGGGTAATTTTGTGGCCAGAAAATTTGCCAGCTGAATCCCAGCTCCAGATTATTGAGAAAATTCCATTACAAAGAAAAGGCTCGCCGGCAGATATTGCGGAAACCGTATTGTTTCTGTCTGAAAAAGGACGCTATATTACGGGGCAGGTCATCGCCGTAGACGGTGGTAAAGGGCTCGTTTAATCCCAGTCAAAGTCGATACGTTTTTGTACGACGCCATTTTTGTTAAAGGCCTGCCATAACTCGTCATAGCTGGTGTTAAGAACAGGGTGCTTTAAATCGCCGGCAATTTCCGCTAGTGGCTCAAGCACAAAGGCGTAACGGGTTATTTCCGCGCGAGGAATCTCAAGTTCGGGGTTCTGGCTGATGTAGTCGCCATATAACACCAGATCTAAATCTAAGGTTCTGGGGTTGAATTTTTTTTGTTCACTCGTGCGGCCGTGTTGTTTTTCAATTTGATCGAAAATCAAGTCTACCTGCGCAGCGGTTTTCTGGGTGTCGAGTGCGGCGATCAGATTAAAAAACGGTTCGCCATTAAAGCCAACGGCATCGGCCTCATAAACGCTTGACAGGGTCAGGTGGCCAAAATGTTCTGTTAAGGAACTCACGCCGGCGCGAATGTGTTTTTCACGCTCAATATTGCTACCAATGCTGATAAATACTCGTGTCATTTAGGGCTTGTTCCCGCGCTCGATGATGATGCCAACGTCGTCGGCGTGGCGTAGGGCACCCTTTTTGTTTAAGGTCAGTCGCAGCCAGGGCACATTAAAGTCCCTGATGATCAGCTCAGCGACCTTTTCGGCGAGGGTTTCGACCAACTGGAAATCACTTTTTTCAACGAAATCAATCACCGCTTTAGACAGTGATTTGTAATCGAGTGTGTCATCAATATGGTCGCTGGCGGCCGCTTTTTTAATATCTGTAGCCATCTCAATATCAAAAAACACGGTTTGTTTAATTTTTCGCTCCCAGTCAAAAATTCCAATAACGGTTTCAATGCGTAAATTACGAAGAAAAATAATATCCATAAGTGCTGTGCTTGTAGTGAAGAAGGTGTCTATTCTGCCGTTGACGGGATTTCATTCTACCGTGCCGGTTAATCTTTATATAGTTTGAGGTACCTTAAGTTCTGAAAGTGGCCAACGCGGGCGAACCTGAATGGCCAGTTTGTCGTGCTCACCTGCTAGCAAACGTTGATAGCCGGCGTAGGCTATCATCGCGCCGTTATCGGTACAAAAATCATGGCGCGGATAAAATACGTTAACGTTTAGTTCCTTACCCATGGCGTCAAGCGTGCTACGCAAACGTTTATTGGCGCTGACGCCGCCAGCCACGACCAGGGTAGATAGTTCGGCTTGTTGTAGCGCGCGTTTGCACTTTATCGCTAAGGTATCCGCAACGGCGTCTTCAAAGGCGCGGGCAATATCGGCACAGGTTTGTTCGTCTAAGGTGTTTTGTTGGCTGGTCGTTAAGGCAAAGGTTTTTAAACCGCTAAAACTAAAATCAAGCCCGGGTCGATTCGTCATTGGTCTTGGAAATGTAAATCGGTCGGGGTTGCCATGTTCGGCGCAACGCGCCAGAGCGGGGCCTCCTGGGTAACCAAGATTAAGCAATTTAGCCGTTTTATCAAACGCCTCGCCCGCTGCGTCGTCTAATGATTCGCCCAATAATTCGTACGCACCTATTTGGCTTACTTTAATCAGCTGGGTATGGCCGCCAGACACGAGTAGCGCTAAAAATGGAAAGCTGGGTGGCGTTTCTTCAAGCATTGGCGCTAATAGGTGACCTTCCATATGGTGCACGCCAATAGAAGGCTTTTCCCAGGCATAGGCCAAGCTTCGCGCGACGCTGGCGCCGGCGAAAAGTGCACCGACGAGCCCGGGGCCAGCGGTATAAGCGACACCTGAAAGCTCGCTAGCGTGGATGCCAGCTTCTGAGAAACACTGTTTAATCAATGGAATAAGTTTTTGCACGTGGTCGCGCGAAGCCAGCTCGGGTACTACGCCGCCGTATTCCTCGTGCATCGCAACCTGGCTGTGTAGTACATCAGCAACCAGCCCGTTGTCACCGTATAACGCGACACCTGTTTCGTCACAGGAGGTTTCTATACCAAGAACAAGGCGCGACTTTTGTATCATATCGGAATGCTGAGTGAAGTTTTATCGGCCATATTATACCCGCAGGGGATCGAACTTTCCCTAATGATGCGGTGGTATCGCACCTTCTAAAATATAGGAATGCGAAATAATAGCTCTGTAGTGAAGTGAAATTGCTTATTTGTAGCTATTGGCATACAAAGTGAGTCCATGTATAATCCGCGATCCCTGTAACACCTTAATTTTAAGAAGAGAGAGAAATACATGCCGTCAGTACGCGTTAAAGATAACGAACCTTTTGATTTTGCACTACGCCGTTTTAAACGTACCTGTGAAAGAGCCGGTGTTTTGGCCGAGTCACGCAAACGTGAGTTTTATGAAAAACCAACTGCTGTACGCAAGCGTTTAGCTGCAGCTGCTGTAAAACGTCATCTAAAAGGTCTGTCACGTACGCGTCGCGCATTGAACAATCTTCGTCGTGGCCGTAGCTAAAGCTACGTCACTTTACTTCGCTAAGTTTTAATGAGTGAAGAGCTAAACGCTTTAACGCTACGTATCCGTGAGGATATGAAGCTAGCGATGAAAGCGAAAGAAAAGGATAGATTGGGCGTTATTCGTCTTATTCTTGCGGCCGTTAAGCAAAAAGAAGTGGATGAAAGAATAACGCTTAATGATGAGCAGGTTCTTCAATTGCTGGATAAAATGCTCAAACAGCGTCGTGATTCAATAGAACAGTTCGATAAGGCTGGCCGTGACGACTTATCGGCTGTTGAGCAAAAAGAAATGCTCGTTATTCAAGATTACCTTCCGCAACAACTAACAGACGCTGAAGTCAGTCAGTTAATCGACCAGGCTGTCAGTGAGTCCGGCGCGCAAGGCATGAAGGATATGGGCAAGGTAATGGCTATTCTTCGCCCTCAACTACAGGGTCGTGCGGATTTAGCTGCGGCGAGCCAAAAAATAAAAGCCAAGCTGGTCTAAATCGTTGGTGCTTAGGCACTGCGCTTATATCGTTACCGAGCAACAAAATATGTGCGTTATTTCAATAATGCGAGAAACTTGCTAATGTATCCTGAAGTCATACATCTGATAGGACTAGGTTAGCAGGATAATGTCAGGTCGAATTCCACAACATTTTATTGATGATTTATTGGCCAGAACCGATATCGTCGATGTGATAGATAGCTTGGTGCCATTAAAGAAAAAAGGCGCTAATTACTCTGCTTGTTGCCCATTCCATAACGAAAAAACCCCAAGCTTTACGGTCAGTCAGGACAAGCAGTTTTTTCATTGCTTTGGTTGTGGCGTCAGCGGTTCCGCGATAGGTTTTTTAATGGACTACAGCCATCTGGAGTTTATCGAAGCCGTAGAAGAGCTGGCCAGCCGAGCTGGGGTAGACATTATTCGAGAACAAGGTGGCTACGTAGACGATAAGCCGAAAAGAGACCTTGAGCCTTTATTTAAACTCAATGAACAGGCGAGCCATTTTTATCAGCAGCAACTGAGGAGCCACAAAGCGGCTTCGTTAGCGACTACGTATTTAAAAAATAGAGGCTTGTCGGGCGAAATAGCGAATGATTTCAAACTAGGTTTCGCCCCTCCCGGCTGGGATAATTTATTGTCCTCCTTAGGACAAACCGAATCTTCATTGGCCAACCTTCGTGAACTGGGCCTGATCGTCAGTAATGATAACAATAAGACCTATGACCGTTTTCGTGAGCGTATTATCTTTCCTATCCGTAATAAACGAGGTCAGACCATAGGGTTTGGTGGTCGTGTACTAGATAGTGGTGAGCCAAAATATCTAAACTCCCCAGAGACGCCGTTGTTTCACAAGGGCCGAGAAGTGTATGGCTTATATGAGGCGCTCAAATCGTCCAGCAAAATTCAACGTTTGGTGTTGGTAGAAGGGTATTTAGACGTTATTTCGCTGAATCAACAAGGCATTAAAAATTCGGTAGCCGCGTTGGGTACGGCCATCACCCGGGAGCATATAGACTTATTATTTCGCTCGGTATCGGAATTAGTGATTTGCATGGACGGCGATTCTGCAGGCCAAAAAGCGAGCTGGCGATCGGTAGTTAATGCGCTGCCCGCGCTAAGAAGTGGGCGGCAAATGAAGATACTGTTATTGCCAGAAGGTCAGGACCCCGATAGTTTGGTTCGTGAAAAGGGTGCGGCAAATTTTGAACAGCTAATAGACGGTGCAGAGCCGTTATCCAGTTATTTTTTTGATTACCTGACAAAAGCTCATCCGCTAGATAGCATTGAAGGACGCGCTAGCTTTATGGAGCAAGCAAAACCCTTGCTGGAAACGCTACCAGACGGAACTTTTGCTGACATGATGAAAAAACAATTGGCGGTATTAACCCAAATGGAGCCCCCTGGCACGGGCCGGGTGGTGCACGGACGGTTTATGCCTACTCATCAAGCGCGCAGAACGGGTAAAAAAAGCCCCTCAGTTATTCGTCATTTAATCACCTCGCTACTTCACGAACCCCAATTGGCCACTAAAATAAACCTAGATGAGTCGTGGCTTGAGTTAGCTATACCGGGAATGAACGTTTTGAAAGAAATACTGTCTGCTTTAGGCGACACCCCAGCTTTGACACCAGCCGTTTTGCTTGAGCGATTCCGTGGTAGTGATCACGAAAAAACGATCAAAGCCCTGTTCGCAGAAGAAAAGCTAATCGCAGGAGACTCTACAGAGCACGAGTTTTTAGGCGCTGTTGAAAGATTAAAAGAGCAGGCAAAAAAGAACCGAAAAGACTTGCTTTTAAGTAAATCGACAGCCTTAAGTGAAATAGAGCGTGCTGAGTTAAGAGAATTGATGAAATTGCAGAGGCATTCGTAGATAAATTACAAATATCTGCTAAAATACTCTGTTCATTGGAACGTAATTAGCGTTTAGAAAACTTGGAATCTTCATGGATAAAGAACAGCAGCAAGAACAGACCTCTAAAATCAAAGCGTTAATTGCCAAAGGGCACGAGCAAGGTTTTTTAACCTATGCAGAGGTTAACGATCACCTACCGCAAGATGTAGAACCAGAACGTATTGAAGAAATCATTACTATGATTTCGGACATGGGTATTGGTGTGCACGAAGTGGCACCAGAATCAGACACCGTTTCTGATGGAGCCGCTGCAGATACCGTAGATGATTCAGCAGCAGCCGAAGTGGCTGCAGTGGCATTGGCCACCGTTGATAAAGAATTAGGTAGAACTACCGACCCCGTGCGTATGTATATGCGTGAAATGGGCACCGTTGGCTTGCTCACGCGACAGGGCGAATTAGACATTGCAAAACGCATCGAAGAAGGCCAACAGGAAATGCTTTCCGCTATTATCCGTTTTCCGGAAGTAGTAGGCATTTTTTTAGCGACGTTTGAAAAAATTAAAAACGAAGAGCTTCGTTTGATGGATTATATCCCTGACTTCGTTGACCTCGAAGACGACTACGATTACACGCAACCTGCTGTAGCCAAAGATGAGAACGCAGAAGTAATCCCTGATATTATGGTCGAAGACGTTCAAGTCCGAGTTGACGAAATTATCGCCAAATACAAAGTTTGCACAAAAGTCATGGGCCAGCACGGCTATTCATCAGATAAGACGCAAAAAGAGTTTGATGAGTTAGCGTTATTATTTATCGCTATTAAATACACGCCGCGCTTTTTCGCACTATTGACGGGCATTATGCGAGAGCGCGTTGAGTTTGTCAGGGCGCAAGAAAAAACCATTATCGATATCTGCGTAAAACAGGCAAAAATGCCTCGCAAGGTCTTTCTTAAGGGGTTTGTAAAGAATGAGAGCAGCCCGGAATGGCTTGATGCACAGCTGGAAACAGACGCAGATTTTGTGCCCACTATAAAAGCGAACATTGATGAAATTAAAAAAGCACAGCTTAGGCTGGCTTTAGTCGAGGCGGACTGCAAGTTAGTAATAACTGAAATTAAAGACATTAATCGTCATTTGTCGATTGGTGAAGCCAAAATGCGTCGCGCCAAAAGAGAAATGGTGGAAGCAAATTTACGCTTGGTAATTTCGATCGCAAAAAAATACACCAATCGCGGCTTACAGTTCTTAGACCTTATTCAAGAAGGCAATATTGGCCTGATGAAAGCCGTAGACAAATTTGAATACCGCCGAGGTTACAAGTTTTCTACCTATGCAACCTGGTGGATTCGCCAGGCGATTACACGCTCAATTGCAGATCAGGCAAGAACCATTCGTATTCCAGTTCACATGATCGAAACGATCAATAAACTGAACCGTATTACGCGTCAAATTCTTCAAGAAAAAGGCCGGGAAGCAACGCCTGAAGAGCTCGCGATAGAGATGGAAATGCCCGAAGAAAAAGTTCGGAAAGTGCTTAAAATTGCAAAAGAACCCATCTCAATGGGTACGCCAATTGGCGACGATGACGATTCAAGCCTGGGTGACTTTATTGAAGACGCGAACGCAATATCTCCTGTAGATTCCGCTACTATTGAAAGCTTAAGAGAGGCGACACAAGACGTTCTCGCCGGCTTAACCGCTCGCGAAGCAAAAGTCATCAGGATGCGTTTTGGTATTAATATGAATACCGATCATACGCTGGAAGAAGTGGGTAAACAGTTTGACGTTACGCGCGAACGCATTCGTCAAATAGAAGCGAAAGCGCTCCGTAAACTACGCCACCCTTCACGTACCGAGCACCTACGTAGCTTTATTGATTCCTCAGAGTAATTAAAACTTTTGGGCCTTTAGCTCAGTTGGTTAGAGCAGTGGACTCATAATCCATTGGTCGAAGGTTCAAGTCCTTCAAGGCCCACCAATATAATCAAAGACTTACGAGAAATCGTCGGTCTTTTTTTATGCCTGAGCTTTATCGGGGTATGGCTGTTCGTTCACGCCGTTAATAACAGTTTGACTAATTCTTACGGTTTCCATTCGTTGCCGAAAATCGATAAATTAACAACATTGTCATTACCCAAAATAAAGGCATTGAAGCTTGGAAAGTGCTCAAAATCATTTTTTTAGAATGTTTTTTGTTGTTCTAATCAAACATCAGGAGTAGTTTATCCACAACACCTAACAATAAGGTGTAAAAAAAATAAACATAAGAAGGAGATATTCATGAAAAAACATTCGTTTTTCAAGACGGGTGCTGGCCTCGCGTTAGGCTGTGCACTACTCACAACTCAGGTGCACGCGATTAGTTTTAGTCAGGGCGAGTTAAAAGGCGCGTTTGATACAGTCCTAACCTATGGCATCGCGATGCGCACAGAAGACGCCGATAGTAATAATTTGGGTGCTTACGGTAACCGCAACTTTAAGGACGCGGGAGATATTTTCAGCAACAGTATTCGCGGTTCGAGCACCTTGTCCTTGGACTATAAGAATGTAGGTATGCTCATTCGGGGTAATTATTTTTACGATAATGCCTATGATCAGGAAAAACTGGCAAAAGACTCCCGGGATAAACTGGTTGCCGAAGGTGCCTTTACCGATGCATTTGTTTATGGTTTATTTGGTGATGACGACCAATTTAATATCAGACTGGGCAAGCAGGTCATCAGTTGGGGTGAAAGTACGTTCATCCAGGGTTCTATCAACGATATCAATACGGTAGACCTTAATAAGTTAAGACAACCAGGTTTATCGCTGCAAGACGCCTATATTGGTACCAATGCGGCCTACGTTTCATGGAATTTCCTTCAAAACTGGACAGTTGAGTCGTTTTACTTATTTAACTTTGACCCAATTGAATTAGACCCAGCGGGTGGCTTTTTCACGACACTTGATGGCGTAGGTAAAGGCGGCGGTTTTGATCTCGCCGGTGATGGTGTGGCTGGCCCATTTGGCCCCCCTCCAGTAGGTGCTGGTCCGCCTCCAGGAGCGCATGGTGCGTGTGTTTCACCTGATGGGGTACAGTGTGGTCTAGTTGGGGGCTCTTTAGTACAGATTGGTTCTGACTGGGCAAAGGGTGGCCAGTATGGTTTAGCCATCAGGAAGTTTTTCCCTGAGTTGTTTAACGGTAGTGAGTTAGCATTTTATTATCAAAACCTACACGATCACGTACCCATGATTTCAACTGTATATGGAGAAAAAGCGTATTTTCTTGAATACGTAGAAAATATTGAAAGATTGGGTATGTCTTTTAATACCAATATCGAAGGTTGGGTGGTCGCGGGTGAATATCACGTTCGTAAGGATGCACCTATTCAAATGACAGCTCCCATTTTGAATGCGCTAGGCAACCCCGTAAACTGTTCTGGGTGTGTAGCTGGTGACAGGATTAAAGGTTATGACCTGGTTGATAGGCATCAAATCCAAATGACCTTCCAACGTATTTGGGGTGTTGGGTTCATGAATGCCGATGCAAATGGCACTATTATGGAAGTGGCTTACGGCTGGGTTGATGATTTACCAAAGAAGAATGAGAGCATAGGCGGGCCATTTAGATCGGTCTTCAACCCACAAGTTACTGAACACTTTTGGGGTTTCCAGGTTAAGCAATCGCTTACTTATGAGGCCGCCTTATTTAATGTAGCGTCACTTTCTCCTTTTATCGCGTTTAAATGGGATGTGGATGGTGTTTCAAACGAAATTGTTCCACTGTTTGTAGACGATAGAAAAGCACTCACCTTAGGTGTGAACTTTGGTTACGGCCAAGGCAAAATTACCGGTGGCGTCAGCTGGACGATGTTTGACGGTGCAAACGCGATGCTTAATCAGGCTGGTAGTCGTTTGAACGGGCGAACAGACCGCGATTTTGTACAAGCCAATGTGAGTTACTCTTTTTAAGGGTGATTTAACATAAACAATAAAAAGTAGTTAAGGAGATAATATGAAATTTCTAAATTTAAAGATAAAAACGGCATCGGCAATGCTACTGTCTGCTGCGCTGTTGCCCAGTATTGCTTTTGCACAACTCGGCGCAGATGAGTTGGCTAAGCTGGGTGTTAGCGGCACAGAGCTGACCCCGATGGGCGCGATACGCGCGGGTAATGCAGATGGCAGTATTCCTGAATGGAATAGCCAGCCCATTAAAGGGGTCGTCGGTGGCGATAAAGATAGCCTTGCAGATCCGTATGCGGATGAACAACCGTTGTTTACCATCACCGCGGCAAACTATAGCCAGTACGCAGATAAGCTAACAGCGGGGCAAATAGGGATGTTTAAGCAGTACCCTGAGACGTTTAAAATGAACGTGTATACCACGCATAGAACGGGTTCATATGATCCGTGGGTGTATGACGCGACAATAGCGCAGGCTAAAGACGTAAAAATTTGTGCCGACTACGCTGCAAAAGGGAAGATCTGCCTGGACGATGATATAGATGGTGGCGGTATTCCTTTCCCTATTCCTAAAACGGGGGAAGAAGCGGCTTGGAATCACTACCTTTCATTTAGAGGTCTATCCAGTGAAGCCATGATAAATGGTGCCCTAATCGACTCTAACGGCAATCGTACTGACGTGATTATGCAACAACGTCAGACCTGGCCTTGGTGGGCGAATAAAGGCGGTAAAATAAAAGGTTCGGAGTGGTTTAATCGTGATGGTGGTGCACTATTGTGTGACTCGTGGCAGATTGAAAAACCACCACGTTCATCGGGTCTTGTGTTCGGTGGTTGTAATTTTGTGGATAACTATGATTTTCAGGTTTATCTATACATTCCGGGACAGCGCCGGGTTCGCAAAGCACCAGAGATTGGTTTTCACGATAGCCCCTCGTTTGCCTCAGATGGACAGCGTACGGTAGCGAGTCGTTGGATGCACTGGTTTGGTGGTAGTTACCCAAAACACGATTACGCAGCGCCGGTTAGAAAAGAACTTTTTGTACCTTATAACAACTATAAGTTGACGAATAAAGACACCAGCTTTGATGAAATTTTCTCGAAAGACCACGTTAATCAAGACTTGGTTCGTTACGAATTGCATCGTGTTTGGGTCGTCGACACAACGCTTAAAGCGGGGCAGCGCCACTTGTACAAAAGGCATACGGCGTACTTTGATGAAGACACCTGGATTGGCCTGGCGTATGAAGCGTATGACGCGAAAGACAGGTTATGGCGCGTAGGTGAACAGTACAACACGTTCTTCTATGGACCAAACATAACCCGTGCGGTGGGTGACGTACAGATTGATTTGATAAATGGTCGCTACACGACGTTCCCTAACTGGCAGTTCCAGGCGGGTAAAGAAATGGGCTTTGGTGGGCCTAAAATCACATCAACCGAAGAAGGCATCGGCTATAATCTGGACATTTTTACGCCGCAAGGGCTAAGAAAATTTGGTCGTAGATAAGTACAGTTATTGAGTGGATGTAATCAATTAAAAATCAGAGCAGAAGAATCTGCTCTGGTTTTTTTTCAGTTTAGTTTGCGAGGAAAGTATGCTACATCGAGTAATTATCTTTTTTTTCATATTGTTTTCCGTGAGTGCTTATGCAGACGCTTTGCCACGAACGGCGCTACATATGCCGTTGTCGAAGAAGGCTATCTTCTTAGATATTGAGATACATAAAAACAAAATCTATGCAGTAGGTGAGCGCGGTATTATTTTAAGATCTAAGGATCAAGGCGAATCGTGGGAGCAAGTTTCATCTCCTGTTGACGTGACCTTAACGGGCATCACGTTTTCTTCCGACAATGAAGGCTGGATCGTTGGGCACGAGTCGACCATTCTTCATTCATCAGATGGTGGTGATAGTTGGGCTATAAAGCGCTATAAGCCTGAAGAAGAACGCTTCTACATGGCGGTAAAATTTTTTACGCCAATGCAGGGGTATGTATTAGCAACGGATGGCGAGTTATGGCAAACCGAAGATAGTGGGAAAAGTTGGGATGTTTCTATTTTATTTGTTGAGGAATGGTATCAAAATCATTTATTTTCGATGGAACAATTGGGTGATTCAGCGCTGATAGTGGCTGAGCGTGGTGGCGTTTTCCATTCTAAAAATGGACGTTCGCCGTGGTTAGCGGTGCCATCGCCGTATGAAGGTTCCTATTTTGGCGTAAGTAGAATAAACGATAATTTTTTATTGTATGGAATGAGCGGGCAAGTTTACTTGCTCAATTCGATGTCACTCGAATGGTCAAAAATAGACGTCGGTACTGATCAGTTCTTATTGAGTTCAGCGAGTACGCAGGGGAATGAGTATGAAATCATCGTTGGACGAGGTGGAACCGTATTATTCATTAATAAAGAAGGTCGTTTGTTAAAGAAAATTGAGCGAAATAATCGCATGGATTATTCTGCCGTAGCGAGCGAGGGTGACAATGTTTATTTAGCTTCAATGGCCGGCGGCATAGAAAAAGCGTCAATAAATAACTTACTTAAGTAATAGAAGGTAGCATTTGTATGAATATGCAGCACGAATCAAATTTAACTCACAAAATTTCAGATTATATGGCGTCTGCTTTGTTAAGGCACCGCTTGATTATTTTAATAATGGCAGTTTTAGCCACGATTTTTTTAACTTACCAGGGGTTAAACCAGCAGTTATCGCCAGGGTTTGATAAAGCGATTCCTCTTTCCCATCCCTATATGAAGACCTTTTTAAAACATCGAGAAGAGTTTGGTGGCGCGAACAGGGTCACTATTTTTGTTGAAAACAAGAAAGGTGATATGTTCACCCCGGCATTTTTTAATACGCTGGAAAAAATTACAGCTGAAGCCTTAGTTATGGATGGCGTCGATGCTCGTACGGTCACGTCTTTATTTACGCCGAATGTGAATTATGTGGCGGTTAGTGAAGAGGGATTTACAGGCTCTAAAATTGTTCCTTCAGACTTTATAGCCACGCCAGAACGCATCGAAGAAGTTAAGGGTAACCTTTTTAAATCGTCTGAAATTGGTAAAACGGTCGCTAAAGACTTGTCGGGCGCGCTCGTTATTGCCGGTTTAATCGAAGTCGACCCTGTCAGCCATAAAAAAATTGATTATGAGCGTTTTGCAGAGAAATTAGCAGACATTCGAGAGCGCTATGAAAGCGATGATATTGCGATTCATATCATCGGCTTTGCACCTTTTATCGGTGATGTGATTGATGGTGCCGAAGGCGTTATTGGTTTCTTTGTTATTACCCTCGTTATTACCTTTGTTTTACTAATCTTTTTTGCCGGTTCAATAAAATTAGCGGTTGCGGTTATTCTTACCGCATTAATATCTGTCAGCTGGCAATTGGGGCTGGTAAAGATATTAGGCTATGGCGTAGACCCGATGTCGATTTTGGTGCCCTTTTTGATTTTAGCGATAGGCGTTAGCCACGCGATTCAAATGACAAACGCCTGGCGAATCGGCATCGTCAACGGCGAAGACTCAGTGAGTTCGGCCCGCGGTGCTTTTTATAAACTGTTTATTCCCGGTGCAACGGCCCTTATTTCAGACGCGGTTGGTTTTGGCGTTATTGTGTTGATCGATATCCCCATTATTAGAGAACTGGGGATCATTGCCAGTATTGGTGTCGCAGTGATGCTGGTAACAAATAAGTTGATATTGCCCATTTTTCTATCCTATATCAAGCTCAATGAAAAAGAGGTTAAGCGGGCGGAAAATGCAATTAAGGGTGCAGACCACGTGTTCTGGAAAAACCTATCAAAGCTTGCCTTGAGAAAAAATGCGCTGGTTGTTTTGGTGCTCGCTATCGCCTTAGGTGCATACACTATGTCGGTACAAGATCAGCTGATCGTTGGTGACGTTGAAGCCGGAGCGCCAGAGTTTTGGCCCGATGCGCGGTATAACCAGGATGCGAATGCGATACAGTCAAATTTTTCTGTTGGGCTGGATGAGCTGGTGATTCTGGCTAAAGCGGATGAAAAAGGTTCTTGCGTTAATTTTAACGTGATGCAAACGATAGATGATTTTGTTTGGCGGTTAAAAAATGTAGAGGGTGTGCAGTCGGTTAAAGCGCTATCACAGGTCATTCGTGAGCGAAATATTGGAAATTACGAAGCGAACCCTAAGTTTCTCGGTATCCCCAGAAACGAAAAGATGATTTCGGCGAACATTTATAGGGTTGAGATGTCGCAAGCCCTGTTTTCAAATGACTGTTCTATTATGCCAGTAACCATTAATTTGACGGACCATAAAGCGGCTACCTTAGATCGTGTAATGGATGCCGTTGAAGAGTTTAATGCCAATAATAAAAATGAGCGCGTTACGTTTGTACCCGCTATGGGTAACGCCGGCATTATGGCGGCGACGAATGAAATTGTGGCCAAAGCACAAACAAAAATTGAACTCATATTATTTGCGGCGGTGGGCCTGTTTTGTTTCTTAACCTTTATGTCGATTCGGGCGACGATTTGTATCGTTTTACCCTTAGCGTTGGTTGCCTATCTGGCTAACGTGGTGATGGTGTATTTAGGCATAGGCTTGAAAGTATCTACCTTACCCGTGTTGGCTATGGGTGTAGGGGTTGGGGTGGATTACGGCATTTACTTATTTGCCCGTATGCGAGCCCATATGGGTGTCGGCAAGTCAGTGATGGATTCGTATTATGAATCACTAAAAGAAGTAGGTACTGGGGTTATTTTTACCTCCGTTACAATGACAATTGGCGTGGCAACCTGGTACTTTTCGGCGCTTAAATTTCAGGCCGATATGGGAATTTTGCTCGCCTATATGTTTTTTGTGAATATGCTGGGAGCGATTATTTTAATTCCAGCGTTAGCGAGTTTTTTGTATCCTCAAAAAACTAAATAGACGTACAGGTGAGATCAATCGCGTTATTAAAAACCTTCCTGACGACTGTTTTATTGCTGACCAACTGGGCGGTGTTTGCCAACCCTTCAAATGCTTATGCGGATGCCGTTTTAGAAGCGCTTCAAAAAAAAGGAATACTCAGTGAAAATGAAGTGTTGGCAATAAAACTGAAGGCCACGTCTGCAGAACGCGCTGCAAAACAGCAGCAAGAAAAAATAGCGGCACAGGCAAAGCCAGTCCCAGCTCCCCCTCCGGTAAAACTGGCCAAATCCTATCCTAACTTTAAAGTATGGGGCCGGTTGCAACCGCGTTATACCTTCGTACCGTCTAAGGATGGTTTAGAAGGAACGAATAGTTTCACCCTTAGGCGAGCAAGGTTTGGTGTTAATGGTTATATGGCGGATAAGATTGGCTTTCGTTATCAATACGAGGCGGCGAATGAAGTACCTGGCCTTTCCAATGCCAATAATCTATTAGACGCCTGGGTTCGGTTTGAACATTTTGATGACACAATAGGCACCATTGCAGTAGGCCAGCAATTTATACCTGGTTATACCAGGCGGCCACAAGTGACGGCTAGCGTAGAGCGCAAGTTTACCGAATACCTCGCGCCAGGAGCCGCAGGACGTGCGCGTGGTATTACACTGAGTCGTGGTGACTACGGGCTTCCCGAGTCGCACTCGTCAGGGCTTTTTGGCAATACATTGCACTACGATATTGGTTTTTTTAATGGCCCAGATTTATCACTTAATAATGATAATAATAGTACGCTTTTCAGCGTAGGTATTGGTATTCGCCCAACGGGTGTTTCACCCAGTGATGATGAATATCAATTCAAAGAAGGACCTTTTACCTACGGTTTTGGCGGCTCTTATAGCGCTTCCGATGACTCTGGTACCCTGGACACCAGGTTTCAGCCAGCGGGTGTGCGCTTGAGTAACGAATGGTTTGGCTTATTTGCGGATGTGCAAGGTTATCGATGGCGTGGCTGGCTTTCATGGGCCGATTTTGAATCTGACGCCGAAAGCGGATTAGCAACAAATACCAAGGGTAAGTTGACAGATTCACTTAGCTCTACCGCGTTGACGTTAGGTATTAGCCGATCATATCAATCAAGCGCAGAAAACCTCGGTTTTGCCTGGGCTTTACAGTATCAATACGTGGACAATGAGCACCCCTCAAGAACCATGTTTTTCAGGCCGTTAACAGGTCGTTCAGTTGACGAACTGGCGCGTGGCATGAACCAGGGTGAGGTTTATCAGGGGATGTTGACCTGGCAATTAGCCGAAAAAGTCAGATTGATTAATGAGCTTTCGTACTATAGCCCTGATGATGGCGGGTTCAGCTACCCGGCCTTTATTAGCCAATTACAAATTGATTTTTAGAACGCTTTAATATCTACGGTTTTTTTTCGTCGTAAGGTAATTATTTTACAGCCTAAAAGCAGGGTTAAATAATCGGGCTCTCCGGATGTGGAGACGGCATTTGTTCGTGCAAATGCTCTTCGTTAAACGCATCAACTTTATTGGCCGCTTCACGCACGCTTTCGAAGCGAGCGATATGAAACAGCGCGTCACCTTCATTCACCAATGGCAGATTAGTTCGGCCAATGACGATGCCGTTGAAGGTAGAGATGACATTTGCTTCTTTTTCACCGAACGGATCGGATACGACGCCTAGCAAGCTGCCTTCTTTTACTCGCGTACCTAGCGCCACCATGGTTCGTAGAATGCCGCTGTCAGGTGATCGAACCCATGAAGTGGAATGTGCAGCCACAGGGTCGCTGTGTTTTTTTGCTTTGTTGCGCGTGGCGGGTAGCATTTCCAGCGTTCGCATGACGTTAATAATGCCTTTAACGCCTGCTCGGATAGCCACTTCATTAAAGCGTAGCGCTTCGCCGGCTTCGTATAACAACATGGGAATGCCGTATTCAGCAGCGGCTTCCCTCAGCGAACCATCTCGTAAATTAGATGAAATGATGACGGGGACACCAAAAGCTCGGGCTAATTTGTCGGTTTCTTCATCCTCCAGATTAGCGCGAATTTGTGGCAGGTTGTCGCGATGAATAGCGCCGGTGTGTAAGTCGATACCATGGCTACTTTGGCAAACGATTTCCTGCATGAAAAGGTGAGCGAGCCTGGCCGCTAAGGAACCCTTTTCCGAACCAGGAAACGATCGGTTTAGATCGCGCCTGTCAGGTAGGTAGCGCGAATGATCTATTAAGCCATGAATATTAACGATGGGTACAGCGATGATGGTTCCACGAATTCGTTTCAGGGCAGGAAGCTTCATCAGTCGGCGAATGATTTCGACGCCGTTGATTTCATCACCATGAATGGCGGCACAGATGAATAGGCGCGGGCCAGCTTTCTTTCCCTGAATGACGTGAACGGGAATGGTTATCGGTGTATGCGTATATAATCGACCGACTGGTAGTTCAACGGTTAATCGCGTTCCAGCAGGAACAGTAACTCCGTTTATGCTCAAGGGCTTGTTTATCACCGTTATTAACCCTGACCTTTAGTTTTCGTATTATTGGGCTTGGCGTTCTTTTCGATAAATTGAATGATGATGCTAGCGATATCTTTTCCAGTGGCTAATTCAATGCCTTCAAGGCCAGGCGAAGAGTTGACCTCCATGATTAACGGGCCACGTTGTGATCGTAATATATCTACACCCGCCACATTTAGACCCATAATTTTGGCGGCTTTGACCGCCGTAGCCCGTTCGGTCGGTGAGACTTTTATCAATGATGCGCTGCCGCCACGGTGTAGGTTAGAACGAAATTCACCTGGTAATGCCTGGCGCTTCATAGCCGCTACGACTTTATCGCCAACCACTAAGCAACGGATATCCGCACCACCAGCTTCTTTAATGTACTCCTGCACCATGATGTTGGCTTTAAGGCCCATAAACGCTTCGATAACGCTTTCGGCGGCTTTTTTAGTTTCCGCCAGCACCACGCCAATACCTTGAGTACCCTCCAGTAACTTGATGACCAGGGGAGCGCCGCCTACCATTTTGATCAGGTCCTTGATGTCGTCTGGATCGTGCGCGAAACCGGTAATGGGCAAACCAACACCTTTTCGAGAAAGTAGTTGTAGTGAACGAAGCTTGTCTCGTGAGCGTGAAATAGCGACAGATTCGTTTAGTGGGAAAGCGCCCATCATTTCAAATTGTCTTAAAACAGCGGTGCCGTAAAAGGTGACAGATGCGCCAATGCGGGGAATAACGGCGTCAAATGCATCCAGGGTTTCACCCTTAAAATGCACTTCCGGTTTACTCTGTACCACCTCCATGTAAGAGCGAAGCACATCGAGCACAACTGTCTCGTGACCTCTTAATTCGGCAGCCTCGATCAGACGGCGGGTGGAATAGAGCTTTTTGTTACGTGACAAGATCGCAATTTTCATAGTAAACCTCTCTGATAAGTCTATCCTTATAAATCGAATGTTCATTTTACCACGTAAAATAGGCTTTCAGGACAGGCGTGACTTTCCTTATGTTTTACATATCATTTTTTTGATAAAAATTGGGGGTTTTTACGATGAAAATACGGTCGAAATTGGCTGAGAAAGAGTTCAGCTTCAATAAGTTTAGTATGCGTGGATAGGAACCTGAGAGACGTTATTTATGATAGTAAGGCTTCAAAGTCGTTTATGGGCATCGGTCTGGCAAACAGGTAACCCTGAAAATTTTTGCAACCGTAGTCAATAAGCATTTTTTGTTGGGCGTCAGTTTCCACTCCTTCAGCAATAACCTCAATCTGTAAACTCTTAGCCATGGCAATAATCGTTTGAACGATAGACCGATCTTGATTATTAGTCTCAAGGTCTTTGACAAAAGACTGGTCAATTTTTAATTGATCAAGCGGTAACTTTTGCAGGTACTGTAAGGACGAGTACCCGGTGCCAAAATCATCTAATGAAAAGCTAACGCCGATATTTTTTAACTGTCCCATTTTAATGATGATGACATCAATATTTTCTAACAACATACCTTCGGTGAGTTCTAATTTCAGTAAATGAGGATTGATATCGTGCTGCTTAATAGCGTTGAAGAGATCATTGATGAAGCTGTCCTCGTTAAATTGGCTGGCGCTGATATTAACGGCGATAACGAGATGTTGAGTTGATGGATTAGCTTGCCAGACGCTGAGTTGTTTACATGCGGATTCAAGAACCCATTGGCCGATAGGCAATATTAAGCCACACTCTTCAGCAATCGTTATGAATTCTAGCGGTGGAATGTAGCCATTTTGTGGCTGATGCCAACGAAGTAAAGCCTCTGCTCCATGGGGCTTCATAGCGCTGTCGATTTGTAATTGATAATGTAATTCAAACTCATTATTGATCAGTGCTTCCTGAAGCCCTCTTTCGATGTTGATTCGGGCGTCAATCGCTTTTTGCATGGTTGGGTCAAAGAACCGAACAGTATTGCGACCAGACTCCTTTGCCTGGTACATTGCAATATCTGCCCGTTGCAATATATCGTCTGGGTTGTTATCGGCTGAATACAGTGAAGCGCCGATACTGGGCGTGTTGTAATGTTCTCGTCCATTTAACAAATAAGGTTTGTTGAGTGCAGCTAGAATTTTTTTAGCAATAGATTCTACCTGAGTAGCTGCAATCAGCTTGTCTACGCTTAACTCTTCAATCAGGATGGTAAACTCGTCGCCGCCAAATCGGGAAACTGTATCGCTTTCTCGAACACAAAGCGGCAACCTTGAGGCCACTTGTTTTAATAAAGCATCGCCAACGTTGTGACCCAGGGTGTCATTTATGTGTTTGAAGTGATCCAGGTCGATAAATAATAAAGCCCCAAATTTATTATTTCGTTTCATAGCTTTTAATGTATGCGCCAAGCGTTCTGCTAATACATGACGATTGACCAGACCGGTTAGTGAATCGCTTGTTGCTAATTTTTCAACCTCAGCTTCAATTTTTTTACGATCGCTGATATCACGCCAGATAGCGTGCAACATCTGCTGATTATTTACGATGATGGGCGTTAAGACGACTTCAACGGAGACAAGCGTTCCATCACGTTTCAAGTATTCCCATTCAAAGCGATGGGAACCATTTGCAAACGCAAGCGTAGTGACTTCAACTGTTTTACTGTGCGATATTTCGCCATTTGATTGCACGTCGGGCGAAATATCCTCTGTTGATAAGCCCGTTAGCTCAGCTTTATTTTCGTAGCCGAGTAAGTTTAAAGCGGCCTGATTGCATGTAATTAAACTTCCCGCCTCATTAAACAATATGGCTGCATCAGCCATGTTCTGAAAAAGTTGTTGAAACGTTTTATCTTTGCTTGGCATAAAGTAAGGAAGCTAAGGCTGGCCTATAAAAAAGAGGGTGAACTGAAACCTAGTATGTATTTTAGTAAATACCATGTACATGGTTTTCAGATATTTTTTATGTTATTGACGATAACCAGCTTGTTTCACTTTTTCTTACCGGGTTTGCCGATCAGTTTTAATGCGTCTTTTTTGCTGTTGGCGCTGTTTATATCCGCGGTGATTGGCCTGCTATCAGGCGTCGTGCCGGCTGCCCAAGCGGCGAATTTAGACCCCCTTCAAGCTCTCTGCACGAGGAATGATTAATGTCGTGCTTGCTGCGCCTTCAGGCGTTGAGTCAATACGATAATGCCGGCGGATAACAGAATGTAAAAGGGGTATAAGTCCTGCCATTGCTGCTGCTCGCCAATAAGCAACGCGGCCAACGGCGGGCCGAATAAAATCCCCGGCCCCTGACCGGTAATGATGATACCCATGATGCGCCCGATATCAATGGGTTTCGCCGCTATACGAGGGCTTTGGGCAAAAATTGCCGTGGGTATCATGCCTAAACAAAGGCCAAAGCAGGCCAGTAGTATTAACCCCACCTCAGCTGAATAATGCAGGTGGAAAATCAGACTGATAATTAAGGCCAGCGCAGCAGCAGGAAAGCTCATTAGCTGAAAAGGGCTGATGCCTCGATGAATAAGGAAACCACTAAGCAGGTTACCAGGGATGATAAACGCCGGTAACACCGTGGTGACAAGCAGTGCAGCGCTAGAACTAAGATGGTACGTGCTAATAAGGTAAGCGGGTAAGTACGTCACTAAACTAAAAAAAGTACCGGTAAAGCAGGCGAAAATAGCCCCCAGCATGACCGCACTGGTAATAACAGCTCGAGACGGCCCCGCAGAATTAAGCGTTGAAGCTGGGCGCGCAGGGTCGGAAAAACGCGTGGATAAGAACAATAAAGGTAAAGCGATTAATGCAGAACAAGCCCATAGCCAGCGCCAGCCAAAATACTGCAAAATCAGCGGTGAAATTAAGAATGCTAACACGCTACCAACAGGCATCCACAAGGCCCAAACACCCATGGTCAGCCCCATATCCGATGGTTTTGATAAGTGTGAAATAAGCGTAGGTGCACAAACGGCGATCAATATAACGGCGACCCCCTCAATAACCCGGCTGATGATGAGCTCGCCTGGCGAGTTAATGAAAATACTAAAACTGGCAGAAAAGACGATCAACCCCAGCGCGATTTGTAATACCCGTTGTGGGCCAAGCCGGCGAGATAAGGAACCGGCGTAGACGCCGAGCAGGATAGTCGCAACGGCCGCGGAGGACATGATCCAGCCGATTTGAATGATACTCAGCGGCAACTCTTTCTTAATTTCCAGTAGAGCGGGACTCGCTTTGGTGACGGTGATGGCCGCGGCCACGCCAGTGATAAAACTAAACCATACCGCTGCCCATTGTGTTTTTATAACGGCGTTCAAAGGATGATTAGTCTGAGATACGCTAAAAAGCTGGGCGCGAGCAAAATATAACTAATAGTGCCTAGCGTCAATGCGGTGCAAAACAACGCGGAGTCGAGTTTAAAGCGTTCGGCTAAGGCAATGCCCACCATAACAGGCGGAGCGGCCGCGGTTATGCTGGTGACGATTAGGGTTTCTCCCATTAAACCGATCGGAATGCCCGTCGCCAGCGCGACCGTAGGGCTCACTATCAGCTTGATCAGCATCGCTGGAATAACCAGTAAAACGTACTTGAAACTGCTGATTTTAAAATTCACGCCGACCATTAGAAGAAATAGCGGAATGGCGCTTAAGCCGAGCATTCGTAAGGCCTGAATAACGCTTTCAGGTGGTATCCACTGGCTATACCGCAACAGCAGGGCGATAATAACGGCCCACACCGGTGGCATCAATAATAACTCACGGCCCAGGTGCCCCCCCGCGATGCGAGTGCCAAAGTGAGCGGCCAATAAAACACCAATGATCCAAACAAAAGGAATGGTCGCCATTAAGTCATAGATTAATGGAATACTGGTCATTGCTTCACCAAACAAGGCTTCAACCAAGGGTAACGATATGCCCATGCCGTTACCAAAACTAGCGGCTAAAATTAACGCCCCAGCTTGCGCGCGATTGATGTAGCCAAGGCGTAACAGCAAAGTAAATGCCATTAAGCTCAGTCCCAAACAGATACCGATGGTGATCAGTCCGGTAAAAGGAACCTGATACAGTTCTTCTTTTAACGGCGAAGTGAGCATGATGTACAGAATCAATGCGGGCGCCATTAAGTTAATTACCAGTGAACCCAGGGTGCTGCGTAGTTGCTGGGTGCTAACGCCGCCGGGTTCAAAGCGTTGCCATAGCACTCCAATGGACAGCACTATCATCATAGGGATTAGATTACCCATACGGTTACTAGGCCTTGCCGGCTATTTGAATTGAAATAACGGGAGCCTGATCGGATTGATGCATCGCCAGAACCCGTTCTCGAACGGCCTGCTCAGAGGCGGTCATTCGTTGACGCTGGCGTAACACATCTAGCCAGGATTCAGACATATACATTTCTGAGTACAGTTGATGGTCAACCGAGTCATGGAAAATTTGCCAGAAATAAGCCCCATTTCGTTGCCGGTTGGCCCGCATTTGCTCCATCAGGTCGAGGAACTCATCGGTTTTATCCGCAGGGATATGGTATTGAATAGTGACCATGACGGGCCCTTTATCGGCTTCAATAGAATCTTCAGGAATGGTGATGGGCCATTGTGTCGTAGCGCTTAGGTCTAACGAATCATTTGCCAGGGTAAAGCGCTTACTTAAAACAAGGGTTGATAGCAGGCCTATTGCGGCTATAGCCATCGATATACTGCTGCCATAATTATCGGATAGATGGCCCCATAAAAAGCTGCCAAAAGCCATGCTGCCACCAAAGGTCAGCATGACCAGCGAAATAGTTCGGGCGCGCACCCAATTAGGCACAGAAGTTTGCGCGGCTAACATAAATGAAGAAAAGCAAAAGGTCCAGGCAATGCCGAGCGTCACCAGAGTAAAAGCCAGAGAGTACAGGTTAGGCAGATAAGCTAGCAAAAGAATGGGCAGCGATAATAGTACGGTAGAAAGCTGGATGATTTGATCGCGGGTTAACAGTCTGTGGCACATGGGTAATAAAAAAGCGCCCAGGAAGGTACCGATACCAACCACAGCCATTGAAACACCATAATTTTGTGAGCTCATACCCATGTCTCTAATAACGATAACGGGCAGTAACGCCCAGGAAACGCTGGCAAAAAAGAAAAATGCGGCGCTTCTGAGTAAAACAACCTTTAGTGATCGTGAGTTGCGGGTATATCGAAGGCCGGTTCTAAAAGCACCCATAAATCGCTCAACCGGTAAAGCGGAGGGGTTGTTAGGCCTAACTGGCTTCCATTGATACAGGGCGTAGATCAGTACCGTAAATGATACCGCGTTGAGTATAAAAATAGCCGTTGTGCCGGCCTGAAAAATAATGAGTCCGCCAATGGCTGGGCCTATGGCGCGGGTAACATTTGTACTAACGGTATTTAAGGTGATCGCGCTGGGTAGGAATTCTCGTGGAGCAAAATCGGGCACACTGGATGCCCAGGCCGGTCGCATAATCGCATTTCCTGCACCTAAGCCGAAGGTGAATAACAGCAATAATAAGGGTGTAATAGCATCATAAAAGGCGCATACGGCAAGGCCAACGGCGGTTAAAAACAATAAAACATGAACCCAGATCAGCATGCGGCGTCGGTCAACCAGGTCTGCTAGCGTTCCTGAAGGATAAGCAAGAAATAGAAAGGGTAGCGTAATCGCGGTTTGAATTAAGGCAATATAAAGATCGGATGTCGGCATCGAAGCCATTAGCCACGTGGTACCCACCTCATTCATCCACGTGCCGATATTGGAGATGGTCATCGCAATCAACATAATCCTAAAAACGGGAGAGCTGAACGGAGCGGTTAAACTATGTTGTTTCACTATCGTTGGCGCGAGATGGGTAAGAAATATGAAACGGTATTATAACAGTTGCAAATAAAGGCACATCAGCAAATGTAAGGCATCTCATGTCTGCATGGCGATGGCCGCGAAACTTGGTTTAGATCAAGCAGTAATGTTAAAGTTTAACGAGCTAATAAACGGCCTTGCAAAAGTAAGGTTAATAACAACGAGCATTAAGTCTTAGGGGAAGATGATGAGCAGATTCAATGATAAGACCGTCGTCATTACTGGCGGAGCGGGTGGTATAGGCCTGGCGGCGGGCAGGTTGTTTGCTAAAGAAGGAGCAAACGTACTGTTGGTGGACCTTAAAGAAGAGGCGTTACAGGCGGCGGTCAGTAGCATAGGCGGGGGAGGAAAGGTCAGTTATCAGGCGGCCGACGTAACGCAGCCAGAGCAGGTGCTAACTTACGTTGCGGTTGCCCTTGAGCGCTATGGTGAAATTAATTATTTTTTAAATAACGCCGGTATCGAGGGCGTGGTCGCACCGATTGTAGACTCGCCAATTGATGTGTTTGATCAGGTGATCGCCGTGAATATAAAAGGTGTCTGGCTGGGCTTGAAATACGTTATTCCGGCCATGCTTGCTAATGGTGGCGGCAGTATCGTTATTACCTCATCGCTCGCTGGCTTGAAAGGCACGCCGAATATTTCGCCGTATATCACTAGCAAGCACGCGGTGATTGGCATGATGCGCAGCGTTTCGCAAGAGTACGCTAGCCAGGGTATTCGTATTAATACGGTTAATCCCGCACCTATCGAAACAAGAATGATGCGTTCGTTAGAAGCAGGATTTGCGCCGGGTAATGAAGCGGCCGCCAAAGAACAACTCAGTAAAATGATGCCGATGGGTCGCTATGGCGAGCCGGAAGAAGTGGCGAGCATGATGGCCTTTCTTTGTAGCGATGACGCGTCGTATTGCTCGGGTGGCGTGTATTCAGTCGACGGTGGTGCTTCTGCGATTTAACATTTAGAGACTAAATCAGGCCTGAGCTATAATCAAAGGACTGAATGAATTAAAATCGCGAATATTATTATATTATTGAAATAACGACGGGGTATTAGATTGAATTCGATCACTTCTTTTGCCGTTCAACTTCAGCCGACATTGCGGTTCGATCAGCACGCGCGCCAACCAGAAAAAGACGCCAAAGAGGTAGGTCTTCAACCTGAGCAATTAAAGGCTAAAAATGACCCCATTACTAAAGAACTCGCTTTAAGCCAGCAAGAGTTAGTCGAACTCAGAAAATTAGAATCCATAGACAATCGTGTGCGCGCCCATGAGCAGGCTCACCTCGCGGCAGCAGGGGGAATAGCCAAGGGAGGCGCTAGTTTTCAAACCACAACTGGGCCAGACGGCAAGCAATATGCCGTTGGTGGAGAGGTATCGATTGATACTGCGCCAGTAGCCGGTGATCCGCAAGCGACCATTCTTAAAGCACGTCAAATTAGACGCGCGGCACAAGCGCCCTTAGAACCATCGGCGCAGGATAGGCTAGTCGCGGCTAGCGCGTATGCGACAGAGCAAAAGGCATTGGTGGAACTAAGGCAGTTGAAATTAGAAGAATCTCAGGTCGCAGAAGGTGAATCAGAGGCTTTTATAGCTAAAGCTGAACAAGGTCATCGTATTAGCGAAGTCGCTTGATCATTTGTGTTTAGATATAGCCTCATAATCAAATAGATAGCGCGTTCTCTCGCAGAGCGAAACCAACATAAGCATTAGTAGTACTTCAATTAACACACCCACTACAGTCGCTAAGGCTACCCCAGAAGACAGGCCAAATAGTATCACTGCCGTAGCTATTGCTACTTCAAAATGATTGGATGCACCTATTTTTCCTTTGCGTCACCTAACCAGTTGATACGGTATAAATCACGACGGCGGTCAAGGTAGTTTCTTACAGACCCTTCATTTCTTAATTTACTTAGTTTCTCTAAATCAAGGTCTACAATTAAGGTCATCTCTGTATTTGGCGTTGTTTCAGCCATGATGGCATCATGGGGAAATGAGAAGTCTGAGGGTGAGAAAACAGCAGACTGAGCATATTGAATATCTGCCCCATCAACTTTCGGTAAATTACCTACACTACCCGCTATGATGACATAGCATTCATTTTCTATAGCTCGGGCATGGGCGCAGCAACGCACTCTTAGATAAGCGTTCTTGGTATCGGTCCAGAACGGAACAAATAATAGCTGCATCCCTTCTTCTGACTGTATCCGTGCGAGTTCAGGGAATTCGACATCGTAGCAAATTAAAATTCCAATTTTACCAAAGTCGGTTTCAAAAACATTCAGCTTGTCGCCTCCCTGCATAATCCATGCGCGCTTTTCATATGGGGTAGGGTGGATTTTGTATTGCGACTCAAGTGTGCCATCTCGGCGGCAAAAATAAGAGACGTTGTATAACTGGTTGTTTTCAATGACCGGCATGGAGCCGGCAATAATATTGATATTATAGGTAACGGCCAGACGTGAGATGGCTTCTGTTATTTCTTCTGAAAATTCAGCTAAAGCTTTGATAGAATCAAAAGAGCTTTGATGTGTTTCTATTCCCATTAATGGAGCGTTAAAAAGCTCAGGCAAAAGCGCCAGGTCGCATTGATATTCAGATAGCGCATCAATAAAAAACTCAACCTGCTGAATAAGTTCTTCCACTGATTTTAAAGGCCTCATTTGCCACTGAATGCAACCTATTCTTGCAGATGTTTTGACCGCTCCAAACAAGGGAGATTTTTGTTCGTCGTAATATAGATTGGTCCACTCCAGAAGGGTTGCATAACCTTTGGATTCTTTGTCTTCAGGGTAATAATCATTAAGAATACGCTTAGCCTCAAAATCATTTGATAGCTGAAAAGTAAGAGTGGGATCATATATTTTCTTCTTTTTTACCAACTCAATATATTTTTGAGGTGACATATCTTTAGCGTGCTTTTGGTAGTTGGGTATGCGTCCACCGGCCACTATTGATTTAAGATTTAAATTCTGACATAGGTCTTTTCTAGCTTCATAGAGCCTTCTACCCAGGCGCATACCTTGATAGTCAGGGTGAACAATCACTTCAACGCCGTATAACACGTCACCACTTGGGTCGTGGGTTGTTAGATAGGCATCCCCTGTGATTTGATCGTATGTGTGATGATCGCCAAACTTGTCATAATCCACAATCAATGAAAATGCTACGGCAATAACTTTTCCATGGTCTTCAATACAGATTTGCCCTTCACTGAAAGTAGATATCTGGGAGCGAAACTTTTTCTCTGGTAAAGCACCCCCCATGCCTGGGTATACCAGCTCCATTATTTCTTTAAGATCTCCATAGTCGCTTAGTTCTAGATTGCGCAGATTTAATTTGTGCTCGGAGTCATCGGTGAAAGTGTTTTCGTTCATGAGTAGTTTAACCTGTGTTAAAAATGTTGCTGATACTGAATAAGTTAATTGATCTGTCCAGGGTGCAGTAACATCTTCAATAAGCGCGCGTCGCTTTGCGGCGTCGTACTTAATGCTTTTGTTAGCTGTTTTACCTGCCCTTTTGTTTAATAAATATTGCCTAAGTTTTTTCTCGATCTACATAACGCATAGTATGTGCATATTATCTTTATTAATGCGATAAAAAATATAGCATTAATAAATAATAATTTGTTTGCATCCTGACGCAGCGACGGTTTCAAGTTGTTTAATACTGTGAATATCTTTGCTGCTTTCTGAGTAAAAGCGGAGCCTTCTGTTACAGCTGTTTTACCACGAGCAAGGCCTTCTAGAAGGGCGAATGATTTCGCGTCATTTTATAAGCATAACCATCGATAAGGCCGGCAGATGGCTGGCCATGTTCAGTTACAAGTAAAAACGTCTACATACAGGTAAGGCTTCGGTTCAGGAGCGGCGGTACGCCATCCCTGAACCGATTGTTAGCTGGCCAGTTATCCCAAACTGAAGCCCTTGAAGGTATTTATGCTGCGATCAGACCAGGTCGAAACGGTCCAGGTTCATCACCTTGACCCAGGCCGCGACGAAGTCCTGTACGAACTTTTCCTTGTTGTCATCCTGAGCATAGACCTCAGCATAGGCACGAAGGATCGAGTTGGATCCAAAGACGAGATCAACTCGTGTCGCCGTCCACTTGACCTTGTCCGTTTCACGATCGCGGATTTCATACAGATTGTTCCCAGAGGGCTTCCACATATAGTTCATGTCGGTCAGGTTGACGAAGAAGTCGTTCGTCAGTTCTCCTTCGCGTTCGGTGAACACACCGTGCCGACTGCCGCCGTAGTTGGTGCCAAGCACGCGCATGCCGCCAACCAGCGCTGTCATCTCGGGGGCGGTCAAGCCCATTAGTTGCGTGCGATCGAGCATCAGTTCTTCTGCGCTGACGAGGTAGTCATCCTTAATCCAGTTACGGAAACCATCATGCAGTGGTTCAAGCACTTCGAAGGCATCTACATCGGTCATCTTGTCCGTGGCATCGCCGCGGCCAGGCGAGAAGGGGACTGTAATATCAACGCCAGCGGCCTTTGCTGCCTGCTCGATACCAACGTTACCTGCCAGAACGATAACATCAGCAACGCTTGCGCCGCTCGCAGCCGCAATCGGTTCAAGCACGCCCAGCACCTTACTTAAACGTTTGGGTTCGTTACCTGTCCAGTCTTTCTGCGGGGCGAGACGAATGCGCGCGCCATTGGCACCGCCGCGCATATCCGAACCACGGAAAGTTCTTGCGCTATCCCATGCGGTGGATACCATTTCGCTAACACTCAGACCGCTGGCAGAAATTTTATCCTTTACGGCCTGGATATCGTAGTCGTTACTTCCTGCAGGAACCGGGTCTTGCCAGATCAACTCTTCTTGTGGTGCATCGGGACCGATATAACGTACCTTTGGCCCCATATCACGGTGCGTCAGCTTGAACCATGCGCGCGCGAAAACGTCAGAGAAGTGCGCTGGATCTTTGTAGTAACGCTCAGAGATTTTGCGATACTCCGGGTCCATCTTCATAGCCATGTCGGCATCGGTCATAATCGGGTTGTGACGGATCGACGAATCTTCGGTATCAACCGGTTTATCTTCTTCTTTAATGTCGATCGGTTCCCACTGCCATGCACCGGCAGGGCTTTTCTTCAGTTCCCATTCGTAATTGAGCAGTAACTGGAAATAACCGTTGTCCCATTGCGTGGGGTGCGTTGTCCATGCGCCTTCGATACCACTGGACACAGTGTCGTTACCAATACCGCGCTTGGTTTTATTGACCCAGCCAAAGCCTTGATCTTCGATGTCTGCCCCTTCGGGTTTTTCGCCGAGCAAGTCGGCATTGCCGTTGCCGTGGCATTTGCCCACGGTATGGCCGCCGGCAGTCAACGCTACGGTTTCTTCATCGTTCATCGCCATGCGTTCAAAGGTGACGCGCACATCTTTGGCCGTTTTCAGTGGGTCGGGTGTGCCATCGGGCCCTTCGGGGTTCACATAGATCAGGCCCATCATTACCGCTGCCAATGGGTTATCCAGATCGCGCTCACCAGAATAACGGCTACCTTCGCTGCCGCTCGGAGCAAGCCACTCCTTCTCGGCACCCCAGTAGGTGTCCTTTTCTGGATGCCAGATATCTTCACGGCCAAAGGCGAAGCCAAAAGTTGTCAAGCCCATGGATTCATAAGCGATGGTTCCCGCGTAGGCAATCAAATCGGCCCAGCTGAGTTTGTTACCGTGTTTTTTCTTGATAGGCCAGAGCAGACGACGGGCCTTATCCAGGTTCACGTTGTCCGGCCAGGAGTTGAGTGGGGCAAAGCGCTGGTTGCCGGTACCCGCGCCACCACGCCCGTCAGCGATACGATACGTACCCGCTGCATGCCACGACAAGCGGATCATGAGACCGCCATAGTGCCCCCAGTCCGCCGGCCACCAAGCCTGGCTGTCGGTCATCAGCGCGTGCAGGTCTTTCTTGAGCGTTGTTACGTCAAGTTTCCTGACCTCTTCCCTGTAGTTAAAGCCCACCCCCATCGGGTTAGTCTTAGTATCATGTTGGTGCAGAATGTCGAGGTTCAGGGCCTTGGGCCACCATTCCATGTTTGACATACTGCTCTCTGTGGCACCGCCGTGCATTACTGGGCATTTGTTTTCAGCCATCGGTAGTTCTCCTATATATGTAAAAAATTTTTATCAGCACAACGTTATATTGCAACTAGCTCAAGTACGGTTTTTTAGAATATTTGTAAAGCGGTTTGTTTCTATTTTGACGATAGGGTGCGCCTAATTTAATGACTCAATGATTTAAATACGTGTTTGATTGATAGTGCGCTTAACTTTGCCAAACAACAAGAACCTAGTTGTGCTGCATACGTTTTCGCTAGGCTAGTTCAGTTACCCATACCCCGACATCGAAGGTTGTTTCGGGTGGGCCGATGAATGAGCCAGCAATAGGCGGTACTGATTCTGGTAATCTTGCGACAGCAACGGCAATGTGATCGGTGCCAGCAATTTCGCCAATAGTGGGGTCGAAACCTTTCCAGCCCGCACCTGGCAGAAAGACTTCGGCCCATGCATGGGTCGAACCATAATTGGTTGCGGAGGGGGCGGCATGCAGATAACCGCTCACAAAGCGAGATGCAAAACCCAGGTATCGGGCAGCTTCAATGAACAGGTGTGCTGAGTCGCGACAGGAACCACTACCAAGGGTCAGTGTTTCTGAGATAGTTTGCACACCAGGCTCTTCGCGCAATTGATAACGCAAGGTTTGCTGGATATGTTTGCCAAGCCGCTGCAACAAGCCATAGCTTTGAATCGATTCACCCGCTTGCCAAACATTGGCGAGCCACTCCTTGAGCAGTTTCTTGTCTGAATGATTAGTAACGCTTACATAAGGAGACAAAATAATCTGGTCTTGTTCTTTATAAACGAAAGGGTACTCTATAGCGTAGTCGGCTATTAAAAAATCCAGTGGCATTTCATTGAGTTGCTGGATAATAATGTTGCTTTCAATCAAAAGTTGACTGCTAGGCGTATCGAACGTGGCGATAGCAACAGAATTTCCTTCGACATCACGGTGCCAGCGCAATGTGGCCGGTGGCGTAAGCTCCAAATTAGACGACTCAATACGAGTTTCGTGGTCTTCACGCGGACGGAGCAAAAGAGTATGCGCTTGCAGTAGTACGGGAGCAGAAAAATTATAGTAAGTGCGGTGGAGTATTTTATAGCGCTGCATGCATCACCTTGTTAGCCAAATAGGCAGTATAAAACAACATAGCGGCCGTAAAGATATTTACTACGGATTATTCTTATAACACCTTTTGGTGTCGCTTTAAGATTAATATTCATTAAGAATATTTTTATTGCAAGGTGCTTACATCTTTTCTTTATAAAGAAAACAGCATCATGCATACTAATACAAAGTTATCGTTTCTAATTTTTTCTTTAACTTAAGGAATTATCGGCGTAATAAACTAGAGTCCTACTGGAGCGTTTAGATGGAAATAGACTGGAAGAATTATGATCCGGGTGAGTTTTATGACGAGATGATTAGCTCGCCGGGCAACCCTCGTCTTGCGTCGAAATCTGTGGCGGGATATTTGCAACAACTTAGTGCCAAGCAAATTGGACGTCGCCAGAATGCAGCCGACCTTTCCATAGCGGAAATGGGGGTTACGTTTACGGTGTACAGCGAAGGTGAAAATATTGATCGAACTTGGCCCTTTGATATCATTCCGCGCATTATTCCGCAAAAAGAATGGTTACATATCGAAAAAGGCCTGATCCAGCGCATGACCGCCCTTAATATGTTTATTCATGATCTGTATAACGATCAAAATATTATCAAGGATGGCATCGTCCCCAAGGAGCTGATTGAAAGTTCAAAAAGTTTCCTGCCACAGTGTATCGGTGTTAGTCCACGATATAATGTATGGGCACATATTTGCGGTTCAGACTTGGTGCGTGACGGCGACGGCACGGTTTATGTGCTTGAAGACAATCTTCGTGTGCCCTCCGGTGTATCGTATATGATAGAGAACCGCACTATTACAAAACGTGTATTCCCTGAATTATTTAGCAAGCACCGTATTCAACCAGTGGACGATTATCCGTCGCATTTGTTCGACATGCTTGCTTCTTTATCACCGCGGACGATAGACCATCCAGAGATCGTGGTGATGACGCCGGGCATCTATAATTCGGCCTACTTCGAGCATTCTTATCTGGCACAACAAATGGGCGCTGAGCTGGTAGAAGGAAGTGACCTTATCGTTGGCGATGATGATTGTGTCTATATGAAAACCATTGATGGTTTACAACGTGTTGATGTCATCTACCGGCGAGTGAATGATGAGTTTATCGATCCAGAAGTATTCCAGGAGGATTCAGTGCTTGGTGTGCCCGGCTTGATGCGCGCATGGCGTGCAGGTAATGTTGCCTTAGCGAATGCTCCCGGAGCGGGTGTTGCCGATGACAAAGTGGTGTATACCTATGTGCCGGACATTATTAAATATTACCTAGATGAAGATCCGATTATACCGAATGTCCCTTCTTATCGTTGCGAGGACAAGGAACAGCGAGATTATGTTTTAGCTAATCTCGACAAACTGGTCGTTAAACCTGCTAACGAGTCAGGAGGTTACGGTATGCTGGTCGGTCCTCACTCAACTGCCGCCGAGCGAACCAAGTTCGCCAAACTTATAAAGCAAAATCCGCGAAACTACATTGCGCAGCCAACTTTGAACTTGTCTACCGCACCAACGATTTGTGGAAAGAACGTGGAACCACGGCATCTTGATCTGCGACCTTTTATTCTTCAGTCTGATCGTACTTATGTCACGGCTGGCGGTTTGACACGGGTAGCTTTACGCAAGGGTTCGCTGGTCGTTAACTCATCCCAGGGCGGTGGTAGTAAAGATACCTGGATTGTTGATACAGGGGAGAAGTAAAATGTTGTCACGTGTAGCAGAAAGACTCTACTGGATGGCACGATACCTAGAACGTGCGGAGAACACGGCGCGCCTGGTTAAGGTGTTCTCCTCATTGATGTTGGATCTACCCAGCGGTGTCGGTACCAACTGGCGACAACTGGTAGACATTAGTGATTCGCCGGAGTTGTTCGATAAAAACTATCGTACTTGCGGTGAGCGTAACGTTATCAAGTTTATGCTGTTTGATCCGGATAACCCTGGTTCGCTGTTTTCTAGTTTGTCTTATGCGCGTGAAAATGCGCGCACCTCGCGTGATCTAGTTCCTAGTGAAGGTTGGGAGCATGTTAATGAGCTATATTTATTTGCTAAGAAAAGACTTGATCGCAAAACACTTATCAAAGATCGCTATGAGTTTTTGTCGGAAATAATAATGCGCTGCCAGCAGATAACGGGTTTGCTAGAAGGCACCATGAATAATGGGGACGCTTATCAATTTGTACGAATGGGACGTAACCTTGAACGTGCTGACATGACGACCCGTCAGATCGATGTCGGTTCAACAGTCATTATCGCGACTGGTGTTGAACAAGAGCGCCTCGAAAACCGATTGTGGACCTACGTATTAAGATCACTCAGTGCTCACCAGATGTATCGCCAATCTGTTCGCAGACGTGTATCAGCAGGGCATGTACTTGCCTTTTTGTTACAGGACATGAATTTTCCACGCACGATTGCACATACACTCGGTGAGGTTCTCGCCTGTTTTGATAAAGGGCTATCGCATAATGATGAGCCGATGCGTGCTGTATGGCGACTGCAGCGGTTGATATCAGAGGCTAAAACAGAGAAACTGCACAATGAGGGCTTGCATGAATTTATTGATAAGTTACAAACGGAATTAGGCAGCCTGCATGAGTTGGTTGCAGGCACCTGGTTTACACTGGAACGGGATAAAACAGTATAGAAGTAATGCAGCCAGGATCTAGCCTACTGGAGAGTATCCTGATTGCTGACGGATTTTTGCTCATCGGCGATGGGTGCTGGCTCATTCCAGGTAAATCGTCTTAATGCGGTAAAGGCTTCCTTCAACTTCTCGTCCCAGGCCGCCTTGATTTCAAGTAGGTAAGGGTCATCAGCCTGGAGAATAAAATGGCGATCCAGAGTTAGGCTGCCATTTTCATAAATCAGCACGTCCAGTGGCGCGCCAACCGTTGCATTTGATCGCATGGTTGAGTCCATTGATACCAACCCCGCAAGTGCTGCTTCTTCAAGGCTGGTTTCACGCGTGATAATACGATCCAGAATAGGCTTACCATATTTGATTTCACCTATCTGTTGGTAAGGGTTTTCTGAAGTGGCCTTAATGAAGTTACCTTCTGGATAAATCATATAGACATGATGTGAACCACCAGCTATTTGTCCGCCAAGAATGAAACTAGCGCTGGTGTCGATACCTGCTCCCGCTGCGACATTAATATGTTTTTGCTGCTGCGAGGCACTTAACTGTCCGAGGTACTCGGCAGCCTCGGTAAGACCTTCTACAGTCATCAGGTTGGGGACAAAACCTTGCTTGATATCACGCTTTATTTTGGTTATAACAGACTGCGTAGTGGCAAGGTTGCCAGCTGCAAGGATGACGAATGCTCGCTCACCCGGAACACCAAAGGTGAACATTTTACTGTAAGTGCTCAATTGGTCGGCACCGGCATTGGTGCGCGAATCTGAGATAAACACTAAACCTTTATTTACTTTAACTGCTACACAATATGTCATTATTTAATGAGCCTGATCAGGTGGCATGCTGTTACAGGCGCCTATGTTAGAGGCTGCTATCGGTCGCCGTCAATAGAATCTTTAGTATCCTGCAATTTACTTATTTAATTGAGGCCGTAACAGGGCAGCCACTCTTAAATTCTTATAATAAACAAATAATTACATTATACACGGAGCATAAGGGGAGGTTCACTATGAGCCCTATTTCCGCGAGTGTTGACTCAACAGGTCAACACGCAACTGGTTCGGCCACCAGGCCTGGTTCGAGGTTCCGCCGCCGGCGGTGTGATGGAACGGACACTTTGATTCGGTTGATATATCTTCTCTCCTTGTTGATCTAGGTTCGTACTGTTAACGTTTAGTTTAATTGCGCGGTTTTTGCATCGGTTGGAGCGCCATGCCAGGTTCTTTCGTATTACCTCTAACGCTAAGCCATGCTGCATTCTAATATGCTTAAAGACTACTCCTTGTTTGCGTTAAATTCTTTTGCAGATTTTTCCCAGGCATCATTGAGTTCACTATACGCTTTTGAAAATCCTTTTTTCATATGCTCCCATGCATCACTGGTGCTACTTTTCATGCTGCCATACCATTCAGCTGCATGAGTTCGTTCCTTGCGTAGTGCATCGAGATTAGAGCGTGCCTTATCACGGGCAGTGCTATCCATTTGTTCCCAGTTTCTATCGATACGAGCCTGTAATGAATCGATGCGCTTGTCCAGGTTGTCTAAGGCCGTTTTTGTTTTGCGAATGGCTTCTTCCCTCTGTTCAACGGTATAGACTCTAAGAGCCTGTAGTAATTCTTTTGTTTCTTTTTTAACCTCTGCTATAGAAGTGTTGTCAGTTGAGGTTTCGGCAAAGCATATAGGCGTGACCCCCAGTATGCCAATCAATATAAATACGTAGAATAGTTTATTTTTTAATGACATTTATTCTCTCCTTTTTGCTTATGGGCTTAACGCTTTGCTAATTTCCGTTTTGTTATTTTGGCCACAGTAATATGAGACCTCTGGCGATCATCTCAATTGCATAGGTGCCAGTAAACAATGCGACAACCCTGCCAACGACTTCAACATAGCGATTTAATAAGCGTTCATGGTGTTTTTTTAATGGATCATGAATCAATTTGAAAACAATTATCGACACTAAAGAAAAAGAGATCGCGACAGCAATAGCAATTGCCGCGCTCGGCGCCGGTAAAGACGACCCAATAAGCACGCTTGCGCTTATTGTTCCCGGAGCAATCATAAACGGCATAGCTACTGAGCCAACTATATGCTCGGGTTTGCCGCTGGTGTCTATTAAGACAACTTTGCCAGAAAATATAGATTGAATCCCAATCCATAAAAAAATAATGCCACCGAATATCAAAAAAGCACCAAAACGCACGTTAAAAACGTTTTCAAAAACCCCCTCGCCAGTAAGTGCGAAGATGATAAATACAATCCCACTGATAAGGTGAGCTCGTATCATTACTTTCATAAACTCACCGAGTGAGAGATCCCTGATCAAACTGATGAGGTAAATGCTGATCAAAAAAGGATTTAGCAATACGAAAAGGATTGTAGAAGCCTTTATTAACTCCATTATTTCTCCCAATTGAGCATGTCGATATCCTTACGAATATAACGATTAAAGTGCACTGAATTAACTGGTTCGGTGTTTAGTTGAGTGTACAACATTGTGTTATACGCAAGCGGATAATAACCCGTGTTATGAAATATTTAATAGAGCTGTCATTTGTTATTAACGCAAAGCCCTGGCACTTAAACGGGCGGCTATTTTTAATTTCTTGAAGCGCTTCCTCTCAGCCCCCAGAGTGCAATCCCGCTAACAATAAGCATGGCTAATGATAATGAGATCAAGCCGAATTTTATAACTATCTCTTGCCAAGCTACGCCATGAAAGTCGCCTCCAGCAATGGGCATCATAGCTGCACCTGCTCCCCATATTCCCGCCAATAAGGTGGTAATACAATTTGTATAGGTACCAAAAAGGGCAAGGAGGTACCCCCAATAAAGTGTGCGATTGGACAGCTGTAACTTGGGCCAAATTAACCCTAACATAAGTAAAAACATACCATTCATCACGGCTTCAAGGTGACTTGAAAGTCCCATTCGTGGGTTTTGCATCGCAGGTATTATAAAGCCAGTGATTAATCCTAATAAAAACAACAAAATTCCAAATTTTACTAACTTATGCCCAAGTTCAAATGGCGATTTATTGTCCATTTTAGTTCTCTCCAGTAATGGTTATATAGGTTTTAAATTGCCGCAATTAAAAAATATGACGTTTATAACGTTATCAATTTGCAGGCGTTATAACAACAACTTATGCCCTAGCCATTCCGCAGAAAAATGTATTTAATCGAATACATGCGTATAACCCCGGCTTTAGCCAGATGAATATCCTGGAAAAACATTTAATAGCCTGATTGCTGTCCATGAGGCGTGCTGGGCAGACTAAGGGTTAAGCAGGGGAGTTAACTGGCACCCGCAATAACAAATGTAGTGAAAACACTTAAGTTATTGTTTTTATTGTGGCTTAATGTGGGTACCTGGATAAGGGGAATTAAAAGAGCCTGGTCACATTAAGCTTGTATCTAATTTTAGCGAGAACTATGTTCAGCCCCTTGTTTTGATGTACTAACGCCCCAGGTCGTAACAAGCTGGTTTGCAATAAGAGCCGGAACATTGTTTTTTCTAATGGGAAAAATGCTAAATTAAACCCTATCCTGTGTATAAATTTAAGGATAGTTCATCCAGGCAGGCCTCTCAACATGATCGTATCGTTTATTTTTTTCCTATTGTTATTTACTTTAATAGGATTGTCCTCCGTATTCAAAAGCCAGGGAACTAAACAGGATTACTACCTGGCCAGTAGCAGCATTAAACCCTGGCTGGTGGGCTTATCTGCTGTCGCCACTAACAACAGTGGCTATATGTTTATTGGCGTCATTGGTTATACCTATGCAACGGGGCTGGCCTCTATCTGGTTAATGATTGGATGGATTGCCGGGGATTTTCTTGCATCACTTTATATTCACGAGAGGCTGCGTAAAGCCACAGAAGCCACCGGCGAAGTAAGTTATGCCGGCGTGTTAAGTAACTGGAATGGCGGTGGTCATTTTGGCCTGCAACGATTGATGGGTTTGCTATCGCTGGTGTTTCTTCTTACCTATGCCAGTGCACAGCTGGTAGCTGGAAGTAAGGCCTTACATGTATTGTTTGACTGGCCATTGTGGTCTGGGGCTGTTATGGGCGCAGTGATGGTGGCGTTATATTGTTTTGCTGGCGGAATCAGGGCCTCCATCTGGACGGATGCAGCACAATCTATAGTCATGATTCTGGCGATGGCGCTTTTATTAGTGATGGCAACTCAGTCGTTGGGGGGCATCGATGAAGCCATCAACCAAATGCACGCAGTGGATGGTTTTATGGACTGGTTTCCTAAGGATCTGGTATTGCCAGGCATTGGGGGTGGTATTCTATTTGCGCTGAGCTGGTTGTTTGCCGGCTTATCCGTTATTGGGCAACCACATATCATGGTGCGTTTTATGGCGCTGGATGATATTGATAAAATGCGCCGAGCAAAAATGTGGTACTACCTGTGGTTTATACTGTTCTACAGTAGTGCTACGGCAGTGGGCATGTTGTCACGCATTTACCTGGGTGATAGCGGTTCATTTGATGCCGAACTGGCGCTGCCGACAATGGCGCAACAACTGTTGCCACCTGTGCTAGTTGGCCTGGTGCTGGCGGGTATATTTGCGGCCACCATGTCGACAGCAGACTCACTTATTTTAAGTTGTTCATCAGCCATCACTCATGATTTGATACCGCACAAAGTTGAGCGAACCTGGTTGTTAAAACTAACCACCGTCGTTATTACGCTGGCCGCGCTTGGCCTAGCATTAATGAATAAACAAAGTGTTTTCAATATGGTGATTATGGCCTGGTCTGGCCTGGCCAGCGCCTTTGCTCCTATGCTAATAGTATTAAGTATCGGGCATAAGCCCTCGCAACTGACGAGTGTTATTGCAGTTATTGCTGGTTTTACAGTTGCTTTATTGTGGCGAGCCGCCGACCTGCATGGCGCGATGTATGAAGGTTTGCCGGGAATTGTTACGGGTTTATTGATTTTTGTGCTGGCTAAAATAATTGAAAAACGTTCTCCAATAAGCAGATAAATTTTATATCGGGTAGTTAACTTAGGGTGTTATCCGGATAAGCCTAAAAACAAATTATATTGAAGCTGTTGTTTTTATGCGGTGCTAGCAGGGGTGTTCGAGTAGGCAATAGTAGCGAAAATTTTGTGCGGTCTCAGCTTTCTTCAGCCCTCAGGGCGAGCTGTTATAAGCCAACATCAGACCATACCGCCATTTCGTTGCCGCTCGGCTCGATAAAGTGGAAACGCCTACCACCAGGGAAAGCAAAAATAGGCTTATTGATAATACCACCTGCGTTTTCAATCTGGCTCAAGGAAGTCTCTATATCAGAACTGTAAAAAACCATTAAAGCCGCACCATTTTCTGAAGATGATTTTTTATCAGACTTGAAAAACCCGCCATCGAGGCCTTGATTAGAAAATGCTATATATTCAGGCCCGAAGACCTCGAATACCCAGCCGAAAGCTTTTGAAAAAAAGTCTTTAGTTGCTTGTAAATTAGACGCTGGAAACTCGACGTAATTTATTTTTCCGTGCTCGTTCATGATGGTGTTCGACCTGGCTTATAACGATTTATATAAGACGCGCGTGCTTTTTGCGCGTCGTGCTTGTTAGCGGAAAAGGATAGGATGGGGTCGAGCCGTATAAGGCTGCTGATGTAACGGCGGTTTTTGGCTTTATCTCCATGCCATTGATTACCTTCAATTTATTTTAGGTTGAGCTTACTACCAAAATAATACTAAGTAAAAGGCTTTAATTCTTTTCTTATGTCGGATAAGCGGTATAAACCTACGGCCGGAGAGCTAGATGAGATCATTGGTATTTGAAGGTAACACCTAGGCTGCATATAAGGAACTTAGATTAAAGGACAAGAAGCTACACAATGCGCGTTGTCGTTTATTGAAAGAAAGGCTTCGTGGTGACCCAAGTACTGGCACTGGAAAACCTGAACCATTAAAACAAAACCTCTCTGGATTATGGTCTCGCCGCATGAGCCAAAAAGACCGATTAGTTTATAAGTACGATGAAGACTATTTTTGCTATTGGTGGGCGCTACGATCAACTTTAAACTGCCTTAACGTGTGAGTCTACATTTGCCTTACAGAGAGCGCGGCTTAATTAATCTCACAATCTATTTTATGGCCTTTTGATAGTGACTTTCAGCATCTTGCATTTTGTCACGACCACTTACTATCAATTCTTGACCCTTACTTATTTCTGACTCACCTTCTGATATATTTGTATTACCACGACGAATTAATTTTTTGCCATCAGCAATTTTTTCTTCACCATCTTCCCAATCTTTTGCTGTTTTTTTCAGCTTAGCGGCACTATCTATGGCAACTTTTCCTGAATCAATGCCTTGAGCAGTTTGAGATAGCGATTGATAAGCTTGACGGTTAGTTTGAACTTCAACATTCCCTGATGCGATTAGTTGTTCCCCTTTGCGTAAATCAGAACGACCTTTTTCAACTAATTTTCTACCATTCCTTATTTGTTTTTCACCCGCTATGGATTCTTTTTTTCCTTGCTCCCAGCGCTCTGCTATTTCTAGTCTTGACTCTCCTTCCGCGAGTACGCGATCACCGAAAGTAGGCGCCTTTATTGCGCATCCAGTTATGTTCACCAGCCCTGCCAAAAATATAATTGAAATAATGCCTTTCATAGTATGAGTCCTATAAGTATTAAAATTCGTGAACAATTGTATCGCTAAATTTACACCTAGCTGATGCCTACAAATAAACACGTTTATGGTCCAAATCATTGTATTCTAATGCCAGTTTCAGCCAGCGTCGAAGCGTGTGTAATATACGATTATTATTTCCAGCTGGCTACCGCGCAGCAGATGATTTGGGAAAAATTATTTGAAATTGCCTAAAGATGACGCTAAATAATTTTGCCTTCTTTGCTTGTTTCGCTGTGCCAGGCCAGCCAGGCCTAACAGGCCAGAACCCAGTAACCATATTGTTGCAGGAATTGGTACTGGTGACGGTGACCCAGTAACAATTATTCGATATCGGTTAGTCGTGTCAGACGAGGTGCTCCATTGCCCAGGAGAGCTAGATGCATTTGTATAAATGATACTGCCATTGGAAGAAGTTGCCTGGCCTGGTTGTAGTAAAGTTAGCGCTTGATTGCCTGTTGTTCCAAACAGGCCTGAACCAAAGACTACCGCGTAGGTTCCAATATTTAGCGTTGCTGATATTGGTGCGAGGTAATCACTACCCGTAGTGGGCGTAAAGACATTGTAGGCAAGAACATTATCGAGAGTTAAACCATTATTTGATGGGTAGTTTGAGCCATTAAGGCCGACTATCGCGCCAAAAATGGAACCGCTTTGCCCACTAAAGCCCAAAAAATGTCCCCCGATACTTTCGATATTTGTCTGTGACGGGGTAGAAAATATTGCACCAGTAAATTGAGTTGCATTAATAAATGTTCCGCAACATGTTGTGCTATCAAAAGGCCCCGTGGCTGATTGGTATATGGTTGCTGAATTTACATGGGTAGAAGCAATATAAAAAATTACGAAAAGCATTAATCTATTCATTTTTATGTCCTCTTATTAACTGGCTTGTATTAATGTCGTCGGTGACAACAGAGGCCGGCAATCATTTTTTATACAGCACGTTCCTTTAAAGATATCCGTTTATCTATATAACGTTTAATTTAGAGGGCGCGCGTTTTAAAATAGTTGTAAACAGTGGAAACGATGGTGGTGCTGGCACAGGAACTACTGTGTAGCACTTGATAGAAACTGATGTTTTATAGGTATCCATGCTGAATCCACTCCCTAATGTGGACTAAGCCTACTCCTGAATTTTAATTTTCGAAAGATTTTTATTGACTTTTGTTAATTTTTATTATTAGAGCCTAAAAGTAAGGTTATGTTCTTTTGTTACTGGTAGAAAGCCGCACACTGGGAACGAACTTGAACGTTTTGTTAGGTGGGGTCACTATTATTCATCTTGGCAAATGGAAAAGGACGAACCCAAAACCAACTTAAAAGAACCAATAAACCAAAGATGGTGTAGCAAACAATAAATACCCAATCCGGCGCTTCAAAGTAGAAAACTTTCTCAAGCCAATGTGAAATGAAAGAACCCGTATACACAACATCACCAGCCTTTGAACGAAGTTCCATCTCCCAAATGGTCAGCGGACAGGGCACACCTAGCCATGACTGGAAAACAACCACCACAATACCGATCAAATGAGCCATTCGGAACCAAGGGTTTCTTACCCAAGACCATGAAAAAAGCCTGCCAACAAGAATTAGTAACAGACCCACGATGAGGAATGCCACAAATAAAACATGGATGAACAAAAGCGCATCTGCTGCAAGGTAACTAGTTTCCGATGACACCATTACACCTAACGGTTGAGCTAACTTACGCGCGTTTTTTACGCGTCAAAGTTTAGTGATTTGTCAGAAGCCGTATTAATGAGCTTGTTGAACAGTGATTTGCAATCCAAGAGCTTTTGCAACTTTTGTTACTGTCGCGAAGCTAGGGTTTCCATCGTCAGATAGTGCTTTATATAATCCCTCACGAGTTATACCTGTGTCTCTTGAAAGTTGACTCATGTTTTTTGCTCGTGCAATAACGCCTAGTGCATGCACGATAAAAGCAGGGTCGTCACCTGCTTCTTCAAAGCATGCTTCTAAATATAGTTTTATATCTTCGTCACTTTGTAAGTGATCTGCTGAATTCCAGCGAGTTGTTTTAATAGCCATAATTCATATCTCCAATTGCTTAGTAATTTCTTTAGCTTTAGCGATATCTGTCTGCTGAGAAGATTTATCGCCTCCAGATAGAAGAATTACTACAACAGAATTTTGTTTAACAAAATATACCCTGTATCTAGGTCCGTAAAATATTCGTAATTCACTAACACCTTCACCAACAGAGGAAACATCACCGAAATTGCCCATTTCAACTCTGTCTATTCGTGCCTGGATACGGGCTTTAGCCATTCGGTCTTTGAGGCCAATGAACCATTTGTCAAAAACTTCCGTTGTTTTAACGACCATCATGTGTAAACTATAGTTTACAAATATGGGGTTGTCAACCGTGGTTTACAGGTGGATACTATGGATAAGTCTTCTAACGTTCTTGCTAGCCGGCCATTTATGCAGAGTGCAGCGAAACGAAACGGCGTATAAATGGTCGGGTTGTGCTACTTGTTAGCAGCTTTTTCTTCAAGACGCTCAACTAGCCAAAGCTTGATTATAGATTGACGAGTTACACCAACTCGACTGGCTTCTCTATCTAGCGAATCAATTACCCAAGTAGGAAAATCAACATTGATTCGTTTTTGTTTTAGATTTGGCCGTTTGATAGTAGATAAGTCAAGATCATCAATGATGTCTTGTTTGTTGTCATCAAATTTTTTATCAAAGTTCTTAGCTTTCATAAATTTCGACCTCTGCTTTACGGGAGCGCCTAACTGAGATTATTCTGATAGTGCTACCACGATGAGTTATTACAGCGGACCAGTATTTATTAGCAATTTTGGCTATTACTACGAAACGTGGTTCATCTTCTGATTTTGTTTGTACCTCAACAAGGCCAGCGTCTAACCAAAGCTCTTGATCTGAAGCAAAGTCAATGCCATGCTTTTCTAAATTAGACGTGCTTTTATTTTTGCCGAATTCAAAATCATACATGAGTAAAATGTATGCCTAAATTACTCGGCTTGCAAGTTTTTGCTTTTGACTGCTAACGATTGAATTAAGCAGGAGGCGCGTTTTTTGCGCCGATTTGGTTTAACGACTTGTTATACGTTTTTGTCTTTTAAACGGCCAGTTACGTACTTATGTAAAACACTAGACATTAATGTTTGGTAAGGGAGGCCTTCGATAAGAGCTTTTTCTTGCAGCAGATCTAGATCTGTTTTTGAAATACGAATGTTTACTCGTTTGTCTTTTTTAAACGTATTTTTTGCAGCAGCTTTATATTTGGCAATACCCAGTTCAGTTGAAACGGATACCCATTCATCATTTTCATAAGAGTCGAGTATTTCTTTCTCTTCTTTATTTAATTTGATTGTCATGATTTCACCTCAAGGTATTTTCTCGTTGCTTTTCGGCTAGGAATTATGGTTTTTAGAAAAATTTCAGAATCGTTTTCAACAAAGGGAACGAGGTAGGCGTAATTATCAATTTCAAGGATAAACATATATTGGTTAGGGTATTTAGACGTATTTGGATGTTTAACTACATCTAAAACTTGTTCATTTTCAATATGCTGTATGACCCTCTCGAAAGAGATTCCTCGCTCTTTGATTAGTTCCTCGTTCTTTTCCGGATTCCAAGCAAAATAGTCCATATACAAATATTAGCACAATGTGTGCCTTTTGCAATTATTTTACGTATAACGTTAGAATTAAAGGGCGCCGCGTCTCTTTGCGGTTGCCGTTAATTGACTTGTTATGTATTTATGCCACAGACAGTTGAGTAACACGCAGCTCTTTTCGGTGTTTTTCTGCTTGCCAAAGATCATACTGTGATTGTTGGTTTAACCAGCTTTCAGATGACGTATTAAAAGCGATAGATAAACGTACAGCCATTTCAGGGCTTATGCCGGACTTACCATTAAGAATAGTTGATAAGGTTTTGCGACTGACACCAAGACCTTTTGCTGCATCAGTAACAGTTAAGCCTAAAGGCTCAAGGCAAAGTTCTTTTAATACTTCGCCGGGATGTGGGGGATTGTGCATTAACATAATATAACCTCAGTGATAATCTTCATAATTAACGACCTCAGCATGTGCACCGTCAAAACGGAATGTTACACGCCAGTTGCCACTTACACGTACAGACCAAATTTTAGCTCGATTACCTGTGAGTGAATGCAGGAATAAACCTGGCAAATTCATATCATCAGGTGCCGTAGCTGCATTAAGGCGGCCTAGAATTAATTGAAGTCGTTGTGCATGTTTAGCTGGTATGCCAGATTTACGCCCCGTTTTAAAGAATAATTCTAGTCCTTTATGCTTAAAGCTCCGTATCATTTACGGACTGTAACCTATAACGTAACAGGTGTCAATTGTTTGGCACGTAACGGCTGAGTTGTGGGGCACGAGCCGTTTTTTGGCGAGAGATCCGAACGAGCGCCTTGTTAGCCAATTTTCCCATACAGTTCACCCAAATTACTTACTGTTATCGTGGGTTCAATCCCCCATGGGTCAAAGATGGTATCTTTTGAACGCTGCACCCAAGCGGCACGCATACCTGCGGAAATTGCACCGATGACATCAAAAGGGTTACTTGAAATTAGCCAAGCATTACTGCTTTTAGCCCCAGACTCTCGTAAAAAATGGCTATATACAGCGGGACTTGGTTTAAATGATTTGAGATCATCAACACTGACAATCCCATGAAAATAATCTCTTATTCCCGCTGCAACAAGTAAAGCATTGACGGCATCTGCAGTACCGTTTGAAAATGCAAACAACCGATAGTTATTTGCTTTTAATTTTTTCAGTCCATCTTCTACATCCTTGAATGCAGGGAGTGAACGATAACTTTCAAGCAAATTGTTCTTTTGTTCTTTCGTGAGATCGACTTCATAGAATGCACATGTGTAATCAAGAGCATTACTCGTGCAAACAGCAAAAGTATCATAATTTTGCATTAACCCTCGTCGAAATGAATATTCCAACTGTTTTTCACGCCAAGAGTGAGAAAAATCGTTTGCTTTATCTCCTATCAGTACCTGTAACGCAGAAACAACACCATGTGTATCAATTAATGTTCCATATACATCAAAAGCAAGTGTTACCGACATTAATGATTCCTCATGGTTTAATGGGTAACGATTGAGTTAAACCGCGCTGCTTTTCGGTGTCGGTTTGAATGATTTGTTATAAATTTTTTCATTCTCTTTGTTATGCCAAACTCTCAATACATAAATAATTTCATCAGTTATGAGGTAGCGTATTGTGTAATTATTAATGTATAGATCACGAATAACTTCAGGATCAGAAGCTTTTAAGACGGGTAAACCGATTTTGTAAAATTGCTTTAGTTTATCGACACCTTCTTGTAGATCTATTGCTATTCGACGTGCTGCGTATGGATTTTTTACCTCAACAAATTCCACAACTCGCTGGAGATCATTGATGGACTCGAGCGAATATTTTATCTTCATGGTTTAGGTGGTATTTTACGCTCATTAGAGCCCCAGCTATTGAGCCAGGCATTGACATCTTCTTCCTCAATTGTCTTGCCTTGCTTTATAGATTCAAGTGCTTCTAGTGTCTCTTGCCATCGTGATTCTTCGACAGACTGTCTTGCAATGAACTCTTTAATTGCTTGATTTATCAAGTAATTTTTACTTCTATCCAGTGTCTTAGACAGGGCTTCAAGCGGTTTGTCCACGTCATCTGTAATGCGGATACTTGTAATACTCATAGTTGGCCCTAAATGTAGTTACCTGTATTACATCTTAGTACAAACTTAGTATTATTTCTAGAAAAACTCCTAACGCCTTGCTCACCGGAAAATTGGGAGCGCAGTGAGTAATTTTTCCGAGTGCAGCAACTTGTTATACGGCATCAGGATCGACATCTCAAACAAGGCTTCCTAATATCCACTGTTTAGCAGCTGTAGAATTAAAAGCTTTTCTCCCGTACCCTTCGGTTAACAAATCTTCAGGCAGATACTCATCAAACTTTTCAATCATTTTTTGCTGAATAGAAAGTGTTCTAGCCAATTCGGTTTCATCCGGCAGCACATCATGTGCTATATCTATTAAGCAATTCTTTATGTCATCAGCATTAGAATTTTGTACTTCAATAACACCAGCAAAATTACTGCATACAAAGCCGCTTCGAATGAGTAAAACAGTAAGGGTGTTAACTACTTTATCGCCCATCCATGAAAAAATATAACAGTGCTTACCACTTTGATAGATGGGCTGGTCTTCAAGGTTGGCTTCTGTATAAAGGTGCGCCCCTTCTTGAAACAACTGCCTTCCTAGATTATCCACAAAATCTATTTTCTGATTGCCAACCTCAATACGATAGTCACCAGTGCGATAGATGCTTAACATCTCTTGTCGAACCCTGTCATGAATCGACATGCCGCTACCGTTAAATTTCGGAGGTTTACCGCCTTTTGTAGAAGTTACGTAGATTACTTTCTTTTCATCATCAATATCCGTGACCTTCCATCTACGGCCACCAAATATAATGTGCTGTTCTTTAAGAATGAGCGAATCAACGGGTAGCGTTCCGAGTGTTTTGCTTCCGGCAACAATCCGAAATTCCTCTGGTGTTTTAAAGACTGCATAGAAGGTATAGGAATTAGTAAGACGTTCGCCTTCGCTTCCTAAAACGAGTTCACCGCTGTTGAGCTGTTGTATCAACTGAGCTGTTCCCATATGGGACAATAGGGTCTTGAAGTGCTGAATAGATATTTCTTTGAATGATCCTTGGTCACACAATAAAGAGTACAACTGGTCTGCTCTGACGCTTCCCCACTGTGCTATTACGGCAAGAATCTGGTGTAAAAATGTTGAGAGGTGCATTTGCTCTGTATCTGCCGGTTCAAACCAATTCTCTACGATAAGTAACCGTATCATTGCTAATGACTGAACCAGCTCTAATCTAAGACCATCTACAATATTAGATTTATCACTAAGTTCGTTTTCAGCGATGAGCATTCGTAAAATAGAGGGAGAGTTTCTTCTGCCGGATCGACCTAAGCGCTGACGTAAACTTGATACAGAGTGTGGAGCAGTAACCTGAATAACAGAACTTACTTTGCCGATGTCGATACCTAACTCTAAGGTCATGGTACAAATGGCAGTAGTAGGTAGGGTTTCTTTTTGTAATCTAGCTTCTAAATCTTCTCGCAGTTCTTTAGCTAAAGAACCGTGATGTGGGAAAAATTCATTTGGTACGATTTGCTGTTCGCATAAGTCACTTAACTGCGCAGCAATACTTTCCGTCCGGCTGCGGCTATTCGCAAATACCAGATGTGAGTCGCCTCTACAGAGTTTAAAAATTTCCTGACATATCTGCTGTTCGGCGGAGGTACGTGTTTCATCTGCCATGATATCTATCGGTTCTAAGTATCCCTTAACCTGAACCTTAATAGTGCTTTGCTGTTGACTACTGGTAATGGTTTCACAAGGCAGACTTCTATTCGGTCTGAGAGCAAGTGGTACTTTTTCAAGCTCTCCAAGAGTCGCACTTAGTGCAACCCGTGGAATAGGATTGGAAATACGGCCTGTAATATGTTCAAGACGAGTAAGTAAAGCGAGTAATTGCTGACCTCGCTCTGTTCCGATAAACGCATGAAATTCATCAATGACGATATACTTGAGTGAAGTGAAGGATTGTTTTATCCATCCCGGCTCTCTGACTAAGAGGGATTCCAAGGATTCAGGGGTAATAAGGAGAATGCCGGAAGGATTATTTCTGGCTTTCTTCTTTTTGGATCGAAGGCTATCACCGTGCCACGGCGTAACCTGCATATCCAACATTTCACTTAAACTTTCCAGCCTGCGGTACTGATCGTTAATCAGTGCTTTTAAAGGACTGATATACAGAATACCAAAGCCGTTTTCCTCTTCGGCTATTGCACTACATGCTGGTAGAAAAAAAGCTTCTGTTTTACCTGCCGCCGTTGATGCGCTAATCAGCACATCTCTGTCACCGGCTAGAATCGGTGCGATTGCCCGTTTTTGTATTTCTCTTAAATCAGGCCATCCCTGATTAAACAACCATTTTTGTACACGCTTATCAAGGCGCTGATATTCCTCTATCATAATTTGAAATCAGCTAGTCCGTCAGAATTCAATATTTCGCCAGTCTCTTCGTCCACCATAATTTCATCTGTATCACTTGGACGATCATCCTCAATCGCAATTGATTGAACTAACTGCGACCATTGCACAGAAGGGTTTTGTTCCAAGACCGCCAGCATATCTAAAAATGCTTTGATGGTGTTTCTCGGTGTTCGGAAATAGGCATCTCCGATAGTCTGACTGCAATGGTGTAGAAAAGATTTGAGAGCGTCATCTGGCACGAGATATTTAGACGTATCGCCTTCAGCAAATACATGGCGCAAATTCTTCAGAAGAATATAAAGCTCCTCCGGTGTTAAGCTTGCTAGATGTAACGCTGGAGATGAATAATCAATAACACCCGCACGTTGCGCAAAGCTGTTTTCAGCTAAACGTGATTGCAGCGCTTCATAACTATACAATCCTCTACGGGGGTCTAATAAAAACTCCGGTGTTCCACCCAAGAAAAACCCAAGATATTCAGCTGAGCCCTGAAGGCAATCATTAAGTATCCGTAGAATTTGCTCATAGTTAGATGTACGTGCTTGTGTGCTGCTCAATTTATAAAGATTGACCATCTCATCCAGATTAACGAGTAAGCCTTCATAGCCTGCCTGACGTACAAAAAGACTCATAAGTTTTAATGCATCGTAAAACGAGTTATCCGAAATAATCGTTCTGACATCAAGATCCCTTCGAGCATCAGTCTTAGTGGTGTATTCAGCTCGCAACCAACGAATAGCATTTGATTTTAGTTCTTCATTGTCCTGCTCATGACCGTTCCAGTAAGCATCAATGACTTTTGCAAAATCATATCCGCCAACCAGTTCAGATAAAGAGGATAATTTTTGATGTATTACTGTTGAAACATCGGTGTTCTTTTCATCTGCTTCTTTACGAGCCTGAGTTACAAACCGCTCTACAACACTGGCTAACGCATTTCCATCCGGCTTATTTCGGGTGGACAGATTCCTCATAAGCTCGGAATAAAGGTTTCGTGCCTGACCTGAAGAAGCGTGTAAACGTCGATCCGGTGAAAGATCCGCATTGACAGTAACCAGTTTCTTTTCAAGGGCAATTGAACGTACTACGCTCAGGAAAAATGTTTTCCCTGAGCCATAATCACCAATGATAAGTCTGAATGCTGCGCCACCCTGAGAGATTCTTTCAATGTCCTTATACAACGCTTTGACTTCATTACTTCTACCCACCTGAATATGCTGAATCCCAATCTTGGGAGTCACACCAGATTTCAGTGACTGAATAATTGCGTCACGTTCTTTTAACCGGATACGTTTTTCCATAAGTTTAACCTTCTATCTCTTCTACGATTTCCTGATCGACATAAATAGCGTCACCATCCTCTTCAAGTACAGCTGCATCCACTTTATCAAACGACCAGTCCTTAATAGTTTCCAATGCTCCGCTAACCATCAGACCCGAATCACGGCACAGCGCTTCCACTTCTTCACGACTCCATTTGTCTTTTCGTATCAGGCTTTCAAACAAAGCATAATGCTGTTTATCAATTCCGATTTCTTCCTCTATAGTAGTGCTGTCCGTAGTTGAGTCATCGGATTCACCTGTAGAGTCGTCTTCCACGAATATTGCACCCAACATGCTTTGTACATCTTTGGTTTCTGATTCATGAATTGCTAGGATACTTTCATCCAACTGGAACGAAGTAGGAGCTGACGATGTGGTTTCTGATGGAGAGCTTGAAGGTCGTAAACCAACCTTACTTGATGACATTCCATGAATGTCTCCGGTAACAAGGGCTTTATCAAGACCTAGCAAGCTATAGAGTTTTTCAAGTTGTTTGATTTCTTCTGGATCAATTTTTCCATCGGCCATCGCCACACCGACAAGTATGCGGCTAACCGCTGCTTTTTCTGTTTTACCTAATGTTTCCAGTCTGGCTTTCAAGCCTGTGATATTTGAAGGTGTATTGAGTCTCCAAACTAAGTAGGCGTGCAGTGATTGTTTTTCGGTAGGTGATAGATTGGTATCGTGGTCAATGAGCTGTGTTAATAAATTTAATTCCGCCTGATCGACATGCGAATCAATTGTGGCAACCATTGCCCCTAAACGGAGCGCCATGCCCATTTCACTATAAGCCTGGGATGTCTCAAAGTATTTACCGTGTCCTTCAGGAAATAGAACCAGCTTTCCATCTGCGCTCGTCTTAGCATGATGGTAACGAGTATCAGGAGCGATGCCATAACCGGCTTTTTGAGCAAGGTTCTGAATTAATTCAGATTCTTTTTTATTGATCTTGGAAGGCAAAGGCGATTTGGTATATGTCCAGAATTCCTCAACATGAACCAACCCTTTTTTCGTTGAAATAGCATCATCTGCCCATTTCTTAAATTTACCTAATCCTAGCGTAGCTCCTAAATCACTGAGTTCGTCAGGTAATAACAATACGGCCTCAATATCTGTCCGTGAAGTATCCGGTTTGGCGAGATACCTGCTATACGCATCTAGCTCTGCTGTACATTCATCTGCAATTACAATCAGCTTATTTATCGGACCTTTTAAATTACTTGGATCGGGAAGATCCTGTTGAGGCAATGAAATACCACGCAGAGAGGAACTTGCAGGATGATACTCAATTTTTAACCGTGTTTTATTGGGTTTGACAACAATGCCGTCACCATATTTTTTACTATAGAGGCGTGTAAACATCTGGCTGAACTCATAGCCACAACGCCGTGCCGGTTTCTTTAAATTATAATCTGGATAAAACCGAATCCAAGCCAATGCTAGTTCGGAGGGAATGGGCTTTTCATTATTTACCGTAGTGGCAAGCCGATGTTTAAATAATAGTGAATCCCTTTGAGGTGTTTTTTCCAATTCTGGATGTGATACTACGTGAGGACGTAGTAGACACATGATTTCCAATAGACTTGTTGCATAATTTGAAAAGGAGCGACTACCTCCGTAAATGCCTTTTAATCGTAGTACTTCGTCAAATAATGATTTGAATTCAGCATCATCCACTGCCTGTTTAATTGAATCAACGGTAATGCGCCTTTCAAGGCCATAGAAATAAATAAACACATAACCCAAGGGTGTGTCTGGATCATTTCTATTACCGGATAGCCAACTAAGGAAAGCTCCACGCCCTTTAGGTGTGAGCGATATAAATTTAGGCCAATAGCCTAAACTTTCATCTTCAAATGCGGAAGGTTTGTTTTCAATTTTTAGCGAATCATCAACTAATGAGGCTTCAGTTCCATACCCGTCTAATGAACTGAGCTTGCCACCATAATAAAAATTTCCCCCAGTAAAAGCTTGCGCCTTTATAGTGATAGATTCACCGGATTTTATCCATTTCCCCGGAGTCTTATTTTTACTTTTTTCTTCATCATAGCCATATGAAATACTGAAAGTAGCAAGATCATCGTCATCATCACGATTACTGTTCGCCACAACCCGATTGCTTGTAGTCATGGTTACACGGAATTCATTTTTGGAACTTGGTCTATTATTCTTCTGAGCTTGTTGCTTTGAGGACGTTGCCATTGCTTTGATGACGTAGTACAAAATTACTACCCCTCCTACTAATAACCAAAATTCCATATTCGCCTCAGTTGTGATTTTTTGGGGATTGCACAGTCGTTTCAGCTGCCGTAACGCCTAGGTTAAGACGCGCGCGTTTTTTAGCGCGTCGTACTTGAAACATTTGTGTACGCCCGACATGGGCATTAACTAATGAGGTGAAAGTCCTCTGTTGGAAGATCACCATCTATTACCTATCAGTATTAGATGATAACTACTAGCGAATGGCAAGAGCTTCTCCGTGAGGACTAGTTTGAAGGAAGCCGCTAGCAAAACTGCGAGCTAATGAACAAGAACCTCATATGAGGCGTAGGCTGGAGGCGAGTTGGCACAAGACGACGAAGCCATGTGATTTAACGGCCACCGTAAATGATGTAGTTGCGCAGGGAAAGTTAATGTTCTTATTCGGGGAGATCTGCTTAACACGCGATCGGTAAGCAACCAATGAGACTCCGGTTTAAACGTGTCTTGGCTCTTTGGCTTCCATCAACCAAAGAGAGCGAATCAGATGGAAACCGATAGCGCGGATGAGAGAAATTTTAATCGTGATTAAGCAGAAGTCAGCAGAGACCATAGTAGTCAAATGCCTTGCCTAATAGCTTGGACACGGCGAAGGGTCGAACATTTAACCAAAGGAGGAGTCATGTCTCACTTGAACAATTCAACTACACCGACCGGTGATTATGTTGTACAGCGTGCTGCCATGCAACCAGCCTTAAGCAATCATTTATTCGATGAAGTAATGGCAGCGCCCAACCTTAAGCGAGCTTGGAAACAAGTACGTGCAAATAAAGGTGCCGCCGGCGTTGATGGTTTACAGATAGGTGATTTTCTTGACTGGTCAAAATCACATTGGAAACAATGTGAAACGATGCTACGAAAAGGAAATTATCGACCAAGCCCTGTTAGGCGAGTGGAGATTGATAAACCGGACGGCGGTAAACGTCTTCTCGGGATACCCACTGTTCTTGATAGAGTTATTCAGCAAGCCATCACACAGGTACTTTCTCCGATATTTGAGCCTACTTTTTCAGACAATAGTTTTGGTTTCAGACCAAATCGAAGTGGGCATCAGGCGGTCAAACACGTTCAACGGTTGATTAAACAGAAACGGCGCATTGCTGTGGACGTTGATTTATCGAAGTTCTTTGATCGCGTAAACCATGACTTACTGATGTCAAAGCTGTCGGTCCATATTCGTGACAAACAGTTACTGGCATTAATTGGTCGCTATCTGCGAGCGGGGATTATGGATAAAGGAAGTTTGCAAGCAAGTACTGAAGGTGTACCCCAAGGCGGTCCACTCTCACCATTACTGTCGAACATACTGCTTGATAGTCTGGACAGAGAGTTGGAACGTCGCGGCCACCAATTTGCCCGTTACGCCGATGATTTTATTATTCTAATGAAGTCAAAACGTGCGGGTGAACGAGTACTAGCGAGCATCTCCCGTTATCTCGAAACTCGATTAAAGCTAGTGGTGAACACTCAGAAAAGCCAAGTAGTTAAGGTTTCCCAAAGCAAATTTTTGGGATTTACTTTTTCTAAAGGCCGCCTTAAATGGCATGCGAAAACACTGCATAAATTTAAACAACAGGTACGTATTTTGACCAACCGAAATTGGGGCGTCAGCATGCACTATCAGTTATATAAATTGAGTTTGTATCTTCGTGGTTGGATCAACTATTTTGGTATTGCTAACGCGTATCAAAGCTGTGTTGACCTCGATCACTGGATCAGGCGCAGGGTTCGAATGTGCTATTGGAGGCAATGGCGAAAACCAAGAACCAAAGTAGCTAATTTATTGAAACGAGGTGTCAGGATCCAAGCGGCTGTAGCTTGTGGTATTACAAGCAAAGGCCCTTGGCGTAGTTCCAAAACACCAGGAATCAATCAAGCGATTAGTAACGACTATTTGGTAAAGAAAGGTCTGTTCTCATTGAGGAACGGATGGGTGAAAGTTCATTATCCTAACGGATAAGTTAAGTGAACCGCCCTGTGCGGATCCGCATGCAGGGTGGTGTGGGGGCTGGAGGGTAGAAACCTCCGGCTACCCGATTAAGCGTTACCAGAAAATACATGTTTTATGTAAGGTTAGCTTCATTTAACCAATGTTCCTCTGTAATAATTGAAAGTTGGCGACCTTCGCCTTGATACTCCATTGCCTTTTCTATCTTTCGCCCATAACTTTCATGTATCCAACTATCAGTTACATAGGTACCTAAAACTAAATAATCTAAACTTTTGGTGACTCCTTTGGCATTAAAACCACCTAAGTTTTCAATTGCTGCTTGGCATTGTTTTCGTGTGCCGTAGACACAGGTTCCAGTGAATAGAAACTGTTTATCTGTAAAAAATATTGGTGGCGCTGGGGCGTTAATAGGTAAGGATGTTGTTTTGGCTAACTCACCAACCTCTGATTTCTCACCTGTTATTTTAAGAAGAATTGATAAAAGCTCGTTAGACTCATCTGAGTCTAGGATTCCATCCTCTAACATTGAATCCACTCGACCAAGAAGGTTAACGATTACTGGATTATCTGTAGCCTGACGACTTTGAATGAGCCAAGTTTGCAAAAACTCCGCTTCTGCTTTATTTACTTTTCCATCAGCTAACAAACCTTTGCTTATGCCAATGAGGGTGTCAATTTGTCTGTCATCAATATTTTTTCGATTAAACTTAAGAAACATATCCATTTGTTATCTCCATTTTTGAACGCCTAACGCAGAATTAAACGGCGCCGAGTTTTTTGCGGCGTCCGAGCAGAGCGGATTTTTTGCCCTGCGAATTTAAATGATTTGTTATACATTTTTTGGTGCAAACATAATGATTGCCATACCGATTAACGCAACTGTGCCCCCAAAGATATCCCAGGTGGTGGGCTTGATTCCATCTACACCCCAAAGCCACAGAATGGCGACAAATACATAAACGCCACCGTACGCGGCATAAACTCTACCCGCCGCTGTTGGATGAAGAGAGAGCAACCATGCGAAAAGTGCTAAGCTCAAAGCGGCTGGAATAAGTAACCAGACACTTTTTCCTTCCTTGAGCCACAAATACGGAAGGTAGCAACCAACGATTTCTGCTACTGCAGTAATTAAGAATAAGATTATGGTTTTTAGTTCAAACAAGTGGATGTCTCGCTAGTATTGGTTTGAATGTATAACTTGTTATTACACCCAAGGGGCGTAAGTCTCACACAAACGATAAAACTGATTGGTTCGGCTTTAAGAACAATCATAATTCCCTTTAATTTCCCTATATACCCTAAAGGCAATGCGGGCACTAGTAGTGCGAAAATAATGCCTGTTAATACGACAGTAAAGATCAAACAGGGCATAGTTTATGTCTTTTCAATCTTAAGTCTAACTCAAAGCTTTGGTATGCACCACAGGCTGCGTGATTAATGGTTCTGGTTAAAAAGTGTTAGGCTCCTGCATGGTTGCAAAGGTTTATTCATTGGATTGTTACGTCCATTCACTTTTATAATGAAGAATAAACCCTTAATTTAATAGGTCTTCTGAAAAGTGTAGGCGAGTCAAAATGATAAAAAGCAATACCGGCGCACAACGCATTGTGTGTCTCACCGAAGAAACCACCGAAGCACTGTATTTAATGGGTGAGCAAGATCGTATTGTCGGTATTTCTGGTTTTACCGTACGCCCCGCAATTGCGCGGAAAGAAAAGCCCAAGGTGTCGGCGTTTATTTCTGCAAAAATCGATAAAATTTTGGCCTTAAAGCCCGATCTGGTGCTGGCTTTTTCCGATATGCAGGCGGATATTACCGCCGAACTGGTCAAAGCGGGCTTGCAGGTGCACGTGTTTAATCAACGCTCTGTGAGTGAAATATTTGAGATGTTATACACCCTTGGCGCGTTGATTGGTGAACCGGCAAAGGCCGCGGATTTGGTGCTGGAATACGAAAAAAATATAGCCGAAAGCCGTGAGCAAATTCAACATGATCGAAAAAAACCGCTCGTTTATTTTGAAGAGTGGGATGAGCCGTTATTTTCCGGTATTAAATGGGTCGCGGAACTGGTTGAGATAGCCGGAGGCGTGGATTGTTTTCCCGAGTTGTCGAAACAAGCGGGCGGTAAACAGCGTATTATTGAAGACCCACAACGGGTAATTGACCGCCAGCCGGATATTATTATCGGTTCCTGGTGTGGTAAAAAATTTAGGCCTGAACGCGTAGCTAATCGAGAAGGCTGGGCTAGCATTCAGGCGGTGCAAAATAATCAAATTTTTGAAATCAAGTCGGTGGATATTCTGCAACCGGGGCCTGCGGCATTAACCGATGGGTTACGGCAATTACGGGAAATTATTGGTAACTGGGTAAAACACTATGGATAAGGTACTGTATTACGTGCACGACCCGATGTGCAGCTGGTGCTGGGCATTTAATAAAACCTGGGCGGCGATACAGGCTGGATTGCCCGACGGCATTGAACTACGTTATCTGTTAGGTGGCCTTGCGCCTGACAGCGAAGAACCGATGGCGGCGGATTTACAACAACGAATCAGCGCGGGTTGGCATCGTATTCAGCAGCACGTGCCTGGCACACAGTTTAACCATGATTTTTGGACACTATGCCAGCCGAGGCGCTCTACTTACCCCGCATCGCGCGCGATTATTGCCGCCAGGATGATGGATAAAGCAGCGGAAAAGCCGATGCTGTTGGCGATTCAACAGGCGTATTACCTACAGGCTAAAAATCCAGCGGACGATGAGGTGCTCATTGAGTGTGCGGGCAGTATAGGCTTAGATGTCAGCGAGTTTGCTGAATGGCTCAATCACCCAGCGACCCAGCAACAGTTATTGATGGAAATAAAACTGGCCAGGGATATGGGCGCGAATAGTTTTCCGAGTATCGTATTGCAACAAGCTGGGCAAACGACATTATTAACGTATGATTACAATGATCCGCAAGTGATTCTTAGCCAACTTGTTTAAGTCTATGATGGACACTAAAAACAAAAGGAAAAAACGATGATGGGTATGGAAATAGAGTATTGGCACTGGTTGGTGCTAGGTATGTTGTTAATTGGGTTTGAGATTTTTATCCCCAGTTTTACGGTGCTTTGGTTTGGCCTGGGCGCTATCGTTGTGGCCGTTTGCCTGCTACTTTCGCCAACACTGGCCATGGGCTGGCAGCTGTTTATCTGGAGCATTTTGTCTATCGTGTTTGCGGCAGCCTGGTTTAAATATTTACGCCCAAAAATGACCGACAGAACAAAAGCAGGCATCGCTCAAGAGGCAATAGCGGGTGAGGTAGGCATGGTGATTAAGGCACCGAGTGAAACATCACGCGGACACGTACGTTTTACCACGCCCATTCTGGGTGACGATGAATGGGAGTTTATTTGTGATGAAGAGGTTAGTATCGGTGATAAAGTAAAAATCAAAGAAGCGTCGGGCAATACGCTGATGGTCAGTAAAGTAAAGCAAAGTCAATATAAAGGAGTTTGAGATGGATGGATTAATTGTTGCTGGAGTCTTTTTAGGTTTAGTTTTCTTAACTATTTCGATGGGTGTGAAGCTTGTACCGCAAGGCTCAAAACAGGTAGTTCAGCGGCTGGGTAAGTTCCACAAAACATTGGGGCCGGGTTTGAATCTTATCGTGCCGTATATCGACCAGGTGGCCTATAAGGTGACGACAAAAGATATTGTGATGGATATTCCATCTCAAGAGGTTATTACCGAAGATAATGCGGTCATTATCGCCAACGCCGTTTCCTATATTAATATTGTGATGCCCGAAAAAGCGGTTTACGGCGTTGAAGATTATCGACTTGCGATCAGAACGCTGGTGCAAACGTCGTTGCGTTCTATCATTGGCGAAATGAAGCTAGACGAAGCCTTATCGTCTAGAGACTTAATTAAAGCGAGGCTTAAAGAAGCCATTTCTGATGATATTTCGGATTGGGGTATTACCCTTAAAACGGTAGAGATTCAGGACATTACGCCATCGGCAACTATGCAAAACGCGATGGAAGAACAAGCAGCGGCTGAACGGCAGCGCCGCGCAGCTGTAACCAGGGCAGAAGGCGAAAAAGCAGCGGCTATTTTAGAGGCCGAAGGTCGTTTAGAAGCATCAAGGCGCGACGCTGAGGCGCAAGTGGTACTGGCGGAAGCCAGTAAATTGGCGATTACTAAAGTGGCTGAGGCCATTCAAGACAAGGAATTACCGGTGATGTATATTTTGGGCGAAAAATACGTCGACGCGATTCAATCCATGTCTAATTCCGATAACGCAAAAACCATCTTACTGCCAGCAGATTTGCCAGCAGCTATTAGAGGAATGTTAGGCGGTAAGTAAACGGCGTTATTGAATAACACGCGCCTTACTGGTGGCGCTTTTTATCACTTTAACGTAGTCGCCTTTTCTGAATAGTGCGTTGGTGTTAGCCTCTTGTACAATTGATTGCACCTGACCGTTATCTAATTGCACGGTAATTTGCACGCCGTTGGCCTTGTTGTACATTTCTTCAACCTTGTTACCGATCATGCCTCCTACGACGGCACCGGCCACGGCCGCCGCTGCGCTACCTCGGCCACCGCCGACGCTACTGCCGCCAATACCACCGATCAGGCCGCCTGCTATTTTACCCACCACGTTACCTTCTGAATCTATGGTAACGGGCTGCACGTCTAATACGACGCCATTTGATACCTGCATGGCTTGATTCGCCTCGCCTGTGGTATAGCTTTCGGTTGAGTTGCCATACGGGTTGGGGCCAGTACAGGCGGTTAATATAAGGGCCGTGATGCTTAATAAAAGCGTGTTTAGAGTTTTCATAAAATCACCTGTGGTGTTGAGTTATCTGAGTACTTAGGACGTTAAAATGCTCATTAGTTCATTGTTTAAAAATATTGCCAAAATCCATTGTCCCCGTTCTTTCAAAAGGAATTGGAAAAACGTGAAGGGCATATTGGCTGAGGTTATTGCCAATTTCAGGCGTACCTAAGCTGACTTTGCCAGTGAGACGGTAATTTAATGGCTGGTTGGATCCTTGTGCAAGCTTGTTTAACTGGTTTATTACGCCAAAGGTACTGCTAACGAGTGAAACGGTGAGTACTTCTTCGCCGTAAGCGGGTATTTCAATAGACTGATTGGATACGCCACTAGCAAATTCAGAACTATTAATATCCAGGGTGTAGCTTAACCCTTTGATATAGAGGGCCGTTTCGTTTGGGTTTTGAATGCGAAGCATTAATTCGTAACGCTGTTCTAGCAGTTGAGCGTCCTTTAACTGAATGCCAGCGATATTTACCATCGGTGGTTCTGCGTGATAGGTGACGCCAGCGCAGGCGGTTAGCATCAAGATAAAAATGGCTATGAATAGACGATACGTTAAGTGTTGCATCAAAATTTCCTTGGGTTTATCGGTGTCTTAATCTTATGCCAATAGATGGCTCGTTAGTAGCCTAATTATAAAACGATTACTGCGTCGCTCTGTGACCAGGCAGGGTATTTCTTCATAATGCTGACGAATAGATCGGATTTAATTTGCTGTTCGTACCATTTAATCAAGTACCGATGCGGCAAGTCTCTAAACCAGTCGATATCAACGTGAGCAAACTGGCGAATAAAAGGGAAAATACCGACATCCGCCAAACTGATTGAATCGCCCAGCAGGTAGTTATTTTTTGCCAGTAAACCGTCCAGGCTTTGAAGATAATCGCCTGCTTGCTGGCGATAATACGCAGCCGGGTGTTCCGGGTGCCGGTCGGCGTACTTGTAACGATCTAGCAGCGGCTTAAATTCATGATCGTTAATGTGCGCTAGCTCGTTTGCCGCTTCCAGTTGTTGGCTGTTGCCGCGCAAGTCAGCTGTGTCGCTTAGCGCGGTGGCCCAGAGAGCAATATCCCAGCTTTCATCTATTACGTCACCGTTTGGAAGCTGAAGAACGGGCACGGTTGCTTTGGGGGAAATGTCTAGCATCGCCTGCGGTTTATTGCGCAGTACTATTTCGCGTAGCTCAACCTGAACGCCGCTGTATTTAATCGCCAGTCGAGCGCGCATCGCGTATGGACACCGGCGGAATGAATACAGAACCGGCGTTTCAGACACGATGTTTGCTTTAGTGGTGGTGGCCACCAGCGCCGTGTGCGTGGCCGTGCGCCAGTTCTTCGGCCGTCGCTTCACGTACATCAACAATTTCCAGGTCAAAGTGAAGGGTTTGCCCAGCCAGCGGGTGATTGGTATCGATTTTAACCATAAACTTGCCGGCTTTTACGACGCTGACCTGACGGTGCCCTTGCTCGGTATGGACCGTGGCTATCATGCCGGGGAGCCATTTCTTTGCACCAGTCAAGTGTTTAGCAGGAACGCTTTGAATCGAGTCGGCGATACGTTCGCCATAACCGTCGGCTGGTTGAACGGTAACGCTAAATTTATCACCGGCCTGTTTGCCTTCCATTGCCGTTTGTACACCACTAATCATACCGCCATGCCCGTGTAACAAAGCACTGGCATGTTGGCCAGCAGATGATTCGATGATTTCGTCTTCATCATTTTTCAATGTGTAGTGAAACTGTACAACGGCGTCTTTTGTAATTTTCATAATCAATCAGTTTAGTGAGTCGTAACAAAGGTGATTTTAGCATTCTAGAGGCTTCTACGGTGTAAACTAATAGCATGATAAAAGTTGATTTACACTCGCATACCCTGGTTTCAGACGGTACGCTTTCTCCCAAAGAACTGATTGCAAGGGCGAAAGCCAATGGCGTTGAGATGTTGTCTATTACCGATCATGATTCGGTGGCGGCTTATGAAGAACTGAAGGATGTTGCGCTTGACGGTATGAAATTAATTCCAGGCATTGAGTTTTCTACTCAATGGCGTGGCATTGGCGTACATATTCTGGGTTTGAATTTACATTTAAAAAGTGAATCACTGGTGCAAGGCGTTGCGCAACAAGAAAAGGCGCGTAGTGAGCGCGCATTATTAATTACCCAGCGCTTAATTAAGGCTGGCCTGGCGATTAATTTTGAGCGGGTTAAAGAGATCGCTGGCCAGATTAATGTGGGGCGGCCGCATTTTGCCCAACACCTGGTTGAATTGGGTGCGGTGAAGGACGTGTCGGCGGCGTTTAAAAAATATTTAGGCGATGGCAAAGCGGGCGATGTAAAACAGTGCTGGGCAGAGTTGCCGCAAATCGTCAAATGGATTGTCGATGGCGGTGGTGCCGCGGTGCTGGCGCATCCGTTAAAATATAAAGTGACGCGCACTAAGCTCTCCGCCTTACTGGATGATTTTATCGAGGCGGGCGGCACGGGTATGGAAGTGGTGTCTGGTCAGCAAAGCAGTGATGAAACCCGGCGCTTGTCTGAGTTGTGCAATGCAAAAGGTTTGTTGGCTTCGTGTGGTTCTGATTTTCATCAGCCGAGCCAATGGAGTGAGTTAGGTTCGATGTCGCCTTTGCCTGCTGAGTGCAAGCCCGTCTGGGCGGCCTGGTGAGAGGTTCAATATTGATTTAAACGAAATTCTATTTTTTGTTTAAAGTTCGATAAAGAATTAAATTTGCTGGCAGGAAAACGCCAGGTTTTAATAGCCTTTAGCGCGGCCTTATCCAGCGCTGATGAGCCGGACGATTGAATAATAAATGCGTTGTTGATGCGGCCATTATTGGCGACGGAAATTTCAAAAATAACAATGCCTTCTATACCCCTGCGTCTCGCAATGCCGGGGTATATTGGTTTTGGTTGGTAGCTGGGTTGGGGCGAAGAGAACACGATCGGTTTTTTTACCGGCGTGGGTAAGGGTGAGGCAATGGGTTTTTGCTCAGTTACCACGGGTTCTTTTTTAACCGGTTTAGGTTTTTTCTTGGCTTTTTGAACAGTTTTTTGAGCAACTTTTTTAGGCGCAGGGGCCTGAGTGACGATTTTCTTTTTTACCTCTTCAATAATCGGTTGCTGAATCGGAGTGAGGGGTTTGACGGGTGTCGGCTCGATCAATAAGAGACTAATGGCTTTAGTGGGAATGCTTTCAATATTGTCGCTGGTAAACGCCCCTGATCGATAGGCTATACCTGCTAAAAGGGTATGTACGAGTATAGACGTCAGGACAAATAAAATAACGGACGTCGGTTTGTATACCGGTGGAATCCAAGTGTTAGCGGTGCTACTCATACTGCGTAATTAAGCCTTTTTGGCGTCTAGTGATAAATTGACCGTTTGAAAAGCTGGCTTAGCGAGTCGTTTATCCAGTACGTTCTTTAGCGCAATTAACAGGCCTAGTCCGATAAAGGCTCCAGGTGGCAAGATGGCTAGCAAGAACCCCTCGTAGTTACCGATCACGGTTATCGTCATATCTTTAGCGGCGGCTCCAAATATTAAGTGTGCATTGGCAAATAAGGTGCCAGAGCCTAATATTTCACGCATCGCGCCAAGAATAACGAGTGCGCTGGTAAAACCTAATCCCATACCAAGGCCATCGATACAAGAAGCGCCAATGGGATTTTTCGAGGCAAAAGCCTCTGCGCGACCGATAATCGAACAATTGGTTACGATTAGTGGGATAAAAATACCTAAGATTAAATACAATTCAAAAAAGTAAGCGTTCATGGTTAATTCAATGGCGGTAACGATCGACGCGATGATCAGCACGAATACCGGTAATCTAATCTCATTGCCGACCTGATGGCGAATCAACGAAACGATAGCATTGGATAAAATCAACGTTAAGGTTGTCGCTAAGCCTAAAGCTAAACCATTGATAACGGTGTTGCTAACCGCCAATAATGGGCAAAGACCCAACAAGGCGACAAACGCCTGGTTGTTCTCCCAAAGGCCATTTTTGAAAATTTTTCTATAGTTATCCATTGGTTGCCCTTGTGGTTTGGGCTAATGTCTCTTTATTTGCCTGATAGTATTGTAGCGTCTTTAGTACCGTTTTGACGACCGCGCGCGGTGTAATCGTCGCGCCTGTGAACTGATCAAATACACCGCCATCTCGTTTAACGCGCCATGATTTGGGCTTGGGGTTCTGTAAAGATAGCCCGTTGAAAGAATGTACCCAGTCACTTTTATTGGTGTCAATGGCGTCTCCCAGCCCTGGCGTTTCATGGTGTGAGACGGCTCGAACGCCGATTAGTTCACCATTTTCTTTAATCGCAACGAGCAATTTAATAGAACCATTGTAGCCGTCTGGAGCCGTGGGTGAGGCAATAACAGCGACCAGCCGTTTATTTTTAAAGGCTCGATAAACGGTGAGTTTTTTGTCGTTTGCAAATATTTTAGGAGCAGAAACCTGCAGGCTACTAGCCAATAAATCGTTGTCGTGAAGGTTTTCAGGTACCAGTTCGCGTAAATTTTTTAAAACAAACAGGCGTTCATTTTCCTCTATTTTCTCATGCGTTAGCGTATGGGTTAACGAGACCAGGCCGATTCCAATGAGTGAAAATAAGCCCAGTACCAGGCCAGCTCGGAGCATCAATTTTTTATTATCAGCCATATTATTTGTGCCCGTAAACGCGCGGCTGGGTGTAATGGTCGATAAGGGGGACGGCCATATTGATCAAAATAACGGCAAACGCGATACCTTCCGGGTAGCCGCCCCAGGTGCGAATAACGTAGGTCAACACGCCGATCAAGAAACCAAAGATGAAACGACCTTTCGTGGTAGTAGCGGCCGTGACGGGGTCGGTAGCTATAAAAAAAGCACCTAATATCGCACCACCACTTAATAAATGGAAGATTGGCGAGGGCGTCAGGCCCGGTTCAAACAGGTAAAACAAAAAGCTGATGGCAAATAAGCCCGATAGCAAACCGGCAGGGATGTGCCAGCTAATAATTTTTTTGAATAGTAATAATATACCGCCTAATAGAAAGGCGATTGATACCGACTGCCAACCCTGGCCTGCCCATTCAGCAAAGATGGACGCTGAGCGAATTTCATCGACCGTCTGGTTTAATCCCAGCTGTGTTTTCATTTCGTCCAGCGGTGTTGCGGCGGTGATCGCGTCGATCACTTCTTTATTAGGTAGTTGCTGGAAAACGATCGACACGACATCGGAGAAATGGCTCCCTGCCGGTAGCAATGAATAGGGTAAAAGCCAAACGGTCATGCTCTTTGGGAAGGACACCATCAATACGGCAAATGCGACCATCGCGGGGTTAAAGGGGTTGTAGCCTAAGCCGCCATATAAATGCTTGGCAATGACAATGGCGATAAGTGCGCCGATAAAGGGGAGCCACCACGGAGCTAAAGTTGGCAACGCCAAAGCAAGCAATATGCCGGTAACGACGGCGCTAAGATCAGAGACGAAGGGCAAAATAGGGCGTCCGCGAAGGTAGAGCATCAATGCCTCTGCGGCAACGGCGGTCGTGATGCAAATAATAATATTAAAAATTACGCCGTAACCAAACTGCCAAATCATTGTAATAATGCCTGGTAGCAGAGCGAGCAATACCCATAACATCATCTTTTGAATGCTATTTTGTGGCGCAATAAAAGGCGCGTTGGACGTTAAAAAATGCACGGTTTAACTCTCATAGTCTGATTGATTTAGTTTTTTCGCTTTGGCACGACTGATAGCGGCGTCAATTTCTTCTTTAGCGGGTTTATTTTTTAGTGCAGCCTTTTTTTTCCGGGATTTTTCGGCGCGTTCGGCTTTGTCGCGTGCGAGACGTGCTTCGCGTGCTTCGAAACGCTCACGTGCTACATCAGATAGGTGCTTTTCGTGGTTTTTTACTTTAAGGGCGCTTTTCGCATAACGAAAGTGCTGTACTAAGGGAATATGGCTCGGGCATACCACATCGCAGCAGCCGCATTCGATGCAGTCAAACAGGTTAATGTTCTCGGCTTTTTCTAGTTGTTCTGATTTACTAAACCAATACAGCTGTTGTGGTAGCAGGGACACTGGGCAAGCACTTGCGCATAGGCCGCAGCGTATGCACGGCATAGCCTGTTTTTCGGTAATGGCTTCGTGTTTACTGGCGACTAAAATGCAATTGGTTGCTTTAACCACGGGGATTTCGTCGTTCAACAAGGCGAAACCCATCATCGGCCCCCCCATAATGAGGCGTTCGGCGAGCTGGGTATAACCATTGCAAACTTCGATTAATGTGCTAATGGGCGTACCAATGCGTACCTCAAGGTTACGCGGCGTCGTGACGCCTTCGCCAGTGACGGTGATAATTCTTGAGGTCAGCGGTTTGCCTTCAATAACCGCTTGCTGAACCGCGTGTACGGTGCCGACGTTGATCGAGACAATGCCAATATCGGCCGGTATGCCACCACTGGGTACTTCTTTACCGGTGAGGGTTTGGATCAGCTGTTTTTCGCCACCAGTTGGGTAAATGGTGGGGACTTGGGCAGCGCTAATAAGCGGGTTATTCTTCTTAACGATGGCCGTCTGAACCGAGTTGAATGTTGCTGGAACGTTATCTTCAATGGCAAGAATGGCGCGTTCTGCGCCTAGCATGTGCAACAAAATTTCTACGCCTTCGATCACGCGGTCTGCGCGCTCTTTCAGCAAGCGGTCATCACACGAAATATAAGGTTCGCATTCGGCACCATTAAGAATCAGGGTGTGAATATGCCGCGATTTACTTTGATTATCGAGTTTGATCGCGGTTGGAAATGCAGCGCCGCCTAAGCCCACGATACCCGCCTCGCGGACGATAGCGATCAGTTCCGCCACAGACAGTTGCCGAAAGTCAGTACAGGGTGTGTAAGCGACTTCATTGTCCAGCCCATCGGTTTTTATACTGATAGATGGTGCGGAAAATCCAGAGGGGTGCGGGATAAGATGTTCGGCAATGCTGGTAACAGTGCCAGAGCTCGCTGCGTGAATGGGGGCGCTAATTAGGCCCTGTGCATCGGCAATTTTTTGACCGCGCAATACCTGCTCGCCAACTTCAACCAGCGGTGTAGCGGCGTTGCCAATATGCTGACGCAATGGGTAGATCAGTTGAGATGGCACGGGTGCCATTTCGATCAGTAAATTGACTGACTCGTTTTTATGTTCTGCTAAAGAGGGCAGGCCGCCATTAAAGCTCCATAATTTCATGGGACCTCCTTGTGTTTCGTGCTATCGGGTTTATCCCAGCTCCATAGGGTCAGTGTTTTGGCAACGGGTTCCATGGTGATACATTCTACTGGGCAGGGAGGAATGCACAGCTCGCAACCCGTGCACTCAGCGGCAATAACGGTATGCATCTGTTTTGGTGCGCCTAAAATAGCGTCCACTGGGCAAGCCTGAATGCACAGCTTGCAGCCGATACAGATGTCTTCGTCAATAACGGCGACCATTTTTGGTTTTTCTTCACCGTTTTCTGCGTTCAGGGGTTTCGCTTCTACGCCAAGCAGATCTGCTAGCGCGGCAATGCCGGCCTCACCACCTGGTGGGCACTGATTAATGTCTGCCTCACCGTTGGCAATAGCCTGGGCGTATGGTCGGCAGCCAGGAAAGCTGCATTGACCACACTGTGTTTGCGGTAACAGCTTATCGATTTGATCGACGATGGGATCGCCTTCAACTTTAAAGCGAATAGCGGCGTAGCCCAGCACTATCCCGAGGCCGGCAAAGAGTAAAATAAGAGCGAAGAAAGACATGGTTTAAAACTTCACCAGGCCGGAAAAACCCATAAAGGCGACGGACATTAAACCGGCGGTAATCAGCGCGATCGCGTTGCCTTTAAACGGTTCTGGTACGTCGGATACGGTGATTCGTTCGCGGATTGTAGAAAAAAGCACTAATACCATAGAAAAACCAAGTGCCGCGCCAAAGCCGTATAGCGCAGACTCGATGAAGCCATGGTCTTCCTGAATATTCAATAAGGCCACGCCTAGAACGGCGCAATTCGTCGTGATAAGCGGTAAATAGATACCCAATACCTGATACAGAAGAGGGCTTGTTTTATGTACGATGGCTTCTGTCATTTGCACGACTACGGCGATGACCACGATAAAGGTGATCGTACGCAGGTACTCCAGGCCAAGTGGGGCGAGCAAGTATTGATTGGCCAAATAGCTGCAGATTGAAGCGAGGGTTAGTACAAAAGTTGTTGCCAGCCCCATGCCCATAGCCGTTTCTAATTTGTTAGAAACGCCCATAAAGGGACACAGGCCGAGAAACTTAACTAGCACAAAGTTATTGACCAGAATCGTGCTAACTAGAATGAGTAAGTATTCAGACATAATTTAAAATAACGTTGCGTGGCATCCATAAGGAATTTTTACAGCTAGTATATCCTTATTGGCTTGGCGAATATAATAACGCGATGGATTATCGGCTGGTTGGCATCATATTAAAGGCAGTATGAGTAATATTTCATACAATTAAAAGGAATAAATTATTCTCTTGTTATTCCTTTTGGTTCTTAATAAAAAGTTTGGCTTCTTTTGAATCGGTTGCTCGAACCTGTGCGGGGTGGCTAGCCGAATAATGTTTTTGCTTAACCTCTTTGATGTTTAGTCGTGCTGCTAAATTTGATCGGTAAAAAAGCAATAAAGCCGTCAATAGACGGCTTTATTGCTCGTTTGATTAACGAGTATGCTTCTTACTAAGCTTTACTCAGCAGGCACAAATACAGGTGCGGGTGCGGGTCTATTCGAATCATCATCGGTGTCCGCATAGCCTACGCTCACAACGGGTTCTTTTTGTAGGAAGTCCCACCCGGCGGTTACTGCGTAGCTATCAAACGCATAGCCAACGCCCGCGTCAATTCCAAGCTTGTTTTCTGCCATCGGATAATAACTAACGCCTACAGCGGCGACGCCATTGTTTTCGTCGTCGTCAGATAAGGCCTTAATGCTCAGGCCAAGGTTGCCGCCGAATGTATAGTTGATGCCGATAAAAACGGCTGCGTCCGAATGTGCGCTCAGTGGTAAAGCCAAGAGTAATAGTAGTGCATATATTTTTTTCATTGTCATATCCTTTGTTTGTGTTTATCCATTAAAAACTAGCACCCTACTAAAGAGTAGGATGTTTTATTTCCCACTATTATCTGATAACAATCAATGAGCTAGTCGGTTTAGCTACTATTGCAAAAAATAAAAATTTACTTGATCTTCATTCCGGGGCTTGCGCCATCATCAGGGGATAATAACCAGATATCTTTACCGCCTGGGCCAGCCGCCAGGACCATACCTTCCGATACACCAAAGCGCATTTTTCTAGGCTTGAGGTTGGCGACGATGACCGTAAGTCGGCCTTCGAGTTGCTCAGGGCTATATGCGGATTTAATGCCCGCTAATACCTGTCGTTTTTTATCGCCCAGACTTAAGGTCAATCGAAGTAATTTATCGGCGCCTTCGACGTGCTCGGCTTTTTCAATGCGCGCGATGCGCAAATCAATTTTTGCAAAATCTTCAAAGTCGATCAATTCGGCTTTTGTTGATGCTTCCTTAGGTGCATTTTTAGCGGGTATGGCTGTTACCGTTTTTTCTAAATTTTCCTTAGATGCTTCGATCAAGGCCGCCAGTTTCTCGCTATCTACGCGAGTTAATAGCGGTTTGAATTTATTAATAAGGTGATCGCTCAAAGGCGACCATTGATTTGGCCAGGCCATGCTGTCGATGTTAAGAAACTGTTCTGCTTTGCCGACCATGGTAGGAACAACGGGTTTTAAGTACGCGGCGATAAGGTAAAATAAATTAATACCCACGCTGCAAACCGCGTGTAGTTCTGCGTCGCTGCCGTCCTGTTTGGCGAGCACCCAGGGCTGCTTGTCATCAATATATTGATTGGCTTTGTCGGCCAGGGCGGAAATACTACGCATGGCTTTGCTGTATTCGCGCGATTCGTATAATTCAGCTAAGTCCTCGCTGGCGTTTAAAAACTCTTCAAATAAAGCGGTTTCCGAACACTCGGCGGCCAGTTTCCCATCAAATCGTTTGCTGATAAATCCGCTACAGCGGCTCGCAATGTTAACCACCTTATTCACCAGGTCGGTATTAACGCGCTGACTGAAGTCTTCAAAGTTAAGGTCAATATCTTCAACGCGATTGCTGAGTTTAGCGGCAAAATAATAGCGTAAATACTCGGGATTTAAGTGATCCAGGTAGGTGCGCGCCTTGATAAAGGTGCCGCGGGACTTCGACATTTTTTCGCCATTGACGGTCAGAAAACCGTGAGCAAATATAGCCGTTGGGGTTCTAAACCCAGCGCCCGTTAGCATTGCGGGCCAAAACAGCGCGTGAAAATACATAATGTCCTTACCGATAAAATGGTAAAGCTCGGCGCTGCTGTCTTTAGACCAGTATTCGTCAAAATTCAGCCCAGTGTCGTCACATAGTTTTTTGAAGCTTCCCATGTAGCCGACGGGGGCGTCTAGCCAAACGTAAAAGAACTTACCCGGCGCGTTAGGAATTTCAAAGCCAAAATAAGGCGCATCGCGCGAAATATCCCAATCTTGTAGGCCGACTTCAAACCATTCGCTGAGCTTATTAGCGACCTGATCCTGAAGGTGCCCCGAGCGCGTCCATTCCTTCAGCATGCTTTCAAAATCAGCGAGCTTAAAGAAATAGTGCTCAGAGTCTTTTTCTATCGGTTTTTCACCGGATACCGCTGAGATGGGATTGATTAAATCGGTCGGCGAATAAGTTGAGCTACAAACTTCGCAGTTATCGCCATACTGGTCTGCGGCGCCACATTTAGGGCACTCGCCTTTAATAAATCGATCTGGTAAAAACATGTTTTTAACGGGGTCGTAGGCCTGAGTAATCGTTTTGCGGTGAATATGCCCGTGTTCGTTAAGCCGGTTGTAAATCAGTTCGGCGTAGGCGCGTGTTTCGTCTGTGTGGGTGGAGTAAAAGTTATCAAAACCGACGTTAAAGTCACTAAAATCAGCGTTGTGCTGCGTCCAGGTGTCTGCAATCAATTGTTCGGGTGTAATGCCTTCTTGCTGGGCTCTAAGCATAATGGGCGTGCCGTGGGCATCATCGGCACAGACGTAATGGCAGGTGTGCCCGCGTTGCTTCTGAAAACGTACCCAAATATCGGTCTGGATGTATTCGACCAGGTGCCCAATATGGATCGGGCCGTTGGCGTAAGGCAAGGCACTAGTAACAAGGATTTTTCTGATTTTTTTTGACATAGAGTGTTGACGTAGCAGCTGGTTACTTAAATATGAACAATATAAACAAACCCTTTTTAACCATGATTTTATTGGCTTGATTAACATTGGGTATTGTCCCATAAAACACGTTTTAAAGCTGTGGTCTAAATAAATACGATCACAGCAAGCAGTTTAAAAGCACTGGAGTTTGGTGGGGCTTTTTAGTTTAAAAAAAGAAAGAAGGTGTTTTTTTTATAGTTAAGGTCATCTATGCCTTTGAGAAGCTAAGAAAAATAGCTGTTATTTAAAAATACAGTTCTTCGCAAAATCGGCTGTTTGATTAGCGCTCCAGTCTGCTTTTGGTTTTTCTTTCATCTCCGTACACCACTGCTCGCTACCTACTCCAGGCGTGCAGGCTGACACTGAAAATACGAAAATTGCAGAGAATACTATATGCACGTATTTTTTTATGATGGTCATCGAGTAGTCCTCATTATTGCTATTGAAAAAGCGAATCTAGATGGTACTAAAGGCAGGCGATAAATACCATTTAATAACGTCGAGTCGACGTGCGGCTAAAGTTAACCCAAGCCCATAAGAAACGTATAAAATGGCACGTTTTAGTTAAGCCGTATTGGAGTGATGATGGGTGATTTGTCTGTAACCGACATAGAAAGTAAGTTAAAAGAGTTTATTGATCCTTTAACGGGGCAAAGCATTTTGACCGCTAAAGCATTAAAAAACTTGACCTTGGTCAATGGCGAGCTTGGGGTTGAGGTTGTTCTCGGTTACCCGGCGGCGGGTATTAAAGACCAGTTGACGACTGAGATCGCTGAACATTTGAAACAGCTTGACGGCGTTAAAAGCGTGGATGTCACCATCTCCTGGGCGGTTAAACCGCACGCCGTTCAAAAAGGCGTTAAGCCGATGAATGGTGTGAAAAACATGATTGCCGTAGCGTCTGGTAAAGGCGGGGTTGGCAAGTCCACAACGTCGGTCAATTTGGCGTTGGCATTACTCGCTGAAGGCGCGCGAGTCGGGATTCTCGACGCGGATATTTATGGCCCTAGCCAGCCGACCATGCTGGGAATACAGGGCCGACCTAGTTCACCCGATGGTAGAAGCATACAGCCTATGGAAGGCCACGGACTTCAAGTGATGTCGGTCGGCTTTTTAGTTGACGCCGATACGCCGATGATTTTGCGCGGCCCGATGGTCACTCAGGCGCTGGGGCAGTTATTAAACGATACCAATTGGGATGACCTTGACTACCTGATTATCGATATGCCACCGGGTACTGGTGATATTCATTTAACCCTGGCACAAACGGTGCCCGTTACCGGGTCGGTGATTGTAACGACACCACAGGATATTGCCCTGATCGATGCTAAAAAAGGTTTGAAAATGTTCGAGAAAGTGAATATTCCGGTATTGGGCTTGATTGAGAATATGAGCCTGCATATTTGTTCCAACTGCGGTCATGAAGAAGCAATATTTGGCCAGGGCGGTGGTGAACTAATGGCGCAGGAATACGGTGTAGAGTTTTTGGGTGCCTTACCATTGGATTTGTCTATTCGAATCAGTACCGATAGTGGTACGCCGACGGTTGCCGCGGACCCAGAGAGCCAAATTTCAAGTATTTACAGAGGCATGGCTAGAAAGTTAGCGGCCACTTTATCCGTTAAAGCAAAAGACTTTAGCGGTAAAATTCCAAATATTGTCATTAAATAAACAGGATTAACGATGGGTATTAAGTCAGATGGTTGGATTCGCCGCATGGCGCAAGAACACAATATGATCGAACCGTTTGAGGCGGGTCAGGTGCGTAATTCGGATGCTGGGAGAGTTATTTCATATGGCACGTCGAGTTATGGCTACGATATTCGCTGCTCGGATGAATTTAAAATTTTCACTAATATTAATTCTGCCATTGTTGATCCCAAAAACTTTGACTCTAATAGTTTTGTCGATATCAAGTCGGATGTTTGTATTATTCCACCGAATTCATTCGCCCTGGCCAGAACGGTTGAGTACCTGAAAATACCACGTGACGTATTGACGATTTGTTTAGGTAAGTCGACCTATGCGCGCTGCGGCATTATCGTCAATGTGACCCCGTTAGAGCCCGAATGGGAAGGACACGTTACCCTGGAATTTTCGAACACAACGCCGTTACCGGCAAAAATTTATGCCAACGAAGGCGTCGCGCAAATCTTGTTTTTAGGCGCCGATGAAATTTGTGAAACCTCGTACGGCGATCGCGGTGGAAAATATCAAGGGCAAACCGGGGTAACGCTTCCGAAGGCGTAATATTATTTGTCGAAGGTTACTTTTTCCAGGCGCATTTCAAACGTGCCGTAGCTCTTTTTACGCTTTAGTAGTATCGGTAAGTTGTGTAATTCGCTGGCGCACCAATAGTAGGTAATCAACGGCTTATCGTCCTTTTTTCGAGCCAGTTTAGTGGTTTCGTACAGCCGTCCGTTTAGGCTTATTTTTTCACTACCCAGCCGAGTAAAAACGAAGTTTTTTAGCCGGCCGCCGTCGGCAACCGAGTACTGTAAGGAGTGATCTGTTTCGACGTCTTGCATCAGCGCGATTTGCATCAGCGCTTTATCGAGCACGCCATCTTTAATGGACAAATTCCAATCATGCCCTTCGGTTGAATTAGTTACCGTTGATTTTAGCCAGTCAAAGCGTAGGCTAATGTCTTTTTGCGAGTCGCCTAGTTCAGCGCTATATCGATATGTCAGTGGGCGTATACGCCCATTCGAGGTGTCAAACTCACTGATTTCTACCACGTCGTCGTCACGAATAAATGATAGTAAGCCACTGGTTTTTGTAGAAGAAGACAGTTGGTAGTGGCCGTTGTTTAGTTTTTTCACGGCTAGATCAACGTGCCCTATTTCGATGTCATTATGCCTTAGGGTGTATTCGGCTTTAAACGTGGGGACTTTAAAGTTGGCTGCCAGGACTGGCGTAAAAACCAACATAAAATAAAAGCCAAAAGAATAATAAATGAATTTTTTGTTAAGTAAATTCATAGACTTTGTTACATGTAATCCATTACCACTGGGCCGCGCATCTTTTTTCCGTCCATATAAATTTGATCATTGTCGAGCTTGATGCGCCCCTCAGCTAGCCAGCTAATAGCAGTCGGGTAAATAAGGTGTTCTTTAACTTTTACACGAAGCTCAAGGCTTTCAACGGTATCGTTGGGTAATACGGGCAGTCGTGCCTGTAATAAAATAGGGCCGCTATCTAATTCAGTATTTACAAAGTGTACGCTGCTACCGTGCAAAGGTTCGCCATCATCCATGACACGTTGATGGCTATGGGTACCTTTATACTTGGGTAGCAATGAAGGGTGAATATTTATCAGTTTACCGTAATAGTGATGTACAAAATCGTCACTCAGTATGCGCATAAAGCCGGCTAATACCACCAGATCGGGCTGATAGTTATCGATCAGTTTTTTTAGATCCTGGTCAAAGGCTTCGCGAGAGGAGTAGGCCGAGTGCTCCAGCATGTGGGTTGGAATATTGGCTTCTTTCGCCCGTGTCAGGCCTTGTACGTTGGGTTTGTTGCTAATAACTGCCGACAGTGTGGCTGGTAATTTGGCATCAATGATCGATTGCAGGGTGGTGCCAGAGCCAGACAGTAAAACGACGATACGGTAGTCAGTTTTCATTGTGTATTACTGGTAGTTAACCAGAGGCTCACCATCTGCGTGAGCGATATGACCGATAATAAAAGCAGACTCTCCACTATGTTTTAGTTGTTCCAGTACGGCGTCGACGCCATGGCTGGGAACACACACCACCATGCCAATACCACAGTTAAACGTTTTCAGCATTTCGTCGTCAGTGATATTACCCTGTTGCTGCAACCAGTCGAAAATGGCGGGTTTAGGCCAGCTGCCTAGTGTTACATTCGCCACGGTGTTGTCAGGCAATACGCGCGGCAGGTTTTCTGTGATGCCGCCACCGGTAATATGAGCCAGTGCGTGGACGGGATGTTTGGCGATAAGGTCCAGTAAGGGCTTGACATAAATGCGAGTCGGTTCGAGTAAGGCTTGTGTTAGTGGTATGTCGCCCAGCATTTGGTCCAGATCAGCTTGCAATTCAATCACTTTTCTAATCAGTGAATAACCATTCGAATGTGCGCCAGATGATGCGAGGCCAATTAACACGTCACCGGGAGCTACTTTTGAACCATCAATAACATGGTCTTTTTCAACGATGCCGACACTAAAACCGGCAAGGTCGTAATCACCGCCTTCATACATGCCAGGCATTTCGGCCGTTTCACCACCTACCAGGGCGGCCCCTGCTAGTTCGCAGCCTTTGCCGATGCCTGAAATAACAGCAGTTGCAACGTCAAGATCCAGTTTTCCCGTTGCATAGTAATCGAGAAAAAACAGAGGTTCTGCACCCGTGACAATGATGTCATTGACGCACATCGCAACGAGATCAATACCGATGGTGTCGTGCTGATTAAGCATCATGGCGAGCTTGAGTTTTGTACCTACGCCATCTGTGCCTGAAACGAGGATAGGTTTTTTGTAACGATCTAGTGGTAGCTCAAACAACGAACCGAAACCACCGAGTCCGGACATAACGCCGGGTCGTGTTGTACGTTTTGCTATCGGTTTTATGCGCTCGACGAGTTGAGCCCCGGCATCAATATCAACGCCAGCTGCTTTATAACTCAGGCTATTTTTGGAATCACTCAAGGGCTGCTCTTTACAATTGAAAAAGTAGGATTATATCAGTTGAGTTAATTGTTGGCAGTATTAGGGCTAACTATATTATGCTATAGCCTATGTTAATGAGGGTTACGATGCGTTATTTATTAAGTATTATCTTGTTTTTAGTCACCGGACCATCGCTAGCGGTTCAGATCAATGACTTATATAGCGCCACCGTTGCGGTAGATGACCAGTCGTTGCCGGCACGCAATACGGCGATTAACGTAGCGTTTAAAAAGATGCTGCAAAAGGTGTCTGGAAGAGCGAGTGTATTGGCTAATACGTCAATATCGACGGCATTATTAAACGTGGGCTCTTATGTTGACCAGTTTCAGTATAAAAAAACCGCTGATGATTATTCCGGTTACTGGCTAACCGTAAGTTTTCAGAAAGCGGCTATAGATAAATTTATGCAACAGCATGAGGTGCCCGTCTGGGGTAGTAATCGACCAGATATTTTGCTATGGCTTGCAGTGGAGGATGGTGATTCGCGTTACGTTCTCGATGAGGATAGAGCGGGTTTATTGTCGTTGTTTAAAAAAAAGGCGGCCGACACAGGCCTGGCCGTTACTGTGCCATTATTTGATTTAAAAGACCATGCGTCTGTTGGGTTTGGTGACGTTTGGGGAGGGCGGTCAGATAAAATCTGGCAGGCATCCCAGCGTTATGGTGCTAAGCAAGTGCTGTTTGGTCGGTTGCAAAAAGAAACTGCTAATACCTGGCGCTTAAATTGGAACCTAATCAATGCTCAGGGTTCATACAATGAGCTCAGCCAGCCAGCAACCTTAGAGAGCGTTTTGCAGATGGGCTTAGCCAGCGTGTCAGAACGTTTGGCAAATATTTATGCGCCTCGTGGGACGGTAGTAAAAAACCAGGTGATTGTTGAAGTAAATGGCGTAAAAGATTTAGCTCAATTTGTTCGAGTAACCGAATATTTATCCTCACTGGACAAGGTTGATCAGCTCGAATGGTTGCAAGTGGCTGGTTCTAAAGTAGTGCTCGAATTGAGTGTGTCAGGAGACGTGAATGTATTAAAAAGCATTATCGCCTTAAATACGGTGCTATTGCCGGACGCGCCACCAGCGCAAGCGCAAGTTATCAACGCGGCAGACGCAATAAACGAAGCCCCTCGCCAGCCGTTAGCTCAAACGTTCTATTACAAAGTAGATTAGATGACGCGGAAAGATATTCCCAACCTGATTAGCATTTTAAGAATAATACTGGTCGTGCCCATCGTTTATTTTTTATTTAGGGGCGATTATTTTTTAACGCTGGTGCTCTTTGTCATAGCGGGAGTGTCGGACGCCTTAGATGGCTTTTTGGCTAAAAGATTTGGCTGGACTAGCCGGCTGGGTTCATTGCTTGACCCCTTGGCGGACAAGTTTTTGCTAGTTTCCTGTTTTCTAGTTTTTGTCTTTCTCGGGCTGATGCCAACATGGCTGTTTGCGATGATTGTACTACGCGACTTAATCGTCGCGTTTGGCGCGTTGCTATATCACCTTAAGATTGAGAAGTTTTGCGGTGAGCCGCCCTTTTCCAGTAAGTTAAATACCACCTTTCAAATCGTTTATCTGGTTATGTTGATCTCCAGTCAGGGTATTATCGAGCTGCCGATGAGCTGGATGGTTGTTGTATTATATGCAGTGGCGGCTACAACGATGATCAGTGGGCTGGAATATATTTGGGTTTGGGGGTTGAAGGCCTGGAATGCCAGATTGAAGGAGAAAAATGCACAACAATAATAAATACGGCTTATTATTTATAGCATTAGTGGGCATTATCTATGTGCTTTCGCCTATTTTAACGCCCTTCCTTATCGCCGCATTACTGGCGTATTTGGGCGCCCCATTGGTCTCGCGGCTGGAGAAAATTAAGTGGCCACGAACATTGGCGGTGGCGGTCGTTTTCGCGGTTATTTTTGTCGTACTGGTAGTGGGACTTGTGGTCTTACTGCCTTTAGTAGAACAACAAATAGCCAGCCTGATCGAAAAAGTGCCAGCGATAATAAACTGGATGAAAGTAACGGCTTTGCCGTGGTTGCAAGTTCGCCTCGCCGTTTTCGGTCAGATTGATGTCGACAAAGTACAGCAAGCCTTACAGGATAATTTAGGTGGCGCCGGCAGCGTGGCAATAAACGTCATCAGTTCTATAAGCTCATCGGGAATGGCATTTTTAGCGGGCCTTGCCAACGTAGTATTGATTCCGGTGGTGACGTTTTATTTGCTGCGAGACTGGGACGACCTCATCGTTAAAATCCATGACGCGTTTCCGCGTCGAATTGAAAAGCGGGTAAACGGTATCGCAAAAGAAGTGGATGTCGTCTTAGCGGCCTTTTTTAAAGGCCAAATTTTAGTGATGCTTTGTTTGGCCGTTATTTATTACGCGGGCTTGAGTATGGTTGGTTTGGAATTCGCTTTATTAATTGCCTTGACCGCTGGCCTGGTCAGTTTTGTGCCTTATCTTGGGCTGATCATCGGCGTTGTGTTGGCCTGTGTGGCATCGGTTTTTCAACTTCACGACGGCAGCAGCATTCTGCCAATACTGGCCGTGTTTGCTATCGCGCAGGTGTTAGAAAGCGTATTGCTAACGCCGGTGTTGGTCGGGGATAAAATTGGCCTGCATCCCGTTGCGGTTATTTTTGCGGTAATGGCTGGCGGGCAATTGTTCGGCTTTACGGGCGTTTTGTTAGCGCTTCCAGTAGCAGCTGTTCTGCTGGTTTTCTTTCGTCAGGTAAACGAACAGTATAAACGCAGCGATTTGTACAACGATCATTAAGCCCTGTCGTTTTATAATAAGACACAAAAAAGGCGCTAAAACAGCGCCTTTTTTGTTATCAGGATTTGGAAACTACAGATTTTGAGCGACAAAATCCCAGTTCACTAAAGCCCAGAATTTATCCAAGTAAGCAGGGCGGGCGTTACGACAATCGATGTAGTACGCGTGCTCCCAAACGTCACAGGTCAACAACGGTGTTTTACCTTCGGTCATTGGGTTGCCAGCGTTGCTTGTTTGAACAATTTCAAGTTTGCCGTCGGCATTTTTAGCAAACCAACACCAGCCTGCTCCAAACAGGTTGACAGATTTGTCGGTAAACTCAGCTTTAAACGCATCAACAGAGCCGAATGTATCGTTGATGGCGGCTAAAAGAGCGCCATTAGGCTCCGTGCTATTAGGTGTTAAGCAGTTCCAGTAGAAAGTATGGTTCCAAATTTGTGCGCCATTATTGAAAATAGGGCCAGAAGATTTTTTAACGATGTCTTCGAGGCTGGCATTTTCAAACTCAGTACCTGGGATCAGGCCGTTAAGTTTTGTTACGTAAGTCGCGTGGTGTTTACCGTAATGGAATTCCAGCGTTTCTTTAGAAATATGTGGTTCTAATGCATCTATGGCGTAAGGAAGAGCGGGTAATTCATGTGTCATAATAGGTACCTTGTGTTTAAGTTAAGCGCCCGGCGCGCTAAAAAATCGGTTGTTAAAGATAGTGCCGTTAGGCTTAAAAATCAATACATTTAGCAATGTTAAAGCAAATGCTTCTTAAAAAAATAAAACGCCTCTTCAAATTAAGGACAATATATTAAATGCTATTTTTCTGCGTTAGCGGTATGTAAGTGGACGTCTCGTTGTGGGAAAGGGATGCTGATGCCTTCTTCGTCGAAACGAAGTTTTACCCGCTCATTGAGGTCAAAGTACACGGCCCAGTAATCCATTGAGTTTACCCAGGGGCGTACGGCAAAGTTGACGCTGCTATCGGCTAGCGCATGAACAGCCACTAAGGGCGCTGGGTCTTTAAGAATGCGCTCATCTGTTTGTAGCATGTGTTCCAAAACGGTCTTCGCTTTTTTTAAATCATCGTCGTAACCGATGCTAAAAATTAAGTCGATGCGACGAGTTGGTTTCGTAGTGTAATTGACGATATTGCCATTCATCAGCCCGGCATTCGGAATGATGATTGTTTTGTTATCGCCGGTACGCATTACGGTGTTGAAAATATGAACCGCTTCGACGATTCCCATTACGCCCGCGCCTTCGATAAAATCGCCCTGTTTGAATGGGCGAAAAATAATCATTAAAACACCCGCCGCAAAGTTGGATAAGGAGCCCTGAAGCGCTAGCGCTACGGCCAAACCAGCGGCACCCACTATGGCAATAAAAGAGGTGGTTTGAATGCCCAATTGCCCCAATGCTGCCACGACAATAAATACCAGCAAGGCAACATAGATCATATTTGTACTAAAGGAGATCAATATTGGGTCGGACTTAGCCTTGAGCATTGCTTTTGTTACAGCGGACTTAACGGCGTTTGCAATCATCTTACCGATCAAGAAAATAGCTAAGGCGGCGAGTACTTTAAGCCCATAAATGCTTAATAAAGTTTGCAGCTGGTTAATGCTGTCTTCTGATAATAAATTTTCCATGTCTGTATTTATAGTGACTGATTAGGGAGTAAAAACTTTTTTCAATAGGTCGGTCGTTCTAGCGGCTGGGTTTTCTCGAATTAATTTTTCCTGTTCCGCGATTCTTAAGAATAAACCATCGATAGCTTTTTGTGCAACGAAACTATCCAGATCGGGCGCCTGTGATGCGATTAAACCGCTAAACCCTCCGGCGCTTGAAATCAGTTGCTTGTAACTAGCGGTTACGCCTGCGTTATCTGTAGCCTGTTTTACGGTAGGTAAAAACTTCTCTAGTAGCTGTGCCGAGCTATGTTCTTTAAAGTATTCAGTCGCTGCATTGTCCGGGCCTTTGATAATTGATGCTGCATCATCAATGCTCATTTGTTGAATGGTGTTAGAAAAAATAACAGCCGCTTCGGGGGCTGCTTTTTCCGCCGCTCTATTCAGGGTGTTCTGAAAGCCGTCGACTAAACCGCCTTGCCCTAGCATTTTCAACGAAGAGGCAATTGGTTGTAAGGCGTCAGGAATAGGCACTTTTACATCGGCGTGATTCAAAAAGCCACCCTCACTGCCGAGGTTTTTAATCGCCACGGCGGTGCCTTTTTCAAGCGCCTGTTTAAGCCCTGACACCATGTCATCGTTAGAGATGCCGGTAGGGATCTGGCTGGTGCTGGGCAGTGTTAATTTAGTGGTGTCTATGTCTTTAATAAAATCAAGAAAGCCAGCGTGAGAGAGCGGTGTGGCGAATAATAATACCGCCATGAGCGAACGTTTTAATAAATAATGCATGATAGCCTCCGTTTTATATAGTAGAAGTATCGTACTCAGGCGGGCTGAACACAAGCTTAATACAGGCGATATTAAATGTCGTTAGAAAGCGCGCTCTTCAGAAAAGGAATGGTTAGTTTGCGCTGCGCTGCGAGGCTGGCTCGATCCAGCTTGTTTAGTAAGCGCCATAGCGTTGGCAAGTCCCTTGGGAAGCGGGTTATCAGATATTTGGCGACATCCTGATTGAGCTCTAAACCCAGTTTTTGCGCGCGTGTTTGTAAGGCCATAATGCAGCCTTCGTCGCTGAGGGGTTTTAAATCCAGCGGCAGCCCGCTATTGAATCGGCTTTTTAAATCGTTAAGTGCGGCTTGCGAGTGCTGGGGTGAGGAACTTGAGCCCACAATCAGACGTCCGCCGGCTTGTCTGATTTGGTTAAATAAATCAAACAGGGCTTCTTCCCAATTGGGCTTGCCATAAGCCAGCTCTACATCATCGATACAGACTAAATCGATGATCTGCATACCCGCCAAAACTTGTGCCGGGAGCGCGACTAACTCTTTTAGGGGCAAGTAACTCGCCGTTTTAGAATGCTGTGCCTGATACTGGCAGGTAGCTTGCAGCAAGTGTGTTTTACCGGTTCCCGTGTCACCCCAAAGAAAAATAAAAGGTTCCGCTGGATTTTTTAAAGACTGAATAACCAGTTCGTTGCCAGAGGCTATAAAGCTATTAAAGTTAAAGTCTTCCTGTAACTTAAAAGGTAACGGTAATTGATGCTGCATCAGGGCTTATTTAGACGGCGAATATATAAAGAGGCGCTAAAGAATACCGTTAAGCTGATGACGATTTCAATAATGCCTAATACCCTCGTCGGTGGACTGGCGACGGCTTCCATGGTGCCGTGTATAAAATACAGCAGGCTTAAATAGGCGGCCCAATTAACGGGTTTATCCCGACCGTGTAATACGCCCATCAACGGTAATAGAAGTGGAAGGACGCAGACAATAAGCACCAGCGCGATAGGAAAAGATTGAGGTGGGGAAAAAATCGTCACCCAGGCGGTAATAAAACCGATGAGGCTAAGATAGCTTAGCAGTTGCAGCCAGTACGCCGCGTTTTTTCCAGGTAATCTCATGCTGTCCCCAATTTTTTGGCTAGCGTTGCTACTCGCTTGCCCAGCGCGATACATAACTTGGTTTCATCGTCGTCAACTTTTCGTAAATTATCGACACCGGCCAGGTGGCTCGCGCCGTACGGCGTTCCGCCCGATCTGGTCTCCAGTAAGGTCGTTTCAGAGTAAGGCAAGCCGGCCAGTAACATGCCGTGGTGCAATAATGGCAGCATCATCGAGGTTAAGGTCGTTTCTTGTCCGCCGTGCAGGCTGCTGGTCGAGGTAAAAACGGCGGCGGGTTTACCAATAAGCGCACCCGATAGCCATAGGTTGCTGGTCCCATCAAGAAAATACTTCAGCGGCGCGGCCATATTGCCAAAACGGGTTGGACTGCCCAGAACAAGACCGTCACAGTTTTTTAAATCATCCAGACTGGCGTACATGGCGCCGCTATCGGGCACGTCCTCTGCTGTCGCTTCACAAACGGTTGAAATAGCCGGGACCGTACGAATGACCGCTTCAACGCCAGCCACTTCTTCAACGCCGCGCGCAATAAGGCTGGCCATTTGTGCGGTAGCGCCGTGACGGCTATAAAATAGAACCAGTACGTTAGTTGTCATTTATAAAATATCCAATACACTTTCGGGTGGACGGCCAATCGCGGCTTTGCCGTTTGCCAGCACGATAGGGCGTTCAATTAAAATGGGGTTTTCCAGCATAGCTGAAAGCAGTTGCTGATAGCTTAAACTTGCATCACCCAAATTTAGTTCTTTATAAATGCTTTCGCCCTTACGCATTAATTCGCGCGGGCTTAGCCCGAGTAGCGCTAAAATGGATTCCAGTTCCGCTTTAGTAGGCGCTGCTTTTAAGTATTCAATAATCTCAGGCTTCGCGCCGTTATCTTCAAGTAACTGAAGCGTTTGACGAGACTTGCTGCAACGGGGGTTATGATAAATTTTAATGCTCAATGCGGTGTCCTAACTATAGATTTACGCAGATTATAATTTATCTAAACATTCACGACAGGGCTTTTTCTGCATTGCTTCGCTCATGATATGATGGCAGGCACATCATTTAACAAGAATTTTAAGATGAAATTACCTGATTTTAACCAGGCTTCTGTACTGGTCGTTGGTGACCTGATGCTGGACAGGAACTGGCAAGGCGACACCTCGCGTATTTCACCCGAAGCACCGGTTCCCGTGGTACACGTGCGTGACGTTGAAGATCGACCGGGTGGCGCTGGTAATGTGGCGTTAAATATTGCCGCCTTAGAGTCGGCGGTTACTGTGTTGGGCTATACCGGTAGCGATGAGGCGGCGAATGCGTTACGAACGCTGCTGGAGCGAGCTCATGTAACGTGCCAGTTTAAACAATTGGCCGAGCAGCCAACGATTACTAAACTACGAATCCTGAGCCGCCATCAACAGTTGATTCGGCTCGATTTTGAAGATGGTTTTCACGACTTGCCGTTAGAAGCTTTGCTAAGTGACTTTACGCAAGCCTTAGCGCAGCACGATGTAGTGATTCTGTCGGATTACGGTAAAGGAACGTTGGCGTCAGTACAGCCACTTATTTTAGCGGCGAAGGCTGCGGGTAAAAAAGTGCTGGTAGACCCGAAAGGCGATGATTTTACGAAATATCGCGGCGCGACGTTGATTACGCCGAACTGGAATGAATTCCAGGCCGTGGTGGGTGAGTGCAAGACGGATGAAGACCTCGTTTCACGTGGCCTGGCTCTAATAAAGGAGTTACAGCTCGAAGCGCTATTGGTGACGCGTGGCGAAAAAGGTATGACCTTATTGCAGTCGAACCAGGAGCCCGTTCATTTGCCGACCCAGGCGCGAGAAGTGTTTGACGTGACTGGTGCGGGCGACACGGTTATTTCTACCCTGGCGGCGAGCCTCGCGGCTGGCGCCAGTTTAACCGAAGCGACGGTTTTGGCTAATCAGGCCGCTGGTTTGGTCGTCGCCAAACTAGGCACGGCGACGGTGAACCAGCGAGAATTAAAAGCCACCTTGCATATGCTTGACGATATGCGTCGTGGTTTTGTTGATGCAGATGAGTTAGAGCTAGCGATTAACACGGCGCGCATTAACGGCGAAAAAATTGTGCTCACTAACGGTTGTTTTGATATTTTACACCCAGGGCACGTTCGTTATTTACAGCAAGCGCGAGCGCTGGGCGATCGCCTGATTATTTTGGTCAATGACGACGCTTCGGTTAGCCGCTTAAAAGGGCCTGAACGTCCAATCAATACATTGGAAACGCGAGCAGAAATGTTGTCTGCGTTAGCGTGCGTCGATTGGGTTTGTGCGTTTTCAGAAGATTCACCACGCGAGCATATTTGTCGAATTTTGCCCGACGTATTGGTTAAAGGGGGCGATTATCAACGCATTGAAGATATTGAAGGTTATGACTGCGTGGCAAAAGCGGGCGGGAACACCTATGTGCTCGATTACGTCGACGGCTGTTCAACCACTAATTTAATTAAAAATATACGCGACTCAGAGCGTGAAAGGTAAACAGATATGATGATAGTAACCGGCGGTGCGGGCTTTATCGGCAGCAATATATTGCAGGGCTTAAACGCCAGAGGTATCGACGATATTTTGGTGGTTGACGACTTAACAGATGGCACCAAGTTTAAAAATATGGTCGATGCACGTATAGCCGACTATATGGATAAAGATGACTTTCTGTACAGTCTATTGGGCGGTGATTTTGAAGAGTCGTCGATAGAAGCCGTTTTCCATCAGGGCGCCTGTTCATCCACTACCGAGTGGGACGGCCAGTTTATGATGGAAAATAACTATGAATATTCAAAAACCTTATTGCATTTTTGTCAGGCCCATCAGATTCCGTTTATTTACGCCTCTAGTGCATCAGTATACGGCGGTGGTAGCGTGTTTAAGGAAGGCCTGGCGAATGAAGCGCCACTGAATGTTTATGGCTACTCCAAGTTTTTATTTGACCAGTACGTACGCGCTCAAACACTAACTAGCCAGGTGGTCGGCTTACGCTATTTCAATGTATATGGCCCCAGAGAGCAACATAAAGGCAGTATGGCGAGTGTGGCTTTTCACCTGAATATTCAGTTGCTAGAAAAGGGAGAAATTAAACTCTTTGCCGGCTGTGATGGCTATGGAGATGGTGAGCAAGTGCGCGATTTTATTTACGTCGAAGACGTGGTGGACGTCAATTTATGGTTTCTAGATCACCCAGAAGTGTCAGGTATATTCAATTGTGGCACGGGTAAAAGCCAGCCCTTTAACGACGTCGCTAACGCGGTGCTGGATTATCACCAAAAAGGTAGTTTAAGTTATATTCCATTCCCCGATCACCTGGTTGGGCATTATCAAAGTTTCACCGAGGCTGATTTAACGGCGTTACGGGCAGTTGGTTGTCAGCACGTGTTCAAAACAGTGGATGAGGGCGTCAAAGCTTACATGGCCTACCTTAACGCTAGTTAGCGTCCAAGCTATCATGCGCCTGGCTTATTCAGCACTGTTGTACCTTTTGTCGCCTTTTTTGCTGTTGCGATTACTGATTCGTGGCCGTAAAGCCCCGGCCTATTGGAACCGTTGGGGCGAGCGTTTTGGCTTTTACAAAAAGCCGCAGCCAGCTGGCGTTATCTGGTTCCATACGGTATCGGTTGGTGAAGCGGAAGCGGCATTTCCACTGATTGATCAAGTGGCGGAACACTATCCAGAAACACCCATCTTAGTAACAACGACCACGCCGACCGGTTCAGCGCGGGTGAAGGCATTTTTAGGCCACCGGGTACACCACGTGTATTTACCCTACGATACGCCAGGCGCTATGAGCCGGTTTTATCGCCGCTTTAAACCCCAAATATCTATTATTCTTGAAACAGAAATCTGGCCCAATATGCTCCATCAAGCCAGACGTAGAGGCGTACCGTCGCTAATCGTTAACGCCCGCTTATCGGAGAAATCTGCCAGGGGCTATGCTCGGTTTGGTGGGTTTATATCAAACGTACTCGCTGATATTACGCACGTATGCGCACAAACACGGGCTAGTGCAGATCGTTTTGTCAGTCTTGGTCTGGATGCAAAAAACATCAGTGTGCCGGGTAATATTAAATTTGATATGGAAATACCGCCGCATTTTCACGAACAAGCAGAAGTAATTCGGCGAGACTGGTTTCAGCAGCGACCTAGCTGGATAGCGGCCAGTACGCATGATGGTGAAGATGAGAAAGTATTGGCTGCGTTTGCAGTGATTAAAAAGCAATTACCAAATACCTTGTTAGTGTTGGTACCGAGACACCCCGAACGCTTTACTGAGGTCGCAAAGTTATGTGAAAAAAAGGGTTTTACGGTGACCCGGCGTAGCGAACAAAAATCCGCGCGCGTCAATAGTGATATTTTTTTGCTAGATACACTAGGCGAACTCAAGCTGTATTACGCAACGGTTGATATCGCCTTTGTCGGTGGCAGTTTAGTACCGACGGGGGGACATAATATGCTTGAACCAGCGGCGTTATCGGTGCCCGTGTTGTTCGGCCCATACGTACATAATTTTATTGAGATAAGCGAAAGGCTTTTGTCAAAACGAGCGGCGGTACGCGTGAGCGACGAGAAGGCGCTTGCTCAAGAGGTGGTCCAGTTGCTTCAGCACCCCGAAAAGCGTGACCAAATGGGATCGGCGGGCCATTCATTTGTCGAACAAAACAGAGGCGCGGTGAAAAAAATAACTGAACGCATCGTCGAGATCATAAATGCCAGCAGCTAATCAGCGTTTTAGAGTTTTAGCGTCGGGTATTTTTTGTTTGATTTTGACCTTGGGAATCGCTCGTTTTGCTTACACCCCGATGATCCCCATTATGTTTGAACAGGTGGGGTTAACGAAGGTATTGGCGGGCTGGTTAGCGACCATTAATTATATGGGTTATATGCTGGGCGCGTTAACGGCCACCTTAGTCGGTAACTTGTTGATTAAAGATCGGCTGTATCGTATAGGGCTGGTGCTCGCCATCGTCACAACATTGATGATGGGGCTATCCGCTAATCCCTGGGTTTGGGCGCTGTCTCGTTTATTGGCGGGCTTTAGTACCGCAGCCGGTTTATTAATAGGCGCTGGCTTGATGTTGAATTGGTTGATTCGACATAACCATCGAAGTGAAATGGGCATACACTTTAGTGGTGTAGGGCTCGGTATCGCTCTTGTCGCGTTGCTGATGACCTGGTCGAGTGCATTAAACTGGTCCGAACAATGGCTGCTGTTGGGCGTGGTTGGCATTATCTTTGCAATTCCCGCCTGGCGTTGGTTGCCAGCACCTGATACCAGTGGGGTAACGCAAACAGGAGAAACCCTAAAAGATCATCCGCCGAGCAAACGTTTTTTATGGTTGATGATGTTCGTATATTTTTGTGGCGGTTTTGGTTTTGTTATCAGCGCAACGTATATCGTGGCCATCGTTGAAAGTCAGGAAACACTTCGGGGGCAAGGTGAAATAGCCCTCCTTGTTTTAGGTTTGGCGGCTGCGCCAGCGTGTATTATTTGGGATTTAATTTCCAGAAAGACGGGTATTCTCAATGCCTTGTTGCTGGCCTATCTACTGCATGCTGCAGGTATTATCCTGCCCGCGTTAGAGAGTAGCCTATTGTTTGCCTTACTGAGCGCAGGATTATACGGGTTTACCTTCGTCGGAATCGTCAGTATCGTGTTGACCATGGCGGGGCGTTTTTATCCAACCAGGCCAGCAAAGTTAATGGGTACTTTGACCATGAGTTATGGCGTACCTCAAATTATAGCCCCCACAATAGCCGGTTATTTAGCCGCGGCAACGGGCCACTACAATGGTGCTTTATATATGGCGAGTGGCTTTATTCTATTAGGCGCGGTCGCTATTGTAGCGATTAAAAAATGGTCGGCTGAAGATATACGCCTATTATCGAATTAGTGTTTTAACCAGAGGTTAACCTTTTCCAGGTCATCACGCGATAAGGAGCCATTCGTTCCTTTGAGCGTCAGCACATTCAAAATATAATTCTTTTTTGCTTCGATGAGTTGCAGTTTTGCGCGCGATAAATTGCTCTGTGCGTCGAGTACGTCGACTATCGTGCGGGTTCCAACTTCCAGACCGACTTCACTGGCGTCTAATGAACTTTGATTAGAAACGATGGCTTGTTCAAGCGCTTGAATGCGCTGCAAGCTGGTGGTAACACCCCTGAATGAATCGCGTGTTTCACGCAAGGTGGTACGCTGTAATGACTGTAGAAGGTCTAACGACTTTTTATGATTAAAAGCGGCTTGCCTCGTTAAGGAAAGCGTTTTGCCACCAACAAACAATGGCATCGTTAACTCCAGCCCCAGCTTGTCAGATTCATTTCTAAATCCGGTGCCAAAGCTACCGCCGCCTGTTTCGTTGTAGTTATGTGAGGCGACGAGGTCTAGCTGCGGGTAGTGTCCAGATCGGTTGGCATCGATTTCTTTTTTAGCGATGGCGACGTCAAGTTTTGCCATTACGATGGATAGGTTGTGTTGCGAAGCTAAAGACTCCCATTCCTGGATATCATTAGGCTCAGGCGAAGAGAGAGGAAATTTTTCTGCTAAAGGCAGCAATACGATGTCATCCGCTTGAATGATTTCTCTAAGCGCCTCTTGCTGTGAATAAAGGCTGTCTTTCGCGGCAATTTGGCTGGCGATTGATATGTCATGCCGCGCCTGGGCGTCATGTACATCAGTAATGGCAATCAGCCCGACTTCAAAACGTTGCCTGGCCTGTTCTAATTGCCTGGAGAAAGCATTCGCATCGTCATTCGCAAGTGTCAGGCTGACCTCGGCTTCAAGCGTATTCAAATAGCGTTCTGTCAGGCGAAGAATGAGCGTTTGTTCGGCCAGGAGGTATTCAGTTTCGGCTTTTGATACAATTTTATTGGCTTGCTTGTAACGTACAAAGCTTGCCCAGTCGAACAACGGCTGTCTTAGTGAGATAGAAAAACCTTCATCACGAAACTGGCTGGTACCTTTTCCGTTACCAGAAAAACTACTTTCGCTTTCCTGACGAATGTCGGCGGTTGAAGCCGAGGCATTAAGAGAAGGCAGTAGGTCGGCTAAGGCCTGAGGAGTCGCCTCTTTAGACGCTAATAGTTGATTGTGGGCGGCATGAATATCGGCGTCGTGCTCAAGCGCAAGCAGATACGCGCTTAACAAATCTATGGGTTGTGATAAAGCCAGCGCTGGGATCAGCGCAGCAATAAGTGATAAAAAAGCTTTATTTAAGGTCTTCATAATGGTGTTTTCTAGATGGTTTGGTTCTTACTTTAGCATGTACTTATGATCAGTGGCAGGCGTTCTTAAGGTGAAGGTAACCGGGCCGTCATTGCATAGATACAGTTGCATATCCGCGCCAAATTTACCACAGGCCACCGTAGGGTGGAGCTGCTTCGCGTATTGCGCGGCAAATTCAAATAAAGGTTCGGCTAAACCAGGTGGCGCTGAAGAAGTAAAGCTGGGTCGAGTTCCCTTGCTGGTATCTGCCGCCAGGGTAAATTGTGGAATGAGTAATAATCCGCCGTTTACGTCACGTAGGCTGAGGTTCATTTTGTCGTTCGCATCGGCAAAAATTCGATAATTTAAAACGCGTTCGATCAGTTTTTTCGCCTCAGCTTCACCATCTTTTTTTTCGATCGCCAGCAAGGCCACGATACCGTGTTTAATGTCGCCAATGACGAAACTATCTACCACTACATTGGCGTGAGTAACGCGCTGAATAACCGTTAACATTTTGCTGACCCTAAGGCGTGTTGAAATAGGGCGCGGTAGCTATCGCTTATCAGCGGTAATGAGAATGCGGCGTTAGCAGGGCTTGGGTTAGGCGTTACGAATACGGATGATTTGAGTAAGCGCCAGGGCTGTAGCCCCCACTCAATGACAGAGCCTTTTTGCGGGCTGTATTGCAGGTATTTTTGACAGGTTAATTTGCCGTTAAACCAAATGACGGCGGGTTTTAACTCTGCAATCAGGCCCAGTAAGCGCGCGCTGCCAGCTCGATAATCGGCGGCGTTTAAGTCCTTGCAACCCGCGGTCGGTCTTTTTACCAAATCGGTAAAGCCAATGCGGTGATGACGCTGCAAATGCTGACAGCTAGCAAGGCTGGGTTCCAGCGTCTCGGTAAACATTCCACAGGCGTTCAACGCTGGCCAAAAACGATTCCTCGGGTTGGCGAAGTAAAAGCCGGCTTTTGCAGAGGGGATAGATGGGTTAAGGCCGACGGATAAAACCGTCAGATGGTCATCTAGCAAGTCGGGTAGGGTATTCATTCACTGGGTTTAGTAGGTTGGCATGGTGTTGTCAACGTCGGCCGCCCAGGCGTTAACACCACCGGTTAAATTAATCACATCGCTAAACCCCTGCTGTAATAAAAACTGCGCGACTTGTTGGCTGCGCATACCGTGGTGGCAAATGGTAACAATGGTCGCGTCTTTGGATAAGTCGTCTAAACGGCCAGGGATGCTTTGCATCGGCATCAGTTGGCTACCGACGATATGGCAATATTCAAACTCGTGCGGCTCTCTAACGTCTAAAAGGAATATATTGTTACCGGGCTGTGCGAGAAGGTTGTTCAGTTGTGAGGGAGAAATCGTTTGCATAGGGATTACGGTCAGCTTATTTGAAATTTATTATAACAGGCTGTGCTAAAATCCACGTCTTACCATTAGTTAATTCCACGTGTTAAAAGAGGCCGTTATGAGTGCAATCCCCGAAGAATTTAAGAAAAAAACCGAAGCGATGGAAGCGGCGGCTATTCAGCCGTTACCAAATTCAGTGAAGGTGTACATCAAAGGTTCGCGTGATGATATTAATGTGCCGATGCGTAAAGTTAAACTCGCCGATACCACCACTAGCGTTGGCGCGGAAAGAAACCCGGACGTCTACGTATATGATTGTTCAGGCGTGTATACCGACCCAACGGCGGATATTAATTTACGACAAGGTCTGCCAGGCGTACGCACACCCTGGATCGAAGATAGAAACGATACTGAATTTTTAGACGGTCCCAGTTCGAAATTTGGTCAGCTGAGACAAAGTGACCCAGCGCTAGCGAGCTTGCGATTCGAGCATATACACTCGCCAAGGCGCGCGAAAGCGGGCGCTAATGTCAGCCAGATGCACTACGCGAAAAAAGGCATTATCACGCCCGAAATGGAATATATCGCGATTCGCGAAAATATGAAGCGTTCTGATATCAACGCGCAACAGCATCCAGGCGAATCTTTCGGCGCGAGCATTCCAGATGAAATTACCGCCGAATTTGTGCGCGAAGAAATAGCGCGTGGCAGAGCGATTATTCCGGCGAATATTAATCACCCCGAGCTGGAACCGATGATTATTGGTCGTAACTTTCTGGTCAAGATTAACGGCAATTTAGGTAATTCAGCCGTTACCTCTTCGATTGAAGAGGAAGTAGACAAAATGGTCTGGGGCATTCGTTGGGGTGCCGATACGATTATGGATTTATCTACCGGCAAAAATATTCACGAAACACGCGAATGGATTTTGCGTAACTCGCCAGTGCCGATTGGTACCGTGCCCATTTATCAGGCGCTGGAAAAAGTGAACGGTAAGGCAGAAAATCTTACCTGGGAAATTTACCGCGATACCCTGATCGAACAGGCCGAGCAGGGCGTGGATTACTTTACGATTCATGCGGGCGTACTGCTGGAATATGTGCCGCTCACCGCAAAACGCGTGACCGGGATCGTTTCTCGCGGCGGTTCAATTATGGCGAAATGGTGTTTAGCGCACCATAAAGAAAATTTTCTCTATACGCACTTTGAAGATATTTGCGAGATCATGAAAGCCTACGATGTATCGTTCTCACTCGGTGATGGTTTGCGCCCAGGTTGTTTGGCCGACGCCAATGACGAGGCGCAATTCGGTGAATTAGAAACCCTGGGTGAACTGACCAAAATTGCCTGGAAACACGATGTGCAAACCATGATCGAAGGGCCGGGTCACGTGCCAATGCATTTGATCAAAGCGAATATGGACAAGCAACTGGAATGCTGTGACGAAGCGCCGTTTTATACGCTGGGCCCATTGACCACCGATATTGCACCGGGTTACGACCATATTACCTCTGGCATTGGTGCGGCGATGATCGGCTGGTTCGGTTGCGCGATGCTTTGTTACGTCACACCAAAAGAACACCTTGGTTTGCCGAATAAAGAAGACGTACGCGTGGGTATCATCACCTACAAAATCGCGGCACACGCGGCCGATTTAGCGAAAGGCCACCCCGGTGCGCAAATCCGCGATAACGCGCTATCAAAAGCGCGCTTTGAGTTCCGCTGGGAAGATCAGTTCAATTTGGGCCTCGACCCAGAGCGCGCACGCGAATACCACGATGAAACCCTGCCAAAAGATTCCGCTAAAGTGGCACATTTTTGCTCCATGTGTGGGCCACACTTTTGCTCAATGAAAATCAGTCAGGACGTTCGCGACTACGCCGCTAAAAAAGGCATAGAAGCCAAAGACGCGTTGGTAGAAGGCATGGCTGAAAAAGCGAATGAATTTAAAGATAAAGGCGCTGAAATTTATAAAAAAGTTTAGTCAGAGTTAGCTTCAAATTTCTTAATAGCGTTGATTAACCCGCGCTTTAGTGGGTGGATGGCGTTCAATTTAGCGATTTCGTAAACGCAATCTTTAGCGTCCATGGGAAAGCCCAGACGCAAAAAATTAAGTCCTGCCTGATAAAACAGTTCGATGGCTTTGTCGCTATCGAGAGCGACGCCAGTGCCTGATTTATAAGCGAAAGCCAGGTTTAACTCAGCGATGGGGTTGTTTTGTTGGTGTGCTTTTTCAAGCCACATAATGGCTTCAGTAAAGTCCCCTTGTTGTTCTTGCGCCTCGGTATATAGAAAGGTACCGAGTTTGTTCTGCGCGTCGGCATCCCCCGCTTGTGCTCGAAGGTTGAGTTTTTCGATGACGTCACCCTTAATGGCAGACTTGAACTCTTCCAGGGGGTTATAAATGCCGAGTAAAGCCAGTAAACCGATGCCGATAGCTATGATGTAAAGTGTTTTAAATGTTTTTTCTGTGTAGTCCAAAACTTTCATAGTATGAAAAAAAACTAATTGGCCAGGTGAGATATTATAAAGCATGTTTGAAACTACTCCATTTGATTAAGCCTACTTGGCACGTTGGCGCAACTTATATTTGCAGGCATTGTGCGAGTAGTGGAGAGTTAAACTGGGCCAGTCGCATAGCCCTCTGGGTCTTCGTTATTGGTTAGCCGCCGACGAACCTAAATGTTCGCCAGCCAGGCTGATATTTCACGCCCAATTTCGTCTGGCGCATCTTCCTGAACATAATGAAAGCCGTCAACAGTAATCTCAGTTACATTAGGTAGAGACCTGATAAAGCCACGAGAGGGGGCAGAAAGCGTGCCGGGTTCAGCATTGACAAAGAATTTTGGAATTTGCGATTGGGTAAGCCAATTACCGTAAGCCGTAACAATTTCTACTATATCCGCAGGCTCACCTGCAATGGGTAGTTGGCGAGGGAAGGTCAACGTTGGACGTCGGTCTTCTCCAGCGTTGAGAAATGGTTTGCGGTAAGCGTTCATTTCCTCATCTGTTAGAACTCTACGGATCAATGCTGGCAAGATTTGTTCGATAAACAAATTATCCTCTAATATCATCTTTTCGCCGGCATCAGATCGAAAACCCTGAAAAATGGGGCGGGCATCCGCTGGGAAAGATTCCCAATCGGGTATAGGTGCGATGATCGCTTCCATAAATGCAATCGCTTTGACAGCCTCAGGGTGGGTGTGCGCCCAATGAAATCCTAGTCCAGATCCCCAATCATGAATGACAAAGGTAACATTCTCATTTACACCCAATTCATCTAACAAAGAAAACAGATACTTGCGGTGCTCAACATAGGTATAACGATTCGGGCCGCTGTTCGGTAGCTTGTCAGAATCCCCCATGCCGATAAGGTCTGGTGCTATCAACCGTCCTTGTCCTTTAAAGTGCGGCATAATGTTGCGCCACAGATAAGAGGACGTTGGGTTGCCATGAAGGAAAAGAATAGGATCGCCAACACCTTCGTCCACATATGCCATACGACTGCCATGGATAGTTTTAAATTTCTTTTTATAAGGAAATTTTGCGTTCATTATCTCAATTTTTCATTATCTGATTAAGTATTACTCTACCGTAGAATAGAGAGGGATGAAATGCACTTTTCACAAAAATGCAATTTTTAATCCAGGGTGTTTTTTCGACTAACTATTGCCAACCAGGGTTGCTGTTCAATCGGTTTACCCTGAGGTCGATAGTAATGATGCAGCACCTCAAAGCCAGCTTCTTCAAAAAGGTTTTACTGGACTCGAATTTGAAGGCTGAGTTCTTCGATGAATCTACCATTAATTGCAGATTTGAACTATTCCAAAGAATTACAAATAGCAAGTACAGCCAATAAGCCGAGGGTAATAATAATGGCTAGAAGCAAATGAGTTTTTTTGTAAGTAAGTTAAAAGTTTCATCATAAACAAAGTCTTGATTCATAGTTTTGAATGGACTGGTTATAGCTCAATGCCAGGGTCCTCTAGTTTTTCGGACTTTTTTGCTAAAAATGAGTGTTGAGAGCCTAGTTTTTTATTTAGTTCTTCAATCGGTAAGGGTTTTGAAAACAAAAACCCCTGAAAATTATGACAGCCAAAGCTCATAAGCTTGTTTTTTTGTGAGACGGTCTCTACACCTTCTGCGATTACGTCTAACTCTAATCCTTTTGCCATCGCAATTATAGTTCGTACGATAGACATATCATGAGTGTCTTTTACAAGGTCGTGAACAAAGGACTGGTCTATTTTTAGTTGGTCAAGCGGCAGTTTTTTCAGGTATTGCAAAGAAGAGTAGCCAGTACCAAAGTCATCTAAAGAAAACTGTACGCCAATATCCTTTAGTTGTTTCATAATGACAATTATCTCTTCGATGTTGTTTACCAGCATACTCTCGGTAAGCTCAAGTTTCAGTCGATGCGGTGCAATGTTGTAGCTTTGAATAGTCCTCAGGACGTGCTTAACAAAGCTCGGATGGCTGAACTGTATTGCGCTTACATTTACGGCTAACGTAAGGTCGCGAGTTCGTTCATCTTTCTGCCATTCTTTAAGTTGCTTGCAAGCACTTTCAAGTACCCATTGACCGATCGGTATAATTAAACCAGATTCTTCAGCAATCGGGATAAACTCTAACGGTGATATCATGCCACGTTGAGGGTGGGGCCAGCGGAGCAGCGCCTCTGCGCCTAAATAATGATATGAACTATTAATTTGAAGTTGATAGTATAGCTGGAACTGTTTATTGGCGATGGCGGCTCGCATGTCTCTTTCGAGCGCGACTCGTTGGTCAATTACTTTCTGCATTTGCGGGTCAAAGAAGTAAATTGAATCACGCCCTGATAGCTTGGCCTGATACATGGCAATATCAGCTTGCTGTATGAGGGTGCCAGATGTTGCATGACCATCAAACAGTGTTAAACCAATACTGGAGGTTATACGATATTCTTTTTCGACTAGCTGGTAGGGTTGTCGTAATACATGGAGTAATTTTTCTCCAATAATTCTTGCTTGTGATGCTGCATGGAGAGGATCACCATCTAAGTTTTCTATTATTAATACAAACTCATCTCCTCCAAAACGGGTCACCGTATCGCATTCGCGTACACAAGCGGATAGTCTTTTGGCCACTTGCTGGAGTAATTGATCACCAACGGAGTGGCCTAAGGTGTCATTAATTGTTTTAAAGTTATCAAGGTCAATAAATAATAAGGCACCCCTTTTTTTTGTACGTGCATTTGCCGCAGAGGCATGTTTTAGCAAGGTTTCTAATGTTCGTCGATTTGCTAAACCCGTTAACGTATCTAAAGATGAAAGCCTTAACACCTTTTGTTCCATTCGTTTACGCTCAATGGAAATGCTAATAAGTTGCGCGGACTGTTTAATTAATTTAATTTCCCCGTCGGTAGGCAGATTTTTCACGCGATGGTAGATGGCGAAAGTGCCTAAAACTTCATTCTCTGAGGAAATAATGGGCTCTGACCAGCAAGCAGCTAAACCAGCTTGCAGCGCTAAGTCTTTATACGCTGACCAACGTGCATCTGCCGTAATATCTTCCACAATTACTCGCTCACCCGTATAAGCGGCTGTGCCACAACTGCCTGCAAAGGGGCCTAATTCAATGCCGCTGGTCGCCTTTATATAAAATTTAGGTAAACTTGGAGCGGTACAGTGATTTAGCTGCTTGCCATTTTCATCCAATAGTAAAATTGAGCATAGTGCATTTGGTTTCAGCCGTTCAATGCCCAACACGATATCCTCAAGGATGGTTTCAAGAGGACTATCAATAGTTAACTTTTCTAAAATATGGCGTTGAAAATAATTGTACTCTTCGGTCAGTTTGCGATCGCTGATATCCCTCCACACGACATGTATCACTTCGTTTGTATCATCGGGGATATGGTTTAAAAGAACCTCTACGGGAAAGCGTTCTCCATTTTTACGCGTATATTCTGATTCAAAGCGATAACTTCCTTTTTTAACAGCAATGTCTTTACCGTCTTGTATTGTTAAAATGCTATTAGTCTCTCCGATCGCTTTGTTTCGTAATAAGTCAGCAGGGAGATTATTTAGTAGCTGATTAGTGCTGCTATATCCCATCATCTGAACTGCAGCCATATTGCAGTCGATAAATTGATTATCTTGAAGGATCAGCAGCCCGTCGGCTGATTGATCAAAAAGTAATCGGTAGCTGTCTTCACTTTCAGCTAAGGCCTGTGCAACTAACGTATGCTCGTGTCGTATTAAGAGGGACTCGACAATAGTTCGGTTCAGTCGTTTTGCCGTGACTAAAATCATTATAGTAAATAATAAAACCATAAACCCCATGGCTTCACTGACAGTCGAATCGATACGCAGAAAGTTTATGACAAGTGGTACTAGCGCGAAGATTAAAAAAGCAGTAACCGAACTTAGTGTTGCAGATAATGTTGTCACTGCGCCAGCGCTCATACCTGCGATAACGAAAGCGAGGAAAACCTGATGGGTTGTGTCGTTTTGTGGGAAAAGCCAGATTGCTGAGGCTCCCCAGATTAAGCCAGACAAAACACTGCTAAATAAAAGAAAGCGACCCCAAAAATCAGAGAACTGCTGGTTTAACTCGAGCGACTTGAATTTTTTATAGACTAAAAAACGTAGTAATGAAAAGCCATTGGCGATGACAAGCCAGGTGATTATTGTTGTGTGGGTAATCACATCCCATTGGACGACACCCAAAATAATGCTATTGATAAAAATCGCGATTAATGCAAGGGGTATTGAAGAGTAAGTAATCCGTATCAGCTCGGGCTGAATAGCGGTAATGGTGTTTCTTTCTTTCGAGCCAGCTTTATCTTTAGATTCCATAAAAGACTTTATTCCATTGGTCGTCAGGTATGTGGCATATTAATGCTAATTTCATTAAGTGGTTGTTTCAAACACGTATGAACTGGTTTATTAATGATAGTTGAAAAAAAAGAAATCGTATATTTTGTCTGTAGAAAAGATAGCCGGCTTAGGAACTTATTTGTTACAAATCATTTTTTGGCAAATTAACGCCAACCAGGGTTGCTGTTCAATCGGTTTACCCTGAGGTCGATAGTAATGATGCAACACTTCAAAGCCAGCTTGCTTCAAAAAGGTTTTGCTTGGCTTGAGTTCTACATAATGTCCATAGCGTTCACCCTGCCAGCCCTCGGCGTTACCGCGCGGGTTAGAGCTGAATAAAATACCATCTTTACGCAAACTGGCGTGTAATTTTTTTAAAACATTAACAAACTCGTCGCTGGGCACGTGAAACAAACAGGCGTTGGCAAAAACACCGTCAAAGTGATCGTTGGGTAGCTCCATATTGACGAAACTTTGATTGATTGTTGGGCAGCCACTGTATTCGGCGGCCATTTTGCAAAACGTGGCAGAGCCGTCTAACCCCGTTGGTTTATGGCCTAGGGATTTAAAGTGTTGTAAATCTCGCCCCGGCCCACAGCCTAAATCGAGAATATCAAGAGGCCTTTTTTTTGGCAAGGCCGCAAGAAAAGCCTGAATATTTTGCGATACATCGTGGTCTTTTGTTCCCGCCCAAAAAGCCGCCGCGTTATTGTCATAATGGCCAATGGTGGTGTTCTCTTTTTTGCTCGTGTCGTTCATAGGGTTCATATTAAGGTCTTAGAGATGAATGTCAAACAAGCAAACCTAAAGTCCATGATACGCGTTAAAATAATTACATGGATATTACACATATATTAGAAGGCTTAAACGACGCTCAACGCGATGCGGTGAGTGGGCCAGAAAAAGCAGCGCTTATTTTGGCGGGTGCGGGTAGTGGTAAAACGCGGGTACTGGTTCATCGCGTCGCATGGCTGATGCAGGTTGAAGGGGTGTCGCCATTTGGAATTTTAGCGGTTACGTTTACCAATAAGGCAGCGGGTGAAATGCGTGAACGCGTACAGGGCATGCTGAAAACTCCGGTTGGAGGGATGTGGATTGGCACATTTCACGGCATTGCGCATCGTTTACTAAGAATGCACGCACAGGAGCTGGGCTTACCGGACGCGTTTCAGGTGCTAGATTCAGACGACCAGTTTCGTATGATCAAACGCCTGCTTAAAGCGATGGACGTCGATGATGCTCGTTGGCCACCGCGGCAGGTGCAATGGTTCATTAATGCACAAAAGGACGAAGGTAAACGGGCGAAACATATCGCGCCTTCGAGTGATCATTTCGAGCAAAAAATGTTAGAAATTTATGCCGAGTACGAGCGCAACTGCCAGCGTTCAGGCCTCGTTGACTTTGCCGAATTACTACTCAGGGCGCACGAGCTGTTGCGCGATAACGATGAAGTCAGGGCGCACTACCAGCAGCGTTTCAAACACGTGCTGGTAGACGAATTTCAAGACACCAATACGATTCAGTACGCCTGGTTACGGTTGCTGACACAAGAGTCAGGTAACCTGTACGTGGTGGGCGATGACGATCAGTCTATTTATGGTTGGCGCGGTGCAAAAATTGAAAATATTCATCGTTTTCAAAAAGATTATCCCGAGCATAAGATTGTCAGATTGGAACAAAATTACCGTTCGACGAAGACGATTCTGCAGGCCGCTAACGCGGTTATTACGAATAATGATGGGCGCATGGGCAAGGTATTGTGGACCGACGGTGAAGACGGTGAGTTGATTTCGCTATACGCCGGTTTTAACGATCAGGACGAAGCGCGTTTTGTGGTGGATAGAATAAGGGACTGGGTTAGCAATGGCCACGCGCGCGCAGAAGCCGCTATTTTATATCGCTCAAATGCACAATCGCGTTTATTTGAAGAGTATTTAATGTCAGCGAGGGTGCCTTACCGCGTGTATGGCGGGCATCGATTTTTTGAGCGTTTAGAAATTAAAAATGCGCTAGCTTATATGCAACTTGCAACGCACCATGAAAATGATGCGGCGTTTGAGCGCATCGTAAATACGCCTACGAGGGGCCTGGGCACGCGAACCCTGGATATTATTCGCCAGCACGCGCGCGGGCAAAATATAAGCCTTTGGCAGGCGGCGAATAGCTTATGCGAAGGTATCGAACTGAGCGGTCGAGCGTTGACGGCTTTGTCTGGATTTCTATCCCTGATTCGACAAATTGCTGCTGATAAGCAATCGACGACCTTGCACGAGCAGGTTGAACAGGTCATCGCCCGATCTGGGCTGATTGAATTTCATAAAAAAGAAAAAGGTGAAAAAGGCGAAGCGCGGGTAGAAAACCTGGAAGAGCTGATTAACGCCGCCAGACAGTTTTCTTATGAAGCCGAAGCCGATGAAAATCTCAGTGAGCTGGATTCATTTCTAGCTCACGCCGCGCTGGAAGCGGGCGATGCGCAGGGCGATAAATTTGAAGATTGCGTACAATTGATGACGCTGCATTCAGCCAAAGGCCTGGAGTTCCCACTAGTCTTTTTAACCGGCCTGGAAGAGGGTTTATTCCCCAGCCAGCGTTCGGTGGACGACATGAGCAAACTGGAAGAAGAGCGCCGTTTAGCTTATGTTGGGATAACTCGCGCGAAGGAACAATTGTACCTAACGTACGCCGAGTCGCGCCGGTTACACGGGCAGGAAAACTATCCGATGCCGTCACGTTTTATCCGAGAAATTCCCACCGACTTGATGCAGGAAGTACGTTTGGGAACGCGTGTTTCAAGACCGGTCAGTAATAACCATACGATCGGCTTTAGCGATTCGGCGAAAAATGATAGCGGCTTTAAAATGGGTCAACGCGTACTACACGCCAAGTTTGGTGAAGGCGTGGTATTAAACTTGGAAGGCGGCGGTGCTCAAGCGCGCGTGCAGGTTAATTTTTCTAACGAAGGCATGAAGTGGCTGATGCTGGCCTACGCCAAGCTAGACGCGCTTTAGGAAAACCAAATAACTAGTCTGCCCATTAGAATATGGAGCAGACTAGCTTCTCAGTTATTTAGAACGGATACTGCACGTGATTCGGTGCAATCGTAACCCAGCGCAACTCGGTAAATTCATCAATCACAGCGCGGCCATCGAAACGCCCATAACCGGTTGATTTAGTGCCACCGTAGGGCGCTTGCGCTTCACCATTAACCGTAGCGCTGTTGATATGGCAAATTCCCGATACAATATGTTTCGCCATTTTCATCGCCCTTGGAAAATCGCGGCTAAAGACGGAAGCGGATAAGCCGTATTCGGTATCATTGGCAACGAACAAGGCTTGCTCGTCATCTTTAACGCGAATAACGGAAATCACCGGGCCAAAAGACTCTTCGTGATAAGCGCGCATTTCACTCGTCACCTTATCCAGAATTGTGGCTGGCATGGTGGCGCCGTCAGCGGTACCGCCAGTGATCAGGGTAGCGCCATTTTCCACGGCGTCTTTAACAATGCCGTTCAAACGATCACCTGAAGAAGCTTCAACCAAGGGGCCAATGACACATTGTTCGTTGCCTGCAACAGCAGGGTCACCCTGAGTGAGCTGTTTAGCTGCAACGGTAAATTTTTCGACAAATTCATCGGCAATTTTTTCATCGACGATAATGCGACCGGTGGTCATACAAATTTGTCCCTGGTATAGGAAACAGCCAAATATCGCAGCGCGCACGGCTTCATCAATATTGGCGTCATCTAAAATAACGAGCGGTGATTTGCCGCCAAGTTCAAGTAAACAACGTTTTAAATATTTGGCCGCTTGTTGAGCAATGATGCTGCCTACGCGTGTCGAGCCGGTGAAGTTAATGCGCCGAATGGCGGGGTGGGCGATCAGCGCCTCAGTAATTTTCGCTGCGTCTTCAGATGCGTGGGTAATAACATTGAGAACCCCAGGAGGTATGCCCGCTTCCAGGAACGCCTCTACGACCAACATATGGGTTTTAGGGCTAACTTCTGAGGCACGAAATACCACCGTATTGCCACAGGCGATGGGATAGGCAATAGCACGGGCAGCAAGAGCTACCGGACCATTCCACGGCGCCATGCTGAGAATAACGCCGACGGGCTGGCGAAAGGTCATCGACAAGGTGTCTGGTTTATCGGTCGGAATGGTTTCGCCTTGAATCTGGGTGGTTAAACCCGCAGCTTCACGAAATAAACCAGCGGCCATCATCACATTAAAGCCCGCCCAAAGAGGCGAAGCGCCTACTTCAGAGGCCATCGCCTGAATAAAGTCAGCGGTTTTGCTTTCCAGAATATCAGCAGCCTTGAGTAGTAATAATCGCCTTTCGGTAGGCCCGGTTTCTGACCACGTTTTAAACGCGATTGCAGCGGTATCAGCCGCTCTATTAGCGTCTTCAACGGTGGCGGCGGCGCCTTGAGAAACGATCTTGCCGGTGAGGGAATTAATGCGCTCGAAGGTCGCGCCGGAAGAAGCGTCTACGGCTTCATTATTAATAATAAGTTGGGTTTTCATGTTGGCCTCTGAAAATATATAAGCTTTTTATTATGTGAGCTTTAGCGGGCTATTTCAAACAAATAAGCAAATGAAAGTGATTTTAGTCCTATTTGATAGCGTTATTGGAATAGCTTTGACGTAGACTTTAAATAATGCTAATTCCGCTATAATATGGAACGAATAAAACAAGAAGGAAGTGATCCCATGATTAGAAAAAGTAAAGTTCTTGTATTACTGTTATTACTCAGCCCCGTTATTTGTTTAGCGGCCGATGAATTTAAATCAATTTTATTTAGTAAGCCTCAGCAGGTTTCCAGTAATGTATGGTCGGCGATTGGCGCCACTGCGCCACCAAGGTATGAAAATTCGGGCCATAACAACAACCTGTCATTCATCATTACGGGTGAAGGCGTGGTCGTCGTTAATGCGGGAGATAATTACTTATTGGCTAAATCATTACACGAAGAAATAAAATCCATCACCGATCAGCCCGTTAAGTACGTGATACTTGAAAATGGTCAGGGCCACGCGGCGTTAGGATCAAATTATTGGCAACAGCAGGGCGTTCCAGTGATAGCGCATATTGACACTAAACGCGAGCTGGAAGCGCATGGCTATGACATTCTCGACCGCATGAAAAAAGGCAGGAAAGAAAAAGCTAACGGTACCGAGTTGAGCTTGCCTGATGAAACCTTCGAGGATGAAAAAATTATCGAGCTCGGTGATGAACGCATTGAAGTATTACATCTGGGACCGACGCACAGCCCGGGAGACGTCATCGTCTGGCTACCGAAACAGAAACTGGTTATTACCGGCGACATGGCGTTTTATAACCGCATGCTACCTATAATGGAGCACACTGATACAGCAGGCTGGTTAGAAACGTGGGAGAAATTTGCCGCGTTAAACGCAGAGATAGTGATTCCTGGACACGGTGGGCCGACCAATATGCAAGAAGTAACAAAACATACAAAAGACTATTTGGTGTATATGCGCGCAGAGGTTAGCAAGCTATTAAAAGAAGGCGCAAGCCTACACGAAGCGACTAAAATTGATCAGTCGGCTTACCAGAACCTGGATGTGTTTGAAGAGCTCGCGCTACGAAATGCCAGCACCCTGTATCGCGCCATGGAATTTGAATAGAAGGAGTTTTTAACTGCCCACGGTAAGGATGATTTAATGGCTTGGTGCTGAAGCGTCTAGTTACGCGCGTCTTTAATATACATTGCGGAACCATCTTTTCGCATTTCAATGTCAAATAGCTCGGTAGCTTTTATCAAGTCACTAATTTTTTTGTAGCCATAGTTTCTCGGCGAGAAAGAACTGTTGTTAGAGATGTAGTGACCGACTCTACTCATATGCGCCCAGTCATCATCTTCTGAAGTTTGTTCTACCGCCGTTCTTAGCAATTTAACCAGCGTCGCGTCCTTTCTTAGTTGCGCTCTATTTTTCTTTGTAGGCTGGGTGGCTTGTTGAGAGCTATCCGCCTTATCTTCTTTTTCAGAAACAAGGTTTTCTGTGTAAATAAAAGGTGAACAAGCGTCTACGAAGGGTTGAGGGGTCTTCTTTTCGCCAAAACCATAAACGGGAAAACCGCTTTCAAGGAGTCTCAGCACCAGTGGAGTAAAATCACTATCGCTTGTCATCAATGCAAAGGCGTCAACACTTTTGCTATAGAGCAGGTCCATCGCATCGATAATCATCGCCGAATCGGTTGCATTTTTCCCTTTGGTGTAGGCAAACTGCTGCATAGGTCTTATCGCGTGGGGGTGCAGTTTGTCAATCCAGCCAGATAAAGATGGGTTGTTCCAATCCCCATGGGCGTGGCGAACATTCACCATACCGAGTTTTGCTAGCTCTTCTAATACGCCTTCTATTGATTTATGACTAACGTTATCGCAGTCAATAAGTAGCGCTATTCTTTTTCTGTCTGACATAAACTATTCTCAGATGGGTAAAGTTAAAATATACTTTTAGCGGCTTATTTTTGCTACTAAGCCGTTAACTGGGTTGTTTTATCAAGGGTAACTTAAAGTAAAAAGTCGTTTTTACGTGAGGTATGGACTCAAAACCTATGGTGCCCTGGTGTAGCTCAATCAGGTGTTTGCTTATGTTTAAACCTAAACCCGTGCCGGGTAATTTGTTGTTGATGTTTGTATCGAGTTGCTTAAATTTCATGAAGACTGATTTTTGTTGTTCAATTGAAATGCCTGGCCCGTGGTCACTTACTTCAACTATGGCGTGATGGTCCTCTATTTTGATATGAATCTCAATTTGATCCTTATCGTGCGTGAATTTTGCTGAATTAGAGATAAAGTTACTCAACACTTGCAATAACCGCTGCTCATCTGCGAGTACGAGTATAGGGTCGCTATCAACTGAGCAAGAAAGCGTTAGCTCGGTGCTACATTCCTTGCAGTAAGGCTCGTTCAGTTCTATGGATTTTTCTGCTAAATGAAGCAGGTTTAGTGCTTCCTTTTGAAGTTCTAGCTGGCCTGACTCAATTTTGGACAGTTCAAGCATATCATTAACGAGTCTAAGGAGGCGTTCGGTATTACGGTATGCAATTGAAATTAACGGTTGTATTTTTTGACTTAAGGGAAGCTTTTTATTACCCAGTAATAGTGATAAAGAGCCGTAAATTGAAGTTAAAGGCGTTCTTAATTCATGGCTTGCCATAGAAATAAACTCATCTTTCGCATTATCTAATTTTTTCAGCTCTTTTACTTTCAGTCTTAACTCTAATTGGCTAACCACTTGTCTGGCCAGGGCGGCCAGGGCCTCTTTTTGCGCGGGCGAAATATTTCGTGCCTCATGGCCTATCACGCATAAAGTCCCCAGTTTTTTGTTATCGCTCATGATAAGAGGGGCGCCGGCATAAAATTTTACGTACGGCGCGCCAGTTGCCAATGGGTTATCGGCAAACCGCTCGTCTTGCGAGGAATCTTCGATGACAAAAACATCGTCATTAAGAATCGCGTGTGAGCAAAATGCGATTTCACGGGGGGTTTCTCGGGCGTCTAGCCCGTGGTGTGATTTAAACCATTGTCTGTCGCTATCTACGAGGCTGACTAAGGCAATAGGTGTGTGACAGATTTCAGCAGCTAGCCCCGTTAGGTCGTCATAAGCTTGTTCTTCAAGCGTGTCGAGGATATCTAGCTCTTGTAATGCGCGTAGGCGGTCGTCTTCGTTTTCAGGCGTATCTGCTGCTATCATTTTGAGCGGGTCATACGGTTATTAGTTAATATTGTTAACTATAGCGGTTTTTTTGCCGGTTAGTATGAAATTGTCAGCCACCAGCTGGTGGCAGCTTAGGCGTTGGAATCTTCATTGCAGTTATATACTTCAATAGTGATATGAGACAACTTATGAAAATCGCATAGTAGATTTTTATAATACTCTGTTGTGTTTGGACTATGGGTAACCAGGGAGATAATGGCGGCGTAATGATTAGCGGCTACTTTCCAGATATGAATATCGGTAATTCTATTGTCGGCGTCCTGCTCGAGGGTTTTTTTAATCGCCGATTGATACTCTTCTTCAATACTGGCGTCTAATAGGATCGGGCTGGTTTGTTTAAGCAAGCCATAAGACCAGCGGGTAATGATGATACAACCTACAATACCCATCATCGGGTCAAGCCAATGCCAGCCCATATACTTTCCTGCCAACAGCGCGATAATGGCGAGCACGGAGGTTAGCGCATCCGCGAGTACGTGCATATAGGCGGCGTGGAGATTATGGTCATGATGATGGTGCTGGTGCTGGTGCTGGTGCTGGTCATCATGGTCGTGACCATGAGTGTGACCGTCACTTAACAGGATTGCACTGACGATATTAACAACTAGTCCGAGGCAAGCAACGGCAATAGCAGCGTTAAACTGGATGCTTTGAGGCTCTATTAAACGTTGTAATGACTCAGCAAACATTAAAAAAGCGACAATCGCCAATGATATTGCGCTGGCAAAACCGCCTAACACGCTCACTTTTCCGGTACCAAAACTAAATGCAGGGTTGTTGGCGTGTTTTCTGGAATAACGATAGGCGAAAATCGCAATCATAAAGGCCGCTACGTGCGTCGCCATGTGCCAACCATCGGCGAGTAAAGCCATGGAACCAAAAATACTACCAGCGATGATTTCCGCCAGCATAGTAATGGCGGTAAGTATTAACACGTATTGTGTTCGGCGCTCTGCTTTTTCATTTTTTACAGAAAAATCGTGTTGGTGTTGCCATTTTTCCAGTGCTTGTTCGTGCATGATTACTCTCTATTTATCGATTTAAAACTACCCGAATAGGCGAGTTTACGAAATCAATAGCCGCTCTAGCAAGCTCAGCCAACTGCATTGCATAAAAAGCGATTATAGCCAAAAAGAGAAGCTTTATAAGGCCGCGATCTAAAAATTATGTTGTCCTGGTTTTAGTTCAACGAGGTGTAACAGGGTAAGCTCAGTATTTTTGTAATAAGCGCTGTTTAGTTTGGCTTGCTACGCTGCTGGGTGAAGCGCGTGCTGTCTAGTGCTATGTCTCGTTTGTTGTTGGGCCATCTTGTTGGGCCAAAGCGGTCTCAGTGTCATCATGTTGACTGGCGGTTGAATTGGCTTTTTGCAAACGTTTTTCTTCTTTCTTTTTCTTTTTAGCCATTTCTTTCTGTTTTTTTTCGTACGCGTAATTCGTTTTAGCCATTTTGAACCCCTTTATATATAGAATAGGCTAACAGGATACGGCATTTTTCGTCCGCTAGTGTGCTTCTTACTACGTTGGGTGTTTCAGGTTAAACCTATAGACTTTGTTATTGCTGGTCTAGTTTTTAAACCAGTTGGGCGTTTTACTTTATACAGACCCTGTTTCTCCCCCCTTTTTTAGCTTCGTATAGTGCGGTATCTGCGGCGCTAATCATCCTGTCTATGCTATCGCCAGGTATCAGCTGTGTTATACCAGCACTAAGCGTACAACAAAACTGATCGTTTGCATTTTGTTGCGTGATGCGAGAAAAATTCTCCCTCACGTCATTGAGTATTTTCTCCGCCGTTTTTACATCGGTTTCTGGCAGTATGATGGCAAACTCTTCGCCGCCATAACGGCCTATAAGATCGGATTTACGTAGCCGTTTTTTAAGCATACGCGCCACGTTCTTTAATACACGATCTCCGGCGGGGTGGCCGTAAGTATCATTAACGACTTTAAAATGATCGATATCAATCATCGCGAAACTGAGCGGTTTAGTTTGACGTTGAGAACGTGAAATTTCCGCTTCAAGCAGGGTTTTAATACTGACATGATTGAACAGACCGGTCAGGCCATCATTCAACATATAACTTCGCAGTTTACGAAAGCGCAGCGCGCGTGTACGTACAGAAGCTAGTAGATGCTCATTAGTAACCGGTTTCTGTAAAAAGTCATCACCACCCAGTTCCATCGCGAAGAGGCGCTGTAAAGGGTCAGATTCTGTCGACAAAAAGATAATCGGCACGCCGATCAGTTCATCTTTTTGTCGTATGACCTTCGCCACATCCAGGCCCGAACACTGAGGCATATGGATATCCATTAAAATTAATTCAGGCTGAAAATCACTGAGTTTTTCGAGCAAGTGGTCTACGTTAGATACAGTTTCAACGCGCATCCCTGATGTTCTCAACACGGTGGCGTAATGCTCAGCAAGAACCTCCATATCATCTACAATTAACACCTTGAGTGGCTCTGGCATTTGCCTCGTCGTTAGTTCCTCAAGGTGCTCGAACAGGTCATTAAAGTCAAGGGGTTTTGTCAGGTAGGCGCTACCATTGGCCTGGACGGCTGCCAGGCGAGCCTGCCAGTTGTCCTTGGCGGAGATAAAAATTGAAGGTACGCGGACGCTGCTGAATTCATTAAAGAATTTGGCAAAATCTGGACCGGCGAGACCTCCCTCTTCTAACTGGACGTCGACTATCATCGCCGATGGCGTACGCTGACGAATGGCGATTAGCGCTGCGGTGGTGGAAGGGAAGATTTGTGCTTCGTAATTAAAGTAGTTCAACTGAGCAACAATTTCCTTTGCCAGTAAATCGTCGTCTTCTATGACGTAAATCAGGCGGTCGAAACGATTTGAGTTTGAATCTAGGTCTTGTCCGACAAGGGGGCGAGTTTCATGTTTTGCTGGTTGCTGCTTGGCCAGTGTAACAATATGCTGAAGCCGCTCGGCAATGGTTTTTTTAGTCGAGTCGGTCAGATTTTGAGGGTCAGCCAATTGCCGGAGATCGTTTTCAATGTGTCTGGCTTCAACGCTGATCTCAGGAAATCCGAAAGTTCCTGCTGAGCCCGCCAGGTTATGCGCCAGTTGACGAAGTAAATCCAACGCTTCGGTGCCATTTTCATTCATGGTTCTTAGCCAGGCGTTGTTTAGCGCATCAAGGGTGCCCGGCAATTGGGCAATGTACTGATCCTGCAGTTGGCGTAGTTTTTTGTATTTATTGCTGTTATTAGTCATTGGCGATTTAAAATAGTGCGAATTTGTTCGGGTAAGCTCATCGGATCGAATGGTTTTGCTATAACCTCCATGGCCCCGAGGGCAATAAAGCCCTGTATCTCATTGGGTTGAACCTTGGCGGTAAGAAAGATAACCGGCGTTGTTTGTAAACCGGGTATTAGTCGTAGATTTTTCAGCGTCGTAGGCCCGTCCATGCCAGGCATCATGACGTCTAGTAGTATGACGTCCGGCATAAAATCGGCCGCGCAGGAGATCGCTTGTTCACCCGATTCGCAAAAAATAATGTCGAACCCTTCGTCTTCGAGGGCGAAGTCGGCAATGGCGCGGATGTCTGCTTCGTCTTCCACATACAGTAATTTCATCGTTGTTCCTTTGTCGTTAATTAGGTTGTTTTAACAGACGCTTAACCGTAGCCATTATTTCGTCATTACTTGAGATCGATTTGGTTAACGTTGCGTCAACTTTTTTGCTGATCTCGGCGCTGCTTTCCTGTCCTGAAAAAATAACTATCGGGCAGCCTAGTTCAATGTGGGCCAGTAATTCAAGACCAGAGCCATCGGGTAATGATATATCAATAATGACAAGGTTATAAGCGTGTTCTGCAAGCTTAGTAAGCGCATCAGTCAGTGTGGTCGCGTAGTGATAATCGACTTCGTTTTCGAACAGAGCCTGAGTGACTTCGATAACATCAAGGTTATCTTCTACGTGTAAAATACGCGTACGCTGATCATGTTCTATCAGGCTCGACATCGTAGTGGATAATCGCTCAAAGTCGATGGGTTTTTGTAACCAGTCGGCCACGTTGATGGCACTACCATTGATGTGTTTGCTCGCTTCGTCTGCTTTTCCAGAAATCACAATAATTGGTAACTTACGGGTGTCTTCAGTTTTGCGTAATTCAGCGATGAAGTCTAAACCATTGGTGTCGGGTAAAACGAGATCCAGTAATAACAGCTGGTAAGGCCCTTTTTGTAAACACAGGCGAGCGTTTTCTGCATTAGGAGCGATAACGCTGCTATAGCCATCTTGATGAAGAATCTCGGCTAATATTTGCGCTAGATCGGCGTCGTCTTCGCAGATCAGTACGGCTGGGGCTCTCTCGTCTGGCGTGGTGGTTTTATCGCGGTTATGCCAGAAAGGTAGTTCAAAAAAGAATTCTGACCCTTCACCAAGAACACTCTTATAGTCAATGATACCGCCCAATTGATTAATAATGGCTTTGCTAATGCTGAGCCCTAGCCCAGTGCCTCCTTTTTCTCGGGTGTCTGAGCTGTCTGCCTGGGCAAAACGCTCAAAAATACGAGAACTAAATTCGGCTGCTATGCCGGTTCCGTTATCTTTAACGCTGACGCGTACTTTATTATCGATGCGCTTTACCTCTATGATCACGCTGTCATTTTCTTTAGAGAATTTAACGGCGTTAGAAATGAGGTTGGCGAAAACTTGCAACAAACGATATTGATCCACGCGCACCGTGGTGTTTTCCACGTCGTTATTTAGCAACTTTAATTTGACCTTATGGGAATGGGCGTAGCCCTCATTTTCTTCAATGGCCCTTTTGGCTAAAGCCGATAGGCTAACAATCTCGAATTGAAGATCGAGCTCACCAGCGCTGATTTTTTCGAGATCGAGAATATCGTTGATCATGAAAGTAAGGCGGTTGCTATTTCGATTGGCGGTTTCCAATAAGCGTAACAGCTTGGGTGGAATGTCTTGTGAACCTTTGCCTATTACTAAGCTTAACGCGCCTTGAATAGAGGTTAATGGGGTGCGTAGCTCGTGACTGACGGTCGAAATAAATTCGCTCTTCATCTTGTCTATTTTTTTGCGTTCTGTGATATCACGGATAATGCTGATCAATAAAATATGGTCGTCGAGTTTGACTTCGCTGACCGCTAAGTCCATCGGGAAGGTGGATCCATTTTTGCGTAAGCCCTCAACTTCACGCCCGCTGCTCATGGTTGTATTCACCCCAGTAGCATGGTAGTTATCGAGGTAATTATCGTGTCCACGATGGTAGGAACGGGGGAGTAGAACTTTTATATTTTCACCAATAATCTCTTCGCTAGAATAGCCAAATATTTTTTCTGCGGCAGGATTAAAGGCTTCGATACGACCTTTAAGATCAATCGTAATAATGCCGTCGGCGGCGTTATCAATGACCGCTTTATTGCGTGCCATACTAACCACTAGGTCGTTTTCGCGCTGCATGATTTGTTGATGCATGCTGTTAAAAGCAGCCACCAAACGTCCCACTTCATCCTTGGAGTTGTATTCCATTTTACTGCCGTAATGGCCAAGAGCGATATCGCTAGCAACGTTCGCGAGTTGTTTGAGAGGCTGGCGAATCCACCGGTCATGCAGCAATGAGGTCAAAACAGCTGCGATTAACAGAATGCTTAGCAGTAAAATCTCCAGCTGGTAAAGGTGCGCTAGTTTTTCACGCTATGCGGCCTCAAAGTCAATCCAGACTTCAAATCGGGCAACTTTATTGTCTTCAAAATTAATATCGTGGCTTATTACTCCAAGCTTATCCCTTGATTTCAGTTGAGTTTCTTCCAATGGGTAAAGAAGCCGTTCAGCGTTATCATAAAGTTTTATCGATTGCCAATACTGCCGGTCAGCTAACACTTTATCTAGAGTGCTATGGGTTTTCGCCAGATCATTATTGAGTAAGTCCGGCAATAATGCGGTGTTGAGTACATCGATAAAGCTTTGTTCGCTCTCAATTTGATGTTCTTCTTCAAACGCAATATAGTTGGGCAGCCAATAAAAATGCATTGCTGCCGCTATGCCGATGAACAGCAAAAACGTGGGCAAAAAGAGCTTAAGCTGGAGATTCATTGAGAGGTTACGCCCGTGAGAAAATTTTCTAGCTTTAAGTTTTTGACTACGTCGTAATCACCGATAGTAGCCAAGCCTATTTTTTTTATCGGAATATTTGCAAGCAGTTGTTGGCCTTTTTTGTCGTTACCGAGATCTAAAAAGGTCTGTTGTATGGTTGCCTGAATCGGGGGTAAAACGCGAGGGTGAGCGCTAATGGAATGTGATGGAACGGTGTTCGTGGTGTATAAAACGCGCAACTTATTGAGGATAGCGTCGGGTTGTTGTAATAATGTATTTTGTACGCCTCCACCGGCAATGGCGGTTCCCATAATGACGTTGAGATAGACAGAGCTGTGGCTTTTAACGTAGAGGCCGTTTAGTGTGATGTTAAATTTTCTAGCTAACTCAGCGCGCGTTAATAAGGTGGCGCCAAGTGCTGTAGCGGAGGGAAAAGCGACCTGTTGACCATCCAGCTCCTGGACCGAGCGGATAGGACTGTCTTTTTTTACTACGATAATACCAAAAAGTTTTCGACCGTTATCATTTAGTAAGGGCGTATACCCTTGCATTTGTTGGCTGGTCACCGCCTGGTAAGGGTTCATATAAGCAAAATCAAAAACGCCTTCCTTAAGTTGTTTTTCAAACGCGACCATATTCGGTGAGGCTTTTAATTCGAGCTGGATGTTACTGCGACGGCTAACTTCTTTTAAGATGGGTTGCCATATGTGTGTAATTTGTCGTGATTCAAATTGAGGAACTATGCCGACGCTATACACCTCGCCAGCCACTGTGCCGTTCGATAAAAACAATAAAAGAGGTAACCATTTTAAGCGGCTAAGCATGGCTGTCATATTGACGTGTCGAACGTTCATTTAGTCGCGTCTGTTTCCATCGGGTGTTTTTATCATATCAAGGCAATGTATCTCAGGGGGAGAAAAACTGGTTAACGATGAGGCCAATTACTATTAGTAGCAGATTTAACAATTATTTTAACTATAGCTTAAATATTAATTTTTTGTGGTCTTGCTGGGCTATGAAAGGCCCCCTGTGGAGTAGACAAATTGTTATGGGGGCAGCATCGGTGCGATGTTGCCCCGTTGAGTATAGATAAGCCGGTTCGTGTAGCGGCTAAAAGCTTGCGGGATATTTTCGTCGAATAGCTTTTATGCCATCAAGAACGTCTTTTGAAAGCTCTAAATTGATAGATGCGATATTGCTTTTTAGTTGTTCCATCGTGGTGGCGCCAATTAAATTCGACGTGACAAAAGCTTGTTGATTTACAAAGGCAAGAGCCATTTGGCAGACGTCTAACTGGTGTTCTTTTGCTAGCGCAATATAGGCTTCAATAGCGGCATCAGTTTGTGGGTTGGCACGGTGTTCGCGACGGGCGTCCAAACTTAAACGAGAGCCGTCAGGCATCGCTCCATTGAGGTACTTTCCGCTGATCATGCCGCGGGTTAACGGCGACCACGTGAGTAAACCACAATCTTCATACAGCGCAATCTCACTGAGGTCGGGTTCGAAATGACGACACAGGAGTGAATACTCATTTTGTATTGAGGCCATGCGGGGTAGCTCGTGTTTTTCAGCTAACTCTAGCCATTTACTGGTGCCCCAGGCGGATTCGTTGGATAAGCCAATATGACGAATTTTTCCAGCCTGAATTAAGCCGTCGAGCGTTTCCAGTACTTCAATAAAGTTAGCTTCTACGGCGGGCTTGTCAGCTTCAGGTGCGTAGTCCCAAAGTTGTCCAAAATGATAGGAGCCGCGATTGGGCCAATGCAGCTGATACAAGTCAATATAATCAGTTTGTAGGCGTTGCAAGCTGCTATCGACCGCGGCGATGACGTTTTTTCTATCGATAATGCTTTTACCGCCTCGGATCCAGGATAAGCCAGGGCCAGCGATCTTTGAAGCAAGAATCACCTGGTCGCGGTTTTTACGTGCTGCAAACCAGTTGCCGATGATCGTTTCGGTGGTGCCGTAGGTATTGGCATTGGGTGGTACGGCGTACATTTCTGCCGTGTCAAAGAAGTTGATGCCTTGTGATAGCGCATAGTCCATTTGTTCAAAACCTTCGTCTTGCGTGTTTTGACGGCCCCAGGTCATGGTGCCCAGGCCAATCAAGCTAACCTTTAGGTTGGTTCTGCCTAGCTGCCGGTATTTCATCGCTACACCCCTTTTTTTATTTGTGCTGGTTCATCTTATCCACCCAGGCCATACCAATGGCCGAAACGACGAAGGTAATATGGATAATGACGTACCACATGAGTTTGTCGTTATCTATTTGGTCGGCGTTCATAAATTTTTGTAATAAGTGAATTGATGATATGGCGACGATAGATGCGGCAACTTTCTGTTTTAACGACCCAGAGTCAAGCTTGCCAAGCCAGGAGAGTTTTTCCTCACCATCGTCAATATCGATTCGCGACACGAAATTTTCGTAGCCGCTGAGCATCACCATAATAATCAGCCCACCCACCAGAGACATATCCACCAGAGACAAAATCACCAGCACCATATCCGATTCGGAGGTGGAAAAAATAATCGGGAAAAAATGGATTACTTCTTGAAAAAACTTGATGGCCAACAGAATCAGCGCAAGACTCAGGCCCAAATATAATGGGGCGAGTAACCAGCGGGACGCGTAAAGGGCTTTTTCAAATTTCAATTCCAGCAGTTTCATTTTCATTAAGGCATTTCATTAAAGTAAAGTAAGGGTGACGCGTAGTACATTTTCGATTAGCCTATCATGAAATTATTTTAAATTGGAGTAGTAAATGGATCGTCGTGACTTTATTAAATCCGCTGGAGTGGGGGCGGTTGCAACGAGTTTGCTAGCAGTTGGAAATCAGTCCGTCGCAGCGACGCCCGAATTCAAGTGGAAAATGGTCACGACCTGGCCAAAAAATTTCCCAGTGTTGGGGACTAATGCTAATTATCTGGCTAAAACCATCGAACAGATGAGTGCTGGACGGATACAAATTAAGGTTTATGGCGCGAACGAACTGGTACCCGCCTTCGAGGCATTTGATGCAGTGTCTCGCGGTACCGCACAAATGGGTCACGGCGCGGCTTATTATTGGAAGGGGAAAACTGAAACGGCTCAGTTCTTTTCTGCCATCCCCTTCGGCATGACGGGGCAAGAGGTGAATGGTTGGCTATACCATGGTGGCGGTATGGCACTGTGGGAAGAATTGTACGATCGTTTTAACCTGGTTCCCACGGCGACTGGAAATACGGGCGTACAAATGGCGGGCTGGTTTCGCCGTGACATTAATTCGGTGGATGACCTTAAGGGCCTGAAAATGCGCATTCCTGGACTGGGCGGCGAAGTGCTAAAACGCGTGGGTGGCACGCCGGTAAATTTACCGGGCGGCGAGATATTTACCTCGCTTCAATCGGGCGCCATTGACGCGACGGAATGGATTGGGCCGTATAACGATATGGCGTTTGGTTTATATAAAGCGGCTAAAAACTATTATTATCCCGGTTGGCACGAGCCGGGTTCCACGCTTGAATCGTTTATCAATAAAGATGCATTTAAAGCGCTGCCGAAGGATTTGCAAATGATCGTTAAGCAGGCCTGCAAAGCAGCTAATATGGATATGATGTCAGAGTTTACCGCGAAAAATAACACGGCGCTGAATACCTTAGTGAGTAAGTACCAGGTGCAGGTGAAGGCGCTGCCGGATGACGTGCTAAGCAAACTGCACGCATTATCGAATGAAGTGGTGCAGGAAGTGGCCGACAGGGACCCGTTTTCGCAGGAGGTTTACGCCTCATACAGTGACTATCTAAAACAGGTGACGCAGTGGTCTGATATATCCGAATATGCGTTTATGCGGGCAAGAAATTTACCGGTATAGCCAGCCTTTTAATTGTCGGGTAACCGCAGGCATAACGAGGTAGGTCATCAGTATCACCTGACCGGTCACCATAATAGCCAGCTTTAAAGCGATGGGTAATTCATTCAGCCAGCGTCCAAAGATTAGATTAATCGCTAGCAGTAGGGTAAATACCACGACGGTCAAAACGAGCGCCATTTTATGTCGATTTGCGACCGCGTGTGTAGGAACTTCCGGCAAGGTGAACCAGAATTCAAGCCCGGAGACTTTTTTGATTTCGGTGTCGCCCTCAATGAGTTTTTGTGCGTCGAGCTCATCGAGAAATTGTTGTCGTTCAGTAGACTCTTCCCACGCTTTTTGCCGCGTATAGCTGCTGAAACCAACGATTAACACGTACTCGCCGCCGGTTTTGGTAGAAGGTTTCAGGACATGAACGCCTTGATGACCAGGAAAGTGAGTGGCGACTTCTGCAATGCGGCGCAGCCAGTCTTCGTATTGCGCTTCGGCTCCGGGGCGCACTTTTCGCGCGATGGAAACGGTAACAGGTGTATCAGGTGCGTCACTCACGCCTAAGAAATCCGTTGCCAGATAGATAGTTGACTAAAGCTATGCTGGAATTTTCGCGCGGTATCGCGGATAACAAAGGGAACGTCTACGGGTTCATTCAGTAATTTGAAGTTCTCACCTAAATGGTCCTTTAAACCCTCTAATGTGGAGTGCGGTTCACCATCTTTACGAATCCCACCGAGCCAGTTTTCTTTTGGCGTAAATTCCTCCAGCCAGGTGTAGGGTGATGCGATGGCTAAGACCCCGCCGACGTTAATTCTATGACGGATATCAGTTAGAAAAACCGCTGGCGAACGCAATCGATCGATGAGGTTAATCGCTAATACCAGGTCGTAATGGTTGAACTGTGGTTTTAAATTAGTCGCGTCGCCCTGAAAAAACTCGATCTTTTGCTGGTTTTTATTTAAGCCCAAAGACTCGAGTTGTTGCTCGTGATAGGAAACAATCTCGCCTTCTTCAGTGAGTTCATAATTAACTTTTCCTTTCTGTTGCATCTGGTGGGCCATGCGAATAAAGCGGGCAGAAAAATCGATACCGGTGACGGCGTCAAAGTGTTGCGCGAGCTCAAAAGATGCACGGCCTACTGCGCAACCTAAATCCAGCGCTCGAACGGTTGGTTTATCTTGCAGTTTTTCCATGCACAGTCTGACGCAATGGGCAGACAGGTCTTCTACGTCAAAATAACGAGGGCCGTAGTGAAAGTGACAGTATTGTGAGACGGCGGTGTCGGTTTCATACATAGCGGTTGGTTTTTCCATTGGTTGTGTTGATTCAACGTAGCGGAAACCCGCGTGTTGATAAAAGTGACGTCTAAAAGCGTAGCGTGCGTGTTTGGTGGCCTCATTACCCGTTGATATCCAGCAGCCGCCCTTGATCAGGTTGTGCTGTGTATCGAAGGTAGGCGTTGAAAAATCATCGTATAAGGGGTGTACTTCAAAACCATCAAAGCCGCTAATCGGCGTTTCTGTCCATTGCCAGGCGTTACCAATCAGATCATGAAACTCACCGAACGAAAAGTGATCGACCGGGCAAGCAGACGCCCAGTGCTCGAGGTTGATATTACCGGGTGCACGCTCCCATTCGGGCTGATCTGGAATGTCATGTAATTGATGCAAGTGATGCCATTGCTCTTCGGTGGGTAGCCGAATCGACTTGCCGGTTTTTGCACTTTTCCAATTACAAAAGGCCTTGGCTTCTAGGTAATTAACTTCTACCGGCCAGTTCCAGGGCATTGCCTGTTCGTCGAGCAAGGTGCGTAAAACGTAGCGGTCATCTTTTTTTATCCAGAACAATGGCTGTTCGGGTTTTTTGTATTGCACCCACTTCCAGCCTTCATCGGTCCAGTATTTTTGTTGCTGATAACCGCTATCTTTAACGAAGGTCAGAAATTCGGCGTTAGACACAAGGTATTTACTGGCAGAGAACTCGTCTACGCTAGCCTTTTTTTCGCCGTATTCATTGTCCCAGCCGTACGTCGGGTGGTTGCGCTCTTTGCCTAATGTCACCTGGCCGCTTGCAACGCCCAGCAACTGGTTTTCCGGCGCTTCACCAACGTGAGGGCATACCGCCCATGAGTTGTGCTGTCGAAGGTTCTCCAGTGGCATTTGACGAATGATTGCCGAGGAGGTTTCTATATGAATTCGCTGATGCTCAATGCCCATTAAAATAGGCCAAAATGGGCTGTCCCAGTTGATGGGTAACTCCAGCGGCATAGTGGTAATGAGCGAGTCAATTAAGGTAAAGACAGCTTGTCTATAGTCACGAACCTGATCAATGGCTGGCCAGTCGTAATTACCTTCGTTCAGATCATCCCATGACATTTCATCTACGCCGACCGCGAAGATGGATTCAAAACGCGGATTAATGCGTTGATGAACTAATGAGGCGAGAGTCAATTTATTGATGAAAAAAGTAGCGGTATGGCCGTAATAAAAAACCAGTGGGTGTCGAAGTGATTCGGCTCTAAGGTAAAAGGCCTCTTCATTGTTAATCACTTCGTACAGCTGTTCCTCAAGCAGAAACGTTTTATGCAGATAGTCGCGAATTTCTTGTTTTTTTTGTTCAACCGTACCGCTATCAAGCAACACGGTTCGAGTATTTTTTGGGTCGCTTATCGCTTCCCTGGCTATGGATGACATTTAGATTCCATTTTTTATGTTCGATTAGTCTATATCTGACCCTGTTAAAAGCAAAGTTATTGCAGGCTTTTTTTGTTTTATGTTGAGCGATATTAATTTTTATAAATGACGCCGGGCAACCAGGTGGCCAGGTCTGGCCAAACAGCCAGCACACCCAGCAAGCACAACTGGATTAATATAAAGGGAATAACGCCTTTGTAAATTTGCGTAGTGCGGATGCTAGCGGGTGCTACACCTCGTAAATAAAATAAGGCAAAACCAAATGGCGGCGTTAAAAAGGAGGTTTGTAGGTTCAATGCAATCATAATGCCCAGCCAGATTGGGTCAACGCCCATGGCCAATAAAATGGGCGCGACAATCGGCACCACGACGAAGGTTATTTCGATAAAATCCAGCACAAAACCGAGTAAAAACATCACTAACATCACGGCTAACATCGCGCCGAAAACGCCGCCGGGCAAGTCGGATAACAACTCCTCGATTAAAATGTCGCCGCCAAAACCCCTAAAAACCAGTGAAAATAACGACGCGCCAATAAGAATAAAAAACACCATACTGGTGATCTGAGTGGTGTCGCGTGACACTTCGCGCAAGCGCTTAAGGCTCAATTGTTTTTTGCAGTAGGCGATCACCATGGCGCCCATTGCACCTACCGATGCGGCCTCTGTTGGGGTGGCAATGCCAGCGATAATGGAGCCCAGCACGGCAATAATTAAAACAAGTGGAGGGAATAGGTTTTTTGCTAGCTCTATAAACAGGTGCGTATCGCTTTTTCTGGCAGGCAAAGCAGGGCAGGCAGCAGGCTTTAGAAAAGCCACGCCAGCCAGATACAGCATATACAGTAGAACTAAAATGAGCCCGGGAATCAACGCGCCTGCGAACAAATCGCCCACCGAGACGGTATCGGGCGAAAAAATACCCATATCGAGCTGCGCCTGCTGATAGGCGGATGAAATGACGTCGCCCAATAACACTAAGACGATGGAGGGAGGAATGATTTGCCCCAGGGTGCCCGACGCGCAAATAGTGCCACAGGCTAGAGCTGGGTCATATTGCCGGTTTAGCATGGTCGGTAAAGACAACAGCCCCATCGTTACCACGGTAGCGCCAACGATACCGGTACTGGCAGCCATCAACATACCCACCAAAATAACGGAAAACCCGAGTCCACCTGGCAGTGTGCCAAATAATTTGGACATGTTTTCGAGCAAACCCTCGGCTACTTTTGATTTTTCCAGCATCACGCCCATAAAAACGAACAGTGGTACCGCAATCAGGGTGTCATTTTCGATAATGCCAAATAAACGATTCGGTAGCGCTTCTAAAAAAGCAGAGTCAAATACACCATAATACGTGCCAGCAAAGGCGAACATTAATGCGGTACCAGCGAGACTGATAGCAACCGGGTAGCCCATCAATAAAACAATGAACACGACGCCGAACATCCATAGCGCGATACTACCGTCCATTAGTGTCCTTTTCTGTCAGTACGCAAATGGCTTTCATGGCTTCTGATAGCCCTTGTAGAAATAACAACGCGGCCATAAAGGGAATCAGCGATTTTAGTAAAAAGACACCGTCAATTCCTCCGGCCTCTCTTGATCCCTCGTAATAAGACCAGGAAGTGGAGACGTAATCCCAGCTGATATAAGCGATAAAAGCACAAACCGGCAGCAATAATAGTAGTGAGCCAATAAGATTGACCAGCGCCTGGCCTTTTGGTCCCCACCGTTGATATAAAATATCCACGCGCACGTGACCATTTGATTTTAAGGTATGCGCGATAGCCAGCATAAACACGAGGCCGTGCATATAAGTGATGGATTCTTGCAGCGCGATAGAGCCGAGGTTAAAGCCATAGCGTAATACAACAATACTAAACATAATAATGACCATAGCTGCCGTTAACCAGGCAGCGCAGTTAGAAATGGTTTGGTTAATGGCATCGATGGCGCTGATGAGTTTTTTTAACATGGCGAAAATTAGTTTAAGCGATAATTATCTGGAAAATTTCGTCGGGCTAATACAATGCGCTTCATCGCGTCAGGGTCTTTTAGGTGAGTCATTTCGCCTTCCTTGGGGAAGTGTACGTCGCGCAGTCTGGACAGCCAGAAGCGAAACGCGGCGGCCCTTATAACCAACGGCCAATACTCGACTTCTGTTTCGGTGAGCGGCCTGATGGCTTGATAGGCCTGCATGAAGGCTTCAAACTTTTCTTTTTCCAGTACGCCGTCGTCATCGACGCACCAGTCATTCACCGCCACGGCGATATCGTAGGTCAAAAAATCGTTGCAGGCGTAATAAAAGTCGATGATGCCAGATAATTGATCGCCTTCGAACAAGGCATTATCCCTGAATAGGTCAGCGTGAATAACGCTCTTAGGTAAGTCCAATGCACTATAGTCAGTCTGGAAGGCGAGTTCCTCACGCATAATGCCAGCTGATTGTTCATCGACCAGGGGTATTAGTAATTCGGCGGCTTGTATGCGCCAGTTTGCACCACGGCTGTTTTCACGATGAATGTCGAGTTCTAAACTGGCCAGGTGCATTTGCGCCATGGATTTGCCGATAGTGGCGCACTGTGTTGAGTTGGGTGATTCGATATCACCGCCGGCTAGTTTTTCAACCAGAACAGCCGGTTTGCCATTTAAACTGGACAGATAGCTGCCGCGTTTATTGCTAATCGGGCGAGCACTTGGTACGCCATTGTCGTACACAAAGGCCATGACGGTTAAAAAATAGGGCAGTTCCTCTGCTTTCAGTTCTTCAAAGAGCGTCAGCACGTAATCGCCGTTGCTGGTGCTGACGAAATAATTAGTGTTTTCGATGCCGGAGCTAATGCCTTTAAAAGAGACCAGAGCTCCCAGCGAATAACTTTTTAAATGATCAACTAGTTGGGCACGTTCAACGACCGTGTAAACAGACATAATGTAAAGACTTGTTCAGTGCTTACCAGCTAAGTAGCAACCACATTGGAATTTCCATACCCTCTTCCAGCGCTGAGCGTCGCGTTTCAAGATTACCATCACCGTCGCTATCGACCATATAATAAGCGGGTGCGTTTTCGGGTGAAATTTTTACCATGTAAACGCTTCCGTTAACGCTGTACTCAGTGACGGTTTCTTTCTTTTCCCGAGTGATCGTAATATCCGGCTTCATATTTTCGCCGCTAACGATCTGCGAAGGTAATTCTGGTGGCTCAGGAATAACGATAGGCTGAGCTTCTTTGGCCATTAAATTTGAAGCATAAACAATCAATATGGATAGCAAAGCGGGTAGTATGCGGCGCATGGTTTTTCCTTTAAGCTTAAATGTGTGCTTAATTATGACATCATATAACGAGTTTTGTACAACTTGTGTAGAAGGTCTGTCGTCATAATTCCAACAGGACTTTTTCTTCTTCTGCCGATGGTGCAAAGCCACGTTGCTCGTAAAAGTTGAAAATAGCCGCTAAGACCTCGTCCGGGGTTTCACAAATTTGGAACAAATCAAGGTCGGATTTGGATATGGTGCCAGCGGTAACGAGTGTGTTGGTGAGCCAATCTATCAAACCGCGCCAAAACTCTTCATTAACCAGAATAATGGGGATTCTTCTAGATTTTCCCGTTTGTATCAGGGTCAAAATTTCAGCTAATTCATCCAGCGTGCCAAATCCGCCAGGCAAAACGACGTACGCCGAGGCGTATTTTACAAACATAACCTTGCGCGCAAAAAAGTGCCTGAAACTTAAGTTGATGTTTTGATAACTGTTGGCCTCTTGCTCGTGGGGTAATTGAATGTTCAGGCCAACGCTGGAAGAAGCGCCCTCAAATGCGCCTTTGTTCGCAGCCTCCATAAGTCCTGGTCCGCCACCGCTTATGATTGAAAAGCCGGCATTGGATAAGGCCAGGGCGATCTCTTCTGTGCGTTTATAGTCGGGGTGCTCGGCGTTTAACCGAGCTGAACCGTACATGGTAACCGCTGGGGTGATTTGAGAGAGTTGCTCGAATCCGTTAACGAATTCAGATATGATTTGAAAAACTTTCCAGGCTTCCTGTTTTTGGCAATCCATATGTTTTCCTTTATTGTTGGATGTAACATCTTAGTGTTGTAGACAGTATAATCATCCCATCATAAATTTCGGATACTTTTCATGACAGAAAAAACCCTGGTGTTGGTCGATGGCTCGTCGTACCTGTTCCGCGCTTATCACGCGTTGCCTTTATTGACAAACTCAAAAGGCGAGTACACGAATGCTATTTTAGGGGTGACTAATATGCTTAAAAAGTTAGTCGCTACCTACCCAGAGGCTTATTTCGGGGTTATTTTTGATGCGCCCGGTAAAACCTTTCGAAACGACCTGTACCCTGAGTATAAGGCTAATCGCGCCAGTATGCCTGAAGAACTAAGGGAGCAAATAAAACCCTTGCACGCGTTGATTAAGGCGATGGGTTTACCGTTAGTGATGGAAGTGGGTGTTGAGGCCGATGACGTGATAGGAACCCTCGCTCAGCAGGCCCAGGCGGCCGGCCTGAAAGTCATTATTTCAACCGGCGATAAAGATATCGCGCAACTGGTGACCGATAAAATATCGCTGATTAATACGATGAATAATCAGTGGCTTGATCGGCAAGGTGTTATCGACAAGTTCGGCGTGCCAGCTGAAAGGATTATCGACTACCTGGCTTTGATGGGTGACAGCTCTGATAACATTCCCGGCGTACCTAAAGTTGGACCAAAAACCGCGGCTAAATGGCTTAATGAATTCGGCTCATTGGATGAACTAATATCGCGCGCAGACGAAGTGAAGGGCAAAGTGGGGGAAAGTCTACGTGAACACATCGACGCTATTCCGTTGTCAAAAGACCTAGTAACGATACGTTGTGACGTACCGCTGCATGAGGTACCAGAGGATTTAGTTAGAACGGAACCCGAGCTGGACGCCCTGCGGGAGATGGTAGCTCACTATGAATTTAATAGTTGGCTAAAGCAGCTTGGCGCTGGCAAGGTCGTTAATGTTCAGCAGGCTGTCATTGATGACCCTTTGCCTCCATTGGTCGAGTTGCGGGTAGATACCATTCTTGATGAAGAAAGTTTCAATGCATGGTTAAAGAAATTATCTGCAGCCGAGATGTTCGCTTTCGATACCGAAACCACGAGTTTGGATTACACCAAAGCCTTGATAGTAGGTGTATCGTTCGCGGTAGAAGCGGGTCACGCGGCGTACGTACCGGTCGCCCATCAATATCCTGGCGCGCCCAATCAACTATCTAGACAATGGGTTTTAGACCAGTTAAAGCCACTGTTAGAATCAAATAGTGTTTTTAAAATAGGTCAAAATTTTAAATATGACGCGAACGTGTTGATAAATCACGATATTCATATGGCTGGAATTAAACACGATACGATGCTTCAATCCTACGTGTTAAACAGTACAGCCACGCGACATAATATGGATGCTCTGGCGGAAAAATATTTGGATCAGCAAACCATTCACTACGAAGAAGTGGCTGGCAAAGGTGCGAAGCAAATTTGTTTCGATCAGGTGGCCATTGAGGTGGCAGCACCTTACGCCGCAGAAGATGCCGACGTGACCCTGCGGTTGCACCAGCAGCTTTTTACAAAGTTAAAAAAAATAGAGCGCCTGAAAAGCGTCTATGAAGAGATAGAAATGCCGCTGGTGCCGGTATTAGCGCGCATGGAGCAAACGGGCGTATTGGTGGATGCTAATATGTTAATCGTGCAAAGCGCCGAGCTGACAAAAAAAATTCAAGTGCTAGAAACGCAGGCGCATGGTGTGGCAGGGCAACCGTTCAACCTGGGGTCTCCGAAACAAATTCAGCAAATTTTGTACGACAAGCTTGGTTTGCCGGTATTAAAGAAAACGCCCAAGGGTCAGCCATCAACGGCAGAAAGTGTGCTGCAGGATCTCGCCGTCGATTTTCCTTTGCCTCGCTTAATCCTTGAGCACCGTAGTCTCAGCAAATTGCGTTCTACCTATACCGACAAGCTACCTAAGCAAATTAACCCCGTCACGGGTCGAGTGCATACCTCGTACCATCAGGCGGTTGCGGCGACGGGGCGATTATCGTCATCAGATCCTAATTTACAAAATATTCCCATCAGGAGTGAAGAGGGTCGACGTATTCGACAGGCTTTTATAGCCGAGTCAGGCTGCGCCGTATTGGCGGCAGATTATTCTCAAATTGAACTACGAATTATGGCGCACCTGTCGCAAGACGCAGGACTCTTGCAGGCCTTTAAGGATGGTCTGGATGTTCATAAAGCGACTGCTGCAGAAGTATTTGGCGTGCCGCTAGACCAAGTCGAAGATCATCAACGTCGCTCGGCCAAAGCGATTAACTTCGGCTTAATTTATGGTATGTCTGCTTTTGGTTTGGCGAAACAGCTAGATATTGATCGCGGTTCTGCGCAAGGTTATATCGAACTCTATTTTGATCGTTACCCCGGGGTGAAGCGCTATATGGATGAAACCCGTGAGCTGGCGCGTGAGCAAGGGTATATTGAAACGCTGTTTGGCCGACGGTTGTATTTACCAGACATTAACGCGAAAAATGGTCAGCTCAGGCAGTACGCTGAAAGGACCGCCATTAACGCACCGATGCAAGGTACGGCGGCCGATATTATTAAGCTCGCTATGCTATCGGTAGATAATTGGCTGCAAACGGATAAACCAGCGGTGCGTATGGTTATGCAGGTGCACGATGAGTTGGTATTTGAGGTTGAGCAAAGCAACCTGGATCAGGCAACGAGCATTATTCAACAAAAAATGGGCGCGGCCGCAAAACTTGATGTGCCACTAATCGTAGATGTTGGAACGGGTAAGAACTGGGATGAAGCGCACTAAAGGTCGATCCAATTAATATTACTGCTTAATAAAGTCTTGCGATAGCCCGTCGCTGCGGTTTCTAAAGCCAGTACAAATGGCCGGTTTTTTGTAGCGCTTAGCGTAGTTAAATTGGGCGCTTAAATTAGATTGAACTTTTTGTGAAAGATTTGATCATAGGTCTGTGTCTTTGAGACATAGCTTGCTCTAATCTCCCCCTTCCCTTGAGCAGGTTATTTCGGTTATCAATAACCGAATCTATAGAGCCCCAGCAGTCTGGGGCTTTTTTTATTCGTTATATTTGTGCGTTTAGGTGCACGTCAAGCCAGCTATGCAGTTGCTCTATGCCTTCTTTTTTGAGGGATGAAAATAATTCGACTTGAACATTGGCGCAGGAGTCTTTCAGCTGTTTTTGCGCGGCAAACAAGGTGTTTTTTGCCGAGTTACGATTTAATTTGTCGGCCTTTGTTAGGGCGACAAAAACGTCCAGGTTTAAATGCTTGGCGTAGTTAATCATTTGCAGATCGTATTCTGCCAGGGAGCGACGAATATCCACGAGTAAGACCAGACCGTTCAAGGCCTTTCTTTTCTCCATATATTGTTCGAGTTCTTTTTGCCATTTTATTTGCACATTGAGAGGGACTTTGGCGTAGCCATAGCCGGGTAAATCGACCAGGCAGCGCTGCTCGTCAAGCTTAAAATAAACTAATTGCTGGGTTCGCCCTGGCGTTTTACTGGTTCGAGCGAGGCTCTTTTGGTTGGTTAGCGTATTGATGGCGCTAGACTTCCCTGCATTTGATCTGCCGGCAAAGGCGACTTCAAATTCAATGCCCTCGGGCGTGGTTTTCAGGTTGGGGGCGCTAAGTAAAAATTCGGCCCGATGATAAAGAGGATTCATGGTATTAAAGAGTGTTGTCGTTTTGTTTATTGTACCGGAGTGTGTGATTTGAATGTGATGAACGATAAATGTCGTAGAAAAAGAATAAACTTAACGTGGTTTTATTGTAAAATTCGTCATTGAATCAAGTTAGATAAATTATTTTGGAGAAATGAAGATGGCTAGAATTTCATTAAGCATCGCAATTTTAGTGTTATTGATATCAGGTAATTCAATCGCCGGAGACGTGGCTGCTGGCAAAGCAAAGTCTGCGCAATGTGCTGCGTGCCATGGTGCTTCTGGCATTAGTCCAATGGGGCTTTATCCTAATCTTGCGGGTCAAAAAGAACAGTATCTAATTAAGCAAATGAATGATTTTCGTTCAGCGAAGCGAAAAGACCCTACAATGCAAGCCATGTCAGCGGCATTAACGGATACTGACGTGGTAAATCTTGCGGCATATTATGCCAGCATCAAATAGTTTTATTAGGTTGGAAATAAAGATGAAGTTAGAAGTCATATTGAGTTGTTTTTTGGTCGCATTAGTGTCGTTCAGTGCGTTTGCAGAAGGTGATATCGATGCGGGTCGCGCCAAGGCGGCGATGTGTGCTGGTTGCCATGGGCAAAATGGTAACAGTCTGAACCCTGTGTGGCCTAAACTGGCGGGTCAGCACGCTTTTTATATCGAAAAGGAATTGCACGACTTTCAAAACAAAAATCGCCTGGATGCAACGATGGCACCGATGGTAGCGGGTTTGAATGATGTGGATATAGAGAATATCGCTGCTTTTTTCTCCAGCGTTCCCTCAACGGTTGAAGCGGCCAGTGCAGATAAAATTAAACTAGGTGAGAAGTTATACCGTGGTGGCAAGGTCGACAATGGATTGCCAGCTTGTATAGCATGTCACGGCCCTAATGGTGCAGGTAGTGCACCAGCGCGTTTCCCACGCATTGGTGGCCAGCACGCTGCTTACCTTGAGAAAGCGCTAAAGGATTTTAAAGCTGAAACGCGCAATAACGACCACCAGGCGATGATGCGAGATATCGCTGGGCGTATGAGTAATAAAGAAATCGAAGCGGTTTCGTCATACATTTCAGGTTTGCACTAGTCAGTACTTTCTTTTGAAAAGGGCGCTAGCGCCATTTTCTATCTAAACAAACTAATCCGATATCATTGCGGCTCCATTCAGCTCCTATATGAATAATCAGTCAGCAAAACTATTAAAATCACCTGAAAAAAGGGCACTTTTGTTGAGGTTCCTGGGTTCAATGAACTTGGCAATCACTTTGCTGGTAGCGCTTTCTATCGCTTCCATTATCGGCACGGTGTTACAGCAAAACCAGCCTTATACTGACTACGTCTTAAAGTTTGGCCCATTCTGGTTTGAAGTGTTTAAACAGTTAGGCTTATACGACGTCTATTCCTCCAGTTGGTTTTTGTTTATTCTGCTCTTTTTGGTCATTTCTACCAGTACCTGTATTTATAGGAATGCGCCGAATATGCTGCGTGAAATGCGCGAATACAGACAAAATATTCAACTTGAAACGCTAGAAAACTTTCCCAATAGCAATAGTTGGCAACTAGGTCACACGATGGACGAGGTCCAGCACGTGGTGCAAAAAATGTTTTCTCATCACGGTTACAGCGCGCGTTTAAAAACGGGCGAAGATCATCGTCTTATTTCCGGTATGAAAGGAGCGGGTAGTCGGCTCGGTTACATCCTCACGCACCTGGCTATCGTTTTGATTTGTATCGGTGGGTTAATAGATGGTAATGCCATTTTAAAAGCCAGGGAAATGATGGGGCAAATCGTTCCTGAAACAAGAAATCTTCCCGCCAATGAAGTGCCGGCTATTAGCCATATGGGGATAGATAATGCGTCTTTTCGCGGTAGTGTTTCTGTGCCCGAAGGGAGTCGAACGGATGTTTTATTTATTAACTATAAAGATGGCTATCTCGTTCAGGGTTTGCCCTTTTTGGTAGAAGTTAAAGACTTTAGAATCGAACATTATGCCAGTGGGCAACCAAAATCATTCGAAAGTGATCTGGTTCTACACGATGAACGATTAGAGCAACCACTCGAACAAACCATTTCTGTTAATCATCCGTTAATCTACGACGGGTATTCTATCTATCAAGCGAGTTTTTCTGATGGAGGCTCCGAATTGGAATTGTTGGCCTGGCCTCTAAAGGGTGCGAATAATGAGCCAAAAAAGCTAAAAACGAAAGTGGGCGACGATTTGCAAATAAATTTATTTAAACGGGACTGGGTGTTAGAGGCATCGGATTTTCGATTGTTTAACATCAACCCGTCTGAAGATCCCTCTAAAAAGTTTAAAAACGTAGGACCTAGTGTCCAATTTAAAATGCGCAATGAAACGGGTGAAGCGAAAGAGTTTTTAAATTACATGCTACCGGTAGAAAGAGACGGCGCTTATTTCTATTTAAGTGGCGTGAGAGGTTCGCCAGCAGAAGAGTTCCAATACTTGTATATTCCGATGGATGATGCGGGTGGAATGAATCGTTTTATGAAGTTTCTGCGCGCACTTAACGATAAACAGGTGTTGCAGAAAATAGCCGCCAAACAAAGTGTTACCGAACAACCTTTATTGTCGAAAGATGGCGCTCAATTAAACGAAGCCTTTGTTAGATTGGCCGGCTTGTTTATAGAAAATGGCCTGGATGGCATTATGGCCCAGGTTGAAAAAAATGTTCCACTGGATAAGCGTGAGGAAGTCGCTCAATTGTACGTCCGGGTGCTACAACAAATTTTAGGCGCGGTTTACCTTGACGTCTTGAAAGAAGAAGGCGTTGACGTGAACTTTGGCGTCGATGAAAAGAAAGCGGCGTTTTTTGATGCGGCATCGGCAGCTATTGGGGCGATTGGGCGATACGGATCGCCGGTATATTTTCAGTTAACAAATTTTAATCACCACCAGGCCAGCGGTTTGCAAATCGCCAAAGCACCAGGGAAAAATTTGGTTTACCCGGGTTGTGCAATGCTGATTTTGGGCGTATTTTTAATGTTCTATGCGCCTCAGCAACGGTTGTGGGCAAGGTTGCAGCCCACTGAGAAAGGGGTTAACCTTATTTTAGCTGGTCATTCTGACAGGAATAACTTAGATTTTTCAAAGCAATACAGTCAAATACAGGCACAGTTTGAACGTGTTTTAATGAGTTGAGGTAATTGAACATGAATAGTACGCGAGCAGCATTACAGTTTGAGTTGGATAATCAGTCTTTTTGGAAAGGCCTGAGTCCTTTCGATTGGCTTTGGGCGATAGTTGTCTTGTTGGGGACGGCTTATGCCTATTTCAGTTATGCGCCGCTAATGGACGTTTATGAAAAAGGCATATTGATTTCAATGGCCGTGAGTTTGATCGCTCTGGGCTGGCACTGGAAGGCGATTAGAGGGTTGTCATTGGCCGTTTTCCTGCTGAGTATTTTTGGCATCAGTCGTTACGTTAATGGACTGGGCGACGCGGATTTAGATTTTTTTCTAAAATTCCTCGTCTCCAGCCAGTCAGCCATTATGTGGATGAGTGCGCTATACGTGTTAGCGACACTAACGTACTTCGTCGCTTTCATTGGCCGTTCAGAGTTTACTGGCAAAGTGGCCAGCGCGATGACCTGGTCGGCTACCGCAATGGGCCTGGTCGGCTTAATGGTCAGGTGGCGAGAGTCGTACCTGATTGGTTTGGACGTGGGTCATATCCCGGTCAGTAACCTTTATGAAGTGTTTATTTTATTTTCGATTATCACCGCGCTGCTGTATTTATTTTACGAGCGTCGCTACCAGACACGAGCACTTGGTTTTTTTGTACTGTTAGTGATCAGTGCGGCGGTGGCCTTTTTGCTCTGGTATGCGTTTGATCGACAGGCGGCGGATATTCAACCGCTGGTACCAGCGCTTAAAAGCTACTGGATGAAAATTCACGTACCAGCTAATTTTATTGGTTATGGCGCATTTGCACTGGCGGCGATGGTGGCGGTGGCTTATCTGGTTCGCGCTCAGGCCGAAAAAGGCGATGCGAATTCAGTATGGTTAACCTTGCCGAGCCTGGAAATTTTAGATGACCTGATGTACAAGTCTATCGCTTTAGGCTTTGCTTTTTTTACTCTGGCGACTATTTTGGGTGCGCTTTGGGCGGCCGAAGCGTGGGGTGGTTATTGGTCATGGGATCCAAAGGAAACCTGGGCGTTGATTGTATGGCTCAATTACGCGGCATGGTTGCATATGAGGTTGACCAAAGGCTGGCGAGGCAAGCCAATGGCGGCGTGGGCGATTGTGGGTCTATTCGTGACGCTATTTGCTTTTCTAGGCGTCAACATGTTTTTGTCGGGCTTGCATTCATATGGCGAGTTATAAACGTATTTAATCTGGAGAAACACATGCGTAAATTTTTACTATTAATGGCTTTTTGTTTGGCGTCATACGCCAGCATGGGCTACTCAGAAGAACGAGTTCAGTTTGCTGAAGGCGTTGATTATCAGCTGATTAAACCCTCGCAACCCACGGACGACCCAAATCGGATCGAAGTAGTGGAGATTTTTTGGTATGGCTGCCCGCATTGCAATTATTTCGAACCTAGCTTAGACCCCTGGGTAAAGGCAGCGCCGAAAGACGTTAATTTTTACCGCTTGCCAGCTGTATTTAATGACCAATGGGAAGTTCACGCGCGAGCGTACTTTGCCGCTGAGATCCTGAATGTACTCGATAAATCACACGATGACTTATTTCACGCCTTGCACGTTGAGCATAAAGTGTTAAATACGCTGGAAAAGCTCGCCAAGTTTTATACTCAGTACGGTGTGGATGAAAAACTGTTTGAGAAAACCTATCACTCGTTTGTCGTAAATACCAAAATAGCCAGATCTAAGGATATGGTTGGGCGTTACGGAGTCAATGGTGTGCCCGCGATTGTGGTTGAGGGTAAGTACCTGGTAACGGGCTCAATGGCTAAGAGTTATGAAAATATGATAAAAATCATGGATTACCTGGTCGAAAAAGAAAGAAAAACTAGGCAAATAGATTGATTTTTAATAGCAATTTTCGTTGATAAATGCAGTGAGTTGCGCGCGTTGTTGATTTTTATCTTCAGCGTCAAGTCGGGAATAGTTCCCGTCGGCATCCTTATATAAACGATTGCCACCGAAATCTAGTTCAACAAGGTTCTTTTTGCTGGTTGCACACCTTTCTTGCAGCCGGCTATTTTCTTTAGCTTCTTGTTGAATTTTTTCATGAGCTGCTTGCCGTTCAGCATTAGACTTGGCGATTTCATTAGCGCTGTCTTGAATGGTTGGTTGGGGTTGCTGGTCAAAGGCTGTTGCCATTGATTTAAAAACAATTTTCTGACTTATAATGGTTTTGTCGCGAGGAGGGCGTTGACTATAATGAGTGCCGCCTTGTTCATCGATCCAATGGTATATGGCAGCATGGCCTAAGCCATTGAAAAACAAGATAATACAAAAAATCAAAAAGCGATACATTTTTTAAGTCCTTGTAGTTTATGTATGGATTATGTCTTTTGGTCAAGTATATAGTACTTATTGAGTAATGAAAGACCTTGACCAAATGCACAAAAATTAGTATTTTGTCCAGTTCGATTGTGCAGTGCAATCAAAATAGTTTTTTTAAGCGGTAATTTTTAATTTCGGAGAGTAGATGTGGAGCTAAGTGGCGGTGAGATCGTCATCCAATCCCTGAAAGATGAGGGGGTGGAGTACGTATTCGGGTACCCGGGCGGGTGCGTCTTGCACATATATGATGCTATTTTTCAGCAGGACGATGTCAAGCACGTGCTGGTTCGTCATGAACAAGGCGCTACACACGCGGCGGATGGCTATGCGCGTTCATCGGGTAAACCGGGTGTGGTGTTAGTGACCTCTGGCCCAGGTGCAACCAATGCAGTAACCGGTATTGCAACCGCGTATATGGACTCTATACCAATGGTGGTTATTACCGGGCAAGTACCCAGAGCCGTTATTGGCACCGATGCATTTCAGGAAGTCGATACGGTTGGTATCACTCGCCCTTGCGTTAAGCATAATTTTTTAGTCAATGACGTGACTGAGATAGCTGAGACGATGAAAAAGGCGTTCTATTTGGCCACCTCAGGCAGGCCCGGCCCGGTGGTTGTTGATATACCGAAAGATATCACCGATCCGAACATTAAAGTTCCTTATCACTACCCAACTAAAGTGAGTATGCGCTCTTATAAACCGCTGGTGAGCGGCGATATCGGGCAGACAATTAAAGCTGTTAAACTCATTAAAGAGTCTAAACGCCCAGTTATCTATAGCGGTGGTGGTGTTGTGCTAGGAGAGGCAAGCGAAGAGCTTAAACAGCTGTGCCATACCCTTAACTTCCCTGTTACTCAGACGCTAATGGGGTTAGGCGCGTTTCCGGGTACCGACCCACAGTTTATCGGCATGTTAGGCATGCACGGCACCTATGAGGCCAATATGGCGATGCACGATAGCGATTTGATTATTGCCATAGGTGCGCGTTTCGATGACAGGGTCACTGGAAAAATAGCCGACTTTTGTCCGCACGCGAAAATTATTCATATTGACGTGGACCCCGCTTCAATATCTAAGACGATTACCGTTGATGTGCCGATTGTTGGTCAGGTAAAACCCATCTTGCTGGATATGCTCGCACAGATTAAAAGCCTGGGTGAAACGTTTGATCAAGCTCGTATTGCTGACTGGTGGCGTCAAATTGAGCAATGGCGTGCAGTGGACTGCATGGCTTACGATCAAGACAGTAAGACTATTAAGCCACAATACGTTATCGAACAACTTTATAAAGTGACCAAGGGTGAAGCATTTGTGACCTCCGACGTAGGTCAGCACCAAATGTTTGCGGCGCAATTTTATCCGTTCGATAAACCGCGCCGCTGGATAAATTCAGGTGGTCTGGGTACGATGGGCTTCGGTCTACCCGCTGCGATGGGCGTGAAGTTTGCCCACCCAGAGGCCGATGTTGCCTGTGTAACGGGCGAAGGTAGCATCCAGATGTGCCTGCAGGAATTATCCACCATGCTGCAATACGATACGCCGGTAAAAATAATCAATTTGAATAATGGCTATCTTGGTATGGTTCGGCAGTGGCAGGAATTTACCTATAAAAGCCGTTACTCACATTCTTATATGGAAGCGTTGCCAGACTTTAAGAAATTAGCTGAAGCCTATGGTCACGTGGGTATGCAAATTACCAGGAAAGAAGACGTTGAACCTGCACTTAGGGAGGCGTTTTCGATGAAAAACAGAACGGTATTTATGGACTTTTTAACGGATCCTGAAGAAAACGTTTATCCGATGATTGAAGCAGGAAAGGCGCATAACGATATGGTGATGGCCCCCAATTCAAAATACAAAAGGATACTGGCATGAGTCGTCAGCACATAATTTCTGCTCTACTGGAAAATGAGGCGGGCGCTTTATCGCGTGTGGCGGGACTTTTCTCCGCTAGAGCGTATAATATCGAATCGCTAACGGTAGCGCCGACCCTGGACCCCTCTTTATCACGTCTAACTCTGGTTACTGTTGGTAGTGAGGAGACTATTGAGCAAATTAAAAAACAGCTCAATAAATTGGTGGACGTGGTTAAACTGATTGACCTGTCGGAGTCGTTTTCATTGGAGCGCGAGCTGGCTCTGGTGAAGGTCAAAAAGAGTGCTTCGATGGTGCAAAAAATCGATGACTTAGGTAGCGATACGCTGGCGCGGATTACCGACGAAACAGACGATTACTTAATCATTGAATTGTCGGGAGAAAATGCCTGGTTAGATGATTTTTTACAAACACTTGGCGAAGAAGTGGTGGAAGTTGTTCGCTCGGGTGTGATTGGTCTTTCACGCGGTGAAAGAGCATTAACGATATAGTTTGCCGACGACGATTTACGCCATAAGGCGATTAACATTAAATAAAACTGAGGAAAAAAATGAATATTTACTACGATAAAGACGCAGATCTTTCAATCATCAAAGGTATGACGGTTGCCGTTATTGGTTACGGTTCTCAAGGCCATGCGCACGCAAATAATCTGAAAGAATCAGGCGTTAATGTTGTTGTTGGTCTAAGAGCAAGCTCTTCGTCTGTTGCTAAAGCTCAAGCAGCTGGCCTTGCCGTAAAAGACGTGCCTGAAGCCGTTGCAAGCGCTGATTTGGTCATGATTTTAACGCCAGACGAGTTTCAGTCTCAACTATATAAAACTGAAATTGAACCGAATTTAAAGCAGGGCGCGACGTTGGCTTTTGCTCACGGTTTTGCGATTCACTACAACCAGGTCGTACCACGGACTGATTTAGACGTTGTGATGATCGCACCTAAAGCGCCTGGTCATACCGTACGTAATGAGTTTAAAAACGGCGGCGGCATTCCTGATTTAATCGCTATTCACCAGGATGCATCTGGAAATGCCAAAAATGTTGCGCTGTCTTATGCATCAGCTATCGGCGGTGGTCGTACGGGTATCATCGAAACAACCTTTAAAGACGAAACTGAAACCGATTTGTTCGGTGAGCAAGCCGTTTTATGCGGTGGAACGGTTGAGCTCGTTAAAATGGGTTTTGAAACCCTGGTTGAAGGGGGCTATGCACCTGAAATGGCTTATTTTGAGTGCCTGCATGAATTGAAATTGATCGTTGATTTAATGTATGAGGGTGGTATTGCCAATATGAACTACTCAATTTCTAATAATGCCGAGTACGGCGAGTACGTTACGGGCAAGAAAATTATTAATGATGAGTCTCGTGAAGCAATGCGTGAAACACTTAGAAACATTCAAAATGGTGAATACGCCAAGCAGTTCATCATCGAGGGTGCGACTAACTATCCATCAATGACGGCGTACCGCAGAAACAATGCGGCGCATCAAATTGAGCAAGTGGGTGGCAAATTACGCGAAATGATGCCCTGGATTACGGCTAATGCTTTAGTTGATAAATCTAAAAACTAAACCAGCCTTTGGCTTGAAAAACGGCCGTTTAAACGGCCGTTTTTTTTGTTATCAATAACCCGCTCTGGGTTATACTTGAAATTATTTAACTGGAAGCTGCTCGCATGGATCAACCACTTAAACCGCGTTCACGCGGTATTTACCTGTTACCGAACCTATTCACCACGAGCGCATTATTTGCCGGCTTTTATGCGGCAACCGGTGCTATCAATGGGCACTTTGAAGCGGCTGCTATCGCTATTTTTATCGCGATGGTGCTTGATGGTTTAGACGGTCGAGTAGCCCGCATGACCAATACTCAAAGCGAGTTTGGTGCGCAATACGATAGTCTAGCTGATTTAATTTCATTCGGCCTCGCCCCTGGCTTAGTAGCGTACGCCTGGAGTTTATCGTCACTCGGGAAATTAGGCTGGATAGCGGCGTTTGTTTACGCGACCTGCGGCGCGCTGCGATTGGCGCGCTTTAATGTGCAGCACTCAACGGCGGATAAGCGCTACTTTCAAGGTTTGCCCAGTCCGGCGGCGGCGGCCTTGATGGCGGGTTTTATCTGGGTGATGGTCGATAACGACGTATCAGGTGAAAGCGCGTCATATGTGATGTTACTGGTGACGATATTATCTGGTTTGTTGATGGTCAGTAATATTCGTTACTACAGCTTCAAAGAGCTTAACCTCGCCGGTAAAGTGCCCTTTGTCGTCGCCGTTGTTATAATGTTAGTGTTAGGTATTATTTATGTCGCGCCACCGCTTATTTTGTTCATTATTTTCTTAGCTTATACGGTTTCAGGTGTAGTTTTGACCGCTAGCTTGATGCGACGTGGGAGACGCGAGAAAAAACCTTCAAATGATGCTGAGTAGCACTGATAAAAGTCAGTCATATTTGAGTGCTATGGGCATTCAAATATGGTTAGAAAGAGGCTTAGATCAACCAGTTGTTCCAGACTCTACGGATGAACTGTTAGCAGTAGACTCGATGGACCTGCTTCAGCTATCGGACAGCGTCAACCATTGTCAGCGCTGTGAGTTGTCAGCGTTGGGTTCGCAAAAAGCCTTTTCGATAGGCACACCTACTACGCAGCAATGGGTAATAATAGGTGATGCTCCGACGCTAGATGGGCTACCGTTTTCAGCGGCTTCTAGTGAGTTATTTCGGGATATTTTACTGGCTGTAGATAAAAAAATAACATCCAGTTACTTAACTACGAGTGTTAAATGCGTTCAAAATCAACGCTCTCCTTCAGCTAAAGAACACCAGTGTTGTCGTACCTATTTGATACGCCAGATTGAGCTCGTCAAACCCGAACTGGTTTTAATATTAGGCGAACTGGCGGCACAAAGCTTACTGTCGTCTAGTGATACATTAGATGAATTAAGGGGTAAGTCGCATACACTAAAAGGTGTTGATGCACCCGTTATAGTCAGCTATCACCCAGATGAAGTGTTGCGCGGTCCTTTGCTGAAAAAGCTTGTTTGGCAAGACCTAAAAATGGCCAGGAGGCTGGTATTAGCGTGAGCATTCTAGATAAATTTAAAACAGTCTTAGGCCTGGAAGAAGGGGCTTTGTACCTCAGACCTTTAAAAGATAAAGATTTACCTAAGGTGCTGGAGATTGAAGGCAAGGTCTACCGCTTTCCATGGAGTCAGCAAATCTTTAAAGATTGTTTATCGATGGGTTATTCGAGCTGGGGGCTGATCAACGAAGGTGATCTTATCGCTTATGCCATTTTATCGATCGCTGTAGGCGAGGCACACGTGTTAAATATTTGTATAGATCCAGAAAAACAGGGGCAGGGCTTTGGGCGCCATTTTCTTCATGCGTTATTTAACATTGCGAAAGACAAAAAAGCAGAACGAATATTTTTGGAGGTCAGGCCTTCAAATGAAAGAGCGGTGTTGCTATACGAAAACTTAGGATTTGAGAAAATTGGTGAACGGAAAAACTATTATCCGACGTCTGACGGTAGAGAAGACGCGCTAGTCTATTCTTTAGATCTCAATCCATCGGTTATTTGAGCGGTTTCACTACAGTGGCGGGCTTTTTCCTGGAGCGGCTCGCGTATAATGGTTGAATTGACAATATAGCAAAAAAGCCATGCCCAGCGAATTCCAAAAACGTAGAACGTTTGCCATCATTTCCCACCCTGATGCCACCCAGCCTTTCAACGCTTAAAATCACCTTTCATTGCACACCACAATCACACCTCAACTTACTGAATTTAAAGGTTTTTTGTCTTTTTCTCGTTTCTTTGCTTTTCAATGATGTTCAAGCGTAATCTCGGAAAGTGTGTACAAACTTGAGTACAAATTCCGTTTTAGAGGTCTTTGGCGAAAATTCCATGACACAAACCTGGCTGTAGGCCTTGTCGTTACTGGGTTTGACGTAAAAAGTACTACCGTTAAAAAGAGTCTCTTTTTTTGGTAAATGTTTTCTTCTGTGCCAAATTACAAAATTTAATGAGGGAGTCTATTGTTGGTGTAATTTTTGCTCTAGTGTTTGTTTTTGAAGATGCTTGAAGCGAACCAATACGGTTATTTCTAATTGAGATATCAGACTTACCTTCAAATTTAGTTGCTGTTTACACCATCATTTTGCACTTGTTTTTCGACTTGTGTGTACAAAATTTCCTGTAACTGTGTACAAACTTCCTCTTTGTTGCACTTATCTTCTGGCGATTTGACGCGAGTTCTTCTGTAGCCCTTGCTGTATAAGGTCTGAGCGACAAAAGTACTTAGGGAGTTTGATGCGTCAGTTCGCGATTATCAGCGAGAGTATCGCTCTTTTGTCGATGACAAAAATCTCCTTCTACTTATATATAATTATGTATCAGTTCATGGCTTTTGATATGTAATAGCTAATCGAATTTGTGTTATTTGAGTCACTGTGATATGTTTTTGTATATAATTATTCTTAAGTGATGCATTAAGGCGTATCAAAATGAGCTATGTAACAGAGCAGATACTAGAAAGTCTTCGAGAAGCTCGGGTACGAAAGGGGTTTAGCCAGAGAGAGTTAAGTGCTCGTTCGGGGGTGCCTCAAAGCCATATTTCGAAAATCGAGTCTGGCAGTGTTGATTTAAGAATATCCAGTTTGATTGCACTTGCCCGTGTACTAGACCTAGAGCTATTGGTTGCGCCTAAAAAATCTGTACCTGCCATCAAGTCGATCATTCGAAGTGGACAAGGTATTAACGGCATCAGCGACGAGGGTGAGCCAATGTCGCCCGCATATCAGTTAGAGGAAGACGACGATGACTAACCATGTCTCTACGCTCAACGTTTTGCTTTACGGTGAACCCATTGCAACGATCACCAACGTGGGCAATGACAGAACGATTTTTGCCTTTATGGATTCGTACATTAATGACGAATCACGGCCTGTGTTAGGGCTTGGCTTTAAAGATTCGCTAGGTGGCTTGCTGACTAGCTTCAAACCGACCCAAACCAAGTTAACCCCGTTTTTCTCTAACCTTTTGCCAGAAGAAACCATGCGAAATTACCTGGCAGAGCGTGCCGGTGTTAATCCAGCGCGGGAGTTTTTTCTATTGTGGGTACTGGGACAGGATTTGGCAGGCGCAATCACGGTTGTGCCTGCGGATGGTGAAGCTTTACCACCTAGTGTGCATCAAGACATAGAAGATGAAACGAAAACAGATGAGCCAATGCGTTTTTCATTGGCGGGAGTGCAGTTGAAGTTTTCAGCTGTGCAGCAGGCAAATGGCGGTTTGACGATCCCAGCAACCGGTCAAGGTGGCTCTTGGATTGTAAAATTACCGTCGTCTCGGTTTGAAGCTGTGCCAGAAAATGAATATTCGATGATGGAACTGGCTCGAATGTTGGGAATGGACGTGCCAGAAACGCAGCTACTCCCCATTAATCGGATTGCTAATATCCCCAATGGCATTGGCAAATTTGGTGACAGTGCGTTTGTGATTAAGCGTTTTGACCGTGCAGATGGCCAAGCTGTTCACATTGAGGACTTTGCGCAAGTGTTTGGTGTTTATCCTCAAGATAAATACAAAAAAGCCAGTATGCGCAATATTGCTCATGTTATCGGTATTGAAGGGCAAGACGAAGACATTGCTGAATTTACTCGCCGATTGGTGTTCAA